>VMBT01000005.1_pt1 | contig 200363 bp, 176 predicted proteins | sample 4404301 | NCBI WGS metagenome assembly VMBT01 (sample SAMN12238535, study PRJNA552566) | marine metagenome | isolation source: Coastal seawater | place: USA: coastal Georgia, Sapelo Island | collected 2008-08/2009-08 | reverse complement strand
CTACCCATGACATAAGCCCACATGCCCTTCAGATACGGAGTCACCGCTTTCTCTGTATTCGCCTGATTTTCCGCATGGATTTTGTCCCACTTGCCAAAGACTTTGTCAGTGACCCACTCATGGGCGATTGTTTTATCAGCACCTTGTCCCGGCAAACGGTTACCCGCGTTTCTTGCCGCAGCTTCATATGCCGAATCATAGTTTCCCTGAAGCATGTTTGCGTATCGCACAAAATCCAGCGCGTGCGGCTTGTGAATTTTGTGTGACAAGGGATAAGTTCCTATCATCGGGAAATTGGTATCTCCCCAGATTTCCGCGAACTGATCATCAACGATCTGGGAGCGCTCATTGATGTCGATTGCCTTCTCATACTCACCGACCCGAAGATAGATGTGCCCCGGCATATGCACCATGTGGCCGGAAATCGGTACAGAGGCCTCTAGCTTTTGCGCAGCAGGCATAGCAAGTTCAGGCTCTGACGACATTTCCATCAGATGAATGTAGAGGTGGTTTGCCCCCGGATGGTCATGCGACACCGCCATAGCGGCTTCAAATGCCGCTTTGGCATCAGCCGTGCCAGGCTTCGGCGTGCCATCTTCATTCCAGTAATCCCATCGGGTCGTATTCATGTACGACTCGCCGTACACGGTCGCGATATCGGGATCATTCGGATATTTCTCATGCAGTTCACGCATGGCATCCAGATAGGCAAAATCCCGCTCCCGATCGTCCGCTATCGCATCTTTGTTGTAGAGAACAAACAGCGCGTTGATCATGTCACGCTCTTTTTCCGTGCCGTTGTTAGCCAACTCCAGAGCCATCCGAATGGCTTCGAGTCCGGTTCCCTGCGGGTCGTCGGGTAAGCCCGCGTATCTGCTGTTGGGGTTCGGGCCAATGGCGTGGGCCAGTCCCCAGTATGGCATGGGGTGCTGGGGATCAAGCCTTGAGGCTTCCTGATAGGACGCAATGGATTCAGGAAAATAAAAGCTCCAGGCCATTCTCAGGCCCTGGTCGAAAAAGGCCTGTGCTTCCGCGGAGTCAGTCGAGATCGGGGCGGTATAGGTACCGCTGCCAGGGATCTTGATGGCGACCGGCTCACCTTCCTGTGCCAGACTCCAGGAGCCGGATGTGGCGAAACAAATCGCGGTAATGAGGGCCAAATATTTGCGCATGAGAATTTCCTCCCGGATGAGTTGCGCTCTGGTGTGCCACTGCACACGCAGCGGGTAGCAGATCACTGTTTTGGTTTTTTCCCGAAGTATACCTCAAGTGGCCCCGATTCCGGGCATCAAGCAAATTTTTCTCAATTAGGCTACGCTTGGGGTGCGTACAGAAATCCGGCGAATCGCCTGGCTCATCATGCAAACACTGACCCTCGACGTCTTTACCGACTACATCTGACCCTGGTGTTACCTCAGTACCGTGAGTATTGAGAAGCTAAAGGAAAACTACCCGGTGCAAATCAGGTGGATCCCCTTTCCACTGCATCCAGAAACCCCGCAGGAGGGGCGGTCGCTGGCAGAGTTGTTTGCCGGTCGCGACATCGAACCCATGAAACGTCAAATGCGGGAACTCATGGCGGAAGCGGGTCTTGAGTATGGGGAGCGAACGCACACTTACAACAGTCGGCTTGCTCAGGAACTGGCAAAGTGGGCTGACACGCAAGAGGGGGGACAGGCGGTTCATGATGCTCTTTACCGGGCCTACTTCGTCGACAACATCAATTTGTCTGATATCGGCGCTCTCGTCGAAATCGCCTCAGATCTGAATCTGGACGGCAATTTGGCGCGCCAGATAATCGAGCAGCGATCTTTCCGTGACGCAGTTGACGCTGACTGGGAGAGAGCCCGACAACTCGGCATCACCGGCGTCCCGACCTTTTATAAAAATGATCTGGCAGTTGTTGGCTGTCAGCCTTATGAAACCCTCGAGCGATTTGTGCAACATCTGATGCAGACGCAGAACGACGAATAGAGAAACACGGGAATCCGCGACATGAACAATCGAAAAGCCTTAATCACCTGCGCCGAGTCCTATATGGGTCCGACCATCAGAGAAAAATTTGCGGCAGATGGCATCGAAGTTTTCAGCAGCAGCGAACTCCTGCGCTCGCCGGAAGAGTGCGAGGCTCTGATTGAACGGGCAGGCGAGATTGATATCCTGATCGCTAACCTGGCAGAGCCTCCGATGACCGGACCGGTGCACAAGATCGACAATGCGGATTGGGGTCAGCTTTTCGACACCCTGGTACACCCGCTGATGTATCTGATTCGGGCGGTGACGCCACAGATGATCGCGCGACAATCCGGAAAAATAATTGCCGTCACCAGCGCCGCTCCGCTAAGAGGCATTCCCAACCATGCTGCTTACTGTGCGGCACGCGGTGCTCAGAATGCTTTTATCAAAGCCGTTGGCCTGGAGCTGGCGCGCGACCGGATACAGGTCAATGCGATTGCGCAGAACTACATCAACAACGATACCTACTATCCCGACGACCTGATTGAAAATCCGAAGTTTCTCGACCATGTGAAACGTAATGTCCCCACCAACCGGATAGGCGCCGCATCAGAAACGGCAGAACTGGCAACTTATCTCGCCAGCGAAAACTGCAATCACATGGTGGGCCAGATCATTCCGCTGGCGGGCGGCTGGGCGAGCTAGTCGGGCTCATCGGGGCCTGCGACAATTTTGCTGTCATGCAGTCGACCAATCTGCCCGTCGCTCAATCCGAGAACTTCGCTGAGCACTTCATCGGTGTGTTGTCCAAGCAGGGGCGCTGGTCTGAGTGCTTCTCTGGGGGTCGCACCAAAACTCAAAGGCTGGCCAGACACGAGAAACTCTCCGATACCCGGCTGATACACGTTTTGAAAAAGCGGATTGTCATCGGAGCAGTCGATGTCTTCCGTTACCAGCTCTGAAATATTCTGATACGGGCCCCAACAGGCACCCGAAGCATCCAAGGCACCGGCCACCGTCGAAAAAGAATTCGCTGAAAACCAGGGCTCGAAGAGCCTGCGGAGCGATTCCCGTGCCTCAAAGCGATCACCTTCACGGGCAAAATCCAAACCAAGCTGCTCCTCTAACGCTGCGACGGCGGATTCCGTCCCCGTCACTTTGACCAGCGCCTGCCATTGCTTCGGACTGACACCAACCACCATAACCCGCTTGCCGTCCTGACACAGAAAATCGTGTCCGAAGGTGCCAAAAATGTGGTTACCCATCGGCTGCCGGGCCAGGCCGTTCAGCTGTGCCTCAGCGATGTAACCAAGATGCCCCATTGTGGCAAGGGCAACGTCGGCCAACGTGATCGACACAAACTGACCGGCACCCGTAATGCGTCGATGGCGCTCAGCGGCCAGCAAACCCAGCGCGATCTGCTGACCGGCGATGACGTCCCATGCCGGGAAAGGGTTGTTGGTTGGCTCGGTGCCATCGCCGGTAAGGTAAGGCAGACCCACTTTGCTGTTCACGGTGTAATCAAGCGCGTTGCCCCCGTGTCGATCGCCGGTGAGATTAATGAATATCAGATCCTTGCGGTGGGCGCGAAGCGCTTCGTCACCAAGCCAGCCCCGTGCAGGGAAATTAGTCACAAAAAGGCCAGCATCCTCGCCGGGAGCGGTAATCAGCTGGATCAGCAGTTCGCGACCTTCTGGGTGTCTAAAATCTACGGCAATAGAGCGTTTGCCTTTGTTGAGTGAGTGCCAGTAAAGGCTCTTCCCCTGCGCGGAAACCGGCCAGCGGTGATAATCTATGCCGCCGCCAATCATGTCGAAGCGAATCACATCAGCGCCCAGTTGAGCCAGCGTCATGCCGGCAGAGGGCGCCGCGATAAAGGCACTGCCCTCAACGATGCGCAACCCATTGAGAATGCTTTGCACGCTGATCCTCCGCCTCAGGAAATTTCCAGATAACCGTTATTAATGACTACTTTTTCCTGCTCCAGCGACCAGCACCGGAACGCGATGGTCTGCCCTTCCCGCCATATTTCTGTACGGATAGTTTCACCCGGGTAAACAGGAGCAGAAAATCGCAGCCGAATCCGTTTAAACCGTTCCGGCTCATAATGACAACACACCTTCATCAGGGCATGCGTCGCCACACCCATGGTACACAGGCCGTGCAAGATGGGTTGAGAATATCCCGCATCACCGGCAACCTGTGGTGACGCATGCAGGGGGTTCAGATCTCCTGATAAGCGATACAGCAAAGCCTGCTGGGGAAACGTAGGCAGGTCGCACACTATGTCCGCTTCGCGATCGGGGATTCTGTCTTTCTCCTGCGGAACAGATCGTCTCTCCGAACTAAACCCGCCGTCTCCCCGAGCGAGGATGGTGGTGATTACGGTAGCAATATCTTCACCGGTTTCGACGAGGCGGACAACACGTTCCGTCACGATCAGCGCGCCTGCACGAGCTCCCTTGTCAACCACATCGGTAAAGCGCGTAGTGGCTGCTACCTCGCCGGCAGTGGGGAGCGGCTGATGCCAGACGATCTCTTGCCCAAGATGAAGCAATCTGACCCAGTCGAGATTAATATCTTTTTCTGCTGCCCAGAAGCCGGGGTGCGCCAGCGTGACCGCCTGACTCGGCATGACTTTAAGCCCGTCCTCATAAACGAATCTCAGCTCATCCTGATTGAGCGGATCTCGACCCAGGCCAACTCCCAGAGCATAAAGCATCGAATCTTTCTCGGTATATCGATGCGTGATTTCGGGCCACTCTCGGGTGAGCAGATAATCGGGGTCTATAGCCATCTGAATATGAATTCCTGATGCAGTTTTGTCGCTTTAGGCGAGCTGACCTGGTACGCCGGCCAAGGCAATACGCAGCATGCCCGGGCTACAGACCGCCCCGTTCCAGCAGCTCTCGCGCCACGACCCGTGTGGCCAACACCTCTTCAGTGCCCTCAAAGATCGACAACACCCGTGCGTCAACAAAATACCGGCTTACTGCGGTTTCTTCGGCATATCCCATCCCACCATGAATCTGCATGGCCTCACGGGTTACCCACTCCGCAGCACGACACGCAAATAATTTAACCAGACTGGCCTCCATTTGCCCCTCGCCCTGATCCATCATTCTGGCGACAGAGTAGCTGAATTGGCGCGACGCCGTAATCGTCGCCAGCATGCGAGCCAGTTTAATCCGTGTAATCTGAAGCGCCGCGATCGGCGCACCAAAGACCTCCCGCTCGTTGGCATACCGGAGCGCCTGTTCATAAGCCGCCTGCATGACACCGTTCGCGCGCGCTGCAGTCTGGATTCTTCCGCCTGAGAATCCGGCCATGGTGTAATAAAAGCCCTTGCCTTCTCCTTTTGCTTCACCGATTAAGTTCTCAGCTGGCACAAAAAAGTCTTCAAAGAAAAGATCATAGGAGTGCATTCCCCGATAGCCGAGGGTCGAAATGGCTTTGCCACTCAAGCTGCCTCCACCGTTGGGGGAAAAGGTAAACTCATGGCCGGAATAGGCAGGCTTTTCCACCAAGAAGAGACTTAATCCCCGGTATCCTGAAGACGCATCGGAATTGGTCCGACCGAGCACCACCAGAACCTCGGATTTACCTGCGAATGTACACCAGGTCTTCGCGCCGTTCAGCAGCCATCCGCCCTCTGTTGGCGTGGCACGCAAAGAGACAGCGGCAACATCAGATCCGGTGTTTGGCTCGGTGATCGAGATCGCACACAACTTTTCACCCGCAGCCAGTTGCGGAAGCCAGCCGGATTTCTGTGACTCGGTGCCCCCTGCGAGCAAGGCACGCGCTGCGATTTCAGGACGGGTGATCAGGCTGCCGGCAGCGCCGAGCGAACCCCTCGATAACTCCTCTGTCACCACAATCATTCCCAGGCTGTCAGGCTGTTCGTCAGGCTGGAGACCACCGAACCGCTCGGGGATGCAGGTGCCAAAACAACCCATCCGTGCAGCTGACTGAATTATCTCATCGGGAATGTCACGGTCTTCCCGATGGATCACGCCAGCAAGCGGCGCTACGACTTCATCAGCAAATCGCCTGAAGGTATCGGCAATCAGCGCCTTTTCCTCGGTCAGCCCGCTTGGCAGTTCATTGACCTCTGTCTCTGACAGCAAGCGACCAAGATCCGCGTAACTGTCTCTCGCCCCGTGCTCATCAAGAAACTGCTGTAGCGCTGGCCGGGCAGCGAGAGATTCGAATGTTTTGCGGGAACTCTCCAGCGTGCTTGCCCCGGCGAACTGTGCTGCCATGACCCCACGGACTTTTTCCGCCACGAATTTCCACGTTAACTGACAGACCAGAGAAGACCGGGACTGGGTTTCCGCAAATTCGACCAGACACTGTGCTGACCACACGTCAGCACTCAGCATGGCGAGGTCGTAGCAGTCTTGCTGTGCATTATGCAGCAGCGCCTCATCAACCCGACCTGACACATAAACCTGGTCGCGCACAGCGCCAATCGCGTTGTTGAGGACAGATTTGGCCTGAGACAGTGCCTGCCGGGCCAGGTCAATGTTTTCAGACTGAGTGGCGACTGAATTGGGCTGCTGGTTCAAGCGTTTCCTGCCTAGCCGTAGGGGCCAACAATTGAAATGGAGCAGATATTCTGGTGGGGAAAGCCCCCCAGATTGTGGTTCAGGCCCAATCTGGGATCGGAGAGCTGCCGTGCGCCTGCCCGGCCCTGTAGCTGCAGATAATTCTCGTAAAGCATGCGCAAACCCGAAGCGCCGATAGGATGACCAAAGCATTTCAGCCCCCCATCAATCTGGCAGGGATTACTTCCTTCGGCATCAAAGGCGCCATCTAGCACATCTTTAACACCTTTACCTTCGTCGGCGAGCTGAAGATCCTCCATGGTGACCAGCTCAGTAATAGAAAAGCAGTCATGAACTTCTGTCATGGTGATCTCTTCTTTGGGTCTGCGGATCCCCGCTTCATCATAGGCCCGCTGGGAGGCTATTCGTGTGGTCTTGAGATAGGAGCCATCCCAACTGGCATGACCTGACTCGGTACCGTTCGATACTGCGAGCTGCAGGGCTTTCACCGCAACGAGATTTTCTTTTCCAAGGCTTTTTGCGATTTCCGGCGTAGTCACAATCGCACAGGCTGATCCGTCACTCACACCGCAACAGTCGAACAGACCGATCGGCTCGGCGATAAACGGGGCATTGATCGCCTGTTCTTCAGTAATTTCCCGCTGCAGATGTGCCTTGGGATTCTTCGCGCCGTTAGCATGGCTCTTCACTGAAACATGGGCCATCGCCCGTTTGAGATCATCACCGTTGACCTTGTGCTTGGCTCGATAGCCAGAAGCCAGTTGCGCAAAAGCGCCGGGAGCAGAAAGGTTAGGCCAGTACATGTCGTTTTCGACTCCGCGGGTTCTTTGTGGCAGGCCTCCGTAACCGGTGTCTTTCAGCTTTTCAACACCAAGTGCCAGCGCGATATCACAAGCACCGGAGGCAACCGCATATACCGCTCCTCTAAAAGCCTCAGTGCCGGTCGCACACATATTCTCCACTTTCGTAACCGGGATGTAGTTCAATCTGAGCGCAATCGACATTGGCATTGCACTGGAGCCCACGTTAAACGCGTCAATACCGGCTCCGAACCAGGCCGCTTCGATCTGATTTCGCTCAATTCCCGCATCGGTCAGACATTCTTCGAAAGCTTCCACCATCAGGTCGGCAGGACTGGACTCCCAGCGCTCGCCAAACTTGCTGCATCCCATGCCCAGGATGACTACTTTGTCTTTAATGCCGCTTGCCATGTTGACCTGCCTCTCTTATTTCAGCGCCTAACTCTCTACCACAGCCTTCCAGAAATATTTCCTGAACCCCCGCTGTGCATCAAACTGCCTGATTCTGAAATGCACCGACACCCTGGATCCAGAATCAATCGTACCCTCTTCTACCTCAGTAAAATCCATCATCAGCTTGCCACCACATTCAAACTGTACCATGCCGAAGTAGGCCGGTGGGCTCCAGTCGAAGGTCAATCGGTCAGCCGTCCAGGTCAACACCGTGCCGGGCTGATTGTAGAAGCTGAAATTGTCCTGACTGTCCAGTGCCTGACACTCCGGATTCACACAGTACTTTTCTCGGGGGATTTGCACTGTGCCACAGGCGCGGCATTTGCCCCCGATAAAACCGGTTAACAAATCTTTGCGGCGGTTGAATCCGGAGAGAAAGGTTTGTTTGTCAACCTCCCCCCGCTTACCGATATCCCGCTCCACCAGATTATTAAAGCTCAGAAATTTATGGTAGTTGGTCTCTTCACGCCGATTGTTCAGTACCCCTGACAATCCACGGTCGGGTCGACAGCGCTCAATTCTGTCTGTGGTCTGAAACAGAATGGCATCACAGCCCTGACCAAAGCCAAGCAGCAGAATAAGCTGTCCCGGCAGAGCAGACTCTAGCGCTTTGGCGAGCAGTATGAGGGGTTGCGCGGCACCGGCAACGCCGACAGACGCGATCTGATTATCGACAACTGCGTCAGGGCTGATACCGAGTTGCTTCGCCAGAGCAGCAGGGGTTCGTGCCTGGTCAGTTGGCAGGATAAAGTGATCAATTTCGGCCGCCAAACGGCCGGCAGATTCCAGAACTGCGCTGACGGCTTCCGGCACAATCTTCATGAAGCCCTCATCACGAATCCAGCGCTCTTCCCAGTCGTAGTCGAAATCCGATCCTTCCCCCCGGTAATGATCCACAAAGTCTACTGCATTTGTGGCAACAGCAAGGCACTGTGCGATGACTTCGTCATCGCCCACGGTGAGCGCTGCGGCACCGTCGCCCCACAGCATCTCTGCGCGAGAACCCGCTTTCGTTCGTCGATGTTCCGAAGCAATTATCATTTCATTGCCCGGCCTTGCACTTTCCAGCCCGGCGATAAGCGCTGAGGTGGCTGCCCGCTGCGACGAGCCGATGTCCATGGTTCTGATCTGGCTGTTGAGGTTCATGGCCTCTGCAACCAGCACAGAATTCTGCCGGTCAGCAAACGGAGCGGTGGTAGAGGCTAGGTTCAAGCCCGACAGCGATTTGTCCTGCAGCGCCGAAAGGCAATCGATACCCGCTTCAACCGCCATCGTGATGGTGTCTTCATCCCAGTTGCAGATACTGCGCTCACCTTTGCCCAGACCTTTCAGGCTCGAGTCAAACCAGGCGTTGGCTTCAACCATTGCTTGCCGGTTCAGGCGCAGCCTTGGCAAATAAACCCCATAAGCGGTAATTCCCTTCATCTCCTCTCCATTATGCAGTTTTATACGGTTCGACTGATCACCAGTTTCATAATCTCAGAGGAGCCGCCATAGATCCGACGCACCCTGGAGTCCGCATACAGGCGGGAGATCGGATACTCACTCATATAGCCATAACCGCCAAAGAACTGGAGGCAGTCATCAATCATTCTGTTGCCGGTTTCTGTTGTCCATAATTTAGCCATTGCGCCCTCTTCCGGCGTGAGCCTGCCGTCATTGATTTTCATCAGACACTGGTCGAGGTAGGCCCAGCCCACCGCAAGAGAAGTCTTCATCTCAGCCAGCGAAAACTGGGTATTCTGAAAATCGAAGATTGATTTGCCGAATGCCTTGCGCTCTTTGACATAGTCCACCGTGAGCTCATAGGCACGCTGAGCCTCTGCGAATGCCCGGCAGGCGATCGTAATGCGCTCACGAGGCAGTTCATTCATGAGGACGCCGAAACCGCCACCTAACTGGCCAAGCAAATTTTCAACCGGAACCCGAACGTCAGAGAAAAACATCTCAGAAGTGTCTGCGGCTTTCTGGCCAATTTTGTCGAGATTGCGACCCCGTGAAAATCCATCCCTGTCGGTTTCAACAATGATGAGGCTGATCCCTTTGGCCCCGGCTGCCGGGTCGGTGGAGCAGACTAGCAGCACAAAATCGCAGTTCTGGCCGTTCGTGATGAATGTTTTTTGCCCATTGATGACATACTGATCACCGTCGCGCACCGCAGTGGTTTTGACTGCTTTGAGATCGCTGCCACAACCGGGTTCAGTCATTCCAATCGCGGCAATGGCCTCACCGCTCACCAGAGAAGGCAGCCACCTCTGCTTCTGCGCTTCACTGCCACCATGGAGCAAATAGTAGGACACAATGTCCGAAGACACCGAAAAGCCGACACTGGCTCCACCGATTGCGTAGCCCACTTCTTCTGACAACACCATGTTGTAGAGAAAATCAGCACCCGGCCCCCCGTACTCCTCCGGTACCCCGCAACAGTGAAATCCCTTTTCGCCGGCTTTCAGCCAGAATTCTCTGGGCAGTTGCCCGGCTTTCTCCCACTGATCTATATTGGGTTCCAACTCCTCCCGGAAAAAGCGGCGCGCGCTTTGACGAAACAATTCATGATCACTGGTGTATATGGCTCTGTCGTGCATAGTCATCGTTTGTGTTTGCGCACCGGATGCGACCGGTGGAGTGAAGTCGATAAAGGTCGGAAATTCTAATGCAATCATCCGGTAATTGCGAAAGGCCGACGCTGAGAGCAGTTATCGGTATCAAGGTCCGGTCGGGAGATTCGCTCAATCCTCTGAAGGCTGAATATTCTGAGCCGGACCAACAGAGCCCGGGCACAATCCGCGGAGTCTCTGCGAATGACTTGCACATCACTCTGAATTGTCTGGCATCAGTCCCATCAGAATCGCGACCGGAACTGCACCCTGCCAGACCCGGCAACAAGACATGGGCCGCAACCCCCCAAAGTATAGGGCGCCTCAGCCATGATCCGCCGGATTGTTGAAAATCGGATTCACTAATGAATTCAAGACGTGGTCTTCCCATTTGCCGTTGATGCAGATGAAAGACTTTGCATATCCCTCTCTTTCAAAATTCAGGCTTCTCAGCAGGCCTTCTGAGCGGGTATTACTCGGCATATGATTGGCCATAATACGGTGCAGCCGAAGATCATCGAAAGCGTAGGCAATTGCATGTTGCACGATACGCTTCATGTATCCCTGCCCCTGGTAGCGCGCGGCAACCGAATAGCCCAGATGGCAGGCCTGAAAAACACCTCTGACGATATTGCTCAAAGAACAACTTCCAATGACATGGGTCAGTTCATTGTCAGTGCCGATAAAATGTACCGATTCGCCTCTCGCAAATTCCCGCTCACGTTCCTCGAGCCTGCGTCGCCAGCAATCAACTGAGTGGTGATGCCTCGGTAACTTCGGACTCCAGGGGGTCAAATGGGCTTCATTCTGCGCAAAGTACTCCGCCATGATTGCTGCATGATCAGGGTCTGACCGGATAATTCTGAGTGCTGTCATGGTATCTGAATTCGATTGGACCGGGTGGGCACAGCTTGCTCAGACAGTCCCTGAGCCCGGGCTTCGCGGGCCTCACTCGGCGCTTCGCAGGAAACGCCCTGTCGGCAATCCTCCCCACCTGCAAGGCCTGCGCAATGTCGGATCAGTACTGCAACAGCCCCATCCGGTTCTGCCGCCCGGACAGCTAACGGCGCTCTATCAATGCTGCATCCACCAGACGAGTAAAATCCTCGCGAAAACCACCACCGCGAGAGGGAGAAACCTGAGCCATGATCACGGTGATTATGCCCTGCGATGAATCTATGAAGTAGCGGGTACCTGCCGAGCCGTCCCACCAGATTGTGCCTGCAGAAACAGGAAAACTGTAGGCAGAAGGATCCATCACCAGATTGAAACCCCCTAAAGTCCAGCCGGACCCCACCCAGTACCCACGCTCACCGATCGGCATCGCCTGATCCGGAACGGCATTCTCATAGATAAGCCGCGCCGTCTCTTCAGAAAGAATTCGATAACCATCCAATTCTCCCCTGTTAAGTATCATTTGAGAGAAGCGCAGAAAATCTCCAACCGACGACAGCAATCCGACACCTCCTTCTAGTAGCCGGGGGCGGCTGGTCCATGGTACCGCCTCAATCCTATGAGGGGTCAATTGTCCTTCTACTGGTCGATAAAGCTCGGCCAGCCTGTCCGCGTCTTTTCCCTCCGCCCAGAAGACAGTGCTGTTCATTTCGAGAGGATCAAAGATATGGCGCTGAAGGTACACATCAAGTGGCATTCCCGACCAGACCTCGATCAGTTTACCCAAGATCGTAGCGTGTATCCCATATCTGAACGCGGTGCCAGGATCGTGAAACAGCGGGACGGACGCTGCTTTAGTCATCATTTCATCCAGCGAATAAGTCTTGTCTCTCACCTGCTGCTCCCGGTAGAGCGTCGAACCCCGGCTGCCGAGACCGGAGGTATGAGTGAGAAGATGCGCCACTGTTATGTCACCCGAACGAGCCCGGCTTTGACTGACATCAGTACCGTCCGGATCCATCAGCACCCGCTGCTCAGAGAATTCCGGCAAATATTTCTGGATCGGATCATCCAGCTCGAATTTACCCGCTTCATAAAGCTGAAGCACGGCGGTGCTGGTGATTTCACGGGTCATGGAATAAATGCGAAACAACGCGTCTTTTGGCATAGGTTTTTGTTGTTCTATATCAAGCCTGCCCAGCGCTTCGAAATAAACCAACTTGCCATCCCGGGCTACTGCTGCCACGACCCCCGCAATATCACCGTCATCGACGTGCTGTTGGAGGTTTGTGGTGACCGCGTCAAGCCCCGTCGAAGAAAAACCTGCGCTTTCAGGGTCAACAGTTTGCAGACTCTGACCAGCGCTGCTTACCGCAAGGGTTGAGATCGTCAGGGCCGTCACAAAGCGCAAGAACCCGGGCGGATTTGTGTATCTTTTCATCGTCTCTCCCACTTATCGCGCAGCTTGCGAATCCGCTGTGCTCGCAGCCAGCTGACCTTCTATCCAACGCTCTACTCTGGCATGCATCATCGGCATCGGGACTGCGCCGGCACCGAGTACTACATCGTGAAACATCCGCACATCGAAAGATTGGCCTAAAGCAGTTTCCGCCCGGTTTCTGGCCTGTTGAAAATTCAGCATGCCGATTTTATACGCAGTTGCCTGACCGGGGTTTGAGAAATAGCGTTTTACTTCAGAACGAACCGCTCCCTCCGGGATAGGCGAGTTATCCAGAAAATACTGAACGGCCTGTTCCTCACTCCAGCGCTTGGCATGAATGCCGGTATCTACCACCAGCCGAACTGCCCGCCAGATCTCGCCGGCCAGACGGCCAAAATCAGAGTAAGGATCCTGAAAGCCACCCATTTCCTTCGCCAGCCACTCAGAATAAAGGCCCCATCCTTCTGTGTACGCAGTCGTTCGGTACTGTGTGCGGAATCGCGGCACATCAGTCAGTTCCTGCTGGATGGAAATTTGCATGTGATGGCCGGGGTTACCCTCATGGTAGGCAATATCTTCAATTTGCCATTTGGCCAGGGTCGACATGTCACTCATGTGGGAATAGAACACGCCGGGTCGAGAGCCATCAGGCGCGCCCTGGCGATAGTGCTGGGCAGCTCCGGGCTGTTCCCGAAATGACTCAACGCGCCTGACAACAAGCGGCGCCCTGGGCAGCCGACCAAAATAGTCGGGCAAACGCTCGAAGATGAAGTTCAGGTATTCATTGTTGACTTCGAGATATTCCTGTCGGCCCTCGTCGGTATTGGGGTAGTAGAATTGCTCATCTTCTCTGACAAAGACAAAGAATTCCTGCAGGGAGCCCTGAAAACCGGTCTGCTGTTTGACCGATTCCATTTCCGAAAGCAGTCGATCAACCTCTCTCAGTCCGATGCGGTGAATTTCGTCAGCACTCAAGTCAAGCGTAGTCATTCGGGCGAGACGCTGATTGTAGTAGTTCTCCCCATCCGGCAGCGCCCAGACTCCCTGTGCCTGATCGGCCGCAAACACCATATCCTGCTGCAGCCAGGCGCGCACTTCCTCGTAAGCAGCCAAAACTTCGCCTGAAAGAATGTCCTGCGCCCGCATCAAGTAAGTCTGCGCAGCTTGCTCGTCCAGTTTAGCCGTATTCACCAGCTGCTCTACCTTGCCCTGGAAATCCGTCCAGATGGGAGAATTCGGTGAACTGTCGTCGCTGTTAAAGGGCACCCCTGTCGTTACCCGACTGATTTCTTCCAGTGCAAACTCATAGTTAAAGCGTGGCTGACGGATGCCTGCAGCTGCCTGCTCCTTGCTGAGGTCAAGCAGGTCACCAAGCACCCGATCAATCTGCTGCAGACGAGACAGATAAGCTTCAAGATCCGACTCATCGTCAACGCGATGAAAACTGATCATGAAACTGGGCAAGGATGCATGGGGGCCACCACGTCCGAAAATGTAACCGTAGTTGCGATAGGGATAGGCCGCTTCGGCCTGTTCCAGCGCGTATTCCCACATATCAAAAGACAGTTTCCCGTCCTCGTTGAGCACCTGGTACTCGAATTCGCTGCGCATGGTCGCCACGCTCTGCCGCTGCCAGTCGAGTCGCCGCTGCTGGGCTTCAGGGGTGACGTCATTCAACTGATCATAGTCAGTTTTGTCACCCAAGACGCTACGGGTCTGAGGGCTGAAATCCAACTGCTGTTCATACTGTTCATCCAGCCAGACATTAAGCCGGTCCGTCTCGGTCTGCTCTGCGATCTGCCCGGGGGCCGGTGCCTGGGCACCTTCGGGGGAACTGCTTGGCGCGTCGCCGCAGGCAGCAAGCAAGGTGGTAACAAACAACGCGGAAGACAAACGAACTAGCATATCGAGTTCCTTATTGCGAAGAACAGATTGAGCGGGGGGCAGTGAGAGACGGACGCTAGCGCGTTTGCGCAAAGCTGTCCAGAGCTGCCGACGGAGTTGCTTCATGGCTGCTGGAGTATTTCCCGCCAATCAAAGCTTGCATCCGCCATGGCCATGAAATGCGGGTTGAGCAGTTCCGCCTTCTGATTATAGCGCAGCGGCAAAAAGTCTGAGGTCACCACATCGCCGCCCGCCGCCCTCAGGACTGCGTGGGCCGCAGCGGTATCCCACTCGCTGGTTGGCGCCAGTCGAGGATAGAAATCAGCTCCCCCCTCTGCCAGCAGGCAAAATTTGAGCGAACTGCCCATACTCACCATTTCGATGTCCTCAAAACGCTCGCGCAGACGCGCAACAATCTGCTGTTCCCGCTCACCGAGATGACTGCGACTGGCAACTACGCGCAGGCACTGATGCTCCGGCGTCAAGGTGGTAGGAAAGATCCGCTCCGCCGCGCCGTCCGGTTGAATTTTCCACGCACCATAACCGAGCTCACCGATATAGCTGAACCCTGAGACCGGCACATGCACCACACCAGCGCGAGCAATGCCGTTGTCAATCAAGGCGATATTGACAGTGAATTCGCCGTTTCGACTGATGAACTCTTTCGTGCCGTCGAGCGGGTCGACCAACCAATAAGTTTGCCAGCCGCTTCTCTCATCGTAGCTGATCGCTTCACTCTCTTCGGACAAAATTGGCAGTCCTCCAGGCAGACCCGAAAGCGCATCAGTAATCAGCTGATGCGCCCGGCGGTCCGCCTCCGTGAGAGGTGACGCGTCGTCTTTTGTGGCAACCTCAACGGGCGCACCGCTCTCATACACCTGCATGATCTGCTGACCCGCTGCGCAAGCGATTTCATGCATGGTCTGCAGCTGTGCTGAATATTCCATCTGAATCTCCTGCCTGCCCGCTCTGTCGACCCATCTGTCTGGGCAGCGCGATGGAATCTTGCACCAAGTTTTCAAAAATTACCAAGCTTGACACGTATCTCATCATCAGCGGTTGCAACAGGATTTATCCGGTTTATCCTTGGCGCCCTGATCGCACTAATCTGACAGGAAATGACAAGTCAATGATGCTCCCCTGGTCCGAAATAGACACTGTGATGTTCGACATGGATGGCACCCTGCTGGATCTTCATTTTGACAATTTTTTCTGGCTCAAGCTGGTGCCCGAACACTTCAGCAAGCACCATGGGGTTTCAGAGGAACAGGCACTGGCGCATGTGCAAAGCAAATACGCGCAGGTCCACGGGACGCTGGACTGGTATTCCATCGATTACTGGCAGGCAGAATTGCAGTTGGACATTCCGCGCCTGAAACACCTGATAACCGATAAAATACGGCTACGGCCGGGTGCCGAGCAATTACTCAAGGCGCTGGCCGCAAAGGGGAAACAGGTGCTGCTGGTGACCAACGCCCACCCAATCAGCCTGCAGCTTAAAATGCAGCATGTCCGTATAGAGCAGTACTTCGAGCAGCTCATCAGTTCTCATCAACTCAATAAAGCGAAGGAAAACGACGGTTTCTGGGAATCCCTCCAGCAGCTTTTCGCCTACGATCCCACCAGAACCGCTTTATTCGATGACAACCTGAGCGTGCTGAGACAGGCCCAACAGGAAGGCATTGCCCATCTCCGGGCGATCAAGCAGCCGGACAGCCAACAGCCCTCACTTCCTGTCGCCGAATTTCCTCAGGTCGATGACTTTGGTTTAATCACACCCAATGACTGATAATCCCCCGCGGTTCTCACAGCTTGGCAGCCACGTGACACCGACGGCAATCCGGGCTTAACCGCGCTGCCCACATGCAAGGAGGATTATCCGGCCTTGCGAACTGACTCATTTACCGAACTCGCAAGACCACCGAGGAAACGTAGACACCTGCTATGCCCAAGACCTCTTCCGAATCTGTTTCAAATGTGCCGGCTAAAATCAGACTGGATAAGTGGCTGTGGGCAGCTCGTTTTTACAAAACCCGCGCGATCGCCAAACAGTCAATTGAGGGAGGGAAAGTGCATTGTGACGGGGCCCGCAGCAAACCCAGCAAAGAAATCACGCTCGGCACCCGTATTTCCCTCCGGCAGGGCTTCGACGACAAAACAGTCGTAGTGAAAGCACTTTCAGACAAGCGAAAGAGCGCGCCGGAGGCTCAGTTGCTCTACGAAGAAACTGCAGAGAGTATCAAACGCCGCGAAGCGCGGGCGGCCGAGCGCAAAGCTCAGCCCAACCACTGGCCTTCTCCCACGCGGCCCAACAAAAAACAAAGAAGAATGATTCAGCGCTTCAAACAAGGCGACGCAGACTGAGTTACAACGATCCCTGACAGGTGGTTGACAGGGTCATAGTCATTTATCATTGCGCTCTAGCAGCGACAGCAGCGACGCGCACCGACGTGCGTTCAGTCAGCGTGGCAGAGGGATGCATGTCAAACCCAATTCAAACCAGCCTCAATCGATACCGCATACCGGAATTCAAACCGGCCTGGGGCAGTATTCGGCGCGGGATTGAAAAGGAATGCCTGCGCGTGACACCGGCAGGGCACATCTCCACGCGCCCGCATCCTGAAGCTCTGGGGTCCGCGCTCACCAACCCGTACATCACCACCGATTTTTCCGAGGCCCTGCTGGAATTTATAACCCCGGCCTACGCCGGCATTCAGGATTGCCTGAAGATGCTGGAAAACATTCACCGCTTCTCTCTGGAAAATCTCGAGGAGCAGGAGATGTTCTGGGTCTGCAGCATGCCATGCCCCTTACATCCGGATACTGAAATACCGCTCGCTCAGTACGGGTCGTCGAATATAGGCAGGATGAAAACGCTCTATCGCAGCGGCCTTCACCATCGATACGGCAGTCTCATGCAGGTCGTGGCTGGCCTGCACTACAATTTCTCCATGCCGGATGCGTTCTGGGAGCCTTTCAAAGAAATTTGCGGGAGCCAGGAATCCTTGAAGGATTTTAAAACCTCACGCTATTTGCACCTGATCCGAAATTTTCACCGATTCTCCTGGCTGCTGGTCTATCTGTTCGGGGCCTCTCCAGCGGCCTGCAAATGCTTCGCCCAGGGCCGGGAACACTCGCTGGCCGAATTAGATGACCACAGCCTTTACCTTCCGCACGCGACCTGTTTGCGCATGGGCAGCCTAGGCTATAAGAGTGAGGCTCAGAAATCTCTGTTTGTTTGCTACAACGAACTGGACGCCTATGTGGAATGTCTCAACAGCGCGATGCACACGCCTTATCCGGAATATGAAGCAATAAGCCGTCGAGAAGGCAACCAGCCGGTGCAGATCAATGCCAATCTGCTGCAGCTGGAAAATGAGTTCTACTCTACTATTCGCCCCAAGCGGAATGTGCCAAGCGGCACCAAGCCGCTGGATGGTCTGACCCGCGAAGGCATTGAGTATGTCGAGGTTCGGGCGCTTGATCTCAATCCGTTCCTGCCGCTCGGCATCGATCCGGAACAGATTAAGTTTCTGGACAGTTTCCTGCTTCACTGCTTGCTCAATGACAGCCCGCAGTGCAATGAAGGCGAATTCTTCGAGGTCGCGAAAAACCTCGAACTTGTCGTTGAGCAGGGTCGAGATCCCGAGCTGATGCTGTCTCGCACCGGCCAAACGATAGCCATGAGAGAATGGGCGGAATCACTCCTGAATGATATCCATCACAGCAGCACGATTCTGAATTACTGCCACAGCGAAGCAGGTTACAGTGATGCGCTGGCAGCACAGCGAGCAAAGGTCAAAGATCCAGAGCTGACACCTTCCGGGCGGATGCTTAAAGAGATGGAACAAAACAAGCTGTCTTTTTTTGAATTTTCACTCGAAAGATCAAAACAGACTCAGGAGGAGCTCCTCAGCAGCACTCTGGACGAACGCACGCTCACGGATTTTATCGGTGCCAGTGAGCTCTCTCTCAAGAAACAGGCTGAAATCGAAGCCAGCGATACACTGGACTTTGACCGCTATCTCGCTGATTGGAACAGCAACTAAGCGATTCCGTCAGATTTCTATCTCCCTCTTTGCCAGCGAAAAAAACGCTCGATATAGGGGAGGTACTTGTCCGGCAGGCGAGCACTGCGCCAGGCATTGGCAGCGAATTTATTGGATTCAGACCAAGTCGGATAAATGTGGGTAACCGCGGAGATTTTCTTCAGACCCAGTCCATGGGTCATGGCGAACACATACTCCCCGATAAGTTCACCGGCATGATAGCCGACAATGCTTACACCCAGAATTCTGTCTGTACCCGGCACGGTCAACACTTTGACGAACCCGTGCGCTTCACCGTCAGCCAGTGCCCGGTCATGATGATCGAGCCCATAGCGGGTCAGCTCATAGCCAATTTTGCGTTGCTGCGCTTCCTGCTCACTTAAGCCAACGCGCGCGACCTCGGGATTGGTGAACGTCGCCCACGGCACAACCCGGTAGTTAGCCCGCAGGCGCCAAAGCCCACCAAGAAGCGCATTCAAAGAGGCGAAATAGGCCTGAAACGAAGCCATGTGAGTAAACTGATACGGCCCTGCAACATCCCCGCATGCATAAATGTTCGGGTAGGACGTCTGCATGGCGCTGTTGATTTCAATTGTGCCGGATGGCGTCAGAGCCACACCCAACTCTTCCAGACCGAAATTTTCGGTGTTCGGCTTTCGCCCGGCTGCGACCAGGACTTGATCGAATTCGAGCACCCGGGTCTCGCCGTTACTCGACACTTCAACTTTTTTCTGCCCGTGCTCAACAAAGAAACGACGCAAACTATGTCCGGTCAGCACAGTGATGCCATCCTTCTCAAATCGCGTGGTCACAGCTGCCGACACTTCAGCATCTTCCCTCGGCATGATGCGCTCTGCCATATCGACCTGAGTGACTTGTGAACCAAGGTGGCTAAACGCCTGTGCCAGTTCACAGCCTATTGGCCCGGCCCCCACAACCAGGAGACGTTTTGGCAGCTCTCGAAGTCTCCAGATGGTGTCAGAGGTCAGATATCCCGTGTCTTCCAACCCGCTTACTTCAGGAATCAGGGGGCGGGCGCCGGTCGCGACAATAATCGACCGTGTGGTTATCGTGCGCTCTCCTACCGCGACTTCATAGGGAGATTTGATGAAGGCCTCACCCTGAACACATTCAACTCCGAGCGAAGTGAAGCGCTCGACTGAATCATGAGGTTCAATGGTTTGAATCACGCTCTGGACTCGCTCCATGACCGCCGCAAAATCCACCTGAGCGCTAGCGTCCACCAGCCCGAATTCCTCGGCTCTTCGGATGTAGGACATGATGCGACCACTGCGAATCAGGGTCTTGCTTGGCACACACCCGGTATTCAGACAATCTCCACCCATTTTGTCCTTCTCAATCAGAACAGTCTTCGCCTTCGAACCTGCCCCGATAATGGCAGCAACCAGGCCAGCAGAACCGCCGCCGATCACAACAACATTCGCGTCAAACGATTCTGGCCGGGGATATTGCTTGGTCAGCTTTTTGCGCTTCATTTGATTCACGATCGCTCTTCCGACCAGAGGAAACACACCAAGCAGAGCCAGTGAGACAAGAACAGGCGCACTCACCAAGCCGGACAGTGAATTGATCCGGGCCAGTTCCACGCCTGCGTTGACGTAAACTACCGTACCCATCAACATGCCCAGCTGGCTGATGAAATAAAACGATCGCACGCGAATCGGCGTCAGACCCATTGCCACATTCACCAGAAAAAACGGAAACAAGGGGACCATTCGCAGACTGAAGAGGTAGAACCCGCCGTCCTTTTCGATACCCTCATTGATGGGTTTCAGAGACTCACCAAAGCGTGACTGCACCCAGTCGCGCAACAGCACCCGGGCGATCAAAAATGCCGCCGTGGCACCGATGGAACTGGCAAATGAGGCCAGCAGCGTACCCCAGAACAGGCCGAACATGGCTCCGCCAAGGAGGGTAATGATGACTGCCCCGGGAATTGAAAATGCCGTGATCGCCACATAAGCAGAAAAGTACAGGCCAGCGGCGAGTGGAAAATTTGTCTCCCGGAATTCTTGCAGGGTCATGATCTGGGACTGCACGAATCCGAGCGTAATGAACCGCCCGAGGTCAAAAAAATAGAAGCAGCCCAGGGCAACAGCTAGGGCGACAATCACCGGGATCTTCGTTTTACTCACGTCTCATACCTCAAACAGAAAAGATTCTGGGGCCACAGAATCTGTCGTCCAGGCTACTGCCTGACTGCAAGACCTCGCAAATCACAGCCAACGCTGGATGGATCGGGTTAGTAACTCTGAACGACTACGCTATAATCTCTCTCCACTCATCAATTAACAAGCGACCCGCTACTCAGGTCGGACTAAAGCGAGTACTTCGTGTCCCACAATCAGACTGACAGAAAATTCCCTCTGACCCGCATGCGACGGATGCGTCGAGACCAGTTTTCACGCCGCCTTATGCGTGAAACGCAATTAAGCGCAGACGACCTGATCTTCCCGGTGTTCGTCAAAGAGGGATCTGGCGACAAGCAGGCCATACCCTCCATGCCTGAAATCTGTCGTTTGAGTATTGACCTTCTTCTTCAAGAAGCGGAGGAACTGGTGCAACTGGGTATTCCAGCCATCGCGCTCTTTCCGGTCGTCGGGCAGGAATCCAAAAGTCTCGATGGTAGGGAGGCCTACAATCCTGACGGGCTGGTCCAGAATGCGGTAAGAGCGTTGAAATCCCGCTTTCCCGAGCTGGGGGTGATTACGGACGTTGCCCTTGATCCGTATACCACGCACGGTCAAGACGGGATTATTGATGACAGTGGCTACGTGATAAACGAAGCCACCGTAGAGGTTCTCTGTCGACAGGCACTTTCCCATGCAGAAGCAGGAGCCGATGTGGTTGCCCCATCTGACATGATGGATGGCAGAATCGGATCAATTCGTAAAACGCTGGAAGACAACCAGCAAATTCATACCCGGATACTCGCGTATTCCGCAAAGTATGCGTCAGCCTATTACGGACCCTTTCGCGACGCCGTAGGCTCGAGCGGAAACTTGGGTGCCAGCAGCAAGGACAGCTATCAGATGGACATCGCCAACAGCGACGAAGCACTTCATGAAGTTGCTCTCGACCTTGCAGAGGGGGCTGACATGGTGATGATTAAGCCCGGCATGCCTTACCTCGATATCGTCAGCCGGGTAAAGCGCGAGCTGGCGGTCCCGACCTTTGTCTATCAGGTAAGCGGTGAGTACGCAATGCACATGGCAGCGTTTCAAAATGGCTGGCTGGACAAAGACCGGATTGCGCTCGAATCTCTGATAGCCATCAAACGGGCAGGTGCCGACGGCATACTGACCTATTTTGCAAAGCATGTGGGCCGGTTGTTACAACAAACAGGCTGACCAAATCGACGTAAAGAAATGACGTCAAAGCTTGATTCATTCTGAATTACGCTTATGATTAGAGGCCGAAATTACTCGGACGTGCGCCCGTTCGTCCTATCCTAACCGCCTGTTCCACTGCATGTTCGAAATCGAACAGGCAACACACTTTTTGATATTCATAAGGATTTTCTCATGAGCGAAAACATCGTTCACATTTCAGACAGCAGCTTTGAACAAGACGTATTGCAGGCCGATGGGCCAGTCCTGGTAGACTTCTGGGCTGAATGGTGCGGACCCTGCAAAATGATTGCGCCGGTTCTGGAAGAAATCGCCGTCGACTATGAAGGCAAGCTGAAGATATGCAAAATGGATGTCGACGCCAATACTGAGACTGCACCTAAATACGGGATACGTGGCATCCCGACTTTGATCCTGTTCAATAATGGCGACAAGGTCGGTGAAAAGGTGGGCGCGCTCTCTAAATCACAGCTGGCTGCATTTATTGACAGCGCTATATAAATTGCGTTTAATGGCCGTGCGTCGAGGCCTTCGGCGCACGCATTTACCGAATTCCCTGGAACTGCCGCTGCCATAAGCGACTGATTCCACACAGTTTTAGCTCACCCTGCCGACTACTCGATTCACTGCATGTCAAGATTTCTGAGGCCAGCGTGGGTCTGATAATGGTTAGGACAGTCGCGGCAGAGTCATCGGCCGAGGCCGCGAGCCTAGAGGGACACCGAGACCGGCCGACACGGTGTATGAAAGCGCAACAACTCGGCCGCTAGACAGCCCTTAAGAGAGGCCTAGCACGCGCAATAACAGACCGAATCAGCAAGGATCGCGACAGGCGCTTCCTGCAGATTGCCGCTATCGGAACCGAAAAGGCAATCACGACTTATTTTTCAACTGACTATCTTTCCATAAACTTTCCATAAATTTCCAATAAATTCCGACGTACTATTTACCCACAGCATGCGGACGCGAAGGCAGTGCCAAGCTGAATGAACGTGCCCTGACCCGACCCTCTGCTGGCCCACACTGAAAGACTTCCAACTATGAATCTCACCGAATTAAAACAGAAGCCCATTGGCGAACTTATCGAAACCGCGCAAGAAATGGGTCTGGAGAACGTTTCCCGGACCCGCAAGCAGGACATCATTTTCGTCATTCTCAAGAAGCACGCGAAAAACGGCGAAGATATTTATGGAGACGGGGTGCTGGAGATTTTGCAGGATGGCTTTGGCTTTCTGCGCTCTGCTGATTCATCTTATCTGGCCGGGCCGGACGATATTTACGTCTCACCCAGTCAGATCCGCCGTTTTAATCTGCGCACCGGGGATACTGTCGCGGGAAAAATCAGACCGCCAAAAGACGGTGAGCGGTATTTTGCCCTACTGAAAATCAGTGAGATCAACTTTAACAAGCCTGATAACTCCAAGAACAAAATCCTGTTTGAAAACCTGACTCCGCTGTTCCCTCAGGACAGACTCGAGTTACAGGTGGGCAACGGCAGCACCGAAGATCTCAGCGCCCGCGTCATCGACCTGACGTCTCCCATTGGCAAAGGGCAGCGCGGATTAGTGGTGTCGCCACCAAAGGCAGGTAAGACGCTAATCCTCCAGAACATCGCTCAGTCGATCACCCGAAACAACCCGGAATGCCGTCTGATTGTTCTGCTGATTGACGAGCGTCCGGAAGAAGTCACGGAAATGCAGCGCTCAGTCAGGGGCGAGGTTGTCGCCAGCACCTTTGATGAACCCCCTTCACGACACGTGCAGGTGGCTGAGATGGTCATTGAAAAAGCGAAGCGACTGGTCGAGCACAAAGAAGATGTTGTGATTCTCCTCGACTCCATTACGCGCCTGGCAAGGGCATACAACACGATTGTGCCTTCCTCGGGCAAAGTGCTGACCGGTGGTGTGGATGCGCATGCTCTTGAGCGCCCCAAGCGTTTCTTCGGAGCCGCGAGGAATTTAGAAGAGGGCGGCAGTCTCACGATCATCGCAACAGCGCTTATCGAGACCGGTTCAAAAATGGATGAAGTCATCTACGAAGAATTCAAGGGTACAGGCAACATGGAGTTGCATCTGGACCGCAAGATCGCCGAGAAGCGAGTCTATCCCGCGATTAATGTCAGACGTTCAGGTACACGCCGGGAAGATCTGCTCACTTCAGAGGAAGAACTGCAGCGTATGTGGATTCTGCGCAAACTGCTCAGCTCTATGGAAGACGTGCAGGCTACCGAGTTCATCCTGGATAAACTCAAAGACACCAAAACCAATGACGAATTCTTTAACGCTATGAAGCGCAAGTAGTTCGCCGATCCGCTCTCACTGACCGAATAATTACTCGTCCCCATGTCCTTCAAAGATTTGCGCGAATTCATCAGCCTGCTTGAGCAGGAAGGCGAACTCAAACGAATCACTGCAGAAGTCGATCCCAATCTGGAGATCACAGAAATTGCTGATCGCTGTTTGCGAAACGGCGGCCCGGCTTTGTTGTTCGAAAATCCAAAGGGTTCGTCTGTTCCCCTGCTTGCCAATCTTTTTGGCAATACCAAGCGAATCGCACTGGCTATGGGGCAGCAGGATCTGGAAGGTCTGCGGGACGTTGGCAGACTGCTGGCGTTTTTAAAGGAACCCTCGCCCCCGAAGGGTTGGCGCGATTTATGGCAGAGCTTGCCCAGCTACAAAAATGTCCTGAACATGCCTCCGGCGGTTCGAAAAACAGCCCCCTGCCAGGAAGTTGTGATCGCTGAAGAGGACGTGGACCTCGGGTTTTTGCCCATCCAGACCTGCTGGCCCGGCGATGCAGGACCCCTGGTTACCTGGCCCTTGGTGATAACCCGGGGACCGGAAAAGGACAGGCAGAATCTAGGCATCTACCGGATGCAGAAGATTGGCCCGAATAAGCTGATCATGCGCTGGCTGTCGCACAGGGGTGGAGCGCTGGACTTTAAAGAGTGGCAAGACAAATTCCCGGGCGAAGGCTTTCCGGTATCGATTGCCATCGGCGCGGACCCCGCTACCGTGCTGGCGACGGTCACGCCGGTACCTGACACTTTGTCCGAATACGCATTTGCAGGCCTGCTAAGAAACAGCAAAACCGAAGTTGTGAAATCTCTGACCAATGATTTACAGGTGCCGGCCAGTGCGGAGATTGTCCTGGAGGGTGTCATTGAAGCTGACGAGATGGCAGATGAAGGTCCCTACGGTGACCACACCGGCTACTACAACGAAGTGGAGCGCTTTCCGGTGTTTACCATCAAGCGGATCACGCATCGCAGGGACCCTATCTATCACAGCACCTATACTGGCAGACCGCCCGATGAGCCGGCCATGCTGGGCGTGGCCCTCAATGAGGTCTTCGTCCCGCTGCTGCAAAAGCAATTCCCTGAGATCGTCGATTTCTATCTACCCCCTGAGGGCTGCTCTTATCGCATGGCAATCGTCAGTATGAAGAAACAATATCCCGGCCACGCCAAACGCGTGATGATGGGTGTCTGGTCCTTCCTGCGTCAGTTCATGTACACCAAATTTGTCGTAGTCGTTGATGAAGACATCAATATCCGGCATTGGGAAGATGTTATCTGGGCGATTACCACACGCATGGATCCCATAAGGGACACCGTGATGATAGACAATACGCCCATAGACTACCTCGATTTTGCCTCGCCCGTTGCAGGGCTGGGATCAAAGATGGGCTTGGATGCCACGAACAAAATGGCGGGAGAAACGGAGCGTGAGTGGGGCTCCACGATCACCATGTCGGATGAGGTCAAAACGCGAGTTGACAGTCTCTGGCAAGACCTGGGTATCGACTCCTGAGCCTCAGGAATTAACCGGTTTGCCTGTCTTTTTCCGGCATGGGCAAGTTCAACAACTGACCACCAACCATTTCATCATACCGGCGCAAGCAGGATTCACTGGCCTCCATCTCCCCGAGTTGCCTCAGCATCCTTCCCAGTTCACCGAGAGCGCAAACGGTTGGCTTAATCTTGATGCTGGCCTCATAGTACTCTCGGGCTTTACCCCAAAGCCGTCCGCGCATGCAGAGTCGCGCAAGCGTCAGTAGCAGCTCCGCGTCCGCCGGCCGCGATTTTAGCCAGCCCTCTGCCACAAGCAACTGACGGGAGTGGCTGTCATAGTCGATAGCACCATATTGACGGATCAGATCAGCATCCCAGCATTTTTCCAGTGCATGCTCGATGGTTTTCGCGGCCTGCTCTTTATCACCAAGATCGAGCAGCAGATTCGAGTAGTATCCAACTGCTTCAGCATCCTGTTGAAACAGCTGCGGAATTTTTTTCCATTGCTTGCGAAGCTGCGCCTGTTCACTGTCAGAGCCATTCACCGCTTTTTCATAATGACGGCTGAGATTCTCCATCAAAAGTCGTTTGCGTATCCTTCCTGCTTCATCCGATGCAATCACTTTATTTTTCTCAAGCGTCGGCAGTAAGGATTCAAGCGCACTCCATTCTTCCAGCTTGAAATACACATCCTTGAGCAGGGTCATTAAAGTTGGATCGTTAAGAGAGGTTTTCTTTGCCTGTTCAAGCACAGCGAGACACTGCTCCAGCTGCTCTGAGCGATAAAGAAGCTGCGCCCTCAGGGAATTAATCGTTGACTTGGAGACAGGGAATGCACCTTCCGCCAGTTCGAGCAAACGTTTCCACTCATCTTTCTCGCCCACTTCAAAGGCGGCATACGCAGCTGCAAGATAGTTCACCACGCTGGCGTCTTTATCCTTCAGCCCTTTGCGCAGCAATTTGAGAGCGGATTGCCAGTTACCGCGAGCGAAATAGTGCAAGCCTTCAAGCGTGTTGCTTCGGGTTCGCCTGCGCCGGGACATCTCTTTGCCGGCAGCTACCAGACGCATCGGATTAACCCATCCTAATATCAACAGCAGCAAACGGACGCAGAGGTAGATGAAGAGAATCAGGACTAGCAGAGCGAACAGGCTGGTTTCAAAGGTATATTCACCGAATGCGATCAGAAGATACCCGGGATCACTCGGGAAGCCGACGGACAGCGTGACCCAGAGTGACACCACAATTGCCAGCAGGCTGAAGATAAACAGGCGAATCATTTAGCGCACCGACGCAGCAAGCTGCTCCAGGGTACGAAGCGATTCAGCCAAACTGGGCAGCTCCGGGTCCACTTCGACCGCAGTTAACTCAGCGAGCTCAAGAAAGGCAGCTTCACCGGAGCCCGTATCGGTCACCATATAGGTCTGAAGCCAGTCCAGTGCGTTCTTCAGATGATGCTGATAAAGCAATTCACTCCGGTTCAAAACAGCAAACTTCGCCTGTTCCAGCATCAGGCGGAAGTTTTGTCTGATGACGGCTTCCTGACCGGAGATCAACATGGCTTCCGGGGAATCTTCCCACTTCCGCCAGACAAAAACGGTGCCAAGAAATTCAAGGGTAGTGTCAAGCAGGCCCGTGGTATCACCGGCCAACTCATCGGTTCCGGCCGAGCTTACAGTTTGTCCGCTGAGCAGTTTTTCACGCTGGGAGCCGAGCAGACTCAAACTTTCCACCCGTTCAATCAGCGCCTGTATTCGAAAAATGGCCGCTTCCTGATCAGGGATCGACATCGAACGCAATACTTCAATGTCTCTCGCAAGCTGCTGTCTGACGCGAAGCACGTTGGTGCTGCCGGACTCCGACAACGCTCGATCGCTCCTTTGCAGTAAGTTCATCGCGGACGGGATATCCCGCTCGAGCTCAAGTTTCTGTGCTGCCAGTCTGGCAAAGTAGTTGGCCTCCAGAATTTTCCAGCGGGAATCCTGCGGCGCAGCGGCCTCGAGGCCTCTTTCGGTCAGTTCCGCTACTCTTTGATCAAGCTGCGCCAGATCGGAGTCGATTCTGCGCTGAAGTGCGAGAAACTCTGCCTCATTGCCTTGATCCGGAATCGACAGATCCGCAATCTCATCACGCAGCCGCTGTATGTCCTCCTGCTGCAGCTGCAGAGCAAGGCTCAATTCATCCGTCCTGTCCTCGGTTGACTGAAGCTCGGTCAACATAGCCTGCAGCTCAAACTGCCTGAAGCCGAGCAGACCAATGGCGCCGAACAGGGGCACGAGCAGAACCAGAACGATGATGAAACGACGGCGAGCGTTCTGCTGCTTACGCGTCACGCTGGCATTGGTGCCCTTAGAAATCTGATCGAGAATTTTCGGTGTTTCTGGCTGATCGGTCACAAAAATATCCCGCCTTGCATCCCTGGATTCATGAACAGTTAATCGGCCTGCTCAGTGACCGCTCGAATAGATTTTTACGAGAGCTGCAAGCATCATCTCATCGCCCGCCCCGCCTGCGTTATGAACGTTCAGAAAACCCAGTTCCCGTGCCTGTGCCGCGACTCGCTCAGAGGGGACCACCAGAGGCATGGTGAACAGCTCAAGCAGATGCGCTCCAACCAGCTCCCCGAGCGCAGCTAACGACTCTCCACTATGGACGGTCACCGCGCTCAATCCGCGATCACGCAATTCGGTCGCCACATGAGAGCCATTGTGTTGCTGCACCTCGCGCCGATAAAGCTCTCCGTAATCAGTGAAAGCCCCTCTGCGGCTCAGCGTCTGTGCAAGGTGTTCCCGTCCGCCGACGCCGCGTAAGATGAGAATCTTACGCCCCGCCACCGCGTTCAGTGCAGGTAACCTCAAAACGGCTTCACTGTCGCTCCCGTCAACCGGGAACTCTACTTTGGCGGCGAGCATCTCTGCAAGCAGCGCTGCAGTGCCCTGCCCGAAGGCAATAAACCGCTGCTGTATCGGCAGTTGAGGCCAGTAATTAGCAATCAATTCCGCGCCAAATCTTGCCGCGTTCTGACTGACAAAAACGACGATGTCATAACGATCCAGCTCCTGAATTTTATCGCGGGCCTGCTGGAGCTCTGCATCCGACAGCCGAGCGATGTTAATCAGAGGCAGGCTTATCCAGGAACCGCATCGCGCTTCAATGGCTTGTCGTAAAGAAGCCTGATGATGCTCTGCTCGAGTAATCAGAATAACCTGATCTTTCAGCAGGCGAGACGAGGTTGCATTCGGGTTCATCGCGGTGAGGTTAGCTGCGCGGCTTCATGTCATCTTCTCAATCGAATCCAGTATCGACCGAGCTCCCTGGGACAATAAATCCTCAGCGACACTGATTCCCAGTTGACGAGCGTCCTGCGTCGAACCGGACTTCTGACTCCGATAGATGACTGAGCCATCGAGTGCGCCCACGAGCGCGCGCAGAAAAACACTGCCCTGCTGCACTTCAGCATAGCTGGCAATAGGGACCTGACAGCCACCATCAAGCCGCTCGTTTACCGCCCGTTCTGCAGATACCCGGATGGCAGTTTCATGATGATGAAGACACTGAATCAGCTCATAGGTTTTCTCATCATCAGCACGGCATTCAATGCCTACCGCCCCTTGCCCGCCTGCCGGCAAACTGAGGTCAAATGAAAGTCGCTCATTAATCCGATGCTGCAGACCCAACCGAATCAGGCCCGCAGACGCAAGAATGATGGCGTCATATTCACCGGCATCAAGCTTGCCCAGGCGAGTACCGACGTTACCCCTGAGATCACAGATCTGGATATCCGGTCTCTCGGACTGCAACTGACACTGACGGCGAAAACTGGAGGTCCCTACGCGCGCTCCGTTCGGAAGCTGCAGCAGCGCTGGAAATTTATTGGATACGAAGGCATCAGCCGGATCTTCTCTTTCACACACCACGGCCAGTTTCAATCCTTCCGGAAAGGACATCGGAACGTCCTTCATTGAATGAACGGCAATGTCGGCACGCCCCTCCAGCATGGCCTTTTCCAGCTCTTTGACAAACAGGCCCTTGCCGCCCACTTTCGCCAGAGGAGAATTCAGAATCTGATCCCCGCGAGTGGTCATCGGAACCAGCTCAACGACAAGATTTCCATGATGCCTCTGCAGGGCATCCTTCACATAATTGGCTTGCCATAAGGCCAACGGGCTTTCCCGGGTTGCGATGCGAATAAGATCTTGCGTGCTCATGACTTATCAGGAAGATGTACTGAGTGATATACCGGCATAGTAAAGTAAATTGGCCGGTTTGTCTGACCGAGTTTTACGACGGGCCGCTTATTACCCCTGTGGCAACTTGCTATAATCCCTGCTTTTACATACAACAAAGAGCAGCTTCATGAGCGACAACTCCGGCGACACCACTAAACTGTGGGGTGGCAGGTTCACGGAATCGACCGATGAATTCGTTGAACGCTTCACCGCATCGGTTTCCTTCGACTACCGACTCTATCCTTATGACATTGAGGGTTCGATTGCCCACGCTCGTATGCTGCAAAAAACCGGCATACTTACCCCAGCAGACACTACAGAAATTATTGAAGGCCTGGAAGGCATCCGCTCAGATATTGAAAGGGGAGACTTCGATTGGCAGGTTGCACTGGAAGATGTCCACATGAACATCGAAGCGGCTCTGACCCGGCGAATCGGTGACACCGGCAAAAAGCTCCATACCGGCCGCTCTCGCAACGATCAGGTTGCCACTGACATTCGGCTTTTCGTACGCCATGAGATCGATCGCATCGCCGCCATCATTACTGAGCTCCAGGCGGCTCTGCTTGGTCTCGCCGAGCGGGAAGCTGAAACGGTGATGCCGGGATTTACGCATTTGCAAACGGCCCAGCCTGTCAGCTTCGGTCATCATCTGCTGGCGTGGTTCGAAATGCTCGATCGGGACTATCAGCGCCTGATGGATTGCCGCAAGCGAGTTAACCTGTCACCACTGGGTGCCGCTGCTCTTGCGGGGACAACATTTCCGATTGACCGGCACTACACATCAGACCTGCTTGGATTCTCCGCACCTACTGCCAACTCACTGGACTCCGTCAGTGACAGGGATTTCGCTATTGAGCTGGCAGCTGCAGCAAGCATCATAATGACGCATCTCTCTCGGTTCTCAGAAGAACTGGTGCTCTGGGCTTCCGCGCAATTTGATTTTATTCAGCTCCCCGATCGGTTCTGTACCGGTTCTTCAATAATGCCTCAGAAGAAGAATCCGGATGTCCCGGAACTCGTTAGAGGAAAAAGCGGTCGGGTCACCGGGCATCTGATGGGTCTACTGACTCTGATGAAATCTCAACCTCTGGCTTACAACAAAGACAATCAGGAAGACAAGGAGCCGCTGTTTGATTTGCTCGATACTGTGCGTGACTGCCTATCCGCCTATCTTGGCATGATACCGGCAATCAAGTGCAACCGGGGCAACATGCGAAGGGCCGCCATGAAGGGTTACGCTACTGCGACTGATCTGGCAGATTACCTGGTCAAGAAAGGGATCCCGTTTCGGGACGCGCACGAGATTGTAGGTAAGGCAGTGGCATCGGCCATTGAACAGGAAAAGGATCTTAGCGAACTGTCCCTGGAAGAGCTGAAGGGCTTCTACTCTGGAATCGGCGAAGAGGTATTTGAATGCCTCACGCTTGAGGGCTCGCTCAACGCGCGAGACCACTTCGGAGGCACAGCTCCGAAGCAGGTACTAAAGGCCATTAACACAGCGAGAGACCGGCTGGCGCAGCGTTAGGTGCTGGTGCTGCCTGACCCCGCTGCTTGCGGAACTGCACTGAGGGCAAATCAGGGCGACGGCGGAGCCTGCAGCTCTATCTCATATTCCAGTACGCGATTATCCCGTCGTGTGGTGACTGTAACACGCTCCCCTGCTCGCTTGTTTTCAAGAAATGCCGCAAGGTCATTCTCATTACTGATTGGCTCTTCGTCCAGACGCACGATCACGTCACCCAACCGGATTCGGCCGCCATCGACCCGGGTCAGACCTCGCATACCGAGCCGCTCGGGATCACCGCCTGCAAGGGTGTCCAGCACAATTACCCCGTCAATCTTCCACAGGCGCCTGTAATATTCGGCCTGAGGAAGTAGATTGATGCCGAGAATCGGTGTTTGTATGCGGCCGAACTGGATCAGCTCTGGCACAATGCGGTTGACCGTATTGGCAGGAATCGCAAAACCGATACCACTACTGCCTCCGCTCGGACTGTAAATCGCCGTGTTAACGCCTACCAATTCTCCCAGCGAATTAAGCAGAGGCCCACCGGAGTTCCCGGGATTGATTGCCGCATCGGTCTGAATGACATCCGATATTTTGCGGCGGGTTACCGAATCAATTTCCCGGCCAAGGGCACTGACCACGCCGACGGTCATTGTGGTGTCAAGGCCAAAAGGATTACCAATGGCAACCACCTTACGACCTACCTCCAGCAATGAGGAGTCCCCCGGTACAATCGGAATCAACTCCACATCATCCGCCTCGATCTTCAGCACTGCCAGATCATGATTGGGGGCAACACCTACCGGTACCGCATCAAAGGTCATCCCATCCTGAAGCGTGACGAGCACCCTATCTGCCTGCTGTACCACGTGAAAATTGGTCACGATATGCCCCTGCGTATCCCAGACAAATCCGGTGCCGCTGCCTTGAGGCACATCCTGAGGATTGAGAGAGTAGAACGACCTTACCCGCCGGGCATTGGTGATATTTACCACCGAAGGGCTGGTGCGCTTAAAAATCTCAATGTTGTTGGCTTCATCGTCCGTACTGAAGTGCGCATAGTCCTGGGGCTGCGCTATTCCGGCAGCCGCGCAGAGCCAGAGCACTGCGCCAGAGACCAGACTCACTGTAAGCCTTTGAAAGAATCTCAAAACGGGTTTCCTCGCCAAGGTCGACATGTAGGCTAAATAGGTCTGATCACCGGAAATTCAAGACCCCGGAGAGCCACGGACCCGACTGCTCAAATTTCACTTGACCCGGTCATACTGCCTTTTTGGGCTCAAACAGAAGCATCCAGCATGCAGAAAAACCGCGCATCTGCCCAAAGAAACAACTTTGCCGGGTTTGCCACTCCATGGCATCCAGCCCTTTGTTTACAATTGATTTCGCCAAATCTTATTCGTACCATTGCCGAATTCTGCAAGGAAATTCAACACGATGAAGCAAATCCTGATCATTGACGATGACGAGAAACTGGGCAAATTACTCGTACAGTACTTGGAGCGTTATGACATGAACGCGCATGTCGCTTTAACCCCAAGCAAGGGCTTCGAAATGATTAAGAAGATTAAGCCCGATCTGTTGATTCTCGACGTCATGCTCCCGGAAAAGGATGGCTTTGAAATTTGCCGGGAAATACGTGCCAAGTCTTCAATTTTCGGGCAGCTTCCGATTCTCATGCTGACCGCCCACGCCGAGGTCACCGATCGTATCGTAGGTCTTGAACTTGGTGCAGACGATTATCTGCCCAAGCCTTTTGAACCAAGAGAACTGGTAGCGCGCATCCATAATATCCTCCGCCGCAGCAGTGACGACAATACAGTGCGTGAGATCAAACCGGTCAATGGCCTGGATGTTGACGTCTCACGGCGTGAAGTCAAACTGGATGGCTCTGTGCTCGATCTTACAACCATGGAATATGAGCTACTCATACTCTTCATGCAGTTCCCGAACAAAACGTTCACCCGCGACGAACTCATGAATCGATTGCGCGGTATAGATGCGGAACTGTTCTCCAGAGCAGTCGACACACTCGTGAGCCGCTTACGACATAAGTTAAAAGACACATCGAAGACCCCTCGGTTTATAAAGACGGTATGGGGGCGTGGTTATACTTTTGTCGGCGAGCAACTATGACGGCACTACTGCAGTACGTCAAAAAATCTCTGTTTGTCAGACTGCTGTTAATCTTTGGTTTCACCGTCGTTAGTTTTTTCCTGATAATTTCCCTATCACTTCGAGCACTCAACCAGACCGAAATCACTATTGAAACGATTCCGGATTTTTACATGCGGAATGTGGAATCCATCATCGAAGACATTGGCACGCCTCCTAACCTGAGTAATGCCATGCGCCTTGCCCAAGAGCTCGATTGGACTATCAATATCCGCAACCCGATCATGCGGTGGAGCTCTGATCCGGACAACCGTCTCAATGTCGACGCATCCGACTTCAACAGAAATCTCACCACCGACGCCGAAGTTCGCACGATTGACAACGAGGACATCATTCGGGTGAATCGAGGCGGCTATGACTTCTATCTCTATCAGCGCTCTCTGAATGAAAGCAACATCAACTTCTTTGTCGTTTATATGGGAGCGGCTCTCGCTGCCATCGTACTTTTCCTGAATTATTTCATGGTCAATCGACTGCTGGACCCGGTGAGGATGCTCAAGAAAGGGGCAGAGAGGATTGAAAAAGGCGACCTAAGCTATCGGGTTCAAAGCAACCGTCAGGACGAACTGGGTGAACTGACGGAGAGTATCAATCACATGGCCGATTCGCTGCAGTCGATGCTTGAAGCAAAGCGCCAGCTCCTGATGGCCATAAGCCACGAATTGCGGACACCGATCACCAAAGCCAAACTGCGACTGGAATTCATGCCGGAAAGTGATGAAAAGGAGCAGCTCCGCGAGGATATTGACGAGATCGACCTGCTCATTTCGGATTTGCTCGAAACAGAGCGGCTGAACAATGAGCATGCCGTATTGGCCGAAGAGTCCGTGTTTATTTCCGAATTCGTGCGCGGCGTGTCAGAGCAATTTCAGGACTATCCGGGAGGACTACAGATTGAATGCCCGGTAGAGGACAGGGAATTTTTGATCGACCGTCTCCGCATGCGTTTACTCATCACCAACCTGTTGAACAACGCCATTCGGCACGGCAAAGGCCTCCCTATCAGCGTCGCTCTCTCCTTTTTTGAGGAACGGGCCATTGTGGAGGTCATAGACCGTGGGGAAGGGATTGCCGAGGAACATCTCGACCAGATCAGTGAACCCTTTTACCGTGCCGACAGTGCCCGACAGCGTAACACCGGGGGTTTCGGGCTTGGACTGTATCTGTGCCGACTGATTGCGCAGGCTCACGGCGGCGAGCTTATTATTCGCAGCAAACTGGGGGAAGGAACCCATATCTCGGTGAACCTGCCCCCTGCGCGCCCAAACAGGAAATAAAAAGGAAATTCTGACACGGTCTCTGCCTATCTGGCCGAACGACGACGCCTCAGTCTGGTGTAGTGCGCGAGTAGCGCAAAAATGGTTAACAACACAGGCACCAGGCCAGTATTGATTGCCTTCAGATTGGCGCCCAGTTGATCAATATCCTCGGTCAACTGGAACTGAACGTCGCGCAACCGCCTGCGAGTATCCAGCATTTCACCGTTAAAGCGATCTATTTCGGCCTGTATTTCTGGCGTCAGTTGCCCGAGCGGATTGCCGTCTTCATCCTGATTCAGCTCAGCCAATGCGGCCTCGGTCTCTGACAATCGGTTGAGCAGGTCTGCTTCTTCAGTCCGCAGACGGTCGTCTGCCTCTCGCTGCAGTGCGATGACTCGCGTAAACGGTCGAGAGTAAGTTCCACGGCTTCGAATACTGACCAGATCAGCCCCTCCGCTAAGATTATCAAGACTGTTGATCAGCAGGTCACCGTTGTTTGCGAAAGGCTGTGGAATCCGCTGACCGAGAAATTGGGCGACCTGCACCCAGAGCCTGTCAGTCAGGAAATCAGTATCTGCAAACAGGACGATGTTTGCTGGACTCTGCGTTTGCGCCAGATGCATTTCTGCTGGCGCCTCCTCAGGCGTCTCGGCAGCATCGCTCTCGGAAATCGCCGGATTATCGGAGGAAGCGGAATCTAGTGAGTCCTGCGCTGCGTCCGCGTCGTCCTGATCATCGGAAGCTGCGTCGTCCGGAACCTCAGGTCGGCCTCCTGGAAAGGCAGAAGTGATTTCACCGCTCACCCGGGCAGCGAGTACGTAACTCGTCCCCTGGGACTGAAATTCATCGAACAGAATCGACGGATCTGTCATATTTTCAACCAGCGCCGCATCCATCAGCATCGCATCAGACGATGAACGAATTAGCGGCTCAAAAGTCGTGGTGGCTCCGTCTGACTGAGACAAGGCACCGGCAGATGCGAAATTCACCGTCTCAAGACGGCTGGTGATGATATCTTCCTGATCAAGATTTGCTCGCGGCACACCGACCATGCCCAGGTGCGGCATGGGTCTCTCGTTCTGGCTCATTCTCACACGCAAAGCCAGCTCATTATCCGCCAGGACTTTGTCGTCCTGATATTCGACCCCCCAGGCAGACAACAACACTTCGAGGTCTGACCCCATCCCCGCGGGAATGAGCGCACCCTGTGGGGACCGCGTCACCAGAGAATCTGCGTTAGGATCAAGAAAGACGATCGCCTGCCCACCCTTCATGACGTGCTGATCGACCGCGTACAGCATCTGATCGGAAAGTTCCTGGGGATGCACGATCATCAGTATGTCCACGTCTTCATCAATGCTGCCGGCATTGATGTCGACCCGGCGCACATCATAGAGCTGCCGTATCATTTCCATGACAAACCACGGTGAGGTCGCCTGGCCCGTTGCCGGATTAAAACCTCCATCAATGTCCAGCTCGGTGATCAGCCCGATCACTGTGCGCTCTGGCGAATTCACCGAGGAGATCAGCTTCATGAATTCATACTCCAGAAACTGTTCCTGATCGGGACGAATGAGAGGCAGTGCTTCAACAGCAGGGGGCGCCAGTGGATTGTAATCGGCCTCATCCACGACCTGAGAGGCAACCAGTCCAAAATAGATCGATTCACCACCCTGACTCACCGGAACCGCTCGAATGCCAAACTGAGTCGCCAGATCTTCCTCTTCTGAAAAAGGTTCCGGATCGATGACGTTCAAAGTGAGCTTGCCCTCGCTGGCAAAGGTGATTTCTTCCAGTAATTCCTGAACCCTGCTGCCATAAGCGCGGATCTGAGGCTGATCTTCTGTGGCGCTTTCGGAGTAAAAGAAACGCAGTTCAATCGGCGTCTCCAGATTGCTAACAATATTCCGCGTTCCCTCCGAGAGGGTGTAGAGCCTGTCCTCGGTGAGGTCAATACGCAGACCGGGAAGCATCGTAATCAGTATGACACTGACGATCACTCCGAAAAAAATGCCTGCCAGGCCGGCAGATGAAAAAAGAGCTTTGCTATTCACCACATTCCCTCCTAGTTGGCTTTCTTCATTTCGATAACAATGGCGCTGGCCAGCAACCAGGCCCCGATAAACACGCTGAAAAACAGAAAATCCCTGATATCCAGAACACCTTTAGCTATCGAGTCGAAGTGCGTGAGAAACCCCATAGCGGAAAAAGCATCAACCAGCCACTGAGGAACCCACGAAGGAAACGCATTCAGCAGGATCGGTGACCCCATGATGACAAACAGAAAGCAAATAGCGACGGTCAGGATAAAAGCGATCACGGAGTTTTTAGTACAGGCGGACATGCAGGAACCGATGGCCAGAAAACCACCCGCCATAAACCAGCTTCCCAGATAGGCTGCCACGATCACACCGTTATCCGGATCGCCCAGGTAGTTCACAGTAACCCAGATCGGAAAGGTCAATGCCAGCGCAATACCGGTTAACACCCATGCAGCCAGAAATTTTCCGAGCACCGCATCAACGAGTCTTACCGGAAGCGTCAGGAGTAACTCAATGGTTCCCGTCTTGCGCTCATCAGCCCACAGCGTCATCGCAATCGCTGGAACCATGAAGAGATAGAGCCAGGGATGAAAGCCGAAAAATGGCAGAAGGTCTGCCTGACCCCTCAGGAAGAATCCACCCAGGTCAAAGGTGAAAATTCCGTTGGTGATCAGAAAGATCACGATAAACACATAGGCCAGCGGCGTAGCAAAATAACTGTACAGCTCTCGCTTAAAAATGATGCCCAGATTACCCATTAGCCCGCCCCTCCGATTGCTGAGTCACGCTGCGAAATACATCTTCAAGCTGTCCTCTCTCAACGTGAAACTCGCTGATGGGCCAGTGCTTCTGCTGAGCGACTTCGGACACCTGCGAAAAGATAGAAGCTCCGCCTTCGGCAAATATTGTGTAAGCCAGCCCGTTGCTCTCTGCAACTTCCACGGAAGCAACGCCGGGCACTGCCTTGAGGTCGGCAAGCAGGTCATGGCTGTCAGTCAGGGTGACGCGAATCGCCTGATGAAATCGCGATTGTGATTCCAGTTCAGCCGGGGTGCCATCCGCCACGATCTTCCCGTTTGCAATGATGACGGCTCGTGAGCAGACCGCAGTGACTTCCTCAAGAATGTGGGTAGAAACGATTACAATCTTATCGGTAGCCAGGCTCTTGATAAGCGCTCGCACATGATGTTTCTGGTTGGGGTCCAGCCCATCCGTAGGCTCATCGAGTATGAGCACCTTCGGGTCATGCATGATCGCCTGAGCCAGACCTACCCGCCGCTTGAAACCCTTAGATAAGGTCTCGATAGACTGATCGCGCACACTCTCGAGGGCCACCTCGTTGATTACATGATCAACCCGCTGCTCGATTTCAGCACCCCGGAAGCCGCGTATCTGTGCTATGAAACGTAAAAACTCAAGGGTAGTCATGTCGCCGTAGGAAGGCGCGCCCTCTGGCAGGTATCCGATGAGGCGCTTGGCTTGGAGTGCCGCACTGCTGATGTCGTGACCATCGATGGTCACTTTTCCGGCGGAAGGCGCCAGAAAGCCGGTAATCACCTTCATTGTGGTGGATTTACCGGCGCCATTGGGTCCAAGAAACCCCAGAACCTCCCCTTCTCGCACCGAAAAACTGAGATCATCAACGGCAACAAACTGATCAAATTTTTTGGTTAGATGGCTTATTTCAATCATCGTCGTCCACAAGTCACTGTTGGTTCATCCATAACAAGCAAGCCTGTCACCGCGCTGTCGCGGCAGCAACCGGCGCTCGGTTGAAATCTGGGCAGGCAATGCCCACCGGCTGCTTGAAGTCTGGCAAAATATAGGGTTCCTGATTCTGCTTTTCAAGAGCCGCGCCGATTGCCGGATCCATACGAAAAATCAGAACTTTTACAGAGCTGTTGGACTGTCTGGGCCTGTGTTTATGAGTGCTGCACCGGTATAATGCGCAGCTCAAGGATTTCCCCCGGTACGCCAGTCTCCGCCTTGGTTCACGCATTCATAGAGGCTCAGTCAGACATGAAAACATCCCGCCGATATCGGACTGCCCTTTGGTACGCAGGCATGGTCTTACTGGCTTGTCTTGCTTCCGGCTGCGGACAAAAAGGGGGGCTGACTCGACCCGAGTCTCCCACCGCGAGCAACCTGTGAGGACGCGGTGAGCGAACGCCTCAGTCGACACTGGAACTGATTTCTCCATGGATCACTTTACCTATCAGGGCGAAACGCTGTTTGCTGAAAGCGTTTCAGTAGCAACTCTTGCCGAGACCTACGGGACTCCTTGCTTCGTCTATTCCCGGGCAACGCTCGAGCGTCACCTGCGTGCCTATCAGGAAGCGCTGTCCGGAGTCTCTGGTTTGGTATGTTTCGCAGTAAAAGCCAATTCCAACCTGGCAGTGCTGAACGTTTTGGCGCGGCTGGGCGCCGGATTTGACATAGTCTCCGGCGGCGAACTGAAGCGGGTCATTGCAGCAGGCGGGGATCCTGGCAAGGTCATTTTTTCAGGCCTGGGCAAAACCGTCGGGGAAATCGAGCAGGCCCTCGCGGCAGGGATTCATTGTTTCAACGTTGAATCTGAACCCGAACTTGAAAGAATCAGCCATGTTGCCAGAGCCCACGGGGTTGAAGCGCCTATCTCCATCAGAGTCAATCCGGACGTCGACGCGGGCACCCATCCCTACATTTCAACCGGACTGAAAGAAAACAAATTCGGTATTGCCGCCGAATCGGCGCTGCGTGTCTACCGGGATGCCGCTCAGATGCCGGGCATCCGGGTTACCGGCATTGACTGTCATATCGGCTCACAGTTGACCACCGTCGAACCTTTCCTGGATGCAATTGATCGTCTGCTCCTCATGACAGATGCCCTGGCTGCAGAGGGCATTACCATTTCCCATTTCGATATGGGTGGCGGCTTGGGGGTAACTTACGACGAGGAAAAGCCACCGCTTCCCTCCGAACTCATGGCAGCGGTAAGAAGTCGGTTTGAGGGTAAGGAGATGATGCTCATCGTTGAGCCGGGACGATCTATTGCGGCAAATGCCGGACTGTTTGTCACCTCAGTGGAGTATCTCAAGCACACCGAGCATAAGAATTTCGCCATTGTCGACGGTGCGATGAATGACTTGTTGCGCCCCGCTCTGTATGGCGCATGGCAGGAAATCATCCCCGTCTCCAGGCGCGAAACGCCTGTAGCGGTCTATGACGTGGTCGGGCCGGTATGCGAATCAGCGGATTTTCTCGGCAAAGACAGGAGTCTCAGTGTGGAAGCAGGCGACCTGCTGGCAGTCCGGTCTGCGGGAGCCTACGGATTTGTCATGAGCTCAAATTACAATACGCGGCCCCGTGCGGCAGAGGTAATGGTTGATGGTACAACGCATCATCTGGTGAGAGCCCGGGAATCGGTGGAACAGCTGCTTCACCTGGAAAGCTGCTTGCCGGACTAAGCACAGAAAGCAAACGATGGCTTTATCTTTTACAAAAATGCATGGCCTTGGTAACGACTTTGCCGTCGTCGACGGCGTCACACAGGCAGTAACCCTGTCAGCTGGGCAGATCAAGGCCCTCGCGGACCGGCATCTGGGCATCGGTTATGATCAGCTCCTGCTCGTTGAGCCTCCTAGCCAGCCAGATGTCGATTTCAACTACCGGATTTTTAATGTCGATGGCAGTGAGGTGGAGCACTGCGGAAACGGCGCTCGATGCTTTGCCCTGTTTGTCAGGGCCAAAGGCCTCAGCCAGAAAAACCCGCTGACAGTCAAAACCCACAACCGGGTTCTTTCTCTGCGTTTCGAAGAGTCCGGCGACATTGCCGTTGACATGGAAAAGCCTGTGCTGGAACCCGCTTGTCTGCCTTTTTGCGCAGACAGAAGACTCGTCAGGTATCATCGCACGCTGACCGTTGACGGCGTCAATCTGGAGATCGAATTTGGTGCTGTCTCGATGGGTAATCCCCATGCGGTAATAATTGTTGAAGACCTTGAAAACACGGCCGTCAAAGAGATAGGACAAGCCCTTCAGGCTCATCCGGACTTTCCGGACAGCGTTAACGTCGGGTTCATGCAGGTCCTTCAGCGCGATCGGATAAAACTGAGGGTCTACGAAAGAGGAGTGGGCGAGACGTTAGCCTGCGGGACCGGAGCCTGTGCAGCAACGGTGGTTGGCTGCCTGAACGGCTTACTGGACGAAGCAGTAGAAGTTGACCTGAAAGGCGGGCGCTTGAAAATTCAGTGGCCTTTTTCAGTATCAGAGGATTCACCGGTCGTCATGACGGGTCCGGCCTGCATCGTCTATGACGGAATTATTGAGGACAGTTAATCGATGAACAGTAAAGCTTCTCCGGCCGGGTGTCAGAGTGACAGCGAGACGAACACCGTAAGCGAGGATCAGGTCGTTGACTACCTCCGCCAGAACCCTGACTTTTTTGCCAGGCAAGATGACCTTTTGGCAGCGATTTCATTACCGCATGACAGCGGCAACGCCATATCTTTACTGGAACGACAGGTTAATATCCTGAGAGAGCGCGGCACAGAAGCAAGGCAAAAGCTGAATAATCTGCTCGAGAATGCCCGCAATAACGACCAACTCTTCGATACGACACAGAATCTGGTACTGGCGTTACTGAGAGCAGCAGACGCGACAGAAATCGCCGAAATTGCCCAGGATCAGCTGTCGAATCACGCCAATGTGGATGCCTGCGAACTTATCGTGGCGGAACAGGAAGGGCTCGACGTTGCTCCGACAGTGCGAACCCAAAGCTCAGAGCACCTCAAAGCAGAGTTCGAAGACGTATTCAGACTCAAAAGAACGCACTGTGGTAGCCTGGATCAGAGAGCGGTCGATGAGCTGTTCCAGAATGATGCAAGCTCAATCCGCTCAACAGCCCTGTGCCCTGTCATCAACAACGGTGAGATACTCGCAATTCTTGCACTGGGAAACCAGCAGGAAGACGCCTTCAACGTCAATCTCGACACGCTGTTTTTGGACTTCATCGGGCATGTGATAGGCGCTGTGCTGGCTAAACATGTGGTTCCATCGAAGGATCAGTGAGCGTTTAATATGTCTGCCAGTCACTCCTCTCATGACGGCCATGGCAGATTAGTCTCAGTAATCTGCCGCACAGTTGGCAGGCCGACGCTCGCCACTGCGCTTGACTCTCTGGCGCGACAGGATTATTCCACACTCGAAGTCGTTCTTGTCAATGCAGCCGATACGGATCTACAGGACAGAATTCTTCCTGGGTTTCCCCACCCGGTAAAGCACGTGGGGTCCGGCACCCATTTGTCGCGCCCTGAAGCGGCCAATCTTGGCCTCGAGTCCAGCGCCGGAGAATATTTGCTGTTTCTCGATGATGATGACTGGATCGCTCCCGAACATATCAGCAATTTGGTGACTGCCCTTACCGACAACAGCAAGGTGATCGTAGCCTACAGTTCGACAGCAAAAGTTACCGAACAGGGGGAACCGACCGGCCTCGCCTTCAAGCAGGATTATGATCCGGTCTTGCTGATGCAAGATAACTATATTCCGATTCACGCCGCGCTCTTTCGACGGTCCGTGCTGCAGCAGGGGTGCCGCTTCGATCCGGAGCTGGAGATTTATGAAGATTGGGATTTCTGGCTGCAGCTGGCGCAGGTGGGTGATTTTCACCATATCAATATAAGCAGCGCATTTTACCGCGAAGGGGGAGAGTCAGAGACCGACGCAGCGACCAGCGACAATCGCTACAGCCCGGACACGCCTATTGGCGCCTCCCGAGCCAAGCTCTATCAGAAATGGAAAGACCGATGGAGTGGTGAGCAGCTCAATGCCCTCATTGGGAAAAGCCTTGCTGAATCGACAATTCAGGGATTACACAGCGAAATCCTCCGCAAGGATGCGGCATTCGACAAAGTCTCCGAGCGACTACAGAGCACGGAAGACAAATATCTTCAGCTTGAGAACCAGCACGGTGCAGAAATCCTTGCCCGGGCGTCAGCCGAGCAGGCCTTGATGGAAACCAGGCAGCGCGCTGACCGGCTCCACACAGAGAAAGCGCAATCAGAGCACGCACTGCGCAACCGTATTGGGGAACTGACCATGCAGGTAAAACAACTCGCGCATGCTCATGCTCTGATAGAGAACAGCCTGTTCTGGCGGGCAACTTACCCCCTGCGGCAAGTCAGAAATTGGCTCCGCCGACCCCGGACAGGTGCTGGGTCTGAAGCGCTCACGCCCGAGCCGGAAAACTCTGACACACAGGTAAGCAACGAGCCTCTGTCAGTCAAAGCGGCCTACACCCTGCAGGCGAAAGCGCATCTGAAGGCGTTCCTGGCCCGGGGCGAACCCCTTGTTCTGCCCGAGTCAGATTCCCCCAAAGTGAGCATCCTGCTGGTATTTTTCAATCAGGCGCACCTGAGCCTGCTCTGTCTGGAGTCTATTATTGAACATGCCTCAGAGGTGGAGGTCATCATCGTAGACAACCACTCCACAGACGAAACAGCTCAGCTGCTCGATCTGATCAGCGGCGCAAAGCTCATAAAAAACCGGGATAACCTCGGGTTCGTCAAAGCAGTTAATCAGGGCGCAGCGCTGGCCAGCGCAGAACAGTTGCTGCTGTTGAATAATGATGCACGCCTTGAGCAAGGCGCCATTGAATTTGCGAGTGAGACTCTGGAAAGCCAAGCAGATATCGGCGCAGTCGGAGGCAAGATCCTGTTGCTGGACGGCACGCTTCAGGAGGCGGGCAGTCTGATCTGGCAGGATGGCTCCTGTCTGGGATACGGCCGTGGCGACGATCCTGAGCAACCCGAATACATGTTCAGGCGGGATGTCGATTACTGCTCCGGCGCATTTCTGTTATTTCGGGCGCAGGACTTTACTGCATTGCAAGGCTTCGACGAAGCGTTTGCCCCGGCTTACTATGAAGAGTCAGACTTTTGCGTCCGGCTCAGAAAAAGCGGCAAGCGAGTAGTTTATGATCCACGCGCAGTCATCACCCACTTCGAGTTCGCCAGCACGGGAGGCATCAATAAAGCCAGTGAACTTCAGCTGGCGCATCGCCAGCTGTTCTGTCAGAAGCATGACGACTTGCTGAGTCAGTTCTGTGACCACGCGCGTCACAGCCCACTTCAGGCAAGATCGCCCGCCGGACTGCTGAAGGTGCTGGTTATCGATGACAGAGTGCCCTACCCAAGCATGGGTTCTGGCTATCCCAGAAGCTGCCATTTGCTGCAGACCCTAATGGCTATGCCAGTAAGACTGACCTTCTATCCCCTGCAATTTCCTCACGACGACTGGCAGGAGATTTACGCGCAAATCGGCATGGACTTTGAAGTGATGCTGGATCACGGCAGAGAACGACTGCAGGAGTTCCTCCAGTCGAGAATCGGCTTCTTTGACTGCATCATCATAAGCAGAGACCACAATATGGATTTTTTCAATCAGGCTGCCATGCTTGATCCGAGAATCGCGCAACAGACAAGGGTCATATACGATGCAGAGGCCTTGATTGCGCCGAGAAAAATTATGCACCGGAGGCTAATGGGGGAAACGGTATCGGAGGCGGAAACCGCCAGTGCGATCAAACAGGAGGTGCACAAAGCCAGACTGGCAGACGCCGTCATTGCCGTGTCTGAACATGAAGCAGACTATTTCAGAGCGCACGAAAACAAGACTACAGTGGTGGCCGGACATGCTATCCGCCCCCGTCTCACGGAAAATGCCTTTGCTTCAAGAAAAGACCTGCTGTTTGTCGGTGCACTGAGAGAAGATGACTCGCCTAATGTCGATTCGCTGATGTGGTTTATTGAGCAGTGCTGGCCGGCAATCAGAACCGCTGAACCGGAAATCAGACTGGTCGTGGTCGGCGACAATACTGCGCCGTCATTAAATGAAATCAGCGATACGCGCATTGTCTTCAAAGGTCGACAGGCCAGCATCGAGTCTTTTTATGACGCCTGCCGGATTTTCATTGCACCGACACGCTTCGCGGCCGGCATTCCCCACAAAGTCCACGAGGCAGCGGCTAATGGACTGCCGTCGGTCGTGACCCCACTGCTGGCGGGTCAGCTGACCTGGTCTCACGACAGCGAATTACTGGTTGCAGAAAGCGCAGAGCAGTTTGCCGAGCAATGTCTGCGCCTGTATCGAAGCCCGGAGTTGTGGACCAGACTCCAAGAAGGCGGCCTGGGTGCCGTCAGCCGGGATTGCTCGGAAGAGGCATTCAGTCAGGCCATTTTTTCGGTGGTCAAACAACCAGCGGAAACCTCCGCAAGTTAGGGCGCACCGCTCAGAAGAATCTGGTCAGTCGAAACAGCAAACTCTGCAGCAGCCCTGAGCGAACATTGACACATCCCAGCAGCTGTAGCCCGAGGCGCTGACGAAGGCTGAGTGCGCCACTATGATGCCGTAGGACAGCGTGAGACTGCTCAGCCACTGCAAACAGATGGGGATTGATTTGGTAGGCCCGAATTTTTCCCCAAAGAGATTTCGCTGAAGGGGCCACGGCAACAAACGGCTGCGCGCCGATCGCGTTGGCATCGTGTTGACGATACCGGACCAGAGGCTGGTCAATGAAAAGTCTTCTCCCGTAAGCGACAGCAACAATAGCGATCCACCAGTCATGCATGATTGCCTGCGCCGGAATCGGCAACGCCTTGATCGCAAGCTCTTCATTGATCACGGCTGTGCAGCCGGTAACCAGATTACTCTGTACCTGGTTCACTAAACTGTCACGCTGAATTTGCAAGCCTTGATACGCAATAAAGGATGCCGCCAGTCGTTTCCCCTCGCGGTCAACGACCTCAAGGTCACTATGCACCAGTGCGGGGATCCGGTAAGCCCCCTCCTGCTCGAGTCGTAACAGGGAATTGAATTCGATCTCTATCTTGTCTGCTAGCCAGATATCATCCTGATCGGCAAACATCATGTAGGCGCGCGCCAGACCCAGATCGCTTTTGTGCTCAAGCACATATTGCATGAGTGCTGCAAAACTGGCTTTGGCTCCCAGGTTCGCGCCCTCGTCAGGCAGAATAAAAAATCGGCCTGCATGGGCAGCAGCATATCGAGCCAGAATGCCCGACGTGCTGTCTTCAGAACCGTCGTCCCGGGCCACTATTATGAAGTCCGTAAAACTCTGCCGGAGAATGGAGTCCAGCTGCTCACAGAGGAACGCTTCCCCGTTGAATGTTGACAGCAAGATTGCCAGTCGGGCGGGCTCAGCCATAGGGTCAGTTCAGCGACTTCGCGTCGCTGATTCCGGCACGAATGCTCTGCCAGTAAAGTCTGCGATCCTGCGAACAGACGACAAGCCAGCTCGCTTTGATAAGGAATCGGATGCGATCACGCAGCTTCCAGCCCAGGGGCGAATAGCTTCGCCGATAGAGATGTGTCCGATTGCGGCTGGAATAATAGGTGCGGGAGGGGTTGTGCTGCGCCATAAAACCAGCGCGTACCAGCGGGTTATCACTGCGCTCTCCGATCGCATGATACAGCACAGCGCCATCTGTCCCGACCAGATCGAAGCCAAGCGACTTCGCCCGGAAACACCACTCCAGATCGACATTGTCTATAAAATAGCTCTCTTTCATATCACCGATCTGCTGCAGATGTTCCAGCACCAGTAACGTCCCTGAGGTGATCAGAAAATCTGCCTGAAAATGGCTGTTTGATCCATTGAATGGCCTGTCTGTCCGCAGAATAAAGCGGTTAAACAGTTTGAAAGGTGTCTGGCGGTTGGTCTGTGGGTTGATGATTCTGGGGCCCACCGCCGCTACACCATTCGCACTCAGGCGCAGAGCATCATGGCAGGCAGAGATCATCCGGTTAACAAACTTGTCACACAGGCTACTGTCCTGATCGAACAGGAAGACATAATCACACCCTAAGGAACGGGCTTGCTCAATACCAATGTTGAGCGCTCTTGCCAGACCCAGGTTCTCTTTGAGCTGGCGAAGCTCGATACATCTTTCATAAACCTGTATCGACTCGATCAGTTCTTGAATGTTCGGTGTGCCATTGTCAATGACAATAAAATCCGTTTCCTTATTCAACTGGCCAAGCAGCTTGAGTAAGGCAGCCGTGTCGGGAAAGTAGGTCACCACAATCGCCAGACTGTGCGTCCCCGAAGTGCCGGACAGTTCAGTCATGACGCCTTCATTCCGTCTGAACCATTATTCAGAGCACCGTTGTTTTCGGGTATTTCCGCTGGCATGTCCAATGCCGCAGGATCGCGTTTCGCCAGGATCGTGAAATGGCATATAGACAGGATCCCCAGGCCCAGCCCGACCACAACACCCGCATCAAGGATTCCCCGCCAGGGCTGTGACAGATTTCGGGCAAGAAAGATGAAGCCAAGGATTGCCAGAGTCAGACCAATGGAGAAAAGCTGTCGCCGACGTGTGGCATGGATATAGCCCATGCAGAAAATCGGCGCAAAAAGTACGTGCAGTGGCTCAGGGTGATTTTTAAGATGAAGCGCGCGAACTACAACCCTCGGGGCGAAGGCTCTGTGAAAACCCCGATACCCTTCTGCATAGGCCATATAAATGACGCTGAAGCCAAGTGCGAACCATTGCCCTGCTGTCAATTCGCGCTCGGTCAGCTCAAACGCCATGGGCGCAAGCCGATAGACCGCAAAAAGCAAGAGCATAAGAACGCCCGCTATACCCCAGAAAAATGCCACAGACTTCAAGGTCAGCTCCCGACCAGAAAAGCGGCATTATAGACTGTTTCGGTAAAATCTCGGAAAATAAGGTTCATTGTGAGACGGTTTCGTTGAAATCAGACCCTCTGAATCGGTAATCCTCCGTGTCGGAGGAGCCTGTTTACCGGGCGAGAACCTTCCCGGCAGCGCGCTCCCAGAAAAAGCCATCGCGAGATTTCTTATGACCTTACAAATCGGCGTCGTCATGGATCCCATAGAGTCCATCAACGTTAAGAAGGACACTACGCTGGCTATGCTTCTGGCAGCCCAGCAAAAAGGATGGTCTGTGCAATATATGACTCAGCCGGATCTGTACTTTCATGGAGGAGTCAGCCGCGCAAAAGTCAGGGCACTTACCGTGGAAGACAATCCGAAGGACTGGTTTCAGTTCGGCGCAGAGCAAGACATCGAATTGCGCGAACTTGACGTCATTCTGATGCGGAAGGACCCGCCGTTTGACCTGGACTATATCTACACCACTTATTTGCTGGAACAGGCCCACCGCAGTGGCACCCTGGTCGTAAACAATCCCCAAAGCCTGCGGGACTGTAATGAAAAAATGTTTGCAACACAGTTTCCCCAATGCTGCCCCGCTTTGCTGGTGTCAGCGGACCCGGAAAGGCTCAAAGCATTTCATGTAGAGCATGAAGACGTGATCTATAAGCCGCTCGACGGCATGGGCGGATCGTCGATATTCAGGGCCAAGCCGGAAGACGCCAATCTCAGCGTCATTATCGAGACTTTGACTCAACATGGCAGGCGCCAGATCATGGCGCAACGTTTTCTTCCAGACATCGTCAACGGCGACAAACGCATTCTGATGATTGATGGTGTCCCTGTGCCATATGCTCTCGCCAGGATTCCGGCAATCGGTGAAAGCAGGGGCAACCTTGCCGCCGGTGGCAACGGCGTCGCTCAACCCCTATCCGATCGGGATCTCTGGATTTGCCAGCAGGTCTCAAGCACGCTCAAAGAGAAAGGGCTGTTGTTCGTCGGTCTGGACGTGATTGGCGATTACCTCACCGAGATCAACGTGACCAGCCCGACCTGCATACGAGAGATTGACGCTGCATTCAATCTGAATATCGCCGGCGATCTGATGGATACCATTGAGCAAAAGATTGCACTCAGGGCAGGATAATGGCGTCAGGAGCTGACGGAGAACTTTCCAGAGAACGATTCAGGTTCATGATTTTTTTGTCAGCCTGTGCCCATGCCCTGCTCGTCCTCGGCGTGGGTTTCACCTACCTCACAGATGCCAACGATGAGGCAACTATCGAGGTCACACTGGCTCAGTACCGCAGTCAGATACAGCCGGATGATGCCGACTTTATCGCGCAGGAAAATCAGACAGGCAGCGGCTCTCAGGATGAAGCCACCGTTCCGAGCAGTCCATTTTTGTCGGATCTGAATGACGCCGATATTAACGAAGTGCGCCCTGCTCCCGAAGCGCAGGTATTGAACGAAACGCCTGAGCAACCCAAGCTGACTACGCTGACCTCGATAAACGCAGAGCAGGTCATCGCGCAACAACGCAACGCGCCTGAACAAGAAGAGAAGCAAGCGCTGTCTGAACAGTCCAGCTCTGAAGAGATCAGCCTTGCGATCGCCAGTCTGCAGGCACAGTTGGATTTGCAACAGCAAGCGTTCGCCCGCCAGCCGCGGAAATACACGCTCTCTTCCGCTTCAGCCAGAAAGAGTCATGAAGCCAGTTATCTCGATTCATGGCGGCGGCGCGTCGAGGCTGTGGGAAACATTAACTATCCGGTTCAGGCGCGCCAGCAGCAGGTCTATGGCAACGTCAGGATGCTGATTGCACTCAACGCCTCGGGCCAGATCAGCGAAACACGGATTATACAGTCGTCCGGTGAATCGCTGCTTGATCAGGCCGCCGTCGACATTGTCAACCTGGCTGCACCCTTCGAGCCCTTCCCTGAGGAATTGAAAGCCGAAGCTGATATACTCGAAATTGTCAGAACCTTTCGATTTCACGAAGGCAACACGCTCAGCAGCTATTAGTCAACGACTATCGAGTGTCCAGTTTTATGGGAGAGCCTGCTCAAAGTCATTACCTGGGGAATCAATTTTTGATTGCCATGCCACAGCTGGCCGGTTCTTATTTCGCCGACACGGTGACCTATCTTTGCAAGCATGATGAGCAGGGGGCTTTGGGTATCGTCATCAATAAACCGCTCGGCGCCCGAGTGATCGATATCTTTAACGAACTGGATATCAGCTGTGATTTGCAGGACAGCCGCTTCACGACTCAGCGTATTCTGTCCGGAGGGCCCGTAGAAAGAGACAAAGGGTTTATCGTGCATGACGCCACAGCCCACTGGGATTCCTCAATTTCCGTTACGCCGGAGATTTCAGTCTGCACATCCCGAAAAATCCTCAAGGATATTGCTGGCGGTCGGGGGCCTGACAATTATCTTATTGCGCTGGGCTGTGCGGGCTGGGAACCCGGTCAGCTTGAAAGGGAAATCAGCGAAAATGCCTGGCTCACGGCACCGGCGCAACACGATCTGATTTTTTCAGACAATTACGGCAGCAAATCCAAAGAGGCGGCAGCGCTCCTCGGCGTTGATCTTCAATGCCTGTCACCAGCCGCCGGACATTCCTGAAAACACTGATGTCACTCAAGACTTTCCCTGACTCTCCAAGCGCCCCCTTTGCCGCACTTGCATTCGACTTCGGAACCCAGCGTATTGGCGTTGCATTCGGCCAGAGCCTGACCGGCACCGTGCGAGCAGTCTGCGTACTCAAGGCAAAAGATGGCATACCTGACTGGGATCAAGTTGCTCAGTTGATAAAGGACTGGAAACCCGACGCCCTTGTCATCGGGCTACCCTACAATCTTGACGGCACTGAAAGCGAGCTGTTGATTCGATCAGTAAAATTTGCCAATCGGCTACACGGGAGGTTTCATCTTCCCTGCTATGGCATGGATGAAAGACTGTCTTCCAAAGCTGCCATCGAACAGATATTCGAAGAGACCGGGAAGTTGACTAAAAAGGCAGGGATCGATGATGTCGCAGCGCAGATCATTCTCGAAAACTGGTTTTCTGCTCTCTCCCAGTCACAGCGGGAAGCCGAATAAGCCCAGCCAAATCCGGCAGCTGATTTCGCCGGGATACCGATCACACCTGCTCCCGGCTCCGGCACAGACTGACGACTGCCCGGACACGCCGGGCCAGTCGACTAAGCAAGCAGATTAGAAGCTTTCCGGCATTTTCGCTTTCGAGCGGGCATCTTCTCTGGTAACCAAACCTTTCGCCAGCAGATCTTTCAGGCATTGGTCGAGTGTTTGCATGCCCACGCCCGCGCCCGTCTGAATGGCAGAATACATCTGCGCAACCTTGTCTTCACGGATAAGATTTCGAATCGCCGGTGTGCCGATCATGATTTCATGGGCAGCCACACGGCCACCGCCGGGTTTTTTCAGCAGGGTTTGCGAAATCACCGCCTGCAGCGACTCAGACAGCATGGATCGAACCATATCTTTCTCCGCCGCGGGGAAAACGTCGATAATTCGGTCAATGGTCTTGGCAGCGGAAGTGGTATGCAGCGTGCCAAAGACCAGATGGCCCGTCTCCGCCGCAGTGAGAGCGAGGCGAATCGTTTCCAAATCTCTCAATTCGCCCACCAGAATGATATCGGGGTCTTCTCTCAAAGCCGAACGAAGCGCTTCATTAAAGCCATGCGTATCCCGGTGCACTTCGCGCTGATTCACCAAACATTTCTTGCTCTGGTGGACGAATTCGATCGGATCCTCAATGGTCAGAATGTGTTCGTATTTTGTGTCGTTGATGTAATCCATCATGGCAGCGAGGGTCGTGCTCTTACCAGAGCCGGTAGGCCCTGTTACCGCAACCAGCCCACGCGGGACTTCCGCAATCTGACGAAAAATATCCCCCATACCAAGTTGCTCCATGGTAAGCACTTTGGAAGGGATCGTACGAAATACAGCGGCTGCACCCCGGTTCTGGACGAAGGCGTTAACACGGAAACGCGCCAGGCTGGGAACCTCAAACGAAAAGTCAGTCTCCAGGAATTCTTCATAATCCTTTCTCTGCTTATCATTCATGATTTCATAAATGAGAGAATGAACCTGCTTGTGGTCCATCTCCGGCACATTGATACGACGAATGTCTCCATCCACTCGAATGAGTGGCGGCATACCCGCCGTAATATGTAAGTCGGAAGCACCCTGCTTCACACTGAATCCAAGCAATTCTGTTATGTCCATGAGCCTTCCCTTTTTCGCAAGATTTATCGATGAATTAGAGCTGATGAGACAGCCTGCAACTCAATCCTGACCAAGTCCAAACAGTAGCAATCATGACAATCGCAACGGGTGCTGCGCCGCCCAGCAACCGGCAGCGCTGGGTGACCGCTTGTTTTTAGTATCTGGCCAAAGCGTAGCCCTTGACCTATAGTACCCCCCCCCTTTAGCGAATATCCCATAGCCTGTGATTCGAATTACCGGTGAACTCATGAACGGTGTAACAGACAAGATTCACACCGCTCAGGAACAGATAGCGGAGCTTGAGCAGCAAAGCGGCCGACCGCGGGGCAGCGTGACCCTGCTTGCTGTGAGCAAGCGCCAACCTGTCGCTAAAATTCGTGAAGCGGCAGCAGCAGGGCTTCGAGACTTCGGCGAGAACTACCTTCAGGAAGCCATCGAGAAACAGCAACAACTTGAAGATCTGCCCAAGCTCATCTGGCACTTTATCGGACCCATCCAGTCCAACAAAACACGGGGAATTTCGGAAAATTTCGACTGGGTGCACAGTGTGGATCGAAGCAAAATAGCCAGACGCCTGAGCGAACAGCGGCCCCCGCATCTTAAGCCGCTTAACGTCTGTATCCAGATCAATTTATCCGGGGAAGATACGAAATCTGGCACCACTACGGCACAGGTAGCGGACCTCTGTGCGCTGACTGACAGTCTTGAAAACATTCGTTTGCGGGGGTTCATGGCAATACCTGCGCCGACAGATGACACAGATGTGCAGCGGGAAAATTTCAGGGCCTTGTCGCGCCTCTTTGATGCACTGAAGTCTAAACACCCCAGCATGGACACCCTCTCAATGGGCATGTCGAATGACTACGGCCCAGCAATCTTACAGGGTTCTACCATGATACGCCTTGGCACCGCTCTGTTCGGGCCAAGGCCGGCATAGGTCGCCAGCGCTTTCACCCGCTCAGGATTATCCTTGCCAGGCTGAATACGCTAGAATTTACGCTCTTGCGCAGCATTTAACCCAGTTGAGATTGACAGTGAAAAACCTTTGCATCGGATTCATCGGCGCAGGCAACATGGCCAGCAGCCTGATCAATGGCTTGCTCTCTCAGGGCATGGAGCCGGGCTTAATCCTTGCCTCAGACATTGACAGCTCAAAGACCGAACATTTGAGACGAGAAAACGGCATCCGGATCGCTTCCAATCAGGAACTGGTGAATGCTGCAGACATTATTGTGCTGGCGGTCAAACCCCAGGTTCTGGGTGAGCTGTGTCAGGAAATCGATCTTTGTTCCCCAAGTCAGCTCGTGGTGTCTGTTGCTGCCGGCATTCCACTGGCGAGATTGGAATCCTGGTTGGGCAGCGATACAGCGATTGTACGATGCATGCCAAATACTCCGGCCCTGATCGGCAAGGGCATGTCAGGACTGATCGCCAATGCAAACACCAGCGAAAGCCAGAAAGCATTGGCCAGTGATTTGATGGCGGCGGTCGGCATTACCGTCTGGGTGGAGACTGAACAAGCCATTGATGCAGTGACTGCGGTCTCTGGCAGCGGCCCGGCCTACTACTTTTTGTTCATAGAAGCGATGCAGGAAGCAGCGGAAGCAATGGGCCTGCCGGCAGACACCGCCAGAATATTGTGTATGCAAACGGCGATTGGCGCATGTGAACTGGCCAACAGCAGCGGTGACTCCGTCAGCGAACTCCGGCGGAAAGTGACTTCGCCCGGTGGCACGACAGAGCAGGCGATTCTTCAGTTCGAGTCTGGCGGTTTGCGTGAATTGGTGCGAAAAGCCTTGCGCGCTGCTTGCGATCGCTCGAAACAACTTGCACAAAGCTGAGTCAATCAGACCGGTTACAGAGAAAGAGACAAGCTTATGGGAGTATTTGGAAGTTCTGCCGCCCTATTGGTGAATGCAATCGGTGGCATTTATTTGCTGGCAGTATTGCTCAGGTTTCTGTTGCAGATCGCCCGCGCAGATTTTTATAACCCAGTCTCTCAGGCTGTGGTCAGACTTACTGACCCGATGGTGAGAATTTTCCGAAGCTTCATCCCCGGTTACCGAGGTATCGATTTCAGCAGTCTTATCCTCGCCGTCGTAGTAGAAGCGCTGGCAATATGTGTAATGATTCTGCTGTACGGAGGCAGTATCCCCTCTTTAGGCTTTATCATTACGTGGGCAGTGGTGGGTGTTACCTACTTTATCGTGAACATCTATTACTACGCGATCATCGGATCAATCATCATGTCATTTGTCATGATGTTCTCCGGGAACATGAACCCGCATCCAATCTTACATCTGATCTGGCAGCTTACAGAGCCTGTCATGGGACCCATAAGAAGGGTAATCCCGCCAATGGGCGGACTGGATTTCTCTCCGATCTTTATCTTTATCGTTATCGGTCTCATACAGAATTTACTCATACAGACTTTTGGAATCAGTGAGCAGATTGCTGCGGTCGTCATTGGCATCTAAACCCTGTTGGCCGGCGAATGACCGCGACGAAAACTTCTCCTGCCCGTGAATCTTGATCATGCCTGAAGAACTCAAAACAGACTCGGTCGGAATCGTATCCCCAAAATGTATCCATTTTGACGAGGATCTGGCTCTGCGCAGCGGTAAGACACTCTCAGGTTTCGACTTGATGATTGAAACCTATGGCGAGCTCAATCAGGACAGAAGTAACGCGATCCTTATCTGCCATGCATTGAGTGGCGATCATCATGCGGCCGGTTTCCACAGCGAGAGCGATGCAAAACCGGGTTGGTGGGATCATTGTATCGGTCCGGGCAAGGCCATCGATACGAATATTTTTTTCGTCGTCGCGCTGAATAATCTCGGCGGGTGCGCCGGGAGCAGTGGACCGACGTCCCTGAATCCGGAAACCGGGAAGATTTACGGGCCAGACTTTCCTGTCGTCACTGTCCGGGACTGGGTGAAGAGTCAGGTCATGCTGTCCGATCGCCTCGGCATTGAGCAATGGGCTGCGGTGGTTGGTGGCAGTCTCGGAGGCATGCAGGTCCTGCGTTGGGCTATCAGTTATCCCGAAAGATTGCGTCATGCTGTCTGTATTGCAGCAGCACCGAAATTATCCGCTCAAAACATTGCCTTTAACGAAGTAGCCAGACACTCGATTATTAATGACCCCAATTTCCACGATGGGCACTACCTTGAAGCGAATACCTATCCGAAGCTGGGGCTGATGCTGGCCCGCATGGTAGGCCACATAACCTACCTCTCCGACTCTGCAATGAGGGAAAAATTCGGACGGGCTGACACCGGCATAGAATCGAGCACCTCAAACTTTGGCCGAGACCTGCGCAGCGGCAAGCTGAGCTTTGGTTTCAATGTAGACTTTCAGGTAGAAAGTTATCTGCACTATCAGGGGGAACGGTTTTCCGAAAATTTTGATGCCAATACCTATTTGCTGATGACAAAGGCACTCGATTATTTTGACCCGTCCGTGGATTTCGACGGGGACTTCAGCGCAGCCCTCCAACAGGCAACCTGCAAGTTTCTGGTCATCTCTTTCAGCACAGACTGGCGGTTTCCACCGGAGCGCTCGCGGGAGATCGTTAACGATCTGCTTAAAGCAGGCAAGGAAGTGAGCTATCTGGAAGTCGAAGCTGATCAGGGGCATGACGCATTTCTCTTGCCGATACCCAGATACATTAATGCACTCAAGGCCTACCTGATGCGTGCACACACGGAGATTGTCGAGCGTGCGACCTGATCTGGAGATTATTCAGCAGTGGATTGAACCCGGTAGCCGGGTGCTGGACCTTGGTTGCGGTGACGGCAGCCTGCTCACCTATCTGAACGCCGCCAAGAAGGTCTCCTCTATCGGGCTGGAAATTGATGCCGGCAATATAGAAAAGTGTATTGCCAGCGGTGTGAATGTCATCGAACAGAACATGGATGAAGGTCTGGGCAATTTCCAGTCAAACAGCTTTGACACTGTGCTTCTCACCCAAACTCTGCAGGCGCTCAGCAAACCTCACGATCTGCTGGATGAAATGCTTCGGGTTGGCCAGTACGGGATAGTCACCTTCCCCAATTTCGGCAATTGGAAGAGCCGACTTGATCTGGCGCTCAAGGGTCGGATGCCGGTCAGCAAATTCATGCCGCATCAGTGGTATGAGACACCAAATATTCACTTTTGCACGGTGAAGGACTTCGACGCCCTGTGCCACGACAGTCAGATTAAAATCCTCACAAGAACCGTGGTGGACTCCAGACATCAGGGTAGCTGGGCCATGAAGGCCTGGCCCAACTTTCTGGGCGAAATTGCAATCTATCACATCACCAGGAAGTAGACCCATGGCAGCCGACCGCGTCGTTCTGGCCAGCAGTAACAGAGGCAAGCTCAGAGAATTACAAAAAATACTGCATCAGGAAAATATAGCCTTGCTGCCGCAGTCAGAATACGGTGTGACGGATGCAGAGGAGACCGGGTTGAGCTTCGTCGAAAATGCAATTATCAAGGCAAGGCATGCCTGCGAGGTAACCGGGCTGCCCAGTATTGCTGACGATTCGGGTATTGAAGTAGACGCGCTGAACGGTGACCCCGGAATCTACTCTGCCAGATATTCCGGAATCGTCGGCGATGGGGCTGATGAAGCAAACAATGCAAAACTCCTGAAAGCCCTTGAGCATGTTGAAGAAGCAGAACGCACGGCCAGATTTCAATGCGTCATTGTCTATTTGCGACATGCGACTGATCCGGTGCCGCTGATCTGTCAGGGTACCTGGGAAGGGCGTATTCTGACCGAAGCTTGCGGAACGAACGGCTTTGGCTATGATCCGCTGTTTTACGTGCCAACCCATCAGTGCGCCTCCGCTGAACTTCCGGGCGAGATCAAAAACGCAATCAGTCACCGTGGCCAGGCGCTGCAGAAATTACTGAAATGCTGGAACAGCCGCCCTTAAGCCTGTACATCCATATTCCCTGGTGTCTACGCAAGTGTCCCTACTGCGACTTTAATTCACACGCAGCCACTTCCCAGTTACCAGAGCAGGAATACGTCTCTGCTTTGTGCCAGGATTTAGACACCGACCTGAGTTCACTCAAGCTCGCTGACTTCAGCGGATTTCATTCTGTTTTTATTGGTGGAGGCACGCCCAGTCTGTTCAGCGCGCGTGCCTATGAACAACTGCTGGATCATATTCGGAAAAAAGTCGGTATCGAGCGCGGGGCGGAGATCACTCTGGAGGTTAATCCGGGCGCAGCCGAAGCTGAGAAGTTTCGTGGCTACAGACAAGCAGGAATCAATCGCCTCTCTATTGGTATTCAGAGTTTTCACACGGATTATCTGGCCAAGCTTGGCAGAATTCACTCCGGACCCGAGGCCGAAAAAGCCATTGAACTGGCTCTAGCCGCGGGCTTCGATAACTTCAATCTGGATCTGATGCATGGTCTGCCGGGCCAGTCAATTGAAGAGGGACTGGAAGATCTGAAAAAAGCTCTGAGCTTCGGGCCTACCCATCTGAGTTGGTATCAACTCACCATAGAGCCTAACACTGAATTCTATGCCCGGCCGCCGCCCTTACCGGAGGACGATCTTCTTGCAGAGATGCAGGATTCAGGGATCGAGCTCATCAGTGAAGCTGGTTTCCGGCGCTATGAAGTCTCAGCCTACAGTCAACCGGGATATCAGTCTCAGCATAATCTCAACTATTGGTTGTTTGGCGACTATCTGGGAATCGGTGCAGGCGCCCATGGTAAGTTCAGCGATCCGGATACGGGTCTCATCAAACGGACTCGCAAAAAGAGGCAGCCTGCCCATTATCTCGCCAGTGAGTTATCGCGACTTGCGGAAGTTGATCCGGTTTTACCGGAAGAGAGAACGCTTGAATTTTTACTGAACAGTTTACGGCTAGTGGAGGGATTTTGCGTCGACGAGTACGAAGCCAGAACAGGGCTCGGTTTCAGCCACATAGCAAAGCAGGTAGAATCTCTGTGCGACCGAGGCTTGCTCACCAAGAAGAATGACAGAGTGCGGACAACCGCTCGGGGATTCAGTATGTTAAACAGCCTGATTTCAGAATTCATTGAGCAGTAAGGTGCCACAGGCTTAGCGTGCCGTTAAGGCGATCGTGGTTTATGCATGTTATTTCGGGTGACCAGAGATGAAAGAGCTTTACAAACGGAATTGTGAACCCTGTGGGCTCGGTGCCCCGGTAGTTACGCAGGAGGAAGCCGATTCTTTGGCTCTGAGCGTGCCTGCCTGGAAACGGGAGTTCCACGATGGCGTTGAAAAGCTGGTCAGAGAGTTTCACTTTATCGAGTTCAGTGACGCCTTCAGCTTTACTTACAAAGTTGCCAGTTTGGCGGAGCGCGAGGACCATCATCCCACCATCAAGACCGAATGGGGTAAAGTCACCGTTTATTGGTGGACCCATAAAATAAACGGTCTGCACGTCAACGACTTTATCATGGCAGCCAAGACCGACCTTATAGCCAAACTGTCTGCACCGGCCTGAACCCGGGATTCCCAACTATCATGATCAACGGCGCAACCCAGCTGCTCAATCGTCTTGACGAAATCGTCGGCATCCCGAGCATCAGCTCTGCTTCTGATGATCTGGACATGAGCAATTCTCCCGTCATTGATTATCTCGCCGAACGCTTTGCTGATCTTGGCTTCAGCTGCGAGATCATTGCCTGTAGCCAGCCCGGAAAGGTCAATCTTATTGCCACCAAAGGTACAGGGCCGGGGGGGCTGGTGCTCGCCGGGCACACCGATACCGTGCCTCTTGATCAGACTCTGTGGTCTGTCGATCCATTCGCGTTGACCGAAAAAGACAACAAGCTTTATGGTCTCGGCATTACCGACATGAAAGGCTTCTTTCCCCTGGTGATGAGCGCTGTTGAAGGCTTGAACATCGAGCGGTTTGATCAGCCGTTGATCATACTGGCGACCGCGGACGAAGAAACCTCGATGGATGGAGCGAGGACCCTCGCCGAACTCGGAAGGCCCAGAGCCAGGGCTGCCGTAATCGGCGAGCCCACCGGACTGGTTCCCGTCATGGCGCACAAGGGCATGATGATGGATGAAATTCGCTTGCTGGGGCAAAGTGGTCATTCATCAAATCCAGATCTTGGAATCAATGCCATGGAAGCCATGCATGCCGTGATTACTGATCTGATAAGTTATCGGGAAGAACTGAAACGCAACTATCAAAACCCGCTGTTCGACATCCCTTTCCCGACCCTGAATTTGGGCAGTATTCATGGCGGCGACAACCCCAACAGAATATGTGGCCACTGCAATTTACAGTTTGATGTGCGGCTCATGCCGGGCATGCACATGGACGACCTGCGGGCAGAAATCGACCAACGCGTGCAGCGCAGAGTGGGCCCGCTTGGCATTCAGTTTGAACGCGCCATTCTCTTTAACGGTGTGCCCGCCTTCTTTGCACAGGAAAACAGTGAGCTGCTCAAAACCGCAGAAGCCCTGACCGGGCATGCCGGGACATCGGTGGCCTTCGGCACAGAAGCGCCTTTTCTTCAGCAGTTAGGTATGGATACCATCATTATGGGACCCGGTAGTATTGATCAGGCACATCAACCCGATGAGTATCTGTCGCTGGATCTGTTGGAACCGACTGTCGGCCTTCTGCAAAAGCTTATTCTCAAATACTGCGCCGCAGGATAAACCGCATGTCTAATGAAGAAGCACTGATAGCCTGGTTCCGCGCCTCTACTTCCTATATCAACGCTCATCGCGGCAAAACCTTTGTCATACACCTCGGCGGCGATGCGCTCGCTCACCATAATTTGAGCGGCATCATCCATGACCTGACTTTGTTGCACAGCCTGGGCGTCAAACTGGTTCTCGTTCATGGTGCGCGGCCCCAGATCTCCGCGGCGCTTGCGGAGGCCGGTCAGATCTCTGTCTATGAGAATGCCCTGAGAATCACCGAGGCAGAACATATGGAGATTATCAAGAGCACCGTTGGGAAACTCTCCATCGATCTGCAAGCCAGTTTTTCCATGGGGCTCAGCAACTCCCCGATGTATGGCGCTAACATCAGTGTGTGCCATGGAAACTACATAACAGCCAAGCCCTACGGTGTCGTCAACGGTATCGACTTTCATCTTACCGGCAAGGTGAGAAAGATTCAGACTGACAACATTGAGCACCAGCTTAACGGTGGGCAAATTGTCCTGTTGTCTAATCTTGGCCATTCGCTCACCGGTGAAGTATTCAATCTGTCTGCCGAAGAGATTGCCGCGGAAGTTGCTGTGGCTCTGGACGCGGATAAGCTCATTATGTTCACGCCGGGTCGTGGCGTACTCGATGAAAAACAGCAGCTGATACCCACGCTCGGTGCCGAAGAGGCTGAGCGATTCATACGAGAGCACTCAGACGGGGACAGACAAAAAGATTCACTGGTTCTCGGGCTTTCGGCCGCACTTCGCGCCTATCGGCAGGGGGTGCCGCGCAGTCACCTGATCAGCTATGAAGAGGATGGCGCACTGCTGGTTGAACTGTTTACCAAAGAAGGTCGCGGGACTCTACTCAGTAACGAGAAGCTTGAGGAGTTGCGGACAGCCGGTATTCACGATGTAGGGGGAATACTGAACCTGATCAGACCGCTGGAAGAAGCCGGAGTTCTGGTGGAGCGTTCTCGCGATTTGCTGGAGACGGAAATCTCAAATTTTATGGTGGTTGAACTGGAAGGCACCGTTATCGGATGCGCAGCGCTTTATCCGGTGTGTGAAGAATCCGGCGAGATCGCCTGTATTGCCATCCATCCTGACTATCAGAGAGCGAAGCTCGGCGAGCGTCTCTTGTCCGAGCTGGAAAGGAAGGCGGAGCAGCAGAACCTTACCTATGTATATGCGTTGACGACGGTCGCCTCACACTTCTTTCTTGAAAAAGGCTTTGTCGAGATTGGCGTGGAAGAGCTGCCCGACAGCAGAAAGTCCTTGTACAACTACCAGCGCAATTCAAAAATTCTCAAAAAGCCGCTGAAAGGCTGAAGAGAAACTACTTATCGAGTATGCAAATGCTGTAGTCGTATGGATTGGCTTCATTGCGCGAAAAATCCTGACGACTTGTTTCATGCCACTCTTCTTCATTAAAACCGGTCAGCACCGTATCACCCTCGACTTCTGCGTGGACCCGCGTCAGGTGAAAGCGCGAAGCAACTGGCATCGCGGCCGCATACAAAGCCGCTCCGCCAATCACGAAGGCCTCCGATGAGCCATCAATCTCCGCCAGCGCTTGCGCCAGCTGAACCGCCTGCTCGACGGAATGGACCACCTTGGCACCGTCGGCCTGATAAGAGGGATTACCTGTCACCACAATGCTGGTGCGCCCCGGCAGCGGTCGGCCGATCGATTCCCAGGTCTTTCTCCCCATGATAATGGCGTGACCCATCGTGGTGGCTTTGAAATACCGCAGATCTTCGGGCAGGTGCCAAGGCAGACCGTTGTTTTTGCCTATTACGCCATTCGTTGCCATCGCGCAAATCAGAGAGATCTTCATGTCATGTTTCCACGGTCCAGAGAGCCCAAGGGTTTACACTGAAAACGGATAAGCAATCGGGTCGTGATGCTGATATCCAATCACTTCAAAGTCATCCAGAGTCACCCAAGTTTCAATATCTTCAAGCGATTTGATGCTTGGGTTGATCTTCAGTTGCGGCGGTTCAAACGGCTCGCGCTTGAGCTGCACTGACGTCATGAGGTCCAGCTGATCTTCGTAAATATGGGCATTCACAATCTTGTGGTACGCCTGGCCTGCGGCCTTACCGGTAATCTGTGCGATCAATGCCAACAGCGTAAAAACCTGAATCTGGTTGAAATTGAGGCCCAGGGGAACATCACAGGAGCGTTGGTAACTTGTCAAATACAGAGTCTCGCCCATCAATGAGAAATTATGTGTGTGCATGCAGGGTCGCAGGCAGCCCAGATCAAATTCACCCGGATTGTAGAAGGTCATAATTTCACCTCGATCATCGAGGCCCTTTGCCAGATTGTTCACAACCTTGCGAAGTTGATCCACAGGCTTGCCATCGGGTTTCAACCAGCGCCGGCCCTGAACCCCGTAGACCCGACCCATATCATCTTCGCCTTTGCGTGCCGGATTGCTCAACCAGGCGGCGTTAAGATTGGCATTGGCATCCCACGACTTGGTGCCCAGCTTGCGGAATTCTGCGGCACTGTCGTAACCGCGCAGGTAGCCAAGCAGTTCAGCGATAGCCGCCTTCCAGTAGCTTTTACGAGTCGTAATGATCGGAAACTGGTTGCCAGCTACATCATAGGACAGGTCCGCATTGATGACGGTCAGGCATCGCTTGCCGGTGCGTTCGTTTTCTATCCAGACACCTTCGTCTACGATCCTTCTGCAAAGCTCGAGATACTGCTGCATGTCGATCTCCTGACAGTCTAGTGAATAGCAGGCCTGACTGGCCTGCCGTATGCCAAATACAGAAACCAGAGCCCCACAACGATTAAGGGTGTCGACAGCAACTGGCCCATCGTGAACCAGTCGAAAGCGAGATAACCCAGATGCGAATCCGGCTCACGAAAAAATTCGATGAAAAATCGGAAACTGCCGTAACCGAGGGCAAACAAGCCCGAAACCGCAAAACGGGGCCGTGATTTAGAGGAAAAAATCCAAACGAGAATAAACAGAGCAACGCCTTCCAGGGCAGCCTCATACAGTTGCGATGGGTGCCGGGGTAATTGATCAACATGGGGAAACACCATACCCCAGGCAACATCCGTTGGCCTGCCCCACAATTCACCGCCGATGAAATTTCCGATCCGCCCGGCTCCGAGTCCAAAAGGCACCAGCGGTGCAATGAAATCGATGGTGCTCCAGTAATCTTTTTTGATGTGGCGGGTATAGAGAAAAAGTGCGAACAGCACACCCAGAAACCCGCCATGGAAGGACATCCCTCCCTCCCATACTCTGAATAACCATAGCGGGTCTTCGACAAATCGACCGAAGTTGTAAAAGAATACAGATCCCATCCGGCCGCCGATGACCGCGCCCAGCGCGCCATAGAAGATCAGGTCGGAAATCTGCTCAGCGGTCCATGGATCAGCGACTCTGGCAGCCCGATACGTCGCCAGCACCCAGGCGCCACCGAAAGCAATGATGTACATGATACCGTACCAGTGGATACTAATTGGCCCAAGGCTTATCGCGACAGGATCAATCTGAGGGTAGGTCAGCATAAGGAACGGCAATATACTTCATGAACAGAGATCAGAGTATAGCAAGATTGTGCCAGCCAACGTGTCCCGGGATTCAGAATTCATCCGACCGGAGAAAATAGTTCATCATGTGTCTTATCCTATTTGCCCACGGAATGGATCCCGACTTCCCGCTCGTCGTAGCAGCTAACAGAGATGAGTTCTTCGATCGGCCCAGTGCAGCGGCCAATTTTTGGCCGGGATCAGAGTCTTTCATTCTCGCCGGCAGGGATCTGCAGGCCGGAGGCACCTGGATTGGCATCACCCGACACGGTCGATTCGCCGGAGTGACCAATATCCGCAGCACGACACAGACGAAGCAGCACGCCAGATCCCGGGGGGAACTGGTCAGAAATTTTCTCAGCGGAACCAGCACGCCTTTGCAGTACTGCGAATCGATTCAGCCACACTTTCCGGAATTTGCCGGGTTCAACCTGTTAGTCGGGGACGGCGGCTCCCTGTGCTATGCCAATAATTCCCAGAATATCGTCAGGGTCTTGGCGCCGGGAATCTTTGGCCTGTCCAATGATTTACTGGATAGCGACTGGCCAAAAGTAAATCTGGGCAAGAAGCGGCTGGCGGATCTATTCAGTCAGAAAGGTTTTTTATCGACCGATGCCTTAATCGACCTGATGTCCGACCGCGACAGCGCCGCTGATGATGCCTTGCCGGACACGGATCTGCCGACTGAGTTGGAGCGGATCCTGTCAGCCACTTTCATTCAGCATCAGCAGGGGAATTACGGGACGCGCTGTTCAACCGCCATAGTCCTGGCGCACCGCGGCGGTACGGTCCGCTTTTGCGAGCAATCCTACAACGCGCTCGGACAAGCCGCTGATGGCCAATACTTTGAATTTCATTCTGAACCGGGCTCAGCAGGCGTAAAGCGCGGGCAAGTCTTATCCGGAACTGAATAATCCCGCCACCGCCTGTCAGAGCTGTCAGTTCGTCCTTGAGGAGCGCAGCAAGCGCTCAACACCCGCATTATATAAAGTCAGGTCAACCGCACTTCTCACTGTCTTCGCGTCATCCATCTGCATCACTTGCTCGAGCAATTCCTGCGCTGCGCCTCGGCTGATGCTGCGGATAACCGATTTTACTTTCAGCAAGGATGCGGCGTTCATCGAAAGAATATCAAAACCCATAGCCATAAGGAGTACAGCTGCACCGGGATCGCCCGCCATCTCGCCACAGATACTCACAGGCTTACCAGCTGCTTTGGCCTCACGCACGACATGGACCAGAGCGCTCAAGACGGCTGGATGAAACGCGCTGTATAAACTCGCCACCCGGGGATTATTACGATCTACTGCCAGCAGATACTGGGTGAGGTCATTGCTTCCGATGGACACAAAATCAACCAGCGAGGCAAGCGCTTTGGTCTGGTAGACCGCCGCCGGAAGTTCAATCATTACCCCGACCGGCGGATATTGGATGCTGAGCCCCTCCTGAATGAGCTCTCGGTAAGCTCTCTTGATTAACTGGATGGCCGAATTCACTTCATTTATGTTGCTGATCATCGGCAACATAATCTGGAGATTTTCCAATCCTTCGCTCGCCCTCATCATCGCTCTGATCTGGGCGGTAAAGATCTCAGGATGATCCAGAGTCACTCTGATGCCGCGCCATCCAAGGAAAGGGTTCTCTTCTTCAATAGGAAAATACGATAAGGCTTTGTCCCCACCAATATCTAACGTTCTCATCGTAACCGGCATAGGAGCGAACGCCTCAAGCTGCTCTCGGTAAATTTCTGCCTGCTCATGCTCGCTGGGAAACCGTTCACTGAGCAGAAATGGAACTTCTGTTCTGTAAAGGCCCACTCCCTCAGCGCCCTGATCGAGAGAGCGGGCAACGTCAGAGATCAGGCCCGTATTCACCCACAGATGAACCCGATGCTTATCCGCGGTGATGCAGGGCAGATCTTTAAGCTCTTCCAGACCAGCAATCAGCTCTGCCTGCTCTCTGATCGTATTTTCATAGCGCTGCCGAACAGTTTCAGAAGGATTCCCGATTAACTCTCCCTTATAACCATCCAGAATCACTTCTCTGCCATCCAGCTGATTAATTGGCAGATCTACGACCCCCATAACGGTAGGAATTCCCATGGTACGCGCCAAAATGGCTACGTGGGAATTACCAGATCCTTTCAATGAAACAATCCCTTTAAGCTTGTGTTCCGGCACATCAGCCAGCATCGCCGGCGTTACTTCCTCGCCTACCAAAATGGTATTTTCAGAATACTCCGCGTGTACCTGCTCTCCTTGCTGCAGATAAAACAGAACCCGGCTGCAGAGGTCTTTGATATCGACTGCTCGCTCACGCAGATAATCATCGGGCATCATTTCAAAACTACGAATATGCTCCAGAGCCACCTCAGCGAGTGCGCCCTGGGCCCAATGTCCGGTCTGAATCCGTTCCAATACCTCTTTGCCCAGCGCATCGTCATCGAGCATGTGAAGATAGACATCAAAAAGCTGTCGCTCTTCCTCTGCAACTTTCCCTGCCAGACGCTCATGGATGTCTCTCATATCCTGGCGTACTTTGTTTAGCGCATCGTTAAAGACGCCGATTTCCCTGTTGAGATCCCGCGCCTGTCTGATCGGCACCTGGTACAGATTGGCTTTAGGAAAAACAACAACCATTTCACCAATCGCCACGCCGGAAGCGCCCGGCACACCGGCAAAAACGGTGTCTGAAATTTTTTGTCCGGAAGGGCTTACGCCAGCAATCGCGCCGGTCGCCTCAGCTGAAGCAATCACCCCAGCCAGCTGTGCTGACAAGGTGATCAGAAAGGCTTCTTCACCCTCATCAAATCGCCTCTGCTGCTCATGCTGAACAACCACTACCCCCAAAACATTTCGGTGGTGAATGATTGGCACGCCGAGAAAGGAGCGAAAGCTTTCTTCTCCGGTTTCCTGAATATAGTGGAAGCTGGGATGTCTGGAGGCATCCTCGAGATTGATTGGTTCCGCGTGTTTGGCCACAAGCCCCACGAGCCCCTCGCCAATTTCCAGGCTCACACGGCCGACGGCTTCTTTGTTCAGCCCTCTCGATGCCATCAACACATGGGCGTTCATGTCCTTATCGAACAGATAAACGGAGCAAACCTGAGTAGCCATCACTTCGCGTACACGAACCACGATAATGTCGAGCGCTGACTGCAGGTCTTTTGCAGAATTAACCTGCTGAACTATTTCCCGTAATTGCTCGAGCATATATTGTCAGTTGCAGCCTCTAGTAGCAGCGCCATGGCATTGCAGGTTCCCCGCCCCACGGAATGCGTCACGCACAGGAATTCCGAACTGCCGAGCCCGTTACTTGATATAGCGCTCAAGCGGGCCCAATAACTCGTGCAGCGCACGACGGTAGACATCGCGTTTGAATTCGATGACCTGATTGACCGGATACCAGTAGCTCACCCATCGCCAGTCGTCGAATTCAGGCTCTCCGAATTTGTCCAGTTCAACTTGACTGTCATCCGCTTCGAGTCCCAGCAAAAACCATTTCTGTTTTTGGCCAATGCAAAGAGGGTTCTTGTGGTAACGAATATAATTCTTCGGTAGGTCATAACGGAGCCATTCGGTAGTCTGATGCAGGACACTGACGTCCTTCCCGCGCAATCCAACTTCCTCTTCAAGCTCTCGAAACAGCGCCTGCTCAATCGTCTCATCTTCATTAATACCGCCCTGCGGAAACTGCCACGCGCTCTGGCCAATTCGCTTTGCCCACAGCAACTGGCCTCTGCGGTTGCAAATGACTATTCCGACGTTAGGACGATAGCCCTCTGAATCGATCATTATTTTCCCTTTAGACAGGCAACTGTCGCTATTGTTTCACAAGAGATCAAATTGGATCAATGAGTGGATCCCCGAAAAAAAAGGGGTTAGTACTTTATAATCAGTGGGTTAGCGCTATCAAAGGCACACGCGGGCGAGACTTTTGCTCCCTGAGCTAACCGCAGCAGAGAGACACGGTATACTGGTACCATTCATCTGTGTCATTCCCTCTGGATTTCCATCGATATGCAAGGCCGCCTCGCTTTATTTGATCTGGACAATACCCTTCTTGCTGGTGACAGCGATCATGCGTGGGGAGAGTTTCTGATCGAGCGTGGTCTGGTGGACGCAGACCGCCATCGTGCAGCCAATGATGCCCATTATCAGAATTATCTGGCCGGCAAACTCGACATCCATGATTATGTAAACTTCACCGTCGCTCCGGTGATGAGCTACACCGAGGAAGAGCGCAATCACCTGCATGAAACCTTTATGCAAAAATCGATCAGGCCCATGATCCTTCCTGAATCGAGGGCGCTGATTGAATCCCATCAGATACGCGGGGACACCTGCATCATTATTACCGCAACGAATGACTTCATCACCGCACCCATCGCCAAAGAACTCGGGGTGGATATTCTGATCGCCACTCAGCTTGAAACCATCGCGGGAAAATTGACTGGCAAGATTCAGGGTGAGCCGTGCTATCAGGAAGGCAAAGTAAAAAAACTGGCGGTCTGGATGCAGCAGGCGGACTCCCGCGGCCACCATTTTGACCTGTCTTCTGCTGTCTTCTATACAGATTCAATCAATGATTTACCGCTTCTGAAACAAGTCTCTGAGCCGGTTGCCGTTGATCCCGATGATTCCCTCAGGAAAGAAGCGCAGGCCAGACAATGGAAGGTCATCAGTTTACGCTAAACAGAAGCCCTGGCTTGGTAATCGTCGCTGCGGCTGTGCTTTTCTGCACCCTGCAAAGTTGCAGCGACCGCGGCAACCAGTCGGACAATCAATCTACATTGCCCGATAGCGCTGATCGCGCAGACGAAAGGGTTCTCTTAGAACCCGAGGCAGAAAGCGCACTGCGCACCCTCATGCTGCAGTTTCCAGAATTTCTGGATGTGGGGCTGAGCGATGTTGTCGAAAAAGCAGCAGCGCTGCAAATTTCTACCGACAATTTTCTGGAGCATACTGACGCCGAGACACTGGCGGCTGTCAGGGCAGCATGGCTAAGTGCCCACAATGCCTACGAGCAGACAACGCTTTACCGGAAATTGTTTGCATTATTTGCCGAAGAATCTGAGGTATTGCAGCTCACCGGACATCAGTACTTTATCGATTACTGGCCAATTTATGCCGGTTACATCGATTACCTGGACAGTTATCCGGGCAGTGGTCTGGTAAACGACATGACGGTAGCACTGACACCGGAATCTGTCAGGGCACAACATGGACTGCTCGACATCCATGAGGTCACTCTTGGCTTCCACGCGCTGGAGTTTCTGCTCTGGGGTGAAAACGTCAGTGGCAATGACACCAGACCGTACGATGATTTTGTTGAAGACACTGACTCTGCCTCGGCTGAAGCTGTTCCAGCAGTTCCCACTGAGCAGCTTCCGAGCAATCGGCGACGACAGTTATTAGCGCTTGGAGTGGAAGCGCTGAGCTCAGAAACAGACGCTCTATTCGAGACCTGGAGCCGTGAACGCGCATCAATCAGGGCTGCCCTCGAGCAGCTTGACTCAAGCACGACACTCTACAGATTAGCAGAGGCGTTCATCTCGACGCTTGATGATGACATTCTTCTTCCGAGCTTATATCCCATGCTGAACGGTGACTATACCGCAAGCCTGCACGCGGTATTCAGTCATGCGTCACAGGATGCTGTCAGCGCTCAACTCTACGGTATCGAGCAACTGTTGACTGAGAGCAGCGCAAAAGGCTATACGCTGGACGGTATTCTGGCCACTTTGTCCGATGAGTATGCCGAATATTTCCTGCGAAATTTTGACGCCAGCAAAGCCTGTCTTGTCAGGCTCTACAGCCAGGGTGACGGCAGCCCGATACCTGACAGGGAGTTCGCGGCGGTTGAGTGTATTAATCTGCTGCAGAATATGATCGACTATCTTGAGCAAATTCGCGACCTCACGGCCGGGCCCGCCTAGCCCCCCGGGCCTGAATCTCTGAGCTCGACGATCAGATCATCAGCCAGTTGTTCCAGCTCCCCCTGCAAACTTTCCAGCGATATCTCTCTGGGAACCTGCAATACCGCCTGCGCACGGAACAGGACATCTCCGGACATGGGTGCGGGCTCGCAATGGCTGGAAAGCTGCTTCACGTTTACCGAAAGCATCGCAAGAGCGTGGGAGATTTCCCGTATGATTCCCGGCCGGTCGTTACCCACCAGATTCAGGTCCACTGTCGTTGGCTCATCTGCCGGCTCTTCTGTTTCGGCTTGTTCAACTACCAGCTTCAATTCGGCAGGAAGGCTGCTGAGTGCGTCAATGAGCGTTTGCGCATCACCGGTTGCCACGCTGACACGAAGGATGCCAGCAAACTTACCTGCCAGTTGCGACATACTGCTCTCCAGCCAGTTGCCCTTATGATCGGCAATAACCTCCGCCAGGGTTTCCACTAATCCAGGCTTGTCATCAGCAATAACAGTGAGTACGAGATACGTGTTCATACAATTCCCATAAATTCAGCGAGGTCCAGCGTAGCGTTCAGAACAAGCCCAGTTGCCTGTCCAGAATTTCGGACATTGAAGTTTGCCGGAAGACAAGTATTGAATCGGCGATCGGAGCCAATTGTTTATCAATATAGAAGTCGGTATCGATGGGTGACTGGCGATATTGATAGGGCTCGGGACCCGAGCTTGTCATGATGTACTCGACCCAGCCTCCATCCTCATAAAGCGGCGGCAGATTCAGAGATTTGCGGACAGTCTCAGCTTTTCTCGCCGCCTGCACATGAGGTGGCACATTCTTGACGTAGTCAGAGAGCCTGCGGCCCAAGCGTTTGCGCAACATCAGTTCACGCTCATATTGCCCGCTCTCCAGCGCAGTGACAGTTTGTTTTACGTAGTCAATGTAAGCTTCGTTTTTGAAAATCTTGCGATAGAGCTCTTTTTGAAATTCCCGCGCCAGCGGTGACCAGTCACTGCGAACGGACTCTAGACCCTTGAACAGGATCTCGCCATTGGGCATTAAGCCGGCGTATCGCTTCTTGCTCCCGGCCTCCGACCCTCTGATAGTGGGCATAAAAAAACGCTGAAAATGCGTCTCAAATTCCATTTCCAGATGACTCGTAATTCGATATTCGGCGGCGAGGGTTTCTCTCCACCAGCGGTTGAGATCATTTACCAGACCAGCGCCGATGCGCTTGACCGTAGCAAGCTCTGTTGCCGGATTCCCGGTTGCGCCAATTAAAACAAACAGGGAATCTGTATCTCCGTAAATCACACGAAACCCGCGTTGTTCAATGAATGCTTTACTTTTCAGGATGATGTCATGACCCCGTCGGGTAATAGAGCTCACCAGTCGTGTGTCGAAGAAGCGGCAACCAAGGGTTCCGAGTACGCCATAGAACGAATTCATCATAATTTTGATGGCTTGAGATAATGCCGCGTTGTTATCCCGCTTGGCCTGATCCCTGGCGTCCCACAGCTTTTCGATAATCTCAGGCAAAAGTGCTTTCTTTCGGGAAAATTTCCCGCCATCGAATCCGGGTATGGTGTCGGTCTCACACCGACCTTCCAGCAGTGCCAGTGGATCTACATGGAATGTTCGGATGATGCTGGGATACAGGCTCTTGAAATCCAGAACAATCACATTATGGTGAAGTCCCGGTTCGGATTGCAGTACATAGCCCCCCGGACTGACATTGACCGGCTGGAGTTGCTCGAGAGCCGGTGCGACATATCCGTGACGATGCAGACGGGGCAGATAGAGAAAATCCATCGCCGCCACCGAGCCTCCGTAGCGACCCAGTTCCAGCCCCGTCAGCAAGCTGCGCTCTACCGCAAAGTCCAGCAGGCCTTGTTGATCGAACAAGTCCCAGACCAGACGACAGTCCTCCAGGTTGTAGCGCGCCAGAGCAAGCTTGTCCTCCATAAACATTTTGCTGATTTCCAGGGCTCTGTCGTCGACCTGTGTGACGCGCTTGCCGCGCTTCAACAGGCGCTGCGCAACCGTTTCGAGGGAAAAGCTCTCAAACTGGTAATTCGCACTGCGCATCAGCTCTATGCCATCAAGTACAACCCTGCCCGGGACCAGCGCGTAGTCACGATTATCGGAGCCCTTACTGGAACGCCAGACGACCGGCTCCTGATTACGCCCGAGAGTTAACTCCAGCTTAAACTGGTCAGCAAATTTCTGAAGACAGCGAAGATCAAAATTGACGACATTCCAACCCATTAAGATGTCTGGATTGAGCTTATGAAGACACGCAATAAAGCGCACGAGCAATGCCTTTGGCTCAGAGAAATATTCAATCACCATTTCGGCGTTATCAGCGTGACTGACGGCTGTTGCGTCCTCTTCGCCACACATCAGAACAAGGGAACAGACGTCACTGTAGAGCGCTATCGAGTAGAGCTGCGTTGCCGACAAATCGGTTTCTATATCAACAGAAACCGCTGTCAGCGGCACACTCCGAGTGGCTGGCGCCAGAGCGGCCTGGCGAACTTCAGTAAAGGAATCAGCCGCCCGTGCAATGCCCCGGATCTGTGCTGAGCCGCTGATAAAGCGCTCCATCAGGAAACGATCCGGAGGCCTGATGTCACTTTCCAAAAGGTGAATCAGCTTGCTGGAAAGCCGGTCCCTGGCCGCGTAAAGCTGACGCTGCCCCCGGCAGTATAGGGCCGCTACCGATTCTCCGGCAAAATCAACCAGCTCAGTCTCACCGATGCGCCACCCGGGAATATCCGCCAGCAGGTTTTCTACGCGTTTTTTAAGATGTGCAGGAAAGAAACTGACCGCTTCCTGATTTTCCAGAACGACCTGAAGCGGCCCTTCGCAGGAAGCAAACCAGAAAATCAGCCGGATGCCAGAAGATGACTCCTGCCATTGCCGAGTCAGCAACAGGCCCTCGGCAATAACAGGTTGATTGTTGGTATGGGTCACGAGCGCCTTGCCATCGCGCCCGAACGTCCAGTTCAGACTAAATCGTAATGGTCCTGGTAAACTGCCCGAAGTCCTCCCAGTAGCTTACTTTTTCCGGAAGTTCTTCCTGCGTTGCCTGCACGTTACCGTTGATATCAGTCACGCGGGAAACCAGAGTGTGCTCTCCCGCCGTGGGATTTGGCCAGTCCAGGGAAAACAGTTTCCAGGAGTACTGTGTATTATCCGGGTTCATTTCAGCGGTGAGCCAGGGCCCATCGTCAATTTTAACTTCAACGCTCCGAAGTGGCGTCCCGTCGTTCAGAACAAACCCCTGAATGCTGTAACGCCCCCCCAGTTCAGTGACTCTTATGATGGAGGACTTCAGGTTCATCGTGGTCACTGAGTTTTCCACCCACCGGTCGACGCCACCCACGTTTTCTTTCTTGAGTGTCACGTAATCACGACCCATGAATCGGCCCATGTAGCGCGTACTCTGCACGTGAATCTGAGTCAACCACTTGACGTTAGCAACCCCATACCAGCCGGGAACCAGCAAGCGAACTGGTTTGCCATGGTAGTGGGGCAGTGGTTCACCGTTCATCTCGAAAGCCAGCATATTTTCTTCGCGCATCGCATCTGTTACCGAAAGTGAGCGCGCGAATGCTTTTTCAACCTCTCTGCCCCTAATTTCTTCTGTAGCGAGGTCTGCCCCGAAAAAAACGATCTCCTTGGCGCCCTCCTGAATACCGGCCTGCCGCAAAATATCCGCAAGGGAGACGCCGCGCCAATCTGCGTTACCTATGAGGCCGTGAAAAAGGCGCTGGCTATTGCCGCCGCATTCAAAACCGATCTGTCTCTCGGTAGTCTGCCGGTTCATCAAATCGCTCAGACTGAATTCCAGCTCATTGTCGACCATTCCGGTAACCCGAAGGCGCCAAGTATCATTATCAATCTCTGGCTGACCATAATGTTGCACGAGATAAAAATCATCATTGTCTGTGACAAACTCGGAGATTTCTCTCGTATCCTGCCAGTGCGTTGTGTCTGGCTGGACTGGCCTTACCTGAAAAGAATCGGGCACATCGGTAAATGGGACCAGTCGTTCCCCCTGAGCAAGCGCTGGAAGGACAAACGATGGCGCGGCTGCCGCACCGGCGGCAAGCATACTGCCTTTAAGAACATTTCTTCGGGTTTTATCTTCTGGGCTCATTTTAGGTACCACTCTTCATACTTATTATTTAATGTTTTTATCAGATTTTTTTTGATCCCGCACCGTAATCAGCCGCTGTCAAAAGACCCTGGCTGGTTTTTGTTGGGCACTCACTCCGGTCCATCATACACTGACTGTCAGAGTGTGTTGCACTCCAGCGCTGGTTTCGTCAGGCCGGCTGGCCGGCCCGGGCGCGCTTGTTGGCTGCAGTCGACAGCCTCCCTGCGCATCAGCGCGGTCCGGCTCCCTCCTGCTCAGCAGCGGCCAGTATACCCGTTACGGCAATCCTTAGCTGCAACTGCGACAGGCCCATTAGCCCATCTCACTGATTTTGTGTATAATTTCGGCTCTATTAAGGGAGCTTGAGCAGTTATGAGCAATAAATCAAAGAAAGAGGCCGTCGTAAACACGCGTGATGATCTGGAAGAGCATATTGCGGCTTTCCTCAAAGCGGGTGGAAAGGTCCAGCAAATTCCTTCAGGGGTAAGCGGGCAAACTTCTACCAGCGGCCCCAGACAAATCGTTCTGAGTCACAAAACCAGCTCTTGATCACTCCCGAACCCGGCTGGCCGGTTCTCATAAGGCAGGGCGCGCAAAGCACTCTGCCTTTTTGTTTGAGCGTCTGAAACAGTGTTAGCCGGTTACAACTTGGAGATGTCATAGCCCCGGGCACGGAGCAACTCGACAAGACCATCAGCGCCGACCAGATGGGCCGCGCCTACCAGCACAAATTCAGTGTCCGGATCATTGAACATCGCCTCAATTTGCGGGACCCAGCGAAGATTGCGCTGCCGCAGCAAGGAATCATAGACAGCGGGTGCCCGCTCCAGCATGTCATCAACAAACAGGGTTTGCAGAGCCTCTGAATCACCAACCCGCCAGGCCCCGATCATTTCATCCATCAGCTTGGCCGTACTGTCGAGATCTTCGAGCGACATCATGATGAATTCGCTTTCATAGCCTTCACCCATGGCGGCCAGAAAGCCAATCTGTTCATCCAGCGTCTCCAAGGCGCCTACCGACTTACCATCAGTTAAAGCCTGAGTGTTAAAGAAAGCATCAACACCCTGAGGCGTAAAACCCATGCGTTGGAATTCCAGAACCTGCAAAGTTGAAACAATCATGCCTGGTTTAAACTGCTCGAGCATCATCAGTGGCATGCCGACTCCGGCCGTATAGGTTTCCAGTGCAGCATAGGCTTGCGTATCCAGCACATCCTTAAGTGTTCGGCCGTCACTGTAAGTGAGCTGTTGCAGCATTTGCGCCTGCACACTGAGGTCATTCATGGACGAAATATCCGTTTCAAAAAACACTTCTGATGAACCCTCGTAAGCTTGGTCAAACTCTTCGGGCAAAGGGTAGTCCTCTGGGCGCAACAGGTGGACCGTCCCGCCCAGATAGACCGTGCTTTCACCGTCGGTGACCCGCCACACCGGGGCGTCCGCCCAGGCTCCGGGGGCGAACTGCAGCAGCGCAATGGTTAGCATCAAGGCGAAAGGAATTGAGGGTTTAACCGCACGTCTCATTAACAGACCTCAGCGAATTTACAGGCATTGGGGTTAAAGGTAGCATGCTCGATCATCGCATGACAGTTCCCCCAATCAGACTCTTCAAGCGGTCACAGTATGGCAAAACTTCTGTTCCGAATGCGCGACGTGCCTGATGACGAAGCAGAAGAGGTTCGCGAACTTCTGACGCAGAACGAAATACCGTTCTTCGAGACCTTTGCGGGAAATTGGGGGATTTCTATGCCGGGTCTCTGGCTGGTTGACGAACAGCAATTTGACGAGGCCCGCGCCCTGCTCGATGAATATCAGGAAGTCAGAAGCACGAGAGTCAAATCTCAGTATCTAAAGCAAAGAGAACAAGGCGAGATCAGAACGTTCTGGGAAAGCTTCCGCGCCGAACCGGTGCGATTCAGCGTGTATCTTGGCCTTGCAGCACTCGTGCTCTTTTTGTCACTGAGGTTCTTTGTGTCATTTTAAGGCGGCAAAAGCATCGGACAGCCCGGTTTTCCGTTGCGACAAACCCTCCCTGAATTACAGCAAATACAAAAGTCGCGCCCCAGAAAAGCGCCCCGGGGCTGATCGCTTGCCTCTTATACTATCCTCTCATCAAGCACCTTCTTGATACCTCAGAGCTTTTCAGAGTCTTTCAGGGCGTTGCAGAAATGCGTCTTAGGTTTTTCTCCGGACAAGCCGCTTTACTCAGTCACATCAGTGTTATATAACGAGACAGTCGAGTGTTAGCGGTTCTAACAGGGGGAACTTCCTAACACCCTTTGCTACCCTGGAATCGAAAGGAGGTGATCCCATTAGTAGTCAATCTATTAGGGGAGCCTCCGGTTATCTAGTCTAGTTAGCCTGGTCTATCTGACTTGTATAGCTGGAGGGGACTCCGCACTGTCGGTGTCCTTAGCTCCCATACGTAGAAGGTCCCATCGTCGTTTTGTCTGTGATTGCTGCAGGTAAAATGGCGGTGGGATTTTTTTAACAGCTGCAATCTAGCGGGCCCCGAGGTAGCTTCTGAGTCTCGGCGGAAAGGCTCTTTCAGTCAGCATCTGTCGTACCTGCCACTGCTCCTCCTCTCCCATCTGCCGCAACAAACAGATCTCTCCTGATTCCATCAGCGCGATGGGTACTCCTCCCCGATAAAGCACCCGATTACCCGCCAGGCGGGCAAGCTTTCGGGTAGGCAAAATCAGGTTGATCAAATTCGCAGGATCAGTAGCCGACAGACAGTAATGTGAAGCGGGCGCCGACGTTTCACGGACGTTCTTCAGTTTCCGCAGGCTGTCGATCGTCTCTGAAAAAGCAAATTGCTCGCCGCCGACACCGGAGATAAAACGGCCGCCCCGAACAGTGCCCTTGAGCTCCATCCTTCGGTAGACGGCCAACAATGCCCTCCAGGGCGGTGCCAGAGACTCTTTTTCAATGAGCGCCCGGAAGACCACACCCCAACGCTGCAGGTAAATTATGGCCAGGCGCTCCATTTGCTCATCATCAAGCCCGACCTCACCGCGGGGGTTCCGCTGTGCGTTGGCTCCGCTGAAGGTTTGCAACAGTGACCAGCGACCCGCATCCTCAAGCCCGAACATGGCTTTTCGGCTTCCTTTGACGGAGACGCTCGAGCGATTTTGAAGCGGTGTCAGCAGCGCGCGTAACCCGGTAAACGAGTCGCTGCAAACCTTGCCCAGGCGGACCAGCTCTGCCAGACCGTCTTCCAATTGCGATTTACGCAAATCCGTTCGGCTTTGTATCTGATCGAGAAAGCTCGCTCCAAATGCCAGCAGATCGGCCTCGATACGATTGGCCGCGTCAGAGAGCCCCTGTGTCTGATTGTCCGCAGTTTGGGTCTCTGCCAGAATTTTCCAGATGTCCTGATTGGCCCTGGCAAGTAAGCTGACTGGCGTACTTTTGACCGGACCGGCACTCCGTTTACGCTGGACTGGCACCCTTCTCTGTTTTTGGGAGGGTTGCGATGCAGGTAGCAGATATCGCCCCCAGACCACCTTGCCGCTGATACACATCGCATCAAGCCATGCCGGTTCATAGTCAGGAATTCTTGCCGGAAAAATATCCGATTCCCAGCTCACCGCGGGCGCCGAGCTGCCATCAAGAATATTGAGAGTGTTGTACAACCGGGTCTGACCATCCAGACCTGATTCCAGAGGATGATCATCAGGACGAATCGGCAGCAGCTGCTGATGCTCGAACAGGAATTCGGTGAAAACCGCCAGTGAAACTGGCTTGATTTTCTTTTTATGCTGGTCGATCGTATATCGATGAATCCGCTGCAGAAGCCTGCGCTCACACCACTCTGTCGGTGGCGTTTTCCCGGTTGCCACAACAGCTGCCTGACTCACCGGAGTGAACTGGCCCTGAAAAGCGAAGCCTTCCACCTCAAGAGCCAGCAAAGCCTGGTCCACATCAGATTGCGGCAATGCCAGCTCCCCGGCAAGACGCTCTGCGGTAACAGGCCCCAAGCATTCCAGGCGTCCACGGATAATCTCACGCAGCGCATCAGCGTTTTCCCAGGTTTCTGAGTGCAAGACCTCTGGCACCGGCAGCTTGCTCAGCTGCTCCGGAAAAACCGCCCTGAATCGCGGCAGCTGTTCAGTTGCTACCCACAGCGGATTCGCCAACTGCGTCAACAGTGAGATGCGGCCTGCATCCGTCAGAGTCTGACGCCATGCTGGCTGAGCGATGCTGTCAAATTCCTGCGGCAGAACAAATCCGGCGCTTAACAGCGCATCATGCAGCTCTTCAGCGTTGCCCACAGACGGCCAGGCCTCTTCCCGAACCCGCTGAATCGCTTGCTCATCAAGCAGGCTGAAATCTTTTGCCTCCGCCGGATCTGCCCATCTGCGATTGCGAATCGCGTTCGTTCTACGCTCTTCAAAGGGCGCATCATCAAGGAACGCATAGGGTCTGGCGTTGATAATCTCTTGCGCGAAAGGCGAAGGCTCACGAAGATCTTTCGCGATCAGGGTCAATTCTTTGCCCTCTATTGCCGCAATCAGCTGTTCCAGTTCATCAATGTCCATGGCCTCGGTCAGGCAGTCGTGAATCGTCTGATTCACCAGTGGATGGTCTGGCACCTCCCTTTGGCCGGTAATGTTTTCCTGGCAGGCAATCTGGTCGGGAAAGACATGGGCTACAAGATCCTCTGCATCCATACGCTGGAATTGTGGCGGGACACGCTTACCTGCCCGATTGCGTTGAATAGCCAGAGAACGGGTAGCATTCCATCGCCAGCGCACTTCAAACATTGGCGCATCCAGCATTGCCTGAATCAGGGTATCTCGAACCGTTGCCGTCTGCAGATAGCGATAGACTTCATCAAGAGGGAAGCTGTGAACAGAACCAAGCGAAATAACGATGCTGTCTTCGTTAGCTGCTGCCTGGAGTTCAAAGTTAAATGACTTACAGAATTTTTTCCGCAACGCCAGTCCCCAACCCCTGTTCAAGCGACTGCCAAAGGGGGAATGAATGACCACATGCATGTCCCCAACCTCGTCGAAAAAACGCTCCATCACAAGCGTGTCCCGGCTTGGCATTACGCCAAGCGCATTCATGCCGCTCTGCAGATACTCAACCAGCTGTGAGCTGGCACTGCGCGGCAGGGCAACCGAATGCTCCAGCCAGCGCTCGGCAGCAGCAGCCGATTCATTCACGAGCAGGCTCGCGATCTGGTTTCTCAGTTTCGAGACTTGCTCAGACAGCTCCCGGGTTCTGCCCGGGCCTTCGCCAAACCAGAATGGGATAGTGGGCTGTAATCCTTCTGCATCCCGGACCCGGACTTTAAGACCGTCAACTCTGAGCATTTGCCAGGCATGGGTCCCCAGGGTAAAGACGTCTCCGGGTGTAGCCTCAAGCGCAAAGTCCTCATTAAGCGTCCCGACAACCGTGTCATCCGGATCCAGCACCACCTGATAATCGAACATGTCGGGAATCGCTCCCCCGTTAGTCAGGGACACGAGATTGGCTCCGCGTCTGGTATGCACCTTCCTGTTGATGAGATCCAGATGGAGATAGGCGCCACGCCGCCCTCTTCTTGTTGAGTAGCCTTCCGCGAGCATTTTGATGAGCGTTTCAAATTCGGCTTTAGTCAGATTTCGGTAAGGGTAGGCATTGACGAACAGCTCAAACAGCTGTTCAAGGTTCCAGCCTGTCGGCTCTGTTCCATCCTGTGTCGATAAACCGGGCGATGACACCTCCGCGACGATTTGCTGAGCAAGAATGTCCATAGGTTTTTCGGGCATGACGATCTGGTCAAGCTCACCCGCCTCGATGCCCTGCAGTAATGCCGTCGCTTCAACCAGGTCATCCCGGGTCAGCGGAAACAGAATGCCCTTGGGTGTGCCGTGCACCGAGTGCCCGCTCCTTCCTACCCGCTGCAGGAATACGGCGATACTCTTTGGAGAAGAGAATTGCACGACCAGATCGACCGATCCGACATCGATACCCAGCTCCATTGATGCCGTGGCTACCAGCACCTTGAGATCTCCCTTCTTGAGACGCTGCTCTGCATTGTGGCGGTGGTCTTTACTCATGCTGCCATGGTGGGAACAGACACTGGCATCCCCCAGCCGTTCACTCAGTGCCAGAGCCAGCCGCTCGGACAGCCTTCTTGTGTTGACGAAAATCAGTGTGGTTTCATGGGTATTGATCAGAGTGACCAGACGCTCGTAGAGCTCTTCCCAAACCTCATTGCTCATGATTGCGCTCAGAGGAGAGCCCGGCACCTCAATGCGGAGGTCTCGCTTGCGACGGAAACCGGAGTCCACGATGTCGCATGCTATGGCCTCTTCTTGTAACCCGGCTGCGCCAATCAAATACCGAGCAACCATCTCAATAGGTCGCTGGGTCGCCGAAAGGCCGATTCTCTGGAGGTGCTGGCCAGTGCTTTTCCTGCACAGCAATTGAAGCCTCTCCAGGGAGAGCGCGAGATGTGAGCCTCGTTTATCACCCAGCAAAGCGTGAATCTCATCGACGATTACTGTAGACACAGTGGCAAGCATGGCGCGACCACTGGCACTGGTGAGCAACAGATAAAGGGATTCCGGAGTAGTAACCAGAATATGCGGTGGATGCCTGGCCATCTTCTGGCGCTCACTGGCTGGCGTGTCGCCCGTTCTCACGCCAACCCGGATGTCGACCGGAGGCAGGCCCAGTAAATGCACCTGCTCGGCAATACCGTCCAGTGGTTGATCGAGGTTTCGCTGGATGTCGTTACTGAGCGCTTTCAATGGGGACACATAAAGAATGTGGACCCCTTCTTCCAGCTGATTGTTTAAGCCTTTCTGAAGCAAATCATCAATCGCGCCATAAAAGGCAGCCAGTGTTTTTCCGCTCCCGGTAGGCGCGGAAATCAACGTATGACGACCGGCCTTGATAGCCGGCCAGGCATTCGTCTGTGCAGAGGTAGGTGCCCCGAATGTTGCCCGAAACCAGTTCTGGCTTGCAGGGTGGAATTGCCGTAGAGCGGATTCTGCTGACATCTTGGTGCACCGGGCAAAGCGCCGATTACTGTACAAAAATACAGGTTATTGAAGGTGGGGAAAATTTTCAAGACACGGGCTGAATTGACATCACCGGAGGCGCTGGCTAAGTTTACGAGCATGTCAGAAACAGACGACAACCTCGGAGCCGCGGAGAGTCTCGGTGCCCGTGCGCTTGACTACGGCCGGGCTGCCTGGCGGGAGAATAGACAGTTCCTGCTGCTGCTGAGCTGCATTGTGTTTTTCAAAAGCGCTATTGCCGACCTCAGCTCGATTTCCGGTGCCTCAATGCTGCCGACCTTGCTGGATGGAGACAAAGTCTGGGTGAACAAGCTCGCCTACGATGTGAAAATTCCTTTCACAGAAATTTCACTGGCTGAGCTGTCTGACCCCCAACGTGGTGACATTGTCATCATTGACTCCGAGCGCGCCGGCAAGCGGCTGGTCAAGCGGATAGTCGGGATCCCGGGCGATACGGTTTACATGCAGAACAACACGCTGGTGATCAATGGCGTGCCTGCCGTTTACGAAGTGCTGTCGCGCGACTCAGAGTCGATCATTATTTCCGAGCAGCTGCCTGAAGGGGCTCATCAGGCCCGCCTGTCGAGTCGGTACATCAACCGCTCCGGTCGCAGCTATGGGCCGAGCGTGGTGCCGGACGATCAGTACTTCGTACTCGGTGATAATCGGGATAACAGCGCCGACAGTCGAATTTACAGCTTCGTTCCCCGAAGCGAAATTATCGGACGGTCAAGCTCCGTAGTTTTCTCACTCGACAGTCAAAACAATTATCTGCCGCGAGGAGAGCGCTTTCTGGCGGGGCTGGAGTAATGAGAAAGCAGCCGGTAAGCCTGCACGCGGCGGTATCCCGGAGTCTCACGCGCCCCCACAGTTAACCAATTCAGCGGCCAACAAGGATTCCTATGAAACCTCTACTTCATCACAAAATCATCAGGCCGAGCAGCAAGGCACTGCTCGCTTTGCTGCTCTGCTTCACTGGCACGTCGCTGGCACAGGAATTTGTCTGGTCGCCCGACCTGCCTGCGGGCTCGCCGTTACCCGAATTACGCGCCCAAGACCAGCAGGGTGACCTTCGCAGTTTCGAAGATCTCAAAGGCGGGAACGGAATGCTGTTTATGCTCAGCCGTTCCTTTGACTGGTGACCTTACTGTAGAGCTCAGCTCGTGCAGCTGACAGATATTGCAGAACAATTTGAAGCCATGGGTGTGTCCGTGGTTGCAATGACATACGATTCAATTGAGATTCTTCGGGAGGTTGCTGAAGACGAGGGGATCGGGTTTACCCTTTTGCGTGATGAGGACATGACGCACGTGAACCGGCTGGGGATTCTCAACGACACGGACTATGAACCGGGGCAGCGCGCCTATGGGGTTCCCTATCCGGGCATCTTTCTGATTTCCAGTGATGGCATCATTCGCGCCAAATTCGCTGAAGAAAGCTATCGTGACCGGCCGGACTTCAGCGACATACTGGCTGCAGCGGCTGAACTCTAGTTGATCTAGTTGAGCCTCAGCCGGACCCGAGTTGGACTCTAGTCGAGCTCTTGTGCGGCCTTGAGCAGGCCGCTCACCGCAGCGGAAGCTAAGTGGTCTGAGCCGGTCTGCTGCGCAGTCCGGTCAGCGACACCGGCGGCTCTCGGGCGGTGTCCCATCGGCACCGGGTCTCACCTACCGTGCAATCTGCAGTCAAGTAGCAATTTACTTCAAGAGATCCAACCGGTTGAACCCTCTAACTCAAAGCCTGTTTTTATGACTTTGTTGCCCCAAAACCCAGCCTTTCTGCGAGCGAGGCGCAGTCACCTGATCGCCGTTGTCATTGCCGGACTGTTTGCTCAGATTTCTCTGGCTCAGAGTCAATACGAGATTCCCCGGACAACATCAAAACCGGTGATCGATGGAGAAATGGCCGCGCAGGAATGGGCTGACGCTCTGTCAATCAGTATTACTGTGGAGACAGAACCCGGAGAAAACCTGCCGGCCGAGGTCGCAACCGAAGGGCTCGTGATGGAAGACGGCGAGACGCTTTATGTGGCATTCATCGCTGAAGACCCGAGGCCTAAACAGATCCGCGCTTTTTATCGGGACCGGGACCTGCTCTGGGATGATGACTGGGTCGCAGTCATTCTGGACACATTTAACGATGAACGCAGGGCCTTCGAGTTTTATGTGAACCCGCTGGGCGTTCAGGCAGACGATATTTTTGATGATGTTAATCAACGCACAGACGAGGCCTGGGATGCCATTTGGGACAGTGCCGGACAAATCACCGAATCAGGCTACCTCGTTGAGATGGCGATTCCGCTCAAACAGCTGAGGTTCTCGCCTCAAGACGGCCCGCAAACCTGGGGGCTCAATTTACTGCGCTATTATCCCAGAGACCGAGAAACCAGCCTTTCGGTCGTCCCGGTTGACCGAAACGTTTCCTGTTACCTTTGCCAGATCTCCAAAGCCGATGGTTTTTCTGATCTTGAACCGGGCATCAACGTCGTCGCCATACCGACACTGGTTGCTGCCTCATCAGAGACTCGGAATCCGGCCGACGGCGAATGGCGCGGAGGAGATCCCGATCCGCAGGGCAGCTTCGATTTGCGTTGGGGAATTACGCAGGATACGTACTTGAATGCGACCCTCAACCCGGACTTTTCTCAAGTCGAGGCCGATGTGGCGCAGTTGGACATCAATCAGACTTTCAGCCTGTTTTTCCCGGAGAGAAGGACTTTTTTTCTTGATGGCGCCGACTACTTCGACACGTTCCGCAATCTGGTTTACACACGCAATATCGCCAGCCCGGAACACGGTGCCAAAATAACCGGCAAAAATGGTCCTCACACGTTCGGATTTCTGGCAGCCAACGATGAGAGCACCAGCTTTATCGTGCCGCGGAGCCTCAGCTCAAGAATTGCAACGCTCGCAGATGAGAAGAGCGATGTGGCCATCGCCCGCTACCGCTTTGATATTTTCCAGAATTCGACCGTTGGCGCACTGGTTACAAACCGCGAGGGCAACGGATATCGTAACCGGGTCAGCAGCCTCGACACCACATTACGGCCAACGGAACAGGACACCGTTTACCTTCAGGCAATGCACTCTGAATCCCAATATCCCCAGCAGATTCAGGACAATTTTGGTCAGGACGCAGAGCTCAGCGACAACAGTCTGGTCATCGAATATCAGCACAACGATCGCAACTGGGACTGGCGTTTCGGACACTACGATTGGGGAAAAGACTTTCGCGCTGATCTGGGCTTCATCAACCGGGTAGACTATATCTATCAGGTTGCAACCATCGGGCATACCTGGTGGTGGAGCGGCGACAGCTTCTTCAACCGCATTCGCTTTGCCGCTGACTATGATCGGACAGAAGACCAGTCAGGGCTGCTGCTTGAGGAAGAAACCGAATTCTTTCTGAACATGAACGGGCCACTGCAGTCATCTTTATTTGGTCTGTTTGGCGGTAGCAAAACCTACTGGAACGGGCAGTACTTCGACGAACAATTCAACAACCTCAACCTCAGTTTCTCCCCGGCGCCCAATCTCCAGCTCGGCATAAACATTCGGGTAGAAGACGTGGTGGATTTTGCCAACACACGGTTAGGTCACTCGAGACGGGTCCGGCCAGAGATTCGCTATCAGTTCGGCCGTCATCTCCAGATTGACCTTGAGCACACCATTCAGAATTTTGACGTCGACGGCGGCCGCCTGTTTACTGCTGAACTGACCAATTTCCGGACAACCTATCAGTTCAATAACCGCAGTTTTCTGAGGGTCATCGTGCAACAGGATGACCGGGAGCGAAATCAGGATCTCTATACCTTCCCTGTACAAAGCCGTAACAGAGAACTGACCTCTCAACTGCTCTACAGTTATCGGGTCAACGCCGCGACCCGTTTCTTTCTGGGTTATTCCGATGCAGGATTTCAGGACGACAGTCAGGACAGCCTCTACCGCACCAACCGCACATTTTTCGCGAAATTCAGTTACGCCTGGCAACCCTGACCACACTTTCAGCGGCCCTCGCTCACCGGCCACTAACGCGTCACTTCTGCGGCACCGGTCACTGCGGCAGATCCCATTGTCCAGTGCAGCTCAGTCCGGCGGGGAAAGATGCTCTGCCGGGAAGCTGTTGTGATTTGCGTCAGGCACTTCAGCTCGGTTATCCCGGAACGCTGTCATTGCCCCTGACAGACAGGTAAAATGACCCTCACTAAACAATCTCGGGCCTCCTGCCGTGGGAAAACGCACTCCGCTTTATCAGCAACACCTCAACGCCGGCGCGAAAATTGTCGACTTCGCCGGTTGGGACATGCCGATCAATTATGGCTCACAGATTGAGGAACACAACCAGGTTCGTCACGCGGCAGGCGTATTTGATGTATCCCATATGACCGTCGTCGATGTGAGCGGGACTGAAGCGCAGCAGTACCTGCGCCATCTGCTCGCTAATGACGTTGCCAGGCTGAAAGAGCCGGGGCAAGCTCTCTACAGTGCCATGCTGCGAACGGATGGCGGGGTCATTGATGATCTGATTGTCTACCGCATGAGCTTTGGGTATCGCATCGTGGTGAATTGCGCGACCCGTGACAAAGACCTGGCCTGGATGAACTCGCAGACTGATGGGTTCGAGGTCGCGGTCACCGAACGGCCGGATCTGGCCATTCTTGCCGTCCATGGACCTTCCTCAATTGAGACGGCCGCCGCCTTGCTGGATCAGACAAAAGGCGAGGCCGTCGCTGGACTGAAAAATTTCAGAGGCGCAGAGCTCGGTGACTGGTTCGTTGCTCGGACTGGATATACGGGAGAGAAGGGGGTGGAGTTCATTGTCCCCGCTGAAGATGCCGCGGAACTCTGGGAGCAGCTGCTGGCAGCAGAGGTAAAGCCGGTAGGCCTGGGGGCCCGGGACACACTGCGTCTGGAAGCAGGCATGAACCTGTACGGCCAGGACATGGATGAGTCCACCTCGCCAGTTGTTTCCAACATGGCCCAGACCATTGCCTTTGAACCCGCCGACCGTGATTTCATCGGCCGAGCGGCCGTAACTGATGACCTGGCGGCGCAGGCGCAGGGCAATTTGCCGGAGCTGGTCGGATTAGTCCTTCAGGGGCGCGGCGTTCTGCGCGCCGGCCAGACAGTGTCTACCGACCGAGGCGAAGGGCAGATTACCAGCGGCAGTTACTCCCCCACATTGAAGCATTCTATCGCTTTAGCTAGAATTCCTATGGGTAGTACGACCTGTCAGGTCGACATGCGCGGAAGCGCTACAGAGGTCCGGATCGTACAGCCCAATTTCGTCAGGTTCGGCAAAAAAGTATTTGAGTAAATCAGGCAATCTGTCTCAACAGATGCCAAGCGCAGAGGGCCCTCCCATTGAGCAAAATCATTGAAGATTTAAGATACGCTGAATCTCATGAATGGGTCAGTGTTGACGACAATGGTGTCGCAACCGTCGGCATCAGTGATCACGCTCAGGAAGCGCTCGGCGACATCGTGTTCGTTGAACTCCCGGAGCTCGGAGCCACTGTGAACGCCAAAGAGGAAGTGGCCGTAGTGGAGTCTGTGAAAGCGGCATCCGACGTCTACAGCCCGCTGAGCGGCGAAGTCACCGAGATCAATGAGGCCCTGCTGGATGCCCCGGAAACGGTGAATGCCAGCCCCTATGACAATGGCTGGTTTTTCAAAATCGCCATCAGCGATGAAGCTGAGCTGGACGAGCTCATGGACGCTGATGCCTATGCAGACCATTGTGACGACGACTAGGCTTCGAGCGCCGAAACCCGTCAGCGTCAGAAGCCGGGGTGCATCGCACCCAAAAGCCCTCCTCCGTCACTAACCAAGCCAAAGTGAGACCCAATGCACCCTAAGCAGCCCCCCAGTCTTGAATCCTTGCAGCATCAAAACGAATTTATCGGGCGCCACATCGGCCCAGACGCCGAAAGCATTAACCGTATGCTCCATGAGTTGGGCCTCGACTCTCTGGAAAGGCTGGTTGAAAAAACCGTCCCCGCTGCCATTGCGCTTGATGAGCCACTCAGTTTGCCTGCTGCAATGAATGAGGACACTGCACTGACTGCGCTCAAACAGCTTGCCGGCAAAAATCAGCACAGCCGTTCCTTTATCGGGCTGGGCTACTACGACACGCTGACTCCCAATGTCATTCTCAGAAATGTGCTGGAGAATCCGGGTTGGTATACCGCCTATACACCCTACCAGCCAGAGATTTCCCAGGGTCGACTGGAAAGTTTGCTGAACTACCAGCAAATGGTTCTGGATCTCACCGGCATGGAACTGGCAAACGCCTCGTTACTCGACGAAGCAACGGCAGCGGCCGAAGGCATGGCGCTTGCCAAGCGGGTAAGCAAGAATCGCGGCGCCAACAAGTTCTACGTGGATGCCGCCTGCTTCCCGCAGACTATCGATGTTCTGAAAACCCGCGCAGCGTGTTTTGGATTTGAGCTGATAATAGGCAACTTCGAACAAGTCGATTGCTCAGAGCTGTTCGGAGCCCTCTTTCAGTATCCTTCTATGCTGGGCGACTTCAACGATCTCAGCACGGCAACCGAGAAGCTCCATGAGCACAAAGCCATTGCCCTGGTGGCGGCTGATCTGATGAGCCTGGCCTTGCTCAAGCCGCCCGGAGAAATGGGCGCTGATGTCGTCCTCGGAAGCACCCAGCGTTTCGGGGTGCCAATGGGCTATGGTGGCCCCCATGCGGCCTACTTCGCAACACGTGATGATTACAAGAGGGCTGTGCCAGGGCGGATCATCGGAGTCTCCAAAGATGGACGAGGCAAGCAGGCCTATCGCATGGCGCTGCAGACCCGCGAACAGCATATCCGCCGTGAGAAAGCCAATAGCAACATCTGCACGGCACAGGTTCTGCTTGCCAATATAGCGGGTTTCTATGCCATGTATCACGGACCCGAGGGAATCAAACGCATCGCCAGCCGAATTCACCGCTTAACTGCGATTCTGGCGTATGGGCTGAAAAGCCAGGGAATCTCTCTGGCGAATGAGACCTATTTCGACACGCTGACATTGGAAGTCAGCGAAGATCAAGCCATGCAGATAGCGCAGCGCGCATCCGACGCTTCTGTCAATCTGCGTCTTGACCGTATCGCGAGCCACCAGACGATTGGCATCAGCCTGGATGAATGTACCAGCGAGGACGAGATCCACACCCTCTGGCGAATTGTTCTGGGCACTGGCGGAGAGTCACTTTCTGTATCGGAGATCGACAAGCAAATCGAATCCGGGCAGATAAAGTCGGTCATACCCTCTGGCCTTCAGCGCAAGACGCCATTCCTGACCCATCCTGTTTTTAACCGCTACCACAGCGAAACAGACATGATGCGCTACCTGAAGAAGCTGGAAAACAAGGACATCTCCCTGACCCATTCGATGATCGCGCTGGGCTCCTGCACCATGAAGCTCAATGCCGCTGCAGAAATGATACCGGTAACCTGGCCGGAATTTTCAAAGCCTCACCCGTTCACACCGCTTTCTCAGATGCAAGGCTATCAGGAAATGATAAGCGGACTGGAAGCCATGCTGCGAGAAATCACGGGGTTCGATGCAATCAGCATGCAACCTAACTCTGGCGCTCAGGGTGAATATGCGGGCCTGCTGGCGATTCGAAAGTATCTTGATGCGCAAGGCGAACAAGAACGCAATATATGCCTGATCCCTACCTCAGCCCATGGCACTAATCCGGCCAGCGCGCAGATGATCGGCATGCAGGTTGTACTGGTAGCCTGTGACGAGGACGGCAATATCGATCTGGATGACCTGACAAAGAAAGCCGAGGAGCATACCGAGACTCTGGCCGCTTTGATGATTACCTATCCGTCAACTCATGGAGTTTATGAGGAGGCGGTGAAAGATATCTGTCAGACCGTCCATAAGCACGGGGGGCAGGTGTATATGGACGGAGCAAACCTGAATGCCCAGGTCGCTGTTGCCAAGCCAGCCGAGATCGGGGCAGACGTTTCTCACGTCAACCTGCATAAAACATTCTGCATTCCTCATGGGGGTGGCGGGCCCGGCATGGGACCCATTGGTGTAAAGTCACACCTGGCCCCTTATCTGGCCAACCATTCCCTGATTGAACTCGAAGGCCCCAATTCCGGCAACAGCGCCGTCTCGGCGGCCCCATGGGGCAGCTGCGGAATTCTGCCAATCTCCTGGATGTACATCACAATGATGGGAGCTGAAGGATTGCTGAAAGCGACTCAGGTTGCCATTCTGAGCGCCAACTACATTGCCGCGAAACTGGCGCCTCATTTTCCAGTGCTGTACACAGGACGTGGGGGCATGGTTGCCCACGAGTGCATCATCGACATGCGCCCGTTAAAACAGGCCTCTGGAATCACCGAAGAAGATGTCGCCAAGCGGCTGATGGATTTCGGCTTCCATGCGCCCACCATGTCATTCCCGGTGGCGGGCACGCTGATGATAGAACCTACAGAGAGTGAATCGAAAGAAGAGCTGGACAGGTTTATTGAGGCCATGGTCAAAATTCGTGAGGAAATCGCTCAGGTTGAGGCGGGCCAGATCGATGCTGAAAATAACCCTTTGAAGAATGCGCCGCATACTATCGAAGATTTGCTTGATGACGACTGGCAGCGGCCATACACCAAAGCACAGGGCATCAACCCCATGGGCGGACCGGTCGAATCCAAATACTGGCCAAGCGTCAATCGCATTGACAATGTTTATGGGGACAGGAATCTGTTCTGTGCCTGCCCCGCCATTGAAAACTACGAAGAAGTTTCTGCCTCACAGTGAGCGTGAGGCAGAGCCTGCTTCAGTATCCGGTCAGCCCCGGTCTGCGCCTGGCACTTCATGAGCAAGGCCCCTACGCCTCAGATTGGCAAAAAGCCAGTAAATCGCTGCACCAAATCTCTTTTCCTTTTCACCGGTAAGAGCGAGCAGACAGGATGCTGCCTTCCGCCCCGAGATTTCTGAGCAACGCGCTGGCACGGACTGCGTCGAAGCCGGATTCGAAAAACTCTCTGTATTGAGTGCGCCCGCCGGCAGCGCGGCGCAATAAACCCATAGCGCCTCGGTGGGGAGTGAGCCAGCCTGCTGATGAAAGGGCGTTCGAGCAGTAGCTCGTCCAATGGTGAGAACCCGGATGCCGGACCAGACCCGAAATCAGAGGCACGGATTCGCAATTTTCGCGAATATTTACTGCTTGGGTTTCACTTTAACCGCGGTGCCGCTCACACTTACCATCATCATACCGCCGTTCTGGCCAACTACCTCGTAGTCAATATCGATGCCAATGACCGCGTTGGCGCCAAGGATGACGGCTTCCTGTTCCATTTCCTGAAACGCAATGTCTCTGGCTTTGCCAAGTTCATCTTCATAGGCTCCTGCCCGACCGCCGACAATGTCTCGCACTGCACCGAACAAATCCTTAAAAATATTGGCACCCAGAATGGCTTCCCCGATCACCACACCGAGATATTCCTCAATCTCCCTGCCTTCCAGAGTATTGGTTGTTGTACGAATCATCTCTTTCTCTCCTGATCTTTTATTAGGCGGCGCCTGCCGATGACACTATCGATATCCACATGCCAAGAACCGACAGATTCCCCAGGCCAAACACAATCAGCCTGTGCATGACATTGTTGTAACTGAGATGTATCCCGGTATGAATCAAGCGGGCAGTCACAAATACCCAGGCCAGTGTCACTGGGACCGGATCAGACATTTCAAGGGCAACGTACAGAACGCCTGCTGCATAGAACAGTACAGGCACTTCAAAGAGGTTTGCCACATTCCTGCTGGTCTTGATGACCAAATCGGGAATCTCTTCACCTTGAAACATGGAATAGTAACTCAGTGACACCTCACCTCTGCGAACGGAAGCCAAGCGTATCCGCAGCGTAAAAAGCAAAATCACAAAAGTCAGCATGACCATGAAAAACATGGGATAAAGCATCAGTTATCTTCCTCACTGTACAGACTGCATCGAACAACATGGCGCGCATGTCGGAGTTCAGTATAATTCTATCTTGGTGGATAAAACAGAAAACCCTGGGCGAACTGCTTTGTCAGACTTGCCACTCTCCCGAAGGATTATGCAGTGATCGCAGCACGCTATAAAGATCATGTGAGCCAGCTTCAGACGAATTATGAAAGCGCGCTCCTGAGTGTTTTTGATGAACAACCGCCTGACGGCGTGCTGCTCTACAGCGGCAGCGAACAACACTATTACGCCGATGACCGGGGCATTGCCTTTCAGGCCTACGGACACTTCCTGCACTGGATTGACGTGAACCGGCCAGGTCAGATGCTGTGCATTCGCCCCGGCCATAAGCCTGTTTATTATCAGGTCATCCCTGATGACTACTGGTATGAGCAGGATATTGTGTCCGACCCGGCCTGGGGTGACTGCTTTGAGGTGGTCCGCCTCACCAGTGAAACAGCGCTGATTGAACAGATTGCGGGAAACTATGCGTTTCTGGGTAACCATCGCGCTCTCGCAGAAGCCTTGGGTGTACCCGATGCGCTCACCAATCCTCAGGCTTTGCTGGCTTGCCTCGATTATCAGCGCGCCTACAAAACCGACTATGAACTGGATCAACTGCGGGTCGCAAACCGGCTGGCCCTGGTTGGTCACAGCGCAGCTCGAGAGTGCTTTCTGGCGGGAGGCTCGGAATATGACATCCATATGGCTTACCTCACGACCTGCGGTGTTCTGGAAGATGAAACCCCCTATACGAACATTGTCGCGCTGAACGAAAAAGCGGCTATCCTGCACTATCAGAACAAGCGCAGGCAGCATCAAGGTGGCAACAGGGTGTTATTAATTGACGCTGGATATCGGGTGCGTGGGTACGGGTCCGACATCACCAGGACTTCAGTGAGCAAAGACATACATCCTGTATTCAACGCCCTGCTAGCCGGGATGAAATCCATAAAGGACAAGCTGGTTGCAACAGTGAGGCCCGGGCTTTCCTATGTTGATCTTCATCTCACGGCTCTGGCAGAAATCGCCGAACTGCTAACCCATGTTGCCATCTGTCGGGGCACGGCATCTGAGCTTTTAGAGCAAGAGATTGTGCATCGGTTTATGCCCCACGGGGTTGGCCATCTGCTGGGTATTCAGGTTCACGATGTAGCGGGCCATCAGCAGAATCTGCGCGGCGACATACTCGCCCCCCCTGCTCATTCCCCCATGTTGCGTCATACCCGGCAATGCGCTGAGAGTATGGTGTTTACCATAGAACCCGGTTGCTACTTTATTCCTCTGCTCCTTGAAACAGAGCGGCAGAGTGATCGCAGCGGAACATACAATTGGGACCTCATCGAACAGCTGTATCCCCTGGGCGGAATCCGGATTGAGGACAATGTTTGCGTCACTGCTGACGGCGTAGAGAATCTGACTTCTGCCACCTGAGCGGCTTTCGCTCCTCGTTGTTACCCTGCAAGCCCCAACAGCGCCGCGACCCTGGCTTCCACCTGAGGCAGGGCAGTCCTGTTCGACCGAATCAATTGCTTTCCGGCATCCCCCATTCTCTTTCTTCGTTCAGGATCGGCCAAGAGCAGACGCAGCTGCTGTGTCAGATCAGCGGCATCTTTGACGGTCAACAGAGCTTCGGCTGTTTCAAGCTGTCTGCAGATACTGGCAAAGTTAAATTGGGAAGGACCGACCAGAACCGGCAGGCTGCAGGCAGCAGGTTCCAGAACGTTCTGGCATCCGGTATCTACGAGACTGCCACCGACAAAAGCAATATGGCCCAGCCCGTAGTAATCCATCATCTCACCCATAGAGTCGCCCAGCAGAATCTGTGTCTCCGGCGCTATGGTTTCAGCACTGCTCCTGCGCTGAACTGCAAATCCCTGCTGCCGAGCAAGTGCTGCCACCTGATCGAACCGTTCCGGATGACGCGGAATAAGCAGGCACAGCGGCGCATCCGGGAGCGTCATCAGGCCACTGAGAGCCCGCAGAATAATCGCTTCTTCTCCCTCCCTGGTGCTGGCAAACACAACGACCTGGCGCCCCGACTGCCGAACAGAAAGAAAAGGCTCGGCTTCGTGGTTCCGGTCACTCAGATGAGGGTCCGTCTCCAGATAGAACTTCAGGCTTCCGGTTACTGCTGTCGAGTTGCGCTCGGCACCGAGAGCGACCAGTCGCTCGACATCCTGCTGAGACTGTGCGGCAATCGCATCAACTGCGCTGAGCATCTGGCGCGACAGAGATGCGATCCGGCGATAACCCAGCGCTGATTTTTCAGACAGCCTGGCATTAGCCAGCAGAATCTTTATCCCCTGCTGTTGGCAGGCGGCAATCGTATTCGGCCACAGTTCGGTTTCCATCAGTATCAACAGGTCCGGCTGAATCTTCTTCAGGAAGCGGCGCAGCACGAAGTTCAGATCATAGGGTGCGTACACGTGGAAGACGCTCTCTCCGAACAAGCTGCGAACCCGGTCCGAGCCTGTCGGCGTTGTAGTGGTAATGACAAATCGTAAATTGGCGTGCTTCGCCTGAAGGGATTTTACCAGTGGCAAAGCTGCCACCGTCTCACCCACTGAAACAGCATGCAGCCAAATCAGGGTTGTGTTTGCCCGGTCAAATTCCGGCGCGTCAAAAAAAGAAAACCGTTCGCCAATCCGCGCTCGATACGCCGGGTTAGCAGCTGATCTGATCAACAGGCGAAGAACAATAAAAGGGAGCGAGAATATCAGTAGCAGGCTATAGAACAATCGCCACATAAGAAAGTGTCACATCCGGGGCCCTTGCGGGCTGATCCATCGTTTGGGGCCGATGGGAAAAAAGGCTTGATGTCGATATACTCGGCCTTGTTTTACTTGGCTCAAAGGTAACCAATGACACTGCGCTATTCAACTGACATCGTCATATTCGGCGGCGGCGTAGCCGGACTTTGGTTACTCAATGCTGTCCGCAGCGCTGGCTATCAAGCAATTCTGTTTGAAAAAGAGTCACTCGGCGGAGCGCAGACTCTGGCTTCGCAGGGAATCATTCATGGCGGACTGAAGTATGCCCTGCAGGGCGCGCTGAGCAGCGCAGCGCAAGCGATCGCGGATATGCCTTCTCGCTGGCGGGCCTGTCTCGATGGTAGTGGCGAACTCGACCTGCGTGGCACCCGGGTTCTGAGTGATCATTACTACATGTGGTCGAACGCCAGCCTGCGCTCAAAATTAAAAACATTTTTGGGCAGCAAAAGCCTGCGTGGACGCGTTGAGGCGGTCGCGCCCGACAGTTATCCGCCCTTCTTTCAAAACGCTTCTGTAAAGGGAAGCCTGTATCAGCTACCTGACTTCGTTGTCGACAGCGAAAGCCTGGTTGAAACTCTTGCGTCGAAACAACACGGCGCCATCTTCTCCCTGCCAGATTCAGGCGTAAGCTTCGAAACCAGCGATCCGCATCAGGACAGAGTTGCCGTTATTGCCCATCGCGGCCGCAACATTTATCTGAGCGCCAAGCGCTTTATTTTCACCGCCGGAGAGGGCAACGCATCGCTCATCAAGGCCGCCGGGCTTGCGAACGCCGAAACGCAGACACGCCCACTCAATATGGTGTACTTAAAACAAAGAGACCTGCCCCAACTCTATGTGCACTGCATAGGCGACAGTTTCAGCCTCACACCGAGACTGACCGTCACGTCACATCAGGATGCCAATGGCAATACTGTCTGGTATCTGGGAGGTGAAATTGCCGAAAGTGGTGTGGGCAAATCTGAGGCAGAACAGATCACAGCGGCACAAGACGCAATCAGCAGGGAGTTTCCCTGGCTGGACTGCTCCTCTGCAGAATGGCGATGCTTCACCATTAACCGGGCCGAAGCAAACATTAACGACAATCACCGTCCCGATGACGCCTATTTTTTGCGAGACAAAAATATACTGGTTGCCTGGCCTACCAAGCTGACCCTGACGCCTGCGCTGGCAGAGCAAATTTTACAAAATCTGATGGCGGATAGAATCAGCCCATCAACCGGGTCCGCAGACTGGATTTCAGAAGCGGACTTTGAGCCGGCGCGGCTGGGAGATTCCCGCTGGAACCTGGAGAAATCAGCTTGATCCCCTTGTCAGCAAGACCGCTGGGGAACACAGGCATCCAGGTATCGCCTCTTGGTCTGGGCACGGTAAAAATCGGTCGTGACCAGGGCCTGAAGTACCCCAATCGCTTTAAGCTGCCTTCCGACCGTGAAATTCGTGCCTTGTTCGAAGAAGCCAGAACGCTCGGTATCAATTTTATCGATACCGCCCCGGCTTACGGGACGAGTGAGGAAAAAATCGGAAAATTACTGCCGGACCGTCAGGAATGGATCATCGGCACAAAAGTGGGAGAGGAGTTCAACGCCGGCGAATCGCACTTTGACTTCTCCGGCGCTCATACCCGGGAAAGCGTAGAGCGCAGTTTACGTCGGCTAAAAACTGACTATCTGGATCTGGTTCTCATTCACTCTGATGGAAACGATCTGGACATTCTGGATAACACCGATTGTCTTGAGTCTCTGATGAGACTCAAGGAAGAAGGCCTGATCAGAGCAGTGGGCATGTCGACCAAAACAGTGGAGGGAGGCAAGCGCGCTCTGGAACTGAGTGACATCGCCATGGTGACTTACAATTCAAGCCATACAGAGGAAAGCCCGGTGATTGATCTGGCCCGGCGCACCGGTAAGGCCATTATCGTCAAAAAAGCCTTGAACAGCGGCCACATTGCGCGTGAGCCGGGAGGAAACGAACTGGCATTGGAATTTGTGCTGAGCAAGGCCGGCATCAGCAGCGTCATTGTCGGCACAATTAACCCGGTTCATCTGCGCAGTAACGCTCACGCGGCGGCTAATTGTCAGGCGGAAAGCGCCTCTAATCCTGCGCCCGGGTGATCTTGTCGACAATGTCGGAAGTCGAGCAGTTATCGAGGAACTCCAGCACCTTGACGTCACCGCCATAAGATCTGACGAAATCGCCACCCACCACCTGATCAATCCCGTAATCCCCGCCTTTGACCAGCACTTCAGGCCGCAGTGATTCGAGCAGAGCTTCCGGCGTGTTCTCCTTGAAGCTCACCACCCAGTCGACCGCCTCAAGACCGGCAAGCACGGCCATCCGACGTTCTACCGGATTAATCGGGCGACCCACACCTTTCAGGCGACGCACAGAGTGATCATCATTAATCGCCACCACCAGTTTGTCGCCAAGCTTTTTCGCCTCGTTAAGATAACCCACATGGCCGGCATGGATGATGTCGAAACACCCATTGGTGAAAACGATTTTTTCCCCGTGGGCCCTTGCATCCTGAACGGTAATAGCAAGCTGTTCAGAAGTCATAACTCCCCGCCCTGAGTCCTGCTCAAGCAAAACTGCCCGGCGGAGCTCTGGGCCACTGATGGCTGCTGTACCCAGTTTGCCAACAACAAGACCCGCGGCAAGATTGGCCAGGGCTGTTGCATCAGCCAGCGCAATTCCCGCTGCAAGCGAAGCCGCCAGTACTGAAATCACCGTATCCCCTGCTCCGGTAACATCGAATACCTCCTGCGCTTTCGCCGGCAGATGCAACTCCAGCGACCCCGGGCGGATTAAGGTCATTCCCTGCTCCCCTCGAGTTACCAATATCGCTTCCAGCTCAAGTCTTTCAACAAGCGCAGTCCCCTTGTCCACCAAATCAGCTTCGTTATCACAGCGACCCACCACCGCCTCAAACTCATCAAAATTTGGCGTAATCAGCGTCGCTCCACGGTACTTGTCAAAATTTGTGCCTTTAGGATCGACAATAACCGGTATTTTGTGTTCCCGGCCGAGGCTTATCAGAGACTCAACATCCTGCAGTGCTCCCTTCGCATAGTCGGACAACACCATCGCCCGCGCGCCGTCGACATGGTTCTTGGCCTTATCGAGAAGGCCTATGCTGTCCTCTGCAGCGAAAGATTGCTCAAAATCTGCCCTGATAAGCTGCTGATGTTGGCTGATAACCCTCAGTTTTGTAATGGTCGGTTTGTCACCACATTTAAAAAAATCGCATAGAACACCTGCGGCGTTCAGCCGCGAGGCGAGCTCTTCTCCCGGCTCATCATCACCCACTATGCCAACAAGACGCGCCGCGCTTCCTAAAGCGGAGATGTTGAGAGCAACGTTGCCAGCCCCTCCGGGGCGGTCTTCCTGATTGGCAACCCTGACGACGGGCACCGGCGCTTCTGGTGAAATTCGGGACGCACTGCCATGCCAGTAACGATCGAGCATGACGTCACCAACCACCAGGATCCGGGCTTCTTGAAAAGAGGGCATTTCCAGTTTCATGAAATTGGCCTGAAAAAAATGGGCGCTGCCGCAGCATAATATCATAGGAACTCGGCACCCTGTCGCTTCTAATTACGGCATAAAGGGTACACGCTGCACTGAAATCTGAGCTGTCCCGCCAGCTTTGATACAATAGCCAACGCCATTAACAGGACCTAACGCTCCGCTCGATGCCCGATTCTTCTCGACAATTTGTACGGCTGCGCTCGTTTGTACATCCACGCTACTGGCCGACCTGGCTCGGCATAGGCGGCATGTGGCTCATCGCCCGGCTGCCTTTTTCCATCCAGCTCGGGATAGGAAAGCTGCTGGGTATGCTGGCCTTTCATTTCGCGCGGAGCAGGCGGCATGTCTGTGAGACAAACCTGCGGCTTTGTTTCCCCGAACTGAGTGAGCGCGAACTGCAGCAACTTCTGAGGAAAACATTCGAGTCCAATGGAGTCGGTTTTATTGAAATAGTGATCGCCTGGATCGGCAATCCGGAGCGATACCGGCATCTGGCCAACTTTCATGGTCTGGACAATCTGAAAACCGCTGCGGCGCAGGGAAAAGGGGTCTTGCTAATCGGCCCTCACCTGACAACTTTCGAAATGGCAGGGTTTCTCTACTCTGGCATCGGCGAATTAAATGCCACTTACCGGGCCAACGACAAAAACCCGCTGTTCGACGCGTTTATGTTTAATGGGCGACACCGTTCGTATCCGGGCATGTTTGAGCGCAAAGAGATACGGGGCGCCATGCGCTGCCTTAAGCAAGGTCGCGTGCTCTGGTATGCCCCGGATCAGGACTACGGCGCAGAGCATTCGGTTTTTGTGCCGTTCTTTGGCAATCTTGCTGCCACGATTACCGCGGGCAGCCGCTTTGCTAAATTCAATGGATCACCCGTGATATTTTTCAGTCATTACCGTCGCCCCGACAACTCCGGATACGACATTTATTTCAGCGAAGTGCTGACTGACTATCCCAGCGGCAATGATGAAGAGGACGGGCGCATCATTAACCGTTTGGTGGAAGCCGCAATCCGTAGACAGCCGGATCAGTATCTCTGGCTTCACAAACGGTTCAAGACACCTCCACCCGGCAAAACAGGCAATCCCTACTCAGCATGAATATGGCCTGGCGATATTGGGATATTCGTTATCTTGCGGTAATCGCCAGCCTGTTGCTGTCCGGGTTGAGTGCGCTGAACGCGTCCCTGCCGAACGATGACGCCTATACCTATTTACGAACGGCTGAAATATTCCTGAATGATGGCATCGGCGCTGCGATCTCACATTATACCTGGGCCGGTTATCCGATCCTGATCGGCATCACCAGTCTGACAGGTCTGTCACTCTTACAGGCGGCTTACACGCTAAACGCCATCTTCTATGGCCTACTGGTTTTTTCGTACATCAGTATCGTCCGGCAAATAGACAACAGCAAACTCACGGCCTATCTGGGCGCATTAACCGTACTGGCCTACCCTGAGCTGAATGAATATCGAGACATGGTCATCCGGGACATCGGGTATTGGTCTTTGTGTCTATTCGCCATTTGGCGCTTCATGATTTACAGAGACTCCCGGCAATTTTCAGCCCTGGCCACTTTTGTCATCGTCATGATTGCAGCAGCACTCTTCAGAGCAGAAGCGCTGATTTACCTTGTAGCCATACCCCTCGTATTACTGCTTGACAGACGATTTACCACCACTGAAAACCAATTGGCAGTGTGGAAGGCCCTCGGATTCACGGCCATCATATCGGCACTCGGGATTCTGGCAGCGCGCACGGTGGGGATAAATATCCCCACCATGTTGCTGAAATTGCTCGCTGTCTATGAGCCCTTTCTAGCCCAATGGTCCGCGCCAACCGAAATCACACTTGCCGCACAGGCTAAGGCAATTTTCGGTGATTTTTCCGCACTGATCGCGTCCGACTATCTCCATACCGCTGTGCTGCTCGGTTTGCCAATAATCCTCGTCACCAGCTTGTTCTACACCATTGGCGGGCCCTATTTCTGGCTACTCGTTTTTGGGGCAGTCAGAGGGATGCTTCGATGGGACGTTGAGCAAATACGGCCGCTGTTCGTGGTGGCTCTGGTGAATTTCTTAATCACGCTGGGGTTTCTTTATCTGACCCGATTTCTTACGGGCCGGTACGCAATGATGTTCGGCATCATGGTATCCATGCTGGTGCCTGTGCTGTGGCAGGAAATACTGACAAGATTCCGCTCGCCAGAAACCGTTCGGGCACTACGCCTGCTGTTCATAGTGTTTTTCTCTTACTGCATGATTGACGCCTACGTCACCTTTGGGAGAAGTAAAGACTGGCTGATAGATTCTGCGAACTTTGCCAGAACAGCAACGCCGGACGGCGCGCAGATTCTGACGAACAACCATACCATTGCTTATCTTTCGGACAGGGTTACGGAGTATGATGAAGTGACCAGAGAGCTCCGCTCAAGTGATATTCTGAAACTGCCACCTGGCACTTTAATTGCCCTGGAATTAATCCCCGAGATTCGGCAGCTCGTGAATCAGGAAACGGTGCAGGCGCAAATAAAATTGCTCGCGGCTTTTCCTGACACAGATGAGCCGCAGGCAGCCATCTATGAGCGGGTATCACCTCAGAACTAGGTTCTGTTCAGCTGAATCACCATTTCGGGGACGACTCTCTCTTGGTCACCAACACATCTTCCATGATCATATAGTTCAGGTCGGTACCAAGAAACATATTGAGCGCGTCCTCCGGGGTACAAACTAACGCCTCTCCCGGGCGGCTCAAACTGGCGTTAAGGAGCAGGCCATGACCGGTAAGGCCTTGGAACGCACTGAGCAATTTGTGAAAATCCGGATTTGACTGCCGCCTGACGATCTGAGCTCTCATTGTACCGTCACGATAAACCGTTACCGGATACTGCTCCTGCCAATTCCCGCTGACAGGGTATGAGAGGCACATAAACTCGTCCCGAAATTGCTCTGGCAACAGCTGCTCTGCCGCAGAATCAAGGATACTCGGGGAATAGGGCCGCCAATGCTCCCGAAACTTAACCTGCTGATTGATCGCATCCGTGATCCCGGTTTGCAGAGGGTTTGCCAGAATGCTCCGGTTGCCCAGAGCTCGGGGCCCGAATTCCATCCGGCCCCGGAACCAGGCTACGATTTGCCCGTTAGCGAGTAATTCAGCAGCTCTCTCGAACGGGTCTGGCAACACTTCCCAGACCGGTTTGTCCCGATGGTTCATGCAGGCATTGAGACAATCGTCCGTGGAAAAAGAAGGTCCAAGATACAGGTCCCGGCGAGGTTTAATCGGAATGCCTGCCTGATTGACTGCAAAGGCTGCAGCGCCGATCGCAGTACCGGAATCACCACAGGCCGGATGTACCAGTAGCTGCTTCACTTTAGGGTGCGAATGAAACCGATGGTTCAATCGAATATTCATCGCTCCGGTACCGGCCAGAGCCAGACGACCGGTCTCTGCCAGGATATCGCCCAGATAGTATTCAACCATTTGCAAAGCAAGATCTTCATACAGTTTCTGGATTGCTGAAGCGTAATGGACATAAGGGTCTTCCAGCAGATGGCCCGCCCTTCTTGGGCCAAGCATTTTCACGAGCTTGCGGCTGAAATAGTGCCCTCTGGATTTGGCCTTATAACGACGCATCCCGATGGTTGTAATCAGGCGTGTATCTACCTTCAGTTTTCCCCTTTCAAATCTGGCCAGCGGAGACAAATCGTATTTCTCAGAGTCGCCGTGGGCAGCCAGGCCCATCACTTTGAATTCACCGTCCAGAGTTTCGAATCCAAGGTAATCAGTCAGCGCGGCATAGAGCCCACACAGTGAATCGGGACTGTAGAATTGCTTGATCTTGAAGATCTTTCCCTTGTACCCGTAGCCCAGAAAAATATTCGCGTATTCACCTTTGGCGTCATTACAAAAAATCGCCGTCTTTTCGTTGCCCTCGGCAAGATGATAAACGCTGCTGGCGTGCGCCAACTGATGTTCTACCGGCACCAACTCCGTCGTGAGATTGGAAATATGCAATTTTTCCACGAGTGTGCGCAGATCTTTGACGTGCCTCCGGTAGCGACGGTTACCATTCAGCAGGCTGTCGATACTTCGATCAGGTGCATACCAGTGTCGATAGGCATAGTGCCAACGCGCCTTGCTGAACAGCGAAACCGGCGCATATGGCGTGGCAATATGGGTGACGTCTGAAGCACGCAGTCCGGCGATCTGAAGGCACTGTCTGGCCGCCAGGAACGGCATCTCATTCTTGGCGTGCTTTCTTCGGATTAACCGCTCTTCCTCGACCGCTGCAAGCAGCTCTCCATCAACAAAGAGTGCGGCAGCAGGGTCATGCCCAATCGCGCCGGCCAGTCCAAGCGTTACGTTACTCATGATTGAGCCTCTGACTTCACAGCGTCAGCGCGATCCTCGATGTACCGGACCGCAGCGGTGGTCAGGGAATAGAGCTCTGGCTGCTTGCCATAGGCGAGACCATTTTCACTCCATGGCGCGCTGTCCAGATTACTGAGCATTGCCCCGAGCCTGGCGTTGAGTTCTTCCTGCGTGAACGGATCTGAACACACCTCACCGGATTGCGCCTGTTCTACATGCCAGGCATAACCGCAGCTTGCCGTCGTCAGGACAGGTAACCCGGACACCGTGGCTTCCAGCAGGACATAGCCCGCACTTTCCATATAGGCCGGATGCAGTAAAAGATCAGCGCCAACCATAAAGCGGGGTATGTCATCCCGGCCCGGCAGAATTACCACCTGATTGGCAAGTCCGAGTTTTTTTGCCAAATGATGATAAGGGCCTGCCCTGTCCTGTCCCACGAGCACGTATCGAACACTGACACGCAGTTTTTCAGGGAGTGACGCAATGGCACGAATGGCTCTGTCCACGCCTTTTATCTTGAAACCTGACCCGACCTGGAGGATTAACCGCTGATCGCCAGAGATCCCCAACTCCGCCCTTAACGCCGACCGAACCGCAGGGTCGCGACGCTCAATTCTTCTTTCCTGATCAATGCCGGGTGGCAGTTCTTGGAGGCGCTGGGCACAGTCGGGGTAGTGCCTGAGATAATTCTTTTTCTGCAGCGGGGATAAAACCAAAGCTCTGGTCTGGCTGTCCCGATCGAACACTGCCGCCTCATAGCGGTGAAAATGTCTGAAACGAGGCGTAAACGGATACAGAGGTCCCCGTTGAGTCCTGGCCTTATGAAGAAAACAGTCGTCGGCGGCAAAATACACATCAAGATGTGGCATCTTGTTGAACCCTATGACCAGATCCGGCCGGGACTCCTTGATTCTTTCGTCCACCCAATCAGTATAGCGCCGGTACATGGACAGCCGGCTAAAGGCCTTGACAGGCACCAGCGTGACATTGAAGCCGTCCGGCATCGGACCTTGCCACCTGAGCGCATATACCTCTAGTTCATGGCCCCGGGCCCGGCAAGCTTCCGCGATACGGAAAAAATCCCGCTGTTGTCCACCAAAAGGGAAATAGTGATATATCAGGAAACAAAGCCTCATGACGACGCATTCATCGGCAGCAGTTTTTCGAACTGTGTCCAGACCGTTTCTGGCTGATGAGAGGCAAAACACGGCGGCTCTACCGCGAATTGCTTGCCCTGAAATGCATCTGATACCCCTGGCCCTGAATAGCTACAAACTTTTTTGACACAGGGAGAGCAGTTTAGATTCGACTTCATGTGAATCTGCTGATGACCGAATGTACCGGACAATCCGGGGTTAGTCGGGCCATACAGTGAAAGCGTCGGCTTTGACAGAGCTGCCGCCAAGTGCCCAAGACCAGTGTCCACTGCGATCACACCGGCGGAGCGATAAATCATTCGGGCAACTCCTTTAAGCGGCATTCGATCCAGCACGGTTACCTGTTCATTGCCAGCAGCGACTCGCTCAGCACGCTGCCTTTCTGCCTCATTGCCCCACGGCAGGAGAACGCTATACCCGTTATCTGTAGCGATATGTGCCAGATGTCGCCAATAGGATTCCGGCCAATGTTTTGTCGCCCAGGTTGTGCCGTGAAGGAAAACCAGTTGCTTGTGATTAACAATGCTCTCAGCATCGACCAGGGAGGTATCGAGACCGTAGTTAATTTCATCCTTGTCATAGTCATGTTTCAAGGCTCTGGAAAAAAGCTGGCGAATCCGGTCAACCGCATGATCTTCCCACGGCACCGAGTATCTCTTGTTGTAGAACAGAGTCGCCAGGGGTTCGCGGATAGTGTGGTTGCTCAAGCCTATCGTGAGCCCCCGCGACATCCGGGAAATGATTCCGCTCTTGATAAGCCCCTGGGCATCGATGACAAGATCATATCGCTCTGTCTGAAGCGTTTTCTTGAAAGCCCGTACCTCACGGTTCAGGGCAGTACGCCACAGGTTGCGCCGCCACCTGCGAATGGCGACCGGGATAACCCGATCAACGGCAGGATGCCAGGAAGGGACATCTACAAAGTTTTCTTCAACAACCCAATCGAAGGAAAGGCCCCGGTGGGCCCGATGGGCGTCGGTCACTGCCGGCAGGGTGTGGATAATATCTCCGAGGGAAGACACTTTGACAATAAGCACACGCACCGCAATCTAGCCCTCTGACACCTTAATCTCGTTGCTTTGGTTTAATTCGGTTCAGTCACTTCTGGTGCAACTTCCAAAAGCTCTGCTGCGGCGTCAATAGCAAGTTGTGGCCGCAATTCTCTGAGGCAGCGCAGATGGCCGAAGGGGCAGGTGCGCTTGAAACACGGTCGACATTCAATGTCTGTCGCCAGCAATTTTACCTTGTCTGCCAAGGGCGGTGTAAAGTCAGGCGTTGTCGAACCATAAATAGCAATGACCGGCTTGTTCAGCGCTGCCGCAATATGCATCAGGCCGGAGTCGTTGCTGATCACGGCCTCCGTCGCGGCGAGCAGATCAATCGCCTGACCCAGGCTGGTCCGACCGGCCAGATTCACACATCTCGCCAGCATAGAGGGCTCAACGTCGGCGAGTATCGACTCAACCATCAGTTCATCTTTCGGTGAACCAAAAAACCAGACCGCCCGACCTTTAGCCAGTAAATCATTGACCAGCTCGGCATAGTGCTCTGCCGGCCACTGTTTGGCCGGGCCGAACTCCGCGCCCGGGCAAATGCCGATAACCCGACTGTCGTGCTGCAGTCCGAATGCGCCGAGCGTTTCCGCCTGTTGCAGGGCATCAACCGCCAACTGCGGTTTTGGGCAGTCATCCGGTGGAGCGGACCCGGGGGGGTAAGCCAGCGCGACAAACCGCTGCACCATCAGGGGATATTGATTCTTGTCCAGTCGGCGGATATCAGTCAGCAGAGGCCAGCGAAACTCACCCGCCCAGCCGGTTCGTCGCCCGATACCGGCATGAAAGGGGATCAGTGCCGATTTAAATGAGTTTGGCAAAACGTAAGCATGATCAAAGCGCCGACTGACCAGAGCTTTTCCCAAACGTCTCCGCTTTCTGAGATTCAGCTCGCCATGAGCAAGGTCCAGCGTCAAGGCCTCAGACACTTCGGGCATACGCGCAAGCAAGGGCTGCGTAAAAGGCGGCGCCATCACGCTGATCTCGGCATGGTCATGTTGCTGGCACAGGACCTTGAACAGTGACTGCGCCATGATCATATCCCCGATCCAGGACGGGCCGATGATCAGGATCTTATAGGTGCTCGCTGAGCTCATAGCTTGGGCAACTCAAAAAGCCTGCCGCCCTCGGCAGTCAGACTTGGTTATGGTCTCGTTGGCGGCTCTGCGACGCCAATATGTTTCAGAGATCAAGAACAGCCGGCGTTCATTCCTGCATATCAGGAGTCACCCTGAGAACTTCATTGATGGTGGTGAGCCCACTGGCCACTTTTTGCGCGCCACTGAGGCGCAGGCTCAGCATCCCCTCCTTGTCTTGCAAATCAACAAACTCGAAGTCTGCAACAATTTCAAGGATGTGCTTCCCCTGGTGCTCGGCGGCTTGAGAGCTGCGCAGTGCAGTAGCGCAATCAGCCTCAGTGATCTTGCCTTCATCACGCAACGCATCGAGAAAACCCGCCAGAGTCAGGGCACCCTTCTTTAGCTCAGCCACTGGCATTTGTCTCTCCATTGCAGTCATCTTTCATATTACCGAGTTCGCGCAGCAAGCCATGGGCACACAATCAGCCGCACCACCTCATCCCGCAAACAGTTTGCTTAGTCTACCGACTATAGCCGCTTAGGCAAAAAACTGGTGACGGCGTACCCTGCCATGCAGGCTGTCCGTATTGTTGGCTTACGGGGATGATACTGCCTGATTGGCCGGTTCAACACCTTGCCGGAATCATGAGAAGAGAGCGTATCGGAAGGCCGCAGCAGCGCGCCTATTCGACCAGTTTGACCCATTCGCCGGCCTCTGGGTTGCCGCGGGGGTAATATCCATTGAGCAACCGCAGGGTTTCCTCTGGATAATTCGCAATCCGGCTTGATTGGGCAACTACAGCAAAGTCGAAAAACTCGCTGGCCTGCACATATTTGATCTTCAATTCGCTGCCGAGGAGGGTTTCTCCGTTTTGAATGGCCCGGAAAGTGCGGATGCTATCCAGCATAGCCTGATCCACCGCATCAAACTCGTCCTCCTGTTCAATCTCGCCCCGGAAGATGAATACCCGAGAGCCAAAATAAATGGCAGCGACGCGCTCTGGCCTGCCGGACTCTGAAGTTGTCAGTCCCGTATGACCAATCAAACGATACTGGTTTAGCGCCTCGGATTTTTGTAAATCCGAAATACCCAGTTCTTCTCTAAGAAAGACACGGGGTTCAATATTTTTACTCAGACGTCTCGCTTCGACGCGCAGCTCAGCGACGCCCTGATTGGCAGCGGTGACGGTCGTTGTTGTTTCGCTGACCGACCACTCATCAGGAAAAACCAGAGTGTATCCCAACAGAGTCTGATAGTAGCGGTTCCGCTCATCTTGCTGTCTGGATCCCGCGCTTTCACCAACGATCAGTCCGTCGAGTCGTTCGCGCAGCGCTTTATTGTCTTGTAGTGTCACTTCTGCTTCTTCAAGCTGCCCTACTGCCTCAATGGCCTCCTTCAGGCGTGTGTCGTTGCGTGGGTGGGTCGCAAACAGCCCATGGTAGCTTCCGCTGCTGCCAGAGACGCGACGGTTGAAGTCTTCCTGATTTTTCAGAACCGTGACAACATCGATCATCGCGGCGGGTTCATACCCTGCCTTGAGCAGATATTCGGCACCCAAACTGTCCGCCTCCAGCTCCATATCCCGGCCAAAACCACTCAGGCCGGTTTGCGCCCAGATAGAAGCCACCTGGCTGATTTGAGACCCGGCGTAACCACTCCCGGTGGCCACCGCGGTAACGAAGCCGCCAACCTGAGCAGCGACGTTGGCAAGCCTGCCCCGGGCCTGCTGCTGAACTGCATGTCTGGCCGTGATGTGACCTATCTCGTGGGCAATAACGGCTGCAAGCTGGGCTTCAGTATTGATGAAGGTCAGCAGCCCGCGATTGACGTAAACGTAACCACCCGGCAGCGCCATCGCATTGATGGCCGGACTGTCGATAATCGTATAAGTGTATTCCAGATCAGGGCGATGGCTGGCTGCTGCCACGCGATTTCCCACTTCAGTGACATAAGCCAGCAGCGCCTCGTCCTGATAGAGCGGCTGGCTGGCCAGAACCTTTGCGTGTTCTTCAGCACCCACTTCTTTCTCGCGGGATTCCGACATCAGGACCAGATTGGCACCGCCCGTAGCCGGATTGACCGCACACGAGGTCAGGCCTGAAAGCACCAGCAATGCGGTCAGCACAGAGGCGATCAGACTGCCGCGAAGATGCGTCATCCAAAGAGAGGCAGTCTTGCCTCGGGGCGCCGGTCTAATCATATGGACTCCTGTCTCCTTGCTGACTGCCAGTAGACGTCTAGCTACCGTTAACGAAGTCTTTAAGCTGAGTTGCCAGTCGGCTGCAGGCGTTCGCCTCCACGCGAGCGATCAGGGGTATGGGAACGACCAGTGCTGGCAAGTAGGACTGGCCTGTTGCATCGGTATTGATTGTGCCTACATTTGTCAGAGAGCCGACATCCCAAACTCGGGCGTCGAAGTTGGCATCGTCTTCCCACGTGCCGAATCCGAAGCAACCACCTCCGCCCGGTCCGATTGTGCAAGAGATAGAACCCTGTCTGTCGGTCGTCTCGGTGAAGCCGTCAAGCCAGACGATGTAGCGGATGCCAAATTCACTCATTTTTTCCGCCACGACGTTTTCGGCCATGAGTTGTTCGAGGTCTCGCGTTCGCAGCGGCGCAGTGCGCGGTTCAAACCAGGGAAACATCGCGTCAACAAACTCTTGCTCGGGCACAACATTGATTGCACCCTCGCCCCGCGCCATCCGGTCGCCAACGCACTGAACGAATTCGCTGCGAGTTTCATAGTCACTGGCCTGTCGCCGGCCGAGAATGACAACCGCCTCATCGCTCGTGATACCGGTTTCCCCTTGTCGGAATTCATCGACGGTCGTGCTGGTGCAGCCAGCAAGTGCGGCAAGCGCAGCAAGCAGGACACCACGAACGGTTCTGCCATGCCATTGATTAATGAATTCGATCAAGCTCCGGCTCCTGATAAATGAATTGCTCACAGCTGTGCCAACCAGTCACGCACTTCCGGGACTTGCGCGAAGCTCAGGGAAAAGCTTGAAGCAAGATCGCGGAGTGCCACGACGGCAGCATCGTTGATGGCCGCCTCCGTAGAACGGAAGGTTTCTGTCGGGGTCTTGCCGTAGGAAGTCAGAACCCAGTCAGCGATGTAGTCACCCTCAGCCGTAGCGAGGCGCATATTGTACTTGATCCATACCTCATAGACGTCGAGTTTGGTTTTCGTGGGCAAAGCAAGCTGGAACTCTTCGATGAGCGGGGTAAAGACCGCGTCAACCTCCGCTGCCACCGCATCATCGAGACTGTCTATCACCACGACACCATCGAACATGGCTGGCAGAACGGCATTGAACAACGCGATATGAGACTGCCCACTCTGGACATTGAATTCCTCGGCTCCTGTTTCCGAGTACTCCATGTAGGCAAAATCCCGAAGCGACTGATCATAGTAGACCGCAACATTCAAAGGCAGCTTGCTGATATTGGGCGTCGGAAAACTCCCCTCGATGGTGACAGTACTGACACCACAACCGACCAGGAACGTCAGCCCCAGCAGCGCTGCGAGTCGAATCAGAAATTTAGCAGAAGACATACCGACCTGGCCCATTAGTAATTACGTGTCAAAAAAGCCGTGACTAGCCTGAATATACGACCATTGCGCTGATCAGGATTCCATCAGCAAAGCCTATTGAAAGTCGTTCAGTCCGACAAATGTACCACCATTTCGCGACGTGATCTCCCGCATGAGTGTGGCGTAACGATAAACGCTTTGCTGGAATCGACGGGGGCCGGCGAAGATGGTGGGAAAACCGATACCGTGAATTCGCACGCGACGATTTCCTTGTTCATCCTCGGCGTTAATCCGATCTATGGTCTGCAGGACATCCTGAATAGATCCGCCCGGCTGAAAGTCATCGCCAAGCACATAGATACTAATTTTCTTGTCCGGCGAATAAAAGGTGTTGATAGCCCGTGTCACTCCTTCTACAGGGCTACTGTTACTGTAAGGCTGCCAGGTCCTCAGAGTCTGGATGATTTGTTGCCTGCGCCCCGGCGTGTCGGGGATCCATTCGCCGCGATAGGTGTTGAACATATAGTCACCCATATCATTCATCACCTGAATGCCCTTCACCTCAGGGTAAACATCCAGCGTGTTGTCAATGACTTCAAGCATCGTGTTCCAATTGCCCGGAGTGTTGTACATGCTGCCTGAGGTATCGATCAGGAAAATGATGTACTCACTGTCTACCGGCACGCCGCCAATGGCATTGTTTTCCGGAGACGCCACGTTAGCCAGCAGGCGCTGCATCTCCTCAGTCAGAGTTTGCCGCGCAACGGCCAGCTTGCCGATTTCGTCAGTGGTTTCATCGGACAGCTGTTGAGAAGTCTGATAGCGCCCCTCAATGTCACTCAGGTCTCGCCGCAATCTGGCGATCCGATCCGTAAGCGCCGAGAGCTGTTCATGTTTAGCGTTCAGGTCACGGTTCAGGATTCGGGTTTCCCCCCGGATCTCGAACAGCTGTTCCTGAAGCTCTGTCACTGACGCCTCTTGCGGCACCTCTGAAACTTCGATCATGGCGGGATCGGCAGGCTTCACGATCATCAGCAAAATGATCATGGCACCGAAGCCACAGGACGCCACATCCAGAAAGGATACGGTAAAGGAGTCTGTCTCTGCGCGTTTGCGTCTTGCCATGAGGCTTTGCCTGCTTAAGTCCCTTCAGGGCCAGTCATCTGAAGGCGTCAGAAATGAGCCCTGGGAAAACTGGGCCAGTTGCCAGTATGCTGCTGCAGCGCTGGGGTCACCTTCCAGCGGCATCAATATTATATTCACCGGAATACCTGAGGGTAGTTCTTCAACCGCTTCTTCAAATAATTCCATCCGCCGATTCGGGGTAATCAGGTTATCGCGACTCTCCCGAACTCCGAGCGTAGGCAGCCCGTCAGTAATCAGGAATATATTGTCCGGCCTCGGGTTCATGTTCGAGGCCGCCCGAAACACCTGCTGCAGATTGGTTCCGTTTTGTGGCACCACCTGTTCAGCGCCGGCGATGACCTGATTCAGCTGATCGCGGTCAGCGACTTCAAGCCAGGTTTCGGTCGTGCCCTCAAGCACACTTCTGTGTTCCTGATTGAAGTGCCACACCTGGTAGCGACTGGTGACCGGCAGTTGGGTCGAGATCCAGTCCACCGTTTTGACGACCCTCTGCCATTTAGGGGCATTGCGCTTGCGATCATCATCCATATTGCGGGTGCGGATGATGTTGACCAGCGTGTTATCCAGCATGCTTGCCGAGCTGTCCATCAGCACCAGGATACGCTGCCCGCCAAGAAACATACCCGACAGGTATTGTCGCTGCCCGTCGCCGATAAACTGCCTGACGCTCGAACCTTCCTGATCCAGCGCACTGGCCTGTAACCGCAACAGCTCCTCTTCCAGAGCCTGAACGTCTGCCCGCAGCTGGGCAATATCCTCCTCGGTCGCCACGCTGGAGTTCTCAAGCGCCGCCAGTTCCTGCAGAAATGTGTCGATCTGTTGCTGTATCTCCCGAGCCAGCCCTTCTGCCTCTACCACTTCATAGTCCACGTCGGACAGGGTATTGCGGACCCGCACCAGGCCAAGCTGACCTTCCCTGATTTCTTCTTCCAGAAGATTGATTTCCGCCATGAGCTCGCTGTCGGTCTCTTCCACGGTCACTGTACTGGCGTAGTCGAGAATCAGAAAGATCAGAATTACTGCACCAAACCCGCAGAACATGACATCGAGAAACGAAAGGCTGATCGGGTTCAGCTCCCGGCGTTTTGTTTTTGTATTACCGCTGGCCATGACTTACCCGGATCAAGCTCGCGCGGTCATCACAACCCTCAAACTGAATCTCATCGCCGAGCCGAAGACGATTCTCAGCCTCAGCAGGGCTGCCATTAATCTTCATGCCAGCGGCTTCGGCTTTCAGGCTCACTTCACCATCGCGCAGACAAATATGCCCCAGCAGTGCCGGCATGCCCTGTATTGACAATACCAGGGCCGGTGCCGAGTCAGATTCACGGTCCGGGTTCAGTCTGTTCTCTATCGGAAGATCTTCAACGGGCAGGGCGTGATGCCGGAACAGGATATGTGAAGGTGCACCCTGACCAAGCGCCGGAGGGCTGGTAGGAGAAGGGGCTTCGGATACCGGCAGACTGTTTACCAGCTGGATACTCTCTCCGGTGCCGGCGATCAGATTGACAAATTGCAGGACGTTACCCGTGAGGGCCTCCCGCTCGAGGACGACCGGCCGAACCGAGCTGGGCAAGGAAGCAGCAAAACCCGGCAGAGCAGCGATGGCAGGGCTTAGCATCAGCTGGCAGTCCTGATTGCTTTGCATGGCGAGAACCTGATCGCTGATTTTCGCATACTGGGGTCTCAGGCTGCTCACCAGCGATTCATGAGGCATCTTGGCAGTATGACTGGTTTCTCCCGTCGCGAGCTCCAAAATCAGATTGCCGTCGTCACTGGCACCCAACCAGTGAGGAAGCGTGTTGTAGAGTTGCTGCTCGCTCTCAGCGTTATGCTGAGGATTGAAACGGCACTGTTGGATAAACAGGTTTGTCGCCATTTGCATCATCAGATTCATGAAACTCTGGCTGCCGACTCCCGGAACCTGAACAGTGGTCTCGGTCTGCAACACGCCCGCTTCCAGCTTGAGGCTGGACACCAGAGCCTGATGCAGCTGCAGGTCGAGATAAATCACCTGCGCAGACTTTGCCTGCGTCGCGGCGGCCGCCGCTGACGAATCCACGACACCAATAACGGTAAACGGCGTTTGCTTGGCTAGCCCCAGCAATATCGCGAGCTGCTGATGCGTGAAACTACCCGGCACCGCGAAAATCACCTCGCCCTGAATCGCACAGACCTCAGCAAGATGCAGCAGATGCGCATAGGCGATGTCCGCGTAGTGCCGGAAACTGTTGCCATGGGAAATCGGATCGAGACTGAGCTCTTGCCAGTACCGGTTATAGCTTTCGGTCGGCCTCAGGCGTGCCTGTTGTTCGGCAGCCTCACCGAACAGCACCTCAGCCCCATCTGCCAGGGCAAAACCGGGACTGTGCAGGAGGATACCGGTTTCGTCACTCACACAAATGCCGTGATCATTGAATTCGATAACTTTAAGGCTCACGGTTCACCTGTCGCTCCTGAACGATACGGATCCGACTGCTTACAGAGCAGTGGCATCTGGCACTTGAAGGTGCCGGACCAGCCGCTCATCACAGTAATTCTGAGTATCAAGTACCAGACGGTCTTGCAGCAGCTGCAGCTGATGCAGCAAAAACATGAGGAAAATACTCACAACCAGGGCCACGAAAGTTGAGTTAAAAGCAACCCCGAGGCTCACGGTCACGCCAACAATATCGCCACTGACGGCCTGATAGGCCTGGCCCAGCGCCGTACCGATTCCGCGCACCGTACCAAGGAACCCAATGGAAGGAATCGCCCAGGCAATATAGCGCACGATGGTTAATTCGGTTTCCATACGGTCCGCCTCAGTTTCACAGACATCTTTTATCGTCAGAGAAACATCCTGAATGCTGCGGGTGCTCTGAAAACGGTGCAGGCCAGCCAGCAGAGCGCGCGGTAACAGATACGCCTGCTCATGTTCCGGCAGCGCCTGAACCGGTCTGGCATAGTTTCGTGAGTCCTCCGGCAAAACGCTCATGCCTTCTTTTACCTGAACCAGCGTGCGCTCAAGCAGACTGCGCTGTCGAACAGTCTGCTGCGTTTTCATGCCAATGATGAACACGGCCCACAGCATCAGCGTGATACAGGCCTGCTGCTCGAAATCTTTCAGAATGACAAACACAGAACGCTCGGGAACGAAGTCCTCATTCACCTGCTGCTGCTCTGCCTGATAGGCCTGAATATCAGCAGCCACAGGGCGAATGACGGTGGTATAGGTCGCCTGAACAACAATAAAGGCAAAGACCAGTGCCGCAAGCTGAATAAATGTTTCGTAGAGTGAGCCTTGTTTCATGGCTTAGTCCTTTTGTGTTTGCTCGACAGCCCGCAAGCTGGCGTTTATATGTCTACCGGGAACGACACGCCGAGATCCTGCGAGATCTGCTCGGTGGGCACAAAACGGCCCGGCGACTCCTCTTCCTCGGAAGGTTCCGTCATTGCGGCCGCTGTGGCACTGTCGCTGGCTTCAGCACTTTCAATCTCATCTGAGACCAACGCGTCTGAATTCTCTTCACTCTGTTCCAGCGGGCTTTCTGCCGCGAAAGATGCCACAGCAAAAAACAGCATGATTGCTGCCGCGATCTGTCTAAGTTTCATCAGTCCTCCAGATAGCGCGCTATGCGGAATCCGACATCATCTCTGGGCTCTTCCCCAAAGTCCCGGAACGACAAACGCATCTCCGTGATCGCACCATGCGCCCAACTGGAGCCCCTGATGGTATGGAACTGACCGAGTTCCGGTCCCTTCGGGTCGATTTCCGGGCCACCAACGCTACCAACTGCGCCGTAGTAGTCATGAACCCATTCCGACACGTTACCGGCCATGTCAAAGATACCGTACTGATTGGCCTGAAAAGACGCTACCGGCGCAGTGGCGAAGTAGCCGTCATCATAATCAAACATCACTTCACCGAGGTAGGCCCGGACCGTAATGTCCGCAAAGTTTCCGGCATTTTCGGGTGGCGGAAGCTGCTCGCCCCACGGGTATTTCAGAACATTTCCACTGCCATCGGTCCGAGCAACCCATGCCCACTCTGCCTCGGTTGGCAGCCGATAACCGGTCGCGTCAGAGTTGAAACCAACCACTTCTTCCCCCTCAGTCCGGTAGAAAAGCGGCAGACCTTCCTGCTCGCTCAGCCAGTTGCAGTATAAAGCTGCCTGCGTCCAGCTGATCTGAACTGCCGGTTGAGCTTCGTTATCCAGAGTCAATCCCTGAATGGTCCCGGAAGAATGCTCACTGTCATAGCGCCTGAACTCAGAGTTGGTGACTTCTTGATAAGAAAAATAGAATGGACGTTCCAGTTTGACTTCGCGAAGATTTTCATTAGGCCGGCGGCCCGCTTCCCGTCGGGACGCCCCCATGGTAAAGGAACCGGGATAAAACAGCTTGAGGCTTTGCCCTGCCACTGTCGAGATTTCCGGCTTGATCTGTTCCTGGCGAGCCTGCTCCAGCGATTTTAATGTGACCCTGATTGCCTGCTCGAGGCCGGGTCTAGAGGTAAATGCGGTGTTATAGGGCACATATCCTTCTTTGCGTATCTCGATCTGCTGGTTTACTGCCAAGAGCTCGAGCCTCTGGTTAGCGGGCCCCATCAGCTCCCCATTCACGTAGAGCTCGGCGTCTGGGGGGTCTGCGATGATGCTGACGCTGGCCAGAACAGGACTGAGGCTGACCGTCACCTCGCTCTCCTGGTCGGGCTCAGTGCGCACCGTTGTCGTCGACGACTCATAGCCGTCTTTGAAAAAAGTAATCTGATGATCTTCGGCGGGTGCCAGCGCCACTTCAAGAGGGGTCTGACCCTGAAAGGTGCCTCCTATCGTGACACTGGCAGCGGTTGGATTGGAACGAATAAATACCAGACCATCGGCAGGCTCAAGAGCGATGGTGGGCAAAACCATGTCTTCTCCGGCTGTTATTTCATACCCTTCCTGCCAGGCTTTGTGACCGCTGAGTTTCAGAGTGATTTCCCTGAGACCCTGAATAATTTCCGCATTCAGAGGAGTTTGCCCCCTCAGCGCTCCGTCAATGATGACGTCCGCACCCGAAGGCACTGTCGTAAACGACAGGGTCGCCCATGCCGGCTCGAGGCTGGCGCTGAACTGCTGGCGGACGGAACGGCCCTCAATGGCAACCGGAAGCCCGTAGTCGAGATAGCGATCACTGCTGATAGTGAGCTGATGATCTCCCGGCTCGACCGACAGATCGGTCAAGGGTGTCAATCCAACATCAACGCCATCTATCCTCACCCGTGCACCGGTCACATTTTCGGTATCGATACTTACCAGGCCCGGTAATTTGCGCATATCAAACGGGTGGGTTTGCGACTGCTCACTGCCCACGATCAGCTGGGTCGCTGTGTCATAGTAACCCTCATTCTTCAACATCAAGCGGTAGGTACCACTACGCAATAAATAGCGGGGCCCAAGCTGCAGAGCGATCCCGCCGCTGATCTCAATGTCGGCAGAAGCCGGATTCACCTCGATGAAGACAGAGCGGGCGGTGAGCACAAAAAACCCGGCCGCAGACGACAGCACGGAGAAGACAAGCACAACCGCGTGAAACCACCTGAACCGGTAGCTGAAGCGCTTTGTCGTTTCCTGATTGGGCGTAAAGTCGATCGGTACTATGGGATCAAGTGATCGGTTTGCCCCGGCTGATTTTTCCACTTCAGTCACAGCATCTTCACCTGTTGGTCGTCACTACGCGCTCATCACACTGCACCAAGACGACATCCGGCGTTTGACCAAACCCTACCGTAAATTCCTCGCGGACATCGCGGTAGCCTGGTCGCCTGCCAACTGCCACATAATTGCCGGGCTTGAGATCCATCGTCGTCTCGGAAAATACGCCGAGCGTACCGATTCGAAGTAGCGTGACCTCAGTAAACGTATCTGACAGGAACACAATCCGAACGGGCACCTGAGAATTCTCCAGCAATGCCTGCAGCTCATCGAGCCGTGAAGACAGCAATGGCCCCGGATCCTCAATGTCTCGCCCAATGAAGTAATAGCGGAGGGTTTCTTCGTAAACGGCCTGGTCTGAAAAGCGCTCAGGCGAGTCAATGGCGGTAACCAGCAGCTGGTCCAGAGTCATGCGCTGATTTGCCAGCTCTCTTCCCTCCTGGGCAAAGAGTAAATTGCCATCAATGGCAATCACCTGATCATAGGCAGCCACTGCATCACTCCAGCGCTCATCGGCCTCGGCTGAGGAGATGTCTATCCGCAGCTGGGCGATTTGCGCATTCGCCACCTCGGTCTCGGTTTGCCGGATAGCGGCCTCAGCTTCCTGCACGTTGATACCCATGGCAGCGGCGCGCTGAAACGCGGCGATGGCTGATTCGGGATCATCAGCCTGAAGCAGCAAGTAACCTTCGGACATGATTTGGGAAAATTCATTTTCTCGAATTTCAGCATCGACCTCTGCGATTGCCAGCGGCGCAGTCTCATTATAAGGGTCAAGACTCACTATTTCTTGCAAAAGGCTTCTGGCGGCTTCGAGATCGCCAGTTTCCCGCAGCTCTTCTGCCTGTTGCATTAACAGCTGCACCTGATCCAGAGTTCTTGCTCGCCCCAGGCCGATCTGAGCAGCTTCGCTGTCCGGATCCAGAACCAGCGCCAGCGAATATCGGTCTTGAGCAAGCTGAGAAATTCCCTCAGCAAGGGCGTTGTCACCGTCAATGAGGGTTTGTGCCAGCACCTCGGGTATCCGCGCCAGAAGCTCTGCCAGCGCATCATTTCCTTCACTGTAAGAGCTTATGGCGAGCTCAAAATCTTGCGTCCGGTAATACTCATCACCGATGGATGCAATCTCCAGCGCGGCGTCATAGTCTGCTTCCCCCCAGGACGCCACTTCCAGGGCATCCAGCTGACCCTGCTTTTCCAGCAGTTCCGCCAGGACATCCTGAGCTTGTTTGCGCCTGATGGACCGCTGCGCCTCCTCGAACGGTGAAACCGCGGCCGCCTGCTGAGACGGCGCGGAAGCGACTGGCTGAGTGGCTTCCTCGATTCTGCGTTCCAGCGGAAGCTCGTATTCAGACACCACGCTTGGCAGGACAAATACGACCGCCAGAGCCACGACCACCAGAAAACCGAGACCGAACCACATGGCTGCACTGGGCTTCTGACGCTGCTGAGGAGCCACCTGTCTGGCGTAAACGCCGGCGTCATCGCCTTCCAGAGCCATAGGCTCTGTGTTTTCAGTTGCGTCTGCGGACATGTCTTTTCTACAAAGGACTCAGAAGAATGCGGAAATTTGCGATCAAAGCTCGCCCATCTCGGCCGCGTAAAGGTCTGCCAGAATGTCGCGCCATTGTTCGTACTGCTCCTCTACCGAACCGCTCAGCGTGATCGTGCGATCATCAAGATTGATGACTTGAGGGGCCACTGCGTTCTCCAGAGACTCACCCAGTTCCTCCAGGGCCTGCATGTGGATACGGGCCTCGGCCTGCTTGTCGAATCCGCTCTTTACCAGAAACGCGCCCGCGCCGACAGCGGTGGCGCCACCGGCCTGTGTTGCCCAATTACCGCCGTTGCTGGCTGCAGCAATGCCGCCAACAACAGCCGCTGCCCCCGCAATGAAGCGGCGTCTTGCCGAGGCCTCAAGCTCCCTCAGCGTGATGGTTTCCTGATAGCTCTGCTCTCTCCACGAGTCGTAGGGCAGACGCATCTGTCTGACATAGGTCGCGAAGTAATCCTGAACCGTATCGATGAACATGAAGTCGCGCTCGCGGATGCTGCGAATTCGACCCAACAAAGGGTCGTTATCAGCGGGCAGCGCAGTGAGCTGGTACTCTCCGTTCCTGTCCCTGGCGAGATAATTCCCGAAGGCGTCATCAGAGAAGCGTTGCGCGAAAAGCAGCTCAGAGACCGTTCTGATTTCCTGCACCTGCGAAGCGTCAATGTTTCGTTGCCGGTAAGCCAGCAGGTCGTTCGCAATCTTGTTGTAGATCACCTGAAACGGATCGTTCTTCTGGCGATTCTGGGGGTCGTAGCTAAACTGGCTGATGACTTCTTCATACTCTTCGGTGTACCAGTGACGCCCACGAGAATCGTTGACTTCCACTCTGATAATCATCGCCTCGCCATTGGACCTCAGGATCGTCCCATTGACCTGCACATCCATCGGGCTTTCGCTGTTCGGCATGACGCGAACGATGCCCCAGTTTGCGGATCGCTGCAGGGTCTCCGCTAACAGGTACGGCGCATAGCGGGATTCCGCAACACGGATTTCAGGGTTCGCGGTGTCTTCATCATCCCCCAAGAACTCATCGATGCCGGGGTCGAACAGCGAAACACCCACGTCCAGCAAAAAGTCCTCGGGCACATCCTGACTGTCCTGAACTACCGGCGTGTAGCTGGTTGTCTTTACGGTGTGGGTTGCGCAGGCACTCACCAGAAATGCCAGGGCCAACGTGAATACTGCTTGCCTGTATTGCAAAATCATTGATCGTCACCAATACCTGTGTAATTTCGATATTCTTCCCAGAGCGCTTCCCGCAATTCGGGGTCAGGCTCGGTCATCGCCGCCTCACGCAGCTGTCGGGCCACCACATCATCATCACGGCCACTGGGAATGTCTTCCGGCGGTGGAAAGGTCTCCTGTGGCTCTCCACTTGAGGTCGATGGACTGCCCACAGCCGCCACTGCGCCAGCTGTTGCTGCAGAGGCCTCTTCTATAGTCTGAGGTTGTCGCTGACCACCAGCGGCGCCGCCGCTGCTGCCACCGCCACCCGCACCTCCTATGGCTACTGATCCTGCGGCATTGCTCTCGTTCTGGGCGCGCTCGCGCTCTCCGAGAATGAATCCGTCGAAGGTTTCGTATCCCCGACGCAGACGCTCGTCCAGCACCGCGGCGCGCTCAGCGGCCGTCATACTGCCCGTACCGCTTTGACCTGTTGGCTCTGTTGATGCACCAGATGCACCAGAAGGCAGAGAATCAAGACCATAATCACCACCAGGCCTTCTTAAAGTGCCGTTTGAAGACCCTGAATTCCCACCTACGCCTCCGTTCGCGGCGCCAGTCGAGGTGTCTCTTGCTTCACCGCCGCCACCGGCTCCCCCGGCTGGCAGTCGTGCTGACGTACCGGCCGCCTGGCCGGGCCCCTGGGCGGTGTTCTCTCGCGCGAAGTCGCCGGAACCTGAGGAAGAAATCGCTCCGTTGCCACTGTCTGAACCCGAATCAGCAACACCTATTTCCCCACTTGACCCATCATTTTTGTCATTTTGGCTGTCTTGACCCTGCGATCCTGCGCCGGGAAAGGATGCAGTAGGAAGGTTTCCCCCACTTTGGCTGTTGCTGGCAGAGGCTCCGCTGCTTTGACTGGACGCCGCCGGCGCACTGGACTGACTGCCACTGCGGCTTGACCGCTGGGATTGCTGTCCTGCGCTGGCGGGCGACGGTATTGAGGGCCGCGAGCCACTCTGGGCCGATGACGGACTGGACGGGGCAGGCATACTCGGGGCGCTGCTCGATGAAGAGCTCGACGAACTCGGCATCGGCATGCTGGCGCTGGATTGGCTACTCTGGCTCATGGAGCTCTGGCAGGCCATCAGCAACGTCCCCAGCAGGGCGAGAACAGCCAGTCTGAACAATTTCATAGGTCCCCTCATCGTGCGCTATCAAAACCTCTGATGCCACACCACCATTAATACCATTTTTTACGAATTAGAGCAGAAAAACCGTTTGCAGACACATTCGCCTGACTCAAGCCGGCCTCCGGCCGGAATGGCCCTGATCAGTCAGAGTGACTATTGGCGCCTGAATCCTCGCTTAACCACAGAGCGAAGCAGACTTAAGACTGACGCTTACGACCGAATATTAGTACCAATACCGGATTCTGAAGCGGTTATCCTCAGTGGTCACAGGCACACCTTCCTGCAGAACCGGCCGGAAAACAAAACTTCTGAGCGCTCGCCCGACGCTGCCGAACTGGATAATGTTTTGCGGATTCTCGTCAGACAACACGCTTACCCTCCTTACAGAGCCGTTACGCGTCACAGTGAACGAGAGATCAACGAAACCCTCTGTCAATGATTCGGGCCCCTTACCCAGTGCCCGTCGGTCCACCATACGCGGCTCGGTGATAATCAGCGGAAGCGCAACCACTGAGCCAAACAGGCTCTGCTGCAGGACCTCTGAGTTTTCCGCTTCTGCGAGCAACTGCCAGGCAGACAGGTAGAGTTCGTCAGCGGCTCTGCGCTGCTCATACAGCAGGTACCAGTCAGCGAGCTCCGCGATTGACTCCGCGAGCGCATAGACATCTCCCTGCTCCTGACGGAAGCTGATGATGGACCGCAGCGCTTGCTCACCGGCGATGAAACCGGCGGGCTGCGAGGGCAGGCGCTCATTAATCATGGCCGCCAGAACGGCCTGATCGCCACGAAATTCCGGGTTGCCGAGCTCACTGATCAGCTGCGGATTCCGCGCCACCTGATACGCTGAATGCACGACATTACGCAGATAGGGAATATACCTGGCATCACTGCGGCCATAGTGGAACTCAACCAGCCTGGCAGCCGCATTGAACAGCAGTTGTGCGGCGCTCAATCGCAATCCCAGCGTGTCGCCCAGACCGATTCCGAATGCCTGCATGTTCCACTCCCCGAGCTGCTGCAGCACGGGAATGATCCTCGGGTCATTGGGGCCATAGGTACGCTGTTGAATGTAGAACAGGTAATTCTGATACAGATCGACTTCCGCCCACTGCCCCAGCGCCGCATGACTATCAATCATATTCTGCACAATGGGAATCTGATCGACGGTATTCAGACCGGTATTCACCCGGCTCACGTGCATCGCCCGGTCGAAAGATCTCAGCGCAGCAAGATGGTCACCCTGACTCTGCTGCACGTTTCCGACCGCCGCCAGCTGTTCGACCAGATCAGGACTCCATGCGCCGCCGGCAGTCTCGCTCCGCTCAATCAGGTCACGATATTCCAGTAGCGTTTGTTCCTGCTGGTCTGTCAGGGGATTTGCGCTCGCGGCAGGAACCCGGTCAAACGCAGGAAAAACAGGATCTTGATCATCAATAATGGGCTGCGGCACATCGATGTAAACGGCCCGGGGCAAGGTGCGCCCGGAAACCGGCTCAGCCTGCTGGAGCACCTCATCAGCCTGATCAGTGACAGAGGTTTCCTGACCAACAGCTGCTTCAACCAGTGCGAGCCAGGCACCCAGGCCCCAGACAATCCATTTGGCTTTTTTTGAATCGAACATGCTCTGGGATATTCCGGCTAACTCAATAGGCTGCAGATCAATGCTTGTGGGTTCGGACGGGCGACCCGGACCGCAGGCCTGGCGAGACTGGCCCGTCGCTCTGTTTTTATAAAGCACCACATAAGCGCTGTAAACAATCCCGCTGCGATTCGCCCGAAACCGGCCGGTCCGCCGCTTATCCATAGCTCTGCTTACGCGACAGTCGCAGATTACCCAGAGCATCGATCTCGGCCAACCAGTGCTCGGCGACGTATACCGTCGCTGAGTATTCCGTGATCACGCAGGGGCCAGAGAGTTGCTGCCCGAAAGCCAGTGCCTCCCGGGGAAACGCAGGAATGTCATCCGCCTCAGAGGCCAGATCCTGCCCGGTCAGCCTGGCTGGCTGCACGTCCATTGGCGTTTCTGAAGGCAGTTGAATCGGCTCAGAGACTTCCCTGACATCAACGCAGATATTCACCAGCTCGACACCGCTGGTAAGCGAATAACCATAGCGGCGCTCATGAAGCGCCCTGAATGCTGCAAGCGACTCAGCAGGGCCCTGCCACGGGACATTGAGCGTGTAGGACTGACCTTTGTAGCAGAGATCAACGCTGCGCCTGCAGACCAATTCGCCCAGAGAGTCTCCTTCGACAGACAATTCCTCGGTCGACCGGCTCTCCAGGTCTGCCATTGCTGCCTCGAGCGCGCTGATTTCGATTCCGTCCATCGCAATGCCCAGCGTTCGGGTAAGCTGGCGGCCACGGGGCGCCATCAGCATGCCAAGGGCGGAGAGCACACCGCCCCGGGCGGGCACCAGAGCCTGATGCATGCGCATCGCCTCTGCCAGAGCACAGACGTGAAGCCCACCCGCACCACCAAAACTGGCCAGCACAAAATCCGCCGGATCATAACCCCGGTTAACCGAGATCTCCCTGATTGCTTTAGCCATGTGCTCATTGGCAATACTGATAATGCCGGCAGCCGTTTCTTCAACGGACAGCGCAATTTCCTGCGCCAGAGCCCCGACCGCATCTCTGGCCTGCGCCACGCTGAGCGCAAGACTTCCTGCGAGTCTTGCGCCGGGAACAAGCCTGCCCAACACCAGATTCGCGTCCGTGACAGTGGCGTGACGCCCGCCTAAACCATAACAGGCAGGGCCGGGGTCTGCGCCGGCCGACCGGGGACCCACCTGCAGCATGCCGCCCTGGTCGACGTAGGCAATCGAACCGCCACCGGCGCCGATTGTGTGCATATCAACCATGGGAACCGCCACGGGATAAGGCCCGATGTGACCTTCCGAGGTGGTTGCAATCTCACCATCGAGTAAGGCGACATCCGTTGACGTTCCCCCCATGTCGAAGCTGATAATCTTACTGACATCGGCTTGCTCGCCCAGTGTCTTCATTGCAATCAGCCCACCAGCCGGGCCGGAAAGCAATAATCTCACCGCTGACTCTGCCGCCTTTTCTGCATCAAGGGTTTCGCCATTGGACTGCATGATTCTCAGAGAACAACGATTCATCGACATCCTGAGCCGGGACAGATAACCGGAAACAACCGGCCCGAGCGAAGCGTTCAGCCAGGTCGCTATGCCCCGCTCATACTCCTTATACACTGGCAAAACGGCAGAGGATCGGCTGACAAAAACGGGAACCCCTGCGTCGGCGATGGCTTTTTCAATCGCCACTTCTGAAGAATCGTCCAGAAAAGAAAACAGCAGATTAATTGCCACAGCCTCAGGCGCGAGATCCCTGATCCTGGCCACCAGATCCTGAAGCTCGTCGGAAGTTAAAGTCTCGAGCACTTTACCCTCAGCCGACATCCGTCCTCCGGTCTCGAGGCAATAGGCGGAAGGCACTGGGATGCTCTGCGCGGGAAACTCCAGCGCATAAAGGGCTGGACGCGTTTGTCGGCCGAGCATCAGGGTATCGCCAAAACCATAGTTGGTGACATAGGCAGTCGGTGCATTCTTGCCTTCCAAAGCAGCATTAGTGGCAACTGTGCTGCCATGAATAATGTGCAACGTGCCCCTTTCTGCTTCTCCCGAAAGACCCAGAGCCTCAATGCCGGCCAAAATTGCCTGTTCAGGGGCATCAGGGGTAGATAAGGTTTTATGGACCTCGACCTCTACCGCTTCGCCGACACGCAGAGCGACAAAGTCGGTAAAGGTCCCGCCGGCGTCAATACCGAGAAAAATCTTGTCAGTTAGCAATTGATTCTGAATTCCGCTACTTTCTTGGCCCGAGTATACCTGTTGTAATTCAGCCCAACTAATCAAAGCCAATTCGAGACCCAGTGTGCCAGAACTTCCCGAAGTCGAAACGACCCGACGCGGCATCATTGATCACATAAAAGACCGGAAGATCGAACAGGTGGTTGTCCGTCAAAGAGCGCTGCGCTGGCCTGTCCCGGAGGACCTGTCCGCCACACTCAGCGGTCAACCGGTCGTGGACGTCCAGCGACGCGCCAAGTATCTGTTATTGCGCACCCCTCCGGGGACCCTGCTTATTCATCTGGGCATGTCAGGGAGCCTGCGGATTCTTAATCGTGAAGTCCCGCCCGCCAAACATGACCATATTGATCTGGTTTTTACCGGAAACACCTGTTTGCGTTACACAGACCCAAGGCGCTTCGGCTCCTTTCTGTGGCAGGAGGGAGATCCAAACAGTCATCCGCTGCTGAGCAGCTTGGGTCCGGAACCGTTGACTGAATCATTTGATGGAGATCACCTGTTTCAGGCAAGCAGAAACCGTCATGCTCCGATCAAAAGTTTCATCATGGACAATCGCGTTGTCGTTGGCGTGGGCAACATTTACGCCAATGAGGCATTGTTTCTGAGCGGCATACACCCGAAGCGGGCAGCCGGCCGGATTGGTCGCAGCCGCTACGATCGTCTCGCCACTAACATTAAACACGTACTGAGCAGAGCCATAGAAGTTGGCGGGACTACCCTCAGAGACTTTACCAACAGCAGTGGAAACCCCGGGTATTTCAAACAGTCCCTGCAGGTGTATGGCCGCGGCAAGGAAACCTGTAAGACCTGTAGCGCGTCATTGAAAGAAATTCGTCTGGGCCAGCGCAGCACCGTGTATTGCCCGCGATGCCAAACCTAGCCGGCTGCAATTTCCCGGGCGACGGCAGGGTGAACAAATTTGGAGATATCTCCGCCATACGAGGCAATTTCTCTGACCAGTGTGGATGAGATATAAGACAGATGCTCGGCAGGGGCCAGAAACACCGTTTCGATTTCAGGCTCAAGGACTCTGTTCATGCCAACCAGCTGGAATTCGTACTCAAAGTCTGCAACCGTGCGCAGGCCCCGCAGGATAATGTTTGCGCCACAAGCTTTAACGAACTCCGTCAGCAAAGAGTCAAAAGCCTGTACACTCACATTGTCGAGATGACCGAGTACTTCCTGCGCCAGGGCCACCCGACGGTCCGTAGTCATCGTGTTATTTTTCTGGGCATTGGTCCCGACTGCAACGATGATCTGGTCGAATAACCTCGAGGCCCGCTCCACCAGATCAGTATGACCGTTGGTGATCGGGTTAAACGTGCCGGGGTATACAGCAATCTTCATCGGGCTGCCTCTGTTTGGGAAGCGCTAGTGTAGCGAAATGCGGTAGGGCGCTCAATCAGTCGCGCAGGAAGCGCAAGATCCGGCGCTCCAGCCAGTCAGAGTCTCTGCCGGATACAAATCCAACGTGCCCCCCTTTGGCGCTCAGTTCCAGGCGTGTCGAGGCAGAAAGCTGGCTTCGATCAGGCAGCGCCGCCGGCGGAATAAGCGGATCGTCGCTGGCCTGAATCAACAGGGTCGGAACAGAAATATCCGGTAAAAAATGGATGCTGCTGCAGCGTTCGTAGTAGTCACTGGCGTTGCGAAAGCCATGCAAAGGAGCCGTAATCGAATCGTCGAAGTCCAGAATGCTGCTGATATGAGAGACATCACCCAGTTCAGACAATTGATCGAAATCGGCAGCACCGGCCTGCTTGAACGCCTGACGCTTAGCGAGGAAATCACGCAGCAATCGCCTGGTAAAGTAACCGCCATACAGCCGGGATACGCCGGACAGCATGGCTTGAGAACAAAGGCCTAATGTGAAAGGCGTTGACACAGCCACTGCGCGATTGATCTTGGCGTAGTCACGCCCTTCTCCGAGCCACTTCAGCAGCACATTGGCGCCAAGTGAATAACCCACCAGTGAGACGGCATCCGGATTAAACGTCTCGATGACCGCACTTAACACTTCCTGTAGATCATCAGAAACGCCAGAGTGATAGGCTCTGCTCCGGCGATTCAGGTCTCCGCTACAGCCGCGAAAGTTCATCGCGACGCTGCTGTATCCTCCTGCGGACAAGTGTCGCTGCAGGGACAGTATGTAGGATGAAGAGGAACTTCCACACAGACCGTGCAGAAGGAATACCAGAGCGCGCTGACCTGCGGCATCTGCCCGAGAGGCCGACAGCCAGTCGACATCTATGAAATCCCCATCTTCAAGCTCGACCCTGTTACGGATATGCTCGACGGGCTCTGCGCCGGCAAACTTACGGAAGAGCGTCTGACTGTGGCCTTCCGGCAGCCACCATGCTGGCTTGAATGTCTTTTCTGTGGTGTCAGGTCGCATTTTACTGGTTCGAATCGGACATTACCGGCATTGATGGTACGGGCTAGAGTGTTCCGGAAACAAGATAGAGCCCGAAGCAAACCCTGCCCGCAGTTTTGGCTTTAAGCTGTGACCAGCCGGAGGGCAGTTTTGTGTTATCGATTGTCTGATGGTGTTCCAGATACACTTTTGCCTCTTCAGCCAGCAACCGGCTCTCTGACAGGCAGGCGCAGCAGTCATAAAGCAGGTGGTCGGCAAAAGGGGGATCAACAAAAACTACATCAAAAGGGTCGCTCGCTGCTTCACTGATCAACCACTGGCGCGCTTCTGCCTGAATGATCCGAACATTGGTGAAACCCAGCTTGGTTGTATTGTCCCTCAGATTCATGACAACGCTTCTGTTGGTCTCCAGCAGAGTGGCTGCCCGAGCGCCTCTCGACAGTGATTCAAAGCCAAGCGCACCACTGCCGGCGAATAAATCGAGGCAATTGGTGCCGGCGATTTCCGGCTCGAGCCAGTTGAATAAAGTCTCACGAATCCGGTCACCGGTAGGCCGTAGTCCGTCGCTGGTCGGAAAACTGATGTTCCGGCGCCGGTGGCTGCCCCCGATTATTCTTAACTGATTGTGACCAGACATAGCAGTAGCGAAACTGAGTTGCTGTGGATAATAAGCAAATCCCCGTTTGTCCGCACCCCCGAAGGCTGCGACAGTGCAAGATATCCAGTGGGGGTGATAGCATAGCGCGCTGTTATCGAATCCGCAGAAGCAACTGATATGTTCGGCAGAAGCAAGTCCACCCACTCGAAAGAACCGGCAAAGGCCGAGGAAGCTGCCAACCCTGCCGAGGGCGGTATCTTTGCCCGCCTGAAAAACGGGCTGTCCAAAACCCGCAGTCGCATCACTACCGGAGTGCAGACGCTCGTGCTGGGCGAGAAGGTCATCGATCAGGCCGTGCTGGATGACGTCGAAGGACAACTGCTTTCAGCCGACGTCGGTCTCGAGGCCACTGACCAGATCATCGGCAACCTCAGGGAAAAACTGGATCGTAAACAGCTGAGTGACGGCGAGGCGTTTATGGCGGGCCTCAAACAAGAGCTGCAGGCGATACTGAAACCCAGCAGTGAACCCCTGCAAATTCCGGAGTCCGAAATCCCTTTTGTGCTGTTGGTCGTTGGCGTGAACGGGGTAGGTAAAACTACCACGATCGGCAAGTTAGCGAAGAAATTTCAGGCCGAAGGCCGAAGCGTCATGCTCGCTGCAGGAGACACTTTCCGTGCGGCAGCGGTAGAACAGCTCCAGGTTTGGGGAGAGCGCAACAGCGTGCCGGTGGTAGCGCAGGCTACCGGGGCAGACAGTGCGTCCGTGATTTTCGATGCCGCACAGTCGGCGAAAGCCAGAAACATCGATGTTCTCATTGCTGACACTGCAGGGCGCCTGCATACCAAAGACAATCTGATGAACGAGCTGGAAAAAATCGTCCGGGTGCTGAAAAAGCAGGACGAACGCTTTCCTCAGGAGATAATGCTGGTGCTCGATGCAACAACAGGGCAAAACGCATTGAACCAGGCAGAAAGTTTCAATAAGGCGACCACCCTATCCGGCATCACCCTGACCAAACTGGACGGAACGGCCAAGGGGGGTGTCGTTTTTGCGCTGGCTAAGAGACTCGGCCTGCCAATCAGATTCATTGGAGTGGGCGAACAGGTCGATGACCTGCGGCCATTCGATGCAGAACAGTTTACCGACGCGCTGTTCTCCGATTAGAACGCATGATCAAGTTCGAAAACGTCAGCATGCGCTACGGCCCGGGGCTCGAGGCGCTCTCCAAGGTCAGTTTTGAAATTAACCGGGGCGAGCTGGTCTTTCTCACCGGGCATTCCGGAGCGGGTAAAAGCACAGTCTTGCGGCTGGTGTTGGCGCTGGAAACCTGCAGCGGCGGCAGTCTTATGGTGGCAGGCAAGCGCATTAAGGGGCTGTCAAAATCTGAACTGGCACTGCATCGCCGGCAAATTGGCGCCGTCTTTCAGGATCATCAGCTGCTTTTCGATCGGTCAGTCGGCGATAATGTGGCCTTGCCCCTGCAAATTGCTGAGTTTCCCCACAGAGAGATTAAACGCAGAGTGAGGGCTGCGCTGGATAAAGTCGGGCTTCTACATAAGGAAACCTATTCACCGGCGCACCTGTCGGGTGGAGAACAGCAGCGGGTGGGCATCGCCCGAGCAGTCGTCAACCGACCACGCATAATTCTCGCCGATGAACCCACCGGAAACCTTGACCCGGAACTCTCAGTAGACGTTCTGACTGTGTTCGAACAATTCAGTGCTGTTGGCGTCAGCATTCTGATTGCCAGTCATGACGGCGTTCTGCTGAGTCAGTTCGGACACCGAACCCTGACACTTGACCAGGGCAGACTGAGTTCACATGGTTAACGCAGGCCGGCCCCACGCCAAGCAGGGCAGTCGCCGGCTGGTAAGCCTGCTGGCCGAGCGGCACGGGCAAGCGATTCGTCAAACTGTCGTCCGGATCAGGAACGGACCATTAACGGCAGGCCTGATGAGTTTGGTCATCGGCGTTGCGATCACGCTGCCTGCCCTGCTGGTGCTGATCTCTGCAAATCTCCAGACACAGCTCGGAAAGGTCGAGGATATGGCTGAAATCACCGCCTATTTTTTCGCCAATGTACCGGATAACAGAGCCTTTGAGATTAGTGAACGCTTACAAACTCAAATTGCTCGTGCAGAAATCAATTATGTCTCTGCGGCTTCAGCGCTCGCTCAACTCAGTGAGGTGACCACTTTGCAGCCCGTTCTGGGTTCGCTGGAGTCCAATCCGCTGCCCGCCGCTGTGATTGTCCGGCCGGAAGAGCCGGGCGTCGCCACCGCGCGGGAAATCGAACAGACCCTGGTCAGCCTGCCGGAGGTGGAGCTGGTTCAGCTGGACTTCCTCTGGTTACAGCGACTTGAGGCGTGGCTCGACCTCCTGGACACCCTCTCATCTGCCCTGTCCCTGATCGTGGTCAGTGGTTTACTGTTGATTATCGGTAACACAGTAGGCAGTAGCGTGCAGAGCAGGCGCGAGGAAATCCGCATCATCAAGCAAATTGGGGGTACCGATGCTTATGTCCGCCGCCCGTTTGTCTATTTTGGCGGCTTTCTCGGGGCGGCCGGCGGTACTCTGGCCTGCCTTTTTACTGCGGCAATCGGACATCAACTGGCAACGGCGGTCAACGCGCTCGCCCTGCACTATCAGCCAGCCCAGCCAGTCCAAACTGTCTTTGCGGTAGCCGGTCTCAGCGTTGGCCAGAATCTCGCGATCATACTGCTCGGCGCCAGCATCGGAGGGCTCGCTGCTTTTTTCTCTGTTTCAAGAAAGATAGCCACATTTAATCCTTAATTCTTGAATATTAGGCGATTTAAGCGACAAATTCGATCATCCCGCTGAGCTTGGGCCTTCCCTCCCCCTTGAAAAGAGCGCTTTGCGCCCCATATCTAAGGGTGGCAAGCAATCCAGGCGTGCTGTACAGGCCGTATTTCAGTGAGCTCTGACCTACGCCCGGTACGCCCGTGCAGTCATGCGATATGGCATGACTATGCGAAAAATGCTATAGTTTCTGGTCTACTTGGGTAACAGCAGTTGAACGCACTTACTACCATGAGCACAGGTAAAAATTTACAAGTCATTGACCCGATTACGCCGGGCCGCGACCTGACCGCCTACATTGCATCGGTGAACAGCATTGCTGTGCTGACGCCAGAGCATGAGCTCGAGTTAGCCAAACAGTATTACTATGACGATGATGTGGATGCCGCACGGCAACTGGTCATGGCACACCTGCGTTTTGTGGTACACATGGCTAAGACCTACTCGGGATATGGCCTCTCGCAGGCCGATCTGATTCAGGAAGGTAACGTCGGTCTGATGAAGGCGGTGAAGCGTTTCAACCCGGAAGTGGGTGTTCGCCTTGTTTCGTTCGCTGTGCACTGGATCAAAGCCGAAATGCACGAGTACATCTTGCGCAACTGGCGTATTGTTAAGGTCGCCACGACCAAAGCCCAACGTAAACTTTTCTTTAACCTTCGCAGCTCCAAGAAAAAGCTTGGCTGGCTGAACAACGAAGAGACCCATGCGGTTGCACAGGACCTTGGCGTAGATCCCAAAGTTGTCAGACAGATGGAAGGTCGCATGAGTGCTTACGACACTTCTTTCGATGCCGAGCCTGACAGTGACGACGACACAGCCTATCGGGCGCCTGCCTTCTACCTTGAAGACCAGAGTTCAGATCTTGCTGAAAATCTGGAGGAAGCCGAGTGGGAGGAAGTGACCAACAACAGTTTGATGCTTGCACTGGATGGCCTGGACGATCGCAGCCAGGATATTCTGCGCAGCCGTTGGTTGAGTGATGAAAAGGCAACCCTGCATGACCTGGCCGGCAAGTATGGCGTGTCTGCAGAGCGTATTCGTCAACTGGAAAAAAATGCGATGAATAAGATCAGGGCTTGCATGGAAGCCTGATCACTCTGACAGGCTCTGACCAATTGCCCGGGCAGCCATCCTGTTTTCATTAAAAGCCGCAATCCACGCGGCTTTTTTTGTGTCTGCCAAAAAACGCAGACCAAGCGCATCGCCCAACAGGGTATAATGACGACACGTTCACCGTGACCCTCGAAAAATGGCCAGATACATTCTTAGCTTCGCCTGTTTCAATGGCTTTCTTGTCGTTGCCCTGGGTGCTTTTGGCGCTCATGCTCTCGAAGCGATCGTAGATGACAAGGCTATGGGGGTTTATGAGACGGGCGTGCAATACCACCTGTTCCATACGCTGGCGCTGCTTGGCAACGGCCTGCTTGCGGACCAATATTCCGCGCAGAAGCTTTTCTGGATTCCGGCGAGCCTGTTTGCAGCGGGTATTGTGTTGTTCGCCGGCAGCCTCTACCTGCTCAGCGTCACGGGCCTGAGTTGGCTGGGGGCCATCACGCCGATTGGAGGTCTGGGTTTTCTCGGCGGTTGGGCAAGCCTTGCCTGGCTTTGTTTGTCGTCAGACATGCGGCAGGGAGAGTCACCACAATGACGATAGAGATAACCGTAAACGGCAAAACTAAGACGCTGGTAGCAGAGTTGTCTCTTGCGGACCTGCTTCAGGATCTTGGGATGACCAAAGGGCGGATAGCCGTGGAGCTAAACGGTCATATCGTCCCGCGCAGTCAGTTCAGCTCCAAGACAATCAACAATCTGGACAGTATTGAAATCGTGCAGGCGATAGGCGGAGGATAAGGAACTCACCATGAGCACAACGCAAGACAGGCCATTACTTATTGCTGGAGTGGAGTATCGCTCTCGCCTGATCATCGGCAGTGGCAAGTACAAAGACTTCGAAGAGAATCTCGCTGCACTTGAAGCCAGTGCCGCTGAGATGATTACCGTCGCCATCCGACGGGTGAATCTGGGCCAAGACAAAGATGAACCCAGCCTGCTGGACATCATCTCCCCTGAGAAGTACACCATCCTGCCCAACACCGCCGGCTGTTATACCGCCGAGGATGCTGTGCGGACCTGCCGGATGGCACGAGAACTCCTCGACGGCCATAAGCTGGTGAAACTGGAAGTTCTTGGAGATCAGAAAACGCTTTACCCGAATGTTACGGAAACGCTGGCTGCTGCAGAAACCCTTGTCGCGGAAGGCTTTGATGTGATGGTCTACACCAGCGATGACCCTCTGGTTGCCCGACGACTGGAAGAGATCGGCTGCGTCGCGGTGATGCCGCTGGGCGCACCCATCGGCTCTGGACTGGGAATCCGCAATCCCTACAATATTCGAATGATTCTGGAGAATGCTCAGGTCCCCATCATTGTCGATGCCGGAGTGGGCACTGCATCCGATGCAAGCATTGCAATGGAATTGGGCTGTCACGGGGTTCTGATGAACACTGCGATAGCCGAAGCCCGGAATCCGGTCCTGATGGCCTCGGCGATGCGCAAAGCCGTCGAGGCGGGTCGTGAGGCGTATCTCGCCGGGCGGATGCCGAGAAGACTGTACGCCAGCGCATCTTCGCCGGTCGACGGAACTTTTTTTTGACACCTCAGACACGTGTTCGATTGTCAGCGTCGCGTGACGGCACGACGCAGCGAGCGAATGCGGTTTTTATGAGCCCACGCAGACATGAGCCTTAAACCAACTGATCGCCCGATACGCAGCTTCGTGATTAGAGCAAGCCGGGCCACTGGTTCTCAGCGCAAGGCACTGGAACAACATTGGGATACCCACGTGATTCCCTATGAAGCGGGCCTACTGGACATCAAGAAGCACTTTACCGATACCCGACCGCTTACCGTAGAGATTGGATTTGGCATGGGAGACTCCCTGCTGAAAATGGCACAGGCAGATCCCCAGTCAAACTTCCTGGGAATCGAGGTGCATCGGCCGGGTGTCGGCAAACTGCTCCACGGTATTGCACAGCACAATTTACATAACCTGAAAATCATGTGCCATGACGCCACCGAAGTCATTGCCAACTGTTTCGACCCGCAGAGTGTGAACCGGTTGCTGATATTTTTCCCGGACCCGTGGCCCAAAAAACGCCATCACAAGAGGCGCATCATCCAAGCGGGATTTGTTGAGTTGCTGGCGAGCCGGCTTGCTGAAGGCGGCTTATTACACCTCGCGACCGACTGGGAAGCCTACGCACTGCACATGATGGAAGTGGTGGAAAACGAGCCAACGCTGATCAATTGCTCAGGAGCAGGAAAGTACTGCGACCTGCCTGCCAGGCCGGAAACAAAATTTGAACAACGGGGCCGCCGCCTGGGCCATGGGGTGTGGGATCTGGTGTTTGAAAAGGCAGGCTCTTGACCTAGAACCAGAAGCGATGCTCATGCTCCTTGAGCCAGCGGATGTACTGTTCATGCTCCGGGCAAACTGAGTTGACCAGCAGCCAGAAGCGTTTCGAATGATCCATATGGATCAGGTGACAGACCTCGTGTGCGATCATGTAGTCGATGATGCTGTAAGGCGCCAGCATGATGAGCCAGTTGTACTGCAGCACCCCCTGAGACGTGCAGTGCCCCCACTTTGACTTGGTTTTGCGTAGCTTGATTTCCGAAATTTTATGTTCGACGCCCAGGTAACGGGCAAGCCCTCTCGCTCTGGGTAGTATGTAATGGCTGGCTTTATCAATAAGAAAGTCTTCCAGTTGCTCACGCGCCTTGGCTGGCGTGAGACGATGCCCCTGAATGATGAACTGACCTCCGTTTGTCATAATCCGCGGTTTCTCCCCTTGCCGGAAAACGATCTCCAGTTCTCTGGCTCGATAGAAAATCTGACGGCCATGTTCAACCACCAGTCTTTCCTGCTGGCGGGCAGACTCCTCCGACAGTCGCTTCTCAATCCAGGCTCTGTTGCTGTGAACAAAGTTTTCTACTTCGGACTTCGACGCATCCAGAGGAACCCTGACGACAAGCTTGCCGGGCTTAACATAGAGTGCCAGAGTCTTTCGCTTGCTGCGCTGAACTTCACAGCTGAAAGGCTCTGACATCGCGCGACCCAATGCGGGAGCAAACTGACGGCTCGTCGATGCGTTGCAGAATGACATGATTTCAGAAGATTGCGGGGCTAGGGTTTTCGGGCAACCAGACTCGCAACATGGCTTGGGGGATTAGCTCGCTCCCGTTCTTCATAATGAATAATCTGCCACGTCTCGAACCAGGCTTTAAGTTCATCGGGTTTGAGCAGGAAGTCCGGATTGCGGGGGCGCCCGAATCGGCGCTGCTGCTCGGTAAATGTCTCATAAAACACAAGACCTCCCGGTCTTACTGCCTGCTTGATCCTGTCTATCAGCGCGCGATGCAGGTAATTGAACACCATGATTGCATCAAACGTTTTGCCAGCCAGCGGATCATCTGCCTTCGATTCAAAATCCACTTCCCACAGCGTCACCATGGCGGGATCAGAAACTTCCACAGCGCTGAGACTGGCCAGCTTCTCACCATCAATGTCGGCGAATACTACTGGCAGGCCACGACTGAGGAGATATCGGCCGTTTCGACCAGAGCCGCAGGCAAGATCGAGAACGCCGTGGGAAATCTCAAGCGCTTTAAGCAGTGTAATATGCCTGACGAGTAGTGCCGACGCTTCCAAGTTTAAATGGGTCACAGATAAGCGGATAATGGGGTGTCAGGGCCGTAGCACCGATGGTGCTAACATAAGTGAATCGCCGGCTGCGTACAACAGGCATGCTGCTCGAGCACAGACAAAACTCGACATGGCGCAGACAGCCACGTTCATAAATCAACCGGGAAGCGACGAAGATCGTGTCAGAATTCGACCAGTCAAGAGATCAGTTATTCACCGCGCAACGAAGCGCTGGCGATTTCGTTTTCGATGACAGCGTCGCCAGTGTTTTTGATGACATGATAAGCCGTTCGATACCCGGTTATCGCACGATTATTTCGATGATCGGCGTCATGGCCAACAGGCACTGTCAGGAAAGGTCAGCAATCTATGATCTTGGCTGCAGTCTGGGTGCTGCCAGCTTCGCCATGGCAGAGCAGGTTAGCTGCAAAGACTACCGGATTCATGCCATTGATAACTCGCCTGCCATGATCAGCAGGCTTCAGGACAGACTTCGGAGCAGCGGAACGCCACAGATTGTGGCTCAGTGCGCAGACATAGCTGAAGTTGAAATAATCAACGCCTCGGTGGTGGTGTTGAATTTTACGCTGCAGTTCGTGGCCAAAGCATCAAGGGATGCGCTCATCAAACAGGTTTACGAGGGTCTCCGCCCCGGTGGCGTTCTCATCATTTCCGAGAAAATCGAGTTTCCGGACCCTAACCTGAATGACCTCTTCACGGAGCTTTATTACAACTTCAAGGAGCAGATGGGCTACAGCAAGATGGAAATCGCGCAAAAGCGCACGGCTCTGGAAAACGTGCTGGTTCCGGAAACCCTTGACGGCCACCGACAGCGCCTGAGTGCTGCGGGTTTCAGTGCACTGGACGTCTGGTTCCAGTGCTTCAATTTTGCCTCACTCGTCGCAGTCAAATGAGCCCCTTGAGCGATCACGACAGCTCCTCGGAGTTTCAGAAAATCTTGCTGAGTGCCGGGCAATCCTGGCTGAACCCCCTGCTGCCGTTCGTGGCCCAGCCTTATCTTGACGGAATCAAGCAGGGAGACTGGGCCCGATGGCGCCAACATCTCGCTCGACTGCCTCGCCACACACCGTCCAGGGTTCAACTCGCTGACACCATAAATATCGGCCAATCCCGCGATCTTACCGCCGCTGAACAGTCAGCTCTGAGAGAACAGCTCAAGGAATTCATTCCGTGGCGCAAAGGGCCCTTCGACCTGTTTGGCATCGAGATAGACAGTGAGTGGCGCTGTGACATGAAGTGGTCCCGACTCGAGCACCTGATCGCACCACTGGAGGGGCGTACGGTACTGGATGTCGGCAGCGGAAACGGATATTTCAGCCTGCGCATGGCTGCCGCGGGAGCGGAGCTGGTGGTCGGTCTAGAACCCCATATGGCCTACTTTGCGCAGTTCTGCGCCTTAGCGCATTTCCTGCCTGAACTGCGGGCCGTGCTGCTGCCGATTCCGCTGGAAGAACTGCCGAGACCGCTACCGCACTTTGACACGGTGTTCTCTATGGGAGTGATTTATCACCGGCGCTCACCGATCGACCATCTGCTTCAGCTCAAGGATTCCCTTTGCAGCGGCGGCGAGCTGGTGCTGGAGACGATTGTGGTCGACGGGCCGGCTGGCTACAGCCTGATGCCACAAGACCAATACGCACGTATGTCTAATGTCTGGTTCGTCCCCTCTGTCCCGAGTGTGTCGCAATGGCTCGAACGCTGCGGCTTCATAAACGTAAGGGTGTTGGATGAAAGCACCACCGGCATGGCTGAACAGCGTCGAACCGAATGGATGCCCTTCAAATCGCTGGACTCCGCGCTAATGGCTGACAACCCCAGCCTGACTGTCGAAGGGCACCCGGCTCCGAAGCGGGCGATTGTGCTGGCTAATAAGCCCTGAGAATTCGGTGCGACCGGCTTGGCGGGCGCCTGCACCGGCGCATGACAAAAAGGGGTCAAGCGTCGCACTATGCATCCAGAACTTTCCTAGTGACAGTGACACAGTAGCTTGCCGCTCTGCAGACAGATCTGCAGTGATTAATCTGCCGCCATAGCTTGCCGCGTTTCTGGTTGACGATTGCAGCGTATTTGGTTATCACTAGAACATTGACCTTTAGGGTCAGCTCTAATTCTATAATTCTTTGTCAAGTCGAGAACAATCATGGCCAGACCCTTACGAATTGAATATCCAGACGCCGTTTATCACGTATCGAATTATGGATCAGACGGTCAACGTGTCTTCCCTTCCGCCAGGTATTATGAATCCTTCCTGGACGGCTTGGCTGAAACCTGCGCACGACTGAACGTTGAAGTGCATTCTTTTTGTCTGCTGCGCGATCAGTATCACCTTCTGGTCAAAACGCCGGAGGGAAATCTCAGTCGCTTCATGCGCCAGGTTGACGGGCTGTATACGCAGAATTACCAGCGTATGAAGGGCGTAGAGGGATCCCTATTCCGCGGCAGGTACAAAGCAGTACTGGTGCAGGCAGATAAATACCTGTTGCCGCTATCGCGCTTCATACATTGCAAGGTTAAACCGAAGGATCGCGCCAGCTACGACTACAGCAGCTATGGCTACTTTACCCGTAAGGCGACGCCGCCCGCGTGGTTCAAACGGGACGAGATCTTAAAACAGCTGAAAGTGGCTGCAGCAAAGCGGGCCCTGGCCTACAAGCGATTTATTGCGCAAGAAGTCGACGACGAAATGGCCGGTTTCTACGGCAAAAAGAACCTGTCGTCCGTAATGGGTGACGCGAAGTTCAAAGCCGCGGCGAAGCGGAAGAGATCGGCAACCGCCGCTCGCGGGATTTCGCGGGGCGCAAACGCAAAATGGCGACCCTCCTGTAAGCAGATCATCACAGCAGTGGCAAAGCAATTCAGGGTATCCGAAGCCAGCATTTACAAGGCAGCACGTGGCCCCGGCTCAAAAAACGTGCCGCGCTGGGTAGCCATGTACCTGTGCCAGGAGTTGTCTGCAGTTACCCTTCAGTCAATCGCCAAACTGTTTAAGCTCCAGCGTTACGGGACAGTGTCCACCACTGTCGGAAAGTTAAAAGCGGAATTTACCGAGGATCCTAAGCTTAAGGCGATTACGGAGCGATTAAGCAAGCGGCTCAGCAAAGGGAAGTAGAAGGAACAGAAGCGATGCCGCCTCCTACGTGACGGAAACGGCAAATACAAAAAAGCCGGCATGAAGCCGGCTTTTTTGTGTTGTCTTATGTCTGGGCTCGGAGCCTATTTGATTTTCGACTCTTTGTAGATCACATGCTTGCGAACGACCGGATCGAACTTCTTGATCTCCATCTTGTCAGGCATGGTCCGCTTGTTCTTGTCCGTGGTGTAGTAGTGTCCAGTCCCTGCGCTCGACACCAGCTTGATTTTATCTCTCATGGGGTTTCCTCCGATTTCGCGCGATGCAGACTAGACCTGCACGCCCTTGCGACGAATGTCTGCCAGAACGGTATCGATCCCCAGCTTGTCAATCGTGCGCATGCCCTTGGTTGAAACGCGCAGTTTGACGAAGCGATTTTCCGACTCCACCCAGAAACGATGGGTGTGCAAGTTGGGAGAAAACCGACGTCGAGTCTTGTTATTTGCGTGTGAAACATTGTTACCTGTAACAGGCTTTTTGCCGGTTACCATACAAACCCTGGACATGGTGTTGCCTCGTCGTGCTGGAGATTGGTCTATTGTCAGTTTTGTCAGTATTTGAGCCCAGCTGACCCAGGCGGGTTTGTGCGGGCAAAAAAGAGCGCGTTTTATACCAAAACGCCCTGCCAAGATCAAGGCAAATTGGGATGTCCCGGGGCGCCTGAAATCGGGCGATCTGAGTGATTCAAACCATCAACCGGCGCTCCGCAAGCGATACCACATCCTGCTCGGCGAGCACCAGATGATCCAGCACCCGAATGTCTACGGTATTCAGTGCAGCCTGCAGTCGTCGGGTCACAGTGATATCCGCCTCACTCGGTTCAGCCACGCCGGACGGATGATTGTGGGCAAAAATCACCGCAGCCGCGTTGAAATATAAGCATCTTTTCACCACTTCCCGAGGGTATACCGGTGCGCCATCGATCGTACCCCGGAAAAGCACCTCTATATTGACAACATGATGCTTATTATTCAGATAAACGCACACAAAAGACTCGTGAGGATCGCCGCCATAGCGGGCCTGAAGATACTGTTTCGCCTCTGCTGAGCCGGACAGAATGGTCTTCCCCTGCAACTCCGCCCGGAGCTGGCGGAGGACGAGCTCTCTGGCGGCCTCCAGCCTTGCCACGCCGGCGGGACCCACCCCCTTCGTACTCCGGGCGAGCTCTTTGCTGTGCGCAAAAACACCGCGTATCCCACCCCACTCCGACAGGGCTTCCCTGGCGATGTGCATCGCACGTCCCCCTGCGGGCCCCGGACCCAGCAGAATAGCCAGCAATTCAGCGTCGCTCAGCTCAGCGGCTGACTTCTGCCAGATGCCAGAGCACCGGCCCGGGGCATTACGGACTCTCATCAGCTATACCACCTCCATAAGCGCTTAACCGGTCAGTCCAGACAGTCGTTTTCTCAGCTAAGCATAGTCGGATCATTCGGAAATTCTGCCTTTTCGCCTAAATTGCGCGCAGGTTTTTGACCTGCTAGGCTAGCCGTCCTTTGCCTTTCTCAGTGACAACCCTCACGATTCAGCGGCTACCATGTTAAGCCTCACTAACAAGCACATCCTGCTCGGCATCACCGGGGGCATCGCTGCCTACAAGAGCGCCGAACTCACCCGCCTTCTGGTGAAGGCAGGGGCAGAAGTTCACGTCGCCATGACGCCTTCCGCCACTGAATTCATCACGCCCCTCACCCTGCAGGCTCTGTCCGGTAATCGGGTGCATCTTGATTTACTGGATGCCGAGGCCGAGGCAGGCATGGGCCATATCGAACTGGCGCGCTGGGCCGACCTGATTGTCATTGCACCGGCCACAGCCGACTTCATGGCCCGGATGACTCACGGGCAGGCGGATGACCTGCTGACAGCGGTAATCCTTGCCAGCACCGCTCAGATTGCCATCGCACCGGCGATGAATCAGGCCATGTGGGCAGACGGCATTACCCAGAGCAATCTCGAAGCCCTGCAGCTTCGGCGCATTCATGTCTGGGGGCCGGCGTCCGGCGAACAGGCCTGTGGTGATGTGGGCCCGGGAAGGATGATCGAGCCTCAGGAAATCGCAGACCGCTGCGCTGGAATGTTCGAAACCACGCGGCTGACCGGCAAAAAAGTGCTCATCACCGGCGGGCCGACTCGCGAAGCAATAGACCCTGTTCGTTTTATCAGCAATCACAGCTCCGGAAAGATGGCTTTTGCCCTTGCTACGGAGGCGGCTGCCGCTGGCGCACAGGTTAGCCTGGTCAGCGGGCCGGTTCATTTGCCCACACCTGACCGGGTGGGCCGCACCGACGTGGAAAGCGCCGAGCAGATGCTCGAAGCGGTTATGGAGCGAGTGGCTGACACAGATATCTTCATCGGAGTGGCAGCGGTGGCAGACTATAGGCCGGCCACAATTGAAGCGCAAAAAATCAAGAAAAATGCGGACAGCATGACTCTGGCGCTGGTGAAGAATCCCGACATCATCAGCCGCGTCGCAGCGCTGACAGACGGCCCGATGGTCGTCGGATTTGCAGCAGAAACTGAACACCTCGAAGCAAATGGCACAGAGAAGCTCAAGCGCAAGGGCCTGGATTTATTATTTGCCAATAAGGCTACCGAAACCTTCAACAGCGATGAAGTGACTGTCACTGCACTTTCGGGGCACAGCCAACAAACCCTCGGACCCGGCAGCAAGCTGAACATCGCGCGGCTCATGCTAGACCTGATCGCCGAACACCTTGAGCAGAAAACAATGCCATCCGACACCTAGCCAGCTGATGTTTTGGTGGCCTCTTGCCTTGTATCCGAATGCCGCGTGACTGACGAAACCCATCCATCTCCCCATCTGCCGCCCCATGCCATCTTCCGAGCGTATGACATTCGAGGCGTCGTTGAGCAGCAGCTGAACGAAGACAGTATTAAACTGATCGGTCAAAGTATCGGCAGCGAGGCCCTTGACGCCGGCATCAGTGATTTACTGGTCGCTCGTGATGGCCGGCTTTCGAGTCCGGCGCTGTCCCGGGCACTCATTGCGGGGCTGAGAAATTCGGGTGTCAACGTCTTGGATTTAGGGATGGTGCCCACCCCTCTTATGCAGTTTGCAGCGCACACCACCGCGCTGGATTCAGGCGTCATGCTGACCGCAAGTCATAATCCAGCGCATTACAACGGCGTCAAGGTGGTCTTCCGACGGGCACCACTGGCAGACGAGCAAATCGCGGCTATCCGCATGAGAATTGAACAACAGACTCTGAGACGCGGCCACGGCAGTTATGAAACTCTGGAGATCCGGCCCAGATATGTCAGCGAGGTTCAGCAACGAGTCCGCTTGCTCCGTCCACTCAAGGTAGTCATTGACTGCGGCAATGCCGTTGCAGCCGGTATTGCTCCGGATCTTTTCCGAGCGCTGGGCTGCGACGTAATAGAGCTGTTTTGTGAAATAGACGGCGGCTTTCCTAACCATGAGCCTGACCCCACGCGCTCAGAAAACCTGGTGGCACTGCAATCAGCGGTTATCGATGAAAACGCCGATCTGGGGCTGGCTTTTGATGGTGATGGCGATCGTGTCGGCCTGGTGACGGATCAGGGCAACATCATTCCGGCAGACCGCCTGCTCATGCTGCTGGTCGAAAGTCTCGCTGACCAGTACCCGGGCGCCACTATTGTCTACGATGTGAAATGCTCGCGAGAGCTCGGCAACCTGATTGAGAAACTTGGTCTGCAACCGGCAATGCACAAGAGCGGACATTCGCTCATGCGACAGAAAATAGAACAGACAGCAGCGCCGCTTGGCGGTGAGTTTTCTGCACATATCTTTTTCAAAGACCGCTGGTTTGGATTTGACGATGGCATGTATGCCGGCGCCAGAATTCTGGAGCTACTCACCAGGCAGGCAGGAAGCTGCGACGAAAAATTCAGAACCTTTCCCCAGTCATTCGCTACCGAAGAAATCAGGCTTGAAGTTTGCGAGCAGGATAAATTCAGCCTGATGGAAAAAATACTCGAAGAGGCACAAGGTATGACGGGTAACAAAATACTGATCGACGGTCTGCGCCTTGAGTTTGATGACGGCTGGGGACTGGTGCGCGCATCCAATACCAGCGCCGCGCTGCTTTTCCGGTTCGAAGCCGTGACAGAACAGGCCCTGCAACGCATCCAGTCGGAGTTTAAAGCTTTGATTCAGCGCGCAGATAACAGCATTGAGCTGAATATTTGAACCCCGTAAAGGGCGCTTTGTATTGCCATGTCAATAAGCCTTAACCGTGCCAAAACCATTGCCGAGGTACTTACCGAAGCACTGCCTTATATACAGAAATTCACCGGTCGAACCGTGGTGGTCAAATATGGCGGCAACGCCATGGTTGATGAAAAGCTTAAAAATAGCTTTGCCAGGGATATTGTGCTGATGAAACTTGTCGGAATGAATCCAATCGTGGTGCATGGCGGGGGACCACAGATAGGCGACCTGCTGGAAAAGCTCAATATCGAATCGAACTTTATTGATGGGCTGCGGGTAACAGACAGTCAGACTATGGATGTCGTTGAAATGGTTCTTGGCGGCCTGATCAATACAGAAATAGTCAGCCTCCTAAACAAGAATCAGGGCAAGGCTGTGGGCGTCACCGGCAAGGATGGCAATCTCATCAGGGCAAAGAAGCTGCGCCTGAAGAGCAAAAACGCCAATCAGGATGTCGTCGACATCGGCCAGGTAGGAGAGGTGGTCGAAATCAACACTGAAGTTCTTGAAGTGATCAAGGCCAGCGATTTTATCCCGGTAATTGCCCCGATCGGAGCCGATGAAAAGGGTGCGAGCTACAACATCAACGCTGACTCTGTCGCCGGCGAGATCGCCAGGGTCCTTGGTGCCGAAAAATTGATTCTGCTCACCAATGTGGCCGGCGTGCTGGATAAAAAAGGAAATGTGCTGACGGGCCTCAGCGTAAGGCAAGTTGCCGGCTTAATTGCCGATAAAACCCTAGAGGGCGGCATGTTGCCTAAAGTGGAGTGCGCGCTTAAGGCGGTCAAGGGCGGTGTTACCAGCGCACATATCATTGATGGCCGGGTTGAACACGCTGTCCTTCTGGAGATATTTACCGATGAGGGTGTAGGCACCCTGATTACCCAGACAAGACGGAGCAAACAATCATCAGACTCCGGCAAACCGTAACTGCAGAAGATTTCCAGAACCTATGACAAACATCAGCAAGGTCACCAAAGTCTCGCGCAAAGACCAGATTCTGCAGGCACTGGCCAGGATGCTTGAAACATCCCCCGGTGAGCGAATCACCACCGCCGCTCTTGCCAAGGAAGTGGGTGTATCCGAAGCGGCGCTGTATCGACACTTCCCAAGCAAGGCGCGCATGTTTGAAGGCCTGATAAAGTTCATCGAGGACACGCTGTTTCAGCGGATCTCCCGAATTCTGAAGGAAGAGTCCGACGCCGAGCTGCGCTGCCAGAAAATACTGACTTTGCTCCTGACTTTTTCCGCCAAAAATCCCGGCATGACGCGCCTTTTAACCGGTGATGCGCTGGCCGGAGAAACCGAACGGCTGCGAGAACGGATCGCTCAGTTTTTCAGCCGCCTTGAGGCCCAGCTCAAACAGGTACTGCGGGAGGCACAAATTCGGGAGGGTTTGAAGCCCAGTATTTCAGCAGCCGCACTGGCCAATTTACTGTTGGCCAGCTGTGAGGGACGCCTCATACAGTTCGTAAGAAGCGAATTCCAGGACTCTCCTCTGGAGAATTGGGAGCTTCAGTGGCAATTTCTGAGCAGTCACCTGCTTACGCCGTATTCCGCAGACAGCAATCCCGTCGCCGCTTCCGCCGGCTAGACGCCATATTCGCTGCGGTAGCGTTCCACTGCGGGCAAATGCGCCGCAAGCGCTTCATCTTCTGCATCCTGCAGGAAGTCAATAATGTTCTGCAAACTGATGATGTGGGCGACCTCAATGCCGTAGGTTTGCTCAATCTCCTGAATTGCCGACGTGTCGCCAAGACCCCGTTCCTGGCGATCCATGGCAACTGCGATGCCGGCTAACTGAGCTCCCGCGGACTGAATGATCTCTACGGCCTCGCGGATGGCTGTTCCTGCGGTAATCACATCATCAATGACGAGCACCCGCCCGGTTAACGGTGCACCCACAATGAAACCGCCCTCCCCGTGATCTTTCGCTTCTTTGCGGTTGAAACAATAGGGTTTATCGATTTCATGCCGGGTAGCCAGAGACAGGGCCGTCGTAGCAGCAAGGGGAATGCCTTTGTACGCGGGACCGAACAGCACATCATAATCTGTCGTGAGATCGGCAATTGCAGCGGCATAACTCTGAGCCAGGAACCCGAGTTTGGAGCCGGTGTTGAACAGGCCCGCGTTGAAGAAATAAGGACTGACGCGCCCCGACTTCAGGGTAAATTCACCGAAGCGCAGAATGCTGTTTTCAATGACGAAATGCAGGAACGCTTTCTGATAGTTTTTCATTTCATCCGCCTCTCATGACAGGCCAAGCGCCCTGGCTCACGCTAAACTCGCCTGCTGTATGGCCAGCAGCTGTTTAATCCCTGCCTCGGCCAGGGCAACCATAGCGCTCAGTTGATCATGGGTGAACTCTCCGTCTTCTCCGGTACCCTGGAGTTCAATAAACCCGCCATGCTCTGTCATCACCACATTCATGTCGGTTTCGGCATTTGAATCCTCGGCATAGTCCAGATCCAGCACCGGCTGACCCTGAAAAACACCGACAGAAACAGACGCTACCATTTGCTTGAGCGCCGATTCAGCCAGCATCTTTCGTTCAACCATAACATTCAGGGCATCCACCAGAGCAACACAGCCCCCCGTAATCGAGGCTGTTCGGGTGCCGCCGTCGGCCTGAATCACATCACAGTCTATCTTGATGGTGTGTTCACTCAGCGCTGTCAGATCCACCGCGGCGCGCAGGGCCCGACCGATCAGGCGCTGGATCTCCTGCGTTCTGCCCGACTGTTTGCCCCTCGCGGCTTCGCGGTCCATCCGGCTGCCAGTGGATCGCGGCAGCATTCCGTATTCAGCGGTCACCCAACCGCGGCCGGACCCTTTGAGGAATCTGGGCACTGAGGCCTCTACGGAGGCGGTGCACAACACTTTGGTGTCACCGAACTCGACCAGCACTGAGCCCTCAGCGTGCTTGGTGTAGTGCCGGGTAATTTTAATTTCACGGAGCTGATCGGGTTTACGGTGACTGGGGCGACTGAATTGGGACATAGGAATTGCCGTTGGGTGGACTTTTTCAGGGCGAGAATTATGCGTGAAATCCAAACGCAAGGCCATGACCGGTTAACACTGCGCCCGGTAATGAGTTGGGATAGAATAAGTGCTGAGCAGTTAAGAGTCGCCATCATGACATCAAGCATGACCGCCTTCACCCGGCAGCAGTCAGAACAGGAATGGGGGTCCCTGACCTGGGAAATCCGTTCAGTCAATCACCGCTATCTCGAAACAAGCATCAGATTGCCGGACATTTTCCGCGGCCTGGAAAACCAGGTTCGGGAACGGGTGCGCAAAGCCGTGTCACGCGGCAAAGTCGAGTGCCAGTTGCGTTACACCGCACAAGAGATTCCCGGCAGCACCATTACGCTCAATGAAGAACTGGTTCAGCAACTGATGGAAGCGAGCGTTCGCATTCAGCAATCCCTGGGTGAATCGCGCGCCCCGGGCAGCATGGATATTCTGCGATGGCCCGGTGTCATTGCCGAACAAACGCTTGATAACGAGATGCTCGAAGCGGCCGCCCTTGGTCTGTTTCAGTCAGCATTGGCCGATCTGGTCGCAACACGCGAGCGGGAAGGGCGTGAGCTGGACAGCCTGTTAGGGCAGCGCATCACGCTGATCAGGGAGCTGGTGGCAGAGATGCGCAGTAAAATGCCGGACATCCTTGCCGCGCAGCGACAGTCGCTGCATCAAAAGCTGGAAGAATTGAAAGCTGAGCTGGAACCCACCCGCCTCGAGCAGGAAGTGGCTCTGCTGGCACAGAAAGCAGACGTGGACGAGGAGCTGGATCGGCTCGACGCCCACCTCAGCGAGGTAGAACGCGTCCTCAAAGCCGATGGACAGAAAGGGCGCCGCCTTGATTTTCTGATGCAGGAACTGAATCGTGAAGCCAATACCTTGTCCTCAAAATCCATTGTGGTTGAGACGACTCGCTCCGCCGTTGAGATGAAAGTGCTCATTGAGCAGATGCGCGAGCAGATCCAGAACATTGAGTAGGCGAATGGGAAAGGGGGAACTTTTCATCGTTTCTGCGCCATCCGGCGCAGGCAAGACTTCGCTGGTTGACGCGTTAGTCAGCGAAAACAGTCGTCTTTGCGTGTCCGTTTCCCACACCACACGGCCAAAACGCCCGAAAGAGCAGGACGGCATCAATTATCACTTCATTGAGAAGGCCCGCTTTCTCAGCATGCTGGAGGCCGGAGACTTTCTGGAGAGTGCCGAGGTTTACGGCCATCACTACGGCACCTCTAAAAAATGGGTCGCTCAGCAGCTCGAGGAAGGCCTGAGCGTTATTCTGGAGATCGACTGGCAGGGCGCGGCTCAGGTCAGGGCGCAGTTTCCGCAAAGCTGCTACATTTTCATCGTACCGCCATCACTCGAGGCGCTCACCGACAGACTGCGCAAGCGCGCACAAGACGATGACGCCATCATTGCCAGGCGTATGGAAGAGGCCCGGGATGTCATGCAGCACGTCACAGACGCCGATTTTCTGGTGGTCAATGAGGACTTTGCGACCGCACTGGTGGAAATGCGCGCTATCATCCAGGCCCGGGGTCTCAGGGTGGAAGCGCAGCAGGCCAGGCTCCGGCCGCTGCTGACAAGCCTGACGGAAGACTAATTGCCCGAAATATATGCAATTTTACGCGGAATTCAGTAGAATCCTCGTCCCGAAAATTTGCGCATCCTGTCATGGCACTGATGCGCTCTCGACTACACGGTAGGTAATTAGGTATGGCACGAATTACGGTAGAAGATTGTCTGGACAAGGTCGACAATCGCTTTGAACTCGTTATGGTATCAAGCAAACGTGCTCGGCAGATTCAGATAGAAGGCAAAGACCCCATGGTCTCAGTGGACAACGACAAGCCTACCGTGGTGGCGCTGCGCGAAATTGCCGACGGTCTGGTGACGAATGAAATACTGATCGAAAAGCCCAGTGTCGAGCTGGAAGAAGTCGAAGAGGAAATGGCCGAAGCCGTCGCCGAACAGCAGGACGACACGCCTACCACCGAAGTCTAGCCCCCCTTCCGCCACAGGAGTCGAGACATACAAGCCCCAGTTTCTGAAAGCATCGACTCTCTGGCCGGCGATCTGTCTAACTATCTGCAGGTCGACCAGGTCAACAGCGTCCGACGAGCGTACTACTACGCCGAGCAAGCTCATGAAGGGCAGTTCCGCCGAAGCGGCGAACCTTATGTGACCCATCCGCTGGCGGTCGCCGGCATACTGGTCGAGATGCACATGGACCATCAGTCGCTGATGGCTGCCATGCTGCATGATGTGATCGAAGACACCGGCATCACCAAGACCGCGATAAAGAACCAGTTCGGGAATACCGTGGCCGATCTGGTAGATGGTGTCAGTAAGCTCAATAAAATCACTTTCAGCAGCCGCGCTGAAGCGCAGGCTGAGAACTTTCAGAAAATGGCCATGGCAATGGCCAAAGATTTGCGCGTAATTCTGGTCAAGATCGCTGACCGCCTCCACAACATGCGCACACTCGAAGTGCTGACGCCGGACAAGCGACGGCGCATCGCCCGCGAAACTCTGGACATCTACGCCCCCATCGCCAACCGTCTGGGGATGAACAATGTGAGAATCGAGTTCGAGGATCTCGGCTTTGCTGCACTCTATCCCATGAGAGCACAGCGTATTGATGCTGCAGTCAGGCATATACGCGGCAACCGCAAGGAAATCGTGTCGCAGATTCAGACATCACTGGAAGCCTGCCTGGAACGCGAAGGCCTCCCGGGCCGGACGATCGGTCGGGAAAAACATCTCTACAGTATCTATGAAAAGATGCGGATCAAACGGAAATCTTTCTCTGACATCATGGATGTCTATGCCTTTCGCATCATTGTTGACTCGGTAGACACCTGTTATCGCGTGCTGGGTGCCGTTCACAATCTGTATAAACCGGTCCCCGGCCGATTCAAGGACTACATCGCCATCCCCAAAGCGAACGGCTATCAGTCGCTGCACACCACGCTGTTCGGCATGCATGGCGTGCCGATCGAAATTCAGATACGTACTGAAGAAATGGAGGCGATGGCGAACAACGGCATTGCTTCTCACTGGCTTTACAAATCCAGCGACGATCTGCCCGCCAATGCCCATCTCAGAGCAAGAGAGTGGGTCAGCGGATTACTGGAGATGCAGAAGCACGCGGGTAATTCGCTGGAATTCATCGAGCACGTCAAAATTGACCTGTTTCCAGACGAAATCTATGTATTCACACCCAAGGGCAGCATCTTTGAACTGCCGGCAGGCTCCACTGCCGTAGACTTTGCCTATGCCGTCCACACAGATGTCGGTAATGCCTGTGTGGCCTGTCGCATCAGCCGCCGCCTTGCCCCTCTGAGCGAGCCACTGCAAAGCGGCCAGACCGTTGAAATTATTACCGCTCCGGGCACCCAGCCAAATCCGGCCTGGCTCAGTTTTGTCAAAACCGGTAAAGCGCGCAGCAACATACGACACTATCTCAAGAATCAGAAACACTCTGAATCCATTGCCCTGGGGCGCCGCCTGCTCAACAAAGCCCTGGCCTCGTTTGGCGCGCAGCTGGATGAAGTGCCCCAAAGCCAAATCGATGCCGTCCTGTTGCAAACAAACCTGCAGTCTGTGGATGACCTGTTGGAAGACATCGGGCTAGGCAATCGCATGTCTTACATGATCGCTCAGCGCCTGGCCACCAGTGCTGAACGCAGCCGACAGGAATCGGAGCGAACCGGCAAAGAAGCCGGTGCTCTGGCCATTCGTGGCTCTGAAGGGATGGTGATGAATTTCGCCAAGTGCTGCCACCCGATACCGGGCGACCCCATTGTCGGCCATATAAGCTCCGGTCGGGGAATGGTGATACATACCGATGACTGCAACAATATCGCCGATGTCAGGGACAATCAGGAAAAATGCCTCGAGGTCAGTTGGGACCCGGAGGTCGAGGGGGAGTTTTCCGTCGAGCTCCGCGTGGAACTGGAAAATCAGCGAGGCATCATCGCAACCCTGGCGACTACCATCACCGGCGCGGAAGCCAATATTGAAAAAATCAGTACGGTGGAGCGAGACGCCCGACTCAGCATTGTGAACCTTTCCATCAATGTGAAAAACCGGGTGCACTTAGCCAGGGTCATGAAGCGTGTCCGCGCTCTGTTGCCGGTCTCCAGTGTGAGTCGGGTGAAAAGCCGAAGGGTACGTAAAACCATTAAAAACCCGATTGGAGCATTGAGCCACACATGAGCGACAAACAGGAAATAAACACGCCAAACGCGCCCGCAGCCATTGGGCCATACTCACAGGCGATAAGGACAGGCTCTCTGCTGTTCTGTTCTGGACAGATCCCGCTCGATCCGATCACGATGGAAATCGTCTCTGACGATGTCGGTGAACAGGCCCACCAGGTGTTTCTCAATTTGTCCGCGTTAGCAGAGGCCGCTGGAAGCTCGCTGGATGCTGCTGTAAAGCTCACTATATTCCTCACCAGCCTGGACGATTTCGCTGTGGTGAATGACATTATGTCGAAATACTTCTCGCTGCCTTTTCCAGCCCGAGCCACCATTGAGGTGTCAGCGCTTCCGAAAGGCGCCCAGGTTGAGGTGGAGGCAATTCTGGCACTGTAACGTACCTGTCAGAAGGTCAAGGTACCGGACCCCGTCTTTGGTTTGGGCCGGCACCGGCCCGCGGATCACCGACAACAGCAATGACGACTCAATCACTGGAATCGCTGCCTCTGACCCGCTTAAAAGGCGTGGGACCCGCGCTGGAGCGAAAGTTCAGCCAGCTCGGTATCTCCAGCATCGAAGACCTGCTGTTCCATCTGCCTCTGCGCTATGAAGACCGCACCCGCATAACCGCGATCCGACAGGCACGCCTCGGCGAGTTCGTGCAGCTCGAAGGTCAGATCGGATCTACTTCTGTGCAGTTCGGAAGGCGTCGCAGCCTGCAGTGCGTGATGGTAGATTCAACAGGCATCATCCATCTGCGGTTCTTTCACTTCAGCGCGGCCCAAAAAAACGCACTGGCGGAGGGGGTCCGTATCCGCTGCTATGGCGAAGTGCGCCGCGGCCGGTCCGGGCCAGAGATTTACCATCCCGAATACCGCATTCTGAAGGCCGGCCAGGAAGAGCCGGTTCCAGACACATTCACCGCTGTTTATCCGACTACAGATGGCCTTCAGCAGGGGCGCATGCGCGGCGTGATCAGTCAGGCACTGAGCCTGCTCGATCAGGCGGGAGGCTTGAAAGACTGTCTGCCCCCGGAAATTACCCGGCAGTTTAAGCTCTTTGGACTCACCGAATCGATCAGGCTAATCCATCGCCCGCCGCTGGATGCACCGCTGGAATGGATGAATGCCGATACCAACCCCGGTGCAAAACGGCTCGCTTTCGAAGAGTTGCTGGCCCACCGGCTCTGCATGCGCCGGTTCAAGACCCTTTACGCTCAGCGTCGCGCGCCTGCCCTGACAGAGGGTGGCGAGCTGGTCAAACAGTTCGAGAAGACCCTGCCCTTTGAGCTGACCGCCTCACAGCGTCAGGTCTCTGCAGAGATCGAAGCCGACCTGATGACTTCCACGCCGATGCTACGACTGCTGCAGGGGGACGTGGGATCTGGCAAGACGCTGGTGGCGGCACTAAGTGCCTTGAAGTGTCTCTCCAGCGGCTTTCAGGTTGCGCTGATGGCGCCCACTGAAATTCTGGCTGAACAGCACTGTGTCAGCTTTCGCGCGTGGTTTGAACCGCTGGGAATCAGAGTAGGCTGGCTCAGCGGTAAAACCCGGGCAGCAGAGAGAAGACAGGTTCTTCAGGAACTCACCAGCGGCGAGTGCCAGCTTCTGATTGGCACGCACGCACTGTTTCAGGATCAGGTCCAATACAAGTCTCTCGGCCTGATTATTGTTGACGAACAGCACCGCTTTGGTGTCCATCAGCGTTTGTCGCTCCGGGACAAGGGCGGGAAAGACAGGCTGAGTCCACATCAGCTCGTCATGACGGCCACACCGATACCCCGAACGCTGGCGATGAGCGCTTATGCAGACCTGGAATGCTCGGTAATTTCCGAACTGCCACCGGGTCGCACGCCGGTGAACACAGCGCTGATATCAAACTCACGGCGCGCACAGGTTACTGAACGCATCCTTCAAGCCTGTAACTCAGGCCAGCAAGCCTACTGGGTATGCACTCTAATTGAAGAATCGGAGCAGCTTCAGGCACAGGCTGCAGAGGCTACCGCGGAGTCGCTGCGGAGCAAGCTTCAGAATCTGAAAGTCGGCTTAATACACGGGCGTATGAAGACCGCAGAAAAACAGGAAATCATGACGGGTTTCAAGCAGGGTGACATTCACTTGCTGGTTGCGACAACCGTCATCGAAGTGGGAGTGGACGTTCCTAACGCCAGTTTGATGGTCATAGAGAATCCTGAACGCCTGGGACTGGCCCAGCTGCACCAACTGCGCGGCAGGGTAGGTCGAGGCAGCACACAAAGTCACTGCATCATGCTCTACCAGACCCCTCTGTCGGAAAACAGCAAGAAGCGTCTCACGGTAATGAGGGAAAGCACTGACGGATTCTTCATTGCAGAGCAGGATCTGGAACTCAGAGGCCCCGGTCAGGTGCTCGGCACGCAACAAACCGGGCTCATGACGTTTCGGATTGCCGATATAGGCCGCGACTCGTTGATGCTAGATGACGTAAAGCGTGCCTCGGAAGAGCTGTCTGCCAGATATCCGGAATCTGTCGACCCGCTTATCAGAAGGTGGATTGGTGAGCGTCTGGAATTTGTCAATGTCTAGGCACTGCTCAAAACAATTATTGACTGATCGTTTAATCATCTTAATTTGCCGCAAGAGGCCACTGCAGTGCAGGCAAGGATTCGGCCCGGATGAGAAGAACGGTCTATCAGTTGTGTCTATCCTCCTGAAAATCTTTTATTCTATGACGACCGCGCAGTCGCCTTAGCATTCGCCGTCATGCCCAGCCCTATCCAATCCGTCTACTCAGGCCTGTTCTCATGGCTTAAAAACCGGTTTCCGGAAACCGCTGACAAATTGCCCGCTTATGCCGAGCTGATCCGCCTGGATAAACCCATAGGCATCCTGCTGCTGCTCTGGCCGACCATTGGTGCGCTGTGGATTGCCGCCGAGGGATTCCCGGGCTTTTATCTTTTCTTTATTTTCGTCCTCGGAACCGCCGTGATGCGTTCAGCGGGCTGTTGCATTAATGATTTCGCTGACGCTGACATAGACGGTGATGTCAAACGTACCGAGAACAGGCCACTGGCACGGGGAGCATTAACGCGCAAAGATGCACTCAACTGCTTTTTAACCCTGTCGCTGGTCGGCTTTCTTCTGGTGTTAATGACGAATTTAGCGACCGTGCTGCTCTCCGTGGGCGCACTTGCCGTCATTGCAATCTACCCTTTCATGAAACGCTACACCAATCTGCCCCAGGTGGTGCTGGGCATTGCGTTTTCGTGGGGAATACTGATGGCCTTTACGGCGCAGACGGAAACCGTGCCGACAGCCGCCATTCTGCTGTTTATCGCCAACACCCTATGGACCATCGCCTATGACACCCAATATGCCATGGTCGATCGCGAGTTCGACAAGAAAATAGGGGTCAAATCTACGGCGATTCTGTTTGGCGACGCTGACAAGGCAGTAATCGGAGTGCTGCAGGCCATGTTCATTGCCGCAATGTACCTTGCAGGGCAGCGCCTGGCGCTGGGCAGCATCTTCAACACGACGCTGCTAGCCGCCAGCGTGCTGCTGGCCTATCAGCAAATCCTCATCAGCGAGCGCGCCCCCGAAAAGTGCTTCAGGGCTTTTCTCAACAACAACTGGGTCGGCGCTGTGATTTTCGCCGGCATTCTGATGAGCTATATGTAAATCAACCGTCGATCACTGCCCTACGCGCCGGTAAAAGCCTGAATGCCGGTTTGCGATCTGCCCAGGATCAGAGCATGAATATCCTGTGTGCCCTCATAGGTGTTAACAACCTCGAGGTTCTGCGCGTGTCGCATGACAGGATACTCATCAGAGATGCCATTGCCCCCAAGCATGTCCCTGGCCTCTCGCGCGGCGTCCAGCGCTTTCAGACAGGAATTGCGCTTCAGCAGAGAAATGAGCGGCGGTGCCAACTTGCCCTCGTCCCGGAGGCGACAGGCCTGCAGACATCCTTGCAGCCCGAGTGAAATATCGGTTTGCATTTGCGCCAGCTTTTTCTGAATAAGCTGATTGGCAGCCAGCGGTCGCCCGAACTGCTTGCGCTCAAGCGTGTACTGCAGCGCGGCGTGCCAGCAGGTCTCCGCCGCTCCCAGAGCACCCCAGGCAATGCCGAGTCTTGCGGAATTAAGACAGCTGAACGGACCATTCAGGCCTTGCGCTCCCGGCAATTTGTTTTCTTCAGGGACAAAAACCTCATCCATCACGATTTCACCGGTTACGGATGCCCGCAAGGCCAGTTTGCCTTCAATTTTCGGTGCTGTGAGGCCTTTCATGCCTTTGTCCAGGATAAAGCCCCGTATCACGCCGTCATCATCCTTGGCCCAAACCACGAAGACGTCAGCAATCGGTGAATTACTGATCCAGTTCTTGGCACCGGTGAGGCTGTAACCGCCGGCAACGCTCTTGGCGCGTGTATTCATGGAGCTGGGATCGGACCCGTGGTCCGGCTCGGTCAGACCAAAACAGCCAATAAATTCGCCGGAGGCCAGTTTCGGCAAATAACGGGCTTTTTGCTCTTCACTGCCGAAGGTGTTGATCGGGTGCATCACCAGGCTGGACTGAACCGACATCATCGACCGGTAGCCAGAATCCACAGCCTCAATTTCCTTGGCTATCAGCCCGTAGCAGACGTAATTCATCCCGGCACAGTCATAGCCCTCAATCATCGGGCCCAGCAGCCCGAGCTCGCCCATCTCGCGGAAAATTGCCGGATCGGTTTCTTCATTCCGATAGGCATTTTTAACCCGCGGCAACAGCTTATTCTGTGCGTACTGGCGCGCCGTATCGCGAACCATCCGCTCTTCTTCACTCAGTTGCTCTTCCATCAGGAAGGGGTCTTGCCAATTAAACTGGACGTCGTCTGATCGAACCGACATGCTGCTCTCCTGCGAGTAAAACAATGCCCGAGGGCCGGAGGGGTATTTTAGCAAATTACTGTCCGCTTCTCTAAGGCTCTGAAGCGCCTAAACTGACAAGATCACACCAGTGTTTCTCTGCAAATTTGCAGCCATTTTCTGAGACGCAGATACCGCGAGAAGTTAGAATACGACCATGGATGTGTCTCATATACTCGACTCGCTCAATGACCAGCAAAGAAATGCGGTGGCGAGCCCTGCACCGAATCTGCTCGTTCTTGCTGGAGCGGGCAGCGGAAAGACCCGGGTGCTTGTACATCGCATTGCCTGGTTGTTGCAGGCCGAAAATGTGTCCCCTTTTGCTATCCTCGCCGTGACATTCACCAATAAGGCGGCGCGGGAAATGCGCAGCAGAATTGATGAGCTGATGGGTCAGTCAATGGGCGGCATGTGGGTTGGTACCTTTCATGGCCTGGCCCACCGGCTGCTGCGTATGCACTGGCAGGAAGCGGGCCTGCCGGAAGATTTTCATATTCTCGATTCGGATGACCAGCTAAGACTGATCAAGCGACTGATCCGGTCACTCAAGATAGACGATGACAGATGGCCGGCAAAACAGTGTCAGTGGTATATCAACGCGCAGAAAGACGAAGGCCTGCGTGCGGGAAATATCGAACATTTTGATGATGACTACACCAAGACCATGCTGGAGATCTACGCAGCATATGAAACCGAATGCGAGCGCGGGGGCATGATTGACTTTGGTGAAATTCTGCTTCGCGCCCACGAACTCTGGCTGAAAAATCCGCAGATTCTCCAGCACTACCAACAAAGGTTTCAGTATGTCCTGGTCGATGAGTTTCAGGACACCAACACCATTCAGTACGCCTGGCTCCGGGTTCTGGCGGGCAGCAATAATCAGCTTATGGTGGTTGGTGATGATGACCAGTCCATCTATGGCTGGCGTGGTGCGCGTATTGAAAACATTCAGCAATTCAGTAATGACTTCTCCGACTCAGACATCATTCGCCTTGAACAGAACTACCGCTCAACCTCAACCATACTCAATGCGGCCAACAAGCTGATCTCACACAATCAGGGTCGCCTCGGCAAAAACCTGTGGACCGACGGAGCAGACGGCGAACCCATCAGCATTTATGAAGCCTTCAACGAACAGGATGAAGCACGCTTTATTGTCGATCGACTGCAGGACTGGTTTACCGGTGGTAACCGGCGCGCGGATGCAGCCATTCTGTACCGATCTAACGCACAATCCCGGGAACTTGAAGATGCCCTGCTGCGGGTTGGCATGCAGTATCGCATTTATGGCGGACACCGCTTCTATGAGCGCCTTGAAATTAAGAACGCGCTGTCCTACCTGCGGTTGTTGATTAATCGTCACGATGACACTGCTGTTGAACGCATCATCAACGTCCCAACGCGCGGGATTGGCGGGCGCACGATTGACACAGTGCGCCAGGTCGCACGCGAACATAATTGCTCTCTGTGGCAAGCCTGTGTCGAGTGCGTCAATCAGACCCTGCTCAGTTCTCGAGCAGCAAACGCCATTCTTGCCTTTCTCAAGCTCATTGACGACATGCAACAGGACTGCTCTGGACTGGAACTACATCAAAAAGTAGCACACGTCATTGAGCACAGCGGGCTGATCGGCCACCATGAGAAAGAAGGGGGCGAAAAGGCACGCGCCCGTATTGAAAATCTCGAAGAGCTTATCACCGCCGCCGGCAGCTTCGACGATCCGGGCATACAGGAGGAAGAGATCGACGTTACAGCAAGCTCTTTTCTGGCGGCCTTTTTGGATCAGGCGTCACTGGACGCAGGCGATACACAGGCGGATGAAACCGAAGACGCAGTCCAGCTGATGACGTTGCACTCTGCCAAGGGCCTGGAATTTCAGCTGGTTTTTCTGTCGGGCATGGAAGAAGGGCTCTTTCCGCACAAAATGTCCATGGATAACCTGACCGGCCTGGAAGAGGAGCGCCGCCTGTGTTACGTCGGAATTACACGCGCCAAGGTCAAACTCTACATGAGCTACGCCGAGTCTCGCAGAATGCATGGCGATGTGACTCTGTGCCGCCCTTCACGCTTTATCCGGGAAGTCCCCAGCGATTTGGTCGAAGAAGTCCGGCTTAAAACCACAGTCAACAGGGCGCATGCCCCGGCTCGGGGCGGAGCCACATTGGGCAGAGGCCCCGGTCTGGGCGCTGAAGTACCCGAGACCCAGATTTCACTCGGCCAGCGCGTGACTCATGGCAAGTTCGGTGAAGGCGTGGTCCTGAATTATGAAGGCCAGGGCAGTAATGCCCGGGTGCAGGTCAACTTTGATGCGGTCGGCAGCAAGTGGCTGGTGTTATCCTATGCCAAACTCGAAGCCCTTTGACATCACGCTCAAACCAACAGCCAATACTTTACACAGCGCAAGACCTCAGAGAACAGACATGCAGAATAACCGTAGAAATTTCCTCGCCCTGGGCATCCTTGCACTGCTGATCCAGGCATGCGGGAACGATGGCCCACCGGCAGAAGCAACACCAGCGGCCAACCAGGCTGAGCAGCAGGTATATGAATGGAAGATGATCACTTCCTGGCCGAAAAATTTGCCGGCGCTGGGCACGTCACCGGAGTATTTTGCAGACATCGTCGAACAGATGAGCGGCGGGCGAATGAAAATCCGCGTTTACGGTGCGAATGAGCTGGTGGGAGGCCTTGAGGTCTTTGACGCTGTCCGCCAGGGCGTGGCTGAAATCGGACATTCCGGCGCCTACTACTGGCAGGGTAAGATTCCCGCCACACCATTTTTTTCCTCCATCCCGTTTGGCATGACCAGCTATGAACAGGACGCCTGGCTCAGATTCGGTGGCGGGAATGAGCTCTGGAAAGAGCTCTATGCCCCATTCAACCTTATCCCCGTGCGCGGTGGCAATTCTGGGACACAGATGTTCGGCTGGTTCAACAAGGAAATAAACTCACTGGCAGATCTGCAGGGTCTGAAGATGCGCATACCCAGTCTGGGTGGTGAGGTCTTCCGTCGCGCCGGTGGAGTACCGGTGACGCTTCAGGTCAGTGACGTGTTTACGGCACTGCAGACAGGTGCGCTGGATGCGACCGAGTTTGTCAGCCCCTACAACGATCTGGCTGCCGGTTATCACACGGTTGCTGAGTACTATTACTACCCCGGCTGGCATGAGCCCGGCTCGACGCTGGAAACCGTCTTCAACAAGGAACGTTTCGAAGCGCTGCCTGAAGACCTGCAGGCCATTCTTCTGGCGGGGGCCGAAGCCATGAATCAGACCTTACTCGACGAACTCATGGCCAAGAACAACGAAGCCCTGAAGTCGCTGGTGGAAGAGCACGGAGTAGAATTGCGCCGTCTGCCGGATGACGTCTTACTGGAATTGCGTCGACTGTCAGAGGAAGTGGTTCTCGAACTCGCTGACACCGACGAGACCACCCGCCGTATCTATGAATCCTGGAATAACTTCAGGACGGGCGTTATGAATTACAACCGCATAGCCGAGGAAGCCCTGATCGACGCGCGCAATCTGCCCCCCAACTAGGGTCCAGTGCCAGCCGGCTCAGCTGTCCTCAGCTGAGCAGGAAGAGTGTACACCACTGCCTGCCGGATACCCGGCGCAAAACCCCTTTTCAAATGGCATCGCTAGGGTTGACCGCTAAGCAGTTCCGGCAGCCAGGTTACCAGGCCGGGCTGAAATGCCAGAAGGATCAGAAGCGTCAGCTGAATAGCAACAAAGGGAATGACGCCGCGGTAGATCGCGGCCGTGTCGACCTCTGCAGGAGCCACGCTGCGCAGGTAAAAAAGCGAGAAACCGAACGGCGGCGTCAAAAACGACGTCTGCAGATTGATTGCAATCATCACCCCAAGCCATACCGGATCGAGCCCCATCGCCAGCAACACGGGTCCCACCAGCGGCACCACCATAAAGGTGATTTCGATAAAGTCGAGAATAAACCCGAGCAGAAAAATAACCAGCATCACCACGAGCGTGGCCGAGAAGGCACCGCCCGGCAGCGCATCAAACAGCGCTTCAATCAATGCCTCGCCACCGAACCCGCGAAAAACGGATGAGAAAATAGTGGCGCCAACAAGAATCAGATACACCATGGAAGTGACGCGGGTGGTTTCAACCGCCACCTCATGGACAATAGCCATTGACAGCATGCGCTTGCCGGCTGCCAGCAACATAGCGCCGATTGCACCCACAGACGCCGCTTCGGTTGGTGTTGCCAGGCCCATCAGAATGGAACCGAGCACCGCAATCATCAGCACAACCGGTGGGAACAGGCCTTTCAGTAAAGCCACCAAGAGATTGGCATCAGACCCTCTCTCCTCCGTCACCGCCGGCGCCAGTTCCGGTTTGATAAGCGCCGTCACAAACACATAGAAACCATAGGCCAGTACCAGCAGTAGCCCGGGCACAATGGCGCCGGCAAACAGGTCACCGATAGAGACAAAATCTGGCGCAAAGATTCCTGCATTAAGCTGGGACTGCTGATAGGCATTGGAAATGACCTCTCCGAGCAGGACGAGGCAAATCGAGGGCGGAATTATTTGACCTAGCGTTCCAGTAGCACAAAGGGTGCCACAGGCTAGAGCAGGCTGGTAACCGGCACGGAGCATGGTTGGCAAAGACAGAATGCCCATGGTCACCACCGTCGCTCCCACAATCCCTGTGCTTGCCGCCAGCAGCATTCCTACCAGAATAACGGAGATTCCCAGTCCGCCGGGCAAGGCTCTGAACACCAGCTCCATGTTTTTCAGCAGGTCTTCAGCAATTCGGGACCTCTCCAGCATTGAGCCCATGAAAACAAACAGCGGCACGGCAAACAGGTTCTGATTGACCAGAATGCCGTAAACCCGGTTGGGTATTACCGAGATAAAGGCCGGATCGAACACCCCTGCCAGCTCTCCCAGGCCGGCGAACAGCAGTGACACGCCGGCCATGGTCAGGGCTACCGGATAGCCTGCCATCAGAAACAGACAAACGACGACGAATAACACAAGCGGCAGCAGGTCAATCATGATCGGCCAGCTCAGATTGCGTTTCAGTGGTGTTCCTCAGCGCAGAGTAAGCCTTCATGGCTTCAGCCACACCCTGCATAAACAACAATGCCGGCATCAGCAGCAGCGCCGTTTTCAGCACGTAAACAAAAGGCAGCCCGCTGGATTCTGCAGAACCTTCCCGAATCCGCCAGGCCAGCGCGACATAATCCCAACTGGCCCAGACAATAAACCCGGCGCTGAGCGAGAGAAAAACAGTCGTGCCGAACAAATCGATCAGAGCGCGGCCGCGAGGTGATAGCCGGTTATAGATGACATCAACCCGCACGTGGCGCTGATCTTTAAGGGTAAATGCTGCTCCACAGGTAAAAAGCATGGCGTTCAGATAGAACACCGACTCCTGCAGTGCAATGGAGCCGATCTGAAAAACATAGCGCAGGGTCACTATCAGTCCCATCACCAGAACCATCAACAACGCCAGCCAGGAAACAGCTTTCCCCAGTCTGTCACTTGTCTGATCGATGAGAGTGATGAACTTATTCATAACGGGCTCGAGGCTGCGCCATAATGCCACATTCCCCGGTAAAACCTACATAAATGACACGCGTAGCAGCTGGTAGCTGAGCAGAATCAAAGACACGGTGAGACTCAGAAACAGCACAGCCAGTAACCACATCATGCCCCGCCGCAAACGGTATGACAGGCGCTGCCGCCAGTTCTCAGCGCTCGCAACCGCCGGCGGAAGGCGCGGAAATACCTCACTTGCTGTATACAGCATAAGCACCCACAGAAAACCCATGAAACTGTGGAGCAGCCAGCGGTCATCAGCAAGCCAGGGATTGTCTATCAGACTGAGCAGAGTCAATACGGCACACGCCCCGGCCAGCGGCAGCAATATGTAGCGAATTCGGCTCAAAACCTTAGCAAATTTCTGCAGTCGCTCTATCATAGGCGCCTTTGTCTATTGCTTTGCGGTCATTCTACTCTCTGTTGCTTTTCCTATGATAGAAACAGTCGCCAACAAGTTGGAGCTGCCCTTCCTGGCAGGCCTGAATGCAGAAGGGGAGCCGGTCTTCGAAAGCCTGCAGGCGGAATTGCTGGACAGCGGCACCGATCGGGTACGGCTCCTGAAATCACCACTGCTCGCGCGGAATTTGGCCGCAGGTGACATCCTGAAGGTCATAAATCCGTCCACCGCTGAATATGAGCTGGAAAGGCGCAGCGGTAATCTGTGCGTCAGGGTGTTTCGTAAGCACCGTCTCGAAGCCCTTGAAGAGTTTGTGACCTCAGCGATCGAAAAGCTCGGGGGGTCGCTCGACCTTCAGGCTGAGCGGGCGCTGGTATACAGCGTTCACGTGTCGCTCGGATTTACTGCTATCGAATCGCTGTTAAACCGCGCCAGCGAAAAGTTCTCGGATACCGTTTGGTATTATGGCAATGTATACGACCCCGAAGACGGAACAACGCCGCTAAACTGGTGGCTGGAATTTGATAATCAGGAATAGTCTCTATGCTAGTAGTGGTCTCACCCGCCAAATCTCTGGACTTTGAAACCAAGGCCAAAACGCGCAAGTTTTCACAGCCAGAGTTTCTGAAAGAATCCCGAGCCCTGATCAAAGATCTGAGAAAGCTGGAACCTGACGAACTGTCCGAGCTGATGAGCATCAGCTCAAAGCTTGCTGATGAAAATCACCAGCGCTTCGCCAACTGGCACACCCCCTTTGATCTGGATAACGCCAAGCAGGCAATCTTTGCGTTCAGAGGCGATGTGTATCTCGGGCTGCAGGCGGAAGACTTCAGCACTGCCGATCTCAACTTCGCCCAGGACCACCTGCGGATTCTGTCTGGCCTGTACGGCATGCTGAGACCGCTTGATCTGATGCAGGCCTATCGCCTGGAGATGGGACGGAAGTTTGCTTCTAACGGCGCTCAGAGTCTTTACGAGTTCTGGGGTGACAAACTCACCAAAACACTGAACAAGGAATTTGATACCCGCGCTGCCAAAACCAACACGCTGGTCAACCTCGCCTCCAATGAGTACTTCAACTCCATTGACACAAAATTGCTAGACGCCCAGATTATCACGCCGGTGTTCAAGGACTGGTCTAACGGCAAGTATCGAATAATCAGCTTCTTCGCTAAAAAAGCCCGCGGCCAGATGGCAGCCTACATCATTAAAAACCGGCTGAAAAAGCCGGAACTACTGACCGGTTTCGACGTTGATGGCTATCGCTTCGATCCGGAAGAATCTTCGGGCGGAAAACTGATATTCAAGCGCAAACAAAGCGCCGCTTGACGTCTTTCTGGATAGGCGCGAATGCCTGAGGCGGCTCAATGGCTAATGAATCCGAATCAGATTTCCCCTTCAGCCAGGCGTGTGAGAACAACAAAGATCCGATTCTTGCACACCTCAGAACACTGCTGACAGGCTGTCAGTCCGTTCTTGAAATCGGCGGCGGCACGGGCCAGCACGCGCTGTACTTTGCGCAATCACTGCCCTATCTGACCTGGCACTCCTCTGATGTGGCCAGTAATCTCAACGACCTTGCCCGCAGAATTATGCATGCCTCGCTGGAGAATCTTCCTGAACCAATCAGACTCGACGTCGACCACCGGCCGTGGGCCTGTGGCCGGTTTGATGCCGTTTTCACCGCGAACTCGCTGCACATCATGTCGGAAAATTCCGTTGAAAACTTCTTCGCTGAAATCTCTGATCACATGAATGCGCAGGCACAGCTGCTGGTATATGGCCCGTTCAAATATAAAGGCGAATTTACCACCCCCAGCAATGCCAGTTTTGATGAGTGGCTGAAGGAGAGAAATCCTGTCAGCGGGGTCAGGGATTTCGAATGGATCAACGCGCTCGCCCAGCGCGCCGGGCTGCGGCTGAAGCAGGATTTGAGCATGCCGGCAAATAATCAGCTGCTGGTCTGGGATACGCATTCATCAGCAAAATCCTAGCAGCAACCTTGCTGAAAGAATTATCGGGCGATCGCGTCAAGCTCAATCATCGAGCTGGGCTGATAACCGATACGGTGAGCAATCGCGATCAGGCGCATACCGGGCAGCAGTTCCAGTGGTTCTGTGTAGACCTGCCAGGTGCTGCCAAATTCCTCCGCGGGGCCCAGCATCTGGTAACCAATGTTGGCGCCCGGCGTCAGGCTCGATAGCACGACCCTGTCATACTGGCGGGAGGCTGTCGGGCTACTGGTCACTGGCTGCTCCATGCCCGGCCAGATCTCATTAATCAGGTCGGGCTCCGGCATCATCCCCTTGTCATCAAAACCGGAGAGCCAGCGATCAAGCTCTGCTCTGAGCTCGAGAAGCTTGTCGCTGTATGCCGGGTCAAGCGCAAGATTGGTCAGCTCATGAGGGTCTGCCAGCGTGTCAAAGAGCTCTTCTGCCGGCTTGTTTTCCCGAAACCATTGCGACTGAGCCTCTGTTAACCCGTTCTGGTCTCTCAGACGCAGCAACTCCTGCATGATTGGCATCTGTTCCCGGTAGGTCAGCGGCAGGTAATAGCCCTGCTCCGGATGATAGTTGCGCAGATATTTGAAACGGTCATCGCGCACCGCCCGGATCGTATCGTACTGTCGGTCAAAACGGTCTGCCGCCGCATGGATATACAGACGCGACTCTGACGACTGAAATTCACCGGCAAACGCCCGGCCATCCACATATTCGGGAGGCTCGATACCCGCCAGAGAAAGAGCGGTCGATTTGAAATCAACAAAACTGATCAGCTGATCGTCAAGCTCTCCTGCCCGCCACCTGTCCGGATAGCGAATAATCATCGGCACCTGCAGGCCGGCGTCATACAGGAGACGCTTTTGCCGGGGTAAAGGCCCGCCGTGATCGGAGTACCAGAAGATCACAGTGCTCTCCAGCAAACCGTCCTGTTCCAGTTCTTCGAGAATCTGGCCCACCTGTTCATCCATGGCAACTATATTGGAATAAACCTGCCGCACGTCTCGCTGGGCCACAGCGGTATCCGGCAGGTATGGCGGAATCGGCACCTCAAGATCTTCAGGCACTCGAAGCGGATTTTCGGCCTGCACCCAAATCTGGCTCTCGTGGGTTATGTTGAAATTAAAGACAGAAAAAAACGGCTGATCCGGCCCTCGGTTACGCCAGTGTGCGGTTCGGCTGCTGTCATCCCAGGCCGTAACCGCCTTGCGAAACTGATAATCCTCCTTGGCATTATTGCTCGTGTAATAACCGGCTTCCCTGAAATACTGGCTGTGCATTTTGACGAAAGGCGGCGGCACGGCTTCATAAGGAATCAGACCATCAACACCAAACCCGGACACGTTTGTCGTTCTCATGTGCTGCGCGCCAATTCTGTTCTGGTACATGCCTGTCGCCAGAGCAGCCCGGCTCGGCGCACAGACTCCGGAAGTAGAAAATACCCGGGTGTAGCGAACGCCTTCCGCTGCAAGCCGGTCGAGATTCGGCGTCGCCACCGTGTCGTCTCCGAACGCCGGGATAATCGGACTGAGATCTTCCGCAACCAGCCACAGGATATTCGGCCTATCAGGAAGGACAGGTTGATCAGTCAGGGCTTGTTGAGGCGCATCACAGGCACACACAAGTAGCGCGGTGAGACAGGAAAAAGCCAGCTGTTTCATCAGTGATCACTTTCGGTTGCGACTTCAGAGCGGGAGCGACCAGTTTCTGGCATCACCCGCACCGCAGTCAATAGCTCAGGCCGCTGCCCGGCCTCCGGTGCCCGCCTGATCCGGTAACAGCAAAATCGCCCTGTTACCGGCAGCTCTGCGACCGGGCGCTCACCCTCGTTTATCTTACATTTCAGGTTCGGGTAAGCTATTCTCGATGGCGTCGAAGCTAAGCCAGCGCGGATTTTCAGTGCAAAGAATTCCTCTACCGATCAATCATCTCGGCTCAGTGACCGAGTCGGGAAAGCCGTTCGTCCCTCAGTCTCCTTTTGGCGCTCCTCAACTTTCAAGACGCGACTTCATGAGACTTTCCGCCATGGCGGCCGGCGCCGGCATACTGCTGCCTGCGCCGCCGGCAGCGGCGCAGAGTATGAGCTCAACCGAACGGGAGCTGTTGGCTCTGGCGATGGACGCAGCACGCAGCGCAGGCGCGGACTACGCAGACGGCCGGGTTATTCGCACCCAGTTTGAAGCGGTAGGGGCTCGCGAGCAGATGATCACTCAGGTGCAAAGTACGGATTCCTATGGTCTCAATATCCGCGCACTGGTAGGCGGGTCCTGGGGCTTTGCCGCAACCCAGGACTTCTCCCGCGATGCTGTTACCCGGACCGCGCAAGAGGCTGTGGCAATTGCTCGCGCCAATAATGAGGTCGCGCCCTCCACCACCGTGCTGGCGCCGGTCGACAGCTTTCCCAACGCGGATTGGGTAACGCCTCACAGCATTGACCCTTTCACAATTCCGATAGAGGACAAGGCGGCGCTGCTTTTGCGTGTTAATGAAGAAGCCTTGCGGGTCAATAACATCCGCTTTGCTTCCACCAGCATTCTCTCCGTTAAGGAGGAACGTCTGCTGGCAACCACCGAAGGGTCCGTGGTCCGGCAAACCCTGATGCGCATTAATCCGTCGATCAACATCACGGCAATTTCACCAGACGGCAGTGATTTTCAGACCCGGAGTGCGGTTGTCGAGCCAGCAGGGCGCGGTTATGAATATGTGATGGGCCTGGAACTGGCGGCCAACGCACAGGGTTGGGCGGAAGAGGCGGCCATGAAGCTGGACGCTCCCGGTGTCGAGCCCGGCAAGTGGGATCTGGTGCTCCATCCTTCTAACCTGTGGCTGACGATCCATGAGAATATTGGCCATCCCACCGAGCTCGACCGGGCTTTGGGCTTTGAGGCAAATTATGCGGGCACATCGTTTATCTATCCGCCTGAAGACGTGATCGGCAAGCTGAGGATGGGTCCGGAGTTCCTGCAGTTCGAAGGCAACAGGACTGAATTTGGCGGCTGTGCAACAACCGGTTGGGATGATGAAGGCGTTCCCGCCGAGTCCTGGCCAATCATTAAGGACGGCCTCTTTGTTGACTATCAAACCACCCGGGAACAGGCCGCCTGGATCTCGCAGTACACCGGCATCGAACGCAGTCATGGTTGCTCCTATGGCCAGAACTGGGAGTCCATGCCATTCCAGCGCATGCCCAATGTAAGCATGCTGCCCGGCGAAGCCAATCTCAGCGAAAACGATGTCATCGCTGCAACAGAGCGGGGAATACTGATCGAAGGGCGAGGCTCCTATTCTATCGACCAGCAACGCTACAACATTCAGTTTGGCGGGCAGGTGTTCTGGGAAATCCGCAACGGACGAAAATTTCAAATGCTGCGCGATGTCGCCTACGTCGGCCGCACGCCTGAATTCTGGAACTCCCTCGATGTAATCGGTGGCGCACAGACTTATTATCTCGGCGCTTCTTTTGGTGATGCCAAAGGACAGCCGATTCAGGTTAATGCCGTTTCTCACGGCTGTCCTATCTCTTTGTTCAGAGATATTGACATCATTAACACCGCTTAAAGGTCATCCGAAACTATGGCAGAAGCAAAAGGACTTTCTGAAAGCGACATCAGAGCCCTGTGTGACACCGTCATGCGTTTATCGCAGGCCGATCACTGTCGCGTCAATGTCGAGTCGGGGTGGCGTGGCTACACGCGCGTCGCCACCAATCGGATAACCAGTGCCGGCGGCGCAGACAGAACCGCCATCACCATCACCAGTGTGTTTGGCAAACGAGTCGCCTCGATCAGTACCAACAGCATCGAGGGACAGGCGCTGGAAGCTGCCGTCAGACAGTCAGAATCCATGGCGCGCCTGGCGCCTGAAAGCCCGGAGTATATGCCCGAACTCGGGCCTCAGTCCTTCATGCCGAATCAGGGTTACTACGACAGCACCGGGGAACTTGAACCGCTTACGCGAGCGGAAGCGGCTGCGATTGCCATCCAGCAGGCCGAAGCAGCCGGGCAGATTGCCGCTTCCTACATGGATGTCAGGGCGGGCACTTCTGCGGTAGCCACTTCCGCCGGCCTGTTCGGCGCCCACGCCGGGACCGGCGTCGCCTACACCCTCACCTCCCGAACCCGCGATGGCCTGCAGTCTGGCTGGGCCGGCGATGAGGCAAACGACTGGAATCAGATCGAGAGTCAGAGAGTGGCTGTGGATGCAGTGCGCAAATGCCGTAATTGGCGTAAAACCCCATTAGAGCCCGGACAGTACACCGCGATTCTTGAGCCAACGGCAGTGGGCATGCTCATGCTCCGGATGAGAAATGCGTTCAACCAGCGCCTGGCAGACGAAGGCCGCTCTTACTTCTCCCGAACCGGCGGTGGAAATCGGCTGGGCGAGCAGCTGTTTGATGATCGGGTTACCCTGCTCAGCGACCCGGCCTATGGCGACGCCGAAGTGGCTCCGTTCACTGATGAGGGGCAAGCGCGGGAGCCAACCACCTGGGTCAGCAGCGGCCGTTTAACCAACCTGTCGCGACCCAGATTCTGGGCGGATCAGCTCGGTGAGTCGCCGCTACCGGGCCCGGGCAACTTCATTATGGCAGGAGGTGATGACAGTCTGGACGAGATGATCGCGAGTACGGAGCGGGGCGTGCTGATCACGCGCTTCTGGTATATTCGCGGGCTGAATCCCAGAAGCATCTCCTACACCGGCCTGACCCGCGATGGCACTTTTCTGATCGAAAATGGCCGGATATCACGGCCTGTCACCAACTTTCGTTTCAATCAGTCGCTGGTGGAAATGCTTCAGAATGTTGAAATGCTCGGACCCAGTGTCAGAGTAGCGGCTTCCGAGAACAGTTCTGTCAGCACCCCGATTGTCGTGCCTACCCTCAAGGTTTCAAACTTCAACCTCTCAAGTATCAGCGACGCGATCTAAAGAGCACCGTTGCCTGTTCAGACACTGCAAGACCTCCCGGCTTTTTAGCGAATCCCGTTAAGAAAGCGTTCAGCCTTCTCTCGGCATAGTGGCCAGAGCCATTAACCTAATTGCCGGAGTCTGCAATGTGGAGACACTTTAAGCTGATGACCTTCGGGTGCATGCTGGTGACCAGTTCGGCGAGCCGGGCGCAGGTCGCTGACTTTCATCAGGGCATACTGACTGTGCCGGAAGTGATCGCCGGAGAAGTCGCATTCAGCGCTGAGTTCAGGCTGCTGGAGGACAGTGAGCCGATGCGCTTTGAGTTGATCGCCTCAGCAAACGTCAGCCCGACTGGCAGTCTGCTGGCAGCGACTTTTCATGAAGGCGTTCTCAACATTCCTGAAGCGAGCGTGGGCGGCAGCACCTACTGGCTTGAATTCAAGAACACGGGTAACCGACTCTTCACTCTGACAGATTGGGGAGAGCTTTCACCGGCGCCGGTAACTTTCAGCGTCAATCCCGCAAAACTTGATCCTTATTGGCAACAGCTTCCGGGTTTTGCCTACGACGTCGGAATCGGTGCTAACGGTGACGTCTGGGTCATCGGTACAGACCCTAGGCCGGGGGGCTTCGGAATTTACCATCTCAGCCGTCATGGCGGTTTCGCTGCACCCGGCGGTGCTCTGAGAATTGATGTCGATCCACTGGGCAACCCATGGATTGTTAACTTTTATCATGAAATTTACCGGTGGGTGGATGGCTACTGGCAGCGGATACCGGGTGAAGCGCTGGATGTCGGCATTGGCGCAGATGGCTCTGTCTGGGTTGCTTCCTATGAAGGCGTTTATCTGTGGAACGGGCTCGGCTGGATAAACTATGGCGGCTCCGGTAGCCGCATCGATGTGGGCCCCAACGGGCAACCGTGGGTCGTCGGCATGAGCGATCACATCTACACCCTCGTAGAGGGCTTCTGGCAGGAGCTGCCGGGATTCGCCGGAGATATCGGAGTGGGTGCAGACGGGTCTGTCTATGTTGTGGCACCGGCAGAGTTCAGATTTGACGGCAGCGAAAAACTCCGGAGTATCTTTCGCTGGAATGGACTGGATTGGGATCAGGTTTATGGCAACGCCATCGACATCAGCGTCGACCCTGACGGCAACCCCTGGGTCACAAACCTGTATGCTGAGCTCTATCGCGCGCTCTGACCCGGGCCGGGCCTGCTAAGAGCGCGATTCTGAGGCCGGCTTTCAGACCACCGGCCTCGCCCAGACCGGGGCAGCATCCATCGCGCTTGATGGCGCTGCCCATGACACCGGGGCACGCGCTGCCGGGTGGCAAACAGATGTCCCGTTGCGCAGCGCTCTTACCACGCGCTCAGTTGATCGCTTTAATCACCTCTCTGGCAAGGCCCCAGCGATCGAACCCCTGTCTGCCGTAGTCAAGACCGCGCCGCACAATAACCAGATCATGGGATGGCACGATAATCGTGAACTGCCCGCGGTTACCATTCGTCATATAGGCGTCACCGGGCACGTCTGTGCGGTCATCCGGCACCAGCCAGAACTGCCCCCCATACATATTTCCGATATCCGCTGTCGCAGGTGCCGGAGTGGTTACGAAATCAATCCACTCCTCGGAAAGCAGGCGCTCTCCGTTCCAGACGCCTCGTTGTAGATAAAGCAATCCAAAACGGGCCAGATCTCTCGCGTTAGTATAAACCTGGCTGCTCAGAACAAAATCACCAAAGCGGTCGGTGCTCACCAGCGTGTTCCTCATGCCGATTTTGTCCAACAGCGCCTTTCTGGGGAACTCCGCATATTCTCGCTCTCCCCCGAGCGCTCGCTTCATCGCGTAAACAGCAAGGAGCGTGTCATAATTTTCGTAATCCCACCGAGTACCCGGCTCACGTATCAGGCCCCGCTCTCTGGCATCTTCGACCGAGCTGTCACCTGCCCAGTAGGACATACCAGAACCGGTGGCATACTCCATTCGATTATTGTCAATTGATTGTAGCCCGGTCGACATGTTCAGCGCGTGGCGCAGCGTGATCGCATTGCGTGGATCGGTTTCCGGAGAGCTGGTCTCGGGCAGCCACTCAAAACCCAGAGGGCCGTCCAGCTCCAGACGCCCCTCGTCTACCAGCATGCCAATCAGAGTCGCGGCGATACTCTTGGCCGTCGACCAGGTGCGCGTTCTTGTGGTCATGTCAAAACCATCAGCATAGCGTTCGTGGATTATGTCACCCCGGTAGACCACCAACAGGCTGATCGTGCTCTGTTCGGGTGTAGGACGGTCAAACGCCCAATCCGATGCGCGCTGCAAGGCGGCAGCGTCTATTTCAGCCGGCAACGCCTTGTCTTCTACCAGGTCGCCATCAGGCCAGGGAATCTGAGAAGGATTACCCGGCGGATAAGGCAACGTCAGGTCTGGCAGCCGATCTGCATCGGCAAGGGTTTGGTCAGGAGGCAATATAATGCAGCCAATGCCTTCACGGAAAACAGCCCGCATCGTTGGCACCTGTCCAGCAGCGCCTACCTCAACGCCCTGCTCATCCCAGGCAACATGATAGTCGCCACCCTCCGGCGTGCCGATCGGGTCAGGAAAAAAAGCCAGTTCCCTTTCGTACACCTGCTCAATTGTGCGCTTAGAGGTAAACAGGCCATTACACATAAAAACGGCTTGCTGGCCTCTTTTTATCATCTCTCGCTGATGCTGCCAGTAGTCGTAGCTTCTTTCCTGCTGTGCCACCGCGGCTTCGGGCAGCAAAACAAAACACCCGAGTGCTGCCGTCGCCAGTATCATGCGGGGTAGGATTCTCATCATGCGAGCTCCTTTCTGATTTGATTGTTGTTTTGATTGCCACAGTATTCTAAGTCGGTGGCAGCCTGCTGCACAAACTCGAATTGACAGCAGCTAGTCTTCCCGGCGAAAAGGCAACAGACCCCTCGCCTCATCCTGATAGGACTCCACGTGAGCCCGTTCCTCCTGCAGAAAACGGTCAATCGCCAGTGAGAACCCTTCGTTGCCAATCCAGTGGTTGGAATACGTAAGAATCGGCTCAAAGCCTCGCTGTATTTTATGCTCCCCCTGTGCGCCTGAATCAAAAGATTGCAGCGCATTGGCAATAGCGTACTCCTGCCCCTGATAGTAACAGGTTTCAAAATGCAGAAACTGATAGTCAGCCAGGGATCCCCAATATCGGCCGAACAACTTTTCTGAATTTTTAAAAAACAGTGCAGCAGCCGTATTCTTCCCTGACAGCCGCGCGTTTATCATCAATATCTGTTCGGGCATAGATTGTGCGAGTCCTCTGAAAAAAGATTCCTTCAGATAGCCCTGCATGCCTCTGACCAGATAGGTAGACTGATAAAAGCGATAAAACTCCGCCCACTGCTGATCAGAGATCTCAGACCCTTCCGTTATCGAGAACTGGAACCCTTGTTCCTGAACCTGGCGCCTTTCACGTTTGATCGATTTCCTTTTTCTGGAACTGAGTTTCCCCAGAAAGTCGGAGAATGATTCATAATCTCTGTTGTACCAGTGAAATTGTGTGGCGATTCTCGACTTCAGGCCGAGTCTGCTCAGAGAGTCGCTCTCCTGATGTTGCGGAAACAACACATGCCATGACGACAAATCAAGAGACGTTGCTTTTTCTATCAACTTCTCGACAATCACGCTGATAATAGCGTCCCGGTCTTGGCCATCGGCAACAAAGATCCTCTGGCCATGGCTGGGAGTGAAAGGCGCTGCCGTAACCAGCTTCGGATAATAATCGTAACCGTGGCTCTGATACGCATTTGCCCATGACCAGTCAAAGACATATTCACCCCAGCTGTTGGTTTTCCGATACAGCGGCATAACCGCGAGCGGGGATGTCTCTTCCGTACTGACCGGGTCGCCCTCATACAGCGCCAGATGACAGGGCTGCCAACCGGTCAGCTCACCGGTGCACCCTGTTCTTTCCAGTTCATACAGGAACTCGTAGCGAGTAAACGGATTCTCCGTGCCGGTCAGGCCATTCCACTTGCTGGCGCCCAGTAATGACAGGGACTCCAAAAAATGTGCGCTGTAGCGGGATTCCTGTTTGTCCATGGAAAGAAGTGCGCCCGGCGGCCTTATTGGGTAGCATAGTTCGATCTTTGATGCCTGACTCAGTGTACAGTCACCCCGTGCAATCGCCTAATCTCATACGACGGATTAACGATAACAGGCCAAGCCTGAGGAAATCCGAAGCCAAAGTGGCGGACTTTGTTCTGTCGAACACCAATGAAGTCATCACCATGCGTATTGTTGATCTGGCTTCTCGGGCCATGGTCAGCGAGCCCACCGTCATCCGTTTCTGTCGTGCGCTTGGATTCGATGGCTTCCAGTCATTCAAGTTGAGCCTCGCGCGGCAGCTGGGTTCGGGCAGCGTATATACTCAGTTCGCTGTAGATGACAGCGATACCGTAGAAGACCTGCGAAACAAAGTTTTCGACACGACCGTAGGTTCCCTGCTTACCGTGAAGGATGAGCTGGATCCTGACGTGCTACAGCGGGCAATCGACACGATCAGCAACGCTCGGCGGGTGGAGTTTTACGGGTTTGGTGCATCCGGCTCAGTAGCAGCGGACGCCCAGCACAAGTTTTTCCGGCTGCAGCTGTCCACGGCTGCCTACACAGATCCGCACATCCAGCACATGTCCGCCATCTCGCTGGGAGAAGGTGATGTCATCGTCGCCATTTCGCAATCAGGACAGACCCGGGCTCTGCTGGAAAGTGTGCGTCTTGCCAGAGAAGCCGGTGCCACGGTCATTGGGCTGGCGCCCGAAAACACCCCGCTGAGCAAGGCCAGCTCAATCTCCATCACTGTCAATATCGAGGAGGACCTGCGGGCCGCAACTCCCGTATCCTCGCGGATTGCTCATCTGGTGGTCATCGATGTGTTGGCTACCGGTGTGGCTCTGCACCGAAAACCGCTGCTTAAAGAGCATCTGAAGCGGCTGGAAAAAAGCCAGAAGGCGCTGCGTGCACCAGACAACGGTTGAAGGTTTCACTCAGGCCGGTGCGCCCGGGGTCTGAAAAATTTCGCAGGCGGTCTACTTTTTTCTCGGCCTTTTCCAGCCCGGAACGTTGCGCTGTTTGACGCGGGCAACCGCAAGGCTGCCGGCCGGCACATCACTGGAGACCGAGGATCCCGCAGCGACAAAGGCGTTGTCTTCCAGCGTCACAGGGGCAATGAGGACGCTGTTTGACCCGACAAAAACGTGATCTCCCAGCGTGGTCTGATGCTTGTTTGCACCGTCGTAGTTACAGAAGACTGCGCCGGCCCCGATGTTGCAGTCATCGCCAATGACCGCATCGCCGATGTAAGCGAGGTGGTTCGCTTTTGACCCCTGGCCGATGACTGCGTTTTTCGTCTCGACGAAATTCCCTATCTTGCAACCATCGCCGAGCACGGTTCCCGGCCGGAGTCGCGCCATCGGCCCGATACTGGTCGCTTTGCCGATCTCAGCACCTTCAATATGAGTGCCGGCCAGGATTTTGGTTCCGGCACCGATGGTCGAATCCTTAATGACACAGTTGGCACCCACTGACACACCATCCCCAAGACGGACCTGCCCTTCAAGCACTACATTCACATCAATCTGAACATCGCGACCGCAATCAACGTCACCGCGCACATCCAGCCGTGCCGGGTCCAGCAGGGTGACGCCTTGCTCGAGAAGTGTATTGGCTATACCCATTTGATAATGCCTCTCCAAGTAAGCCAGCTGTGACTTGTTGTTGACCCCGATAACTTCCGTCTCATCCACCACCGTAGCCCGGATGCGCACCTCGTCGGCATGAGCCATTGCCACAATGTCTGTCAGGTAATACTCACCCTGATCATTGCCAGTATCCAGCGCGTCCAGCCAGGCGCGCAACCTCAGCGCCGGAATTGCCATGATGCCGCTATTCACTTCATTGATGCGTTTCTGCTCCGCGGAGGCGTCACGTTCCTCCACAATCGCCGCGACATCACCATCACGGTTCCGGATAATCCGGCCAAAGCCCTCTGGCACACTCGCCCGGGTAGTCAATAAAGAGACCTGCTCAGGCCCACAGTGGTCGATCACCTGTTGGAGAGTCGAGCGGGAAATCAGCGGAACATCTCCGAACAGAACCAACACGCTGTTGTCATCAGCGTCGCTTTGCTTCAAGCCGGGCAGCGCCGCGCGTACCGCATGCCCCGTGCCCAGCTGTTCCTGTTGCGTTACCCAGTTGATGCCGGCGTGAGGATACGCTTCTTCTGCCAGTGCGATCGCCTGCTCCGCACCGACACCGACCACCACGTGAATCGCGTCGGGAGACAGGCTCACTGCCGTGTCCAGAACGCGCAGGAGCATCGGTCTTCCCCCGATTGGGTGCAGCACCTTGGGGAGTGCGGAATGCATGCGGGTTCCCTTGCCGGCAGCAAGAATGACGACTTCCATAGCTAAACCTGCGAATTCCCCTGGGTTCTAAAATCAATAATCACGGTAGACTACCAAAAAAAAAGGTAGCCTGAGCTACCTTCTTATCTGTTCTGCTGCTGGTGCAGAGCCGTTTACTGCGCTCTGTTCTTCAGCTGGCGCAGGGCGCGTAGCTGAGCAGAAGCCTCAGCGAGCTGCGCGGCTGCCGTGCCATAATCCATTTCCGCATTGGCATCCTGCATGGCTTTCTCTGCTTCCTGCATGGCCTCGAGGGCAGCAGCTTCATCGACTGCTTCCGCTCGCTGCGCAGTGTCAGCCAACAGGGTCACCGTGTTTCGCTGAACTTCGAGATACCCTCCGGAGACGTAGAAAACCTCTTCCTCACCGCCATCCTTGATCAGGCGAACGGGCCCGGGATTCAGCGCAGTCAGTAATGGCGCGTGCCCCGGAGCTACCCCCAGATCCCCCAGTGAGCCGGCGGCAATCACCATCTCAACGCGTCCTGAGAAAATGCTCTGTTCAGCGCTTACGATGTCACAATGCATTGTCATTGCCATAAAGTTTAGCTCCTATCCGCCTGCTCTTTGTGCCTGATTCCGGGATAGTCTCTGGGAACGTCCCCGGGACTGGCTGCTGTGGTTAAAGCGTCTTCGCCTTTTCCACCGCCTCATCTATAGAGCCGACCATGCTGAACGCCTGCTCTGGCAGATGGTCGTACTCTCCGTCAAGAATCCCCTTGAATCCGGCAATCGTGTCCTTAAGCGAAACATACTTGCCGGGCGCATTCGTGAAAATTTCCGCCACCGTGAACGGCTGGGAAAGGAACTGAGAGATACGGCGAGCCCGTGCCACGGTTTGCTTGTCTTCATCGGACAGTTCATCCATGCCCAGAATCGCAATAATGTCCTTCAGCTCCTTATAGCGTTGCAGCACCGTCTGCACACCGTTGGCCACATCGTAGTGTTCCTGCCCGATGACCAGCGGGTCAAGCTGCCGGGAACTGGAGTCCAGCGGATCTACCGCCGGGTAAATGCCCAAGGAGGCAATTTCTCTGGACAACACCACCTTGGCATCAAGGTGAGCGAAGGTCGTCGCCGGTGACGGGTCAGTCAAATCGTCCGCAGGCACGTAAACCGCCTGAATGGAGGTAATTGATCCTGTCTTGGTAGACGTGATTCGCTCCTGCAGCGCGCCCATTTCCTCAGCCAGGGTCGGCTGGTAGCCCACCGCGGACGGCATACGGCCCAGCAGCGCAGACACTTCGGTGCCCGCCAGCGTATATCGATAGATGTTATCGATGAACAACAGGACATCCCGGCCCTCATCGCGGAACTTTTCCGCCATGGTCAGTCCGGACAGCGCAACACGCAGGCGATTGCCCGGTGGCTCATTCATCTGGCCGTATACCATGGACACCTTGGATTCGCCCTCCAGGTCGATAACGCCAGACTCCTGCATTTCGTGATAGAAGTCGTTGCCTTCACGTGTTCGCTCACCAACGCCGGCAAAAACAGACAGCCCGGAGTGTTCGGTTGCGATATTGTTGATCAACTCCATCATGTTGACGGTCTTGCCGACACCTGCGCCACCGAACAGACCGACTTTACCGCCCTTGGCAAACGGGCAGACCAGATCGATAACCTTGATACCGGTTTCCAGCAGCTCGTTGGTGCTGGAAAGCTCTTCATAAGTAGGCGCTTTTCGGTGAATCGGCATACGCTCCTGCTCACCGATGTCTCCCCGCTCGTCAATGGGCCGGCCAAGTACGTCCATGATCCGTCCCAGCGTCTCCGTGCCGACCGGCACCGACACGGGGGCTCCAGTATCCTGCACGCTGAGTCCCCGGCTCAGACCCTCGGTGCTGCCCAGAGCGATAGTGCGCACAATCCCGTCACCCAACTGCTGTTGCACTTCAAGCGTGATGTCTCTGTCGTCGACAGTCAGGGCGTCGTATACCTGGGGCACGTCATCGCGCGCGAATTCCACGTCGATAACCGCGCCAATGATTTGTACGATGCGACCGCTACTCATGTTCGGTTCCTCTTTCAATGTGGCCGTTGCGACAGCCAGTTCAATCTAATAGTTAAATTCGTCTCTGCGTTTTATGGGGTCGCCACAAAACGCGTTTTATTGCTAAACCGCCGCCGCGCCGCCCGCGATTTCCGACAACTCCTGAGTAATGGCCGCCTGGCGGGCTTTGTTATAAACCAGCCCAAGCTCCTCAATAAGATCGCCGGCGTTGTCGGAGGCATTTTTCATGGCCAGCATGCGCGCAGCCTGTTCGCACGCATTGTTCTCCACCACAGCCTGGAAGACCTGTGACTCGATATATCGAAGCAACAGTCCGTCCAGCAGCTCTTTGGCATCAGGCTCGTAGAGATAGTCCCAGTGATGCTGCAGTTCCTCATCATCAGACGGCAACAGTGGTAACAGCTGCTGAACCGTCGGTTGATGCGTCATGGTGTTCACAAAGTCGTTGCTCACCAACATCAGACGATCAATTTCTTCCCTGTCAAACTTGTCCAGCAGTACACGAACCGATCCGATCACATCCGCCAGCTCGGGTGATTCACCCATGTCTCTTACCGAAGCAACCACGTTACCGCCGTAGCTGTTGAAAAACGTTGCGGCTCGACCTCCGATAGTGGCGATATCAATGCCCACGCCGGCATCAGCATATTCCTTCATCGATGCGACAGTTGCCTTGAATGAATTGATATTCAGGCCACCGCACAGACCTCTGTCGGTGGATACCACGATATAACCGACTCGCTTCACCTCACGCGTATCGAAATAGGCATGCTTATACTCCGGCTTGGCGCTCGCGATGTGACTGATGACCGCGCGAATACGATGCGCATAGGGTTTACCCAACTGCATGGCGTCCTGGGCCTTGCGCATTTTGCTCGCAGAGACCATTTCCATCGCCTTGGTGATCTTTTGAGTGTTCTTGATACTCGAGATCTTGTTGCGTATTTCTTTGCCGCCGGCCATGTGTCTTAGCTACCTTATCGCTTCTGTGATTGACTGCTTGTGTTCGTCGTGGAGTCGATCCAGCTACCAGGTCTGAGTTTCTTTGAACTTGTCGATCCCGGCCTTAAACTGCGCCTCGATGTCGTCATTCCAGTCGCCAGATTCATTGATGCTGGCCAGCAGGTCGCCATGCTCGCTATTCATATAGCTCAACAGGGCGGCTTCGAAATCCAGAACCTTATTCAGCTCGATATCTTTGAGGTATCCCTCATTGGCTGCATAGATCGATACCGCCATCTCCGCAATGGAGAGAGGAGAGTACTGCTTCTGCTTCATCAGCTCGGTAACGCGCTGACCGTGTTCAAGCTGCGAGCGAGTCGCATCGTCCAGATCAGAGGCGAACGCCGCAAAAGCTGCAAGCTCACGATATTGGGCCAGTGCTATACGGATACCACCACCGAGTTTCTTAATGATCTTAGTCTGTGCCGCACCACCGACCCGTGACACCGAGATTCCGGGGTTCATTGCCGGACGGATACCGGAGTTGAACAAATCTGTTTCAAGAAAGATTTGTCCGTCGGTGATTGAAATCACGTTGGTGGGAACAAACGCCGATACATCGCCAGCCTGTGTCTCAATGATCGGCAAAGCGGTAAGTGAGCCGGTCTTGCCCTTCACTTCACCGTTGGTAAATTTCTCAACGTAGTCTGCGCTGACCCGGGAGGCGCGCTCAAGCAGGCGGGAGTGAAGATAAAACACGTCGCCAGGATAAGCCTCTCTACCAGGCGGTCGGCGAAGAAGCAGCGCAATCTGTCGATAGGCAATCGCCTGTTTGGTCAGATCATCGAATACAATCAGAGCGTCTTCACCACGGTCTCTGTAGTATTCCCCCATCGTGCTGCCAGAGTACGGTGCGATAAACTGCATGGACGCAGGGTCCGACGCTGAGGCCGCGACAACAATGGTGTATTCCATCGCACCGTGTTCTTCAAGCTTCTGAACCACGTTCGCAATCGACGATGCCTTCTGGCCAACCGCGACGTAAATACATTTTACGCCCTTGCCCTTCTGGTTAATGATGGTGTCGATCGCAACCGCAGTCTTGCCTACCTCGCGGTCGCCAATGATCAGCTCGCGCTGGCCACGACCTACCGGTGTCATGGAGTCGATTGACTTAAGCCCGGTCTGCACCGGTTGAGATACCGATTGTCGCGCGATGACGCCGGGTGCCACTTTTTCGACCGCGTCTGTCAGCTTGGTCTCTACCGGGCCTTTTCCATCAATGGGCTTACCAAGAGCGTCGACTACCCGACCCTCAAGTTCGGGTCCTACCGGCACTTCAAGAATGCGGCCTGTGCATTTACAGGACTGACCTTCCTTGAGGCTGAGGTAGTCTCCCAGCACAACGGCACCCACAGAGTCTCTCTCCAGGTTGAGAGCCATACCGTAGATACCACCCTCAAATTCAATCATTTCCCCGTACATGACATCGGTCAGACCGAAAATACGGATAATGCCGTCTGACACGCTAACAATTGTGCCTTCATTTTTGGCCTGCACAGATACATCGAGGCTGTCGATGCGCTGTTTGATAATTTCACTGATTTCTGACGGATTCAGTTGTTGCATGCTTGTTTCCTTTGTTCCTGAAATGCCTTCGGTTTAGGGCTCAGGAATTCATTGATTCAACTAACTTGACCAGTTTTCCGCGCACCGAACTATCGATGACGGTATCGCCAGCACGGACAACGGCTCCACCTATCAGGCTGTTGTCCACGCTCGTGCTGAGGTTGATCTCTCGCGCTAGGCGCGCTTTCAGGCCCTGCACCAAATTGTTTAAGGTTTCTGAACTGACTTCGAAGGCCGTCGTGATCTCGACGTCAATGGATTTCTCCTGATTTGCCTTCAGTATATGGAACAGGGAGGAGATCGCAGGCAACAGGATCAGGCGCTTGTTTTCAGCGAGCAGTCGGATGAAGTTCTGACCCTTGTCGCTAAGCTCGTCACCCAGCAACCCGACAAAAGCGTCTGCCATGCTGTCAGTCGAGAGCGCAGGGTCGGTCAGCAACCCGATGACTGACTGCTCAGATGATACAGCTGCGGCCGTAGTCAGCATGGCAGACCAGTTATCCAGCGCGCTGTCGTCCAGGGCCGATTGAAACGCCGCTTTCGCGTAAGGTCTGGCTAATGTGGTGAGTTCTGCCATTGCCTGAGGTTACCCTTTACTCACAGTTCCGCTGCGAGCTTACTCAGAAGCTCTTCGTTCGCAGCCTGATCGATTGATCGTTCCAGAATTTTCTCAGCACCGGCTACCGCAATGGCGCCAACCTGTTCACGCAGTGCTTCGCGGGCCCGGTTCATCTCCTGCTCAATTTCCGCATTGGCTCCCGCGATGATCCGCTCGCCTTCTTCTCTGGCTTTATCTTTAGCTTCTTCGACAATCTGTGAGGCGCGCTTGTTGGCCTGGTCGATAATCGAAGCTGCCTGCTCCTTGGCTTCGCGCAGCTGATCGGTCGAAGCGTTTTGCGCCAACTCCAGATCTTTCTGCGCCCTAGCAGCAGCCTCAAGGCCATCTGCGATACGCTGCTTGCGCTCTTCCAGAACATTGGAGAAGAGTGGCCAGACCTTGGTAGAACAGAACCACCAAAAAACAAAGAAGGCGGCCGACTGTCCAAAGATGGTAAGGGTGATATCCACGGAGAATTCTCCCGCTAGTTAGTGTGGTTTAAATTCTGACAGAGCCCTTAACCCAACTGGCTGAGGAACGGGTTCGCAAACGTAAACCACATACCAATACCGATACCGATCATTGTGATCGCATCGATCAGACCAGCAACCAGGAACATTGAGCCCTGAAGCTTGGGTGCCATTTCAGGCTGTCGAGCAGAACCTTCCAGGAACTTGCCCCCTAAGATGCCGAAGCCGATCGCCGTGCCCAGTGCGCCCATGCCGAGCAGCCAGAACACGCCGATTACAGTTGCTGCCAATATAGTTTCCATTTTTTTCTCCAGTTCAGAAGGAAAGTGTTAACAAAGTGAGTTAGTGGTGGACCCCGTCATGAGCTGCGTTGAGGTAAACAATGGTTAACATCATGAACACAAACGCCTGCAGAGGAACCACAAGGATATGAAAGACCGCCCAGACAAAATGGAACGGCAGTTGGTAAAGTCCCAGCAATGCTGAAATCACCAGAAACAGAAGCTCGCCGGCATACAGATTGCCAAACAGTCTGAGGCCAAGAGAAATAGGCTTGGCCAACAGAGTGGGTATTTCAATCATCAGATTGAACGGCATCATCCACTTACCGAAGGGGTGGAACGCTAACTCGCTGAAGAAGCCCCAGGCGCCCTTGTTTTTGATGCTGTAGTAAATAATCAGGGCGAAAATACTGAACGACATGCCCAGGGTGATGTTCGGGTCCGTTGTCGGCACCACCTTAAACGACATGTGCTCCTGCCCGAAGAAGTGTCCGATAAAAATGGCAACCTCCGGCAGCCAGTCAACGGGCACCAGATCCATCAAATTCATCAGCAGAATCCAGACAAACACGGTAAGAGCCAGCGGGGCAATAACCGGGTTTTTATGATTAAAACCTTCGGAAACTCGCTCATCCACGAACTCGAATATGCTTTCGACAAAGTTCTGCACGCCGTTGGGGACGTCAGAGGTGGCTTTTTTGCCGATCCAGCGGAAAAACAGCAGGGCGCCGCCGCCGAGAAACAGGGACCAGAATAGGGTATCGACGTGAAACGCCATGAAGCCCATCTCAGTGGCTTCTTCCATCGTATGAGCAAAACCCCAGTGTCCATCGGGGTGCTGGCCGAATGTCAGATAGGAGAGGTGGTGGGTAATGTATTCCTGAGCAGTTGTCTCAGCACCATGCTCAGCTGCGGCGTGTGCCGCATCGGCTAACTCTGCCATGAGGTTTTCCTGACTCTCTCAAATTCCAAATTTGCCAAATGCACGCCGGGTGGCTCAGTGTCTCCCGTTGTCGCCCGCCGTCTCACACCCTCTCAGGGTGATGGGGTGCTCTTGTGCCCGTTCGGGGTGTAATCGATTCTGACAGCGGCAGCGACTCCGACCACGTGCACGATCAGAAACGCCAGTATCATGGCGCCTTCAACCACGTTGGGCAGTAAAGAGAAGCTCAAAGCGAACATCACAACGGTGATACAAAATTTGCCGATTTCCCCTGCCAGAAATCCCTTAACAATCTTCTGAGCGTTTCTCGCCCCCCGGTGCTTAAACGCCTGCGCTGCAAAAAAAGCGTTCGATCCGCTACTGACCCCACCCCCCAGCAACACAGAAAAGGCTGTAGAGGCATTGATCAGAACCAAAGAGACAACTGCTATAAAAGTGGTTGCCGATATCTGGGCAATGATCACTTTATGGACAGGCGGGGATTTCAAGTTTGTCACGATTACGACAGACAGACTCGCAGTATGTCTGAGTCTGTCCCAAGGCCCCCCACGACACTTTTCTTGCTACGGTGGTCACCAAAAGCACGCGCATTATAGGGACTTTGCTGGGGTATCGCAACACTGCATCAGAATCATTTTGACTCTGAAAATAAAGGGTTTTTTTTGCCAAATGGCGGTACCTGGCAACGCCATTTCGACCAGAATTTCTGATTGGTTCTGGGCTGGAATTCAGACCTAACTGATGTGCGCCAGAATGCCGTCCAGTTCGTCTAGCGAATTGTACTTCACCACGACCTTGCCCTTGCCTTTGGCGGTGTGCTGGATCATTACCTTCGCGCCGAGTTTTTCGGCCAGATTGTCCTCGAGATTCTTGATGTCAGGGTCAGATGCCTGCTTGCTCTTGACCGCGCCCGACTCGGAAGTGAGCCGCCTGACCAAAGCTTCCGTCTGACGCACTGAAAGCCCCTTGCCCGAGACCACTCGCGCAGCACTGGTTTGCTGTTCATCGGGCAGCGCCAGCAGCGCTCTGGCATGCCCCATCTCGAGGTCCCCGTGTTCCAGCATCCTTCTGACATCAATGTGCAGGCCAATCAGACGCATCAGATTGGTCACCGTCACACGGGATTTGCCCACAGCGTCGGCGACTTCCTGCTGAGTGAGTTCAAACTCATCCTGCAGACGCTTGAGGGCCATGGCCTCTTCAATCGGGTTGAGATTTTCCCGCTGAATGTTCTCAATCAGCGCCATGGCAATGGCGGCTTCATCACCCACCGGTTTAACAATTGCGGGTATGGTGTCCAGGCCCGCCATCTGCGTGGCTCGCCAGCGCCGTTCACCGGCAATAATTTCGTACTTATCTGAGGAAATTGGCCTGACAACGATTGGCTGCATGACGCCCTGATTCTTGATCGACGCAGACAATTCTTCGAGGGCTTCCTCATGCATGTCGGTTCGCGGCTGATACTTCCCGCGCTGAATGAGATCTACGGGTATGTTCTTAAGATCCCCATCCCGGTCAGGTGTCGGACTGTCGACTCGGGTCTGCGACGGCTCCGTGTCACGCGGACGCCCGCCGAGCAGGCTCGCCATCGTCTGCGAACTTCCGGAGGAAAGTAGCGCATCGAGCCCTTTGCCGAGTTTCTTCTTATCGTTCATTATGTGGTTAGCCCAGTTGGGAATTCCTGATGTATAAAGTTAGTGAGTATTTACTAATTAACATCAAGAAGGTCACGCTTATTGAATCACCCGGGCCGACTCGTCATGGCGGCGCAACATTTCTCCAGCCAGAGCCAGATAGGCGATGGCTCCCCGAGATTTACGGTCGTATTTAATGACAGGCTTGCCGTAGCTCGGCGCCTCGGCGAGTCGGATATTTCGCGGCACGACGGTTCGGTAGACCGCATCGCCGAAATAGTTAAACAGTTGGCCGTTAACTTCGCTTGTCAGTTTATTGCGCGGGTCATACATCGTGCGGAGTATGCCTTCTATTTTCAGTGTCGGGTTGATCCGGTCCTGAATCGCGCGAATGGTATCCATCAGCGCCGACAACCCCTCCAGTGCGTAATACTCGCACTGCATCGGGATGACCACACCATCAGCAGCCACCAGAGAATTGATCGTCAGCATGTTGAGCGCCGGCGGACAGTCGATGACGATAAAGTCATAACGTTCCCGGTTTGCTTCGATGATATTCCGTAACCGAAGCTCCCGGTTCTCAAGGGAAATCAACTCGACTTCCGCTGCCACCAGGTCGCCGTTTGCAGGAAGCAGATCGTACTCTCCGTCTTCTGGTCGTGCTACCACGCTGGCAAAGTCTGCCTGATCAGTTAACAGGTCGTAGATTGAATACTCGAGCCCGTTCTTGTTTATCCCCGAACCCATCGTGGCATTGCCCTGGGGGTCCATATCAATCAGCAGAACCCGGTTTCGTGTCACGCTGAGTGAGGCCGCCAGATTCACTGAGGTAGTGGTTTTCCCCACGCCGCCTTTCTGATTGGCAATGGCCAGTACTTTGCTCACAGTCACTCCCTGTCCTTTATGTTCTTATCGCGCGCTTCGACGACCCGAACAGTTTACCCTAATGAGGTCGCCCTGTGTGCTAAATCTTATTGATAACTTCCTTCTCTGCTGGGCTTTTTACGACGGTTGCCAGATGTCGCTGCTCGTTGAGAAATGGCACCGAAATTTTTTGCAGCGCCAGTGCTTCAAAGCCAGGAGGCAGATCTGCAACCTCGGCGCTGGCCAGCTGGCCTTTCAGGGCGCACAACCGGGTGTGACCCTGCATGAGAACGCCCAGCTTTTCGGTCAAATCCCGCAAGGATGCAAAAGCGCGGCAAGTCACGATATCCAGAGGTGCAACGGGTTGATAATGTTCCAGCCGGCTGTGCTCGATGCGGACATTTTCCAGGTTAAGCGCCACTTTCACCTGAAACAGAAACCGCGTTTTCTTGCCGTTGCTGTCAAGCAAAGTGAATGATGACTCTGGATGAAAAATTGCCCAGGGTACTCCCGGCAGGCCTGCACCCGAGCCGACATCCAGCACGTGCGCACCGGGAGGGATTGCGACAAGCGGCAGAGCCGACAAACAATCAAACAGATGCCTGATCAGTAGCGGCTCAGCCCTGCAATCAGCCACAAGATTGTAGGTCTGATTCCATTTCTGAATCAGACCCAGGTAGGTTTCGAGCTGTTTACTTTGCCGGGCGGTAACAGGCAATCCGATCTGCTTTAACCCGTCTGACAATCGATCATGCAATAACATAAAGCACCGATAACCGTCCGGGTTGACGTGATGGTGTGCTGCGGGCAGGTGGCGACAAAGGCCTAGCTCGCTTTTCGAGTCGTCGCACCGTATTTCTTGAGATAGACCAGCAACAGAGAAATCGCAGCCGGCGTCATACCCGGTAAGCGGGACGCCCTGCCAATATTGTCCGGCCTCGCCGCTTCCAGTTTCTGCTTCAGTTCTGTGGAGAGTCCCTGAACTGATGAGTAGTCAAAATCAGCGGGAATGGTCGTGTTTTCCTGTCTTTTCAGTCTGGAGATTTCCTCAGACTGCCGGTCAATATACCCCTGGTATTTGATCTTTATCTCAGCCTGAAGACGAGCCTGTTCCGCTATCCGGCGTTCCGGGCTGTCTGCGTCTGAGTCTGATCCGGCCACTGGGCTCCCGAGAATTTCGAGCAGGGTGTCATAGTTCAACTGAGGTCTCGCAAGCAATTCAGACAGTCGGTATTCACGAGCAATAGGCTTCTCCAGAAAAGCATTCAGCTTAGCCGCGGCGCTGGAGTCCTTGTGAATGATATTTTCATTCAGATAATCAAGTTCAGCAGCAACCGCACTGGCTTTTTGCTGATAAAACGCCCAGCGCTCAGCATCAACCAGACCGAGCTCCCTGCCTGTGGGGGTAAGTCGGGAGTCGGCATTGTCTTCCCTCAGTGTCAGTCGGTATTCTGCCCGACTGGTGAACATGCGGTACGGCTCGTTGGTCCCCAGGGTGATGAGGTCATCAATTAAAACACCGAGGTAGGCCTGGTCTCTGCGGGGGCACCAAGATGCCTTCCCCTGCACCGCGAGCGCGGCATTCAGTCCGGCCAGCAGACCCTGCGCAGCGGCTTCCTCATATCCGGTTGTGCCATTGATCTGGCCGGCAAAGTAGAGTCCTTCCACAAAACGCGTCTCAAGGGAATAATTCAAATCTCTGGGATCAAAAAAATCATATTCAATGGCATAGCCGGGGCGCGTGATATGTGCTTTTTCAAATCCCCTGATCTGCCGGACCATTTCAATCTGCACATCGAAAGGCAGACTGGTTGAGATCCCGTTGGGATACAGTTCGTTGGTTTTCAGCCCCTCCGGCTCAACAAAAATCTGGTGGCTGTCCTTGTCAGCGAATCGCATCACCTTGTCTTCAATCGAGGGACAGTAGCGAGGTCCGGTTCCTTCAATCACTCCCGTATACATCGGCGAGCGGTCGAGTCCGCTGCGGATGATTTCATGACAGGCAGCATTGGTGCTGGTGATGTAGCAGGGGATCTGCTGCGGATGTTCTGCCTGTCTCCCCAGAAATGACATAACCGGCGTCGGACTGTCGCCATGTTGAATTTCCATGACGGAAAAATCCACACTCCTGGAATCAATTCTCGGCGGCGTGCCGGTTTTCAGGCGCTCTACCCTGAAAGGGAGCTGCCGAAGACGCTCTGCCAGCGCAACAGAGGGTGGATCACCCGCTCTACCGCCGCTGCTTTGCTCCAGACCGATGTGAATTTTGCCGCCCAGAAAGGTGCCAGTGGTGAGGACAACTTTCTTGCTGACAATCTCCAGTCCCATCTGAGTTCGCACGCCACCGACCACCCCGTCGGACAGCAAAAGATCATCAACAGCAGACTGAAAGATTGACAGGTTCTCCTGCCCCTCGAGTATTTCCCGAATGGCCGCTTTGTAGAGCACACGATCTGCCTGAGCGCGGGTGGCTCGAACGGCAGGCCCTTTGCTGGCATTGAGAACCCGGAACTGGATGCCGGCTCGGTCCGTCGCCCGCGCCATTGCACCTCCGAGCGCATCAATCTCTTTGACAAGATGGCTCTTGCCTATGCCGCCTATCGCCGGGTTGCAGGACATCTGACCCAGCGTTTCAATACTGTGGGTTACCAGCAGCGTATTGGCCCCAGTACGAGCAGAGGCAAGAGCCGCTTCGGTACCGGCATGCCCACCGCCCACCACGATGACGTCGTATTCCAATCCGTAGCGCATAGTCACGTTTATCTGCTGATTTTCAGGGGGGTGAAGTATATAGCGATCTCGCGTAATTGACAGGCCTGTCAGTGCGGTAAGGCTGTTCAGCGCTGATTTCTCTGAGCCGTTAATTATCTGATTGATAAATATATATAGTTATAAAGTATAGATAGAAGAAGGTATTGATACTGTTGTTATAGGGGGACAGAATATCTGTTGAAAGCCTAAAAAACCTTATATATTTCAGATTCTTAACCCTTTGACAAGTGGGTGTGAAACCGCGGTATTAAAACGGTATACCTTATGCACCGATTGTGGGTGTTTGGACGCCCCAGGGTGTTCAGCCGTGAACCGGTGATTCACCCACAAGACGTACCCAACGCTGAACAGGGTTTTGCACAGGAAGCTGACACGGTGTCTCGACTGACCCTGCCGGGTCAGAGGTCTTGGCGAGGTTACTTACCTATGCAGAAATTTGAGAAGATCTCTCCAAGAAGATCATCGCTGCTCACTTCGCCGGTAATCGCACCGAGAAAGGTCTGAACCCGACGTAGATCTTCTGCAACGAGCTCAAGAGGTAAGCGCTCACAAACCCCTGAAACCGCGCTTTCAAGGGATTCCTGAGCATTCGACAAGGCTGTAAGGTGTCGTTCCCTGGCGCTGAAATTCCCCTCTCCCGAGCTCTGGTACCCGGCCAGCTCGGTGAGGTGATCCCTCAGATCATCAAGACCTGCGCACGTTTTGGCTGACAGTCGGAATAACTTGAGCACATGGTCTTGGTAGTGTGTGGATGAAACACCCGGCTCATGGCACTCAGTCAAATCGATCTTGTTGTATACCACGCAGACCCGGTTAAGCAGCTGGGCAAGCTCGGTTAAATGGTTTGCCGCGTCAATGGCTGTTTCACCATACTTTCCGGCAAAAAGCGTTTGTAAAACTGGGCCGGGCTCCTGATCAGAATACACAGCGCTGTCCGCCACCAGCAGGATAAGATCCGCTTCATCGAGTGCAGAGACAGCTCTTTTGACGCCTTCCCGCTCAACAACATCCGTGCTGTCACGCATGCCGGCGGTGTCGATGATATGGACGGGCAGACCATTAAGGTTGATTTCCTGACGAATGACATCCCGAGTAGTACCGGGAATGTCTGTCACGATGGCAGTGTCGGTACCGGCCAGCGCGTTCAACAGACTCGACTTGCCGGCATTGGGTGCGCCGACAAGAACCACGGTAATCCCGTCTTTGACTACCAGTCCCTGATGGGCCGCCTCAAACACATCGGTAAGACGCTGACTGGCGGTCTCCATCGCCTCGGCCACCCCAGTGTCTGTCATGATATCGATGTCTTCATCAGTGAAATCGATGGCGGCTTCAACATTGACCCGGATTCTGGTGATGTCTTCAACCAGCTGGTGGATTTTTTCCGAAAAAACGCCTTTAAGCGTTCTCATGGCTGACCGGGCCGCCTGGGCTGAGCTTGCATCTATGAGATCAGCGATGGCTTCAGCCTGCAGGAGATCGATCTTACCATTCAGGAACGCTCGTTCAGTAAACTCCCCCGGTGCCGCCAATCTGGCGCCCCGGGCAATACACTGTTCAAGCAGGGACTGAAGCACTTGCGGACCGCCGTGACCCTGAAGTTCCACAACATTTTCACCCGTGAAGGAGTGGGGCGCCTTGAAGAAAAGCGCGATGCCGCTGTCGATCAGCTCGCAGTTGCTGTTCATCATGTCAACAAAGGTGGCCAGCCTGGGTTGTAAGGTAAGTCCGGTAATCCGTTGTCCGATGGCCAGTGCTTCGGGCCCGGACAGCCGGACGATACCGATGCCGCCACGCCCTGTGGCAGTGGCAATGGCACAAATAGTGTCTGCGTCCTCTTTAATCATGCGATCTGTTCAGGCGTTTACTGGCAAAGGATGCCGGCTGACTACCAGCGTCAGTGCTCGGGATTGCCCCTCAAGCCGCCTTTTTGCCGTCGTGGGCAGCTTCCAGTTTTCTGGTGATATACCACTGTTGAAGAATGCCCAGCAGTCCGTTTGTTAACCAGTAGAGTACAAGACCTGCCGGGAACCAGAGAAACAATACTCCCATCATGACGGGCATGATTTTCATGACTCTGGCCTGTATAGGATCGGCCGGTGTCGGACTGAGGCTTGTTTGCAGGTACATGGTCGCCGCCATCAGCAGAGGCAGGATAAAGTAGGGATCCCGCACGGAAAGATCCTGCAGCCACAATCCGAAAGCCGCGTGACGGAGTTCCACGCTTTCCAGCAAGACCCAGTAGAGCGCTATAAAAACCGGCATCTGAACCAGCATCGGCAAGCACCCACCAAACGGATTGATCTTCTCTTTCTTATAAAGCTCCATGGTGGCCTGCTGCAGCTTCATTCTGTCATCGCCATAGGTTTCTTTCAGCGACTCCATTTTAGGCATCACGCGGCGCATCCCGGCCATTGACCGGTATTGGGTTTCCGTCAATTTGTAGAACAGAGCTTTGACCACCAGCGTCAGCGCGATGATCGAGAAGCCATAATTATTGATAAAGGAATCGATCTGACGCAGCAGCCAGTAGATCGGGGCAGCAAGGAACCACAAAAACCCGTAATCAATAGTCAGGTCCAGATTGGGCGAGATTTCAGCGAGGACGTACTGGTCTTTCGGGCCGGCGTAAAACCCCATTCGGTATTCGGCCGTCTCCCCGGGCGCAACGACGATCGCACTGCCTGTGAACTCCCCGAAATACTGGCCCACATCATTTTTCCTTGTGGTGTACCGATTGGTCTGGCCAGCCTCGGGAATCCAGGCAGAAATGAAATAATGCTGACTGAATCCGACCCAGCCACCTTGGGTGTCAAATGCTTCAGTGCCATCATCCACCTCATCAAAATCGATTCGTATGTAGGGGTCATCTTCTGAGGTGGTGACAAAGCCGAGATAAGTGCGACCAAACCCACCTACGGCGCTGGGGTCGTCAAAAACGTCCCGTTTAATCTGCCCAAAAGCATTGGCCTGAAAACGATCGGTACTCTGGTTTGAAATAAGAAAGCTGACCTCAATCAGGTAACTACCGCGCGTAAACCGATATCGTTTGGTCACGGTGACCTCATCGGTTTCGCTCACCAGATCCACTGTGAGTTGTTCGTCGGTTTCCTGCATCACGTAACTGGATAGCCGACTTCGGTAACTTGCTCTGCCGCCGCTGTCGATCCCGTCTGGTCCGATCAACCCGCTCTGTGCCACGTAACTACGGCCCGGCTGGGTCTGAAGTAGATCAAAGGGGTCACTTGGAACATCTAGCTGTTTGAGAAACTGGGGAAGCGCGAGGCTGGTAATATCTCCCCCATCCAAGCTGATACTGAGCTCCAGGGTGTCGGTAATGACGCGTACGGTTTCACCGGTAGCAATGCTTGGCACATTGCCACTGGTGGTGGTGTCAGCCGTGCTTGGCGCGGTGGCTGGCAGGGAACTGGGTAAATCTACCGGTCTGTCTGCGTCAGCGGCCGTGTCTGGCGTGAGGACCACGACGGAGTCAGCGCCCTCAATAGTCGGCGGATAGTCTTCCTGCCACGCAAGCAGCATCAGGTAGGTGACGATTGCGAGGGCTGAGTAAAGTGAAAAGCGCGTGAAATCCATAGGTCAGCTCTTAAGTTCCGGGTGACGAGCGGGATCAGGTACAGGGTCCATTCCGCCTTCATGCCAGGGGTGGCATTTACTCAGCCTGTTGACGCCCAACAGCATGCCTTTAATCGGGCCATGCAGTTGTATGGCTTCTTTTAGATAGTGCGAACAGGTGGGATAAAAGCGGCAGTTGCTTCCAAGCAAGAGGCTGAAAAATCGCTGGTAGATGTCGATCATGCCGATCAGGAGCTTGGTAATCATTTCAGTATCGTGCTTTCAGGCTGCCTTTAGTCAGGTCGCGGGTTGGTTTTCTGGCATTTTAGCGCAACATCAGCCCAGAGTGTGTTGAGTTGGGCAAAGGCTTGTCGGTTGTGGGTTTTATCAGCACCCTTTCTGACCAGAACAACCAGATCTAAATGACGGGGAAACGGTTCAAGCGATCTGAATGACGTTCTGATGAGCCTTTTTAACCGGTTTCTTTGGACGGCAGTTGGGATGTGTTTTTTGGCGACGATTAAACCGAGTCGGGTGTTCGCGTCGCGACTGAATCTGGCTAGTATCAGAAAGTAGCGACAGGAAACCTTGAAGTGGGTCTGATCGAAGACAGCGCTGTAATCGGCAGCATTAAGCAGGCGCGAGGCTTTGGGAAAGCTCTGAGATGCCACAAGGCCTTACACCTGGATGCCATTAAGCGTCGGGTTCTCAGGCCGACAGCTGCGCTCGACCCTTTGCGCGACGTCGCTTGAGCACCAGTCGGCCACCCTTGGTAGACATCCGCGCGCGGAATCCGTGAGTGCGAGCTCGCTTGAGAACGCTAGGCTGATATGTTCGCTTCATAGTGAGTTATCCGTCTGTTTTGCTCGCGAACCGAAACGGGTTCGAAAAAGAGCGCGAATTCTAGTGGTTTTGGGTCAAACTTGCAACGCGGACTCGAGAGAATTGCCTGGCCAAATGCCGCCGGACCGTAGGTTGCCTCGCCGGCTTGAGGCAGGCTGAACGCGCCGGTGGGCCATCCATAAATTAGCCACAAGTTATCCACAAGTTATTTATGCACAGGCTGGCCGCTTCAGGCAAAAATTTACGGAATTTTCAGTCGGGAAAAACAGGGCAAATTCTCATAAACAATTGATAAATATAGATAAAAAATCAAACCAAAAAATGGCTTTTCTGCTCTCTGGGCAGTGGATAAGTGCTTTGTTCGTCGTTATGATTCCCAGCATAAAAAACTAAAACAGGCAATCGGAAAAGACAGTCGTGGTAGTTGAGCATTGGCAGAGATGTAGTGAACGTCTCAAAGAAGAGTTACCCCCGCAGCAATTTGGCACCTGGATAAGGCCCCTCCGGGCTGAGCTGGAGCAGACAAGCTTGCACCTCTATGCACCTAACAGGTTCATCCTGGATTGGGTGAAGAATAAATATCTGGCGCGAATCTCAGATCTTTTAGAGGAACAGGCGGGCGAGCCGCTCAAGGTGCATCTGCAGGTCAGCAACCCGCATGGTACCGTCGCTGCGGCCCCCGAGCCGGCGGCCGTCAGGGTGTCGCGCCCGCCGGCTGAAGACGCGCGCGGCAGCCGCCCAGAGCCCGGATTGTCCGCCGGGCTGCAGCGAAAAGCCGGATCCAGAGTGGATACGATTATAGACGGTAAGCTGATGCACCGGGGCTCGCTGAAGCCGGATAACACGTTCGACAGCTTCATTGTGGGTAAGTCCAATCAGCTTGCTCGCGCGGCAGCCATGCAGGTTGCTGAGAATCCCGGCTTTGCCTATAACCCGCTGTTTATCTACGGGGGAGTAGGGCTGGGTAAAACCCACCTGATGCATGCGATCGGCAATTATCTGGTCAGCAAAAAACCCGATGCCAAAGTGGTTTACCTCCACTCGGAAACGTTCGTGGCTACCATGGTCACTGCGTTACAGATGAATGCGATTAATGAGTTCAAACGGTTTTACCGCTCGGTTGATGCCTTGCTTATCGATGACATTCAGTTTTTTGCCGGCAAAGAGCGGTCGCAGGAAGAGTTCTTCCATACTTTTAACGCCTTATTAGAGGGCGGGCAACAAATAATCCTCACTTGTGATCGTTTCCACAAAGAGATCAATGGCCTCGAAGAAAGACTCAAATCCCGTTTTGGTTGGGGGCTGACGGTAGCGGTGGAACCCCCTGAGCTCGAGACCCGGGCGGCCATTCTGATCAATAAGGCCGCGCAGTCTGGCATTGAATTGCCCTATGATGCGGCCCTGTTTATTGCACAGCGACTGAGGTCCAACGTGCGAGAGCTGGAAGGTGCGTTGAAGCGGGTGATAGCGCATGCCAGTTTCAAAGGGGCCGCTATCGATCTTGAGCTGATCAAGGAGGCGTTAAGAGACCTGTTTGCCCTGCAAGACAAGCTGGTGACTATTGACAATATACAGCGGTCTGTCGCCGAGTATTATAAGATTAAAATGGCCGACATGTTGTCAAAAAGGCGTAATCGCTCTGTCGCAAGACCCAGACAAGTCGCCATGTCGCTGTCGAAAGAGCTGACAAACCACAGTTTGCCGGAAATTGGCGACGCTTTCGGCGGGCGAGATCACACAACGGTCCTGCACGCCTGTAAACAGATCAACAAACTTCGGCACAGCTCTATGGATATTAAGGAAGACTACAACAATCTTCTACGCTCACTTTCTACCTAATAAGACATTGAAAAATAAAGGATTAATTAGGAAATGCAATTTCAGATAAGCCGTGACGCACTGCTCAAGCCACTTCAACTGGTGAGCGGGGTTGTTGAGCGTCGCCAGACCCTTCCGGTACTTGCCAATGTGTTGCTAGTTCTGAAAGAGAAAGAGCTGTCCCTGACTGGCACCGATTTAGAGGTTGAACTGGTGGGTAAAACGGAGGTTGACCAGGCCTTTCAGTCCGGAGAGGTCACTGTGCCCGCCCGCAAGCTTCTCGATATCTGCAAGTCACTGTCAGAGGGCGCGACGGTAGATATCGCTTTGGCGGATAAAAAGCTGGTGCTGAAGTCCGGGAGGAGCCGGTTCTCGCTGACCACGTTGGCGGCATCCGAATTCCCGAACGTGGAGGAAGAGCCCGATACCTTCTCTCTCAGTATCGGCCAGTCGAAGCTCAGGCAACTGTTGGACAACACCAGCTTCGCCATGGCGCAGCAGGACGTACGATATTATCTGAACGGGATGCTGTTTGAGGTTGGTAAGGACTACCTTCGGCTGGTGGCCACAGATGGCCATAGACTGGCAATGGAGACGGTCAGCCTGGAGTCTGCGGTGGAGGATACGCAACAGCAAATTCTGCCCCGGAAAGGGGTTGTTGAGCTGTCGCGTTTATTGAGCGAGGAGGGCGGAGACATTACGTTGACGTTCGGCCAAAACCATATCAGAGCCAAAGTGCCGGAATTTACCTTTACCTCAAAACTGGTCGACGGGAAATTCCCTGATTACAACCGGGTGCTGCCGAAAGGCGGCAACAAGTCCGTGATCGGGGATTGTCAGGAACTGCGGCAGGCCTTCGCGCGGGCGTCCATACTCTCTAACGAGAAGTATCGCGGTGTTCGAGTGATGCTGGCAGAGGGTGAAATGAAAATACTGGCAAACAACCCGGATCAGGAAGAAGCGGAAGAAGTGGTTGCTGTGGAGTACAGCGGTGAGTCCCTGGAGATGGGCTTTAATGTGTCGTACCTGATTGATGTCCTGTCCACTCTGAGCAGCAAACGGGCCCGGATCACGCTCTCTGATCCGAACAGCAGCGCCCTGCTTGAAGCCGAAGAAGGCGGCGATGCAGTCTATGTCGTTATGCCGATGAGACTTTGAGCCAGCTCGTCGGTGCCAGGTGAATCGGCTGTCTTGTTGGTAGTCGCTTACTTCACCGGGAACACGCGCGTGGCTTGGTCTCTTGCGATCTGCGCCCCCTGACTATGCCAACTATTGATCAGCTACAGATCAACAATTTCAGGAATTTCTCTGAAGTTAGCCTGGCACCCGGCCGCGGTGTGAATCTTATCTACGGTAGCAACGGAAGCGGAAAAACGAGTCTTCTGGAAGCGCTTTACGTGTTGTCCTCGGGAAAATCGTTTCGCAGCGCTCTGGTGGAGCCTCTCATTAAAGACGGCGCGCCTGAGGCCACGGTCTATGTCAGTACCACCGAGAGCGCAAAGCTCGGGCTGTCTAAGTCGAGAAATAAAAAAGCCCAGTTGAGGCTCAACGGGGAGAACCAGAGAAATTGGGATCAGGTGGCCAGAGCGTTACCCATGCTGGTCATTGATTCGGGGGCCTTTGATCTGTTGGAAGGGGGGCCCAAGATCCGACGCAGGTTTCTGGATTGGGGGGTGTTCCACGTGGAACCCACTTTCCTCGACAACTGGCGCCGGACCGCAAAATGCCTGGCACACAGAAACAGCCTTCTCAAATCAGGTTTTTCCAGAAGTGACGAGATCAGGGCGTGGGACGCCGAACTCAGCTTGGCTGCCCACGCCGTGGATACGGCCCGGGCTGACTATCTGGCAGAACTTCTGCCGCTATTTGAGCGGGTCTACAGCGCGTTAGTGGGTGTTCACACCGACCTTAGCGTCCAGTACAAACGTGGCTGGCCGGAAGAATGCTCGCTGGATGAGTGGCTTGCCACGAACCGTGAGCTCGATGTCAAGTACGGCTCAACCCAGGCGGGGCCGCATCGCGCGGACCTCGAGGTGAAAATAGGCCGTAGAAAAGCAACAGAAAGTTTATCCCGCGGGCAGGAGAAACTGCTGGTTTGTGCGTTGAAGGTCGCTCAGGGTGAGCTGCTGTCTGCCGCTGTCGGGCGGCGTTGCCTGTATCTCGTCGACGACTTGCCGGCGGAGCTCGATAGCCAGAACCGACAGCGGGTAATGAAGCACTTACTCACGCTGGGGTCTCAGCTCTTCGTGACCTCCGTGGAGGCGGAAGCAATTGATCTGAATGCATTCCACGACGCAGAAATCACTAGGTTTCACGTGGAACGTGGTACACTCTCAACCCAGCGGGCCAGCTTATAACTCCCGTACGGCGGGGGTTTGGGCCGCACAGGTGCCTGCAGGAACACAAGACATGTTTACGGAGCGTCGCCATGAGCGAAGAGAACACGCCGGACTATAACTCTGACAGCATTAAGGTGCTCAAAGGACTTGATGCGGTTCGAAAGCGACCGGGTATGTACATCGGAGACACCGATGATGGTACCGGGTTACACCATATGGTCTTCGAGTTGGTGGATAATTCGATTGATGAAGCCCTGGCAGGACACTGTGACACCATCGAAGTCACCATCCATGTCGGAGAAACCGTCACCGTGTCTGACAATGGCCGTGGGATACCGACTGAGATGCATAAGGAAGGGGTCTCGGCTGCTGAAGTCATCATGACCGTGCTGCATGCCGGCGGAAAGTTCGACGACAACAGTTATAAAGTGTCGGGTGGTCTGCACGGGGTGGGGGTGTCGGTTGTCAACGCGTTGTCCGAGGAGCTCAAGCTTACCATTCGCCGGGAGGGCGAGGTGTTCGAGCAGCACTATGCACACGGTACGCCTCGAGCTCCCCTTGCCGTGGTCGGCGAGACGCAAAGTAGCGGCACAGAGGTGCATTTCAAGCCGGCGGCCGAAACCTTCACCAACATTGAATTCCACTATGACATCCTGGCGAAAAAGCTTCGGGAGTTAGCGTTTCTTAACGCTGGCGTTGCCATCAATCTGAAAGATGAGCGTTCCGGTAAATCAGAACTCTATAAGTATGAGGGCGGATTGCGAGCCTTCGTTGATTATCTGAACACCAACAAGGCGCCGGTGAACAAGTTGTTCCACTTTACCTCTGAGCGAGAAGAAGACGGCATCACCGTCGAGGTTGCCCTGCAGTGGAACGATTCCTACCAGGAGAATATTTTCCCTTATACGAACAATATCCCCCAAAGGGATGGTGGCACGCATCTGGCGGGTTTCCGAGGCGCATTGACCCGCGTGCTGAAAAGCTACATTGACAAGGAGCTTGCCCAGAAGAAAGGTAAGGAAGTGGTTACTAGCGGCGACGACGCCAGAGAAGGGCTCACCGCCATCATCTCCGTCAAGGTTCCGGATCCGAAGTTCTCATCACAGACCAAAGACAAACTGGTCTCCTCAGAGGTCAAGACGGTTGTTGAGCAGGAAATGGCCTCGCACTTCAATGACTATCTGCTAGAGAATCCACAGGACGCCAAGCTTATCGTCAATAAAATGATTGATGCAGCACGCGCGCGTGAAGCGGCCCGCAAGGCGCGCGAAATGACTCGGCGCAAAGGGGCTCTGGATGTCGCCGGCTTGCCCGGTAAGCTGGCCGATTGTCAGGAAAAGGATCCGGCCTTATCTGAAATCTACATTGTCGAGGGTGACTCAGCGGGAGGTTCCGCGAAACAGGGCAGGAACCGGAAGAATCAGGCCGTTCTTCCTCTGAAAGGTAAAATACTCAATGTGGAAAAAGCCCGATTCGACAAAATGCTCAGTTCTGCAGAAATCGGCACGCTAATCAAGGCGCTGGGGTGTGGCATTGGCAATGAGGAATTCTCTCCGGAAAACCTTCGGTATCACAGCATCATCATCATGACGGATGCCGATGTAGACGGTTCTCATATCCGTACGCTGCTGCTCACTTTTTTCTTCCGTCAAATGCGTGACCTGGTCGAGCGCGGACATATTTATATTGCTCAACCGCCGCTCTATAAAATTCGCAAGGGCAAACAAGAGCAATACCTCAAGGACGACGGGGAGCTGGCGAACTATCAAACACAAATCGCGCTTGAGGGAGCCAGCCTGCACGTTAATCCAGATGCGCCCGGCATAGCGGACGATTCGCTGGAGTCCCTCGTTAACCAGTATCACGAAACCTATGCCATGATCAGTCGTCTGTCTCGAATCTACCCCACCGAGGTGCTGGAGGCGATGATTTACAGCGACCCGCTTACAGAATCTGACCTGAAGGACTCCTCCCGGCTGGAAGTCTGGATGAACGGCGTGGGTCTGCAGTTGGCGGAGCGGCATCCCGGAGTAAGCGCTAACTATACCTTTCGGGCCAATGAAGACAGTGAGAGGCGGCAATTCCTGCCAGAAGCTGTACTGAACTTACATGGCCTGGAGCGCTCGTATGTTTTCCAGGCGGATTTTTTCAATTCCGGCGAATACAAATTGCTGATGGGCCTTGGTGAGACTTTGAACGGCTTATTGGAAGAGGGCGCCTACATTAAGCGTGGTGAGCGCACTCGGGCGGTCTCGAGTTTTGGAGACGCCATTGAGTGGCTCACCAGGGACGCGATGAAGGGCCACTACCTACAGCGTTATAAGGGTCTGGGTGAAATGAACCCGGATCAATTGTGGGAAACGACGATGAACCCGGAGACCCGGCGTATGTTGCAGGTCACGATTGATGACGCCATTGGCGCCGACCAGCTGTTCAACACACTGATGGGTGATCAGGTTGATCCTCGCAGGGAGTTCATCGAGGACAATGCGCTTACGGCGGAGAATCTGGATATCTAGCGCGAGTCAATAACCTGAAAGTGGGCCCGGACCCACTGCTCTACCTCATCTGTCAGGTTTTTAACTGATCGGTCTTTTACTGCGATCGGATTGCCAACCTTTATCGAGACAACGCCCGGAAACTTGATGAAGCGATGGGAAGGCCACGCGTATCCCGAATTATGCACAATAGGTACGATGGGAACTTTCGCAGCAGCAGCCAGTGCGGTGCCACCTCGGGAGAATCTGCCGACAACCCCTGGCTCAGAGCGAGAGCCCTCGGGGAATATGATGATCGAGTTCCCTTCTTTAAGCACGGCCTCTCCCTGAACCATAAGAGAGCGGGCAGCTGCCCTCGGTTTGCTTCTGTCAATCGCGACAGGCTTCAACAACCGCAAAGCCCAACCCCAGAAAGGAATCTGCAGCAGCTCTCTTTTTAGAATCGGCGAGACGGGATAGATCAACTGGTAAAAAAGGATCGCTTCAAAGCTACTCTGATGGTTGGCCAGATAAACGGCGGGGCTGCGGTTAAGCTGTTCGGCCCCTTCAACGCGATAGCTTACGCCACAGCTCAGCTTGAGCCAGTAGAGTATGGACCGGCACCAGGCTGCCGCAATGCGATGTCTGCCGCTGGGCTTCAGCAGCGGAAACAGCAGGATAAAACTCGTCGACAGGGCTACCGTGATCAGTACGTAACCGAGATAAAACACGCCGGAGCGAAGGGTCAGGATCAATTGCCTAAGCATGTTTCACAGAGGTCTCTGCACTGACAAATTCAGCCAGACAGTCGAAGATTTCAATCTCATGATCAGCCAGCGATTGGAGTTGCCTCTCGGTCTTTGCCCCCTTCCCGGTTCGAACCAGAACCGCTCTCATGTTGTACGACTGAGCGGCCTGGAGATCTGTCAGGCTATCACCGACAAAAGCCTGACCCGCCAGACTCACGCCCAGCTCCTGCTCGATTTGCGTCAGCAATCCGGTGCCGGGCTTGCGGCACGAACAGGATTCACCAGGCCCATGAGGGCAGAAGAAAATACCTTCAATAAAACCGCCTTCATCCTCAACCGAGGCGCACAGCTTCTGATGGATTTTTGCAAGAGCATACTCATCAAAAAGACCGCGAGCGAGACCTGACTGATTGGTGGCGATCGCTACCCGGTATCCGCTGGCCGTCAGCGTAGCTATAGCCTCCAGACTTCCGTCAATGGGGGCCCACTCTTCGGCTGATTTGATGTAATCGTCAGAATCCTCGTTAATCACTCCATCTCGGTCAAGCACGATGCATGTCATGATCGCAAACCTCGGCGTGCAGTCAGGATTTGGTCAGATGGGAAATGTCGGCCAGGTTCAGAAACAGTGCCTGCAGCTTTGCCAGTAATGCCAACCGGTTGTCCCTGACGGCTTCGTCTTCCGCCATCACCAGAACCTCGTCAAAAAAACCATCAATGGCCGGTTTGAGTTCGGCAAGGAGGGTCAGACCTTTCTGGTAATCGCCCTGTTTTACATAAGGCGCCACTTCTGACTCTTTATCAATAATCGCAGCGTATAGGGCTTTCTCGGCGCTCTCCTGCAGCAGGCTTTCGCTGAGCGCCGGCGGGACAGCAGCCGAATCCTGCTTGGAAAGAATATTTGCAACGCGCTTGTTTGCTGCGGCGAGTGACTGAGCCTCAGGCATCTGGGCAAAGGTATGAACAGCCTGAATTCGACGATGAAAGTCGAGCGGCCGGCTCGGCCGCAGTGCGAATACGGATTGGAATTCCTCGCTACTTATTCCTTCGTCAAGATACCAGGCCCTGAATCGCTCCAGGATAAATTCGAACACCTTATCGCCCGTGTCTGCCAGCAACAGGTCATCCGGGAAGCTCTCCACAGATGCCTTTATGAGCCACTTGAGATCCAGCTCAAGCGGCTTTTCCACGAGTATTCTGAGAATCCCGATGGCAGAGCGTCGCAGAGCGAACGGATCTTTGGAGCCGGTAGGTGGTTGCCCGATGCCGAACAAACCCACCATCGTGTCGAGCTTATCGGCCACGGCCAGAATGGCCCCTGTCTCAGAGGCCGGCAAATCATCGCCGGCAAAACGCGGCTGGTACTGCTCGTGGATTGCCTGCGCGACTTCGGGCGCCTCTCCGTCATTGGCCGCATAGTACGAACCCATAAGCCCCTGCAGATCAGCAAACTCACCTACCATGCTGGTTAACAGGTCACACTTGGACAGCTCTGCCGCGCGCATGCAATGCGCCGGGTCGGCGGAGACCTGTTCGGCAACCTGTCGGCTCAGCTGACTCACCCGCTCGCACTTGTCCAGCACCGTCCCTAATCTGTCTTGGAAAACCAGACTTCCGAGACTGTCCTTTCTGTTAATCAAGGGCTTTTCCCGATCGGTATCGAAAAAGAACTGGGCATCAGCCAGTCGCGGCCTGATTACCCGCTCATTGCCCGTAATGACTTGCTGCGGGTCCTTGCTTTCAAGGTTGCTGATGGCCACGAATTTGGGCAGAAGTCGTCCCTCCGCATCCGCCAGATGAAAACATTTCTGATGTGACTTCATGGCGAGAATAAGCGCTTCTTGTGGAACCGCCAGAAATGCCTCGTCGAAACTGCCGGTGAGGGCAACAGGGAACTCAACGAGACTGGTTACCTCGTCAAGCAGCGCCTCATCAATGATGGCTACCGCCTCATGCATCCGGGCCTGTTGCTCAACCTGCTCCCGGATCAGGTCACGGCGTTTGTCGAAACTGGCAATTACCCGACCCTGCTCCGTAAGCACGCTTTCATAGTCAGAAGGCTGAACCAATGGCAGATCCTGATTGTTATGGAAACGATGCCCCCGGGTGCAATGGCCGGACCGGACCCCGAGGATATCCGTCTCTATGGTTTCCTCTCCAAACAGGACGACGGCCCAGTGCAGCGGTCGCACGAATTCGATTCTCGAAGCGCCCCAGCGCATTCGCTTGGGGATGGGAAGCCTGTTAAGGGCCGTCTCGATCAGCGTTGGTACCAGCGCCTGAGTTGTACGCCCTTTTTCATTTATCGAAAAGCTCAGCTTTTCCACGCCATCTTTTTCGATCCGTGACAATTGATCGACATCAACGCCACAGGATTTTGCAAATCCCAGCGCTGCCGGCGTTGGTGCGCCCGTGTCATCGAACGCTGCTTGGACGGCTGGTCCCAATCGGGTTTTTTCCTGATCCTGTTGTGCTTCATCGAGCGCTTCTACCAGCACCGCCAGTCTGCGTGGTGAGGCAAACCGTTGCACAGTACCGAATGAGAGTTGCAATGCCCGCAGCTGTTCAGTCAGAGAGAGTTCCAGAGCAGCGGACAGATTTGCCAGCGCTTTCGGCGGGAGCTCTTCGGTCCCGATTTCTATCAACAGATCACGCGTGTTCATGGTCAGGATGCATCCAGATATTCGGCCCTGAGCGCTTCCGGCGCGAGGGGGAATCCCAGACGCTTACGACTGGCGAAGTACTCCTCGGCGACTCCGCGGGCGAGGCTGCGCACCCGCAGAATAAAGCGCTGGCGTTCCGTCACAGACACGGCCTTTCGGGCATCGAGCAGATTGAAAGTATGTGACGCCTTGAGTACCTGCTCATAAGCGGGCAGCGCAAGCTGTTTTTCCAGTAAAGACTGGCACTGCGCCTCGCATTCATCAAAGTTCCGGAACAGCAGCGCCGTATCTGCCTGCTCAAAATTATAGGCCGACATTTCGACTTCGTTTTGCTTGAAGACGTCGCCGTAAGTGACGTCGCCGTCCGGGCCATGGGTCCAGACGATGTCATAGATGCTGTCCACGCCCTGCAGATACATCGCTATTCGCTCTATCCCATAGGTGATTTCACCGCTGACCGGGTGACACTCGAGCCCGCCGACCTGCTGGAAGTAGGTAAACTGAGTGACTTCCATGCCGTTGAGCCAGACCTCCCAGCCCAGACCCCAGGCTCCCAATGTCGGCGATTCCCAGTTGTCTTCAACAAAGCGTATGTCGTGCACCGACATATCAATGCCCAGGCTGCGAAGCGAATCAAGATACAGCTCTTGAATGTCTTTGGGAGACGGTTTCAGGATGACCTGGAACTGATAGTAATGCTGCAGCCGGTTGGGGTTTTCGCCGTAGCGGCCATCCGTCGGTCTCCGGCAGGGCTGCACGTAGGCGGTGTTCCAGCTCTCCGGTCCGATGGCTCTGAGAAAAGTCGCGGGGTGAAAAGTGCCAGCGCCCACTTCGAGATCCAGAGGTTGCAGAACAACACAGCCCTTTTCGGCCCAGAATTGCTGAAGCGCCATGATCAACCCCTGAAAGGTTGACAAGTCGTTGTTGGTTTTCACGATGTACTTGATTTTTCGAGGGTTTACGGGAACCCGATTATCCTCGATTCTCCCGAACTAATCTAGCGAACAAGCTGTCCCGCGGCGCGGGTCAAGCGGTGTGACACCGCGACTCTGATCGGGTGCCTGCTACTCCCGAGAGCCTGTTGATATAATGCCGGCGGGGTCTTCATGACAGACTCTCTGGCTTTAACAAAACGGCGGGTGAACAGCGATTCAATCACTGACTTACAGATTACTGCGGGCTCTGCTGGCGGTGTGCGCTTGGCTGCCGCTACCGGTTCTGCACGTGCTTGCCCGACTGTGGGGAGGCCTGCTCTATCGGCTGCCTAACCGCATGAGAGAAACAACCCGTAAGAATCTGGCAACCTGTTTTCCGGCACGCTCGGACACGGAGGTGGACCGACTGGTAAGAGAGAGCCTGGTGCATACTGCTGCCACTGCTCTGGAAATGGGAAAAGCCTGGGTAGCGCCGCTACCGACAACCCTGAAACTGGTTCAGGACAGTGAGGGGCTGTCAGCGTTCGATGCAGCGGTGGCTGGCCCGCGTGGTGTCATTCTGCTGGCACCCCACCTGAGTAACTGGGAGATTTTCGGGTTTTTCGCCTGCGAAGGCAGACCGGCCAACTTTATGTATCAGCCCCCCCAGAATGCCGGTCTGGACAAGCTGCTCAGAACTGTTCGCTCGCGTAACGGTGTGAATCTGGCGCCGACCAACCGCAAGGGCGTCGCCCAATTATTGAGCGCTCTCAAACGCGGGGAAATCGTTGGCATTTTGCCTGATCAGGTACCTGCGGATGCGGGCGGCGCGTTTGCTGATTTTTACGGAGAGCCCGCTTTAACCATGACGCTGGTCAGCAAGCTGATTCAGCGCACTGGCGCGCAGGTGTTCTGCGGGTTTGCTGAGCGCCTTCCGCATGGCAAGGGTTTTGTTGCTGTGTTCGAGCCAGCCGATGAAGCAATTTACAGTGCCGATCTTCAGGAATCTTTGGCAGGGCTTAACCGCTCGGTTGAGTCTGTGGTCAATCGGGCCTTGCCTCAGTATCAGTGGGAATATAAACGCTTTCGACGACGTCCGGATAACTCGGAATTTTACGGATCACAAGACCCCGCTTAAGATGCTGCGCTGTCAGCAAGTCAGCAAGTCAGCAAGTCAGCAAGTCAGCAAGTCAGCAAGTCAGCAAGTCAGC
>VMBT01000004.1_pt1 | contig 216531 bp, 193 predicted proteins | sample 4404301 | NCBI WGS metagenome assembly VMBT01 (sample SAMN12238535, study PRJNA552566) | marine metagenome | isolation source: Coastal seawater | place: USA: coastal Georgia, Sapelo Island | collected 2008-08/2009-08 | reverse complement strand
TCATGGAAGGTCAGCTTCTCGGCGGAACCGGCGAGGAGCATATGCTGAGTTTCGAGCAGTTTCCTAATCTTGCTCTGTCCAAAACCTACAACACAAACCAGCAAATCGCAGATTCAGCGGGCACCATGACGGCCATGGCCACTGGGGTAAAAACCAAGGCAGGGGTCATCAGCGTGAATCAGCAGGCGATTCGGGGGGATTGCCGAAGTCAATCAGGAAATCATTTGCTCACCTTTCTGGAAAGGGCAGAGAACCGCGGCCTTGCCACGGGTGTGGTCACGACGGCACGAATCACCCATGCCACTCCGGCGGCCAATTATGCGCACAGCATGGAGCGCAATTACGAAGACGATGGGGACAGCAGCCAGGTCAGGAATGCCGGAGAGTGCCCCGATATTGCGCGGCAGCTTGTCGAGTTTTCTGGAAACAATACCGCCAGCGATGGTCTGGAAGTCGCTATGGGCGGCGGGCGCAGGAGCTTTATTCCGCAAAGCGCTACAGACCCTGAGTATGGCAGCAGCGGTGCCAGAATAGATGGCCGCGATTTGACCGCTGACTGGGTGGGCTCACACGCAAACAGCGCTTACGTATGGAATCAGGAGCAGTTTGACGCCGTCGACCCGGAAACGACCGATCACCTTCTCGGGCTGTTCGAACCATCACATATGCAGTACGACCACGATCGCCCGGTTGATGAGGCCGGCGAACCCAGCTTGAGTCAAATGACGGCTAAAGCGATAGACATTCTGAGCAGAAACGACAAAGGCTTCTTCCTTCAGGTTGAATCGGGACGGATTGATCACGCCCACCATGCCACCAACCCGTTTCGCGCTCTCCTTGATACCATTGAACTGTCCCGCGCTGTGCGCACTGCGATGGACAAGGTAGATCTGAGTGAAACCCTGATTATCGTCACCGCAGACCACAGCCACGTATTCACCATTGCGGGATATGCAACCCGCGGGAACCCGATCCTCGGCAAGTCAATCGGCAATGACAGCCGCGGTGAACCGCGCACCGAACCCGGGCTTGCTGCGGATGACCTACCTTATACAACGCTGGGATACGCCAACGGTCGTGGCTTCCACCAACTGCCGGATTCAAATTCTGCTGATGCAATTAACGGACAGGAAATCAACTTCTCACGAAGGGCAGACCTGACTGATGTCGACACAACCGATCCGGGGTTTCATTCTGAGGTGACAGTACCCATGGGCTCGGAAACCCACGGCGGAGAGGATGTCGCGATCTATGCAATCGGCCCCGGCTCAGATCTGATCCGGGGCGTCATGGAGCAGAACGTCATCTTCCACGTCATGATGGAAGCAAGTCAGCTGGAGCAGCGCTAATTCAGGTGCGCTGAAAGTCGTAAACCGAACCTATCTTGAGCAGCTGGGTAAGTTCGTCCAGCGCGGTCCGGCATTCATCGAGTAAATTGGGATCCTGAAGATCATTCATGGTGAGACGGTCACGATAATGACTTTCTATCCAGTGGCGCAACTGGCGGTACAGTGATGCCGTCAGCAGGACATTGGCATCAGTTTCCGCAATCTGCTGCTGACTCATGACAACCCGCAGGCGCAGACAAGCAGGACCGCCTCCATTATTCATACTCTGACGCAAATCAAAAAACCGCACCTTCTCGATCAGCGGAGACTCGCTCTCCAGTGCCATCAGATATTCATGTACTGATGGCACCTCTCGACATTCCATCGGAACAACAAGGAGCGCTCCCTGCTGACCGGGAACAGTGAGCAACTGAGAATTGAACAGATAGGAACGAACGGCATCTTCCAGGGAGACAGCGTCAGCCGGCACCGCAATGACCTGCAATTCCGAATCCAGCGCCGTGTTGAGCTGAGTGTAGACCGACTGGGTATCTGCAAATGCCATCTCGTGATGAAACAGCAGATCCTGATTACCCACTGCGATGACATCGTTGTGGAAAACACCCTGATCAATGGCATCCGGGTTTTGCCGGGCAAACACAACCTTGTCAGGGTTGAGTCCATGACTGCGGGCGATCGCCTGGCTGGCCGGAAGTGTCTGGCGTGCAGGATATTTTTTCGGTCCGGCGGCCTTATTTGACAGATCATCCCCATACACAAAAAGCTCCACGCCCGCTTGGGAGTAATCTGCACACAGCCGGGTATGGTTAGCCGCTCCCTCATCCGAGAAACTCGGCGCAGCGGGTAAAGGCTGGTGATGCACAAAACTGTCTGCGCTGAAAATCGCTTCGAGCACCCGACCAGTGGTTGGTGGCTCAATCGAGCGATGAAACATGGAGAGTAAATTCGCCGGTGTGAGGTGGGTTTTACCGTCTGCTGTATCGGCATAGGGAGAAACTGTGCAAGCGTTTGCCACCCACATGCTGGACGCGGAACTTACGGCTGCCAGTAGCTGCGGTGCCCGCTGCGCACACTGGCGTAGGATCTCAGAATCCGTCCCGCAGAACCCCAGCGTTCTGAGCGTAGGGATATGTGGACGTTCCTGAGGCGGGATAACCCCCTGCTTCAGACCCATCTCATGAAGCGCCCAGGCTTTCTCAAGGCCCTGCAGGGCTGCCTGCCTGGGTGAGGAGACCCGCCCTCCATGCTCGGTCGAAGCGACGTTGCCGAATGACAAGCCCGCATAGTTGTGGGTCGGACCCACAATACCGTCGAAATTTACCTCGAACGCTTCCGCTTGAGTGCTACTGGGCGGCATGGTTACAGTTCAATACCCGGCGAAAGCGTATCTGGCAGAGCGACAAGCTCACTACACATACTGGCCATCGGGTACGCACAATAATCTGCCGCGTAATAGGCTCCGGGTCGGTAGTTACCACTGGCGCCCACACCGCCAAACGGAGCCGCCCCGCTGGCGCCGGTCAGTGGCCGGTTGAGATTGACGATCCCGGCACGAATGTTGGCCATAAAAACGGTCCAGGCTTCACTGTTGTCACTCAGAAGACCGGCGGAAAGGCCGTAGCGCGTATTGTTAGCGCTGTCTATTGCGTCTTCAAGCGTATCGACCCACTCAAGTTGCAGCAGGGGACCAAAACATTCCTCATCGTTGCGTGTTTGTATTGCTGTGATGTCAATCAGACCCGGCTTCAGCAGAGCCTTGGCTACATCAGGGCGCTCAACTGGTTTAAGCACTTTTGCACCGGCTTGCTCGAGCTCCGCAGCGAAAGACATCACATGCCCAGCCGCCTGATTAGAGACAACTGGCCCCATAAAGCAATTGTCATCATAGCCAACCTGAATTTTCTCAATCGCTGAAACCAGCGCAGACACCAGTGCTTCATTTTCAGGCGATCGCAGAACAATCAGACGACGTGCGCAGGTACAGCGCTGCCCTGCGGAAATATAGGCCGACTGAATAATGGCGTAGACCGCCGCTCTTATGTCGGCGATCTGATCAACAATGAGCGGGTTATTACCGCCCATTTCCAGTGCCAGCATCTTCTCAGGGTGGCCACCAAAAGTTTTGTGGATCGCGTGCCCCGTGCGCGAACTGCCAGTAAACAGCAGCCCGTCTATGTCATCGGCGCCGGCCAGCAGTTGCCCGGTGCCCGCCTCACCCTGAACCAGATTAACAACGCCCGCCGGCAGCCCCGCGTCAACCCAGCACTGAACCATTCGCTCACCGAACAGCGGCGTCAATTCCGATGGCTTAAACACTACAGTGTTACCTGCGAGCAAGGCGGGGATGATATGACCATTTGGCAGGTGTCCGGGAAAGTTATAAGGACCCAGGACAGCAAATACGCCAATAGGCCGGTGAGTCAGAGCAAGTTGAACGCCGCCCGTTTCAGCATCACGCTGGCCAGTGCGCTCTTCATAGGCTTTTTTCGATACCGCCGCCTTGGCGATCATCGTAGCGATTTCCGTTTTACTCTCCCAGAGCGGTTTGCCTGTCTCTTCATGAATGACGCCCGCCAGTTTGTCGCGCTGCGCTTCAATCTGCTCAATGAAACGATGCACATAGGACTCTCTTTCAGAGAAGCTCAAACGACGCCAGTCAGAAAATGCCCGACGGGCCGCTGTCACTGCCAGGGAAATCTGTTCCGGCCCGGCAGCGGGCCCCCGCCATAACGCCCGGCCAGTAATCGGGCTCACCGATTCGAACCCATGCGTCCCGCCATCTACCCAATGACCATCCAAGAGGTGTTTCTGCTCAAGCGTCATCTTTGCTCATCCTGATTTCAAGAATTCGGACATGATCACCCGGTTCCACTTCAATCAAATTCGCCGCGGAAGGGGGCAGAACAAGCCCCCCGCCTTCGGGCAGTTTGACCGGAGCGAGAGTCAGACGATAGTTCGCCAGCTTGCTGTTGCTCACCACACACAACGCATCGGCTTCCTCCTCGGCAAGCTCCCCCGGGCTCAGGGACAGCAGCTCCATACTGCGGCTGTTGCGCATTGAGGCGATATCCTCCCGACGACATTCCATCACCGGACCCGCATCAAAAATATCGATCGTCCCGTTATATTTGAACCCTTCCTTTTCCAGCAGCCGTTTAGCCGGCGCGGCTTCATCATGAGGTTTACCGAGCACGGATACCGCCTGCTCAGGCAGTAATTCAAGGTAAACCGGAAATCTTGGCATCAGATCGGAGATAAACTGTGATCCGTTGACCGCGCTGATAAAGTCCGCCCTGGCAAATGGCAGGTTGAAGAACTTCCTGCCGAGGTGCTCCCAGAACGGCGATTTCTCTGATTCATCCAACCAGCCCCTGATTTCTGCAAACACGACCGAACTGAAGCGTTCCGGAAAATCACTCATGAACAGAAACCGGCAGCGGGAGAGCATTTGGCCGGCATATCGAGTGCGAAATTCAGGCAGCAGGAAAAGTGAAACCAGCTCAGTCTCACCGGTAAAATCGTTAACGAGGTTCAACAGGTTACTGGTGACTTTAATGTCCAGGGCCTCGGATACCTTGAAATCTTTACTCAGTTTGTAATTGTAGAAGGGGCGGGTCAGCCCCACACCGGCTACAACCCCTGCTGTACCCACGATACGTCCGGAATTCTGATCCTCCATGACCAACAGATAGACACGCTCCTGGCTGGGGTCCGGCGACTCCGCCAGGCTCGCCTCCACAGTTTCCAGCTTTTTGACCCAGGTGCTTTTTTCAAAGGGCATGGAGGTCATACCGGGCGGCAGCACAGCCGAGAGCTGCAGCAATTCGTTCAGATCCTCAGCTTTAGCGCTACGAATTAACATCGTCGGAATACTCAGACCTCAGCGGCAAGACTGCACTTCAGGCCTGCTGCAGTCTCCTTACTTCCTGTCTGAGAATGTCGAGTGCTTGAGTGACATGTGCGTCAGAAACATTCAGCGGCGGCAGGAGCCGAATCATATTGTCGCCTGCCCTGCCAACCAGCAGTTTGTTCTGACGCAGCGCTGTCATCAATTCAACATTGGGAATTTCACACCTCGCTCCGATCATCAGCCCCAGGCCGCTCACCTTCGAGAGGACCGCCGGACACTCACTCACCAGCTCTTCCAGACCGGCCCGCAGGGTGTCGGCCTGCTTCCGCACATTCTCTAAAAGGCCCGGCTCAAAGACCAGATCCAGCACTGCATTGCCCACAGCCGCCGCCAGTGGGTTCCCGCCAAACGTGCTGCCGTGCGTGCCTACCACCATATGCTGTCCGACTTTTTCCGAAACCAGACAGGCCCCTATCGGGAAACCTCCGCCCAGACCCTTGGCGGAAGCCAGGATGTCAGGCTCGATACCAAACTTCTCATAGGCGAACAGCTTTCCACTGCGCCCAACCCCGCACTGCACCTCATCCAATATCAGTAGCAGATCCCGGGCATCGCAAACCTGCCTGAGATGGCTGAGCATCTCAGCAGTGAGAGGTCGAATACCACCTTCACCCTGCACGGTTTCGACAATAACTCCCGCGGTATTGTCAGTAATGGCGGCATCGAGAGCCGCCATGTCTCCCCAAGCTATGTGGTCAAATCCGTGATCAGTCGGCGCAAAGTTCTGCACATAGGAGGGATTACCGGAGGCCGCAACTGCGGCAATAGTCCGACCATGAAAACTGTCGCTCATGCCAATAATTCGGTGCCGCTCGGGCTTTCCGACAGCAGCCTGGTATCCCCTCACTGCCTTGATACTGGCTTCAATGGCTTCAGTCCCTGAGTTGGCAAAAAATATACGATCGGCAAAGCTGGCTTCCGCCAGTCTCCTGGCCAATTTCTCGGCTTCGGGGATGCGAAAGACATTTGACACATGCCAGAGCTTCTTGGACTGAGCACCGAGCGCCTCAACCAAATGTGGGTGGGAATGACCAAAGGCCGTTACTGCAATGCCACTTAAAAAGTCGAGATAGGTTTCACCACTTTCAGTGTAAAGCTCAGTGCCCAGGCCGTGCGTAAAGACCAGATCCTGCGGTGGGCTGTAGTTCGGCCACAGCGCATCACGCTCATTGAATGTCGCACCGGTGCTGGAATCACTCTGCGTCGCAGCTTGCATGCTTGACTCTCCGTAGAATTTCCTGAGGTCTATAGCGTATCAGACCCCCCGCCGAAAGAGATATGGTGTTTTTATGTCCTGATAAATAAGCTGTTTTCATTTCGACGCTAAACCGAATAATATTCGGCATATACATCCGGCGTCGTGCCATTGTCATCCACCCTGGGACGGATAAGAGTGAAGAGCACCAAGTTAGACAAAATCGATCTGCGCATTCTGCAGACTTTGCAGAAAGACGGGCGCATCACTAACCAGAATCTGGCGGAACGGGTTAACCTGTCGCCAAGTTCCTGCCTCCAGAGAGTGCGGAGGCTGGAACAGGCTGGTGTCATCTCTTCGTATCAGGCACATCTCAATCTCGGCAGTATCGCCCGTCACATCATTTGCCTGGCAACGGTTTCGGTGAAGAACCACACCCAGGAGGAATTCAACGCGTTTGAGACCCTGATCGAGTCCATTCCCGAAGTAGTCGAGTGCTACACCGTGAGCGGCGAGTCTGACTTCCTGATGAAGATCATCTGCGCGGACATGAAACGCTACGTTGAAATCAACGAGCAACTGGTCGGAAACAGTCGCTACCAGGTCACGATCAATTCCTATGTGGTCATGAAAGAGAATAAGCCTTTTCGAGGCGTCGATCTGATTACGCTGAGTGATCACTCAGAGCAACTTGAGTCGTAAAAATCCTGCACCGCGGGCGCGGTGCAGGTTGGAAGTGCCAAAAAGATACAGAAGGGTTAGATTGCGCCAGGGTTCAAGGGAGAGAAAATAAAGACCGCGGTGCTTCCTGTATCGCCTTGAATCTAGCAGGGAATGTGCCAACTGCTCGCTCCCCCGGTTCATGGTCACCGGAGCCGTTTGCTCACCGCACTTGTGCTCACAAACCGTACAGGCCAAGCCTCTGTGCACCGCTCGGGTGCAGCAGCGGGTCGCTCGGTCTGGTGGGGATTACGCGCGGTGCAGCTTGCTCCGATCGAGCTCAGCCAGTGAAGAGCAGCCCATGAGAATCATATCCCGCTCAATTTCCTCACGCAGACGCGTGAGCGCCCGATCGACGCCGGCATAGCCACCTGCCGCTACGGCATAGAGATATCCGCGCCCGATCATGCAGGCTGTCGCTCCCATGGCGAGCGCCTTCAGCACGTGCGTGCCTCTGCGTACACCACCATCAACGATCACCTCAATCTGATCTCCCACGGCGTCAACAATCGGCCCCAGCTGGTCGAACGGTGCCGTCGAGCCATCCAGCTGCCGACCGCCATGATTGGAAATCATGACGGCGGTGGCGCCGATATCTACGGCCCTTTTCGCATCTTCAACAGACATCACGCCCTTGATGGCAAATGGCCTGCCCCAGCGTTTTATCGCTTCCTCGGCATCTTTCCAGGTGATTGAGCGATCAAACTGGCTGTTCATATAGCCCACTACAGAGGTCAGTTTTCCCGTACCCTCTGAAATTTTTCCTGCCACATTGGCAAGCTCGAATTTTTTTCTCAGAAGATAATTCAGACTCCAGTTGGGGTGCGTGGCAAAGCTGAACAGGCTGTTCAGGGTAAATTTTGGCGGGATGACCATGCCCGTATACAGGTCTTTTTCCCGGTTTCCGGCCACCAGTGTATCAACCGTGAGACAAATCGCGGAAAAGTCAGCTTCCTTGCAGCGCTCGATGAAATCCCAACTCATCCCTCGATCTTTGTGGATATAGAGCTGAAAGCATTTGGGTCCGGGTGTGGCGCTGCCCACCTCCTCAATGCTGGTCGTCGACAAGGAAGACAAACTGTACATCGTGCCATGCTGGTGGGCCGCCCGGGCGACAGCAAGTTCTCCTTCATGATGGAACAATCGCGTCATTGCAGTCGGTGAACAGAAGACAGGCCAGTCGATTTGCTGCCCCAGCACCTCAGTGCGCAAATCCATATTCGAAAGGTCGGCCAGGGCATCCGGAATCAATCTGACCTGATCAAACGCTTCCGTGTTGCGGCGCAGAGTGACTTCGTCGTCAGCTCCGCCATCGATATAGTGAAACAACGGCGCCGGTAGCCGTTTTTTTGCAAGGCGTCTGAAGTCAGAAGTGTTATTGCAATCCTTGATATCCAAATCTGATTCCCCGCTAGCTGGCTTCGTTAAGATTAGTCTGGTAGGTCTCTGTAAGCATCATGACTGAAATTAACGCCAACACGGAGGCCAGCGCAATATACGCTGATACCCAGACGATATCGTATTCCGTCCACAGAATGGTGGCGATAGTCGGCGCAAAAGCTCCACCCAGTATCGCACCGATCTGATAGCCCAGAGAGGCACCCGAGTATCGCACTTCGGTTGAAAACAATTCGGTGAAAAAAGCAGCCTGCGGGCCGTACATCATGCCCAGAAAAACCAGACCTCCGGTGATTCCTAGCACGATCAGCCAGAAGTTACCCGTATCGACCAGGGGAAATAAGGCAAAGCCCCAGACGCCAGTGAGTACCGCGCCCAGCATGAAAATCCCCCGCCTGCCGTGACGATCTGAGTAGGCTGAAGCCCAAAATTGGGCAGGAACCTGTAGCGCGGATGCCAGCAAGACCGCAATCAGCATGTCATCGCGACTCATTGCCGCACCGTTGGGGTCACTGCCATAAGCCAGAATAAATCCGATCAAGATATAAAAGGTGACCTGAATAGAGAGGAACGCTCCGGCAGCCAGCGCAATCCGCTTCGGGTATTTCACCAGCGCCTCGATCACCGGGGAGCGTTTCGCAACTGTTTCCTGCGGCCCTTCAGCAGCAAGCCTTTGCTGCCGCAGAGCCTCCAGCTCCTTAAAAGCCTCCGTATCTTCCATGTTGAGCTGGATGTACATGCTGATCCCGATCAGAACAACGGACACGAGGAATGGAATACGCCAACCCCAGGTCATGAAAAACTCTTCCGAAACGGTCGCACTGATCAGGATAAAGGCGAGATTGGCGAGAATGACACCGACCGGTGCGCCGGCCTGCGCATAGGCACCGTAGTAACCACGCTGGTCTGCGGGAGCGCTTTCGGTGACCAGCAACATGGCACCACCCCACTGCCCACCAATCGCCAGACCCTGAGCGAACCGCAGCAGACTGAGGAGAATAGGAGCAGCGATGCCAATGGTCGCGTAGGTCGGCAGCAAACCGATTAAGGTAGAGGCAATCCCCATCATCACCAGTGCGATAACCAGAGTTTTTTTGCGTCCGATGCGATCACCAAAGTGGCCGAACAGCACGCCGCCCAGAGGCCTTGCGATGAAACCGAAGGCGAAGGTTCCGAAGGACAGAATCAGACCAATAGTTGGCGAACTGTCAGGAAAAAAAGCGCTTGGAAAGACAAGAGCTGCTGCGGTGGCATAGAGAAAAAAGTCATACCATTCGATGCTGGTACCCGCCAGCGCCGTCAGCGCAACCTTTCTCATGCTTGATTTGATTTGATCGTCTTCACCTGTCGCAAGCGCGGTCATAGGATTCCCCCTGGTCATTATTCGTGTTCTTCCGGATGGGTTGCCCGTCAAGGGCGGGCGCCTTACCGATCCGCCAGCTGATCTCTTTTTTGCGAAGAGTCTCCAAGCATAGCAAGGTTTCAGTCAGAAACCGGAGTTATTTCAGCCCGACACCTTGATATCGAGTATGATACACCCATGGCTTATGTTCTTTTCCGGTCCCTTCATCTGATCGCAGCGGTGGTGTTCGCTGGAGCCCTGATCATCAAGAACCTGGCCACCGGCCGGCTGATCAGCCAGCAGGATGCCAACCATCTGGCCCGGCTGAGCATCCTCAGTCTGCTCTCAGGTCTCGTCATCGGAGGCTGCGGCACTGCGCTTTGGTTCTGGACCGGAAAGCCGGCAACGTTTTACAGCGAAAACCCCGTCTTCCAGATCAAGATAGCTCTCTTTCTCGCGCTGACAGGCTGCCTGGTCTACGCGGCGATATTCTTCAATCGCCACCGTAAAACACAGGCGGCTGAGATATCGGTTCCCACCACCATCAGACTTTCACTGAGATGCGCAATGCTGTGCCTGACACTGATTCCGTTCCTGGCCTGGGCAATGGCCAGAGGCCTGGGGCTCTCTCCCAACTGAGCTGCCTATGAGAAATGCCTGCAAAGTGCCATGCCTGCTGATCTGGGCCGTGCTGAGTTCGGTAATGCTGTCTCTGGGCTGTGGGTTCCCTGACGCATCGGCTCAGGACAACCTGTCGCTGCGGCGCGCACTGGCTGATCCAAGCCGTGGGGTAACAGACTTTGCGCGTGACGAGATACGAAGACCTGTCGAAGTTCTCGAGTTTCTCGGCATCCACAGCGGAATGACCGTGATGGATGTGTACGCAGCAGGCGGTTATTACACCTTCATCCTGTCGAAAGCGCTGGGGCCGGAAGGGGTCGTGCTGGCGCAGAATACCGAGCGTGGACTTCGCTTTAAGGAAGACCGTCAGGAGATCACGCAGGGCGAGGCATTGAACAGCAAAATTCGTGGAGGCAATCTCACCAATGTCAGGCAACTGATCGGCAATGTAACGACACTCGACTTATCTGAAGGCGCACTTGACGCGGCTCTGCTGATGCTGAGTCTCCATGATACCTACAACAACAGTCCGGATCGTGCGCTGGCATTGCTTCGCAGCCTCCATGGCTACCTTGCACCCGGCGGCGTTCTGGGAATCAGCGACCACATTGGGTTACCGGAGAACAATAACCGTGATCTCCACAGAATGCCGGTTCAGCGAGCCATTGAACTGGCTGAGCAGGCGGGTTTTGAGGTTCAACGAAGCCGCTTGCTGGAAAACCCGGAAGACGACTATAAGCGCAGCATTTTCGATCCAAGACTGGCACGTCATACCGACCGGTTCCTGCTGAAACTCACTAAACCGCACTAGGCTGACACTGCAGTTTTGCACCGGATCAGGTGAATTTGTTACTCTCCGGTGTCCATCACAACAACTCTCTCAAGCGAGACCTCAGGCGATATGAAGCGACAAAAACCCGAAGTAACTACTCTCGATGCGCTTTATGCAGACGATCCTATTGCTGCAGACCGATTACTGTGGGGACGACGCACCAGCGGACTGTCACGTCGGGGGTTTTTGAGAAAATCCGGACTCCTGAGCATGAGCGCGGCCCTCGGCGCCGCGATACCGTTTGCTCGCTTCATGCCGGCGGGGTTAATTCCTGCCGCGTTCGCTGCAGAAAGCGCTGAGACTGAAATCGAAGGCAAAGAAGGCCTGATCGTGCTCAACACGCGGCCGATCAACGCCGAAACACCGGCTCACTTGCTCGATGATGCCATCACACCGAACCACCGCATGTTTGTGCGCAACAACGGCATTCCGCCTGAAGCCGTGGACCCTGACACCTGGACGCTCGAAATAGCAGGTGAATCTTGTTTGCGTCCACAATCATTCACGATCGCCGATCTGCGCAGCCGTTTTGAGGAAGTCACCCTGCAGTTGCAACTGGAATGCGGCGGCAACGGGCGCAGCGAATTTGTGCCCGCCGCCAGTGGGAATCAGTGGACCACCGGCGCAATCGGCTGCCCCATGTTTACCGGCGTGCGCCTGAGAGACGTACTCAACTACTGCGGCCTGGCGGAAGATGCCGTCTACCTGGGCTATTACGGCGCCGACACCCACACCAGCGGAGACCCTGATCGGGATCCGATCTCCAGAGGGGTTCCGATTGTTAAAGCCATGGAGCGTGAATCAATCATTGCCTGGGCAATGAATGGTGAGGACATTCCTTTACAAAATGGCTATCCCCTGAGGCTGATCTGTGCGGGGTGGCCGGGTTCTGTCTCCGGCAAGTGGCTGAACAAACTGGTTGTACGAAATCAGATACATGACGGCGAGAAAATGGCCGCGCCTTCTTACACTGTGCCTGCCGAACCGGTAGCCCCTGGCTCCCGCGTGCCGCCGTCGCAGATGCGCATTATTGAATCCATGCCGGTTAAATCACTGGTCACGTTTCCTCAATCCGGAATCAGTCATGATTTTCGTCAGCGGCTGACAGTTCGCGGGCATGCCTGGGCCGGCGACAACCAGATCAGCGGAGTCTTTATTTCCATAGATTTCGGTGCAACCTGGCTCCCCACTGCGCTGAACCCTGCAGCCAACAGGCTTGCCTGGCAAAATTGGGAAACCTGGGTGCAACTCCCCGAACCCGGTTATTACGAAATCTGGGCGCGAGCCATGGACGACAGAGGAAGATCTCAGCCCATGGTGGTGCCGGGCTGGAATCCACGGGGTTATCTCAACAACGCCAGTCACCGCGTGGCGGTGCAGGCAGTCTAGACAATCCGCGAGCAAAATAAATCGAGACAGGAATGCGACTATGACGCCAGATCGTTACTTCGCCCGGCAAGCTCTGACCCTGTTGCTGATGACGGCTACGGTCTCAGTAAGCGGTCAGGACATTGATGATGAATCAGGCCTGATAAAGGCCGAGGGTTGGGAAGTGGTTAAATCGACCTGCACGGAATGTCATGCAGGCATGATGATCACCCAGAATGCCGGCAACCTGGCCGTCTGGGAAAGCCGGATTCGCTGGATGCAGGAAACGCAGGGACTGCGGGCTCTGAGCGGCGAGGAAGAGGCTACGATCCTGTCGTATCTGTCAGTCAACTATCCGCAAAAGGCTTCTTCGCGTCGCGCGGGTCTCCCTGCCCACCTCTTGCCCATCAACCCTACTGAGGCTTCAGACTGATGGCCACTGATCAACTGTCCATGTTTGGTGCAGAGGAGATACTCAAAACCAAGGGTGGCAAAGCGGTCAGTTTCAATCTGAGCAAAAGCATCAACGGACCGCAGCAGTCCGTTTTCGATCACTGGCTGATTCCGGTGTTCGTTGGAGAATGGATGTTCGGCCCGAAGATTCAGGCAGAAGAAATCATCACGCTAAACAACGTCGTGCGCAAGAACGGTAGCTTCGAATATGCGGTGAACAGAGGCGGCAAGAAAGTCGTGAGCAGTGGCGAATTCGTGGAACTGGATATCCCTAACCGTATTACTCTCACCTGGAGGGAGACACCCAGAGAAAATCTTGAGTCTCAGATTACGGCTAACTTTTTGGCCGAGGGCAGCAAAACACGGTTAAAACTTACCGTAAAGCTGCCTGCAGAACTGGAACCCCAGAAGGACACCATACGAGAACTCTGGAGCATCCGCTGCAAAGCCCTCGCGGAACGGTTTTCGAAATAACAGCGCCCTAACGGCCGATGTCGCGGGTCTGCGCGTTCCTGATTGTCCGCTCGGCGGCGTAAGGCAAGATATAACCATCAGACAGATTTTCCTGCACCACGCTGGTCACCGCTTGAACATATTCCTCCCGGGAGGAGTAGAGGTTTCGAAGTTGCGCTTCACTGAAAGCTTCGTGTGAACCGTAGAGGAAACAAAACCGATTGCCGGTTCCAGAATTCATACCCGTATTTTTAGCAGTCGGCACCGCGTGTTCTGCCAACCGGATACCTCCTAAAATATTACCGAACCGATCTCTCGCAAATTCGACTGACGGGAGCGCCTGTGCCACCTGCAGTCTTGGCGCGATCGGAGGCGGTGTCTCATCATCAATCCACTTCACCAGATGTTCGAAAGCTGCGTTCATGACGTCCCTGAACGGCACCGTGCTGTAGGCCGGCAACGCACAGTCGGTTTCGCGGGGCTGAACATTTCCCAGCGGCAGGCCCGCCATTAAATTCCTCACCTTTGCGTATTCAATTTCGAATGGCACGTCAACATGGGAGCTGCCCGCAACCTCCCACTGTCTGAAATTATCCGAATCGGGTTGGGGGTCCGCTGCCCGCCGCCGCATATCGGTTTCAGCCATCAGTTTGAAAATTTTCACCGGTTGATCATCGCGAATGAGGCCGCCTCCACCATGCACCATGAAGCCATCAAAGACCGGTTCCAGGGGATGAATACTGTTGATATAGACTGCCAGCCTTGAGGCGGACTGCGAGTGACCGGTGGCAATGATCTGTTCTGCACGAAGCCCGTCGAGGATATCTACCGTGCCGGACCCGCTTTCCTCTCCGCGCCGAAGGATCGCCCGACCAACCGCGGAAAAAGCATCAAAGGAAAGCGCATCGCTATCAACAGTCCCGGAAGCCGTCATGTCGAGCTCGCCATATCGGGCACTGCCCCAATCAGCCATGGTGTCGATTCCCATCTGCTGTGCTGACACAGCGACATAGGCGTAACCGCTGCGCATTAAATGCTCACCGGACTGCCACCAGTCGATGTCCTTATCGGGGCCGCCTGTCACATTTATCCATTCGACCACAACAATGCCATTGAAGGCCTGTGGCGCAGGTCGTCTCACGATCAGACGGGTTTTAAAAGGATGACCGCTTGACTCGACAGTGCCTGTTGCCAGATCAGGCTGAGAATAGACATTGCCCGTTCCCGTGATAAAAAACTCTTCTTCAGTATAGCCGTGTGCCGCCAGATCCAGTGCTGAAGCGGTGTAAATAGCATTCCGGGACGGCGGTTGTTCCGCCATGATAGGCCCCTCAATGACAGCCGGCGGCACTGCCGTGAAGCCCTGCTGAAGGAAAAGAACTGACAAGGTGACTGACAACAATCTGAGGATTTTCATTGACGCGTTTCCGTATGAGGGTGATTTGTCCGCACTGCCTTAAACCCGGGGCTCGACAGCGTTTGGCTTTTCTCTCTGGCATGTCATATGCTGCCCGGATGTCGGACGCTCAATCTACACCTGTTCCTTCTTTTGCTCAATCACTCCTTTGCTTCAGCACAGTGGTTGCCGTGATCGCCATCGGCTTGTTCGCGATGCACATAGATTTACACGTGCTTGTGTTTATGTGCCTGATCTGGGTAGGCGCGAACATTCGATATCTGGGCCTGCCCTACCCTGAAATACGCGCCCTGATGGGGCAGGCCATTCACCGTGCCTTACCCGCGATCTATATTTTTATTCTGATCGGTATGGTGATTTCCAGCTTTATGCACAGCGGGACCATTGCCACTTTGATGCACTATGGTTTGGCCTGGCTGACACCGGGCCTTTTTCTGCCACTCGGGATGATTCTCTGCGCACTCATGTCAGTTGCGACCGGTACTTCGTGGGGCACCGTGGGAACCTTGGGCGTTGTGTTCGTCGGTATGGGCGACACGCTCGGTATCCCTCTCCCTGTGGTCGTGGGTATGGTGGTCTCAGGGGCAACATTCGGAGACAAGATGTCTCCTATCTCGGACACGACCAATCTGGCAGCAATGAGCGCAGAGACCAGTCTGTACCGCCACATTTACAGCATGCTGTTTACCACAGTGCCTTCGTTTTTAATTGCGCTCACCCTATTTACCCTGATCGGCACGCGGTATGGCAATTCCGAGCTTGCCGGGACGCAAATCGAGACCATTCGAGCAGCACTGAGCAGCGAATATCGTCTGGCACCGCTGATCACTCTGCTGCCAATTGTGCTGCTTGCCACCCTGAGCATCAGACGCGTGGCCGCCGAAGTCGCCATGTCCGCCAGCATTTTGCTTGCCGTTCTCATCGCAATTCTTTACCAGCAAAGTGACACGTCGCAGGTCTTAAATGCGTTGTGGGCCAATTCCCCTGGCACCACGGGCATCGAAAATCTGGACAATTTGCTGGGCCGCGGAGGCATCTTCAGTATGGCCTGGACTCTGATTCTGGCAATTATGGCTCTGGCGCTGGGCGGTCTCATGCACGGTGGAGGTTTTCTTCGCGTGCTGCTCAGCGGCATCATCGCACGGGTGCAGCGGGTGGCCTCACTCGTTGTCACAACCCTGGTGTCAGGTCTGATCGGGAATATGGCCATGGGAGAGGCTTATATTTCGATTATTCTGAATTGCCAGTTGTTCCAGCTGAAATATCGGGAGCGAGGTCTTGACCCGGCGATCCTGTCGCGAACAGTTGAAGAGGGTTCTACCCTGACTACCGGTTTAATTCCCTGGACAACAGCGGGCGCTTTTTACAGCGCCACTCTGGGAATCAGTGCGCTGGACTATGCGCCATACGCGTTCTTCAATTACCTGAACGCCATGGTTGCTGTCACCATGGCGAGTGCAGGTCTCGGTCTGCTGCGCAGCAGCAGTACTGTACTTACTGATCAAGATTAGCCCGATACACATCCCTCGCCGCATCGAATTGCTGATAGACATGGGCCTTTTCGCGCTCCGAGCGCCAACCGGGCCAGCTGTCGGCTAATTCCTGAAGCCTGTCAATCCAGCGCAAACCGTAGCTGGCGGACTCGGGATTTCGAATGGGCTCATCACCGACCTGAAACCAGACCGGATTAGTAAACGCCTGTGTGTAGGCAACATCCATCGGAAAGCGGTCGCCCGGCGCGCCCTCAGCCCTGAGATGACACCAGCCGCTGCGCTCAATCTGAAGCTGAGTTTCCAGATCATAGCGCTGCGTATTGCGAGAAAACTCAATTCGCTCGACTTCCTGGCCGTTGCAGACAAGCGCAAGGCTTTCCAGGTCAGTGACTGAGCGAAGCCAGCCCCGCAGTGTAACCTCACCCCCTCCTGCCGGCAGCGATACTGTATCTCCGGGAAGCGCGCCTTCCACATTGAATTCAAGCAAAGGTCCTGAACTGACTACCGCCCGCCCTTTTTTCATCGCCTCAAACCACGCCTGCATGTCCAGACCCTGGCTGCCTGTATAAACATAGGTACGCAGGGAACCGAGCAGCTTGCTTCGATGAAGAGAGCTGATGGAATCCTCGCCCCCGGTTGCTGTGACTTTCAGTCCGTTGTTCCACGCCGCGTAGAGCGGGTAAAAACCGGCACGGTTGGCATCAGACCACTCCAGCGCATCGGCCGTGCCGAGCGCCGCATCAACCATAAATCCCTTTCCTCCCCCGAGATTGCCGAGCAAGGGATCGTTGTCTCCGTTGTAGGGATGGACATAACCGGTAACCGCACCCTGTGCTTTCGCCTTGAGCATCATGTCAGTGTTACTCGGATAAAGGCTTTCGATGGCCGTACCCTCATATCCGGTCACGAAAGGAGAAATGAGATGTTCTGACAATCCGAACATGAAAATATGGCCATAAAACGGGGGACGATACTCCTGCCCGACGACAACAATCTGATCTGGCTCAGAGATCGAATGCGCCTGACCACCCGGCTCAAAGTAATGATAATCCAGAATACGATTGTCTTTATTCGCGACTTGCTCAAGCACGAGATCCTGATCCTCCGCGCGGGACATCATCATCAAGTTCTCAAGGGTATTATGAAGATTGCCGGCATAGTTTGCGTGCACATGGGTTGAAGCGCTGAACCATCCTTTTGCCCCCATGTCGGTCAGGCGCTCAAGCTCAACATTCAGGCTGGACACTTCTCCTTCCTGAATTTCAATGGAGACGGTTTGCGGAAAAAATTCAAATCCTTTGACAAAGGTCAGCTCGGCCTCGCCCACGGGTAACTGCATGGAAAATTCGCCCGGATTGTGAAACATCGGATCTCCACGGCCGCTGGTACGCGCGTAAGCAGTCAGTGGCGCGTAAAACTTACCATCGCTGGCTGTCAGATGAACCCGGTGGTGTATTGGGTCAGTTGTCCCCTTTTCTACTACACGGACATTGAGTACGCCCGTTGGCCGCCGATACCGATGCTCTTTGATATCAACCGCAACCAGCTTACCTCCATAGGTCTCAAGCAACATCAGGCGTGACACCCCAAGCTCATTGGAAATGAACGCTATCCATTCACCATCCGGGGACCAGCGTGGATGAAAAGCATCATGAGTGTAGAAAGTCAGCTTGTAGGGTTCACCGCCAGACGTGGGCTGAACATAGAGATTGTTGTATTGATCTGCGGCACCACGCGTGGAGGTATAGACGAATCGTTTACCATCAAGCGAAACATCAGGTCGCGTCCGATATAGTGTCTGCTCCGCGAGCACCGTTGTTGCTGAGGCAATCCCGTTTTCAACGGCGGGAACGCGAAGCACATTACCCGATCCCAAGGGGACATTCCTGTTTGAGACGACGAGGAGTTCTTCTCCGTTCGGAAACCACGCCGGACTGATGTGCATATCCCAATTACCAAAATAGAGCCTGTTGCTCCCGTAGTCATTGTCTGAAGAGACAGCGACTGCTTCACCGGCCCATTCGCCATCCTTAAACTCGCGGACAAAAAGGTTAAAGTAGCCGTTGGGATTTGTGGAAACGTACGCAATTCGTGATCCGTCAGGAGAAAACACCGGATCGGTGTAAACTCCTGTATCGTCGGTCAAGCGGGTAACGGCACCGGTTTCCAGATCGAGTACTTCAAGCTGTATGCGCTGGTGGTCATAATCTGCGGTGTAGACAATATAGCGACCGTCAGGAGACCAATCCGGAGAAGAGTGGTAGGCGTCTGAATAAGTGAGCTCGAATGCTTCACCGCTTTGTGGATCCACCCGCCATATCGATCCGTGCATGGCAACAGCCAGCCATTCACCGTCAGGGGACCAATCAGGCGCCCAGGGCGTTGAGCTCGGCGCCGGCGGAAAATAAAAATTGTGCATGTAGTTTCCACCACTCAGAGCCTCTGGATAGGCTCTGGCTTGCGCCTCTGACCGCATGGGCATACCTGCGATCAAGATCAACAACACACTCAAAAGGCCGGTAAACGAAAAACGAGACGGTGATAGGATCATGTTCTGATCTCCTGAACAGTTCTGCTGCCGGAATCAGAGCCTATCGCATAGGCTGGCAGGAAAGAAGCGCTCCAGACGAAATCTCACGGAGCAGGCCGTTAAACTGTCGCGATGCTGATCGGACGCACACCCCGGGTCAGGGCTACATCTGCCGGCGCTGCTTCAGGTAGTGAGACAGGGAGCTGACCTCCTCCTCGGAGAACACATATCCGAGCTTGGTTCGGCGCCAGAGGATATCTTCAGCGGTGATCGCCCACTCCCGGGCGCAAAGATAGTCGACCTCAAGTTGGAAAAGATTGGCACCGAAACAGACCCCCAGATCACCCATGCTGCGCGCCGCTCCAACAATTTCTGCCGCACAGGTTCCATACGCGTTCAGCCAGCGTCTGATGAGATCCGGTCTCAGCCAGGGGTATCGCTCTGCCAGCTGCTGCTGTAGCTCGTCCTGCGCTGCGAAATCACCACCGGGCAGGACAGCGCTTGCTGTCCAGCTTCCGGTCATAGCCGGGAAAAACTCCCGTAATCGATCCAACACCTGTTCGGCCAGCAAACGGTAAGTGGTGACCTTACCGCCATAAACAGAGAGCAACGGCGCTGGCAGTCTGTTCAGCTGCAAACGGTAGTCCCTCGAGACCCGGCTGGCTTGCTCGCCTTCATTCTCTATCAGCGGGCGAATCCCGGAGAACGCCCCCACAATCTGTTCATCACTGACGTTCACCTTGAAATAGTGATTCACGATCTTCAGCAGGTAACTGACCTCTGATTCTGAAATCTGAGGCACATCGAGATCCCCTGAATATTCCTCCTCTGTGGTTCCTACCAGGGAATAGTCATCCAGATAAGGGATCACAAACACAACCCGGCCATCCTCATGCTGCAGAAGGAATGCCTTGTTCTGTGCACTGAGCTTCGGCAAAACAAGATGACTGCCTTTGACCAGTCGCAACGGATGCGCCTTTTCGCTGCCGGCGATTTTGCCATCAAGCTGACTCACCCAGGGACCGGCTGCATTCACCAGCACTTTGCAAGTCAGCGTTTTCCTGATGGCCGAAAGGTGATCCTTTACCGCAACAGACCAGCCTTCCGGATGGGCTGAGGCGTCCGTCACCTCATGGCGGGTCAGAACAACTGCACCGCGCTGCCTAGCCTGCAAAGCATTGGCCACCACAAGACGCGAATCGTCCACCTGCGCATCCCAATACTCAAACCCTTTCCTGATAGAGGCCTCGAGCGGGCTGTCAGCCCGATACCGGACTGCTCGGGAAGCACTGTAGTGTTTGCGCGTGGCAAGCGTGTCATAAAGGAACAGCCCGCAGCGCAGCAGGATTGCACTGCGGGATTCTGGCAGCATGGGAATCTGAAAGGCCAGTGGCGTCACCAGATGAGGGGCGGCAGTGGTCAGCACTTCCCGTTCCTTCAACGATTTCCTGACCAGACCAAAGTGATAATTTTCGAGATAGCGCAAACCGCCGTGAATCAGCTTTGAACTCCAGGAAGAAGTGGCGCTGGCCAGATCGCCTTTCTCCAACAGCGCAACGGACAAACCCCGGCCGGCGGCATCAGCGGCTATGCCAGCACCGTTAATACCGCCACCAATAACCAGCAGATCAAACTCTGATTGAGACTTTGTCACTCTGAAAAATTGAAATCAGCCAGATCGCGAAATGCCGAAAGGCCCCGTACCTGTCACCCTACATTCGCTGAGTTAGTGTAACATGACACCTCAGCGAAATTTCTCGACGGCAACTGTGTAAGGCATGTTTTTCCGCACGAATCAGCCAGAGAGATTGTCTGAGGCTGAGCATTCAGCCTGCAGACACCGCAATTCAATGGACACACAGGACATACAGAATGGGCAAAGCAATCCTCGCGATCGATCAGGGCACGACCAGCAGTCGCGCTCTGGTATTTGACACCGAAGGCAAGCAGTTAGGCCTCGGACAACAGGAGTTCACGCAGCATTTCCCGAATAACGGTTGGGTAGAACATGATGCGGATGAAATCTGGGCCACCACACTGGCAAGCTGTGAGGCTGCCATGAATGCAGCCAAGGTACAGGCCGAGGATATCCTGTGCATCGGCATCACCAACCAGCGGGAAACCACCGTCGTTTGGGACAGATCAACCGGCGCACCGATCCATCATGCAATTGTCTGGCAGGACCGACGCACCAGCGACTACTGCGCCGAGCTCAAGCAGCAGCAGAACACGGTCTCTGATATTCAGAGCAAAACCGGACTGTTGCTGGACCCCTATTTCTCAGCGACCAAGATACGCTGGATTCTGGACAACGTCCCTGACGCGAGAGCGCGCGCTGATCGAGGCGAACTTGCTTTCGGCACCGTCGACAGCTGGTTGCTGTGGAAACTTACCGGCGGAAAAAGTCACTTCACCGATGCCACCAACGCCTCTCGGACCATGCTTTTTAATATTCGGTCGCAATCCTGGGATGAGGACCTGCTTTCGCTGTTTGAAGTACCGGCGTCGGTGTTGCCGGAGGTAAAGGACTGTGCCGCAGATTTCGGCACCACCGAGCCCTCTCTCTTCGGTGCTTCCATCCCCATCACCGGGATGATCGGCGATCAACAAAGCGCAGCATTCGGACAGGGCTGTTTCCAGAAAGGCATGGCAAAAAGCACCTACGGCACCGGCTGCTTCCTGTTGCTGAATACCGGAACAGACGTGCTCAAGTCTGACAATCAGCTGCTGAGTACCGTTGCCTATCGCCTCAAGGGAGAGCCAGCCTATGCCATCGAGGGCAGTATATTCATGGCAGGAGCTACGATGCAGTGGATTCGCGATGGCCTGAAACTGATTGACGACGCCGGTGCCTCAGAGGCACTCGCCGAACAAACCGGGGACGACCTTTCAGTCTATTTAGTGCCGGCTTTTACAGGTCTCGGCGCGCCCTACTGGGATCCTGATGCCAGAGGAGCACTGTTGGGTATGACGCGTGATACGGGCATCAAAGAAGTCGTCACCGCCGGATTGATGTCTGTGTGCTATCAGACGAAAGATCTGGTTGAGGCTATCGCAGCGGATGGCGCACAACTCTCAACGCTGCGTGTAGACGGCGGTATGGTCAAAAATAACTACGTCCTGCAGAAACTGGCAGACGTCCTCGATGCAGAAGTACATCGCCCTGCTATCACTGAAACCACCGCACTTGGCGCAGCTTACATGGCAGGGCTTCACCAGGGCGTCTTCGACTCGCTGGACGCAATCGCGGCGAAATGGCAACTCGAACGCGCTTTCACCCCGCAAAGTAATGCAGACTGGCGCAGCCGCCAGTACGCAGGCTGGCAGGACGCTGTCGCGCGCATACGCAGCCAGCGCTGAACGTCATGGAATTGCATCTGATCAGACATGGACAAACCAACTGGAACGAGGAGCGCCGAGCGCAGGGACAAAGCGATTCCGTACTGACCGAACTGGGCATCGAGCAGGCCAAAACGCTCGGTGCCCGCATCAGCGCCGTGCCGTTCGATGCGCTCTACTGCAGCAGCAGTGTGCGAACTCGACAGACGGTAGCCCATGCCTTTCCTGACTGGGAGAAGCCCGTCACTTATCTTGATACCTTGCGGGAAATTCAGATGGGCGAGTGGGAAGGCAGGCTGTATGCCGAACTGGAAGCAGAGTCCCCGGAATCCTTTCACCACTTTTGGCAAGAACCCCACAAATTCGATGTGCCCGGCGCCGAGACCTTCTTCCAGTTGCAAAATAGGGCTCTGGCGGCAATCAGGGACATCTATTTCAAACACGCGGGTCAACTCGTCGCCCTGGTCAGCCACGGCGCCCTGATCAAAACGGTGCTGGCCCACATCGAAGGGCGGCACATGGCTCAACTCTGGACCCCACCTCAAATGCACAACTGTGCGCACAGTATTGTCTGCGTGGATGCTGAGGATAATTATCGGATCCTGCAATACGCCGACCAGCCTTATGATCAGTGAAGACATTCAGTCAAACGTCCTGCTGACACGCATCGTCCAGCCGAAACTCCGAACAGTGAAAACCTGATGCGACAGCCTGTGCTGCGCCGCTCGGAGCAAGCGACGTGTGATATGCTTGCACGCCACGTCGGGGAGCGAAGGAAGCGAGAACCTTGGAACGACGCTACCACAACATCTTGATCTTCATAGTGATCAGCCTATCTGTCCTGTTGCTGTGTCAGGCAATCGGTCTTTGGGTCAACAACACCATTCCTCAGAACACAACGCTGGAGCTGAGCCGGTTTGTTCATCTCACGCATCTGAGAAATTTCGGAGGCGTTTTTGGACTGGCGCAAGGGTCCGGATGGCTTTTCGGCTTGATCAGTATCGGCCTGCTGGTGGGCGTCTCGGCCTACCTGATAGTCAATCCGACCCTCGAACGCTATGAGTACATCTGCTTTGGGTTTGTAGTCGGAGGCGGCGCCAGCAATATCACCGATCGACTGGTCTACGGCAGCGTCATTGATTTTATTGATATTCAGCAAATCCCCTTCTGGCATTATGTATTCAACACGGCCGACGTCATGATCCACCTGGGTATCTGGCCCTTGCTGATCATCAGTTTTGTGCTGAACAAGACCACGACGGACCGGAAGACAGCCGGGAGCTGAGCCTGGCCCAATGACTCAACTGATGCAGCCCAGAGCAACCGAGAGTATCCCTCTGTTCGCGGCCGTTTGAGCTCAGGTTGTAAAGACTGCAGAGTCACCGTTGCGGGCACACAGCTTCACCCTTCTCTCCTACCGGTCAATCCCGTGAACAAGTGACCAAGCGGCTGTAACACCGAGTCTGCGAATGGTCTGCAGCGAATTCCCAAATGCCTGATATCTCAGGGGTTTAGCCGAATTTTGCTGTAAAGTTTGGTCACTATTTGACCATGGACAAAGCTGAACCCTTCCGGTAAGTTGACAGTGGGTGGTGCTGCGCCTCCAGATCGGATCGAAGCGCCTCAACCTGTTGTTTTTACTGACTTATTATTAAAAACGACGGTGAGCCCGACGCAGTAAAAACTGGATTTTTTTACATCTCAGTGAGGCTTACAATGACAATAAAACGAACTATCCTGCAAAGCATCAAGCCGATCGCCACGGCAGCCCTGGTTCTGGCCTGTTCCGCAAGCGTGATGGCCCAGGATTCGGTTGAGTGGTTTACCCTCGGTAATGATTTCGGCCACACCCGATATTCTCCCGCTGACGAGATTACCGTCGATAATTTCGAGGACCTTGAAGTGGTCTGGGAATGGGACGGTGCCAGCATGGGCGCAAGCAGCGGCCGTGCAACCCCGAGCTACATCAACGGTATGCTCTACACCGTGGCAGGCCCTCGCCGACACGTGGTCGCCATCGACCCGAAGACGGGAGAAACCGTCTGGAGCTATCGTCTTCCGAATACCGCACGCTGGGAATACTCAATGCGCGCTGACTACGGAAAGGGCATCGGCTACGATGAGGTGGACGGCCGGGGGATCATTTACATCATCACTCCCGGATTCTTCCTGGTAGCTCTGGACGCTGTGACCGGCACACCACTCGAAGGCTTCGGTCAGCCTGTTCCCATCGAGGGTTTCCCGGAAACCGGTGTGGTTGACCTCCTGGCAGACCTTGGCCACCCCTATGATCCCTATGACGGCGTACCTCTGGAGACCGGTTATATCACCTCCTCTTCACCGCCCGTGATCGTTAACGACACCATCATAGTCGGCAACTCCGCTGAACAGGGCTATCATCAGTCACGGATTGAGAATATCCCCGGCGACATCCTTGCCTATGACAAGACCAGCGGAGAGTTCAAATGGAAATTCAATGTAATCCCGCGTCCGGGCGAATACGGTCATGAGACCTGGGAAAACGACGCCTGGGAATGGACCGGTGACGTGTCCTCCTGGGCTCCGATTACCGCCGATGTTGAAAACAATCTGGTGTTTGTCCCGACCAACGGTGCAACCATCGACTATTACGGCGGTTTCCGCCCGGGTGACAACCTCTTCGGCACCAGTTTGATCGCACTGGATGCATCAACTGGCGAAAGAGCCTGGCATTTCCAGATGGTTCACCACGACATCTGGAACTACGATAACCCGATGTCGCCCATTCTGATGGACGTCAATGTGGATGGCCGGGACATCCCGGCGGTTATGCAGGTCACCAAACAGAGCTTTGTCTATGCGTTCAACAGGCTGACAGGTGAGCCACTCTGGCCGATCGAGGAACGCCCTGTCCCTCAGTCTACCGTGCCAGGCGAAAAACTGTCGCCTACGCAGCCATTCCCCACCAAACCTGCGCCGTTCGACATTCAGGGTATTTCTATTGACGATTTAGTGGATTGGACACCCGAACTGCGTCAACAGGCCATAACCGCGATGTCTGACTATATGATGGGGCCGCTGTTTTTGCCTCCCATACAGCGGGGTCATGAGTCCGGCAAGCGAGCTGCCATGTTCTGTCCGGGTGGCGGTGGCGGCGCGAATATTACCGCGCCAGCCGTAGCCGATCCGACCACCGGCATGCTGTACGTCTCATCTCGCTCAGCGTGCAGTCCAGTCCAGCTCGTACCGGGCGAAGAGGCTGACCTGCAGTATGAATTGCCAACCGGCTCCACCTACGCGCAGTTCGCCAATGGCCCCGGCGCGGGATCACCACGGCACCCTGCGCAAATCCCCTACTTCAAGCCACCCTATAGCCGCATTACCGCTATCAATATGAACACGGGTGAGCATGAGTGGATGGTACCGACCGGTAACACTCCGGCTCGGGTTCAGCGGGTCATCGAAGAGAATAATCTTGATGTCGGCAATACGGGCACCGGAGCACTGGTACCCATGACCGTTACACCCAACATGCTCGTTTACTCTGATACAGAAACTGACGGAACTCCGATGCTGTATGCGGTTAACAAATCGACCGGAGCAACAGAAGCTGCTATCGAAGTGCCTGGCAGAAGCCGCTATGGTATGAGCACATGGATGCACGATGGACATCAGTACATCATGCTCCAGACCGGCTCAAAACTGACCGCAATGGCGCTGCCCGCTGCCGCGCCCGGCAGCAGTGGCCACTAGCCACAGGTAAACAAAAAAAGCCGACCACCTGCCGGGTGGTCGGCTTTTTTTTGGCTTACGTTCAGGGATCGAGAAAGGCTGCCGGACACCGGCGTTTGTATCCGGCCTAATTGCCCTCAGGTTGCTCTCAGGCGGTCAGTCTTCAGTCAGTGAGCCGCACAAGTTCCAGAGGCCTCAACGGCCTAGCGTTGCGCCGGCACGGGGTCCTGCTCACAGCGTACGGGTCTGGGTGAGGTCCGTATAGCCCATCAGGATTTTCTCAAGGCCATCCTGCTTTCGAGTCTTCATACCGGATTTCTTGGCCTCAAAATGAATCTCGGCGGCGGGCGATCTGCTCAGGATCATCTTTTTGATCTTGGGCGTATTCATCAACAGTTCGTGAACGCCGACACGCCCCCGATATCCGGTATCCAGACATTCAGCACAGCCCGCCGCTCTGAATAAGGTAAATTCGCCTCGATACGCAAAACGCTCAGTCCAGGCCTCAATCTGCTGCTGAACGAGCTTCTCTGAAGGATCGATGCGCAATTCCGGCGGCAGTGTTTCCCGACAGAATTCAGTTGCCAGCACCTCGATCTCCTCCGGTTCAGCCACATAAGACGCTTTACAGGAAGGACACAGCGTTTTCACCAGCCGCTGCGACAGAATACCCACCATGGCGTCGGCAAAATTAAAAGGGTCCATGTCCATGTCCAGCAGGCGCGTAATGCTCTCTGCTGCGCTGTTGGTATGCAGAGTAGAGAGTACGAGATGACCGGTGAGGGCGGCCTCAATGGCGGTACCTGCTGTTTCTGTATCCCTCATCTCGCCAACCATGATGATATCCGGGTCCGCTCTGAGGAACGCGGGCATTGCGCCGGCGAAGGTCATACCGAGTTTTTCGTTCACCTCAACCTGCCTCAAGCCCGGTTGGGTAATTTCAACGGGATCTTCGGCTGTCCAGATCTTACGCTCTGAATTGTTCAGGTAGCTTAATATCGAATGCAATGTTGTGCTCTTGCCTGATCCGGTCGGACCGCAAACCAGAAACATGCCGTATGGTTTGGAAACAGCACTCAGCACATCGTCATAATTCGACGTACTCAAACCGATGGCATTGATCGGCATGCACTGTCCACCGGACAGAATCCGGATGACAACATCCTCGATACCACCTTGAGTTGGAATCGTCGCGACTCGCAGTTCAATATCAATCGGCGCGAAATGACGGAAGTTAATTTTGCCATCTTGAGGCCGGCTTTTGTTGGAAATGTCCAGGTGCGCCATCACCTTGATTCGAGAAACAAACACCGAACGATATCGAGGCGGAAATTTATAGTAGGTGGTCAACACGCCATCTTTGCGAAAGCGAACTACCACCTTTTGTTTACCCGAGCCCGGTTCGATATGAATATCGGAACATTTCTGACGATGGGCGTCTTCGATGATTTTATTGACAATCTTTACAACAACATTATCAGTGACCTGCTGCGTCTCGATTGCTGAAAATATGGTCGCATCGTAATCTTCAGGCTCTTCCGCATCGTCTTCAGCCTCATCGAACTCCTTGATCGTAGACTGGATATCTTCAAACGAATAATAAAATTGCAAAGCCCAGTTCAGATCTTCCGCAGACGCCATCACCGGCTCAACATACTTGTTAATACTGAAGCTCACTGCGTCCGTAATATGCCAATCCATAGGATTCTCGAGAGCAATAACAATCTTGCCTTCATAGACGTAAAGAGGGACGACTTTGTGCTTGAGCGCCGTTGCTGCGGTGAGTAAGGAAATGACATCATTGTCTATAGTGAACTCGCGCAGATTGACAAAGGGTATCCCGAGCTTTTTCGCGAGCGCCTGTTGGATCTCATCTTTTTCAATGACGCCCTGCTGAACCAGAATTTCACCAAGGGCTTCTTTGTGCTTTTGTTTTTGTTCGGCAAGCGCTTCATTTAGCTGCGCTTCACTGACCAATCCTTCCCCAACCAGAATATCGCCAAGCTTCAGATTCGGCATATTTTTCTGGCGCGCAAGAGCTGTCTCAAGTTCAGAATGACCGGAGATTTTATCTGCAGCCAAATATTTACTGACCAGACGCGAGCGATCCGGTGATTGGTCGTGACGTATTTCCTGGAGATTCATTTCCAGCGACAGCTGCGAATCTCCATCTTCCTCTTCGTCTGACTCTCCATCGAACTGTTCATTGAGTTGTTCATTGGCAGGTTGCTGCCTGTACTGCCCTTCTTGCGATAAACCTTCGGGCAATTCGCTGACGCTTTGGTCGCCCATCAATTTTTGAACAGACTGCTCTTGAATCTGATCAGCCTCAGGCTGATTCTCCAGCTCTTCAGTATTTGGCTCACCAGCTTGCTGCTCCGTAAGCAGTTCGCTCTCAAGATTGTCCTGCACCTGCTCAATCACAGACAAAGCCTCATCAAGCTCGGCACCGGTGGTCGGGCGAATTTCCTCTGCTGTAGCACGATTCTGAAGCGGCTCAGCAGTGTCCTGCTCACCGGCGGGCTTGCTATCCCGTTGAGGTTCAGGCCGATCGCTGATGCTATGACGATCGATTGCTGCGTGGGGAATAAACAGATGTTTACAGTAAAAGGACTGACGTTTAATCGCCGTAATTTCGTAGAAGTGAATGCCGTTAGTTTCGATTCGATAGCCAAAGGTATCGCCCGAAATTGTGGTGCCGTCAGTGAACAGGACTTCAAAGCCCTGGGAGTCCTGATCAACACTGACGTCCGGATTTAATGTCTCTCCCAGGGAGATCTTGTACGGCTTTTCGAGACGCAGCAGTTTGACCCTGTCCATAGCAATCTCAGTCGCTATGAATGCCAGTGGTTCCTTGATGATGATGGTGTCAGAGCTGGAGTTAAGCTGCTGCAACTTGCCCTGAATGGTCTGCGAATCGACCGACTCCAGAGACACAGCCGTATCCTCATATTCTCGCTCATCAATGAGCTCTGACAGAGGCGGTGATTGCAACTCGATTCTCGGGACTGCTGACGCGTCCTGATCGAAATCGCCCTCAATCGGGTCTTCTATTGTTAAACCGGGCTCAGCCTGCATGCGATTACCCGCCCTGCGCGTCCTGCCTGAATTAAAAACTCAGCATCTTTGAATAGAGAATACTTGTAAAAACAGTAACTTAGACGATAAGTGTACGAATTACTATTAAATATGGCGATTTCCTGCGCCAAAAACGTCAAATCAGGTCAAATTCGCGCCGGATTCTGCCTGAAAATGCCTTCAGGATTACGAATTAAGCTTTCGAAGCCCGCCTTAACGCGATGCTGAGGTCCGATTAAACAGCCCGGGAAGTTTACCAGTGGTCATCCCCACACCCAGTAAGACCAGCAAGCATCCCAGCACCGTAAATGCAGTTATGCTCTCCGAGAGGAACAGATTGCCCCACAACAGGCTGAAAAGCGGGATCAGATAGGCAGTCATAATCGTCTGTTCAGAACCGATACGGGCAATCAGTCTGTAGAACATGAGATAAGCCAGCCCCGTACACCCTATGCCCAGCGCCGTGACCGCCATCCAGGCAGAAACGCCGGGCATCTCATCCGGCAATGACTGCATTGAAAATGGCACCAGCAGCACAGAGGAAAACAGCAGACTGCCGGTAGTAATTGCCAAACCGGATACCGCTGTCAGCCTTCTCGACACGAGATTAAGAGCCATCCCGTAAAGAAAACAGGCGCACAACGCTGCGGAAACTGCCAGCAGTCCGCCCTCTGCAAGATTTATCGCATCAGGGTCGAACACCAGGACGATTACTCCGCTGAAACCCACTGCCATGCCAAACAGCGACAGCGAAGAGAGCCGCTGGCCAAAGACCGCAAACCCTATCAGAGCGGTAAAAAACGGAACAGTCGCATTCATGATAGACAGCAAACCAGAACCCATAGAGAGGGCGGCGTAGGCAAACAAGCAGAACGGCACAGCCATGTTTGTGAGGCTGACCAGGAATATGATGCGCCAGTTAGCGATCAGTTCGCCCCACTTGCCGAATACCATGCAAATTGGCAGCATGACGATAACCGCAGTGAGCACACGCATCTGTATCAGCAGGAACGGACCGAACTCAGGCGCTGCTATTCGGAGAAACAGAAAAGACGAGCCCCAGATCGCGGACATCAGAAAGAGCTCGATATAGTTCCGAGAGGCGGCGTTTACCATGGGGTCGCAGTAATTCCAGAATTTTAGAAAAGAAAGTGAGCCGTCCGACACGTGTTAGAAAAATGCCGGAACTGAATGCCCCGGCAGGCTGCTCAATCGTAGACTCGCTCCGCCTCGGCGATCGCCTGGCTGACATCACAGCGGTGCCCCTGTGCATTCAAGACATTCCCCAGAGCAGAAACGCAGAGATTCACGTTTTTACGATTACTGGCATAACCCATCAGACCGATCCGCCAAACTTTCCCGGCCAGAGCACCGAGGCCCGCACCGATTTCCAAGCCGTACTCAGTCAGCAGCGCGCGCCGGACTGCGGCGTCGTCAATTTGTTGAGGAAATGAGACAGCGTTTAATTGCGGTAAGCGACTGGCTTCTTCCACGACAAAACCCAGACCAAGACTTTCAAGCCCTGCCACCAGCGCAAGATGATTCAAGCGGTGGCGTTTCCAGGAATCCTCCAAACCTTCTTCCTCAAGGATCACCAGAGATTCGTGCAGCGCATAAAGCGAGTTTACCGGGGCGGTGTGATGATACGACCGTTTCGCATCCGCTCCCCAGTAACCCATGACCAGATTAGTATCAAGAAACCAGCTCTGGACCCTGTTCTTACGATTGGTAATCTTCGCCGCAGCACGTGGCGAGAAACTGACGGGAGATAAGCCGGGGATGCAGGAGAGACATTTTTGCGTACCGGAATAGATCGCATCTATGCCCCAAGCATCGACTTCGAGAGGAATGCCTGCCAGCGTAGTGACAGCATCAACAATCGTAAGGCATTCATACCCGCGAGCGAGGGTACAAAGAGCCTCAGCGTCACTCCGTACACCGGTAGAGGTTTCACTGTGGACAAAGGCAACCGCCACCGCATCGGGATGTTTCTTTAAGGCATCTTCAAGCTTTTCCGGATCTACAGGCGCACCAAAGTCATCCGTAACCATAACTGCAGTACCGCCACAGCGCTCTACGTTTTCTTTCATACGGCCGCCGAAGACCCCGTTCTGACACACAATCAGCTTTTCGCCCGGCTCAACAAGATTGGCAAACACGCATTCCATGCCGGCAGAGCCCGGCGCTGACACCGGGATCGTCAGCTCATTTGTCGTGCGGAAAGCAAACTGCAGCAGAGTTTTGAGCTCATCCATCATGCTGATGAAAGCAGGGTCAAGATGACCAATAGTCGGCCGGGAAAGCGCTTCGAGAATTCGCGGATTCACATCAGATGGGCCGGGGCCCATTAGGGTTCTGGCTGGCGGATGAAAAGAGCTAGTCATAAAAAATCCTGATCAATAAAAAACCCGATCAACCTTCGGTGTCCATAGTACCGTGAGGAAGATCGGGCTTGTTTTGCCGGCAAGCGCAGTCCGGATTATTCTCGGCTCAGCGCAGTGCGCCGTGCTTATTCTTCTTCAGCAACCGCTGCTTCGTCCTCATGATCGGCGATATCAAGCTGCGGCCGGTCAACCAGCTCGACGTAAGCCATCGGCGCTTTGTCGCCCGGCCGTTCCCCGCATTTGAGGATCCGGATATATCCGCCGGGCCGATTTGCATAGCGAGGCCCGAGCTCATCGAACAGCTTACCCACTGTCGCCTTGTTGCGGGTCCTGCTGAATGCCAGACGTCGGTTTGCAACGCTGTCGTTCTTGGCCAGGGTGATTAATGGCTCTGCCACTGAACGCAATTCCTTCGCCTTCACCAGGGTTGTTCTGATGATTTCGTGCTCCACCAGCGAAGCTGTCATGTTTCTGAACATGGCAGTTCGGTGTGGACTATTGCGATTCAGTTGGCGACCGCTGTGTCGATGTCGCATAACTCTATACCTTTATCTTGTGTGCGCCTGCTTCAGGCAGCACGGTCATCTGTCTTGAGGCTGGATGGCGGCCAGTTGTCCAAACGCAGGCCAAGTGATAAGCCGCGGGTAGCCAGAACATCTTTGATCTCAGTCAGTGATTTCTTGCCAAGGTTCGGCGTCTTCAACAGCTCAACTTCGGTACGCTGAATCAGGTCGCCGATATAGTAAATGTCCTCTGCCTTGAGGCAGTTTGCGGAGCGAACCGTGAGCTCAAGATCATCAACGGGTCGAAGCAGTATGGGATCAATCTCGTCTTCCCGCTCCTCAGGCTCAGCGATAATCTCGCTTTGCAGATCAACAAACACGCTCAACTGGTGTTGCAAAATCGTCGCGGCACGACGTATGGCCTCTTCAGGGTCTATCGTACCGTTCGTTTCAAGATTGATAATCAGCTTATCAAGATCCGTACGCTGTTCTACCCGGGCATTTTCCACCGAGTAAGAGATACGAACAACCGGGCTGTAGGAAGCGTCAAGCAACAGCTTGCCGACTGCTCTAGTTTCCTCTTCGTCACTGGCCCGGCTGTCAGCTGGCGAATAGCCACGCCCTTTGCGCACCAGGATGCGCATGTTCAACTCGCCGTTACTGTTGAGGTTGGCAATCACATGATCCGGGTTGATGATCTCCACATCATGATCCAACTCAATATCGCCCGCTGTCACGGCACCGGCGCCTTTTTTACTGAGATTCAGAATGGCTTCGTCACGGTTATTCAGAACAACTGCCAGACCTTTCAGGTTCAGCAGAATTTCAATGACGTCTTCACGAACACCCTCAATAGTGCTGTACTCATGCACGACGCCGTCAATTTCTACCTCTTCAACTGCGCAACCCGGCATTGATGACAGCAGAATCCGACGCAGTGCATTACCCAATGTATGGCCAAAGCCACGCTCAAGAGGTTCCAACACCACTTTGGAGTGACACTTGTCGAACTCATCAACCTGTATCACTTGCGGTGTTAGAAAATCAGATAAAGAAATTTGCATGTAATCCACCCTTTCTGTGTTTGGACACTACTTGGAATAAAGCTCAACGATCAGATTTTCATTGATCTCTGAAGGCAGATCCGCGCGATCGGGCTTGCGCGTGAATTGACCTTCAAGCTTTGACATGTCGACAGATACCCAGTCAATGTCGCTTCGCTGTGCAGCCAGCTCCAGCGCGGACTTGATTCGTAGCTGCTGCTTTGCCTTCTCGCGGATCGAGACAACGTCTCCTTCACTGATCTGATAGGAAGGTACGTTGACGACTGATCCATTCACGAGGATGGACTTGTGTGATACCAGCTGTCGCGCTTCGGCGCGAGTCGAGCCAAACCCCATGCGATAGACGACGTTGTCCAAACGGCATTCCAGCAACTGCAGCAGATTCTCACCGGTAGCGCCCTTTCGACGGGCCGCCTCTTTGTAGTAGCTGCGGAACTGCTTTTCCAGAACGCCGTAGGTTCTCCGAACCTTCTGTTTTTCACGGAGCTGCACGCCATAGTCCGACAGTCGACCGCGGCGTTGACCGTGCTGACCGGGGATGGTTTCAACCTTGCACTTGCTGTCAATCGGGCGCACACCGCTTTTCAAAAAGAGGTCAGTGCCTTCTCTACGAGCCAGTTTGCATTTGGGGCCTAAATAACGGGCCATACTATTTCTCCTAGTCTAGACGCGCCGCTTCTTGGGCGGTCGGCAACCATTGTGGGGAATCGGGGTCACATCTGTGATATTGCCAATTTTCAATCCACAGCCATTCAGAGCTCTGACCGCAGACTCGCGACCAGGACCCGGTCCGTTTACCTTGACGTCAAGGTTCTTTAGACCATAGGACTCGATCGCCGCCTTTCCCGCTTTCTCAGCAGCAACCTGCGCGGCGAATGGAGTTGACTTTCGTGAGCCACGGAAGCCAGATCCACCGGCCGTGGCCCAGGAAAGGGCATTTCCCTGACGATCAGTAATCGTAATGATCGTGTTGTTGAATGAAGCATGGATAAACGCGATGCCGTCTATGACGGTAGAGCGTGCTTTCTTTTTGCCTGATTTAGCTGTAGCCATCTTAGTTACCAGGTACTCCACTACTATTCATTGGAGTATCTCTATCCTTTCTCTGAAAGTTAGTGTTACTTGCGTATTGGTTTACGGGGACCTTTTCGGGTACGTGCATTTGTCTTCGTGCGCTGCCCCCGGACAGGAAGGTTCCGACGGTGACGGATACCCCGGTTGCAGCCAAGATCCATGAGTCGCTTGATGTTCATGGAAATCTCTCGGCGCAGATCGCCTTCAGTAGAGAGCTTAGCGACTTCCGCGCGGACATCATCCAACTGTTCAGGGCTCAATTCAGCCGTTTTCGTAGCAGGCGCAATGCCTGTGGCGTCACAGATTTGCTGCGCTTTCGTTGGACCAATACCGAAAACATATCGAAGTGAAATCACGATATGCTTGTTGTCTGGTATGTTAACCCCGGCAATACGTGCCATAGATCTACTCCGTTCCTATTTTCTCTGCTTAACCCTGACGCTGCTTGTGTCGAGGCTCCGCACTACAAATCACTCGAACCGAACCGTTACGCTTGATCACCTTACAGTTACGGCAAATTTTCTTTACTGATGCGCGTACTTTCATTTCTAACCTCCATTCAAGCACGCCCGGCGCGCTTGAGTTTCGAACACTGTATCCCTGCTTTAAATACCGCTACGCCCGTAGTTACCCAGCTTCGACTTCTTCATCAGAGAATCATACTGATGTGACATCAGGTGAGACTGCACCTGAGACCAGAAATCCATGGTTACCACGACCGATATCAACAGTGCCGTTCCGCCCAGATTAAAGGGCACATTCGCGAGCATCTGCATGAAATTTGGTAGCAGACAAACCAGGGTGATATATACCGCACCGAACATCGTCAGGCGGGTGATAACGCCGTCGATGTACTTTGCTGTCTGCTCCCCGGGGCGAATACCGGGGATAAATGCGCCCGACCGCTTCAGGTTCTCTGCCACATCACGTGGATTGAACACCAGCGCGGTATAGAAAAAGCAGAAGAAAATGATCATGGCGCTGAAAATGATGATGTACAAAGGCTGACCCGGGCCAATCAGCAGCGCCAAATCTTGCAGCCACTCGGCGCCCTCGGACTGGCCAAACCACTGGCCGAGAGAGGCCGGAAACAACAGAATGCTGCTGGCAAAAATCGCAGGAATCACACCGGCCATGTTTATTTTAAGCGGAAGATGGCTGGCCTGGGCCTGATACATCCGCCGCCCCTGCTGACGTTTCGCATAGTTCACTGTTATACGCCGCTGAGCTCGCTCAACATAAATGATGCAGGCGACCACCCCGATCGCAATCAGCCCAACGACCAAAAGTAATACGCCGCTGATCTGACCTTCATAAGCCTGGGTGAGCGAAGTCCCCACTGCGGCAGGAAAGCCAGCAACGATCCCGGCAAAGATCAGCATCGAAATCCCGTTGCCAATGCCTTTTTCCGTGATCTGCTCGCCCAACCACATCAGAAACATTGCGCCGGTCACCAGGGAGATAATCGCGGTCAGATTGAATGCGATGCCGGGGCTGTAGGCCATGGGCGCCAGTAAGCCAACCGTCATACCCGTGCCCTGTACGGTGGCCAGAACCAGAGCACCATATCGGGTGTATTGCGTAATCTTCCTTCGTCCTGACTCGCCTTCCTTCTTCAGCTGGTCGAGCTGCGGGCTCACCGCTGTCAGCAACTGCATGATAATGGAAGCGGAAATATAGGGCATGATGCCCAGCGCAACGATACTCATGCGTTCAAGAGCGCCACCCGAAAACATGTTGAACAGGTCTGCAAACGTGCCCTCATTCTGATTGAAGAAGGCCTGCAGCTGAAGGGGATCAATCCCCGGAACCGGAATATGAGTCCCGATTCGGTACACAAAAATCGCGAACAGCAGAAACAACAGGCGCGACTTAAGCTCGCCGAGCCCTGCGCCGATGTTTTCTGGATTGATGTTTGGTTTGTTCGCCATCTCAGTTACTTGGTTTTAATTTCGCTTTATCTTCCCGGGCCAGTGACCGCGATTACTCTGCTGCTGATTCAGTGGGCGAAGTCGCTGCTTTCTTGGTCAGTTTGGCGGGCTTCTCCTCGACAAACTCGGCCACACTGCCGCCAGCTTTTTCAATCGCCTCTTTCGCGCCTTTACTGACACGAACACCCTCAACACTCAGCTTCCGTGTCACCTCGCCAGAAAGCATCACCTTGACGCGTTTGATCGACGCATTGATCAAACCCGCCTTCCGCAGAGTTTCCAGGTTGACAGTTTCCCCTTCAACCTTGTTCAGCTCTGCGCTTCGAATCTCTGCTGTAACGCGACCGATGCGAGACGAGAAACCGTACTTAGGCAGACGCATTTGCAGGGGCATTTGTCCGCCTTCAAAACCCGGACGCACCGTTCCGCCGCTTCGGGATTTTTGTCCCTTATGTCCGGTACCACAGGTTTTTCCCCAGCCAGAACCGATGCCGCGACCGACGCGCTTTTTCGCTTTCGTGCTGCCTGCTGCAGGACTCAAATTATTCAGTTGCATAGCTATTACCTAGTTTCCTGTTTGCTTATTCCACGGCCAGCATATAGCTGATCTTGTTGATCATGCCGCGAACAGCTGGCGTGTCTTCCACTTCTACAGTTTGATGCATACGGCGCAAGCCGAGGCCTTGCAAGCACAGCTTGTGCTTGGGCAGTGAGCCGATTGGGCTTCGAACGAGCGTTACTTTGACTGTCTCTTTAGTTTTGGCCATCGTCGTCTACTACTGTCTGTGTCAATAATCGTGTGTCGCTTCGCCGACTGTTAGCCGACCAGCTCTTCTACCGTCTTGCCGCGCTTTGCAGCAATATCTTCCGGAGCGCGCATGTCCCTCAGGCCTTTAAAAGTGGCGTAAACTACGTTAACCGGATTGGTCGAGCCGTAGCACTTCGCCAGAACATTCTGCACTCCCGCCAGTTCCAAGATCGCACGCATGGCACCACCAGCAATAACGCCCGTACCTTCTGAGGCAGGCTGCATATAGACCTTAGAGGCACCGTGTCGTGCTTTGATCGGATACTGCAGCGTGTGGCCATCGAGGCCCACGGTAATCATGTTGCGCCGGGCCGATTCCATCGCCTTCTGAATCGCCAGAGGTACCTCGCGGGCTTTACCACGACCGAAACCTACCCGACCATTACCGTCACCAACCGCTGTCAGTGCAGTGAAGCCGAAGATCCGACCGCCTTTGACCACCTTTGCTACGCGGTTAACCTGAATGAGCTTCTCCTGCAGGCCCTCTTCGTTTTTTCCTGGCTCGTCTTTGAATGCCATATTAAAAACCTTTAGTTAAATTCTTTAGAACTGTAAGCCGCCTTCACGGGCTGCGTCGGCAAGCGCCTTAACGCGACCGTGATAGGCATAGCCAGACCGGTCAAACGCCACACTTTCAATACCAGCAGCTTTCGCCCGCTCCGCGATCATTTTGCCAACCTTACCGGCGGCATCGACGTTCCCGGTTGCCCCTGCGCGAGTGTCTTTCTCGACAGTAGACGCACTGGCGAGCACTTTGTCTCCTTCCGGAGAAATCACCTGAGCATAAATATGTCGGGGCGAGCGGAACACGCAAAGGCGGTTCATCCGCAGTTCGCTGATTTTGGCTCTCGCTCGTTTGGCGCGACGTAGCCGCGCCCCTTTCTTGACGTTCATAGCCTTAACCCTATTTCTTCTTCGCTTCTTTGCGATACACACGCTCATCGGCGTAACGAATACCCTTGCCCTTGTATGGCTCGGGAGGACGAAACTCTCTGATCTCTGCTGCTACCTGACCCACTAGCTGCTTGTCTGCACCTGAGATCACGATTTCGGTCTGTGAAGGAGTCTCTGCGGTTACACCCTCAGGGAGTGCATAATCGATCGGGTGCGAATAACCCACCGTCAGATTGACTGTTTTCCCTTGCGCCTTAGCGCGATAGCCGACACCCTGGAGCTCAAGCTTACGCTGAAACCCTTCGCTAACACCCACAACCATGTTGTTGATGAGTGAACGAAAAGTTCCGGCCAGCGCGCCGGCTTGGCGAGATTCATCTTTCGCTGAAACTTTCAGCGCATCACCATCCTGGGCAATTCCAACCAACTCATGCAGGTCAAGCTGCAGATTCCCTTTGCTTCCTTTTACCGAAATTACAGAATCCGACAGAGTGGTTTCCACACCCTTAGGAATCGCTATCGGAGCATTTGCTATTCTCGACATCGTTGCGTCACTCTATTACTAGTTATCCAAGCTGGTGCTTAGAACACAGTGCAAAGCACCTCACCACCAATACCGGCAGCGGCTGCCTGCTTATCAGTCATCAATCCTTTATTCGTTGACAGTATGGCAATACCCAATCCTGCCCGATTTTTGGGAATGTCTTCTGCGCCCTTGTAGTTGCGCAGGCCCGGACGGCTCACTCGCTTGATTTCTTCAATGACCGGCTTACCGCGAAAATATTTCAGACCGACGTTAAGCACTTGCTTGCCAGCCACTTCCTGCACTGAGAACCCGTTGATGTAGCCCTCGGATTCAAGCACTTTGCTTATTGCCACCTTAATCTTAGAAGAAGGGCAACTGACTTCAGACATCTGCGCCATCTGGGCGTTGCGGATGCGAGTCAAGAAATCTGCAATTGGATCGGACATGCTCATAATTTTCTTCCTGCCTTTTTCCCTGCTACCAGCTGGCCTTGGTTAAACCCGGCACATCACCACGCATAGCCGCTTCTCTCAGCTTGTTGCGACACAGTCCGAATTTTCGATAAACGCCATGTGGACGCCCGGTGATGCGACAGCGACGCTGCTGACGAACAGGGCTGGCATCGCGAGGCAGCTTCTGAAGCTTGATCTGCGCATCCCATTTCTCATCATCACTGGCACCGGCGTCATTCAGGATCGCCTTTAACGCAGCACGTTTTTCCGCGTATTTTGCGACGGTGGCAGCGCGCTTGTTTTCCCTGGCTATCATCGATTTTTTAGCCATAGTTTTAGGACTCCTCAGTATCAGCGGCAGGCTCTGCAGCTGCCGACGCTTCTTCTTTCTTAGCGTCGGATTGTTGCGGATTCATTCCACGGAATGGGAATCGGAGCGCTGACAGCAGGGCCCGACCCTCTTCGTCGTCTCGAGCGGTAGTGGTGATTGTGATGTCGAGACCGCGGAGTTTATCGATCTTGTCGTAATCGATTTCCGGAAAAATAATTTGTTCGGTGACACCCATCGCATAGTTGCCCCGGCCATCGAAGGCCTTCGGGTTCAGACCGCGGAAGTCCCGAATGCGCGGGATAGAAATGTCGACCAGCCGCTCCAGAAACTCATACATTCGCTCACCGCGGAGGGTGACCTTGCAGCCGATTGGCCAGCCTTCCCTGATCTTGAAGCCGGCAATACTCTTCCTAGCCTTGGTCACTACAACCTTCTGACCACTAATCTTTTCAAGATCTGCGGTCGCGGCCTCTAGAATCTTCTTATCCGCCACCGCTTCGCCAAGACCCATGTTCAGTGTGACCTTGGTAATTTTTGGGACCCGCATCGGGTTATCGAAGCTGAACTGCTGTATCAAGGCAGGGACAACTTGTTTTTTATAGTACGCTTTCAACTGAGCCATGATTCGTAACCTAGTCTATATCCTGACCATTCGACTTAAACACACGCTTCTTAGCGCCGTCTTCAAGGATTTCGATACCAACTCGGTCAGCCTTGTTGGTCTCTGAATTAAAGATCGCCACATTAGAGATATGCAAAGACGCTTCGCGCTCCACGATACCGCCGGGCTGGCCCAGATTCGGATTTGGCTTAGTGTGACGCTTCACCATGTTGACTCCGGCCACAATGACGCGATCATCACCGACCAGTTGTGTGATTGTTCCGCGCTTGCCCTTGTCTTTGCCGGCAACAACAATGACTTCATCTTCTCTCTTTAACTTGTTCATCCTAAGATTCTCTCTAAGCCGGCTGTCAAAGCACTTCAGGAGCCAGCGATATAATACGCATGAATTTTTCATTCCGGAGTTCGCGGGTGACCGGACCAAAAACGCGAGTACCGATAGGCGCTTCCTGATTGTTAAGCAGTATCGCAGCATTATCGTCAAACCGGATCAGAGAGCCGTCACCGCGACGAACACCCTTCTTAGTCCGGACGACGAGCGCGGTAAGCACCTGGCCTTTCTTTACCTTGCCGCGAGGAATCGCTTCCTTCACGGTGACTTTGATGATGTCACCAATACGTGCGTAGCGGCGGTGGGAACCCCCGAGCACCTTGATACACATAACACGGCGCGCGCCGCTGTTATCTGCAACATCTAAGTAAGACTGAACTTGAATCATCGATTCGCTCCATCACGCAACTCTGATACGAGTGCCGACTGTAAATTTCTTCGTTATGCGCCTATCCCGGCATGTCCTGCGAAGCCCGAAAGCTTGGCCTATATTTGCGTTGCCCGCTCATCAATTGACACAAGTGTCCATGACTTAGTCTTGGAAATTGGGCGAACTTCCTTAATCGTCACTGCGTCGCCGACACCGCAATCGTTGTTGGCATCATGCGCATGAATTTTGGTTGATCTCTTGATGATCTTGCCATACACAGGGTGCTTTACACGGCGCTCGATAAGCACAACGATGGACTTATCCATCTTATTGCTGACAACCCTGCCAGCAGCAGTACGTGCTGTTTTGTCCGTAGCCTCCTGGCCGCTTTGCATCTCAGTTTCCGCCATAACTTGTTTCGCTCTTTCCGTTTTTGCGCCAAGGGAGCGCGCAAAATGACTTGAATTCCTTACGCCTGCTTCTGCTTTTCAGCGATGATCGTTTTTACCCGGGCGATATCTCGTCTAACTGCCTTCAACAGATGAATCTGACCGAGCTGACCTGTCGCACTCTGCATGCGATTATTGAACTGATCTTTATACAAATCCTGCAGCTGGGCCTGCAGCTCCTCCACAGATTTGTCTCTTAACTCACTCGCTTTCATCACTCTACCTTTACAATTCTCGTTGTTTGCCAAGCAAGGCTGCTTACATCACCGTCCGCTTCACAAAAGTTGTGTCGAACGGCAACTTGGCGGATGCAAGGCCGAACGCCTCACGCGCAAGTTCTTCATCAACGCCTTCAATTTCGAACATAATGCGGCCGGGCTGAATCTGAGCGACCCAGTATTCAACCGAGCCCTTGCCCTTACCCTGGCGCACTTCCAGCGGCTTTTGTGTGATTGGCTTGTCAGGAAACACCCGAATCCAGATCTTCGCGCCACGCTTTACTTTACGCGTCATTGCACGACGAGCAGCCTCAATCTGGCGGGCAGTCAAGCGACCACGGGATACCGCCTTAAGACCAAATTCGCCGAAATCGACCTTGCTCCCACGATGCGACAGACCGCGGTTCCGGCCCTTCATCATCTTGCGATATTTTGTGCGTTTGGGTTGTAACACTTCTCTAGTCCTCTAACACCAATTGCCTAGTTGCCGGCTGTCGCCTGCTGCTTGGGCACGATAGCTTCGTCCAGATCAAGGACCTCACCTTTGAAGATCCATACCTTCACACCGATAATGCCGTATGTAGTGCTGGCTTCCGATGTGGCGTAATCTATGTCGGCCCGCAGGGTGTGCAAAGGCACACGACCTTCCCGATACCACTCACTGCGCGCGATTTCAGCTCCACCCAGTCGACCACCAACCTGCACTTTAATGCCCTCAGCGCCCTGGCGCATCGCGTTTTGTACGGCGCGCTTCATGGCACGGCGAAACATGACACGTCGCTCCAGTTGTTGAGCAACGCTATCTGCAACCAACTGCGCGTCCAGGTCAGGCTTGCGAATTTCTTCAATATTGATTTGCACGGGAACGCCCATCTTGGCTGAAAGAACTCCGCGCAGGGCTTCAACGTCTTCACCTTTTTTCCCGATAACGATACCCGGCCGTGCCGTATAAATGGTTATCTTCGCGGTCTGTGCAGGCCGCTCAATATCGACGCGGGAGACCGAGGCGTTCGCCAGACGCTTCTTAACAAATTCTCTGACCTGCAGATCAACCAGCAGGTTGTCTGCGTATTCCTGCCCTTCAGCAAACCATGTAGAGGTATGCTTCTTAACAATGCCGAGGCGAATACCCGTGGGATGTACTTTCTGACCCATCCAAATCTCCTAGCTGTCAGCGACTGTAATTGTGATGTGGCAAGAACGCTTAAGGATACGATCAGCGCGCCCTTTCGCCCGTGGCATGATGCGCTTCATGGTCATACCCTCGTCCACACAGATGGTCGAAACTTTCAATTCATCCACGTCAGCGCCTTCGTTGTGCTCAGCGTTGGCGATCGCAGAATTCAAAACCTTCTTGATGACTGCAGCACCTTTCTTGGTGCTGTAGGTAAGCAGTTCAAGCGCTTCTTCGACGCCTTTACCGCGAATCTGATCAGCTACCAGACGAGCCTTCTGAGCTGAGAGCCTGGCACCTTTTAGTCTTGCCGAAACTTGCATCATAATCTCCTAGCGCGCCTTCTTGTCGGCAACGTGGCCCTTATACGTCCGGGTCAGCGCAAATTCACCGAGCTTATGGCCAACCATATCTTCGCTGACGAAAACCGGGACGTGCTGGCGGCCATTATGTACAGCAATCGTGAGGCCGATCATTTCCGGCGAAATCATGGATCGCCGCGACCAGGTCTTGATTGGACGTTTGTCGTTGTTATCAACTGCGGTCTGAACTTTCTTCATCAGGTGAAGATCAATGAACGGACCTTTTTTCAGTGAACGTGGCACGAGTCTAATCCTCTATCACTTGCCTTTACGGGCTGAATTTCTGCGACGTACGATCATGTCGTCGGTTCGCTTATTGGTTCGGGTCTTGTAGCCCTTGGTAGGAGTACCCCACGGAGACACCGGGTGACGGCCACCGGACGTACGTCCTTCACCACCACCATGCGGATGATCAACCGGATTCATTGCCACACCGCGGACGGTGGGGCGAACACCGCGCCAGCGCTTCGCGCCGGCTTTGCCGAGCGAGCGCAGCGCGTGCTCAGAATTGGATACTTCTCCGAGGGTCGCCCGGCAGTCGCTCAGCACCTTGCGCATCTCACCGGAACGCAGACGCAACGTCGCATAGTCGCCTTCGCGGGCCACTAGCTGCAGGGAAGTGCCCGCGCTACGCGCGATTTGCGCTCCCTTGCCGGGCTTCATCTCGACACAGTGAACTGTGCTACCCAGGGGGATGTTGCGCAAAGGCAGGGTATTGCCAACCTTGATCGGCGCATCCTCACCAGAGACGACTACGTCACCTGCACTGACTTTGGCAGGCGCAATGATGTAGCGCCTCTCACCATCTGCATACAGCAACAGGGCGATATTGGCTGACCGATTCGGATCGTACTCCAGACGCTCAACCTTTGCCTCGATACCATCTTTGTTGCGACGGAAATCGATCACGCGATATTTCTGCTTGTGACCACCCCCCTGATGACGACGGGTGATGCGGCCTTTGTTATTACGACCACCAGACTTTGACTTGGCTGCAGTGAGCGGCGCAAAAGGTTCGCCCTTGTGCAGATCGGGATTCACTACTTTGACGACAAAGCGGCGTCCTGGTGATGTCGGTTTACATTTGACTACTGGCATGACTTAACCCTCTACTCCCGATCAACCGATATCCGCGAAGTCGATCTCATGACCGGCTTCGAGACGCACATAGGCTTTTTTCCAGTCGCTCTTGCGACGGATTCTGCCGCGAGCCGAGCGCTTGGTCTTACCCTTTACGTTCAGCACCTGAAGATCTGAAACCACCACTTTGAAGATGGCTTCTACGGCTTCTTTGATTTCAGGCTTGGACGCATCAACCGCAACCTTGAACGCGTACTGGTTGTTACCCTCAGTCATCATCGCTGATTTCTCAGAAACGTGAGGCCCCAGAATGACTTGATACATACGCTCTGGATTCATGACAGCATCTCCTCGGCCTTTTTAAGCGCAGGTACAGTAATCAGCACTTTGTCGAAGCCGATCAGGCTAACTGGATCCAGACCAGATACGTCCAGCACATCAACCTTGTGCAGGTTACGTGCCGCGAGATAAAGATTTTCTTCAATTTGATCGGAAACGATCAGGACGTTGTCTAGGTCGTAGTCTTTGAGCTTGGTGACCAAGTCTTTTGTTTTGTGGGATTCGACTGCAAATTCATTGACGACAATCAGTCGGTCTTGTCGGATGAGCTCGGAGAGTATGCATTGCATGGCTCCGCGGTACATCTTTTTATTCAGCTTCTTACTGAAGTCCTGGGGCCTGGCAGCGAAGGTGACGCCACCGGAGCGCCAGATGGGGCTGCGGATAGTCCCGGAGCGCGCCCGGCCGGTGCCTTTCTGGCGCCAGGGCTTACGCCCGCCGCCCCGCACTTCAGAGCGGGTCTTCTGCTGAACCGTGCCCTGACGGGCTCCGGCCAAATAAGTCACGACGGACTGGTGTACGAGTGGCTCGTTGTACTCGCGACCAAAAGTCTCGTCAGACAATGAAATCTTCTCGCCCGTTTCGTTGCCAGGCAGAGCAAGTGCTAATTCCATGACTTACTTACCTCTTAACCTTAATCGTTGGACGGACAATGACGCTGGACCCGGTGGCTCCCGGTACCGCGCCCTTGATGAGTAGCAGGTTGTTCTCAGCGTCGACCCGAACCACCTCGAGGCTCTGAGTAGTCTTGCGTTCAGACCCCATCTGGCCGGCCATCTTTTTACCCTTGAACACTCGGCCCGGTGTCTGACACTGACCGATAGAGCCGGGAGCTCGGTGCGAGATCGAATTACCGTGAGTGGCATCCTGCATGCGGAAGTTGTGTCGCTTAACGCCGCCCTGAAAGCCTTTACCTTTGGAAGTCCCGGTCACATCGACCTTCTGACCGGCTTCAAACAGATCGACCCTGATCTCGCCACCGACTTCAATTTCGGCCAGATCTTCTGTGCGAAACTCCCACAAGCCTTCGCCAGCCTCTGTATTGGCCTTGGCATAGTGACCGGCCATCGCCTTGCTGACCCGTGACGCGCGGCGGGAACCCATGGTTACCTGAATCGCGCTGTATCCATCTGTCTCAGGCGTTTTTATTTGTGTCACGCGGTTGGGTTGTACCTCCACCACAGTGACAGGCACAGAATTGCCTTCTTCAGTGAAAACGCGGGTCATCCCGCTCTTTCGACCGACTAATCCAATCGACATTTTTTAGACCTCGTTGTGCAAGGGGCTAAAACCCGCTCTGGCCGCTGACGCGTTACACGAAACTTGCTCCCGCAGGGGGAGACAGAACATTCAGTGCGCCAAAACTTTTAAAACAGCTGCTTAAAAGGATAGCGAGGACTGATAGCTCGCTACCTGGTTATGTCATCCTCCGGGTTATTAGCCCAGAGAGATTTGCACCTCAACGCCAGCGGCTAGATCCAGCTTCATCAACGCATCAACCGTCTTTTCAGTCGGCTCTACGATATCCAGCAGGCGCTTGTGGGTGCGTATTTCGTACTGGTCTCGCGCGTCCTTATTGACATGCGGAGAGATCAGCACGGTAAATTTTTCTTTGTTCGTTGGCAGAGGAATCGGGCCTTTAACCTGAGCTCCTGTGCGCTTGGCAGTGTCTACGATTTCTTGAGTAGACTGATCAATCAGGCGGTGATCGAAGGCTTTAAGCCGAATTCTGATGCGCTGATTTTGCATCTACGTGTATCTCCAAAAAATCGATGTAAAAGAACGGGTTACTGCCCACTTATTTGGCGCGACCATTCAAGACGCCAAAAAAGGATGCGCATTGTAAGTGAGCGCCCAGCCCAAGTCAACACATTATCAGGCTGAAGGGCGCAATATCCGTGGGCTAGAGCCCTTGGAGCGCTACTGACGAGGCGAGCCCGGTTTTACCGAATTTAGTCGGTCAAAAGGACATTCTTTCCGAAGATTCTTCTGCTGGGCAGGGCAGCCCACAATTGCGACCCCGATAACAACTCGCAATCAAGGGCTGAACGGCCAGCGAGCAGAGCCAATACGGTTTATCGCGCCAGCTGGACCATGCCCCTGAAAGGAAAAAAGGCCAACCCACATGCGCAGGCCGGCCTTTTCAGTCAAAGCGCGGTCAGATTACTCGATAATCTTGGCGACGACGCCGGCACCGACAGTTCGGCCCCCTTCACGGATCGCAAAGCGCAGACCTTCATCCATCGCAATCGGCGCAATCAGCTCTACCGTCATCTTGATGTTGTCACCAGGCATAACCATCTCAACACCTTCAGGCAGCTCAACATTGCCAGTCACGTCCGTCGTACGGAAGTAAAACTGGGGACGATAGCCCTTGAAGAATGGCGTGTGGCGACCACCCTCGTCCTTGGACAGAATGTACACCTCCGCTTCAAACTTAGTGTGAGGCGTAATCGTGCCCGGAGCAGCCAGAACCTGACCCCGCTCTACCTCATCTCGCTTGGTACCGCGCAGCAGCACACCAACGTTCTCACCAGCGCGACCTTCGTCAAGCAGCTTGCGGAACATCTCAACACCCGTACAGGTAGTCGTCTCAGTATCCTTGATACCAACGATCTCAATCTCTTCACCTACCTTGATGATGCCGCGCTCAACACGACCCGTCACAACAGTACCCCGACCAGAAATCGAGAAAACATCCTCAATCGGCATCAGGAACGGCTTCTCAACATCACGCTCCGGCTCAGGAATGTACTCATCCAGAGTCTCAACCAGCTTCTGGACCGCAGGCGCACCAATATCAGAAGTGTCACCTTCAAGAGCCTTCAGCGCAGATCCCACAATAATGGGCGTGTCATCACCAGGAAATTCATACTGATCAAGCAGCTCCCGAATCTCCATCTCAACCAGCTCAAGCAGCTCCTCATCGTCAACCATGTCCGCCTTGTTCATGAACACAACAATGTAAGGAACACCAACCTGACGGGACAGCAGAATGTGCTCTCGGGTCTGAGGCATGGGACCATCCGCCGCCGAGCAGACCAGAATCGCTCCGTCCATCTGGGCAGCACCCGTAATCATGTTCTTGACGTAGTCAGCGTGACCCGGACAGTCAACGTGGGCATAGTGGCGATTCGGCGAATCATACTCAACGTGCGAAGTCGCAATCGTAATACCGCGCTCACGCTCTTCTGGCGCATTATCAATCTCGTCGAAGGCCTTAAGGTCACCCCCGTACGCTTCCGCACAAACCTTCGTCAGCGCAGCAGTCAGCGTCGTCTTACCATGGTCAACGTGACCAATCGTACCTACGTTTACGTGTACCTTATTTCTCTCGAATTTTTCCTTTGCCATGCCAGACAGCCTCTATCTTCAAACGTTTGATCAATGTGGTTTAAATCTTTTCCTGCTTGCCAGGTTCATTCCTGACGGGGTGTTGCTCATCTTTCCCTATCTTTTCATCCCTTCCGGATCGGACCAGTTCGTGCCATGTGTTGTCAGACTTCTCTCATCTCTACACCAGGCACACCAGACACTACGCTCACCAGGCGCTTCATCCGGCGACGCCTTGTTGGGGGCTCTGGTTCGCTCTCATCGGGATCAGATCCCCTTACCTTGCCCGCGACCCGCTTGGTTGAGCCTCAGGTTACGCTAACAATTCTGGTGCTCACTCCCGGAGTTGAACCGGGGACCTCTTCATTACCAATGAAGTGCTCTACCGCCTGAGCTAAGCGAGCCAATCTTTATCCATCAAGCCCAGCGGTGCGATGAACTTTCTACTTTTATTGTCTCTTTTCCGTTTTCAGCCCGCATGAGGGGTCGAAAATGGAGCGGGTAGCGGGAATCGAACCCGCGCAACCAGCTTGGAAGGCTGGGGTTCTACCTCTGAACTATACCCGCTAATCTCTTGCTGACCGTTTACGAATGTGCCCGACCCAGCACTCCCGCCCCATGGGAGTCTGCCGCGCGCTCTTTGCCTGATGGGGATTCACGTCAATATCCCGAAAAATCAGGTGGTGGAGGGGGGTGGATTCGAACCACCGAAGCTTGCGCGTCAGATTTACAGTCTGATCCCTTTGGCCACTCGGGAACCCCTCCTAGAAGATATCCCAAGGGTCAAAAACCCTGGCTCTCCAACTCAGGGGCGGCATTTTATTGGAATTGGATGGCTTGTGCAATCGTTTGACAGAGATTTTCTACTCGACTCAAATTCGGCCTTTCTCTAGTTAAATCAAGCCATTCGGGCGTCTCAACACGCCCGGATTGAGTCGGTCTGAGCCAGAGCTCCAGCCTTTCTGGCTCCGGCTGAATTCGCTCTATTTGAGGGCTGTAACCCAGCGCTGAGATCCGATCCCTCAGCGACACTGCAGCTGTAGCCGAATCAAAACTGCCGAGTGCGATGGCATTTTGACTGTCACCGCTACTGACAAGCCCAATATCGGCTGTGACGTCAGCCGCTTCCAGACGGGCCGCGAGATCCTCGAGGATGAGGCGGGCGATCTCAGCGGAGGGTGTTGGCGGCAGAAAGACCCGGTACTGACGTTCACGGCCTGACTGGCCCGCCGCGTAAGCAGCGTCGAGACTCCGACTGATTGCCTCAGCCATGAACTCTGCCGCCTCCGCCTCATCCTCAAAACCTGACACCAGGGAACAAAGACGCTCCGCCTCCGAGTCAGCCTGAAGATTACGTGAGTCAAATTCAGACACCAGCGTCAAGCCGGAATTCAGCAAAGCGCGCGACTCCCCTGCTTCCGGCTCAGTCAATGGCCAGCCCAAATTCCAGCCAAGGTGGGCCAGATTTAACAGCACCAGGGTGATCACTACGTAACGCATAGACGCAATCTCATTGATTGCCGCAGGCATATTCAAGACCATCGAGCACCAGATCAGGCTCGACGGTGAATCCGGACTCGCCCCGCAAGCGCAGCGCCTGAGCGAGGAGTTCGGCATCGCCACCGCAAAGATAGACCATCGCTTCGGAGTCCGTACAGCGCAACCTCCCCAAGGCTTCGAGTATCAAGGACACTGTGCTACTCAGAGCGCCGCCGAGTACGGCTTGCTCTGTCGAAGTGCCGGGACCCGCGAGCGGACTGAAATCGCGATTGCGCAGTGTAATGCCGGTATTATTCTCCAGAGCCTCCACTGCCATACTCAGTCCTGCCAGGATGTACCCTCCCTGATGTAGACCGTCATCTGCAACGAGATCGATCGTCAGTGCGGTCCCCGCATCAACAATAAGGCAGGCTCTTTTTTGTCGATTGAACGCCGCTATCATTGCCAGCCAACGATCAACCCCCATGCGCCCGACCTCCTGATAGCTGTTCGTGATGCCACCGCATTGCGCTGACACCTCTGCCACATCCAGCTCAAGCCCCCAACGCGCCTTTAAACCTTCGGCGAGTTCGACGAGCAGCAACTCACTGCCCACGCTGCACCCGCGGGCCGCTGACAATTGAAGGTCGCGCGGAATACTCTCGAACAGTTTGGCAGCGGCGTCCTCAGCGCCACCCATCAACGCGCCGGGATGCCGGGTGCCCGCCTGAGCATCACGATTCAGGACTCGCCATTTTATCCGGCTGTTGCCCACATCTAATTCCAGAATCATGTCATCGCCTCGCCTGAAGCAATTAAACGTACAGAGGGCATAATTTCGCCCGTACTGATCACTTTTTCTCCCGACTCCGTTCGCAACCTGAGTTCTCCCCGAGCGTTAACACCCTGCGCCTCTCCCTGACTGACAGACTCATTCAACTGAACCCGGACCGGTTTGCCCAGATAGGCATCCCGGCCGTTCCAATCTGCCACAAAATCCTTGAAGCCGTTTTCACCAAAGCGGGCGATATTTGTCAGCAGCTTTGTCGTAATACCCGCGGCCAGACGCTCGACTTCGAAGTCCGACCCGAGCAACTCTTTAACATCGGTCACCGGCTGGCCAATATCGCACTTAATCGATTCGGGAAGATTCAGATTCACACCAGCGCCGATCACGATAAAAAAACGGTCTTTAATTTTGAGACTTTCCAGCAAGATTCCACAGAGCTTGCGCGCATCGCCGAGCACATCGTTTGGCCATTTCAGCTCAAGCGCATGCACGCCCATCTCCTCCAAAGCAGAACAGACACTCAAGGCAGTGACCAGACTCAAGGCAGCAACGTTCGGCAAATCCTGATGCACCTCGACAGCCAGCGTGTAGTACAGACCTGCACCTGGCGGACTTTCCCACCGACGCCCGCGCCTGCCCCGGCCGTCGGTCTGTTGGCTTGCAAGAACCACAAAAGGACAAGCCTGACCCTGACGCAACAGACGCAGCGCCTCCGAGTTCGTCGAATCGACGCGCTCATGAGTGTCCACCCGCTCAAGCGGCAACTGGTGCAGCAAGTCGCTGTAAACTGAATGATCCACGGGTAATTTTAACACTCATCAAAAGCACAAAAGGAGCAGATCCATGTGCTATACACACCGATCCGCTCCTTTGTGGAACTGTCTGCTCAGCCCCGTCACCGACGCTTACTGTCGGAGACCGGCACCTTCAATCAGTCGCCTGAGGACGTTGAGCCCGCTTCTTCCGGATCTCCCAGACCACCACTTCGCAGTTTAGAAATGACGGACATGGCCTCAAGCATCACCATCACACTCACCACCATCACCGCCAGGTTAAGGGCAACCAGCAGCCAGCGTTCCGTTTGGAAGTAATCGATCAGGTACCAGACACTTGCCCAGAAAGCCATGAAGATAATGAACACCATGGGCGCAAGTGTGAAAATTGCGGGTCGACCAAGCTTCATCAGGTAGATTGACACAATCAGCAAGGTCAAACTGGCAAGAATCTGGTTGGTCGCACCAAAAACCGGCCAAATCAGGTTGCCACCATCTCCCGGATAATTGCCTGCGGTCACCCCGAATGCCAGCAGCAGACAGAAGCCCACCCCGATCAAGGTTGAGATGTAGTTATTCTTCAGTGGCGGGATATTGTAGATCGCACCCCATTCCTGAACGATATAACGCTGCAACCTCAGTCCTGCATCCATGGTCGTGCCGGCGAACAGAACCACCATGGTCGCCAGCATGGTCTGCGAGAAAGCCTCGGGAATTCCCCAACCTGTGGAGATCAGAGCGGCACCGCCCTCGATAAATCCCTTCTGGCCGGGACCACCGCTAAAGCTGGCGTAAATCGCCGTCCAGTCTGCCGCGTTGGCTGCATAAAGCGACCCTGTAACCGCCACAATGGTGATCAGTGCGAGCGATCCTTCACCGAGCGCACCGAGATAGCCGACAAAGCGGGCATCCTTTTCATTGTTCAGCTGTTTCGAGCTGGTTCCTGACGACACAATACCGTGAAATCCGGAAAGCGCCCCACAGGCAATCGTTACAAACAGAATGGGGAATAGAGGCGGTGTGCCTTCAGCGAGGTTCGGATTAAATGCTGGAGCGGACACCGTAGGCATCGCCAGCAGCACGGCTCCGTACATGACAACAAGCCCGATCACGAGCTGCGCACCATTAATATAGTCGCGCGGTTGCAACAGCAACCAAACCGGCAACATCGAGGCGATACCGGCATAAATAAATAAAATAATAATCCAGTTGCCGTTGGGGCCCAGCAGAAATTCCGGATCGTCCGTGCCGGGCAGATAGAGTGGCATGACGCTGCCAACCCAGATGGTGAAGTATAAAATCACCACGCCGATTACCGACACCGCCAGCAGATTGACCTTTCGACGAATCAGAATACCCACGCAGATGGCTACAGGTATCGCGGCCCAAGCAGGAAAGACCGAGGTCGGAAAGATCACCATGTCCGTCGCGATGATCGTGCTGAACACCGCGTTCACCAGCATAAGCAACAGGAAAATTACCACCATGAACAGCGCTCGCGTGCGGGTGCCAATGACGCTCTCTGAGAGAGCCCCGATTGATTTGGCGTCATGTCGACTGCTCGCCCAAAGCGCACCGAAATCGTGAACACCGGCGAAAAAGATAGAACCAAACGTAACCCAAAGGACGGCGGGCGCCCAGCCCCAATAAACCGCCAGGGCAGGACCTGCAATCGGCGCAGCACCGGCGACAGCGGTAAAATGCGAACCCCACAGCACAAACTTGTTAGTAGGAACATAGTCCACGCCATCGTTGAAACGGTGCGCTGGAGTCTCGTAGTTCGGATCAAGGCGATAAATTTTTTCGGCAATAAATTTAGAGTAGACAAACCATCCGAATGTAAACCCGACGAGACCAAATAAGACGATAAAGATCGAGGACATAAAGCACTCTCCCGACTTGTTATTATTAATTATTCAAAGCTGATCATACCAATATAGCGGGGGCAGGGCCAAGCGATAAATGGACCAGAGACCTAACAAATTCAAAGGCTTGCGCCGCTCTGACCGACAGACCAACTACGCCGCCGCGAGTCGAGCTACGTCTGGAGCGCGCTTTCTATCGCCCCGGCTCACCCGCGCCATGAAGTACTTCCGGCGCTCCGCTTTGGCAAGCTAGGACTCGGGCTCACTGCTGAGCCTGTCGCCGGGCCCGTAAGTGGAAAAGCTGTCAATCAGAGAAAACCGTCTAAACAGCTCATACATACCCCAGAGCACTCCGATCACAACGATCAGCAACATACCCCAGCGCATCAAGGCCGCGAGAAATATCCCATCTATCACTGGCGCCTGATAGCTGAACTGGGACAACTGTCCCCCTCGATCTAGCATCCAGTGCCAGGCGCTATGGGCAAGCAAGGCAGACAACAGAATCGCTCCAATGCGCTCATCAACCAAATATTTGAACAAAAGATTGAGAATCGGAATAACCAGAATCAGCACCAGCAGCTGCCCCAGTTCTACCCCGATATTGAATGCCAACAGAGATGAAAAGAGATGCCCTCCTGCGAACTGCAGGGTTTCACTGAATAAGAAGGAAAAGCCGAACCCGTGAATCAAACCGAATCCAAACGTCACGATCCAACGGTGCTCCAGTTTGGCACCGACAATGTTTTCAAAGGCCATGTAAACAATTGACAGCGCAATCAGTGTTTCTATGAGCGGCGGGAACCAGAGCACATTCGGCGCCAGACCGAACGCTGAGCTGATCAGCGTGATGGAATGCGCGATGGTAAACGAGGTGACAACCGGAATCAGGGCTCTGACACGACGCAGCGGTATGACCAGACAAAACAGGAACAGAAGATGATCGATACCTTCGAGAATGTGCAGAAACCCCATCTCGATAAATCGCAAGGCTGCCTGATGCCAGCGAGGGTCAAGCTCAACAAGGCCGGGATTGCCCAGGTAGTTGAAAACTCTTTCAGCACCTGTCGGAACAAGAAACCTCAGCACAGTGGTTGTCTCTTCTGACAGAGTGCCCAGCTCCGGGTTCACGGAAAATTGCGAATCTTCGGAGTCGATCGGGTAGGTCACCAGAATGTCCAGCACACCCTGGCGCCAGAACAGATTGACGTCATCATCCAGGGGCTCCGAAAGGATGTTTTCCATCGCGGTCTCAAAGTCGCGGAAAGTCCGATTCGAAGGCAGAGAAACCCGGGTCGTGATCAATTCCTTTTCAGTCAGTTCGACCCCATTTTCAAAAAAATGAATAGATTCAGTAATGTAGACGCGGGCAGCCTCCTCCTGGGCCGACTCGGCTTCGGATATCTGCAGATAGCCGGGCCCCCGCAAAGGAAACACAATCTCGCTGAGTGCCTCCATGGGCACTCTCAACAAGGCGGTCAGCTCATTTCCGGCCGGTTTCACGAATGCGTAGACGGTCACCCGCGATGGAATATCATGGGCATGGGTCGCTGAAGACCATCCCACAGCGGCAGCCAGCAGCACCAAACACTCAGCAAAGCGCCGTATTCGCTTCATTTTATTCCCCCAAGATGGTTGCCTTATTTATATTTTTTCTATTTATTACAGATACTTATGAAAGATATACTGCAGCAGGGTAGCCGGAGATAACTCGCCGCGCAACAGTGTGAGAATTGACTGTTACAAATTCTTACAAGTCTACGTGCCATAAAGAAGGGCGTGAGTATACTGTCTGCCCTTAAGTCAGTATACTCGGGCCTTGCTCTGTGCATTGACTGCCTGGCAAGGTAGAAAAAGAGGAGAAGAAAAATGATAAACAAGAAACTGGCGATCGGCTCATTCCTGACAGCAAGCTTGGTTGCGCTGGGGATCGGTCAATCAAAGCTTCAGGAACCTACCATTGCAGCCAGCAATGACGTAATGGCTCCGGCCTTCCTGGTCGATCCGCTGTGGCCCAAGCCACTCCCTAATCACTGGATCACCGGTAACACCATTGGCGTGGATGTGGATGACAGAGATCACATCTTTACGGTACACAGAAACACTGAAAACATGTTCGGTGGACGCACTGAAATAGGACTGGCACTCGGCGTGGCAGAATGCTGCACACCGGCGCCTCCTATCCTTGAGTACGACATCGAAGGCAATCTGATCAACGCGTGGGGCGGTCCGGTCGAGGGAGCCCCGTACCAGTGGCCTGAGTCAAACCACGGCATTGAAGTCGCTGCCAACGGCGACGTCTGGATTGGTGGCAACGGCGGTCCTGATTCTCACGTGCTGGTTTTCACACGGGACGGCGAATACATTCGAACGGTCGGAGTTCCCGGCGAGGAATTCGACAGCAACAGTACAACTGCATTTGGCCGCGTTGCTGAAATCGCCATCGATGAAGACGCCGGTGAAGCCTACTTTGCCGACGGCTACGTCAACAAGCGGGTTGCAGTGGTCGACGTGGCGACCGGTGCGTTCAAGCGTTACTGGGGCGCCTACGGCAGCACGGACATCGACGACGACGCCGATGATACCTACACGCCGGGTCAACCAGGTCCGGACGTTTTCCGCGGACCGGTTCACTGCGCAGAGCCTTCCAATGACGGTCTGATCTATGTGTGCGACCGAGGAGCTGACCGGGTGCAGATTTTCCGCCCCGACGGAACCTTCGTGAGCGAACATATCTACAACCCGGCAACGCTTGCTCAGGGATCTACCTGGGATATCGCGTTCTCACCGGATGAAGATCAGGAATTCATCTACCTGGCAGACGGTCAGAATTTCAAGATCTCCATCATTGATCGTGCGTCAATGGAGGTGCTGTACACCTTTGGTGACGGTGGACGTCAGCCCGGACTGTTCTACGCACCGCACAGCATTGCCACGGATTCCGAGGGTAACATCTATACCACGGAGACCTATGAGGGCAAGCGGGTACAGAAGTTCCTGTATCAGGGTATGCGCCCGGTCACCGTCAGAGACCGCGCACCGACCTGGCCAGCATCAGAGCTGTAAGCCACAGCCAGACCGGCTAAGCAAAGCCCGGTTCTCTGTCACGAGAGCCGGGCTTTTTCATGCCTTCAATCCGGATTAAAAACTGATACCGGGATACTCTTTTCAGTCAAAGAAGATCGATGCCCGTGGGTGCAAGCCTTGAACCCACGAGACTCAGGAATTATTCTCACTGATAACAGATTCGCCTGCCGCTTGAGCCGAGGGACTTTCATGACCAGCATGACCAGCATGACCAGACTTACTTTCACCTTTTTGGTATGCCTTAGCTCACTTGCTCTGAAACCGGTGGTCGCTGATGAGCTGACTATTGACTTTACCTACGAGCGCAATGTGAATATTGGCAGTATCAGCCCGAGCCTGCATTTAGCGCCTTTCGCTGACGAGCGTGGTGTTGCCGATCCAAATACCATTGTCGGAGACGATCGGGCACAGTTGCCTCTGGCAAATCTGATCAGAGACGCCTTCGAGCAGGGCTTCAACAAGGGCGGTGTCGAATTTGTGGCCGAGGGTGCTGACATGGAAATTGTCGGCACTTTGCTCAGCTCTGAACTGGAAACGGTTGACAGGGCAGGAGTTCCCAACCTACAGCTCACCATTCGCACTGCCATTGAGCTTCGCGGCGGTGGCCGCAGCATCTGGTCGACCACGCTGTTCGGGCGCGGGCGCGTTCCGGTGGAGGAAGGCCTTGGCAGCGCGGTCAATGCCTCACTTGAGCGACTGGTGCGCGAGCTTTTACGAGACGACTATTTCCTGCTCGAGCTGGAATAATATCGGAAATTCAGCTGCGGCAGCCGAGCATAGGATATAGCGACAGTTCAACTTCCACCGTTGCCGCCGGAAAAAAATCCAACCCGCTCAGCGCTTCTATCTCTTCAATGCCAGCACGCAAGTCGCAGTGGTGAACGTGCACTGCAGTGTCTTGCGGAAAAAGAAACGCAGCGGCACGTCCGTCTTCCGTCAGCACAATTTTGAAAAATTTGTCCGGGATACGATACCCGCTGTCCTCTGTCAGTAGCCTTGGTTCCGCCTCGGGATCAAAGATCGCTCCAGTGTAGACATAAACCGCTGCTTCACGATTCACCAAATTTCGAAGCGACCAGTCAAGCCCGTACCAGGCTCCCTGACTTAGACTCCGGCTGCGCACCGTGGCGTTCGAGGCAAAGTTGACTTCACGCCAGTAAGGAGTTCCCGCAAAGCTGACCAGTGGCACATGCTGTGACCGCACGTATTCCTGCTCCGCCAGCGCCGCGAGATCTGCAGCGGTAAGCGATTCCGAAACCCAATCATCCCGGATCAGATCGCGCGATAAACTGGAAGCAATGCCAATCGAGCCGGGCGTCACTTCATACGCTGCCCAGACTGCCGATTTCCTGCCTTCATCGTACGACAGGGTGTAGGCCGATCTCACCAGAATCTGGTTGCCGCTGGAGCCTTCCGGGCATCCGAACAGGCAATGGCCGAAGCGATAGATCTGCGCCTGAGCGGGAAGGGTCAACAGACCAGACACCACAAGGGCACAAGCCATACCAGAACGAAGGAAGTTGTGGCTCAAAACGCGCTTCAATGGGAACATGGTCGGATTGGCAGTATTCTGATTGACTGACTCTATTCTCGCACTTCTGAAGCCCGGATCGAAGCGCTAAAAGGTCAGCGATGAAAGCAGATCAGGCTCTACTGCCCGCGACCGGCCCGGCAAAGCTCAAGCCGTTGCCGGTGCACGAATACGCCATTATTTCTGAGGAGATCCTTCAGAGCGCCTCGTGGTTGATGGCGCCCCTCACCCCTGAACCCACTTGAAACCGGCGCAAAACCTGCGTAACAGGCGAAAAAATCTGCTCAATTATTCAAATTAATGGACTTTTTAATTTTCAGGATGCCCAGTCATCGCTTCGAGCCTACAATTCGTATTTTGAAATATCCTGCAAGTAGTCTTAGGAGATACCCATGCATACAGTTTCATCCCTGCTCAGATTGACTGCGGTTTTTGCTGCAGCGACCTTGGCAAGCATCCCTGTCAGTGCGGGCGAGCGCATCAGCGACTTTTCACTGATCGATCAGCACGGAAAATTCTTTCAGCTGAGTCGTCAGGCTAATTTCGATGCCATCGTGTTCATGGCCCATGAGGACAGCAGAGACGTTCGCCGTGCGGCCTCAGATCTGGCCGACCTCAGCACGCAGTTCGAAGGGCAAAACGTCGGCTTTTACTTCATCGACTCTACCGGTGAAACGGACAAGGCAGAAATTCGGGAAACTGCAGATGATGCCGATATCGAGCTGCCTGTTCTGATGGATGAGACACAGTTAGTGGCCCGCGAACTCGGCATTGAGCGCGCAACCGACGTAGTCATTCTTGACCCGACCGCGCTTGAGCTGGTCTTCCGCGGGGCGCTCAATGATCGCTGGGCTGAGGACACCAGGTCGCGACGGGCTTCAGATCATTATGCAGCTGACGCGCTCAGCCAGTTTCTGGCAGGCGAGACCGTCACCGCCAGACAGACCTCATCGAAAGGCGACGCGATCACTCTGGCAGCTGTTGAAGACATTTCCTACGCCAATGACGTCGCACCTATTCTGAAAGAACGCTGCGTGAGCTGCCATATGGAAGGTGGAATCGCACCCTTCGCCATGAACAGCCACCAGATGGTCCAGGGCTGGTCTCCCATGATCCGCGAGGTTCTCTACACTAAGCGCATGCCTCCGGGCCAGATTGATAACGAGTACGTTCACGACTTTCGCGATGTTGCTCATATTACGGTTGAAGAGACCCAGACACTGGTTAACTGGATCGAGAACGGGGCGAAAAATACAGACGACGCCGATCCGCTCGCCGAATATTCTCCTGAGCTGGTAAAGTGGGCCTACGGTGAGCCGGATATGGTGATTCCGGTTCCTCCTCAGCAGATCCCGGCGACCGGAATTCAGGACTATCGCAACATACCGGTTGCGCTGGATCTTGAAGAAGATATCTGGGTCAAGGCAATCGAGTTTGAAGCAGGCGATCCGACCGTTCTGCACCACATCATCGCTTTTGCCTATGGTCCCGACGGAATGAACCAGTTTGAAATTCTCAATCAGGGGATTGGGCTGGGTGCCTATGCGCCGGGCAACGAAATCAACACCTACCCAGAGAACTCGGGCTTCCCGCTTAAGGCCGGTGGAGGGCTCTTCCTCCAGCTTCACTACACCACCTCCGGGAAAGAAACGACAGACGCCTCTGAGATTGCACTCTATCTGTGGGATGAAGAGCCAGAGCGTCAGGTTCTGGGCGGATCTGCCGCGGACTTGGACATCAACATCCCGCCGTTCGCGCAGCGCCACGAGATGGTTGCCACAGCAAAGTTCAGAAAGGATTCCTACATCACCATGCTCGGTCCCCACATGCATTACCGGGGCCATGACGCCAATTTCACCCTGGTCTATCCAGACGGCTCGAGTGAAGAAGTGCTGAACGTTCCCAACTACCAGTTCAACTGGCAGAAGGTGTACGATTTTAAAGAACCCAAGTTTGTGCCGGCGGGAACCGAAATGGTGTTTACCGGCACCTTTGATAATTCCGAGTTCAATCCTTCTAATCCGGATGCGTCGCAAACCCTGTCATGGGGTGAACAGACCTGGCAGGAAATGTTTTTCGGATTCTACCGGTACGTTGAAGCCGGTAATCCGGGCGGCGAATAGACCTGCCCCCGACACTAAAAACCCGGCCGCGTCACGCAGCCGGGTTTTTTTATGTCTTGGGAAATCAGCCGGCCAGACACCTTGCCAGTGTGGCCGGCATTCTTTCAACAACTGCCCTCAATGCCGGAATATGGTTATACGCTGCCAATCGATGCGTTTGCAGCCGATGGGGCTGTGGTAGACTCGCCCCACCGACCCAAAACGAAACGCTGACCGCATTCCTGACAATTGACCATGAATAAACTGACTCCTTTGCTCCTGTCACTGCTTTGCTCGGCAACAGTGGCCGAAACGACTCTGTACTTCAATGTGAATGGCTACACGCTGGACCGGGATTTTCAGCTGCTGCAGTTTTCGGCTATTCAGTTCACCGATGACAGAATTGATGCCGTTTACGGCGACTCGGACCCCTTACCGCAAGAGCCTGACCATCTCATTGATGGCAACGGGCAAACGATGATTCCGGGCCTGATAGACGCACATGGCCATGTGCTGTCTTACGGGCTTTCACTGCTGCGGGTCGACCTGGTCGGTGCAGAGTCGGAGTCTGAAGCGGCCGGGCGTGTGCTGGATTTTGCGCAAGCCAATCCCGCTGTCGAATGGATACAGGGCCGGGGTTGGAATCAGGTACTGTGGGACAGCAATGAATTTCCCCAGGCAGCCAGCCTTGACGCTGTCGTCAGTGACCGACCAGTCTGGCTCACCCGAGTAGACGGCCACGCGGCTTGGGCAAATTCTCTGGCGATGGAACTGGCCGGCATCAGCGATGACACCGAAGATCCTGTCGGTGGACAGATCGTCCGCGATGAGAACGGTAAGGCAACCGGAGTATTTATCGACACCGCGATGTCCTACATCCGCGAGCAGATCCCGGCCACGTCTTTCGAAGAGGAGAAAGTTGCTCTGACCACCGCTCTGAATGCCCTGGCGACTTATGGCATTACCAGTGTTCATGATGCCGGTATCGGCAGCAGCACGATTGCTGCCTACAAGGAACTGGTGGGCGAAGCGCCACTGCCCGTTCGTGTTTACGCAATGATTGCCGCCTCCGACCCTCTCTATCAGGACCGCTTGGCAGAAGGCTTTTTTCACAGCGAGGATATGACATTTGCGGTTGAGAGCGTCAAAGTAGTGGCAGATGGCGCTCTGGGCAGTCGCGGCGCCGCGCTGATTGAGGATTATCATGATGCTCCCGGCAATCGCGGTCTGCTGCGGTATAACGACGAACGGCTGGAATTTTTGATGCGGGCTGCCATGAATGCAGGCTTTCAGGTGAACACGCACGCTATTGGAGATGACGCCAATATGCGGGTGTTGGATAACTACGAGAGACTGATCAACGAAACTGATTCTAAAGACCGACGCCATCGCGTCGAACATGCGCAAATCCTGCGCTACGAAGACATCCTCCGATTTGCTGAGCTTGGCGTGATCCCGTCAATGCAGGCGACTCACGCTACTTCCGACAAGAACATGGCAGAAGACCGACTCGGTCCGGTACGAATTCAGGGTGCTTATGCCTGGCGAAAACTTCTGGACTCCGGAGCCCGCATTGCCAATGGTTCCGATTTTCCGGTTGAGCACCCGAACCCCTTTTATGGCCTGCATGCCTCCGTCACTCGTCAGGATCAGCAAAGCAACCCACCGGGTGGTTGGTATTCTGAGGAGAGCATGACGCTCGAAGAAGCCCTGGCGAGCTTCACCATCGATGCCGCTTACGCGGGACACCAGGAAGCACATCTTGGTACTCTGGAGCCCGGCAAAAAGGCCGATTTCATCTTGCTCGACCGGGATATCTTCACACAACCTCTCACCCAGATGTGGCAAACTCTGGTGCAAGAGACTTGGGTGGATGGGGTAAGAGTCTCAGTAAAAAACTAACGAAAATCAGACAGTCGGAGGCGGTTATGCCGGTAAAAAACTTTATTGCAGTCACACTTCTCAGTGTTGCGCTCATTGGCTGCGGACAGGATAACCGCAACCCGACAGAAAGCCTGGCAGAAACCAGCAGGCCTTCCCCCCAGTTTTCCGATGAAGAGATCGCCCGCTGGGAAGCCACCGCTGACAAAGTCACTATTCTCAGAGACACTTGGGGTATTGCCCATATTTATGGCGTCAGCGACGCTGACACAGTCTTCGGCACGCTATACGCCCAAGCCGAAGATGACTTTTATCGACTGGAGACAAACTACATCAACGCCATGGGCAGGCTGGCTGAAGCGGAAGGAGAAACTCAGCTTTATCGGGATCTTCGCATGAAGCTGTTTATCGACCCGGTTGAGATGCAGGCACAATTTGAGACCAGCCCTGCCTGGCTCAAGGACCTGATGGTCGCATTCGCGGATGGTCTTAACTATTACCTGTATACGCATCCTGATGTCGAACCCCTGGTAATCAAAAAATTCGAGCCATGGATGGCGCTCACTTTCTCGGAAGGAAGCATCGGTGGCGACATCGAGCGGGTAAACATCAGCCGACTGAAAGACTTCTATGACCCGACATCAATGGTAGCCGTGGCAGAAGACCTTTTTGACGGCGAGCCAAGAGGGTCAAACGGCTTCTCGATTGCGCCTAAAAACACGGCGAACGGGAACGCGCTGTTTTTGATCAACCCTCACACTTCATTTTTCTTTCGCTCAGAATTGCACATGGTGAGCGAAGAAGGGCTGAACGCCTACGGCGCGGTTACCTGGGGTCAATTTTTCATCTACCAGGGTTTCAACGAGAATACCGGATGGATGCACACCTCCAGCAGAGCCGATGCGATCGATGAATACCTCGAGACCATCGTCCAGCAGGATGACGGTTACTACTATCAGTACGGAGACGAATTGCGGCGTCTCGAGGAAAAACTGATCCATCTCCCTTTTCGCGACGGCGACGCGATGTCGGAAATTGAAGTTACTGCCTATTACACCCATCACGGACCTATCATTCGGGAGGAAGACGGGAAATGGGTCTCCATCAGCCTAATGCAGGAGCCTGTCAAGGCACTGTCTCAGTCCTATGGCAGGACCAAATCCGGCAACTACGAAGAATTTGCCGCCACCATGGAGCTGCGCACCAATTCCTCCAACAACACCGTGTATGCGGACAGCGAGGGCAATATTGCCTACTGGCACGGCAACTTTATTCCCAGAAGAGATCCAAATTTTGACTGGAACAGTCCGCTCGATGGCAGTAACCCGGCAACCGACTGGGGACCTCTGCACGCAGTCAGTGAAATGATCACCGTGTTCAATCCGGACAGCGGCTGGATTCAGAACACAAACAATACACCGTTCAACGCCGCGGGTCCCGGTAACAGCCCGCAACCGGAAGATTACCCAGCCTATATGGCGAACAATCCGGAAAATCCGCGCGGCGTTCACGCCGTGCGAGTTCTGGAGGGCAAGAACGACTTTACGCTCGATTCGTTAATTGAGGCAGCTTATGATCCGGCTCTGCCGTTTTTTGATGATCTGATTCCCAGACTTTTGCTCATCACTGCGGTGGACAGCCCGAGCATTGTCGATGAAGACGGCAACGCCGTGCAGCTGCAGAGCACTCTCACCGGGGAGATTCTCGATTACATCGATTTACTCAGAGGTTGGGACACAAACTTTGGTGTGGATTCGGTTGAGACGTCACTGGCTGTTTATTGGGCTGAAGCGCTCATGGAAATGGTCCGGGCCGATGCCGCAGCGGCGGACATCAACATCTATGACTACATGGTGAATAATGCTTCCCCGAATCAGCTTCTCGGCGCCCTGAATCAGGCAGCCGACACACTATCCCAGGATTTTGGTTCTTGGCAGGTTCCATGGGGAGAGATCAATCGCTATCAGCGCATCACCGGAGATCTGGTGCAGAATTTTGACGACAATGCGCCAAGCGTTCCGGTCGGTTTTGCCTCAGGCAGATGGGGAGCACTGGCTTCATTTGGCGCGCGTACCTATCCGGGCACCCGACGCATGTACGGCACCAGTGGCAACAGCTTTGTCGCAGCCGTGGAGTTTGGGCGTCCGTTAAGAGCCAAAGCCATTACCGTCGGCGGCTTGCAAAGCGATCCAGAATCGCCGCATTTCGACGATCAGGCAGAAATGTATGCAAATGGCGAATTTCGTGATGTCCTGTTCTATCGTGACGACATCGAAGCCAACCTGGAGCGGGAATACCGCCCGGGAAATTAACAACCTTCAGCGAGAGCGGCAACAGAACCATGAGTATTGATGGAGCCTATCAGCCCGGCCGCCATTTTCTGCAAATTCCCGGACCCTCTAATGTTCCGGAAAGTGTGCTCAGGGCCATGGCTCAACCGGTCATTGATCACCGTGGCCCGGAATTTCCGGCCCTGACGTTCAGATTACTGGAGAAGCTCGCGCCCGTATTCAACACTGAGTCCTCTATTTTTATCTATCCAGCATCCGGTACCGGTGGATGGGAATGCGCCCTGCTTAATTGCCTGTCACCCGGAGATAAAGTACTGGCTTTTGAAACCGGACACTTCGCCACTCTTTGGAAAGAAGTCGCTGAAAAGCTGGGGCTTCACATCTTGTGGATACCGGGAGACTGGCGCCACGGGGTCGATCCGTCAGTCGTGGAGGAAAAGCTGTCAGAGGACAGCAAGCATGAAATACAGGCCGTTCTGGCCGTCCACACGGAAACATCAACCGGTGTCACCAGTCGAATCGGCGATATCAGGCGCGCGATAGACAAAGTAAGGCACCCTGCTTTACTCATGGTGGATGCTGTCTCCTCTCTCGCTTGCACAGAGTTTCTGCATGATGACTGGGGAGTGGATGTGACGGTCAGCGCCTCACAGAAGGGGCTCATGCTGCCACCGGGATTGAGTTTCAATGCAGTCAGCGAACAGGCGCTGGCGCGCTCCAGAATGAATCAGAGCCACCACTCCTACTGGCAGTGGGAAGCCATGGCAAGCAATAACGCCAAAGGCTATTTCCCCTACACGCCCAGTACCAACCTTCTCTACGGTCTGGATGAAGCGTTAAATTTGTTGCTTGCAGAGGGGCTCGACAAGGTGTTCGCCCGTCACTCGCGTCTGGCCGCAGCCACCCGTGCGGCAGTCAATGCCTGGGGGCTGGAAAATGTCTGCATGAATTCAGAGGAATATTGCAATTCAACGACAGCGGTCTTTGTGCCCGAAGGCTTCGATGCGGATGATTTAAGAATGATCATTCGTGAGAGATTCAACATGTCATTGGGGACGGGTCTGGGCAAACTTAAAAACAGAATCTTCCGCATTGGCCATATTGGTGACTTCAACGACCTGATGCTCATGGGCACGCTGAGTGGTGTGGAAATGGGCCTGAAAATCGCGGATTTCCCCCATCAACCGGGAGGCGTTGAAAGCGCAATGGATGCGCTCAGCAAAAGCTAGATATCTCTTAATAACACCGATAAAAATCACTGGAGATACCCATGGATTCTGCCACCGCGGTCAATACCAGCGCTGCCATATCACTGCTGGGCTTCGCTGCGATTATTTTTCTGCTGCTATTTCTGATCGCCAGATGGAAATGGCACGTTTTCTTCGCGCTTCTCATCCCGATCCTGCTCTTTGGCATCTTGCCGGGAATCCAGCAGAACAACTTTATTGACGCATTTGAGAACGGTTTCGGAAACACCTTGGGCTCGATTGGTGTTGTGATTGTACTGGGCTCAATCATTGCTGAAGCACTGAAACACACCGGGGCAATTCAGGTGATCACCCGTTCGATGGTCAATCTGGTCGGTTCTCAAAGGATGCCTCTGGCCCTCACCCTGACCGGGTTTATCATAGGCGTCGCGATTTTTTCAGATGTTGCTTATGTGATTCTCAATCCACTCGTCCACTCGGCGGCAAAAACCATGGGAGTGAGCATCGCGGTGATGTCCACCGGACTGGTCGGCGCCCTGCAATTGACCCATGCCATCGTGCCACCGACACCCGGGCCACTTGCAGCCGCAGCGCTGGTCGGCGCAGACATCGGGAAGACCATCATCTATGGCAGCATCGCCTGCCTGTTTGGTTCATTGGCTTGCTGGGCGTGGGGAGTACTGTTTGCCGGTCCGCGCGTCAGCACACCGCCGAGTGACGAATTCGAGGGTATCACCGTCGATGACCTTGATCAGAACGGTCCACAGGAGTTGCCGAGCACCCTGAGTTCCTATTTGCCCATCGTGGTTCCTATCCTGTTGATTGGTGCACAGAGCGTCGTGACGCTGGCATTTCCCGACGGGCACATACTGCGTACGGTCTTTCTGTATCTGGGATGGCCAGTGATGGCACTGTCCTTCGGCGTGTGGCTGGCATTTCGCAACATCAAGAACCCGAAAGATCGCGAGAATGCCAAAGACGCCTGGGTAGAAGCTGCCCTGAAAACCTCTGCTATGATTCTCGTGGTGACGGGCCTTGGAGGGTCGCTCAGCGCGATTCTGAGAGGAACGCCGGCGGTGGACTTCATCGCCGCATTCTTTAGTGACTATGGTTTGCCAGCAATTTTGTTGCCTTTCGTCATAGGCATTATTGGCAACATGATCACCGGCTCTACAACCGTCGGGGTTATCACCGCTGCATCGCTGGTCTCTCCCATGCTCGGCAATCTAGCCCTCTCACCGGAAGCGGCCATGCTGGCAGGAGCAAGTGGTTCCGTCATCATCAAATACGTGAACAGCAGTTATTTTTGGGTATGTACGTCTCTCTCGAAGCTCAGCGTAGCTGACGCCGTGTTCAGCTATGGTGGTGCAACCCTGGTGGGGGGTATCGTCTCCTTTGTCACTGTGTGTGTGATGTGGGGACTCGGGATTATCTGACGGGGGAAAGCAGTGCGCTCAGCTGTCCAGCGCCATCTGCAGGACTCTGGCAACGTGCAATGCCCGGTGACCTGCTCCGTGTAAGATTTGACTCCGGCAGCTGGTGCCATCGGCTACCACCAGTGTGTCTGCATCTACTTTCTCAAGAGACGGCAACAGACTCAATTCAGCCATCGCCATGCTGGCGTCATAATGTTCCGCCTCAAAGCCAAATGATCCGGCCATACCACAACAAGACGAATCGATCATTTCCACTTCTAGCCCCGGAATCAGCGCCAGAATCTGCCTGACCGGTGTTAGCGCACCGAACGCCTTTTGGTGACAGTGCCCGTGAACCAGCGCCCTTGACTGGGCCAGAGGCCTCAGCGCCAGATCCAGCCTCTCTGCCTGCATTTCACTGAGCAGGAATTCCTCAAGCAGCCATGTGTTTTTTGCCAGCCCATCAGACTGCTCACCCGGTAGCAGCGCCTGATATTCGTCTCGCAGCGTCAGCAGGCAGGAAGGCTCTATTCCGATAACCGGAACGCCCCGCTCTACAAAAGGCCAGAGCGCCGCGATGGTCCGCCGGATTTCGCTCTTCGCCTCATCAAGAAGCCCGTTACTGATAAACGTACGACCACAACACAGCGGACGCGGCCCATCCAATGCTTCCGGTACATGAACGCGATATCCGGCTGCAGTTAACACTGACACCGCGGCATCTGCATTTTCCTTTTCAAAACACCCGTTAAAGGTGTCCACCAGCAAGACCACCTCATTTTTGGCTGCCGCCGCTGGCGGATGTTGAACCGGTCGTCGAAAGTGGTCGGTTCGCCAGGTAGGAAGTGTCCGCCGCGCTGACAAACCCAGCAGTTTTTCAGAGAGGGTTGGCAGACCGGGAATACGATCTCGCAGATTCAGCAGAGGCGACAGAAATTTGATTTTGTGCGCGTAACGCGGGAGATAGGCAAATAACCTCTCCCGGAGTGGCAGGCCGTGACGCGAGCGGTAGTGATATAAAAATTCAGTTTTCATCCGGGCCATATCAACCCCGGTCGGACATTCGCGCTTGCATGCCTTACAGCCAACGCAAAGCTGCATGGCGTCATACATTTGCTCTGAGGTAAAGGCGCCCTCTCCCAGCTGACCTGTCAATGCCAGACGTAGGGTATTTGCCCGCCCTCGTGTCAGATGCTGCTCCTCACCGGTAATTCTATAAGAGGGACACATAGAGCCATCGTGGGCTTTCCTGCAGGCGCCATTGTTGTTACACATTTCAGTCGCACGATCGAAGCCATGCCAGGCTGACCAGTCTAGTTGAGTATCAACAGCGATGGGTTTATAGCCGGGCGGGTAGCGCATGAGGTTTCGATCATCCATCCTATAGGGATGAACGATTTTCCCGGGATTAAAGAGCCCGCGCGGATCAAAGAGCTGTTTTATTTCCTCAAAATTACTCACCATTTGTTCGCCAAACATCGGGCGATGAAATTCGGAGCGAGAGATTCCATCTCCATGCTCACCAGAGTGAGAGCCTTTGTACTGGCGCACGATCTCGAGAGTCTCTTCAACAATAGCCCGCATTTTTGTTGCACCGGCTTCTTCTTTCATGTTGAGGATAGGTCTGACGTGCAGACAGCCTACGGATGCGTGCGCGTAAAACGTTCCTGAAGTGTCATGCTTTTCGAAAATTTCAGTCAGTCGGCGAGTGTATTCGGCAAGGTCTTCAAGACGCACCGCACAGTCTTCGATAAAGGAGACAGGCTTTCCATCACTTTTCATCGACATCATGATATTCAAGCCTGATTTTCGAACTTCCCAAACTGCGGCTTGAAATTCCGTATCAGTGGCTTCTACCACGGCATCAGGAAACCCCAGATCTCCCATCAACTCATTGAGCTGACGCAGACTCTGTAACTGCTCATCCAGATCCGCACCGGCAAATTCCACCAGCAGAAGCGCCTGCGGCTCTCCCTTTACGAAACGCCCGACTGTTGGCGCAAACAGCGGAATGTCCCGCGCCAGGTCAATCATCGTGCGGTCAACCAGTTCAACAGCCGCCGGATTGAGTTTCACGATGTGCTGCGTGCAATCCATAGCTGAATAAAAACTCGGGAAGTGGCAGATACCGAGAACCTTATGAGACGGCAGAGGTTGGAGATCGAGATGTATGCGCTGAAAGAAACCCAGCGTGCCTTCAGAACCTACCAGAAGATGGCCGAAATTGGGCTGGTTCTGAATCAGCGCGTCAAGATTGTAGCCCCCCACTCTTCGCAGTAGATCGGGGAATCGATTGGTAATTTCCCCGGCCTCGCGCTTGCCCAGATCCAGGAGCTCTTTCAGTAAATGGTCTGGAATAGCAGGCGTCGGCATGCGGCCGTTTGATGGTCCGAAATGGATCTTACTGCCGTCAGCAAGCAGAGCCTCGACGCTGCGCACGTTATGCACCATATTGCCATAGCGAATCGAGCGAGCCCCGCAGCTGTTATTCCCGGTCATCCCCCCTATGGTGGCGCGATTCGCTGTGGAGACATCAACCGGATAGAACAACCCATAAGGCTTGAGGAAACGATTGAGATGATCAAGCACCATGCCTGGCTGGACACATGCGGTACGTCCCTTCTGATCGAAGGTCAGTAACTGATTGAGGTGACGGGTGGCATCAAGAACCAGCGCCTCGCCAACTGTCTGGCCATTCTGTGAGGTCCCGCCTCCTCTGGGCAGAACAGGCACTCCGTATTCAGAAGCAAGTTGCACCGCAACCTCTACATCTTCATCTCCATCCGGAATTACGACGCCGAGGGGCATTAACTGATAGATCGAGGCGTCGGTGCTGTATCTGCCCCGACTGAACGCATCAAACAAGACTTCGCCGCGAAGGTTGTCTCGTAATCGACGCTGTAGAGTATTTAGCGAATCATTGATCAAGGCTTACTCACGAAATATCCATCGCGGGCTTCAGAGCATTTGTTATCTGACCTATTTCAGGCAGAGCATCCACACCATGCAACTACAACCTTCGCCAGGTCAGGGTGGCCGTCGTACGGCCTTCAGCGTTTTTTAACGAAAGTCGCAGGAGGTCGTCTTCGAACTCATAAAAGCGGACGTTATCTCCGCCAACCCAACTGGGCATGAGGGGCGAGCCCTCAACATGGTGGACAACGATTTTCTTTTCGTCATCTACCGTGACCTTGCCCCAATAGGCAAAACCCCCGGTCAGCCTGCCGTCAGCTTCGCGCTCGCGCTCCGGCAGGTCGCTTGGCATCCCGAGACCTGACATATTGCCAGCACTGTCATAGCTCAGCTTGCCCACATACGACATCTCGACCGCCGGTCCAGCTTCGGGAAAAGTGACATAACTGATCAGCGTGTAATCACCAACAAACCGCTCCGCGTCCGTTTTTGCCTGGCCGACTGCAGTCAGAGGCAAAGCAAGCATGCAGAGCACCAAAGCACCGCCTATGACACCGGAAACCCTCCTCATTGCCCCAGCTGTTTTCATAGAGTTCCCGCCTCAGTAGCCCACTGCCCCGCCATCTCCGCGCCGTGAATCAGCCGCGCCGAGGAAGAGGTCCTGGTCACGATCGTAGTAGACCCCCATAGCAGCCCCCTGAGAACCCCGCTCCCTGATCTGGTGGCCACGATTTTGGTAACTGTTCAGGGTGTCGGCAGACAACGCATTGGATTCGACACTGGTAATATCAGGCAACCACTGGTGGTGAATTCTTCCAGCCTCAATGGCCTCGGCAATATTAAAACCATGATCAATCACGTTCAGTATCACCTGCATGGTGGTATTGATGATGGTCTTGCCACCCGGGCTGCCTACGGCGAAGAGCGGCTTACCGTCACGCGCGACGATGGTTGGCGTCATACTTGAGAGAGGCCGCTTTTCCGCAGCAACCAGGTTTGGCGCGGTGCCAATCTGACCCCGCAGATCCGTTACCCCGGGCACTGCATTGAAATCGCCGAGCTCATTGTTCAGCAGGTACCCTCCACCCGCAACGGTGATGGCAGAACCATAGCCGAATTCCAGCGTGTAAGTCAGGCTCACCATATTGCCGTCTTTGTCTACCACAGAAAAATGGGTGGTTTCTTCAGATTCATAAACCTGGGCAAACAACTCAGGGCTGCTCTCTGATTTTTGGGTCATATCGATAGAGGCACGCAGTTCGCTTGCATAGTCCTTGTCGAGCAGGCGATCCAGCGGCATAGCCTCGTTGAAGTCAGGGTCACCAAGATGCTCTGCCCGGTCGGAGTAGGCCCTGCGCATGGACTCTGTCAACACATGCAGGTAATCCGCTGAATTGTGCCCCATGGCAGCCAGATCGAAGCCTTCCAGTATGTTCAGCATTTGCACCATTCCCACGCCACCGGAGCTGGGAGGCGGCATGCTGACTATGTCGTAACCCCGGTAACTGCCGCGAATCGGCTCGCGTTCTTTCGCCTCGTAGGCTGCAAGGTCTTCCTCCGTGATCAGCCCGCCGATGTCCGCCATAAAACCGGCAAACCGCTCTGCATTTTCCCCCCGATAGAAGCCGTCTGCACCGTGATCCCTGATCAGCTCAAGAGTATGTGCCAGATCGGGTTGCACCCAGGTCTCGCCCAGGCGGTAGAAGGATCCATCTGCTTTGAAGAATTTTCGGGCAGAAGCCGGGTACTGACGCAGGCGGCTGGCGCTTCTTTCAAACCCCGTTTGCAGCGAATAGGTGATCGGAATGCCGTTACGGGCGAGTTCCACAGCAGGCTGCACAAGGTCCGACCAGGCCATCGAGCCCAAACGCTGATGAGCCAGATAAAGCCCTGCCACGGTGCCCGGCACACCGACCGCAAGCGGGCCGAAATGATTAGAGTTGTTCACCACCTTGCCATCAAGGCCCAGATACATGCGCTCAGTTGCGGCCATCGGCGCTTTCTCTCGGAAATCAAAAGTCGTTGCCATGCCGTCATCACCGTGATAGACGAGAAAACCGCCTCCGCCGATGTTTCCAGCTGAAGGCCAGGTCACGGCCAATGCGAACGCCGTGGCGATCGCCGCGTCCACGGCATTGCCACCGGCCTGAAGCGTACTGGCACCCACTTCTGATGCGAGCATGGAAGCGCTGCTGACCATGCCATTTTTGGCATAAACGGGAGTACGACCTCCGGCTCCAAAGGACGGGTGAATCACAGATAAACTGCAAACCAACAGGAAGGCCAGCGGGCCAGCTGAGAACTTTCGGACCTTCCCCGTAGTTGTAAGGATCGTGCGCATAATTAACTCAATCTAATCAGTACGTTATAAATAAAAAGCCGTGTCGGAATTTCCCGACAAGCTAGTGTAAGTCAGGGACTCTGCTCGATCAAACTCCCCATTGTCAAAGCGGTCAGCGCAGTGCTAAGTTGCCAAGACACAGCCAGACGATTCGCCTGTGCCAACAGCCCTTGTAAGTTTCATTGCCGGATGCCACCCCCATGCTAAATTTCAGTAAACTTTCACCAGTGACAGTCATTCTCGCTCTCCTCGCTGCCTGCGGCGATACCAGTACGAGCAATGAGGCAAATCTTGAAGAAGTCGCCCGCGGAATTCATGAACGCGTTATCACGCTTGATACCCACGCGGACATCAATACCGAGAATTTCACGCCGGAAAACAACTACACTCAGGATCTGGATACCCAAGTCAATTTGCCGAAAATGGAGGCTGGCGGGCTGGATGTTGCCTGGTTCATCGTCTATACGGGCCAGGGCGAACTCGGACCGGAGGGATATCGCGCCGCTTATGCGAACGCGATGGACAAATTCTCCGCTATCCATCGCCTGGCAGAAGAAATTGCACCGGATCAGATTGAGATCGCCTATACCTCTGAAGATGTACGTCGAATTGTTGCAGCCGGAAAAAAAGTAGCCATGATCGGTATCGAAAATGCCTACCCTGTCGGCCCTGACCTATCAAACATAGAGAAATTCTACGACCTGGGTGGTCGCTACATGTCCCTTGCACACAATGGACACAACCAGTTTTCAGACTCCAACACAGGCGAAAGCGATGGTATCTATTGGCACGGAGGCTTGAGTGAAATGGGCCGTTTCGCTATCCGGGAAATGAACCGACTGGGCATAATGATTGACATTTCCCATCCCTCACGCGATTCGATCATGCAAACCCTGGCGCTGAGCCAGGCGCCTGTGATTGCCTCACACAGCGCGGCGCGCGCCCTTGCTGACCACTCCCGCAATCTCGATGACGACATGCTGCTGGCACTTAAAGAAAATGGGGGGGTCGTCCAAACCGTCGCTTTTGGCAGTTATGTGAACGAAGCAAGGCGTGTCTATCTGGCTGGGGATGGTGACCGCGAGGACGCACCACCCGCCACGGTAGCCGACTTCGTCGATCATATTGATTATCTGGTGGATCTGATCGGTATCGATCACGTTGGCATCAGCTCAGATTTCGACGGCGGAGGCGGATTGGTCGGTTGGAATGATGCTTCAGAATCGTTCAACGTAACCTTGGAACTGGTTCGGCGGGGCTATACAGAGGCGCAGATCGGTCAGCTCTGGTCGGGCAATCTGCTGCGAGTGCTTGATGAGGTACAAAGAATAGCAGAACAAGAGTGAGGTAGACTTTCTGATACGTTTGCATCACTCTCTTCACGCACCCGCCGTCTGAAGGGATATTTCATTGGCCGAGCAATAACGCTCCCGAATTAACTGCTTAACCTAGAAGCTTGCGCTATATGGTCAGTCTGACGACCACGGAAAAGCGTCCGATGCCCCAGTAAGAGAAAAAAACTCTATGTCAAAAAATGACGCCATCACCGAGCCGTTGGTCTTCCAATCCAAACCGATCGAGCAAATGCAAAAGTCTGCCAGCGAATTTTACGAAACCGTGCGATCGCGCAGAACTGTCCGGGATTTTTCAGATAAACCGGTTCCCCGGGAGGTCATAGAAAATTGTTTGCGCGCCGCAGGTACAGCACCCAGTGGAGCCAATCGACAACCCTGGCATTTTTCAGTGGTCAGCGATCCGGATCTTAAACGGAAGATTCGCGCAGGGGCGGAAGCCGAGGAAAGAGAGTTTTATACCTCGAGGGCGCCACAGGAGTGGCTCGATGCTCTGGCGCCTCTTGGTACTGACGCCAATAAGCCTTTTCTTGAGACTGCGCCCTATCTGATTATCATCTTCGGTGAGAAATTCAGCAAAGATCAGAACAAGGCCAAGCTGAAAAATTATTACGTCAGTGAATCTGTGGGAATTGCGACCGGCGTCTTGATTACAGCGCTCCACACCGCCGGGCTGGCTACCTTGACTCATACGCCCGCGCCCATGAAGTTCCTGAACGAACTGGTCGGCAGACCCCCATCAGAAAAACCCTATATGATTCTCGTTACCGGGTTTCCGGCAGAGGGATCAACAGTTCCTGCCATTGGCCGCAAATCCTTAGAGGACATTGCGAGCTTTCTCTGAAACTCAGTCAATCCAACCTCTAATCGCGATTCAAACAGGGCCTCCTAGTGGTCAAATATCCCCACAGCAGACAATAAAAACCCGGGTCGTAGCCCGGGTTTTTGGGATATCGTTATTGCGGAGGATTACCGATTGGCGTCCCTTCTTTACGCCATTCACCGTAGAGATATTCTTCAGCGAACTCAGCACACTTAAATTCGAGCAACTGATAATTCTCTGCAACATGGCGGTACAGCGGAAAACTGATCTTCCAGGGTTGCGTGAAGGTATTCGGGTCCGTCATGGTTGCCTCATACTGCACGTGATTGGGGCCCATCGGCGTCCAGCGCTCTTCAACGACCATCTCCCAGCTATGGTGATTGCCGGCTCTGTCGAACCAGGTATCAGGCATCTGACCGGTCACTCTCACCACCAGCGTATCCCCATCCCACTCGGCGTTCGAGTGACCCATCCAGGCATCCACCTGCGACTGGATTTCGGGCTGATCCACGTACAGAATCCGATTGGATTCAGCAAATTCATAGGCAATCAGGATCACATCCGTCGACTGCACAATCTGGAAAGGAAATGGCAGGTAGTTGGCACGAGGCACGCCCGGCATGTAGCACTTGGTCAGCGGGTCTTTGTCGATCGCATCGATTCGATTTTCATCTCGCTGGCGAAGCGCAGGCTCGGTGTAGGGGATTCGGCCTCCCTCAACGATACCCTGACTGCCCGGAATGGCAGAGAGCGTACCCATCTGGCCGGGATGAGGGCCGTAGGCAGCAGCATGGGGCTCGATGTCATAGTGCGCCTTGGTCATTGCCTGCCAGATTCCGCTGAAATCAGGTTTGCCTGACGGGGTCCTTGGGAACTCATCCAACTGAGCACTGACATTCGCGGCGAACAGGCTCAATACCAGTGCACTCAGTATTTTGTACTTACGATTATTCATTGCTAACCCTTTTGTTCCTACTGTGAGTTTTATCCATCTAGCTGTCGTCGCCAGCTCGCTGCTCGGCCATACGTTCGCCCCGAAGGATATTCACCATTCCATAGTTTCCTTCGTGACAGGCGTATTCATAGATCTGTCCGGCCACCTTGGTCATCGGGACAATCGCAGTGATTTTGTCGGTAAACGTAGCTGGATCATCGATTGTGAATTCATAGTTAACCGTGTCATAGGCCGTGCGGGTAAACCGCTCGGTCAACACCATGTCATAGTTGGTTCCCGTGCTGCTGAACGTCTGCCGATACCCGTTGAAATTTCGCGTTTGCACGACCAGTGAATCTCCCTCCCACCAACCGCGGGAGTCTCCTGACCAGAGACGAATATCGTCATCGAGGGCAGGCGCATCAATCAAGGGCACAATCCGGGCGTCATGGATCATCTCCGTGAATATCACGGCGGTGTCCCGATTCTGAACGATCTGCATATTATTGTTGTACAGGCTTGGCACAAACGGTGGTCCCGAGTTGAAGCCAACGATGCACCGCTCTGAAAGTCCTCTATCTTCCGGACCGTCCTTGGCGATACCGCCGACGACGTATCGCACCGGACGAGACCCCGGAATATCGGGACCAAGACCGCCAAACGCCCTGGGTGCGCCTTCAACCGCAGTAGGCACACGGCCATCTTCCGGATAGACAATGTGCGAAGTTCGAACCGTATCGCCAAGTCCTGCCACTTCAAACCAGAAATCATTGTAGCCACCGGGATCATCGCCGACCGGTGGTGCCTCCGGATCAACCACTCGCTGCGCGGCAGCCGCTTCAGCAGCCGCCGCCGTTCTGGCTTGACGTTCAACCGCTTCCTCGATTTGCTCCGCAGTCAGAAACTCCTGAGTCCCGTAACGGGTGGGCCGCTGCATGGGCGTGTTGGAACTGAAATTCCACACCCCCTGCAGGTCAGGCTGATCCCATTCCGTTCTGGGAACCTCATAATCCGTTTGCGCCTGGGCGCCGTGCAGCAGCGCGAAACAGCACGCCGCTGCCAGTGATGTGGACAAGAACCGCTTATTGGTAATCATGCTTAGCCTTCCGAGACTGTCATCAGAACACGCTAAAGTAGAGCTTTGCCTCGGAATAATCAATAGGACTGGCCGGCGTTCACCGCACGACGGGGTAGCTTGATCGCAGTTGGAAGAACTGCGCGGGGTTTATTTCGGCCGCGTGTAACGGGTCAGCAAGCTGGAAGTATCCCAGCGACCACCGCCAGCCGCCTGAACTTCCTGATAGAAGCGGTCTACCAGGGCAGTAACCGGTAATTCAGCTCCGTTCTTCGCTGCCTCAGCCAGAGCTATCCCCAGATCTTTTCGCATCCAGTCGACCGCAAAACCGAATTCATACTGATCCTGCAACATCGTCTGATATCGATTTTCCATCTGCCAGGAACCCGCCGCGCCCTTGGAAATGGTCTCTATCAGCGCCTCTCCCTCAAGGCCTGCTTTCATCGCGAAATTCAAGCCCTCAGCCAAACCCTGCACCACGCCGGCGATACAGATCTGATTGACCATTTTTGCCAGTTGACCATGGCCCGCCGGTCCGAGCAGCTTGCTGAATCTCGAGTAGCAGTCGATGACCGGCTTAGCCAGATCATAAGTGGACGGGTCACCGCCAATCATCACGGTCAGCGCACCATTCTCTGCACCTGCCTGCCCACCGGAAACCGGCGCATCCAGAAACTGTTTACCTTGCTGTTGGGCTGCCCCAGCAAGCTCCCGAGCCAGGTCGGCAGAAGCCGTGGTGTGATCCACCAGAATCGCGCCGGGCTTCATGGCTGAGAGCGCACCACTCTCACCCAGCACCACGGCACGAACGTCATCATCGTTCCCCACACAGACCAACACCGCATCAGCGTTCTTCGCCGCCTCCGCCGGCGTGGGCGCCATATCGCCCCCATACTCAGTGCACCATTGCTCAGCGCGGGCAGCATTCCGGTTAAAAACACAGATCTCGAGGCCAGCGCGGAGCACATGGCCCGCCATGGGATATCCCATCACCCCCAGTCCGATAAATGCAACTTTCATGTCTACTCCTTCATGCTCCTACGTGACTGTTTGTCAGAAAAATTGCCGTGTGTGAAAAACAACTACGCTCCTGTCAGCTAAGACATCCAGTCCTGCTGCAGTAACATAATCACTTCTTCCATACTTTGGAACCTGCTGTCGGGGTTTTTATCCAGACATCTGGCGGCAATATCATTGAGCAGGGTCGGCACTTTGTATTTCGCCACAGCAGCGGCTTCTGCCGGCTGCTGGTTCAGCACAGATTCCACCACCTCATGCAATTTTTCACCATGCGCGGGCTTTTCGCCACACAGGATTTCGTAAAGCACAGCGCCAAGGCTGAAAATATCGGTGCGATGGTCAATTAAAGGGTCCTGTTTCAATTGCTCAGGCGACATATAGTGCACGGTCCCCTGAGCTTTCCCGTGCCCGGTAAGCGTGATGTCTTCGATAGCCGGTGCCGCGCTGCGGTGACTCTGCTCCGCCAATTCGCTTTCTTTCTCTGACTCGACTGCAGGGCCAGAGCCCGAAGCGTTGCTGTCAGGGTGCCAGACTTTGGCCAACCCCCAATCCAGCAGCAGAACCTCGCCATACGGCCCCGCCAGAATGTTTTCAGGCTTGATGTCCCGGTGAGCCACACCGTGCGTGTGAGCATATTGCAGTGCATGCCCGACCTGAATCACCAGTTCGACGAGTTGATGCAGATCATAGCGCTCTCGAAAATTCAGAATTTCACGAAGGGTATAACCATGAACTAGCTTCATCGTGAAATAAGGATTGCCACGACCATCGCGACCCAACTCATAGGTGGGGACAGTGTTCGGGTGCTGCAGCATGGCAGTCACCCTTGCCTCACGGATGAGGCGCTTTTGTTCGATCTCATCAGCAGCGAACTCAGGCTTGAGCGTTTTGTAGCAAACAAAACGGGATAAATGCAGGTCCTTACAGGATTTGATGAGGGATTTTCCCCCTTGAGCAATGGTGCTGAAAAAAGCATAGCGCGTTCGCGGATCGATTTTCTCGGGCAGGGGTTTATCCGTTTCCTCGAGAAAGACTGAGCTGTAGCTTTTGGGGGGTTCTGGAAAGTTGAGCATAATTTCTGTTGTTGTGATGCAAGATACAGCGGTAACAAGGCAGCAAACAGCTGTTGCCCTGAGCACTATGCACTATTCATAGCTTCTTAGGTAGCAGCTTAGGAAACAGCTTAGATAGTTCCCCAGATAACGTCCGTGGCGCGGGGCGCTCCAACAGGTCATTCGCTGAGCCTTGAATCAGTTTCAGGTATACTGGGCCCGCGGTCCAGAAAACGACGCAAGACAACTTATCTTCCATGAGTTTTTTCATGAGTTTTTCATGAGTTCTTCCATGAATTCTTCAATAAGTAACAGCCAGACTAATGAGATCGGAGAAACCGAGTTTCCCGTGCGCTACGCAGAAACTGATGCCATGGGCGTGGTTCATCATGCCAACTATCTGGTCTACTTTGAAGAAGGGCGCAGTCAATACATGCGGGACCTGGGTAGTGATTACGCACTGATTGAAGCCAGCGGGTATCGGCTTCCCGTCACTGAGGCCCAGCTGCGCTACGTCGGCAGCAGCCGCTATGGCGAACGAGTCCGCATCCGCACCCGTATCGGCGAAAACAGAAGCCGCAGCCTAACCTTTCACTATGAGGTCATCGCTCCTGAATCTGGCGATATTCTGGTGACAGGATACACCCGACATATCTGGACTGATGTCGATGGCAAAGTAACCCGCGCACCGGAAAACTGGCGCACACTCTTCAGTTAAAAACAGGACTTATTCCCGTGATTAATGACACCTGCTACCGGATTTTTCAATTCGGCCTGATGTGCGCCGTAGCGTTGGCTGGCGGAACCGGGCTGACACAGAGTTTTACGCCCGTGGCTGAGAATGTCACTTTTGATCAGGTGCAAACATTGCCGCACCGGGAACCCGACGCAACGGTTGCCTACGGCGACAATCCGCTGCAGTACGGCCTACTCTGGGTGCCAAGCACGAACGCAAACGCGCCTCTGGTGATACTCATCCATGGCGGTTGCTGGCTGAACAGTTTTGACGTCAATCACTCACGCCCGCTCGCGACCGCCCTGAACCAGGAAGGGTTCGCAGTCTGGTCACTTGAATATCGCCGCACCGGAGACCCCGGAGGTGGATGGCCCGGCACCCTTGAGGACATCCAGCTCGCGCTGTCTCAGCTTGAACGTCTTTCCTCTTACGCCATTGATCTGTCACGGGTCGCCATTGCAGGCCACTCCGCAGGCGGTCACCTGGCGCTGATGGCCGGTGCAGACCTGACCCCGGTAAAAGCAGTCATCGGGCTGGCGGCCATCGTGGACATAGAGACTTACAGCAGAGGAACCAACAGCTGTCAGACTGCGGGGCCCGATTTTATCGGCGTATCCTTGGAAGATGGGCCAGAGCTTTACGCTCTGGCGAATCCGGTAAAGCAGTCGCTGAATCCGGCCAGCCTGCTGCTGCACGGCAACAATGACGAGATCGTGCCGCTCGACCATTTCCCGCAAGACCTTCTGCCTCTTTCAGTTGTCGCAGGCGCCGGACATTTTGACTGGATTCATCCCGGCACACCGGCTTACCACCTGTTTCTGGGCATGCTCAAATCACGGCTTGCCCAATGACTGAAGACGACATCATCAAATTCGATACCGCAGACCCGCTCGCGGCCCATCGCCGGTATTTTGAATTACCGGCAAATACGATCTATCTGAACGGCAATTCTTTGGGGCCACTGACCACAGCGTCAAAGTACCGCGTCCGGGAAGTGGTCGAGTCTCAATGGGGCAATGACCTGATCTCCAGCTGGAATAAACATCAATGGATTGATCTGCCATTGACCGTCGGCGAGAAGATTGCCCCACTTATCGGCGCAGCACCCGGTCAGGTACTGTGCTGCGACTCTGTTTCAGTAAATTTGTTCAAATTACTGGCGGCCGCACTGACAAACCGAGCAAGCAAGCGCACCGTTATCCTGAGCCAGCAAGACAATTTTCCCTCCGATCTGTATATCGCCGAAGGGCTGATAAATCTGTTACAGGAACACGGCATCAGCGCGGAGCTTCGACTGGTCGCTGCAGAGAATCTCGAAGAGGGCATCGCCCAATCACCGGATGTTTTGCTCCTCACCCATGTCAATTTCCGAACTGGCGCGGTGCATGACATGCAGCGGCTGACAGCGCGCGCACATGATCATGATGTGCCGGTGATCTGGGATCTGTCCCACAGTGCAGGTGCTATGGAACTGGCGCTGGATGACTGTCAGGTAGACTTTGCCGTTGGCTGTGGCTATAAATTTCTGAATGGCGGACCGGGCGCTCCTGCATTTCTCTATGTCGCTTCACGACTGCAGGCTGAGCTTCAGCAACCTTTACAAGGGTGGATGGGACATAAACAGCCCTTTGCATTCGAACCGAAATATGTGCCTGACGCGGGCATTAACCAACTGCAAACCGGCACGCCCGGCATTTTATCGATGTCAGCGCTGGATGCTGCTCTTTCGTGCTTCGAGGGTCTCACGACCACCCAGCTCAGGGAAAAGTCGCTGGCCTTGAGTACAATGTTTCTATCCCTTCTCGAAGAAGATCTAACCTGCGAGTCCCTCACCCTGGTCTCTCCGAGAGAACCCGAACAGCGAGGCGCGCAGCTGAGCTTTTCCCACGACGACGCGTTTCCAATCAGCCAGGCACTGATTGAGGCAGGAGTCATCGTAGATTTTCGTGCGCCGGATCTGATCAGACTGGGATTTTCGCCTTTGTTCCTGTCTTTTAACGAAGTGGCCAAGAGTGCTGCTATTCTCAGGCAGATACTGACAGAAGGCCAATTCAGACAGGAGCGCTTCTCTGTCAGGGCTAAGGTAACTTGATCAAGGTTCGCGCTGAATCGCCAGCGGTGCCTGATCGCAGTCCGCTCAATCGCTGCCACTGACGGTGTAAATAACTGAAATAAAAAGAAATTTATCTTATACTGCAGCGCTAACCATACTTATCTGAGACAAGTTGCGATTTCTTCTCCTGTCACTTTAACGGCCTGAATCATTGCCCGGGCAGCGAACAGCTGACCCTGATTCAGTGGCACCATAGTCAGCCTCTGCACGACAGCCACGGATCAGGATCGATTCAGCTTCTGTACCTGCTGATAAAGATAGTCCGTCAACTGAGTGCGCCCTCCCTGGCCGGCCAGAGTTTCCCACGCGATCGGAGCCCCTATCTCAACTTTGACAGACTCACCGGACTTGCGCAGCGCCTCATGAATCAGCAGCGCCATACGAAGTGGCTCGGCAAGGTGCGAAGCAACATGAAATTTTCGACTGTTGGTCCCGTGAAAAAAAACGGGAACGACAGTTGCCTCGGCTTCCCGGATGATTTTGGCCGCAAAGGTTGTCCATGGTGCATCGACAACCGGACCAAAACCAAACCCCCCGGCGGTGGATACCATGCCAGAAGGGAAGATTAATACCGGAATATCTTGCGAGAGGAATTCCAGCGCCAGCTGTTTAGATCTGATGTTGGTCGCAACAGCTTTCTTGGTTGGCTCAAAATCTATAGGCAGAAAATATGGTGCGAGGTCTTTATCCTGACACAAAAGAGAATTGATCATGATACGGATCTCCCCCCGAACCCTAAGGGCGAGGTCGCACAGAACGATGCCGTCAACCACGCCGAACGGGTGGTTAGCCACGAACATAAGCGGTCCGGTCTTGGGAATGGATTCAAGTTTTCCAGCATCGAACTGGACGTCGATCTGTGTTTCTTCAAGCGCAGCGGCAAAGAACGATTGCACAGACAAACCGCGGTTCTTTAACCGATAGTAGATCTGCTCCATCCGATTACGGCCGAACAGCACCTCCAGCGAAGACACCAGGTGCCTCGAAAGCCACGGGTCCTCCGGGTTGGAGTAGGACAATCTGGGCGGTTCTCGCAGATAGGACGTAAACTGCGGATCAATCTCAAGGGTGTTCATACAAGAACCACGTTAACTGCAAGTCGTTACTATTTCGTGACATCGGCTACAGATCACAGCGCGTCCAGAATACGAGCAAAATTGTCAGCCACCGGATATCTGCCTGAAGTCCAGCCGAGGCGGACAATCACTGCCTGCTGCGAAGGAAACACCATGACCAGTTGCTGGCGATTCCCATTTGCGTAGTACACGTCTTCGGGAAGTTCGGGAAATCGCAGGCTCTCGTTACCACGGTTAAGCCACCACTGGTAACCGTAGGCTTTGTCGTTCTCTGACTGATTAGGCGACGTGGCCCGGGCGATCCAGGCCTCGGTCACGAGTCGATGACCATTGAGCACTCCACCGTTCAACATCAACTGCCCCATACGAGCCCAGTCCCGTGCCGACGCATAAAAATAAGAACTGCCCATGAAAACGCCGCTCGCATCTGTCTCGAACACAGCATGCTGGAAACCCATGGGTTTGAATATCTGCTGGCGATAATTATCGTACGCGGCTTGTGGGCCACCGAGGGTATCCGTATACAGTCTCGAGAGCAGGTTTGCGGTGCCCGAACTGTAGTTGAATCTGGCGCCGGGGTCCGCCGACAGAGGTCGTTCCAGCACGTAATCTGATGAAGAAGGGCTGGTAAAAAGCATGGCCGTCGCATCGTCACCCGGGTTGTAGTCTTCGGAAAAATCCAGGCCATCAGTCATCGTCAGCAAGGCTATGCTGGTAATCGCGCTGCGCGCGTCAGCAGACCACTGAGGGAAACCGGGACCATCAGACAAATTCAAAAACCCCCTCATCTCCAGATTACCCAGCATGATGGCATTGAGACTCTTAGCCATCGACCAGCCCAGTAATTTGGATTCACTGGTCATGCCCTGACCATAGGCCTCTGCCTTGATCTCTCCTCCATGCACTAACAGAAGCGCCCGCGTATTCAACCCACGGGAATTATCATGCTCCAGTAAAGTCTCTAGCAGTGCCTGCAGTTCCGGATCAATCCCGCCGACTGCGCTTCCGGCGGGCCAGGGTGCTGACGAAGCCTCGTCCTGCTGAACGATCAGTCGGGATCGTTGCGGGTAATTGGCATAATCCACCGCACACCCCAAGCCCGGGATGAAGCTCGCGGTCTTTTCTTTCATGCCGAAAAGACTGCTTGTCACCGCTCTATCTGCGTCGTCGTACCGTACTGAAATTTGCGAGAGGATCGGGGAATACTGAACCAAATCCTCAAAGGCCTGATCGCGCTCGCTGCCGATCACATATTCCGCACTGCACAGCAGTTTGGCGCCTATGCCGGAGGCAACGCCCGGACCGTAGACGATAAAGGCAGGCGTGATGCCGATGCTGTTCAGCCCTACCAGCCCGAGAGCGACTAACAACAGCAATCCCAGAACAATTTTTTTGATCATAGGTACATCACGCAGGTGAACCAATGAATGCGACACAACCTTCAGACCCTCGCCGACAAGGAAAGGCAATCCGTTTCAGCGTGCATTTAATCTCACGATCCCTCACCGTTCAAGCAGGCGGTAACTGACTCACGTCTCCGATGCAGGACTTTCTGATTGCGCCAGCCGACCCCCAGACAAAAACAGCATCAGACCGACGCAGCCCGCCGCTGAGGCGACAAGGTAAGGAATCATGTAGCGGTTATCACCGGCCACGTAAACAAACCCAAGCAGGGCCGGCCCAATGGCAGTCCCCATCGAGGACATAAGATTGCTGACTGAGAAAATTCTCGCGTACTCCCGCGCACCGAATGCCTCGGCCAGAATCAGGGGCTGGAGCATGAGCAGGTTACCGACGGAGGCTCCAAACAGGAACAATCCCACGCACAGAGTCACAACACTGAACCCGCCGGCCAGCATGGAAAGCGAACCGGCCTGCAACAGCATCATGCACACAGCGAACACCTTTATTGAGCCCCGCTCAACCACCCAGCCACCGATTAAACGACCCACAATGCTCGCTACAGGCAGGATGGCGACTACCAGCGCTGTCTGAGCGTCATCGAGCTGCTCCCGCGAAAGACCATACTGATGTGCGATACCTCCGACCTGGGCCAGCATGAGAAAGATATAGGCCAGACTGGTTCCCCAAAAAAAACGCTTCCTGCGGGCCTGTTGAAAAGTCAAGCCCTGCTCTGCTGCTCTGGCGCTATCCGCAGCCAGTTTCGGCCCGGAGCTCTGCTCGCCCTGCACAGGCGAATCCCCGTCAGGCAACAAACCCATTGATTCCGGATCAGGCCGCAGCCAGATCAGCGCTACCGGAACAACACCCATGACAAACAGCAAGGCCAGCAGCGGCATCGCCAGCCTGAAACCTAAGGTGTCGATCATGTAGGCACTCAACGGAGTTAACACCACTCCACCCAGCGACAAACCGGTCGAGGCCACTGACAACGCCACTGCACGTCGGCGCCGGAACCATCGAGTCACTAAAGTCGTCGCAGGGATCAGAGCTGATGCCGCAAAACCTGCGCCAAAAACCACGTAGACGGCAAACAGCTGCACCAGATTGGCGACAAAAGGAAGTGCGCACAAAGACAGGGATGCCATGACAGCGCCGAGCGTAATACTCACCCGGGGGTCATAATCCTGAACCAGCTTGGCAACATAGAGACCGGTAAAGCCGCCGCTCAGAAAAAAAATAGAAACGGCAGTTGAGGCCGACTGCACATCAAAGTTTGGCTGGGCCGCAAGCGCGTTGAGGTAGATAGCGTGGTTATAAAAGCTCAAACCGCTGGTGAATGTCAGCTGCACCAGGATTGCCCAGACTATTTTCCATCCGTAAAAAGCTTGCTTAGCCATCGGTGCCACAGACTCTGAATCCAGTTTTGTAAGCGGGCACTTTGTGCCCGATGAAACGATTGTCTGGAAATTGCAATTTCCATCGCCGGGGCAGAACCAGACAAGGGAAATGCCGGTGAAGAATAGCAAACCCTGCCACCGGTGTACGCACATTTAACATGCTTCGTCAGGCCGGTCTGAGGCGCCCGGGGCAGTCAAGCGGAAAACGCCAGAGCGGCGACCTCCGACGCTCAACGCATACCGCGAATGGTCATCTAGCGCTGCAATTCAGTGAGGGTCAGAATCAGGTCATCGCCCTGTTCCTCAACGCTCAGGGTTTTCATGTCGCGGAATGACGCCAGTGCGCCTTGCCATAAACATTGCCAGGCATTGAGTACAAAAACGCGCTCAAGGGGTTCACAAGCCCTCACAATTCGGGGCGAGCGGATTCTAAGTCGCTGCTCGCAAGAGGGTGAATCAAGTAATTCGGATTCATCGCCCAGGCCAGCTGACATGACCTGCAAATAGTGCACAGCGCTGACCAAGTCACCGTCATTACAACCCGTCAGAAAGCGGGTTTCCTGAAAGTACTGCAGACCGGTGAGACGGGCAGCGCTTCGCGCCAGGGCAAGCGCTTGCTCCTCAGGAAGGGTAGTACGCAGCGCGACCAGCGCGTTACGCACGAAATCGACGGCATAGTTTCTGTTCGCCTTGCGCAGTCGCTCTGTGTTCCAGTGAGACGAAGGGGGCTCAGGTTGCTGTGACGCACAATAGGCGGGCGGTATTTCTCCTTTGGCAAACTGTAATCGTTCATCTTCGGACAACTCATGGTCATACTCTTTGAAATAGCCGCAAAGACCAAATTCTTCTGTCATGTCTTCGGAGACACACACATAGCCCAAGCGCGGATTGCCCAGTGAAACGCCGTTATGAGCATACCAACCTTTAAGAAATCCACGGCTCACCCCAACCGGCACCCCGCACAGCGCCGGGCCGAAATACATCCAGCGCGGATAGCGGAATCGCACCCATGCCTTTTGGTCCGATTCCGGCAAAAATTCGACGTTGACCCCACCGATACTGTTGGAAAGTACATGATATTTCGCGCAGGCGACGGCATCCGGCAGTCCCGTCAACCCAAGTTTTTCGAAGCTCTCAAGAAACTTTTCTTCGTGTTGTTTACGAAAAAGCCGGAACATCCAGCGCTCGACATCGTCGTCTGAAACCTGATGAGAGACCCTGAGCTGGAGTCCGAGCAGATAAGCATGGTGCAGCTGGGCCTGCGCCTGAATAGCACCCTCAACATTACAGCTGGAGCAATCGAAGAGTGCGCCCTCCGACATCAGTCGAAGCTCTGATAGTAAGTAAAATATCCCGTGAACATCTCTTCCCAACTGTTGAAACCAAATGGGATTTCAAGGTCCGGATCTGGATTGGTAGGGTTCGACACTGAATTATCCAAAGCGCCCGCTACACGAAGCGTCGAACCCGCACTGACAGAAACCGGCTTGTCGAGCAGGTAGTGAGGCTGCCAGCCATAGTTAAACGCCGGCACACTGAACAACTGCTGGCTGACGCCGCTCGGTGCTTCCACCTCAAAGCGCATTCTGCTGCCGCGATAATTCATTCGCGCACGTACACCGGTAATCACGATGTTCTCGTCAAGCGAGTGGCTGGCTTGCAGTGCAAATTCCGGTGTATTAGGAGGGAGCACAAAGCGCGTGCCGATCGCTCGGACTCGCTGCTCTCGTGGTAAGGGCTGGTCGCTGAAATACAGCCCCAGTTGAGTCTGATCTACGGTCGATTGACCATTCGTGACGTAGTGAAATTGCATCGACAGGCGGTGACCTGCCGGGATAAAAGTGCCGACCCCCTCAGGAAACTCATAGACATTATCTTTACCGGGGATGTAGCCAGCAACGAAGCGACGGCTGACTGAGGTGCTGTCACGCTCTGCCCCCCAGAAATCCTCTTCGGGTTCGGACACAAAAGTGATCAGATGGTGAAGCACAGACGGATCACCCGCGCGGTACTGCACCGCTTTTACCCACTTGTCTTCGGTAAAGGGCAACTCAATATTGTTGTAGTAGTAATCAAGAACGCCGGTAGAGGGTATCGAATGTTCAGGACCCTTAACAATGTAATCCGGCTCTCCAAGCACCCACCCATCGTCCGATTTCATGTGCTGCTCCAGCGGATCGATCTCCCCCTCACCCCGCGGAGCCCCTGCATCAATCCAGTGAATCAGGGTCTGCAAATCCTGCTTAGAGACTCCTCTGGCGCTGGCACTGTGTCCGACGTAGGGATCGACCTGCATAGGCGGCATGCGCTTATTCAGCAGCACCTCGCGAATCATGGGTGACCACCCGAGCAGCATGATGTAGGAGTCCATCGCAAACGGACCTACCCCACCCTGCACATGACAATCCAGACAGTTCTCGATCACTATAGGTGCCACTTCTGACACATAGTCTGGAGGCGATTCAAGATGGCGGCTCCGGATTGGGAAATCAATCGAGCAACCCGCTGTTTCGACAGTCATCGTATCATCCACACGACCGTCCACTACCGCATTCAGCGCGCCGTCAAGAGCCTCACTGCTGTCTCCGCGGTAGTAAACAGAGAGCCTCTGTGGGTTGAGCACGAGCACATCGCCAGCCCGGGTGATTTCGAGAGTCTCCGACACCAACTGCCCATCATCTTCCAGCAGAGGAAGTGGCAGATCGAGTGCACGGGCGACCTCCCGACCAAGATCTCTTGCATCCAACAGGACGAAGTCAATACCCTGGTCTCTATACGAAGAGTCCAGAGCCGCAAAGCGGTCAAGCATGCTGCCCATCTCGGCACAGCTGCTGTCATACGCCATCACGGCGAGTGCAGCCCGGTGCTGGTAACGACTCAGCTGGTGAAAAGTTCCACGATCGTCCAGCAGCGCAAAGTCACCGACCCGATCGAGGGCTCCCTGGAGGGCCCCGCTGAACGTCGCGCAGCAGACCAACGAAAAAAGTAGCCACGCGCGCTGCCGGGCTGGTTTCAGGAAAACCCGGCTCGGAATATGTAACATTTTGTAAAAAAACAACAACATAAAGGCACTGTTTACCGCTTCAATAATGTGGACGCCAATGGAATTGGTCGCTATCCTAGCTGTCCTGATTGACAGTGCGCAACTTAAACTCACACGATAAAGTGCGCCTCTCTGTCCCACCGGACTGCCGCTGCCGACAGACGAGAATGAGCAACCGTTCAATCAATCACTGAATCAGCTCAAACGACTAGACTAAATGGAGAATACATCCATGCTAACGATGAAAAACTTCCTGACGATTGCCGCATCGACTCTACTTGCCCTGTCCGCGATTTCAGTATCGGCACAGTCGGCTGATAATGGCCGCTTCCTGAGCCTTACGCCACCCGACGGGCTGCCTATCATACCGGTACTCGAGGGCTGGATAGACAATCAAGACGGGACCACCAGTTTCTCTTTCGGCATCATCAATCGTAATGAAGAAGGAGTGGACATCCCACTTGGGGAAGCCAATCGCATCGAGCCGGCAAAATGGGATGGTATTCAGCCCACCTATTTTCCACCTGGTCGCTCCACTGGCGCTTTCACCGTCACCGTGCCTAACGCAGAACGTGAGACGGACGTGTGGTGGTATCTCAAAACCGGTAGCAATGAAGAGCTTAAAGTGCCCGGTCGTTATGGGGCATCTGCCTATGAACTGGATTTCATCCGTCCCCGGCCGCAGGGGGCTCTGCAGCCACGAGTTGGGCTCGGCGAAGGCGGTGACCAACTGCCCGGGCTGTATGCACAGATCGGAGACTATCCGGGCGGCGCAGTGAGCGTGGGCGAGCGAGTTGAGCTGGTTGTCAATGCATCGGACCCAGCGGAACGCGACCCCACTGATCCCCGTTTCGGAGAGCCATTGCCGATGGGCGTGGCCTTCATGAAGTATCAGGGCCCGGGTGACGTGGAGTTCACTCCGCACGAGTCCACCCCGGCGGCGGAAAACCCGTATAACGAAAACGACCGACGCTACAACTTCTGGCGAGCGCCAGCTGCCAATGAATTGGAAATTCCCGGCCCTGCCGGCACAGCCCGCGTCTATGCGACGTTCTCAGCTCCGGGCGACTACATTATCAGCACCAAAGTGGATATCCATGAGGCCCCCGACAGTTCGAATGGCGACCAATGCTGCTGGACTAACGTCTATCAGCGAGTCACCGTCCGCTAGCCGGAAATTTGCAGCAAAACGACCGGCCTAGCGCCGGTCGTTTTGTTTTGGCCTGAGAACTGTCGCTGATTTCGCTGCTGGGCGATCACATTTACCCTCCCTACAACGGGAAAATCCCCTCAACCCCCCGTATTCCGTGCCCTTCAGACTGTTGCAATTTGTTGCACAATGTCCCGTAAAAAGCCCGGTAAAAATGGACTTTTCCCTGACCTCCCATTACTATTTTCGGTTGAGATTTGCCTAATATTCCTAATAAGGAGACCAGCATGAAAAACATGCGTCAAACCACCACCCTGCTTGGCGGAGCCATCGCTCTGACCATTGGCCTGGGTGCCCACGCTCAAGACCGCGAAATCACCTACAACAGTGATGTAGCAAAAATCATCAACGAAAACTGCGTAGTCTGTCACCGTGAAGGCGGTGTGGGCCCGATGCAGTTTGAGAATTACGACCAGGTACGCCCCTGGGCTCCGCTGATTTCGTACAAGGTGGAAAATCGGGAGATGCCTCCTTACGCTTACGACCAGCACATCGGTATTCAGGAGCTGGAAGGCGACTGGCGCTTGGAACAGGAAGAGATCGACACCATCGTTGCCTGGGTCCAGCAAGGCGCCCCGTTGGGTGACACCGACATCGTGCCTCCGGCGGCAGACCTGCCAGATGCCAACGGCTGGACTTTCGAGCCGATGTTTGGCGAGCCACACATGATTATCCCTTCACAGGCCTATGACATTCCGGCGAACGGAAACGACCTGTGGAGCAAAGAATTTGTTGATCCACAGCTTGCGGAAAACCGCTGCATCAAGGCGGTTCAGGTGAAGCCTCGCGGCGACGCAAAAGCCGTGGTACACCACGCTAACTCTGACGTCTACGTCTACGACGAAGAAGGCGAACTTCAGCAGTACGGCCAACTCACCGAGTATGCCATGGGCAAGTGGGGTGAATTAATGCCTGAGGGTGTTTGCCGCACCATGCCAGCGAACTCGCTGGTCCGCTGGGACATTCACATGTTCCCCGGCGGTGTAGGTGCCACTGCAGAAGGCGGTATGATCAAGGACAACGTTGTTGAAATCGGCCTGTGGTTCCATGACGAGGACTACGAGGAAACCAACGATGTCTACAATCAGGACCTGCGCCTGTACCCTCTGCGTGAAGGCTATGAAAATGGCCATCTGATCGTGCCTCCCAATGGCTACGCGATGACTCAGGGATTCCACTCTTTTGACCATCCGGTTCGAATCGACAGCTTTCAGCCGCATGGCCACCTGCGCATGAACGCGGCTTCGCTTGAGAAATTCGACCCCAAGACAGGCCGAACCACGTCTATCAGCCAAATCTCCAACTGGAGCGCAACTTGGCACCACAGCCACATTTATGAGCCGGACGTGGCTCCACTGCTGGCACCGGGTGAAGTTCTGGTAATCAAGCAGTGGTACGACAACACCGCCGACAATCCCAACAACCCTGATCCTGATCAGTGGGTATATGGCGGCAGCCGCACGGGCGACGAAATGTCTCACGCCTGGATCGCTGTGACTCACCTCGATGAAGAAGGCTATGAACAGCTTCTCGCCGAGCGTCGCGAAGCCGAGCAGCGTTCGCTGGCAGGCAGCGACGACTAAGCACTCGCTGGTAGAGCAAATCTCAGAAAGGCCGGTTAGTCATAACCGGCCTTTTTTTATGCCTGTCAGTTGCAGAAGTAGCCAACCCATGCGACTCCCAGCGTGAATCTGAAATATGGCCCATGGCCTGAAAACCCGTCCCGCGGCGCCAATTCTCTGCATTCCGGTGGAATGGACGGATAAAAGGAGAAAAATCGCACCAAAATAGAACAAATTCCCGCTTTTTTACTGGGGTTTTAAGGAGTACACTCTGAGGAGTAAAGAATTAAGTAGTACGATCAGTTTCCGACCCACTACACACGATCAAACGGGAGAGAATTATGAGAAACGCTAAAGCTTGGTCAGGGATTGCCGCTCTTGCCCTGCTGGCGGGGGCTACTGAGGCATCCGCCCAGTCCGACCACGAACTGGCCTACAATGGCGAGATTGGCCGAATCATCAATGAAAATTGCGTGGTATGCCACCAGGAAGGCGGCATTGGTCCGATGGCTTTTGAGAACTACGACCAGGTGCGGCCCTGGGCGCCGCTGATCTCCTATCGAGTCGCCAATCGGGAAATGCCTCCTTATGCTTATGACCAGCACATCGGCATTCAGGATCTGCTCGGCGACTGGCGCCTTGAGCAGTCAGAGATCGATGCGATCGTCGCTTGGGTAGAAGCCGGCGCCCCGATGGGCGATCCGGAAAATGCACCGCCACCGGCGCAGATTAAAGATCCGAACGAGTGGAACTTTGCTGCTCAGCTTGGTCAGCCTGATCTGATTGTACCTTCCAGCTCATATGACATCCCGGCAAGCGGTAATGATCTGTGGAGTAATGAATTCGTAGACCCGGGCATGACTGCCTCTCGCTGCATCAAGGCCGTTCAGGTGAAGCCGAGGGGAGATGCTTCCGCTGTGGTTCATCACGCCAACTCAAGTGTCTGGATGGAAGATGAAGAAGGCGAACTCCAACGCTATGGCATGCTGACGGAATACGCCATGGGCAAATGGGGTGAAATGGTTCCTGAAGGTGTCTGCCGAACCTTGCCTGAAGGTGCAATGATCCAGTGGAGCATTCACATGTTTCCGGGCGGCGTTGGCGCGACGGCTCAGGGCGACATGATCGAAGACAATGTGGTTGAGATCGGCTTATGGTTCCACGAAGAGGACTACGAAGCGACCAACGACGTGTACAAGCAGGACCTGGCCCTGTACCGAATTGAAGAGCAGGATGATCTGATTATTCCTCCTAATGGTTATCAGATGACTCAGGGCTTCCACAGCTTTGACCATCCCATTCGGCTCGACAGTTTCCAGCCCCACGGGCACCTGCGCATGAATGCGGCATCACTGGAGATCTTCTATCCGGAAACCGGTCGCACAGAAGAAATCAGCCAGATCTCAAACTGGAGTGCCACCTGGCATCACAGCCACATTTATGAACCTGATGTCGCACCGCTGGTGCCGGCGGGTGCAGTGCTGGTACTGAAACAATGGTACGACAACACCGCCAACAACCCGAACAACCCTGATCCTGATCAGTGGGTGTATGGCGGCAGCCGAACCGGCGACGAAATGACTCACGCCTGGCTGGCCATCACCCATCTTGATGAAGAAGGCTATCAGGCTTTGCTGGCTGAACGAAGAGAAAGAGAGCAACGCTCTCTGGCCGGCAGCGACGACTAGGCGCTGTCCGACCCCAGCCTGTCTCGCGGCCTCGGGCTACGAGCACAGCACTGACACAAAAGCCCGACCGCTTGCGCAGTCGGGCTTTTTTTATTCCACCGACCCAACTGCAACCCTGACATGATTTACCGAAACCTGCTTGCTTTCCTGTGGCTCCTGTCTATGAGTCATCTCTTTGCTGCCGAGGAAGAAGTCCTGCTGTTTCTCAGCGACGACCGCATAGATCTTCTGGCAAGTGATGGCAACGAATCCGGCGCTGAGAATCTGATCAGACGCTATTACGGGCTTCTCGCAGCACCCACACAGGAACGGCTCGCAGCGCTTCAAATGCTACTGGCCAATCGCATGGAAGACTATGAGGTCGCATTCGCAGCAGCCGATACAGCAGAAGTGAATGAAATCTACGCCGATTTGACTCGATTCTGGGCAGAAATCCAGTTAATCCATTATCAGGAATACACCAGCGCGGCGATGGATGAATTACAAACTGCCTATGCAGGGCTTTATGAACTGATTGCCGGGTTTGACTGATCACCGGTCTGAAGCTGACACAAAAAAAGCGAGCCAGTGGCTCGCTTTTTAACACCTCTGCTCTCTGGCTATTGCGGGCCGGACATGATCATCGTGTGGACCATATCCATTGCTTCACGAGAGCGATTGCGTTCGGACCGACCCAGGTCTCCGATTGCCGGGCCACCCTGATTGAAAATACCGCCTCTCAGAGCAGAGAGTAAGTATTCCATCTCATCCGAGACATTGACATCGTCTTTGGTGAACTCATCTGCGACAGCTTCCAGCAATTCGTCGCGATTTTCCAGATTGGGATAGGCAATAATGTCAGCCACGGCAACCTCAAGCCGGTTAAGATTATCAATGATGATCGCGGCCTGCGGCGCTTCAGAGTAGAACGACGGCGCGATAGCGGGCGCGCTTGGCATGTCTACCGGTACCGGATACATCGTCATTCCGGTATCGGAACCGACTTTTGCCCAATAACGCTCAAGCGTAACCGGCACTTTCCCGGCAAACTGGTTATCCAGCTGTCCGACTACGATTGCCTCCAATGAAGCGAGTTGCAGCCACTGGTTGGTCCACATGAGCGCACTCAGCCGGGGAAAAGCCGTTTTCGCACCATCCGCGTAGTCATGCGCCAGATACAGGTCAGCATGCTTGGGCACAGTAGCCACGGCATGGCGGGCATCCTCAGTCAGATAAGTTTCGATTGCGGCCTCTACCGCGGCCCGCTTCTGAGGCCGAGAAGTCGAGCCGTCCGCAAAGATGTCTGCAATATCCCGTTCAAACTTGCGACCCCAGGAAAGCACCCGCCAAGCGTGAGTCGGCAACGAAGCGGATTCTGAAAAGGCATTTTGTGCAGCCTCATCCGTGTGGCTCTGACGCAACATTTCAGTCAACGCAACCCGGGCCTGTACCTCCAGGTCGTCATAGGGGCTGCCCATATTCATGGACATTTCACCACCACCATGTCCCATGTGCGCATGACCATCCATGTCCTTAGCCATGTCAAGCTGCATCTGGACCTCCATCCGCGCCTGCATCGTTTCCGGGTTGGCATTAATTTCAGCCATCGCATCCAGCAATGCAGCCTGAGTCACATCAAAGGCGTTATTAAGACTGGCCACCTCCGGGAAGTTTTCGGCCAGAGCACCGTTCTGGGCGCTGACGGTAGTCGCCAGACCAGCACTCAGCGTGGCGCTCACCGCCAGGGCGAGTCCGTGTGTCAGAAATCGTTGAAAAGCGTTATTGCTTGTTGGCATGATCTGTATCCTTTGCTCGGTGCGCAGGAGCTTGATAGGGATGCGCTCGATTTTTATCGTAATTATAAATAACAGTGGGAGCATAAAAGCCCCCGGTACCTAAGTCTACCAATTATCGCTGAGGCAAGACCATCCGTTCGCCGTAAACCTTTGATTGTTTGCAACAAATTGTAATCACGATCACAGCAAGGTGCCCATCAAAAGGGATTATTCAACGAAGTGAAAGTCTGCCGGACCGGCACGGCGCACCAGGATCACCGCATCCGTTTTACCCGCGGGGACGGTCCAGGAGTGCGGCAGCTCTCCCGGTATTACCACGTAGCTTCCCACGGAGAGCGAGTGGGTTTGCTCTCCCAACTGAATAGACAGTTCACCGGCTACCACCACAACATACTCATCATGGCTGTGCCAATGCAGGTCAAAATGCGAGCCCGCCGGGAACATCGCGTAGTAAGTGATTCCGCCCGTATCCGGATCCACACCCTGACGCGCGGTCCGCACCCCTACCGGAAAGCCGTTGCCACCCCCGGGCGCACCCCACGGCAGGTCCTCCAGATCAATGGCTAATGGTTCTGTTGCCAATGCGGCCTGTATCAAGCAACATAGAATTAATAGACTAGCAGTCTTCATCGGGAGCGCTCATGAGTTAGTGTCGGCTACAGTCTATCGTGCTACAAAAACCAAAACAGCATATTCGCACAATCTTTTATGACCGAAGCTTTTCGTTTTGTAACTCAAGCAGATACCTAATCTAAATAACGTTAGACCAGAAAAAAATGTCAGACATTGCACCTACTTCAACTGCCTATGATCTTCAGCGTAACCGCACAGGCCTGACTTTGAGCATTGGTGCAGCACTGTTGTTGTATGCCTACTTATTTACCGATTTAGGCTGGCGACAGGCAAGCCTGTTCCTGGTCGGTTTGGCGGCCGGCGTCATTCTCTATCACGCAGCTTTCGGCTTTACCGCCGCGTGGCGAGAGGTTGCGCTGACGGGCCGCAGTGCCGGCCTTCGTGCGCAAATGATTATGCTCGGCACTACGGTCCTAATCTTCACCCCATTAATCGCGCAGGGTGAGATATTCAGCATCGCTGTCCGCGGCAGCGTCGCTCCTGTAAACCTTGGCGTGGTATGTGGCGCCTTTATCTTCGGCATCGGTATGCAGTTGGGCGGGGGATGTGCCTCTGGCACGCTATTCACTGCCGGTGGCGGTAATTTACGCATGCTGGTCACGCTGGCAGGGTTTATTGCCGGTTCAGTAATCGGGACCTATCACTGGCAAAACTGGCAGGGCGTGCCCGGCTTTGAGCCGATTGCGCTGTCCGCTCAATTCGGCGCTATCGGCGGAATTCTGATCAGTCTGCTGCTGTTTGCATCGGTCTATCTGATTGCGGCGGCCTACGAGAAACGTAGACACGGCAATGTCGTGGCGACCACACGTGTCACCTCTCCCTCTTTGCTGCGAGGCCCCTGGCCGCTGTTGGCCGGAGCGCTCGCACTGGCCGCAGTTAATGTGGCGACTCTGATACTGGCCGGACGACCCTGGGGAGTCACTGCCAGCTTTGCTCTGTGGGGCGCGAAACTACTTGACACGGTCGGTATCGATATATCGCACTGGGCTTACTGGGCCCGCCCCGGGCTCAGTACGACATTATCCAACAGCGTGTTTCACGATATTTCTTCTGTCATGAACTTCGGCATCCTGCTGGGCGCGCTGGCAGCCGCCAGCCTTGCCAACAAGTTCTCACCGTCTTTTCGCATCCCGGCACGGTCCCTGCTCGCCGCGGTATTGGGAGGATTATTGCTTGGCTACGGCGCCCGGATTGCCTACGGCTGCAATATCGGCGCCTATTTTGGTGGTATTTCTTCCACAAGCCTGCACGGATGGTTGTGGTTTGCGGCGGCTTTTACCGGCAGTAGCCTTGGCACCCGACTCAGACCATGGTTCGGTCTCGGCTGAGCACGAAGCGACTATTAACGACACCATGAAATCTGTCCCGCCCAAGCGTTCCGGCCTGAAGGGAGACCTGTTTCTTCAACAGGGTGAACAGCAATCATTTTCTCAAAATCAGATTGCACTGCTGGGCGCGATCGTCAGCGCCGGATCAATCAGCGGAGCGGCACGCCTCATTGGTATCAGCTATAAGACTGCCTGGGATCGGGTTGACGCCATGAACAATCTTTCCACCAGACCGCTGGTGATTCGCTCTGCCGGAGGGGCCAAGGGAGGCGGCACAGAATTAACCGAATTTGGACGTCAGGTGCTCTCAGGCTTCAACGCCTTGCAAGAGGAGCATGCAGAATTCGTAGAGCGGCTCAGCGAGAAAGTGCAGCACGTAGAAGATGTCGCTCAATTCCTGCATTCGGGACAGTTGAGATCCAGCGCGAGAAACCAGTATCGCGGTCGCGTCACGCGCATTTCCCGAGGTGCTGTGAACAGCGAGATTGAACTGGCTTTGAGCGATGCAATCAGCCTCATTGCGATAATTACTAACGACAGCGCAGAGCGCATGGAACTGGAACAGGGCTGCGAGTCTCTGGCGCTGATCAAGTCCTCCTGGGTACTACTCAGCGAGGATCTTGCTATCAGGACCAGCGCCCGAAATCAGCTACACGGAGTGGTGAGCCAGATCACGCGAGGCGAAGTGAATGCAGAAGTCACTCTGGATCTGGGTGATGGGAAAACCATAACGGCCATGGTTACTACCCCGAGCATTGAAGAACTTGACCTCAAGCCCGGCAAACCTGCCTGCGCGTTATTCAAGGCATCTTCAGTCATCTTAATGCGGGCATGAAGTCTGACGCGCGATTTTGATCAATGCAGAACAGCCACAGATTTAATCTGCACCCAGAGCCGCTGATTCTGACAAAGCCTGAGCTGAAACGCCGATTTTTTCGAAATTCGCGCCAGCAGCATGGCATCTCCCACCGCCAGTCTTATCAGCAACATAGCGCGGTCTGTATCATCCGCCATACCAATCACCGTGGCCGGCAACCTGTTCAAAATACTGCTTGCCTGCTCGTCGGCAAGAGACAGGCTGACGTCTCGAGCAAGGATTCTGATACGAGCGCATTGGCCAATGGCTTCTCCGCTGTCCCTGAGCCATAAATGGCCGCCGTTAAAATCCACCCTCAACAGCTGCCACTGCGAGTCGCGTTCAGTGACGGTGCCCTCCACCACGGCTCCGGCCTCCTCGCCCAGCATTCTTGGCACATCGAGCCGCGTCAGGACCTCATCGACCGGACCGCTGGCCTCAACCCGGCCCTGTTCCATAATCAACAGATCATCTGCCAGCCGGGTGACTTCATCTAATGCATGAGTGACATAAACAATGGGAAGGTCCAGTTCCGACTTAAGGCGATCGAGAAAAGGCAGAATCTCCCGCTTGCGCGTCTGATCCAGAGCAGCCAGAGGCTCGTCCATCAGCAAAAGTTCGGGCCTGACCAGTAAGGCTCGGGCTATGGCGACACGCTGGCGTTCCCCGCCGGACAGCTGAGCTGGTTTCTGCGGCAGCAATTGACCAATTTCCAGAAATTCTGTGATCTCTTGGATTTGCTCCGGTCCGAGTCTCTCAGGTGCCCGCTTGCTTGCAAATTCCAAGTTGCCCGCAACGCTTAAGTGCTCGAACAGGCTTGCCTCCTGGAAAACGAATCCGACCGGACGCTGATGCGCCTGCAAAGAACCTGCCTGATCATGCCACGCAACCCCGTTCACTCGTAACACTCCGCTGTGGATAGGCTGCAGACCGGCAAGCGCCCTCAGTAAAGTGGTTTTGCCGCAACCGGATGGACCAAATACCGCGGTGACCCCGCGGGCAGCGAGCCGCTCATCAATGACAAGCTCAAAGCGCGGCGCTCCTGCAGAACGCAGGGGGTCCGACAGCTTCACGCGGAAGTGGGCTTCTATCAGCTGTTTGTAATCGGGTGTCTTGCTCATCACATCGGCATCATTCAGCTGCGAAGTTGCAGGCTGCCCGCAGCTGCCTTGTCGGAAGTCAGATACAGCAGGAGCAAAATGAGGAATGAAAACACGATCATGCCCCCTGCCAACCAGTGGGCCTGCGCATAATCCAGCGCCTCAACATGATCATAGATCTGCACCGAAACCACCCGGGTCTCGCCGGGAATGTTGCCCCCAATCATCAGCACCACGCCAAATTCCCCGAGCGTGTGCGCAAAGCCCAATACACTGGCAGAGATAAATCCGGGCAGCGCCATCGGCAGAACAATATGGAAAAACCGATCCCAGGCACCCGCCCGAAGGGTCGCGGCCATCTCCAGTGGACGTTGCCCGATGCCAGCAAACGCATTCTGCAGTGGCTGCACAACGAACGGCAGGGAATAGCACACAGACCCCACCACCAAACCCCAGAATGTGAAAGGCAGCGTTCCCAGGCCAAGGGATTCAGTCAAATGGCCGACCGGTCCGGTCGGGCTCATGGCCATGAGCAGATAGAATCCCAGAACGGTAGGCGGCAGGACCAGAGGCAGAGCAACGATCGCCGCAACGGGGCCTTTTAGCCAGGACCCGGTCCGCGCAAGCCACCATGCCAGCGGCGTTCCCAACAGCAGCAAAATACAAGTTGTCACGGTAGCCAGTTGCAGACTGAGACTGATTGCGGCCCAGTCGGCTGTGCTCAGAGGCATAATCCCTCCGGAAAAGCTGAACGATTTCGTTATATAGCATTATATATAACGTGTTACAAGATTTAACTCAGTAATATCAATATATTAGACTTTACCTAATAACGCTCACGCCCCGTAAAGACTTGCTATCATGACCAAACTAAGTTCAATGGATTTGAAATATGTCACTGGCGCTTTTCAGTGTTGGCTATGCCACGAAACCTCTGGATGTGTTCCTGCAACAACTCCGCCAGTACAATATTGACGTCATCGCCGACATTCGATCTGTCCCCTACAGCAGCGCATTTCATGACTACGCGAGAGAACCGCTGCAGCGGATCCTGACTGCAAACGAGCTGCACTATGTTTACCTCGGTAAGGAACTGGGGCCGCGCTCACACGACCCCGGGCACTATGATGAGACGGGACAAGTACAGTTTGACCGCCTGAGACGGGGACCGGATTTTCTCTCCGGCATAGCGCGATTACGTAATGGCCTCAGTAAAGGACACAAAATTGCACTGATGTGCGCAGAAAAAGATGCCGCCTTCTGCCACCGTAGCCTGTTAGTCGGCTACCACCTGCTGCATGAGGAAAATCTGGAAGTCCAACATCTGACCTTCAGCGGCGAGCTGGAGTCGCAGACTGTGCTCGAAAAAAGACTGATTTCCATCCATGAACTGGAGCAGGATCTCTTTCTGGCTGAGGGAGAGCAAGCGGCCGAGGCTTACCGGCAGCAAGTGATCAAGCACAGCTACCGCAAGTCCGGAGCCACCTAGCGATTCCGCCGGAGTATTGCCTGCCCGCGCTCGCAGGGTTCAGACAGACCAAGCCTCACTCCTGGTCGGCGATTCGATAGCGCGCAAACCATGCAAGAATATTGTCTACCTTGGCGATTTGGTGAGAGGGGCGACTGGCAATGCCATGAGATGCTTCTGGCACCCGTACCATGGCTGTGTCGACCTGTCGCAGTTTCAGCGCCTGAAAATACTGCTCAGTCTCAGCAATCGGCGTACGATAGTCTGCCTCTCCCGTGAGCAAAAGAGTCGGGGTGGTGACATTCCCCACAAGCGACAGCGGTGAACGGGCCCAATAAGCGTCAAAATCTTCCCAAGGCAACTGCTCGAACCAGTAGCGGGTCACCCCTTCCGGAATATCGCTGTACAAAGCATGGCTTATCCAGTTAATCACCGGCTTGGCAACCGCTGCCGCGGCAAAACGGTCTGTGTTACCGACAATCCACGCCGTCAGTACACCTCCTCCGGATCCGCCGGTCACGAAGAGCTGGTTCTCGTCAATGAAACCCATGTCGATCACTGCATCAACGCCCGACATCAGATCGTCATAATCCTGACTGGGATAATTGTGATGAATCTCATTCGCAAATTCGTAACCATAGCTGGTGGATCCTCTAGGGTTGGTATAGAGGACAACATAACCAGCTGCCGCATAGAGCTGCACTTCCGTTGAAAAATGAGGCCCATAGGCAGTAAAAGGCCCTCCATGAATTTCCAGCAGCAGCGGATACTCCTGCGCCTCGTCGAATCCCGGCGGGGTTACCAGCCAACCATAAATATCATGATCACCTACTGAGGAGCGCCAGCTGATTTCTCTCACCTCGCCAAGCGTTTTGTGATCGAGAAGGTCAGCGTTGAGGTCGGTGAGACGAATCGCGGTGTCATCATGCCCCAGCGCCACGTCTGCCGGCCGTTGCGGCCCACCTGCTGTATACGCATAGGCACCATTGCCTGCTACGCTGACGCTTCCGCTTGTATAGGGGCGCGAGATGCCTGCACTGCCAGCATCAGAGACAAGCGGGCGCAGGTTACCTTCCATGTCCACAGAGGCGATCTTGCGCTGACCGAAATCATCAAATGAGATCAACAACTGGCTGGAGCTTCCAGCCCAATCGACCGAGTCAATCGACCTGTCCAGGCCCTCAGTAAGCTGCGTAATCTGTCCACTGTTCAGATCGAGAATACTGACCTGCGCGTTGTGATAACCCATTAACCGGTCTTCATAGCCCAGATAGGCCAGACGACTGCCATCGGGAGAGAGACTGGGGGCATAATCCGGCCCTTGCCGGTCAGTTAACTGTCGCATTTCTCCTGTATGGGTATTCAGCAACCACAAGTCACTGTTACGCGCGCGCTCTCGCCAGTCGTCATTACGATTGGCTGAGAAAATGATTTCATTCCCGTCAGTCGTCCAGTCTAGTTTACCTCCGTGATTAAACTCGCCTTGGGTAATCTGTCGCGGCGTTCCACCATCGGCCGGCAGCAGGAAGATATGAGAGTAGCCGGACTCAAGGTAACCGCGTCCGTCAGCACGATAATTCAGATCACTGATGACCCTGACCCCCGGCGCCCAATCAGCACCCTCGGGCCTGGCAGGCGCAGTCGCGAGCTGATCCTGCTCAGTGGCAACCAGCGCTGAAAAAGCTATCTGAGAATCGTCCGGGGACCAGGAAATCCCGACTGGTGCATTCTGCAAATTACTCAACAGCGCCGTCTGTCCGGTGTCCATCCAACGTACATAAAGCTGCGGCCCCCTGCCCTCTGCGCTGGACACATAGGCCAGACGGTTCCCGTCATGAGACCAGCGCGGGCTGGAATAAGAGGCAGTGCCCGACAAAAGAGGACGGTGATCAACGCCGTCAGAACTGACAATCCAGATATTGCTGCGGGCACGATCAGTCATGATGTCATTGGCGGTTCTCACGTAAGCAATCTGGGTCCCGTCCGGCGAAATCTGAGGATCCGCCGCAACTTCCAGTTCAAAGACATCGGTATTAATGAATGTATCAAGGTGATCATCTGCACTTGCGAAAGTGCCCATCAGCGCAGTTATTGTCAGCAGGATATGCCGCATCATAGGAATCTCCGGAAAGTGCGCTCGCATCGCCGAGCGAAGCCAAAAACAATGCCGCTCAGACAAGTGCACCTGCCTGTAACGAAAAGAGCCCAACCGGCAGCCTGCCAGTTGGGCTCTGAGACAAATGTTTGATTCAGACCGTTAGTCGTCGTCAGAACCGATCTCTTCCTCTAATTCAAGGCGCCGGGCACCGGCCAGCATACCGGGCATCGCATGGTTACCTTCATGACAGGCATACTCATACATCTCGCCTTCCATTTCATGGAAGCTCAACTCCGCTGTCCAGGGCTGTAGATAGAGATTGTCGTCCTCCACAGTAAACTGGTAGACGATCTCTGTGTCAGAGTACCGCTCAAAGCGCTCGACAATGCGGCCTTGCGCAGTGATTGGCACAGAGCTCTCAGCCATTTGTTTCGGGTTGATATTGACGGTTTCTACCAGCAGCATACCGTCCTCATACCAACCAACAGAATCTCCCAGCCATTGCTTGAGAACCGCAGGGCGCCGATTTGCGCGAGCCTCTTCAGCTGAATCGAACACGGGAATAATGCGGGCATCGTGAGCCATTTCGACAGCGATCATGACATAGTCATCTGACTGCACGATTTCATAAGTGCTGTTATACAGGGTGCCCATCATTCCGGGGCCGGCCGTATTGCCAAAACCCAAGAGGCAGCGCTCAGCCAGTGGGAAAGCCTCCGGACCGTCATCTACTCCTACGCCGGTCAGATAGCGCGCACCGTAGTTACGCACATCCCAATCCGGCTTGGGTTGCTCAACCCGCGGAATACGACCATTGGGAGGATCAATAATATAAGAGGTCCTGAACTCTCCCTTTACGAAGGCCAGAGTAGAGCCCGGATCGGTCCAGAATAAGTTATAGCCGCGCAGACCAAAATCCTGCGCACCCGCAGGCGGGGCACCAGTCTCGGGATCGACTGCCGGACCATTCTCGATATTTTCTGCAGAGATACCCGCCAAGCCCATACCGGACACCAGTTGTGCCGCCTGCTCAGCACTGACTACCAGATCTTCCACGCCACGTGGCCGGGAGAGACTCGTACGGGATGCATTAGTCCAGGTGCCAGTCAGTTCTGGGCGCACCTCTCCCTGAGCTAGGCCTGAGATTGAATGGCTCAGTGAAAAACCCAGAACCGCGGTTCCCAGAAACAGCTTCTTTCTGCTGATCATGCCAAAACCCTCCTGATAACAGGCAGGCAAGCTGCCTTGATTACATTGTGTACAGATGACCCGATTGTACTCCTTCTTTGCCGGCTTATCTCCCCCATTTTCCGCTGCGGGGGTACCCGGTGCAGACCAGTACCCGGGCGTTGAATTTGCAGGCCATAAGGCGATACTCTGACCCAGACCCTTCAGGTGTTTACGCAATTACAGGAGCCAACATGAACCGTGCAGACCTTATCGTGCTGATTCGTCAGCGCTTACGCGTGACCTTTTTCCTCGTGGCCAGCTTTTCTGCAGCAAACGCGACGGCGCAGGGTGAATGGATCACGCTGATCGACGGAACGGAAGGTATTGAAAATTTCACTCCCCTAGGGGATGCGAACTGGGCTGCCGAGATGGCTTCTATCCGTGCGACCGAAGGCAGCGGGTCCTCCTGGCTGGTCAGCAGGCAAAGCTACACAAATTTTGAAATCCGAGTCGAATTTTGGGCATCCCATGATGCCAACAGCGGTATCTATCTTCGCTGTCAGAACCCCGAGCGAATTACGGATCGCGACTGTTATGAGGCCAATATTTTCGATCAGCGCCCTGAAGCCGCTTACGGCACAGGAGGCATCGTTCATGTGGCGCCAGTTTCTGAGCCCTTACCTAAAGCGGGCGATCGCTGGAACATCTACCGAATAGTGATGAATGGCGATCATCTCATTGTGGAATTGAATAATGAGCGGACTGTTGACGTGCGAGATGACAATCTCGCCAGTGGCCCTTTTGCTCTTCAGTGGGCCCGAGGTGAGATGCGTTTTCGCAAGGTTCAGATCAGGGAGCTCTGACCGAATTTTTAATTTGATTTGGCCAGGTCGTCAATGAGCCGCCCCAGAGCAGCTGGTGCATCCGGCTTGAGGTCTGACAGCCTCTGCAGATATTCCAGGGGAGAACGCCCTTCCGGAATGCGCACCCGTTCGCCTTGCTGCAGTGCGGTGAGCTGATCGTTCTCGATGAGCAGACTGGCCCCATGGCTGCCATAATATGAAGACATCCCGGTGTCCACGATCAGCACTTTTCCATCAAAGCGGGGCAGGATAACGCCAGTTCCCGGAGTGTGGCCAAGGATGATGTGGTCGACTTCGTAGAACTCCAGCACTGCGTCAACGTGGGCCGCCTCTTCTGTTTCCGGGTTCTGGGCAAGACCGCGATACCACAGCGGGCCATCTTGTGCTTCCGACAACATGATCCCCCCAGAGACCTCTGCCTAAGAACGCAGACGCGCAAGACTATCTTGCCCGCATCGCAACACGACGGTACTCGCGATACTCCGGTTTCCAGAAGTTTCGCTCAATGTGGCCTTTCAGTTCTTCCTCAGTGGTGCGAAGAGCCCAACCTTCGTCCTGAGCGACGCAGGCAACGGCCAGGGCGATCTCCTTACTTATTTCCGTCAGAGAGGTCAGGGGTGGCAAGATACCGTCTTCCGGAGCCCCCTCTGCTGGCGCCAGCTCGGCGAGCGTTTTGCTGGCCACCATGAGCATCTTATCTGTCACTCTTGATGCCATGGCAGAAATCACACCTAAGCCGACCCCCGGGAAAATGTAACTGTTATTGCACTGGGATATCTCGAAGCTGCGGCCCTCAAAGTCGACCCGACCAAAGGGGCTTCCGGTCGCGACGATCGCCTGCCCTTTAGTCCACTTCAGCACGTCTGCAGGGTGCGCCTCAACCAGTTTCGAGGGGTTACTAAGGGGAAATATAATCGGGGTTGGGCAGCTGTCATGCATGGCTTTGATCACAGCTTCTGTGAACAGACCGGAAATACCTGATGCACCGATCAGCACCGACGCGCCGGCATTAACCATGACGTCATACAATCCCGGACTGGCGCCCGCTTGAGTTAACGACCAGGCTGCGACGGCGCTGCGGCTCTGAACCAGGCGCGCCTGGAAATCCCTCAGATTTTCAGAGCCTTCTACCAGCAGGCCTTGCTTGTCCACCATGAAAATTCGTGCACGGGCAGCCTTGTCGTCGAGACCCTGCTCAACCATTGCCGATATAATCAGCTCAGCGATACCGCAGCCAGCGGATCCGGCTCCCACCAGAACAAACCGCTGATCACACAACTGCTCACCCTTTTTCCTGCAGGCGGCCAGAAGAGAACCCAGAGTAATCGCGGCTGTGCCCTGAATATCATCATTAAAGCAGCACACCCGCTCCCGGTGCCGCTGCAGCAGAGGCATGGCATTGGGCTGGGCAAAATCCTCGAACTGGATTAAGACCCCCGGCCACCGCGCCTGCAGAGCGTCGATAAAACCATCAACAAATGCGTTGTATTCAGCAGCGCTGATTCTCGGAGACCGCCGACCCATATACATTGGATCGTCCAGTGCCTGCGGGTTATTTGTGCCCACATCCAGCGCAACCGGCAGCGTATAAGCCGGGGAGATGCCACCACAGGCGGTGTACAGCGACAGCTTGCCGATCGCAATCCCCATACCGCCAACCCCCTGGTCGCCCAGTCCCAGCACCCGTTCCCCGTCGGTCACCACCACCACCTTCACTTTATCCTTGGTCACGCTACGCAGAATTTCATCCAGATAATCACGATCGTCATAGGAAACAAAGATGCCGCGGGCACTGCGATAGATGTCCGAAAAATGCTCACAGGCATCACCGACGGTAGGGGTATAGATAATCGGGAGCATCTCCACCAGATGCTCTGACAGCAGTCGGTAGAATAATGTCTCGTTATTGTCCTGAACGGCCCGCAGGTAAATATGCTTGTTGATCGGCTCGTCAAAACTGCAGTACTGCTGATAGCAGCGTTCAACCTGCTCCTCGATAGTTTCATATACGGGAGGTAACAGACCAATCAGATTGAATGTACGGCGTTCTTCCGGAGAAAACGCTGAGCCTTTGTTCAGCAGTGGTGTCTCCAGCAGAGAAGGGCCTGCATACGAGATATAAATGGGTTTGGCTTCAGACATCAGAATACCCGCTAGAGAAAGTCACTTTTCAAGACCCGCGATCAGGCAACCCGTCGCATGAGAAACACGCCGCCCAATGCACATAAAGCCACTGGCGTGAGCACTGCCATCAGCGGGCTGACGCCATAGATCAGGCTCACCGGCTCCATCATGCGCTGTACCAGAGTGAACGCCAGGCCGGTGCCGATCGCAACGAAGATCCGAAACCCCATGGTCGCCTCCCGCAGCGGCCCGAATACGAAGGAAATCGCGAGCACAACCAGCGCCAGAGTGGACAGCGGCTGTAGCAATTTTTTCCAGAACGCGAGAAAGTAAACACCGCTGTCCAGCCCTTCTGAGGAAAAGAACTGAGCGAAACGATACAGGCCGGACAGCGACTGTTTGTCCGGCTCAACCAGCAACACACTGAGCAATTCAGGTGACAGGTCGGCCTGCCAATCCTCCTGAAGGTACCGACTGGTGATAACCTGCCTGTCAGCAAACAGACTCTGGCTCACATTGACCATGCGCCAGTAGCCTCCTGCCGCCGTCGAGACATACTCGCCGGATTCTGCGAAGCTGGCAGACTCCAATTCACGCTGTTCGTTGATGCGATATCTGCTCACGCCAATCAGCCGCTCACCCCCCGGCGCAATGGCATTGATGTGTATATAGTCATCGCCGATTTTGCGCCAGGTTCCTGCCTCAGAATTGATCGAGGTCGAACCACTCAGCTGGACTGCCTTGTTTGAATTAGCAATCTGCTCAAGCGGCGGTGAGACAAATTCCCCGATAATCAGACTCAGCAACATGGCGAGAAAAGTCGGCTTCAGAACAGCACCCACGATACGCCACTTGTGGACGCCGGCTGACTGCATCACGACCAGCTCATTATTGGAAGCGAGAACACCCAGACCAATCAGGGCACCCCCGAGGGCGGCGTAAGGCAGCAGCTCATACAAACTGGTAGGGGTTGTCAGTAGAACAAACATCACAGCGTTGCCCGCATGATAATTGACACCAGCCTCACCCAACTCATCAACCAGGGAAAAAATGACATCCAGAGCCACTACGACACCAAGTACCACGATCATAGCGAGCAACACTGCCTGACTGATATGCCGATCCAGAAGTTTCATGCTGTCCGAGGCAGCCTCAACCTGAACCCTTCTGGGCCCGCACGAAAGAGGACAACTCCTGCCACTGCAAACAGAGCATGCACCCACCAGAGCCCGAACACGGGGCTGAGGTCTCCGTCAGCCACACGATCGCGGCAGAATTCGAGGGCAATAAAATAGCCAATGTAGACCAGCACAGCCGGAAACAGTTTGGTGTAGCGTCCCTGGCGAGGGCTGACGCGGCTCATGGGCACAGCGATCAACGCAATCACCGGAATCAAAAGCAGCACAGAAATGCGCCATTGCAGTTCTGTACGATGCGCTATGTCATTAGAGTAGAGCAGCGACCAAGTACTCAGCGTAGACTCCTCCAGTACTTCATCAAATTCGGGAGGGGCAGGAAGCAGGATAGCCTGAGCGTCAAACTGACCCACCCGGAATGCTCCCGACCCCGGCGTCCCGTCATACTGCAATACGTTTTCAAGTCGCATGAAACGCGCCCCGGTCGCTTCATCGATTTCCGGTCGTGCACTGTCAGCCAGAATGATTCTTGGCGGCTCATCGGAAGTCTGCCCTGCTGGCGTCAGTGCGACAAAGACATTGGCCAACTCACGCTCACCTCCACCGGAATTGAGAATCCTTTCTGTGTAGGTCACCCGCTCCCCACCACCAAAGGTTTGAAACTGGCCAGCAACGATCAGATCCACTTCCGTCAACTCATCTTGGGCCAAGCTGATCTGTTCACTTTCTCTCAGCCCCATGGGGGCAAGATAAAGCGCCAGGACTGCCATGAATACTGTAATCAATACGGCAATCCCCATAACGTTCATCAAAAGGCGACCCTGACTGTATCCTGCACTCATCAGTACCACCATTTCGTTATCGCCATACATGCGTCCGAAGGCAAGAATAATGGCCAGAAAGAACGCCAGAGGCACGATCACGAGCAGAAACTCAGGAATCCGGTACAGCATGAGCAAAACCAGAATATCAGGCGCTTTTTCCCCGGCAACCGCCTCGGCCAGATACTGAACAAAGCGCCCGGTCAGCACCACGAAAAGCAGGACAGAAGTTACCACCGCTGCGATTTGCAGAATCTGTCTTGACAGATATCTAAAGACAATCACGGTCGAGCCCGTCAACAATAGAACAGATTTTATCAGAATGATCGGTATAGATTAAGCCGACACCGATGGCATAAAGAACCCTGATCAAGCACCCAACTCCACGGTAAGCACTTCTGCCGAACCGTCGAATGTCAGGCTGTATATTCTCCCGCCTCTCTCGATATTGACCAGATTTGACTGATCCGACCAGACATCCCGAAGCGCGAGATTTTCAATCGTAAATGCCGTGATGCCTTCCTGCGCAGGGATCTCCTGGTAAACCCACAGGAATTGCCCGTCTACTTCTTCTCCAACGTAAGACAAGCTCAGCACTTCAGGGTTTCCTTCATGAAAGCTTGCCTCAATTGAAAAACGGTTGATCACATAGCTGCTGAATAATTCCCGGGATTCTCGGGATTCCGCGAGCATCTGTCGCTCGCCAAAAATCAATCCTGCCGCATGCTCGGCATCATGTATGAAGAAGCGGTGCATGACCTCAATGTTGCCGGTATTTTCATTGAACAATATCCGGGTGACTGCATTTTTTTGCTGATGCGCTTCAGCGGCCGAGAGCGCAAGCAGGCCAAGAAGGACGCCGCCCAGCCTGAACGCTGCCCGACGCACCGCCCGCAAACCGGTGACTGTAATTATGCTACTGCTCCGTTTCTTCATCCCCGCCACTTTCATCGTCTTCCGCTGAGGACAACTCAGTTTTGATATCCTGCATAATATCCCGACCAATCAGGCTGCCACTACCCTGTCGCTTAAAGGACTCGATTCTTGACGGGATAATCCGGCGTGGATAGTAGTTATTCTCTATGTTGACATCCGCAGTTTCCTGCAAAGGGTCAATGACAATGCCGACAATGTCTTTCTCGGTTACCACAAGCTTTTTCACCGCCGCGGGCGAGCGCCGCCAGATTTCAGCCGGGATTCTCATTTCCTCACTGCTGCCGTCGGCATAGTCAAACTGGAGAAGGATAGGCATTACCAATCCACCCTGATTGGAAAATTCCAGAATGTAATAGTTGAGATCCTCGGAAATTGCGCGATCTAGCACCTCGCGCTCCCAAGGCTCCAGCCCTTCCAAAAAGCTGCTGTAGCGATTGCGTTCAACATTGGTTACGGTGAATTGATCGTTGTCGTCATAGAAGTCTCTGACGTCCGGATTCCGCTCAACCCAGGTCAGGCGACCTTCCTGACGATTTCGTTCCACATAGACACTCGGCGGCAACGACTTCTCGAATTCGCGCTGACGGGAAAAGTCGATGTCAGGATTTTCGGTATCCATACGCATCTGGTAAACGCGATCCAAGGCAATATCCACATGATCAGTGGTATAAAACCAGCCGCGCCAGAACCAGTCGAGATCAATGCCGGAAGCTTCTTCCATGGTGCGGAAAAAGTCTGCCGGTGTCGGTCGTTTGAATGCCCACAGTCGAGAATATTCTTTGAACGCAAAATCAAAGAGCTCGCGCCCCATAATCGTTTCTCGCAGGATATTGATGGCAGTCGCCGGTTTAGAGTACGCATTGGGACCCAGGCGGAGCACACTGTCGGATTGCGTCATGACCGGAACCTGATTCTGCGATTCCATGTAGTCAGTGATGTATCTTGGCTCCACGCCCCAGGGAATTTCCGCATCCCACTCACGTCCCGCTACAGAATCGAGGTAACTGTTGAGCCCCTCGTCCATCCAGGTCCACTGCCTCTCATCCGAGTTGACGATCATCGGAAAGTAGAAGTGTCCAATCTCATGAATCACGACACCAATCAGGAACCTCTTCTCCGCGAGAGAATAGGTGCGGGAACCGTCTTCCTGAAGCTCTGTCCGGGGCCCGTTGAAAGTGATCATCGGGTACTCCATACCGCCTACGAATCCGACATTGACCGACTGCGCGGTTGGATAGGGGTAATCAAAAGAAAACCGGCTGTATACCTCCAGGGTATGGATTACCACCTCAGTAGAGTAGTCTGACCAGAGCGTGCCGCCTTCTTTAGGATAGAAGGACATTGCCATGACGGTTTCCTGATCAGCACCGGGCTGCTGATGGCCTTTCGCATCCCAGATAAACTTGCGAGAAGAAGCCCAGGCAAAATCCCGAACGTTTTCAGCGGCGAAACGCCAGGTCGCAGTCTGAGCACTGCCTTCGCGCTCGTTGTCCAGCGCCTCATCCGGAGTGACGATGTAAACCGGTCGCGCAGCGCTCTGCGCCTCCTCAAGCCGGTCACGCTGTTCACGGGTCAGCACATCACCGGGATTCTGCAATTCACCCGTTGCCGACACGATATGATCAGCCGGCACGGTCATGGACACTTCGTAATCTCCGAATTCCAGCGTAAATTCGCCAGAGCCAAGAAACTCCTTGTTAGTCCAGCCCTCATAATCCGTGTAGGCAACTAAGCGGGGGAACCACTGCGAGAGAGCAAAGATATAGTTCCCACCGTCCCTTTCATCTTCCGGGAAGTGCTCGTAACCACCCCGCGGAGATAGCACATCACCATTGACGATGTTGTACTCAAAATCGATGCGCAGCTCGACATCATCGCCCGGCCGCAGCGGCTCCAGAAGATCAACACGCATCAAAGTTCCGACAACGGTATGCGCCAGCGCATTTTCCCGGCTGTCTGAAACAGCATTGATCTGATGCCCCAGATTGGCGTCCGACTGATACTGCAGCGCCCTTAACTGACCGAGACTGATACGCGCCGGATCATTGCTGTCGGCATCAGGGCTCGACCCGTTGAAAGTGCCGCTCATTTCCGCCATCGAATCTGACCGAAACCGGTTCTGATCGAGCTGGAACCACAGATAAGTCAGCGTGTCAGGAGAGTTATTCTGATAGCGAATGATCTCTGTCGCCGACAGCCGCTGGTTGTCTTCATCTAAAACGGCCTCGATGTTGTAGTCGACTTCCTGCTGCCAGTATTCATGACCGGGTGCTCCGGCAGCGTTTCGATACACATTTGCTGTGGGTAACACTTCATCAAGCTGACGAAATTTGTCCTGAAATGATCCTTTGGTCTGCTGAATACCCTGCCCCTGCAGGGCTCCTGCCCACAGTAAAGCAAACAGCAACAGGCTTAATCGTCGCGCGGTCAACATGATTCGGTCTCTCCTGAAATTGCGGGAAGTAGAGCAGGGATGATACTCGTTTTTCGGCTGAGTTGCTGCGCCTGATGCCGGGCCAACTCCAACTCAGACTTGCGTGAATTGGCTCCGGAACGAATCGGTCACTACGGCCCTGGCACCAGATTCAGGCCTTGATTTTGGCAGACATCTTATTGGGATTCAGGTGGCGTACGTCGGTACCCGCTACCATATAGATCACATGCTCACAGATATTCTTGGCATGATCCCCGACTCTTTCCATCGCGCGCAGGGCCCAGAGCACATTCAGCACTTTGCTGATGGTGGAAGGATCTTCCATCATGAAAGTGACCATCGAGCGCATGGCAATCGCGTAGTCGTTGTCGACGCTCTTGTCCTCTTGCACAACCGCAATCGCCGCATCTGCATCATACCGGGCGAATGAATCCAGCGCCCTGTGCACCATACGCTGAACTTTGTCTCCGAGGCTGCGGAAGTCAACGATTCCTTCGGGAAATTCACCCTGCTCGCTCATCTTGATTGCTGCCTTGGCGATCTTGGAGGATTCGTCTCCGATTCGTTCAAGATCACGAATGGCTTTCACGATCGCCAGAACCAGGCGAAGGTCTCTCGCTGCGGGTTGGCGTCTGGCGATGATCAGATTGCACTCTTCATCAATTTTCATCTCCATCTGATCAAGTAAGTCATCATCAGCGGCGATACGCTCTCCCAATGTGCTGTCGGCTTCAATGAGAGCCTGCATCGCACCTGAAAACTGTTTTTCCACCATCCCGCCCATTTCCAGCATGTGCTTCTTGAGATCTTCCAGATCCGTGTTGAACTGCTGGGAAATATGTGAGCGGGGTTTGTCGGCGCTTGCATCCATAGAGTCTGATTCCGGGTGGATGAACTGAATTGTCTACTTCAAAAGGGTTCTGCATCGTCCATAATATCACTGAATCGAGACACTCTGCCCTGAGAATCCGATCTGTCAGCCGTACCTGCCAGTAATATAGTCTTCTGTCTGTCTTTCCGAAGGATTGGTAAACAAGGTGTTGGTGCTGTCAAATTCCACCAGCCGACCCATATCCATAAACGCAGCGAAGTCTGATACTCGAGCTGCCTGCTGCATATTGTGAGTCACGATGAGTATCGAATAGCTGGCCCTCAACTCGTTGATCAGTTCTTCAATCCGCAGGGTAGAGATCGGATCCAGAGACGACGCCGGCTCATCGAGCAGCAGCACTTCGGGCTCCACAGCGATCGTACGGGCTATCACCAGCCTCTGTTGTTGTCCTCCGGAGAGCTCCAAGGCGCTGTCGTCCAGCCTGTCCTTCACTTCATCCCAGAGCGCGGCTGCTCGAAGGGCATCCTCAACGACCTCATCGAGAATCCGGCGGGAATTAATGCCCTGAATTCTGAGCCCATAGGCGACGTTCTCGTAAACTGACTTGGGGAAAGGATTGGGTTTCTGAAAGACCATACCCACCCTACGGCGCAAATCGGAAACATCAATTCTCTTATCATAGATATCATCGCCGTCAATCCTGATCTTACCTTTGATATGACAGTCGTCGATGAGATCATTCATACGGTTGAAGCAACGCAATAAGCTGGACTTGCCACAACCACTTGGGCCAATAAACGCCGTCACCTTGTTTCGGGGGATGCTGAGAGAAATATCCCGAAGCGCATGGATGTCCTTGCTGTAGTACAGATTCAACTTTTTGATGTCGATACAGGCCTCGGATCCAGTTTTTACCTTTTCCGCAGAATTGCCCCCGGCCTGAGAATCGCGCTCATTATTTTTGTTCATAGGCATGACTGTCCTGAGCCGTGATTATATCTCGAGACTTCTGAAGTTTTCCCGTAAGCGGTTACGAAGCACTGCAGCGGTCAGATTAAGGATCGCAATCACGCTGACCAGCAACAGAGCCGTAGCGAAGACCAATGGGCGCGCCGCTTCCACATTCGGACTCTGGAAACCCACATCGTAGATATGAAAACCCAGATGCATAAATTGCTGGTCCAGATGAACGTACGGATAGATGCCGTTTACCGGCAGGGAGGGGGCAAGCTTTACGACACCAACCAGCATCAAAGGCGCGACTTCCCCGGCAGCTCTGGCAATAGCCAAAATCAGTCCGGTCATCATGGCAGGGCTGGCCATAGGCAAAATTACCCGCCAGATCGTTTCAAACTTGGTCGCGCCAAGTGCCAAAGACCCCTCCCGAACGCTTCTTGGGATTCGCGTAAGCCCCTCCTCGGTCGCGACAATGACGACCGGCACGGTCAGCAAGGCAAGTGTCAAGGACGCCCATAGCAGACCCGGCGTACCAAAAGTGGGTGCGGGCAAGGCTTCCGCATAGAACAACTGATCAATCTCACCACCAATTAGGTAGACAAAAAAGCCGAGACCAAAAACACCGTAAACGACGGAAGGGACACCCGCGAGGTTATTGACTGCAACCCTGATTATGCGGGTAGTCATTCCTTGCTTGGCGTATTCCCGCAAATAGACGGCAGCTATCACGCCAAATGGAGTCACAAAAAGCGACATCAGCAGTACCATGACCACCGTGCCGAATATAGCAGGATAGACCCCCCCTTCTGTGTTGCCCTCCCGTGGCTCGGCCGTCAGGAATTCCCACAATCGCTGACTGTACACTGACAGTTTTCCAGCCAGTGTCAGATTATTGGGCTGGTATGCACGAACGATCCCGGCCAAGGGTATCAATACCTCAACAGAATTTGATGCCCTCACTTGCACGCTATCACGCTCAATCTGTGCATAAAGCTGATTAAGCTGGTGCTGCAGGTTCGCCAGTTCAACCTGTATTTCCAGACGCCGGGCACTGAATTGCTGAGTCAGGGACGGGCTCAACTCGCCCTCCAGCATCGCGGCTCGCTCTCTCAATCTAAGCCGTTCAAGATCACTATTCGCCCTGGCAAGCTGCTCACTCTGGATCGACTGAATCTGTTTATCAAGTTCTCTGACCTCTTTCAGACGTGATTGAAACTGGGCCCACAGGGACTGATCATCAGACAGTGCGTCTGCTGGATCTGACTCCTCGCCCAATTCCAAAGAGCTTATTGCGCCATATAAGACTCCGCCCTGTTTTCGCTCAAAAACCGCAATGTTCTCGGGCGTTGAGACCTCTTCAACGAAATCCGCCAAAACCCAGGCAAAGTCAATACCGTTCAGATCCCGATTGCCTAATTTCCAGAGATCCCTTCGATACCGTTCCTGCGCTGGGTCAACGCGCAAACCAGAAGCAATCAGAACCTCCGCTGGAACCCACTCTGTTCTGGTAAGCTCCCCGATCAACTCTGTAGGTTTGAATCCGGGCGCGAGGTATCTTCCGTGACTCACCTCATTGGGCCAGAAATGGCGCAGGCCATTCACAGCCAGCACGCCAAGCAGCCCAAGGACCATCACAATGCTGATCGCAACCGCTCCCGCATTAATCCAGATCCACGGCGTGCCAGTCCGGGACCATTTCCTGAGTTTTTGTCTCATATCAGACTGTAGCGCCTCCTCAAGCGCTGCCGAACCACCTCAGCAATCGTGTTCACGATAAAGGTGAAGGCAAACAGCACCAGTGCTGACAAAAAGAGGATCCGGTAGTGACTGCTGTTTACATCTGTCTCTGGCACCTCCACGGCAATATTTGCGGCCAGCGTTCGCATACCTTCGAATAAATTGATATCCATAATGGGTGTGTTACCAGTCGCCATCAGCACGATCATGGTTTCACCAACTGCCCTGCCCAATCCGATCATCAAGGCACTGAATATGCCGGGACTCGCCATGGGCAGAACCACCTGAGAGAGGGTTTGCCAGGGGGTTGCTCCAAGGGCTAGCGATCCACTGCTCAACTGCCTCGGCACAGTGAATATCGCGTCCTCTGCAATCGAAAAAATAGTCGGTATCACCGCAAAGCCCATCGCAAATCCGACAATCATCGCGTTGCGCTGGTCGTAGGCGAGCCCGAGTTCAGATCCGAGCCATGCTTTGATATCCCCGCCAAAAAGCCAGAACTCAAACGGCCCGGCAACCCACAAGGCAAACCAGCTACCGAGGATTACCACCGGAACCAGCAAGGCCGCCTCCCAGCCTTCAGGAATGCGGTGTCGAATCCGCTTTGGCAAAAACATCCAGGCCACGCTGGCAGTCAGAATGGTCACCGGGAGCAATATGACGAGGGCGAATACCCCCAGAAGATTCTGCTCAACAAATGGCGCAAGCCAAAGACCGGCTAAAAACCCAAGAACAACCGTTGGCAAGGCTTCCATGAGCTCTACCAGCGGTTTGACTGTTCTTCGCATACCGGGAGCCATGAAGTAACCGGTAAATATCGCACCACAAACTGCCAGAGGAGCAGCCAACAGCATGGCATAAAACGCAGCTTTCAGCGTGCCAAAGGTCAGGGGCATCAACGAATATTTCGGCTCATAGACATTCCCGGACGCAGATGACTGCCAGACATAGGCAGGTTCCGCATAGTCTTCATACCAGACGCGTTCCCACAGCGCGGACCAGGAAATTTCAGGATGAGGGCTGTCTATCGGATAAGCCAGAAACTGACCTGATTCAGATTCAGTCAGCAACAGATCACCTCGCGGTGAGAGGGTCATTGCCTCAATCTCCTCATCAACCAACGCCTGCTCTGTGAGCAATCGAGCGGCTGTGGTGTTAAACAGCCTGAATACGCCATCTACATCTACCACAGCGACGTTTTTGCGCCTTTGTTCGCTTTCGATCTGGTCAAGCGGAATCATCGCCGCCTGAAAAACTCTGGCTTGATGCAGGAGCAGTTCCCCATCACTGACATCAATAAACCATTGACCGACCTGCCCCAGATCGTCGGCAATCATTAAGGATCGACCGCCCGCCAGCATCTCTGCGTCCACCACCTTACCGGGCTGGTTCGCAATAGCGTCACTGCTGAAGGATTCGTCCCCGCCCTCATATAATGCGCGGATCGAGAATGCTGACAGTCGGTCATTCGCGTCTAGCGCCAATACATACTGATGATCCCCATCAATAAAAACGCGTGTTGCGTCAGGGATCTGTGGTTCAACTCTTGCCACGCGCCATTCGTATTCCGGCAGAGATGCGGGGTCGAGCAATGCCGTCAGACTACTCTGTCTGGAACCAGTAGCCAGTTCGATCTGACCATTCGCACCGACTGCAACAACCTGGAGTTCATTCCTCTGCTGCGAGATTGCCAGTGCGCTTACGGAGCCCGATGTTGTCAGCAGCGGCAGACGACCAAAAGGATACGAAAGGCGTCGAGGCAGGTTGCGGGCCCCGCTTTCGGGCCCGGCCGCCGCACCGTATTCTGCTGACACCAGAAAGACCTCACCGGAATCGAGGCCAATCGCCATCAGGGCCGGCTCCCCGGATAACAGGGCGACTGCCGATATTTCAGCACTTCGCGCCACCGGCAGTCGGCTGGTCAGGACGATGGATTCGCTACCCAGATCAATCCAGCTGAATTGACCACTTTGATCGAGACGCAATACGGTCTCTGTACGCTCATCCATGGACAGCAACACAGGCGGTAAGCGCGCGGCTTGAGAGGGCGCCGCCGAAAAAGAGACCACAGAGGAGATTTCAGCAGGAACGAACAGAGGGCGGACAACGTATATCAGATACACCAGCAGCAGCACGAGAGTGGCAAGAATGCCGATGCCACCAAGGGAAATGGTCACGGCGGCGGCACGGTCGAGGGCCTCGCGGTATTTACGCCGACCTTTTGCCTGCTCTCGCAGGCGTTCGGCTGCAGTGAAAGTGCTGTTGTCAGCGTGGCTCATGGCTACCTCTGACTGGTGTCGACTCGCAGTCGCCGTACATTTGCCCCAGTCGCGCTGGTGAATCCATCATGACCTGTCCAGCCCCAAAGCCTGACGAGCTATCCGCACAACCTCAGCCGGCAAGGGCACATAGCCATCGCGTTTGACCAGCTGCTGACCTTGCTCGGACAAGATCAATTTCAAAAATTCTTTTTCGAGCGGTGGAAGATCATCGTTTGGCGGTTTGTTCAGATAAATGTAGAGAAAGCGGGACAGTGGATAACTACCGGAGACAGCATTAGCGGCATTGGCTTCGACAAAATCCTGACCCTCCCGCCCAACAGGGACAGCACGCACGCCGGCAGTACGGTAGCCCATACCCGAATAGCCGATTGCGTTGATTGAGGTGCCAACGGCCTGGACAACTGACGCAGAGCCAGGCTGCTCATTCACATTGTTGCGAAAATCACCCCGACACAACACTTCCTCTTTAAAGTACCCGTAGGTGCCAGAAACTGAATTTCGACCGAACAGCTGGATATTGCGACTGGGCCAGGGGTCTGGCAATCCTAATTGCCCCCACTCGGAAAAAGACGTGGTGCCTCCGCAGCGCTGATTGGCAGAAAATATGGCATCTATCTGCTTAATGGTCAGGCCCGGAATCGGGTTGTCCTTATGAACGTAAATTGCAAGCGCATCGAGGGCGACCGGAACCGCTGTTGGCCGATAGCCGTACCGATTTTCAAACGCTTCGATTTCGCTATCCCTGAGCTCTCGGGACACTGGCCCAACGTTTGCAGTGCGTTCTGTCAGGGCCGGCGTCGCAGTAGCAGAGCCTGCCGCCTGAATTTGAATAATGACGTTGGGATAAAACCTGCGAAATGAATCGCTCCACCGAATCATCAGATTAGCGAGAGTATCGGAGCCGACACTGGATAAATTCCCGGCGATGCCGGTCACCGGAACATACTCCGGAAGGCTGTTGTCTTCTACGGCCAAAACCGGCAGGGCAAACAGTCCCACGAGTAGCGACGCCGAAAAGATACGGGAGGTTTTTGGCAGTAGGTTCAATTTAGCAACCCGGCGGCAGAAGGTTTCCTGATTCAGACATGTTAGATCTGGGCTCCAAATCCCCAGTGCTGCCCATTGAGACCCAATCCTAGGGATAGACTGAGAAGCATACCAGACCTTTTCTTCTGCGAGTCTCGGTATCGGGTGCCGACCAGCGCCGTAGCCCGGTAAAAAAGCAGGAGGTCAGCGGACACGGCGTCGTTATTCAGGTTTATGGAGATGGACATCGAGCTGCGGAAAAGGAATGGCCAATCCTTCCTGCTCGAATTCGCGATAGACCTTTTCGTTCATTGCGAAATAGACACTCCAGTAATCAGGCGCGTTGACCCAAACGCGAACCACGATGTTGACCGATGACTCCGCGAGGGACTGCAAGGCCATGAAGGGCTCAGGTTCCCGGAGTATGCGTTCGTCCTCATCAATAAGCCGGCTGAGCAACCCGTACGCTCTGTCCAGATCACTCCCATAGGCGACCCCGAAAGTCCAGTCGACGCGTCTGGTTGCCTGAGTTGAATAGTTGATCAGTGAACCGGTCGCCAGAGGGCCGTTGGGGATTAGAACAGTTTTGTTGTCAGCAGTAGTCAGCAGCGTAATAAATATCTGAATTTCTTTGACAGAACCCGTGTACCCCTGTGCCTCAATGACATCCCCGACCTTGTAGGGCTTAAAAAGCAGAATCATGACGCCACCGGCAAAATTCTGCAGAGTGCCTGACAATGCCATGCCGACAGCCAAGCCTGCCGCACCCAGAATTGCGAGAAACGATGTCATCTCAACGCCCAACATACCGAGGGCTGTGATATACACCATGACCTTGAGCAATATGGAAACCAGGCTCTCGATGAAGCTGCGCAGCGAAGGGTCAGTCTCACTTTTTTCCATAATCTGCCCGACCACCTTCACTGCGAAAGCAACAAGGTAAAGTCCGACAACCAGTGTCGCGATTGCCGACAGCAGGCCAAAGCCGTAGGTGACAGCGAGAGCAGTAAGCGTTGCGGTATCAAATTCCATGGGGTTCTCCTGAACGAACCAGTGTCAGCAGCCTTTGCATCTGCCCAATCGGACAGGCCGGTTCAACTGCCCCTCACTTCTCGCGGCATTATACTTAAGATCGCGCCGGGCAATAGAAAAACAGGGAACCTGCTGTTCAATGGTCTCTGAGTCTAATCCGATTTACGTGGCATTGTTACCGGCACTTGACACGCTTTACGACCTTCAGGCTCGACGCGTCTGTAGCCCGAACTTCAATGAACACCATGAAAGAGCCCGGCTATTAAACAAGACAGCGCAACACGTTTCTGAACAGTGAGTGAGCTTTTCGAACAACGCGCCGCGCTCACACTCTGGCAGTATTACAAGACGCCTCAAATACCTTATCATTGGCAATCGCTCGGGTAACATTCAGGTACAAAGTCACGCAATGCTCCTGTCCTGCCGTTCCCGGAAAAATATCTGGACACCGTTCGCCCGTGGCCTGTGCCCCGCGGTCAGCTTTTTATGTCACAAGTGATCAAAAAAGTATTGATAGCCAATCGCGGCGAAATTGCGCTGCGGATCGTACGCGCCTGCGCCGAGGCGAATATCCGTTCAGTTGCGGTCTACACTGAGCCGGACCGCTACGGACTGTTTGTCAAAAGAGCCAATGAGGCTTACTCCCTGGGTTCCGATCCCTTAACCGGCTACCTAGATCCAACGAGAATCGTCAATCTCGCCGTTGAAACCGGCTGCGACGCCATTCATCCCGGCTATGGATTCCTGTCTGAAAACCCGGAATTGGCCAGACTCTGTGCAGAAAAGGGGGTTACGTTTATCGGGCCCAGTGCCGAGGTGATCAGACGAATGGGAGACAAAACGCAGGCCCGTCTGGCCATGACTGAGGCTGGCGTTCCGGTTACGCCCGGATCGCCCGGTAATCTCGACGATATCGAGCAAGCGCTTGCGGAAGCGAGCCGCATCGGCTATCCGGTGATGGTCAAGGCCACTTCGGGCGGTGGCGGCAGAGGCATTAGACGGTGCGACAACGAGGAAGAGCTCAGAAAGCAGTTCCCCCGAGTGATCTCTGAAGCCACTAAGGCCTTCGGCTCGGCAGAAGTGTTCATGGAGAAATGCATCGTCAACCCGAAACACATTGAAGTCCAGATACTGGCTGACCGTCATGGAAATGTGATTCACCTCTACGAACGAGATTGCTCAATACAGCGGCGGAACCAGAAGCTGATTGAGATTGCACCCAGCCCGCAGATCAGCGATGAGCTGCGACACCGATTGGGCAAGCTGGCAGTAAAAGCCGCCCGAGCCGTAGGATATGAAAGCGCAGGCACCGTTGAATTCCTGCTGGTCAACGAAGACGTTTATTTCATGGAAATGAATACGCGCATTCAGGTTGAACATACGATTACGGAACAGATCACCGGGATTGACATCGTTCAGGAGCAACTCCGGATTGCCGCCGGTGCGCCACTGAACTTCTCGCAGGAAACAGTCAGCTTCCGGGGCTATGCCATGCAGCTGCGGATCAACGCGGAGGACCCCAAGAACGACTTTCTGCCGAGTTTCGGTCGCATCACCCATTACTATGCACCGGGAGGGCCCGGAGTCAGGGTTGATACAGCCATTTACACGGGTTATGAGATTCCGCCCTTTTACGATTCGATGTGCCTGAAGCTGATCGTATGGGCACTGGATTGGGAGAGCCTGCTCGCCCGTGCGCAACGCGCCATCGATGACATGCGACTGCATGGCATCAGAACCACGGCCAATTACTATCAGCAGATTCTGCAACATCCTGACTTTCGCAGCAGAGAATTCGACACCAGCTTCGTCGCGAACCATCCGGAGCTGTCTCGGTACTCGGACAAAAAGCACCCGAGCGACGTGGCGCTGGCACTCGCCGCCGCGATCGCTGCCTATGCGGGAATTTCTAATTGAGGAACTAGGATTTATGAGCGGAGCACGACCTATTGAAGTCACCGAGGTGATCCTGAGAGACGCGCATCAATCCCTGATTGCGACCAGAATGCGCACAGAGGACATGCTGCCCATTTGCGAGCAGCTTGATGCAGTGGGGTTCTGGTCACTTGAAGTCTGGGGTGGCGCCACATTCGACGCCTGCATCCGGTTTCTCAAGGAAGATCCGTGGGCCAGGTTGAGGCAGCTGCGAGCCGCACTGCCCAATACCCGGCTACAAATGCTGCTGCGCGGCCAGAATCTGCTGGGCTATCGTCACTATGCAGACGATGTCGTTGAGGGTTTCGTCGCGAAGTCAGCAGAGAACGGCATTGATGTATTTCGTGTCTTTGACGCCCTCAACGACCTGCGCAATATAGAAACCGCAATGAAGGCGGTAAAGCGCTGCGACAAACACGCACAGGGCACCATTTGCTACACCACCAGTCCGGCCCATACCAGCGAGCTATTTGTGGAGCAGGCCAAGCAGCTGGAATCGATGGGTGCCGATTCCATTGCCATTAAGGATATGGCCGGGTTGTTAACGCCTTACGCCACTTTTGAACTGGTCAGCGCCATCAAACAAAGCGTCGCACTGCCGCTGGCAATCCATTCCCATGCAACTTCGGGCCTGGCACCCATGTGTCAGCTCAAGGCCATTGAAGCCGGTGCCGACCGGATAGATACCGCCATCGCGTCATTTGCCGGCGGGACCTCGCATCCGGCCACCGAATTTCAGGTGGCAGCGCTGCAGGGAACTGAATTCGATACAGGACTGTCGCTGGAAAAATTGACGTCAATCAACGACTACTTCCGAGAAGTGCGCAAGAGATACCACCAGTTTGAAAGCGAATTCACCCGTGAAGACATTTCGGTTCAGATCAACCAGGTTCCCGGCGGCATGATGTCCAATCTCGCCAACCAGTTGAAAGACCAGAATGCGCTGGAACGGATCAATGAGGTGTTTGACGAAATTCCCAGAGTCCGGGAGGATCTTGGCTTCCCTCCTCTGGTTACTCCCACTTCGCAAATCGTCGGCACTCAGGCGGTCTACAATGTGCTCGCTGGCGAGCGTTACAAAACCATCACCAATGAGGTTAAGCGCTATCTGCAGGGCGGTTACGGCCAGCCACCTGCGCCCGTAAATGAGGCGGTCAGAAAAAAAGCCATCGGCAATGAAGGGGTTTCGGAGGAGCGACCCGCGGACAGCCTGACACCAGAGCTTGCCAAGCTACGGTCAGAGATCGGCGATCTCGCGAAATCGGATGAGGATGTCCTGACCTTCGCCATGTTCCCGGATCTGGGTCGGGAATTCCTGGAGCAGCGAAGAGACGGTACGCTGCAGCCGGAAGCGCTGCTGCCAGCTGACCCGGGGAATAGCACCGAAGGCACTACGGCCACCGAGTTCAAGCTTGATGTTCATGGAGAAACCTATGAGGTCGCGATCACCGGCGTCGGAGATTCCGGTGGAGGCCGTCGCAAATTATACGTGTCACTGGACGGCATGCCTGAAGAGGTCATTTTTGAACCGCTCAATGAATATGTCGCAGAAGGAAGCGGCAGGCGCATGAAAGCCACCGAACCGGGCCATGTAACCGCAGCCATGCCAGGCAACGTTGTCGACGTCCTGGTTAAACTTGGCGATGAAGTCTCGGCCGGTCAGGCCGTAATGGTCACTGAGGCGATGAAAATGGAATCAGAAATCAATACCAACGTTGCCGGAAAGGTACTCGCGATTAATGTCGTCAAGGGCGACCGGGTCACGCCAGGCGAAGTGCTGATGGAAATCGGCCAGTAATCGCGCCGGCGCGCTCGAGTGGCTTTAGACCTTGCCAGACTTGGCACGAAATACGCCCCAGAAAAAAAGCCCGCTCACCGAGCGGGCTTTTTTCGAGACGGGTTTTGCTTAACGAGTTTCGTACTTGGTAAAAGCCCCGCCGGCCCAGCTCAGAGAGTTGGGTCCCTCGGCCGCAAACACATTACCGTCCGCATCCACCGCAACGCCTTCGCCAGCTGTTCCCTGACCTACACGGTCCGGCCGATCAAACGGCTGAATGAAACCCACGATTACGTCTTCATCAACAGGCCCGATTCGGACACCATTGCGCCAGCCGACGTGGTTGGTCGGACTGGATTCTGAGTCAATGGCATACACCATGCCATCATCAGTGATAAACAGTCCGCTGATACGACCGTATGCGTAACGAGACTCCAGATAATTCCCTTCCTGATCGAAGATCTCGAGGCGATGATTGCCCCGGTCGGCGACCCAGAGCCTGCCGTAGGCGTCAAATTCCATGGCATGAGGCGTGCGGAACTCACCGTGTCGCACGCCGATCTCACCCCACTGTTTGATAAAAGTGCCGTCCGGTGCAAATTTCATGATGCGTGCCGTGTTGCCTGAAGCCCGACCTTCTTCCATTGCCTGGTTGCTGGTCATGCCCTGGCCGTTGTGGCCGTCTGACACATAAATGCTGCCGTCTGGTCCGACGATGACATCATTAGGCTGATTGAATACATCCGGGCCGGTGCCGGATTGGCCGGGCTTACCGAGACTCATCAGTAACTCACCGTCAGCGCTGAACTGATGCACCTGATGACCCTTGGTGCCATCAGCATTGGCGGCAAAGTCTGTCACCCAGACGGTACCATCGGCAGCCGCATGGATACCGTGTGGTGTCTGCATCAGGCCTCCACCAAAGTTCGCCATCACCTCACCCGTATCACGATTAAACTTGAAGATGGGGTCAACCGGATTGGTATCACAGTTCACCGGCACACCACCGCCGAAACTCGACGCACCACAACGCTCGTAAGCCCAGATGTGCCCGTCGGTTGGGTCAATATCGATACCGGCTGTGGACCCCCAGTTCCGGCCAGCAGGGAGTTCTCCCCAGTTAGGCACAACCACCGGGTTAGGGTTGGGCAAGCCTTTGCCGGTGATGAAATCTGTATCCTCAGCCAGCGCGGTGCCCGTTGCAGCAAGCGCGACACATACTGAAAGTGAAGACAAAAGAGACCGGGATGACGACATAACAACTTCTCCTTATTGTTTTTCTTGATGCGTGATGGGTTGAGTCTACACCAGTGAAACCAGCCCCACACCTGTTTATCGCCAATTCGGTTTCTCGGCAGGCGGAAGACACAGTATGTGCCGCTGCGCGAACACGGTAACACAAGCCCTCTACAGGTTTCGGGGCTATAATGAGGAACAATTCTCGCTCATTCAAAGGAGAAACGCGCGATGATCTACAGCCTGGGCAGCGACTCGGTGGAGATAACAGGGGAAGACTACTTCGTTGCCGAAAATGCCACGGTCGTGGGCAAGGTTCGGCTTGAGAACAACGCCAGCGTCTGGTTCAACGCAGTGATCCGGGGCGATAACGCACGCATTTCCGTGGGCGAAAACTCCAACATCCAGGACGGTGCGGTGCTGCATACCGATCCCGGCATCCCACTGGTGATAGGCAAAAACGTCACGGTGGGACACAAAGTCATGCTGCACGGCTGCCGTATCGGCGACAATTCTTTAATTGGCATCAATTCCGTTATTCTAAACGGGGCTAGAGTCGGCAATAACTGCCTGATCGGGGCCAACACCCTGATTACTGAAGGCAAGGAAATACCCGATGGCTCTCTGGTCATGGGCTCTCCGGCTAAGGTCATCAAAACGCTCAGCGAAGAGCAGCAGGCCAGGCTGGTAATGAGTGCTGAGATCTACGTCAAGAATTTCAAGCGCTTCAAGGCAGAGATGCGTGCAGATCAGAAAAACTGAAGCCCGGCAGCGTACTTATTAACTCGGAGTCTCCCACCATGTTCCGTCCTGCACTTTTATTCTTAATAACTATACTCGCGTGCTCCTGTACAACGGATAGCAACAACACGCGGCCGGCAACAGACAGAGCGCAACCGTTCAATGCCATATCCGCGGGACAATTTGGTCTGGATGAAGCCGAGGTTGCACAGATCAGACGCGAAATGCAGCGCGCTGTCGATGTGGGGCACATATCAGGTGCCCTGTTGTGGGTAGGCAACGGTAGTGGTGTCGGTCTGCTTGAGTCCGTGGGCACGCAGACTCAGGATTCATCCACTCCAGTAACCACTGATTCCATTTTTCGAATCTATTCCATGACCAAACCCATAATCAGTGTCGCTGCAATGAGCCTCGTCGAATCAGGGCAACTCGGTCTCGATGACCCGGTGAGCGACTACCTGCCGAGCTTCCTCGGTCTGCAAGTGATCGACAGTGCCACCGGCGATATCCGACCGGCCAACAACACCATGACGATAAGGCATTTGCTGACCCATCAATCAGGCATCGTCCAGCAGCCCTTTGCCATGAATACGCCACTCGGGCCTCTGTATCGGGACAGCTTTCCCGATATTCTGACACGACCGGACCCGGACGCAGTCGGCGCCTCCTTCATGGAAGCTTTCAACACCATCAGCGCACAGGACCTCGCAGCTCGGATCGGTCAATTGCCTGTACTGTTTGAACCCGGAACTGCCTGGCACTATGGGCACTCAACCGATGTACTGGGCGCAGTGCTCGAAGTTGCGAGCGGGCAAACGCTCGACGACCTCCTTGCAGACCGAATTTTTGGCCCGCTCAGCATGAAAGACACCAGCTTCTGGGTCGATGAGAAAGATGCCTCTCGCGTTGCCGAACCAATCTTCGGCCCCATGACTGACAATACCCGGGTTCGGGGGATGCTCGCCGGAGGTCACGGGTTAAATTCTACCGCCGAGGATTACGCGCGCTTCGCTCTTATGCTGCTGAACGGAGGTACTCTGGATGGCACACATATCCTGTCTGCCTCAGGTCTTGATCTGATGCGGGAAGGGACCCTCGGGCCCGGGGTGTCACGGCAATATTTTTTCTACGGAGACATCGGTGACTGGGGGTTGGGATTTCATCTGCAACCCACCACTGATGATCCTGACGGGCCGCATAACTTTGGCTGGCGCGGTATTGGCGGCACCCTGTTTCTTGTTGATGAGGAAAATGACTTTTACCTGATTTACATGGTGCAAAAATGGGGCGGTCCTGACGACACTCCTTTCACCAATGACATTGCTGCGCGCATGGTTTACGAGGCCATGCGGAACTGACAGGCTGATGGAATTTTCCTATCGAGCCATCGGAGTCATTCGCAGCCCTTACCGGCAAAAATTCGCGACACCCAGACAGCCGAATCTGGTATCGGAAGCAGAGGCGGAAATCCTATTCGAAGATGGCTTTGACCACAGAGACTGCATGCGAGGTCTCGAGCAGTTTTCTCATCTCTGGCTGCTCTGGCATTTTCACCAGACCAGCGAACTGGGCTGGTCCCCGCTGGTGCAGCCACCCCGCTTGGGCGGCAAACAAAAGCTTGGCGTATTCGCTAGCCGCTCCCCGTTCCGCCCGAATCCGATCGGACTTTCTGTCGTCAGAAATCTCGGGACTCAGACAATCCAGTCTCAGCTTACCCTGAGGGTTGGAGGCATTGATCTGGTCGATGCGACCCCCATTCTGGATATCAAGCCTTACATCGTCTACGCAGATGCAATCCCTCAGGCCCGTTCAGGCTTTGCGTCGGACAAGCCCGGTGCATGCTGGAATGTCAATTTCACCGATTCCGCCCTTGACGCACTGTCGCGATACCAATCGACGTATCCCAATCTGAAGGCGTTCATTATTTCAGTCCTTCAGCAAGACCCCAGGCCGGCCTGGCGGGCACGCAGCGAAGACGACAAACAATATGGAATGGCACTTTACGACCTGAACGTGAAATGGGTCGTGACGGACGGGCACGTTGAAGTTCGTGAAATATGCCCGTCTGAGAAGACTGACTAATCCTCTCCCTGCACTTCGAGCGTGCGAGCACCCGCCAGAATGCCGACCATGCCATAGTTCCCTTCATGGCAGGCATATTCGTACAGAGGTTCCTCTATCCTGGAAAGAGGAAACTCACCACTGAATTGAGTGGTGAATGTACTTGGATCATCTACCGTAAAACCGTAGATAAGCTTGTTATCACTGCTGCGACGAAACCGCTCGGTGACAGTCAGATTCTCCACGCCATAACCCCGCAAACGATGCCAGGTATTGAAATGCTTGGTTTCTACTACCAGCGTATCGCCTTCCCAACGCCCGATGGCATCGCCCATCCATTTTCTGTGAACCTCAGCTGCCGGGTTGCGCTCATCGGTAATGGGAATGATCCGGGCGTCATGCACCATTTCGGCAACGATTACCACATAGCCGGGTGACTGCAGAATTTCTAAATGACTGTTGTAAATGATCGGGCTCATCACGGGACCGGAAAGATTACCAAAAGCAACCAGGCAGCGCTCACCCAGGCTGCGCCCCTCCGGGCCATCACTGCTGCGCCCTCTGGTACTCTGGTCATCACGCCTCGATTCAAATCGCGGACGCTCAACGCCCGGATGAACCGGCGGTAATCGCCCGTTAGGGGGATCAATGATTGCCGACGTCCTGAATTCACCGTCTATAGTTGGTATGAACTGCGCATCATCGCGCCAGAACAGGTCGTAATTGCCGATCGGCGGGAGAGACTCCGCCACCTCGGGAGCCGGTCGATCTGGATCGAGCGGTTCATTATCCGCATCGAACCGCTGCTGCTCCGAACGTTCCAGCGCAAGCGCTTCTTCTTCGCTGTAGGCGCGCTTTTCTCCGAGGGATTCAGGCCTCTCGAATGGAATGATAGATGCATGCTTCCACACGGCCTGCAAATCCGGTACGCCCCACTCCGTTTGCGGCAGTGTAAATTCCTGTGCGCTACTCTGACTGACATAAAGCAATAACAAAATCGAGGGTAGCAACTTGCGCATAATGGCCTCCTGTCGAACGGTATGCTGTTATCTGATTGCTGTTTTTGAAGCGCCGCGGCCTTGCGAATTACTCAGGCACAGCACAGTAAAAATTCGCCGCCTCGTCTGTGCTGCCACTGCCATCATACCGGGCAACGGCTGGATATACGCAGAGCGGCCGGCTGCGGATAACCTGGTCTCCCTCTATTTTTCTGGCGATTATCGAGTCAGGCGGTACATCATTTTCAACCCAGTTTTCCAGTGCGTTGAGCGCGTCAAACCGATCCGGTCCGGGGCCGCCAGCGCAGTGCCCCATGCCGGGAACCATGAATAAACGAAAATAGTCTTTAGTCTCTGACTCGGCTTGCTCCCGGGAACTGGTATCCGCTCTGGATGCTGACAGATCCACCACCCGACTGAAATAGTCAATCGAGGCCAGCGGTGAGATGTCCGGATCACTCCATCCGTGATAGACCAGCAGCTTGCCCCCGCGATCCCGAAACGCTGACAGATCCGGATCATTCGCATCAACTGCTGACCCGACTTTTCCTAGGGCGAATTCGAGATCCGAATCAAAATCAAAACTGCGAAAATCCCAGTCAGCATCATCGAACACAAACCAGCGAAAGAACCCTTCACCACCGCGCCAGTGCAGTGACTGATAGGGCGCAGCACCCGTTACCCAGGTTGACCAGCCCCCGGGCGCGGCTTCGCCTCCGGGCACCAGCCCCGGAAAAATCAGTTCACCCCCGGTGTTGCGTACGCCCGACCAGATACTCTCTACGGCCCTGACCTGTTTTGGCGTGAGGCAGCTGTTTCTGTCATTGCCCCCTTCACAGCTGAGGCTGGCAGGCTGAAAGTCACAGGCCTGAGGATTCATCAATATGCCATCACGAATCCCGTCGTCGGCATCGCAGGCGTTATTCACTGCCTCGCCCAGAGCCCGCAATTTAGCCGGGGGGATCCACGATTCCTCGTCCTCCAACATAGCCAGCGAGTACCAGAGATGCCCGCCGGCATAAAAGCGAGTCCAGTCATTAGCAGGATTGCCTGCTATGATGCCATCAAAATCGTCGGGATAACGCTGAGCTTCCATCAAGCCCTGCTGGCCGCCTTTCGAGCATCCGACAAAATAGGAGTACTGCGGCGCCGCGGCATAGAATGCCCTGACGACAGATTTAGCACGCTCGGTGGTCACGTGAAGCGCTCGGTGGCCAAAATCCTCAATCAGGTCCATTCTGCCTGATGCCCAGGAAGCATCGAAGGGTACCGGGCCCGCCCTGTGGCCCGTGTCTGTGCTCGCGGTTGCGTAGCCACGAGCCAGAGCTCGACCCATAGCGCGATAGCTGATCGTACCTGCCATGCCACCATTGCCAACAAGCTGTAGTTTGCCGTTCCAGCCAGCGATGGGTAACCAGACTTCAAAGCCAACGGTCGGGGAGATCACCCCTTCCAGACGGCAGAAGTCCGGCAGTCGGAGAGCGGCTTCCTCGCCGGGTGGTACAAACTGATCAGTAGCCTCCAGGCTGGCTGCGGTTACGGTAGTGTCCGGCAAGTCAAGGTCAGCCAGTTGCGCACACCGTTCAATCATGTCGGAGCGAGACTGACCCAGAGCACTGTTTGAAATCACAGTGCACAACAAGACACCGAGTAAGCAGTGACTATCCTTCCGCATAAGCCCCTCCCCAAGGGTAAGTTTCGCTCAAATTCCAGGCCATTCCAGCCGATCTGTTTTATCCGAACCGCCATATCCCTTCGCATACTCAGATTGCCAGCGCGGTTCTGAATTCGGCGATCTCTGCCTCGCTGTAGCCCAGATCCTCCAGAATAGCCTCGGTATGCTCACCCAGTGCCGGCACTGCGGTCAGCCTGGGATCATAGGCACTGCTGTGACCCGGCGGTTGCAGAGCGGTCACCGTTCCGACCGGAGTCTCAACTTCAACGAAGCGACGCAGCGCACGTAATTGCGGATGATCCCAAACTGCAGCCATGTCATTGGCGCTGGCATTTGCGATCGCCGCGGCTTCCAGACTGGCACGAATTTCCGCTGCAGTCTTCGCGCTGAAGCTCTGCTGAATCAATTCCTGCAGCTCTTTACGATTTTCCGAGCGCAGCGTGTTTGACACAAAGCGAGAATCCTCCGCTAGAGCTGCATTGCCCAGCACCAATTCACAAAACGCGACCCACTCCCGCTCATTCTGTATACCCAGCATCAGCAGCTTGTCATCCCCTGACCTGAACACCCCGTAGGGATAAATGCTGGCATGGTCCGCACCACTTCGAGCAGGCGCCTGCTGCCGGTCGTAAGCGTAGTAAAGCGGAAAGCCCATCCACTCCACCATGGCTTCCAGCATCGAGATGTCGATACGGCAGCCGGAACCGGTGCGCTGACGCTGCAGCAAGGCGGCCAGAATTGCCGTATGCGCCTGCGTACCCGCCGCGATGTCCGCAATGGAAATACCGCTTTTGACAGGATCCTCCGCAGACCCGGTGACTGACAGAAAACCGGCCTCTGCCTGCACCAGTAGATCATAGGCCTTCTTACTGGCATAGGGCCCTTCCTCACCATAGCCAGTAATATTGCAGACAATCAGCTGCGGATAATCAGTCGCCAGCGCCTCATAGCCAAGACCCATACGCGCTGCCGCGCTGGGCGCGAGATTCTGAACCAGAACGTCAGCTCGAGTTAACAGCCGGGCGAGGATCCCGGCCGCCGCCGGATGCTTCAGATCCAGTGTCAGACTTTCTTTTGAACGATTAGTCCAAACAAAGTGCGAGCACAAACCCTTTACACGATTATCGTAATGCCTGGCAAAATCTCCCTGCTCTCTGCGCTCAATCTTAATCACGCGAGCACCAAGCTCGGCTAGCTGGCGCGTACAGAGCGGCGCGGCAATCGCGTGCTCCAGTGCAATGACCAGCAGCCCGTCGAGTGGAGGGGTAGCTTTTATCATCAGTTACTCTGCCCGAGGACGGAAAGCGAGCAGCACATTTCCCGATGTACCCCCCACCCGGCCATAGCCTGAATTCACGAGCAACAGTCCGGCACCCGCTGCGATGCCATGCGCATCTATTGCACCACCGATACCCTGCACCCCGTTCACGGCGTCATACTCTCTGACAGTATCGAACTCGAACAGCACGTCACCAGTTTCAGCATCCAGCGCCAGCAGACGCCCGTCAATGGTTCCGGTAATCAGTACTCCATCAATCAACAGCGGCGTCACTGAATGCCCGTAGCGGTTGTCGCACCCTTTTAACCAATCCGCACGGTTGTCACAGGCCGGGGTCTCGGCCCGGAACCAACCGGGTTCTCCGGTATCGACATAGAAACTGTAAACCCCGGGGCGCGGCACGTAAGTTCCGCGAGCCTGGCCAGGGTCATTGATCGGCAGGAACACTTTTTCACCATCTGTCGCAATCCCCCAGTGATTTCCGCCGAGAGCTGTGCCCGTACCCACGCGCTGATTCCAGATAAGAGCCCCGGTGTCCGGATTAAGTGCCCACAGATCTCCGGTTTTCTGCCCAGCAAGCAGCACGTCTCCGATGTCCGTCGAGACGATCGCTGCTGACCCGCCAAAATCTTTATCTGCCAGAGTGCTGGGGTGCTGATTCGGACAATTCGGGCCCGCTACCCGCCCACAGGCTGTGTTCCAGACATCATTCCACAGTCCCTGAAACACCCAGCGCTGAGCGCCTGTAGCGAGATCCAGCGCGATCACTGCGTCACTGGTTGGCGTTGCCGGATGAGAGGTATTTTCTCCGGTGGTAACGAACAACAGACCCCGGGCGGCGTCTACCGTGGGTGTCGACCAGATCGGCGCTCCCGAAGGCCCACGCAGCCGCACGCCGAGTGAATTACGCTCACCGGTATAATCAGCCTCGGGCATCGTGTGATACACCCAGTCGACTGCACCGGTTGCCGCGTCCAGCGCAACGATTTCTCCGTGTCCAACGCAGCACTCAAAAGTGGGTGTACCACCCTGGGAGACACCGGAGGCGGACACCGGAACGTAAACCCGCTCCTCATGCAGCACCATCGCGCCAGTCAAACGCACCCCCCTGCCGTGGCTGCGAACATCCTGCGACCAAATCAGTTCACCCGTTGATGCGGCCAGCGCATACACGAAACCCTCTGCGTCACCGTAAACAATGGCATCGGGTCCCGCTGTACCCAGTGGACCATAGGTCAGCGAAGAGCGCAGCCGAGTCGGTGAGTCAAAAACCCACCTGGCACAGCCGCTGCTGGCGTCCAGCGCCATCACCTTGCGCGATCCGGTAGCCGCATAGAACACCGTGTCGCCGACGATTACCGGCGATGCCCGCAGCGCGCTGACATCAGGAAAAGCCAGTGCCCAGGCCAGCTCAAGATTCGCAAAATTTTCCTTATGTAATCCGGCTTCCGTGCTGCTCATGTGCCGCGTACTCAGATAGTCGACGCCAAATCGGGCAAGACTGATCCGACCATCCGGCGCCACCGCGGTCGCTCCCGCAGGGCAAAGCGTCGGTTGCAACCAGGAATCGTCCGTCTCGCGCGCCAGATATGCAACCACTTGGGATTTCTGCGCATTGCTCAGCACCGAAGCCTGCCCGTACATCACCCCCTCGTTAATGGCGAACTCCAGCGACGCTGCGCTCAGAGACTGCAGCGCTTCAAGAGTTGGCGCGATTTGCGCGGCAGTAGTCTCCGCCTCAGAAACATGGCAACTGCTGCAGTAATCCTGAAAAACCTGTTGTCCGGGCTCCTTCTCCGTTTGCGCGACAGCGTGACTGAACCCTAAGCCTGCTGTCAGCAGAAGGACGATGGATGTGAGGCCGGAATCAGAGTGTTTCATGCTTATTCTCGGGATAATTTGAGGCCAGAGTACCTGTCAGTAAGGTCAAGTTATTACAAACTGCGGCGTCGTGAAAGACTTAAGGCTGAGCACAGTTGCCGATGTCTCCAGCCGAATATAAGGCCGGGTTTTAAACTTTTTCTACATGCTTCTCGGTGGTAACCTGTCGAAATCGCGTGGAGAGCAACCTGTCACAAGTACTCCAGAACTGCTCAGGGCAATCCGGCGCCTGCTGCGTGCCGGGCTATCGATTCATGCGAGCCGGCGCTCCAAGCACGCTAACAATAATCAGAAAAAGGCTTTGACCATGAAGATCTTCCTGAGCTGCCTGATACTGGCAACGATACCGATTTTCACGACACCTGCGGTTCACGGCGCTGAACGCGTGGGTGACTTTGCCCTGCTGGATCAGCATGGAGAACACCACTCCATGCGCTGGTACAACGACAAAAAGTCAGTTGCCCTGCTGGTGCACGGACTCAACAGTGAGGCAACGCTTGCTGCATTGCCTGCCTATATCAACCTCAAACAGCAGTACAAGGAACAAGGCGTTCAATTCTTCCTAATCAATCCGATGGGTCGGTTGAACCGGGAGGCAGTACAGCAGGAAATTGCCACCTACACTAATGACATCCCCGTGCTTATGGATGATTCCCAGAAAATCTCTGAAGCGCTGGGAATCATCCAGACCGGCGAAGTGCTGTTGTTTGACCCAACTGACTTCACTGTGAATTTTCGCGGCTCCGTCGGTCCGGAACTGGAAGCGGCGCTTCAGGCGGTAATCTCGGGAAAGAAAGTGGTCGCTAACGGGGTCACGGTCAGTGGAGATTCCGTACAGTATCCGGCTGAGCGCTCTGTCTCTTACGAGCAGGATATTGCACCCATCCTCGCCGCCAACTGCGCTGAGTGTCATCGGGCGGGCGGCATTGGGCCCTTTGCCCTGGACAGCTATACGATGGCACTGGGCTGGTCGCCCATGATCCGCGAAGTACTGATGACCAGACGCATGCCTCCCGGCCAAATTGACCCGCACATACATAAGTTCTCGAACGATCGAAATCTGGCAATCGCAGATCTGCAGAAGCTCCTGAGCTGGATTGACGCAGGCTCGCCGCGGGATGGCACAACTGATCCGCTTGCTGAACTGGACTGGCCGGACACAGAGTGGACCGTCCCGCTGGGACCGCCGGATCTTGTTGTTGAAGTCCCACCGCAGACCATTCCGGCAACCGGAGTACTCGACTGGCTGGACATTTCAGTCCCGGTCGTAGGGATGGAAAAAGATCGCTGGGTAAAGGCCAGTGAATTTATTCCCGGCGATACCACCGTCGTACACCATTCTACAGTCAGTCTGACACCTGAAGGGATTCGCGATCCAGATGTTGCTGTGCTGACTCGCTATGTGCCGGGCCAGGACCCGAGAATCGAATTGCCCAACACAGGAGGTTTGATGCGTAAGGACAGTACTCTGTACGTCACGATGCATTACACCACCAGCGGCAAAGAAACCGTCGATCGCAGTAAGTACGGTATCTGGTTCTATTCGGAAGGTACCGTGCCGGAAGAGCGGATGCAGTCGCGCATGGTCGGACTGTTTGGCAGCGCGCTGCCTGACATCCCCCCCTACGAAAAAAACTTTGAAGTCTCCTCCTCTTTTACGCTTCAGGAAGATGTCAATGCTCTCGCCTATCATCCGCACATGCACTTTCGCGGCGTCGATCTGCGCATGTTTGCCGATTATCCCGACGGTAGCCGTGAAGAGTTAATCAATATTCCCTACTATACCTATCTCTGGCAGCTGACCTACAACCTGACTGAACCGAAACTGCTCCCCGCCGGCACCACGGTCACCGCAGTCGGCCATTTCGATAATTCAAGCCAGAATCCCTTCAATCCGGACCCGTCCGCGACCGTGGTCTATGGCGAGCAGAGCTGGGACGAAATGTTCTTCGGTGAAATTGTGTATAAGACGGTAAACCAGTGAGCCGGTCATCCGCTCTCTCACAAAAAAAGGCAGCTCACTGAGCTGCCTTTTTTTGTGAGAGCTAGAGCCTGTTTACTGTTCGGGCGTCCAGAAAAAGACTTCCCACTCGCGCAGAGGTTCTGAACCCTCATACAACGCTTCATCAAGGGTCCTGCCAGACTTGGCGGCCCATTGCCCCATCATATCTAAATGCTGCGCACCGGTGATCTGCTCCGCCTGCATTTTATAGGTGTTATCTCCCAGACGGAGCCAGGCCTTATTGCTGCCGGCCTTGACCCGCTCGCCCCAGTAACCTCCGTCAGGCCGGGTTGCAGTGATGATTCCGTCTTCCAGAGCAACCCAGGAAAGGTAGTTGACCATTGAAGGAAACCCTTCGAGTTTGAATTTCATGGGCCCCTGATGGTCGTTATGGATGGTGAAATCTGCAGGAGCGTCGGTCAGCGTGCCTCCAATGATCAGGCCGGGCGTCCGGCCTAGCCCCTGATTGCTCAAGTACGGCGCAGTGAAAATCCAGCCGAACAGAATCAGAATTATCAAGATACCAACAGCAACACTGATATTTCTTACACTAGCCATTCAAGTCTCCAATTCGTTTTTGGTTTTATCCGGGACGCTAAGCGCTGCGGGACTTCAGTGTAAGGAATTGTGACATGAATAACCACAACATACCTGAAATTTGCGCCTCGCTGGCGCTCTGGCAGGTCTGCAGGCTGATCTGTAGTAAGCTTGTGAAGGTATTATCTGAATCAACCACTCGATTTGATCCGAAACCCCGCTCTGCTGTGACCAAGACTTTGCCTCACCTCTGCACGCTGTCCGGTATACTCTGCAGCCTCCTTTTGTCAGTCTCGCACCCTGTCACTTACGCAGACCCGGTCGGAAGACTGCCAAGCTCTGCCCTCGATGTTCACGCGCCATCTGCACGAGTCACCGGAGAGCCCGGCCATATGATCTACACGCATCGGGCTTGCAGTCCCCGCGACATCGACGATTTACGTACCCGGATCGTCAATGTTGCAGCCCAAGAATGGGGTTTCTTTGGCATGAGCGTTCTGGACCTGACCCACACCCGGGTCTCCAATGCGGATTTCAAGGCACAGCCCTGGCGCCGGACCCTGATCGCCCCCGATGAGGCTCAGCGCGTGGCATCAAGCATTGCCGGCTACTGGTCATCGACGCCGGACAGCGCCTGGATTTTGGAAATACAGAACGAATCATGGCAATCGAACGGACCCGGCAGCCGCTGGCGCAACCCCTGGTCTGCGGCATTCATTTCCTGGGTCATGTGTGAAAGCGGGTTAGGCGACAACAAGCGCTTTCAGCGGGCGATTGCCCACCACAGCTACATCGATCAGGCGATTCTGGCCAGCATGCAAGCTGAGTCTGAATCCGCTTACCGGGCCTTTAATCCCGGCGAGCAGACTATCCTACCCGGCGATCTGCTCTGCCGGGGCAGTCGCCCGTCCTATCGCAGTATCGCTGAGCGCAGAGAACAACTGGGCATGGGCGCACGCAGCCACTGTGACATCGTTGTCGCGATTGAAGAGCAGAAACGGCGAATTTTGCTCATCGGCGGCAACGTACGCAGTTGGGTAAGACTGAAAGTCCTGCCGGGCCAATTCAATGAGAACGGACTGTTTGAGCCGGAGCCCTACAACAATCGTCGGATTTTTGCCCACTTGCAGCTGCAGGCGCGTCCGGTAAACAATGAGGCTCTTTTTAATTCACCGACCCTGCGACAGTTCGACTGCTCCGGCTCCGAATTGCCGTCAATCCTGTGCTGACCTATGGCAAAGCTCTATTTTTATTATTCATCGATGAATGCGGGCAAATCGACCTCCCTGCTGCAGTCCAGCTACAACTATCAGGAGCGGGGTATGAATACCCTGGTTCTGGCGCCCGAACTGGACAATCGTTACGGGGTTGGCAAGGTCACTTCGCGCATCGGGCTGGAGGCCGACGCCCAAACATTCACTCCAGAGCATGATCTGCTGAACTTGATCTCGACAGCGCATGCCAATAAAACACTGCATTGTGTGCTGGTCGATGAGGCGCAGTTCCTGACTCGCGATCAGGTTTATCAGCTTGGTGAAGTGACTGACAGCCTCGATATCCCGGTGCTGGCATATGGACTGCGCACCGACTTCAGAGGCGAGCCTTTTGAGGGCAGCAAATATCTTCTGGCCTGGTCAGACAATCTGAGAGAGCTGAAGGCGATATGCCATTGTGGTGCCAAAGCAACCATGGTGATTCGTCTGGATGAATCGGGCAATCCGGTTAAGGAAGGCTCACAGGTAGAAATCGGCGGGAACGATCGCTACGTGTCCCTGTGCCGCCGGCATTTTAAGGCACTGCTGACCTGACCGGACTGAAAGAAATCGCGGCAGCCGCTGTCTTCTCAAGCTGGCGCCGGGCCGCGCGCTTTTGCTTCCCACCCTCGTTCGCACACACCACAGCAAGCAGCGTGTATAATCGACAAAAAAACGCAGCGGAATGCCGGGCTAACCTATCTGCTGCGTTGTCCGTCAGAGTCCGGATCAACCGCTGCACCTGACGCTGCCCATTGCTTTCAACTTGCCCGGGGAGATGCCAATTCATGCACAAGAACCTGCTGTTCAAACAACTCTTCGATCAGACCTCCGGCACCTACACTTACCTGCTTGCCGACAAAAGTACGGCTGAGGCCGTGCTGATCGATACAGTCTACGAGCAGCATAAGCGAGACTTTGCGTTAGTGCAGGAACTCGCCCTTACCCTCACTGCCTGCCTCGAAACCCACTGTCACGCCGATCATGTCACCGGAGCGTGGTTACTGAAACATCGTACCGGCTGCCGGATTCTGGCATCGACCGGGTCGGGTATTGAGCCTGTCGAGCAGGCTCTCTCTGAGGGAGACCAAATCTCATTCGGGGACTTCTCTCTTCGCGTTATTCCCACGCCCGGTCATACCGACGGCTGTATCAGCCTTGTTATGAATGATGAATCGATGGTTTTCACCGGAGATGCCTTGCTGATCAGAAGCTGCGGCCGGACTGACTTCCAGCAGGGATCTGCCCGGAAGCTGTATTACTCCATCAAAGACCAGTTGTTCGCGTTGCCGGACGATTGTCTCGTATATCCCGCACATGACTACGCAGGAAGGACGGTCAGCTCAATCGGCGAAGAAAAGCAGCACAATCCCCGGATTGGCGGTCAGGCCAACGAAGGTGATTTTGTCGGCTATCTGGAAAACATGCAGCTGCCCCACCCGAAGCAACTGGACATTGCGGTACCGGCAAACCTGAAAGCTGGAAGGCCTGATGATAATGAACTGCCCGACACACCAGACTGGGCTCCGGTAATAACGAATTTCAGCGGTATCCACGAGGTCGCACCGGAATGGGTTGCGGCGAACCTCGAGCGCGTCCATGTGCTGGACGTAAGAACACAAAGAGAAACGGAAGAAGAAAATTCCAGTATCGCCGGCGCCCAGTTTATTCCCATCGAAGAATTACGGAATCGCGTCGGCGAAGTCCCGAATGACCGGCCGATCATGACAGTCTGTCGCAGCGGTAAACGTTCTGTTCTGGCGTTCAGCATCCTGCAGGCGGCAGGTCGAGACAAAGTCGCCAACATCAGTGGAGGCATGTTACGCTGGGAGGCAGAAAGCCTGCCTATCAAACACAACAGCACCGGCAATCGATGAAACACCTCTTTCGCGCGATAACGATACTCCTCTGCCTGACCATGATCCCGGTGAGCGCGATTGCGACTGCCGCGATAAAACAGCGTTTCGCAGACGGCCCCAACCGGGTGTTCTCCGGTGGCCCTCTGATCAGCGGCGAACTGCACCGGGGTGCCGAACCAGACTGGCAATTCGTCAATGCCATTCCAACCATCGAAATGCAGCTTGAGGACCCCTCGACCTCCCGCCGTATATGGACTGTGGAACACGATGGAAGGCTTTATGTCTGGTCTGGCTACATGAGGTCAGCTGTCGGCAGACTCTGGAAACAGTGGCCGGTTCAGGCGGAGCGAAACGGCAACGCCATCTTTCGCATCGAAGGCACCCGCTATCTGCGACACCTGGAACGCATTCAGACCGGAGAGGCGCTTGAAGGTATTGCAGCCGCCATCTCTGCAAAGTATCCCTCGCGGCCTACCCCTCTGACGCGAGCGGTCATTGAGCGCGGTGACGTGTGGGTATTTGAAGCCAGAGCCCGTCAGCCGTAGTCGGACTGAACACAACAGCAGGATAAAAAGTCATGAAACTATTCTACAAAGCCTGCGCTGCCGCCGTATTGCTGACGGTGCTGGCCGTGTTGTTCGCTCCGGGAGTGGATGACTTCGTTGAGCAAACCTTTCAGCGCTATCTCGGAAGAGCGGCGAGCTAGTTCGGACACGGACTAATCGACCCGATATCCTGATGCCGATATCAAAGCGCGCTGCGCGTCTTCACGCAAAAATCTCAGAAATTCAGAACAGGCCTCACACCCGATTGCCCGATTCAGCAGCACTGCGTCCTGCCTGATCGGCCGGTAGAGGTGATCGGGAACCACCCAGGTCGCACCCGCACGGGTTTCGGTAAGGCTCAACACCTGAGATCTGGCCACTAATCCCAGTTGGGCATTCCCTGATTCTACGAACTGAAAGGTCTGAGCGATATTTTCACCCTGAACGATTTTTCCGGACAACTGGGCCGATAGACCCAGTTCATCGAGCGCTTCGGCAGCCGCCGTTCCGTATGGCGCGAGTCGGGGGTTGGCGAGCGCTATCCTGTGCACGTCCGGGGACAGCAGGGCGTTCGAATTCCTCACCTCGCGGCTGCTGTCCGCACTCCAAAGCACCAGTTCACCGCTGGCGTAGGTGAATCGAGAGGCGGAATCTGCCAGACCCAGATCCGCCAGGCGCGCCGGTTTATCCTGATCCGCCGAGAGAAATACCTGAAAAGGTGCACCGCTACGAATCTGGGCAAACAACCTGCCCGAGGAACCGTAAGCGACCTGAATGTTATGACCGGTCTGCGCTTCAAAACGCTTGGCCAGTTCTGCCATCGGCCCAGAGAAATTGGACGCGACGGCAATCAGCAATTCCTCAGAGGCCACAGCACCACAGAGCAGATAGGCGGATATAAACAGACCGATGCGGCTACCGCAAAAGCTGGGACTCGAGATTCTTTGCATCATGCCATGTATAGTGAGATAGCGGGCATCGCTTAGCAAGGCCTTGCTGTCGCAACGGCTGATCTTGCTAGAATCAGACGGAGTCTGCATGAACACAACAAACTTGCCTATTCCGCAGTGCTCACATGTAAACTAGCGGTTCCGCTCGAATAAGCCCAAGCATCGGAAAATCTTATGACCCTGTCCCGACTTTTTTTCGCACTTTGTCTGAGTCTTACCGCTTACCCGGCTTCGGCCCAGGAGACTCCCCCCAATTTTATCGTCATCATGGCGGATGACCTCGGCTACGGGGACCTGGGCGTGTATGGCTCCACCCTGATCAAGACGCCTAACCTTGATCGCCTGGCACTTGATGGCGCAAGACTGGACAGTTTTTATTCAAGCGCTAATGTCTGTACCGCTGCCCGCGGTGGCCTGCTCACCGGACGCTACCCGATCAGGCTGGATCTGGTGGCGGATGTGGCAAGGCCCACCAACGATATTCACCTGGCATTTGAAGAAATCACGATCGCTGAAGGCCTGAAACCGATGGGCTATCGCAGCGCGCTGTTCGGCAAATGGCATCTGGGCAGCCGGTTGGAATGGTCGCCGATGGACCAGGGATTTGATGAATTCTTTGGCGTTCTGCACAGCAATGACATGACGCCCCTGGAACTCTATCGGGGAAAGCAAATGATCGAGAACCCGGTCGATCAGACGACTCTGACCGAACGTTACACCCGGGAGGCCGTTCGATTCATAGCAGAAAACAGGGACAATCCGTTTTTCCTCTATCTTCCCCATTCCTTTCCCCATGTTCCGCTGTTCGTTTCTCCCCGCTTCGATGGTCGCTCAGATGCAGGCCTCTATGGCGATGTCGTAGAAACTATCGACTGGAGCACAGGTGAAATACTCGCCGCTCTTGATGAGTATGGTCTGAGTGAGAATACCCTGGTTATTTTCACCTCGGACAACGGGCCCTGGTTTGAGGGCAGTTCGGGCATTTATCGCAACCGCAAAGGCTCTTCATGGGAAGGCGGGCAGCGCGTCCCATTCCTGGCGCATTGGCCGGGCAAAATTCCGGCAGGCACGGTGAGCAGCGAACCTGCCATGAATATCGATCTCTACCCAACGCTGATTTCACTGGCGGGCGGTCAACTTCCGGATGATCGACCGATTGATGGTAAGGACATCTTTCCATTACTAACCGGAAGCAACACATCCCCCCATGAGGCGCTGTTCCTTTTCAATCGTGACAGGATCGCCGGTGTGCGAAGCGGGCAATGGAAGCTGGTGGTTGAAACGCGCTACCGCGCAACGCTGAACAGTTTCGAACATTCGAGCTATTACGGGCCCGATGGGCTACTGTTCGACCTGAGAAATGATCCCGGTGAAACCTACAGCTTTACGCGTGAATATCCTGAGATTGTGCAGCAAATGAGAACACACCTGCAAAACGCCCGAGAGGAATTGAAGCCTGCGGTGTTGCCTCAGATGTGGAATCGCCAGTAGCAGTGGCGCTTCGCGCTGCCCGGATATAGCTATTGCGTTTCATCCCGAAACACAGTAGCAACAAGCGCTGCCGTGAGCAACGCGATGGCCGCAAGCGTAAACCACATGCCAGCAAAATTGGTGACCACACCCGCTTCCCCGAAGACGTTGCCCAGAATACCCAGCGCCGGGCCCGCAATCATCGGTCCGACCCCCAGAATGATGATGCCGAACACCGTCTGCGCGGAATTGCGAATGTCTTCATCAGCGACCCGGTCAACATACATAAAAGCCGAGGCAAAAAAACAGGCATAGCACAGGCCATGCAAAATCTGGCTGAATACCCCTATCATCAGTGGCGCCGTCCAGACGAATTGACCCGCTGCATCCACAGACGGCCCGGCGGAATCCTGCAGACTGATCAATCCCCAGATCGTGTAGCGGGCAAAGTAGGCCAGAGCGCCCAGAGTGATTGTCCACTTGAATCCCAGTCGCATGAGCAATGTGCCCAGCAGAGCCAGAAAACCAATCTCTGCGAATTGCCCCACTGTCATGGCAGGCGCTATGTAAGTGACCAGCATGCCCAGTTGATTTTCAAAGAAAGGTCCGGCCTGCATAAAGTAAATCTGGTGGATCACCGCGACCGGCAAGCTGGCAGCCACCAGCACAGCAAACGACTTGCGGGTCAGTAAACTGAACGCCTTTTTGAAGGCCAGTTTTTCTACCCCGTCTTTCTTCGGCGGTGTGTGAGGCAGGAGAAAGCAGAATCCGGCGTACAAAAAAGCCACCACACCTGAAACTTTGAGGGTATCTGCCAGTCTGGCAGTCGCATCGGGCACTTCATTCCCGACAAAAAATGGGGGCAGCACTTGAAACTCAAGATTGCTCTGCAGCCAGATCATCGGAAACAGCCAGCTTGCAGCAATCCAGCCAATCGTTCCCCAGACCCGAACCCGGGGAAAGTCACTTTCTGCCTTGTCGAGGTGGGCGAAGGCCATCGAATTGGTCAGAGAAAGCGTTGGCATGTACAGCACACTGTAAAGCGTCGCCAGCACTAGCCAGGCTGCGAAACTGTCCTGATAAGAGAGACTTATCTTAACGATACCGCCCAGCACGAGGAGGGCTGCCAGAAATTTTTCAGTCGCAAAATAGCGGTCGGCAAACTGGCCGGCAATGAAAGGGGCGCTCACCGCGCCAACCGAACCGGCTACCCCGATGATCAGGCCGACCTGGCCGGACGTGAAACCCATGCCACCATCGGCGACGGATGACTGTAAATAAGTGGCAAGCACCGGCAGCCAGACACCCCAAACAGCGTACTGAAGGAACATCATCAAACTCAGGCGGCTCTTTATCGTATCCACAATGCGTGGTCTCCTGCTTGTTGTTATTTCCCGGCTGGCTGCGCAGCACTGCCCTATTCGAACGAAAGTAGTCGAACAAGGGGTCGATTGCAAACCATAAGGGTTTATACTGGAACCAGCCCGACTACCGACATGACCTGAGATTCAGAAGCTTATGAAGACCATCAAAGGACCCGCAATTTTCCTCGCCCAGTTTGTTGGCGAACAAGCCCCTTTCAACTGCCTGGAAGACATCGCCAGCTGGGCAGCAGAGCTCGGTTTTAAAGGAATTCAGATTCCAAGCTGGGAATCCAGACTGTTCGATCTTCGAACGGCTGCTGAAAGCCCCGGCTACTGCGATGATCTCAAAGGCATGCTGGCGGAGCGTAATATTGAAATCACGGAATTGTCGACGCATCTGCAGGGTCAGCTGGTAGCCGTGCACCCAGCCTATGACCAGATGTTTGATGGTTTTGCCGCCCCGGAAGTGCAGGGAAATCCCGCAGCGAGACAGGCCTGGGCCGTCGACCAGCTGTTGCTGGCGGCAAAGGCATCGCAAAACCTGGGGCTGACCGCTCATGCGAGCTTTCCGGGAGCGCTGGCCTGGCCATATCTTTACCCCTGGCCGCAGCGACCAGCCGGCCTGGTGGAGGCCGCTTTTGACGAACTGGCCAAACGGTGGCTGCCCATTCTCAACGCGTTTGATGATGCAGGAGTGGATATCGGCTTCGAGATTCACCCCGGAGAAGACCTGCACGATGGTGTCACTTTTGAGATGTTTCTCGAACGCGTGAATAACCACCCGCGCTGCAACATCCTGTTCGACCCCAGCCATCTGATTCTGCAGCAGCTGGATTACCTTGGGTTCATGGATGCCTACAAAGACCGTATCAAGCTCGCACATATCAAGGATGCAGAATTCAATCCGACTGCGAAACAGGGTGTCTATGGCGGCTATCAATCCTGGATTGATCGTGCGGGCAGGTTCCGATCTCTGGGCGATGGACAGGTAGACTTTAACGGAATTTTCTCCAAACTGGCCGCAAACGACTTTGACGGCTGGGCGGTGCTCGAATGGGAGTGCTGTCTGAAACATCCTGAAGATGGCGCCCGGGAAGGCGCGATCTTCATCCGTGATCACATCATTCGCGTTACCGACAAAGCGTTTGATGACTTTGCTGACGCCGGCACTGATGACCAAACCAATCGAAATATCCTGGGACTCTCATGAAAATTAGGCTTGGCATGGTGGGCGGTGGAACCGGCGCATTCATCGGTGAGGTGCACCGCATTGCGGCCCGACTGGACAACAGATACGAGTTGGTCGCAGGCGCGTTCAGCAGCGATTCGGAAAGGGCAAGGCAGTCGGCGGCAGCATTGGGCATTGCGCCAGAACGGGCCTATGACGATTTCTCAGAAATGGCCGAGAAAGAAAGCGCGCGAGAAGACGGCATCGATGTTGTCGCCATAGTGACGCCCAACCATCTGCATCACGCTCCGGCAAAGTGCTTCCTCGAAGCCGGCATTCATGTGATTTGTGACAAACCGCTATCTGCCTCTTTAGCAGATGCCCTGGATCTGAAACGCCTGGTCGAAGAAACCGGATTGCTGTTTGCAGTGACCTATAATTATTCCGGCTATCCCATGGTGAGACAGGCCAGAGAGATGATACGGAACGGCGATCTGGGAACTCTCCGCGTCGTTCAGGTCGAGTATCCTCAGGAATGGCTGAGCACTGATCTGGAATCTACCGGGCAAAAACAGGCGGCTTGGAGAACAGATCCCGCCCGGGCTGGAGCGGGCGGCTCTCTGGGAGATATCGGGACACATGCATTCCACCTCACCGAGTTCATCACCGGACTGGAAGTCAACAGCCTGCTGGCTGATCTCAGCGCCTTCGTCCCCGGCAGGTTACTGGATGACAACGCGCAGATCATGCTGCGCTTCGCCAACGGGGCCAGAGGCTCTCTTTGGGCCAGCCAGGTCGCAGTGGGGCATGAAAATGGATTGCGTATCCGGGTTTATGGCGATCAGGCGAGCCTTGAATGGTTTCAGGAACAACCCAACCAGCTCAAATTTTGCCGGCTCGGCGAGCCCCTTCAGTATATAGCCCGTGGCGGCAATACTGCCGGTGATGCGGCGAATGCCGTCACCCGGATACCCGGCGGTCATCCTGAAGGGTTCCTAGAGGCCTTCGCCAACCTCTATCGTGATTTCGCTGACCAGGTAGAAGCTTTTCCTGCACGGAATGCCATGAATGACAGCGAACTTCTGGTTCCCACCGTATCCGAAGGCGTGAAAGGCGTGCTGTTTGTTGAAAAAGCCGTTGCGTCTTCGGAAAGCGGTGGCATCTGGCTGAGCATGGATTCCTGAGATCCGGCTGTCAAAGAAGGCTTTTGGGCAACTCAGAATTGCGATAGTCTGAGGTTCCAGAATCGGAGCGTTTCAATGACCCAATACAGGCATCAGAACAGTCGCCGTCGTTTTCTACAGCGAAGCATACTGCTGAGCGCAGGCTGCAGCCTCCCGCCTCTGCTCGCGGCTCAGACCCGGCAAGTTGAGCGCATCGGCCTGCAGCTATACACGCTTCGGGAGGAGCTTTCTCAGGACTTTGATGGCACCCTGGCCCGGGTGGCAGCACTCGGTTTTCAGGAGATGGAATTCGCCGGATACTACGACCGCAGCGCGGCAGAGATCAAAAAAGCTCTGGATGACAATGGCCTGAGCAGCCCTGCGGCCCATATTCAAATGACGGCAGTACGGTCCGATCTGCAGCGGGAAATTGATTTCGCTGCAGAGATCGGCCAGCGATATATCGTTGTGCCAAGTATCGCTGCCTCTGAGCGCAGCACCGATGCCTATAAGCGTCACGCCGAGACTCTGAATAGGGCGGGCGAGATGACACAAGCTGCGGGGATCAAGATGGCCTACCATAACCACAGCTTCGAATTTGAACGCGCAGGCAATCGGGCACATTACGATACCCTGTTGGAGGAGACTGCACCTGAGCTGGTCGACTTTGAGCTGGATTTATTCTGGATCGCTCATGCCGGTGTCGACCCGATGCCGTATCTGGACGGCCACCCGGGACGATTCAGCATGCTTCACGTCAAGGACCGGGATCAGTTCGGTCGCATGACCTCTGTTGGTAGCGGCACCATCAATTTTGCGGAGATCTTTTCGCAGGCTGACACAGCAGGCTTTAAGCACTTCTTTATCGAGCACGACAACCCTGGCGATGGATTTGCATCAATTGCCCGCAGCATTTACACCGTGCGCAATGTACAGTTTTAAACTGCCCGCACATCTGGAGACGAGACAATGAAAACTAGACGGGAATTCTTGCAGGGACTCATCATCTCTGTCGGTGGTGCTTCAGCACTCAGCGCCTGCGGTGATGCCGCGAACGTGGTCGCGACAACTGCCGGAGAGAGGGGACGGTTCTATACGCAAGATGAAATGGCCCTCATCAGTCGTATCAGCGATCTGGTCATTCCACGTACTGAAACCCCCGGCGCGCTCGATGCCAACGTGCCCGGCTATCTCGATGCCCTGATGTCTGACTGGGCCAGTGCTGAGACCCAAAATGGCCATCGAGCGGCTCTTCAGCTCATTTTGCAGCGCCTGGACAGTCTGAGCGGAGACTTCAAGACTGCCAGTGAGGCGGAGGCTGTCGCGGCTCTTTCTGAACTGGACAGTGACGCCTTTAACGGCGACAACAGCCTGGGAGGATACCGCTCTCTGAAAGGCTACATTACTCAGTCTTATTTCGCGACTGAGGCGGGCGCGACCGAAGAGTTGAAATGGGTTGCCATACCGGGCCGCTGGGATCCCAGCGTTGATATTGCGACTGGCGACTAGGGAGAATCGACATGGCAGAAGCAGAGTTTGATGCGATCGTAGTAGGTTCAGGAATGAGCGGCGGCATGTCCGCGAAAGAACTGTGTGAGCGGGGCCTGAAGGTGCTGGTGCTGGAGCGCGGACCGGAAATAGTCCCGGAGCGCGATTACACTGATCAGCTGGCCCCGTGGGAAAGCGATCATCTGGATAATGTGGCGCAAGATGAAATAAATCAACACTACTATAAACAGTACGGCGGCGTTGCCTATGCGATCAAGGAGTCGACGAAACATTTCTGGGTAAAAGATGACGAGCATCCCTATGAAGAAGCCGAAGGCACCAGCTATGACTGGTTGCGGGGCTATCACACCGCGGGTCGCTCCATCATGTGGAGCCGACAGACCTATCGTCTGGGACCGCAGGATTTCACGGCGAATCTTGAAGAAGGCGTTGGCGTGGACTGGCCGGTTCGCTATGAAGATATTGTCCCGTGGTATGAAAAGGTAGAAACCTTCGTTGGCGTTTCTGGCAGCGAAGAGGGTCTTGATCAGCTGCCTGACAGCGTCTTTCAGCCGGCCTTTGAACTGACAGACGCTGAGAAGTCATTCAAGCAGAAGGTGGAAACAACATTCAATGGCAGGAATGTGATACCGGCGCGGATTGCCCACCTGACCGACGCCACCGAAGAACAGCGCGCGCTGGGCCGTAGCAACTGTCAGGCCCGCAATCGTTGTCATCATGGCTGCAGCTTCAAGGCGTACTTTTCGTCCCTCAATGCGACCCTGCCGGCTGCCGAACGTACCGGCAATCTGACCATGGTGCATAATGCTATCGTCCAGGGCTTGGACTATGACCCAGCGAACAACCGGATCAGCGGCGTTCGGGTTGTAGACGCTGAAACCAATGAAGCACGCACCTACAGTTCCAGGGTGGTTTTCCTCAACGCATCGGCGATCGCTTCCGCAATGATCCTGCTGCAGTCAAAGTCGGAAAGTTTTCCTACGGGACTGGCAAACCGTTCTGATCAGGTCGGGCGCAATCTGATGGATCATGTCAGCAGTGCGGGGGTCGCCGGAATCATGACAGGGTTTGAGGATAAGACGGTTTTTGGCAGGCGACCCAGCGGCGGCATTTATATTCCGCGCTACGCCAACGTTACCGAAAACGACAAACCCTACAAGCGCGGCTTCGGCTTTCAGGGCGGTGCACGCCCGCTTGGCAATTCGGGCGGCCAGATTGCCGGTATCGGCAGAGATTTCAAGGAGGCCCATAAGCGACCGGGGCCGTGGCGCTTCAGTGTTTTAGCCTTTGGTGAACAGCTGCCAAATCCGGAGAACCGCGTGACGCTGCATGCCTCTCGCAGAGATCGATGGGGCAATCCTGTTCCTGTTTTCAATGTGTCCTATGGCGAAAATGAACGCATCATGCAGCAGGAAGCGGTCAAGGACGCGCAGGCCATGATGGAGGCAGCCGGGTGTATCAACATCACGACGAGCAATGCCAATCTGTCCAAGCCGGGCAACAGGATCCATGAAATGGGTACCGCACGCATGGGCCGGGATCCGGCAACTTCAGTGCTTAATGGCTGGGCTCAGGCTCACGATGTGCCAAATCTTTTCATTACTGACGGTGCATTTATGACCTCGTCCGCCTGCCAGAATCCCTCGCTGACCTACATGGCTTTCAGCGCCAGAGCAGCGAACTATGCCGCAGACCTGATATCCGAAGGCGTCATTTGACCTTTCAGCCGTTATCCAAAAAAGGCGCCAGTCGGCGCCTTTTTTGGATAAACGCTTATTGATCAAGCGGCAAAAGCTCAAGGGTTCTGATCTCAAGCGGGTGGCTCTCTGCCTGCACAGAGATATATCCACTGTCGACCGATACTGATGCACCCGCCTCAATAAGTCGCTGCGCATCCGGGTCACTCGGATCGAGCTGCACCTGCGAATACTCAAAAACAGTATGCCCATTGACAATGTGTCGGATGGATTCACTGCCTCTGACTTCCAACTCCATGACCACCCACTGATCACCGTGGTATGTCTCTGAGACCGAATTGGTGCAGTGCACCGTAATCAGTTCATCATTCATCACATAATGCGTGCCAGGCGAGCAGACATTGGCGGTAGGCCGGGTATCGCTGCCGTTACCCCCGAGCATCTGCGCTTCAATTGACGCTGGAAATTCCTGCTCAAGAGTCATGGACTCAGGAGACTGGCTGTGGAACATAATGCCATTATTCCGAAACGCCCAACCGGGCCCGTTGGTCACCTGCTCTCCGGTAAATCGATATTCGACCCGCAGCCGGTAGTGCGAAAAAGGCTGTTCGTAAAAGATATGTCCGAACTCGTTGCTGAAGTCACTCCAATTGTCGTAGGAAACTTTGAACAAGCCGTCTTCGACACGAAAAGTGTTCAGATGATTTACCCCCAGGGGATAGCCGGTAAATTTCGGAGTCCAACCCTCAAGATCTTCCCCGTTGAACAATTGGATCCAGTCATCCGGGCCCGCACTCTGAGCATACAATCCAACGTGGGCCAGAATGGCGCACACTGCAATCAAGAATTTCCTCATCCCCCTGAACCTCTTCTACACCGACTCTGGACAGTCATCAGCGTGATCAAACCAGGCCAAAGCCAGGACGATAGGATTTATCCAGATAGCCGTTTGCTTCCTCATCATTTGTAAACCGCATGTTCCGGGCGTCGTACTCGAGCACCTTGTGATCACCAGCCCTGATGGTGGCGATATTGCCAAGCAGCATGGTCTCGGTCAGCCTTCCGGAATACTCAAAACCGGAGGTTGTGCGTTTGCTCCGGTCTTTGATGGCGTCTATCCATTCCTGATAAATACCCGTCGACCGCGGCAGGGTTCGTTCCGGTGCCTGAACTGAGTTGTGAACTGAGGCGGGAATCAACTGCGGGTCACGGCCATAAACACCGTGCATCAGAGTGTTGCGCTCACCCACAATCAGCACGCCTCCATCGTTATCACCCATCTGCCGTCCGTTTTCCAGCCCCGGCGGCCGCTCAGGCATCAGGCCGCCGTCGTACCAGGTCATCTTGATCGCGGGACGAGTCTCATTGGCAGGAAATTCGAAGTGAATTTTAGAGGCAATAGGAAATGTTTCCATACCTCGACCAAAACGGGAAGAACTGGCTGAAATTCTGCTCGGGAGGCCCAGGTTCAAGGCCCAATACGGATGATCAATGATATGAGCACCCATATCCCCCACGACCCCGGTACCAAAATCCAGCCAGCCGCGCCAGTTAAACGGATGATAAGCACGCTCTACGTAAGGTCGATGTGATGCGGCTCCCAGCCAGAGATCCCAAGCCAGAGAGTCAGGGACAGGAGTTTCACCCTCAGGCCGACCGATACCCTGAGGCCAGACGGGCCGGTTGGTCCAGCAGTGTACTTCCCTGATCTCACCCAGTGCCCCGGAAGCTACCCACTCATTGATCAGGCGAGCCCCTTCACCCGCATGCCCCTGATTGCCCATTTGGGTAACGATGTTATTTGCCTCAGCGGCCCTGGCCAACACGCGACATTCATTCACGGTATGGCAGAGCGGCTTTTGCACATAAACATGTTTTCCCAAGCCCATCGCGTGCATCGCTATGGGCGCGTGCATGTGGTCAGGCGTGCTGATCAGGACCGCATCAATTTCAGGCTCACTGTCGAGCATCTCACGATAATCTCGATAGGTTTTTGTCTTATCACGAAACGGAGCTGCAAAATCCTGCTGCAACGTATCCGCGAGCCGACGGTCATCGATGTCGCAAATCGCATAGATATTTTCATGGGCCACACTCTGGATGTCCGAACTGCCCTTCCCGGCCGCGCCGACGGCTGCAATATTCAAGCGATCACTGGGGGCAATATAGTTCTCCCCTCCGAGCACAGCTCTTGGCACAATCATGAATGCCGTCGCCGCACCGGCGCTTTTGATAAAACCCCTTCGGGTTTCGGACTCAGGCAGCTCAGGCCGGGCAGATCGCTTTTTCATTTCTGGACACCCTCTGGATTGGCACAGGCAGGCAACCCGTGCTGAGATATTAGGACCACTGGATAACTGAATATTTGGTTAGAATATCGACTCACGGTGCAGGAGTCCATGTCAGGAAATTCCTGGCCGGCCGGTTGGCATGGCGGCCTGTCGTAGTTTTCTCATCAATGTCTCTCTATACTAGAGCTCATCGATAGATGAGTGCCCTATCTGTTTACAGTCAGGAGCACCCAAGCTCTGCCAGCAGCCAGTCAGAGCGAGTTACTGAACGGTCAGGCAACAGAAACAGTCCCGCCATACCCTCCACATCAGCCAACGTCGCCTGATAGTCACAGACGGTGGCGTTCTGCCCAAGCTGAGCCGGAAAAACAAATGCAGCCACCCCGGAAGAGTGCGCGACCACCTTGTAATAGGCAGCGGGAGTCTGATTCTGCTCAGCTGAGAAAGGACTTAAATTACTGATGAGGAATAACGGACCGGCGATCACATACAGCTCGCCATGCCGGGATGCCGCCCGATTGAGGCGTTGCTCCAGCTGTAACCAAACACCTCTTCGCAAATCCGCTGGCATAGGCACCATATTGCTCAGATTGTTCAAATCAGACCAGTAGGGTGTATTCGCAAAAGAGGTCATGGGCGCCAGTCGTGCGCGGGCATCCGGCACAGATTCCGTTACTCCTGAGCCTGCATAGGGATTGGAATTATTCGTTGAGATCTCCGCCAGGCTGAGTTCCGCATCATCAGTCAGCAGTAAATCCTGTAGCGGAGAAAACTGAACGAGGCGATCCGGACGCCAGGCTCTCGGAAGTAATGAAGCAACGCCAATCGCTTCAGCAGTCAACCGGTAAGCTGACCAATCAGCCAGACCGCTGTCTCCGTTTAATCCGGCTACATACAAATGATGTACAACAACCTTGGCTCGCTCTGCGGCCAGCTGAGATTCATAGCGCGGACACTCGCCAAAGCAGTGTGTCAGACTCATGGACTGACCGAGAACCTGACTATTCGCGAAAGCCAATATCCCCCCTAAAACCCACGCTGCCCATGCGGCCCATTGCCTGTTTTTCACCGCCATGATTATCCCCACCCTGCTCAAGGAAAGCCCGAAGGGCCCAGCCGAGTAGCGTAGCGTTCCACCTGACCAAAGTCTATCGGGTCGTGTCCGGTCGGCCGGGCAAACACGATTTCAGTTTGCCTGTGAGGAACAGACCGTAAATCAAGGCGGCCCGAGCCTCAGGCCTGGAAAGCATCCCCGATGAAATACACAATCGCACCAAGTGCCACCGCCCACAGACTGCAGGCCAAGACATCAAGCAGTGAATAAACCCGTCGACTGAAGCCGCTGACTCCGATCATCGCAGGCAGCAGGCTGCGAATGGCCGGCACAAATCGACCAATGAAAATAGTGAGTGGGCCGTATTTGGTGATCAATGCGTTGGCTCTGGCTATCGCTGTCTGGTGCCGCTCTGCGAACCTGGATCGGGTCAGACGGGGACCCAAAAAATAACCCACATAAAAGCCGACATGATCCCCAGCAGTAGCACCCACCATGGCCAGAGCACAGATGACCGGAAGCGATGCCAGTTCGGTGAAGAACAGGATCGAGGACACAACCACCAGGAAAGCGCCAGAGATAAACAGACCAATACCGACACAGGCTTCCGCAAAGGCCAGCAAAGGCACAAGCAGGACAGCGCCGCCCCTGTTCTCCTCAAGCAGGCTTAAAAAATAAGTCTCGATAGCCAGTCGCCTCTCAATGCGGTTCTAACAGCCACCCCTGATCCGTGGTATTGCGGGAAGGCCCATCAGGGGTCAGATTTTCCGGCCGCTGCTCCGAGCGCACCCTTGCCAACTAATGATTCCACCAGGGCATGCAGGAAAAAGGCCGAAGATCCAGTTCATGAGTCCACGCAGAACGGTGTTGCTGAGACAGGTGCCAGTAGGTTTCTGCCACTTCATCCGGTTTTAGCAGACCATCCTCGGCACCTTTGGTCTCGCGCATCTTTTGAAAAGCCTCTTCCCCCATCATTTTGCCGAGCGTGTCAGGCGCATCAACAGGACCATCGATGATAATGTGAGAGACGTGGATATTCTCAGGACCATACTGCGCATTCAGGGACTGACAGAGCATTCTTCGCCCGCCCATGGCTGCGGCGTGGGAATGCTGACCGGCATTACCCCGCACGGCAGCAGTTGAAGAAGTCACGAGCAGCGTTCCTTTTCCTCGCTGCTGCATTAAGGGACAAAGCACCTGCGCGAGACGGAAAAGACCCAGAACCCCCATTCGCCACCCCAACTCGAAGACCTTTTCAGGTGTCTCCTCGAGACGCCGATCACCGATCTGAGCGCCAAGGTTATAGATAAGTACTTCGATCGGACCTAACTCTTGCTCAACGAGCCGAACCTGGTTTTCAAGCGTCTCGGGTTCAACCGCATTCAGCAGATATCCGGTGGCCGACCCTCCCTCTGCCTGAATGTCTGCAGTCAGCTTATTCAGGCCTTCTTGTCCGGTCCGGCGGCACAGCGCCGCGTGGTAACCGCCCCGGGCGAATCGCTTGGCGACATGGCCGCCAATCCCGGCGCCGGCGCCGATAATAAGACAAACTGGTTTCGTCATTCATTCCTCACAGAGGGAGCTTCATCTCCCATCACACTAATCAACAATTCACGCTGAGCCTCAAAATTAGCGAAAAAACCCTGGCTTGCCTACAGTTGGCAATGTCTTTGCCACAGGCAGTCATAAAGGTTACGACGGGGTACAGCGTGATTCCGTACACTGGTACATGCAGCTCGCTGTGAGGCCGGCCCCGGCAGGGGCTCAGATGCGGCTTGTTATTTCGTGGAAAATCGTTACGCTAACGGTTCGAAAATTCTACGGCAAACTCACAGGGAAAGTTTTTCTATGGCAATTCCAGAATGCATGCAGGGCCGACTGTCAGTACCGGTTGTCGGCGCCCCGCTTTTTATCATATCCAACCCTGATCTGGTGATTGCACAGTGCAAGGCTGGGGTGGTGGGCTCATTTCCTGCCCTGAATGCGCGGCCTGCGGAAGAACTCGACAAGTGGCTCACTCGCATCAAGGCAGAACTGGCCGAGCATGATGCCGCCAATCCCGACAAACCCTCTGCACCGTTCGCCGTGAATCAGATTGTTCACGGCTCTAACGACCGATTGATGCATGATGTGGAAATGTGCGTTAAGCATGAAGTTCCTGTGGTCATTACTTCCCTCGGCGCCAGACCGGAAGTATTCGACGCCATACACTCTTACGGCGGCATCTGCCTGCACGACGTCATCAACAACCGATTCGCCAAAAAAGCGATTGAAAAAGGCGCCGACGGCCTGATCTGTGTTGCCGCAGGAGCCGGCGGACACGCCGGCACTTTGTCACCGATGGCGTTCATACAAGAGGTCAGAGAATGGTTCGATGGGCCGATACTGCTTTCCGGCGCCATCGGAACCGGTGATGGTGTACTGGCTGCACAGGCAATGGGCGCAGACCTTGCCTACCTGGGGTCCGCGTTTATCGCTACCGAGGAGGCCAATGCAGTAGAGGGATACAAGCAGGGAATCGTCGACAATGCGGCGGGCGACATTGTCTACACCAATCTTTTTACCGGTGTACATGGCAATTATCTGCGACCGTCCATCGAAGCGGCAGGGCTGGACCCTGATGATTTGCCACAGAGTGACCCTTCGAATATGAACTTTGGCTCCGGCGGCAGTTCCAAAAAGAAAGCCTGGAAAGACATTTGGGGCTCGGGTCAGGGCATCAACGCCATCAAAGAAGTGTTGCCTACCAGCGCTCTGGTTGGTCGCCTTAAATCGGAATACGCTGCAGCCAGAGAGCGCATCAGCCTGTAATAGGCTTCAGGCCAGCCATGAAAATCTGGGTGGATGCTGATGCCTGCCCGGGCGTCATCAAAGAAATTCTGTTCCGGGCCGCTGAGCGGACACAAACCCCTGTGACTCTGGTAGCCAACCAGGCTCTGCGCACACCTCCATCAAGACTGATAAGCACCGTTCAGGTGCCGGGTGGATTTGACGTCGCTGATAATGAAATTGTGCGCCGCACTGATCCCGGAGACCTCGTCATTACCAGCGATATTCCGCTGGCGGCTGAAGTCATTGATCGGCAAGCACTCGCACTGAGTCCGCGCGGAGAGCTGTTCTCCAAAAACAACATCGGCGCTCGCTTAAACATGCGCGACTTTCTGGAAACCATGCGCGGCAGCGGAGAACATACGGGAGGTCCTGCGCCTTTCAGCAATGCCGACAAAAAGCAGTTTGCAGATCAGCTGGATCGCCTGCTCGCCAGCCGTACCGGCTAGCGCTTACTCTCCCGCCCTGCTGTCTGGGTGGACGATATAGACTTGCGCCATTTTGACATCCAGCGAGGTCGAAATGGCGGTATTCTCACCGGTTTCCGGATCCGGATAGGCCTCAGCAAGACGTCTGAGCGCCTTGTACAGAGAAATGCCGGAAATCTGGCCATTGCTGAGATGGTGGGTCGAATCGTTGCGGATCAGTTGGTAATACCAGGTGTCAACGTCAGCATAGCCGGCAAGCACGCCTGTTGCCTGCTCTGAACTGAGATCGAGCCGGAAGCGCGCATCTTTGAAGACATGAACCGACGGCACACTGAGGTTTTGCCAGGGCATGACCATTTCCGCGATCGGCTCGGTAATGAGAACGCCATCGACAATCTGACCGGCAAACTGTCGAATCAGACTTTCTCCCCACCGATAGTCAATGCGCTGCGTGCCACCTGCCATGACCTTCTGGCCGGTAGCATCCGTCAGCAGGCGGTCCATCCCTCGGTACAGATTGATAATCACAGAATCATCATTTTCCAGACTGTCGACCTCGGTGAGTTCAATCATCATGCGATTGTAAACTTCATCAAGTATTGCCTTGTTCTGGAATATATATTCCACCCCGTCTGGCCCGCGAAACCCGATGATGCAACCCACTGCCCGGTATACCTCGTTATCTATACCAGGAGTGCCATCCGGGTGCGTGAAGTCGTTGACGCTCACTTCTCCATCGAGATTCAGACCCCAGGATAATTCTCCTTCCACTTCGAAAAATTCGAAACCATCAGGTTCCGTATTCGGATGCCAGGTCTGTATTTCCTGTGCAAGCTGCGTGTCTTCGACGCTCAGAGATTCGTGGTCAGGAAAGAGCTTCTCAAATTGCTCTCGCGGGCCGTCATTGAATCCCTTGGGACACTCGGCCTGCGCATCTTCGGTCTGATACACCGACCAGAATAAATCTGTCATCACATAGCTGATAGTTCGGTTTCTGATTCTCGACTCCTCGGCCTGAACAGCGGAGGTTATCGACAAGCCGCTCAGCACCAGGACACAGGCCAGCCATCTGCGCGTTTGATAGGCTCCCATCACAAAGTCCCCCGAAAAAAATCGTCCCGCAGCATGATCGCCTTGAGGCCATTTCGCTGGCCCCGCCATTCTCCGGTGCCACCACCATGGACGTCGCCGGGCGATGAATCACCGGCGAAGGTGTACACCGGTCGATCACGGTAGGCCCAGACGCGAAGGGCTCCTTCCTGCTGCGGCGCAGCGAAACGACCTGTACGGGGGTCAATCCATACAATAGACCAGGTGCGATTGGTCGCTTGCTCATGGTCACCGGCCAGAACATATGGCCAGTATTCAAGGCAGCGCTCGGGATCTCCCGCACCGCACATGGCCAGCCGATAAACTTGCGTTTCGGTGGGATGGTCGCAGCCTAACTGATCCTGAGAATCTTCGCCGCAATGGTAGATATAAATGGTTTTACCTTCCGAATCAGCCAGCACGTCGCCGACCATGGTGTGCTGTGGCCTGAAACTGTCAGGGTAGGAATCCGCGACCTGAGTAAACACGTTTTCCCAGCCGGGCTCGTCACTGCCCTGCTGCGACCAGGTGCCGGAATCCAGAATATAGGTGTAGAGCGGCTTGCCTCTGAAAACCCACTGGCGCTCGCCGGGAGAACGCTCCAGCAACGACCATTCACCCTGCGCTCTGGCCAGAGATGGCGCCAATACCGGCTTCCATTTTGCCAGACAGTCTGCACGACAGCTGCTGCTGTCAGCGGTATCCCCCTCATAGCTGTAAACCGATTCACTGCGGTCTGTTGCCAGCATTCGACCGTTGAAGGAGCTTCGGATTGAGAAACCCGGGGGGTGAAGCGAAGGCGGGCCGACCGGTACCCGTTTAGCCGGCGCATCACCGCCGAAACGCCGGCGTGTGCCGCCTAGCACATCACCGGGCTCTTGGTCTTTGACTGAAGTGTACAGCGGCTGTTCCTGATAGGCCCACTGCCGCGCACCATCGCGGCGCTCAACAACAGTCCAGTCTCCGACTTCTTGAGCAACCTCATCCGCGGTGACAGGTTTCCACAGGTCTGTGCAACTCTTGCGCTCATCCAGTTCCGGTAAGCGGATCCCCGGGGGATAGGGACTCATCAAGCCTGCCGTAACCGTCAAGACATCCTCGTAGCAGGCGGGCGAGCCGGGCGACTCACCGCTGTACCCATTACGCAACTTGTGCTGAGGCCATTTGTATAGGGTCATACCGGATGCGTCAGCGAATACCGGTCCTTCCTGACTGGCCTCCACCCTGAAACCCACAGGCATGGGAACGTCGCGGTAAGCTTCGGTGTAGGATCCTTGATCAGCGCCCACAGCAGCTGCGCAACAGGCGATAAAGCTGATCGTAGAGAGGCTCAGAGCGACTTTTTTAAGGCTGCTCACAATTCAAAATCCGAAATTTATCAGGTAATCAGAATGTCACTTATTTCACTTGAAGTGGTGTTGCTCTTGTCTCCCCAGGTATCGATCTCGAGTCCCATCAGCCGCTGAGCGGTGAACCCAAGCCGGCAACCGGGTGAGCCGCCACCATCGATGTGCAGACCGGTCTTGACGCGGCCGCCGGCAGTACCTGCGGAAAACATGGGGATACCATCTATCGCGTGCAGCTTGGCAAAGGACTGATCCGTCGTAGCATAAATGAACGAGTTGTCCAGCAGAGTACCATCCCCCTCCCTGAAGTTGGCGAGCGCCTGCACGTAATAAGCCCATTCCTCCATGGCGCGACGCGTATACCACGAGGTATAGGGCTGATAGCCCAACTCCGGGTCCACCGCTTCCTCATGAGTCGCCGTGTGATGCGGCTTGTCATATCCCGGCTGCGTCGTTGCTGAGAACGCAGAAGCATAGAACATATTGAACACACGGGTCTGGTCGCAGGCCACCGCCATCAGCATCAGGTCCGTCATCATGCGATGTCTCGTTGCCACAAGATCCGCATCCAGCCCCGTTGGCAGATCCATCGGCTCTTCCAAAACCACACAGGCTTCGCGGGGATCGGGTTTGGTGAGCTGCAGATCAAACCGCCGCTCAAGATCCCGCAATCCCGTAAAATACTGATCCAGACGAGCCCGATCCTCCGAGCCAAGGGATTTCTCCAGCTTACGGGCTTCCTCCTGAACAGCGCTGAGGGCGCTCTGGCGCACCAGCACTTTGGGGTCGGGAGAAAACGTGGAGGCATTGGGATCCTGAAAACCCTCCCCGAAAAGACGCTGGTAGAATCTCAGCGGTGACCACTCCGGTGTGTTGACCGAATTCCCGCCTTCATAGCTGAAGCTGTCCCGCGCATCGCCGGTAGCGGTTGCGCTCAGGCTTCTGAACCGGGTGGCGTTGCCAATCTGTCGCGCGATCGACACATCAATGGTCTCGCCGGGCAGATTCGCCCGCGCCGTTGGCGCAATGCCAGAACGCAGTACCACCCAGCCAGAGTGATGACACAAATTGGGGGCATCATCTTTGAAGACATGAAAATTGGTGTACAGATTCAGATGTTCCTGGACTGGCGCCAGCGCAGCGATTTCTTCAGGCAAATCGAAATTTGCACCGGTCTTCTTCGGAACAAAAATCGACTCGCTCATACCAAGCCCCCAGGACCAGGTACCAAAACGCAGGGGAATCGGCATGCCGTCTGCATAGGCCGTCCCGTTGTCATTCAAAAAGACATTCAAAAGTGGCAGCCCGACGGAGACTGCCCCACCCTTCAGGGTACCCCTCAGGAACCGACGCCTGCTCAGAGTCTGCTCAAGCCTTTTCATCACTCGTTCTCCATGCTTGCCAGAGCCATGGCAGATTCGGCTCTCTCGGCAGGCGCTTTCATTCGTAGAGAATCCAGCATTCTACCCTCAGATTCTCCAGACCTCACGCGCAAAAATGCGTCAGACAGCGCTATATCGCGCAATAATGCGGGTAATCGGTACTCATTTTCCGCAAAACGCGCTTCAAACCCCGCGAGCGTATCTCTGTCCTCTCTCAGAGAAACAGGCCCACCCGTTCCGTAAGCATACAGCCGATTGATCAGACAGGCGGACAATTTGGGATGATTACGGGTCGCCTGTGCCAGACCGGCAATGTCCTCATAGAAAATGCCGTCCAGCTCGCCGGCTATGTCTAATGGCGCGCCATTCTCGGTTGCACGGAAGCGGCCAGCACCGTCAAAATTTTCCAGTGAGAGACCCATCGGGTCGGTGATCAGGTGACAGCCGGCACAGGACGGATTGGTGTTATGAACCGCCAAGCGTTCTTTCGCTGTCGCAGCGTCCTCAGCTTCTTCTAACGAAGAGAAGTCAACGTCCGGCGGAGGGTCAGGCACTCGCTGACACAGAAAGGTTTCACGCAGCGCTTTGCCCCTGAGAGTCGGCGAGCTCCGGACCGAATGAGAATTCGCGGCCAGGAAACTGACATGAGTCAGTAAGCCTAGCCGAGCCCCCCCTTCTTCGAACTCGAAAGGCACCCAGCCCTCACCGGCCGGAGTGTCATAAACCGCAGCAAGCTGCATGGACATAAAGGTTTTCCGTGTGGTGAATAGGTCTCGGTAGTCCGCCTGTCGCGTTAGTAGATGGTCAACGATCGTGCGCAGGGTTTGCTCACGGGCATGCTCAAGAGTGGTGCCCGTGACCATGGGATACACAAGCGGGTCCTTAGCGAGACTGTTGAATTCGTCAAAGGCCATCAGATCATCAAAGAACGCCCTGACGCCTGATTCAAGACGCGCGCTGCCGAGCATTCGATCCACTGCCCCAGCCAGACCTTGCGGAGTATGGAGAAGACCTGCTTCCGCTTCCTCTAGCAGAACGTCATCAGGCGGGGCATTCCACAGTAAAAAGCTCAATCTTGAAGCCAGTGAATAGGCGTCAAGGCGCTGCTGACCCGGAGCATCAGGATCAGCCTCAGCACGGTCAGCAATGAAAATAAAATCCGGGCTGATCAGCATGGCTTCGAGAGCCAGTGACAGTCCGTCATAAAAGTCACCGGTTTGCTGCGCAGCGTAATCCGCAATCTGCACCAGATCCGAGAGCCGATTGTCACTCAACGGGCGACGGAACAGCAGTCGGCCGGTCTCTTCCAGAAACAGTGCCGCGCAGCTGGAATCAGCCGCTTCCGTTGCTTCCGGCGTACAGGGGATCAGAAAATCGCGATGCTCTTGATCGACCACCTGAGCCGCAATTGACGCGGCTGTCTGCTGGATCTGCGAGACCTGATCCGAGGTAACTCCGACGAATGCAGCGCCCGAAGCCAGCAGCCCGTCCGTCCGCGCCATCGGCGGAATCGGCGGCAGGATACTGTCAGCAATGTCCTCACCGAAAACCTGGGCGATTGAGGCGGTGTATTGATCAGCCGTCAGCAAACGGGTACGCAGCGGAGAGCCGGCATGATACTGCTCTGCGGGTTCAGCATTCTGTGGTTCACTGCATCCGGAGAGAACGCCGAGCGCCAGAATAAAAATGACGACTTGCCGGCGGACTGATCCCGCGGAGAATCGACAGTCATACCGAATACTGTACATAGGCTTTCACCTGCGCTGTGTCTGTCCGAGCGGACTTTTATGCCTCTGAGGAGGGCCAGACTTCTAAAACTACCCTTCTCACGAGGCTGGTCAAGACTTATTTTTCAGCATTATACGCCGAAGCTGGCTAACGCTGCCTGGCTACCTGATCTGCCGTGACCATGCCAGACGCATTACCCCAGGAGTGGCGGATAAAAGTCGCCGCGGCGGCCACTTCTTCGTCGTCAAGCAGATACTGGAAGTCCTCCATGGGCTCACGCCACTTTGGCTGCAATGGCGGGCTCGGCAGATGCGGCCCATACAGAATCGCATTGATCATCGAAGCAGGATTTTCATCCTGCACAACCAGACTGCCGCGATCCAGACGAGGAGCCATATCAGGATCTCCTTCACCGGTAGGAAGGTGGCAGGTGCCACAGTGAAGATTATAGATTGTTCTGCCCCTGCCCATGACCGCAGGGCCCGGCGTAGTTGCCTCGCGCTCAGGCACAGCCGGAAGGTTCTTTAAGTAAGTCACCATAGCCCCGATATCTTGCGCTTCGAGATAGCGCGTGCTGTTGATAATGACTTCATTCATTGGCCCGAACGATTCGAGCATGTCATTTCGTGCAGTTTTTAAGTAATCTGCCAGATCCTGCTCTGACCACAGTGCGAGGCCACGTTCCGTTGCGGTAAGATTGGGAGCTGACCAAGGTCGATAGTGTTCTCGGGCGACCAGATCAAGAAATTCTCCACCACCCATATGCGCAGCGGCCCGCTCTGCGCCCAGACTGTTGCGCGGCGAGTGACAAGCGCTGCAGTGAGCAAGCGCCTCGACCAGATAAGCGCCCCTGTTCCACTGCTCCGATTGGTCTTCGCGGACTTCATAAACCCCTGGCTGAAAATACAGCAGCTTCCAGAATGCCATCAGCGGCCGGTAGTTAAAGGGAAAAACCAGATCATTTTGCGGCGGGGTGATACGCACCGGTTTGATCGATTTCAAATAAGCGAACATGGCCAGTATGTCATCGTCGCTGGCTTTGGTGTAAGCAGTGTAAGGAAAGGCCGGATACAGATGATCACCGTCAGGGCGCACGCCGTGGCGCAGTGAGTTCAGGAAATCGACCTCGCTCCAGTTGCCAATTCCGGTTAGCGGGTCTGGCGTGATGTTCGTGGAATAGATCGTGCCGAAAGGCGTTCTGAACGGCAATCCGCCGCTCATGAAGGCACCGTCCTGAGTGGTATGACAACTGGCGCAGTTTCCAGCCGTGACCAGATACTCGCCGCGCGCGACCAGCTCGCCCGGCGAAAGATCCTCAGAGTGCACTATTGCCCCGGTCTCGATTACCGGCGCGCGCCACAGGATGACGCTGGCACTGACCAGAAGCACAAGGAGTAAAGCGAGGGCAATGTTTCGAATATTGAGAATCAAGTCTGGAACTCACCGCCCAGCGCTTGCCAAGAGGGCAACTCGCGGACGTGCTGCGACGTTAAGATGGCGCCTGCTCACTGCGATACTGCTTTCAGCGGGCGACTGCTTTAAACTTATCAAGTCTGGAAAATACCTTATTAACCGACTCATTGAAACCACTTGTAATCAGAGAAAGGCGCTGTTTCAGGGGCAGGCGGTCGCGGTACTTTTGAGGTAGGATAAAGCTCGATATTCGCGGGCAGACGACAATCTGCATAGATGAAAATTCGAAGAGGGATACCGGTGAAAAATGCTTCTGTCTACCGTCAATTACTGAACACGCTGATCGCAGCCACTGCGCTGATTAATGCACAGGCATTCGGTCAAGACACAGAGCTCGCCTCATGGTTGAGCACGGAGCGTCCAATCGCTGCCGGCCAATCTTACTGGCTCGAAGAACTTACTTCCATGGAGATCCGGGACGCCATCGCATCAGGCACAAGCACCGTGATCATCGCAACCGGTGGCATTGAGGAAAACGGACCTTATCTGTCAACCGGAAAACACAACCTGATTCTGCAGGCGGCCTGTCCCGCGATCGCCGAAGCACTCGGCAACGCCCTGTGCGCCCCGATAGTGAAATTTGTCCCTGAAGGCAATATTGACCCGCCATCTGGTGCCATGAAATATCCCGGCTCAATAAGCTTAAGCGCCGGAACCTATGAGGCGCTGCTTACCGACATTGCCAACAGTCTCCGACAGGCAGGCTTCTCGGATATCGTCATGATCGGAGACAGCGGCGGCAATCAGCGGGGGATGGCCAATGTAGCCGACAAGCTTGGCCAGAGCTGGCAGGGCGAGGCAACCAGGATACATTTCATCAGAGAGTTTTATGATCCGGGGTGGGTAGAAACCGAACAGTACACCGAGCGAGAACTCGGCGTCGCACAATCCGCCGATGATGGCTATCACGATGATATCTGGGTGACAGCAATGATGATGGTGACAGATCCCGAACAGGTCCGCTATCAACAGCGGATTGAGGCCGGACTCGCTACCATTAACGGCGTTGCCATTACCCCACTGGCTGACACCATTCAGCTCGGCCAGGAAATGATTCAGTTCAGAGCACGATACACTGCCGAGGCGATTCGTCGAGCGCTGTCCACTGTCAACTAATTTTCCTACAAAGGTTGAGTATCCATGCAATCAAAGAGTGTCTTGATCTCCATCCTGGCCATGATGTTGAGCCCGGCCCTTCATGGCGCCGATGAAACCGTCTCAGACGGAGCCAGTCCAATCCCGGAGCCCACCAGATTCATCAGCGAGCACAGCGCGCGATTCAACGGGCAACGGATCGACTACACCGCGACAGCTGGAGAAACCTATATCAGGGACCTGGACGGAGAACCCAAAGCAACTCTTTTTACTTTTGCCTACACGAAAACCAATCTGGCTGAGAATGAAACCCGTCCGGTTACCTTTATCTGGAACGGCGGGCCCGGCTCAGCGTCAACCTGGCTGCACATGGGAAGTTATGGGCCGAAGCGAATCGTTGTGCCATCGGATGCGCTGCATGCCGGGTTGCCGCCCTACCCGATCGAAGAGGCTCCGGAAACGATTCTCGATGTCACAGATCTCGTCTTTATTGACCCGGTGGGCACCGGGTTTTCCCGTGCTCTTGGCGACTATGAGGGCAAGGATTTCTGGGGCCTGGATGAAGACGCGCAATCCATGGCAGATTTTATTACCACCTGGATTACTGAACACGGGCGCTGGAATTCTCCGAAGTTTTTACTCGGGGAAAGCTTCGGTACGACCCGGGCAGCAGCGGTAGCACGCATTCTGGAGGAGGATCTTTCAGTCAGCCTGAATGGTATCGTTTTCATTTCGCAGGCTTTGGACTATCAGGGCTCTACACCCTATGTCCGAGACAATCTGATTTCTTTCATCACTTACGTACCTACTATGGCCGCCACTGCTCTGTATCACGGACGGGTAGAACCGGCACCAGAAAGCCAGACAGTGTTTTTACAGCAGGCCCGTGAATTCGCCGTCAATGAATACCTGCCCGCGCTGTTCAAGGGAAACACGATTGAGCAGGAGGAGTATCTGGCAGTCCGTGACCGACTGTCTTATTTCACCGGTTTGAGCACAAATTATATCGATCAGGCGAACCTCAGGGTGCAGGGCAATCGTTTCACCAAAGAGCTGCTTCGCGACGAAGGCATCACAGTCGGTCGACTTGATTCCCGTTATACTGAGGATGAGATTGATGATCTGGCGGCGCAGGCTTCACGGGACGCCGCCAGCGACGCAATTTCGGGTGCATACAAGGCGTCTCTCATGAGTTACATGCGCACCGACCTTGGCGTGAACTGGAGCCGACAGTATCTGTCACCGGCCGATCCGGATCTGAACAGAAACTGGCGCTGGCGAAGAGTGCCAGATGGCTCATCTTGGGAACCTGCCTACGTCAACACTGCCCACGATCTCTCTACCGCGCTGCGAATCAATCCGGCTCTCAAAGTAATGGTTGCCTCAGGCTACTATGACATGGTGACGCCGTTTTTTGATGCAGAGTACACGCTGAATCGTCATGGCATTCTGGCGAACCAGATGCAATACACCTACTATCAGGGCGGGCATATGATGTACGTCAATGAACCCTCCAGATTGGAACTGCTTGCCGATACACGGCGTTTCATTGAAACCCAGACGGGGAATTAAAAGCGCTGGGCTAGCATATCGGGTTGGTCAGGCGCCGGGCACAGCGAGACTTCAGCCGCGCAGACTACTCGGCGATATAGGCAGAGGTAACAGCGCGCACAGTCTGCCGAATACCACGCGCGGCCGCTTTGGCAGAAATCGTGGCCTTAGCAATTCCATCGATCTCTTTGCCGACACGAAATCGGTTATAGGCATCGAGACCGATAAACTGCTCTTCAAAACCCCAGGAAAAGAAATCACCGATGGTGTAGCGATGGGATTCTTTGTAGTAAATGACCCGGAGCCCGACAATTTTGCCTTCCAGGTCCATGCCTATCAACGTATCAATAGGTCCGCTGTAACCGTTGGGTTCAGGCGGCACGTCGGGGGTTACGAAAGCGTAGCCAATGAGCGTTTGCTCACCACTGTCAGGATCTGTTCGGTAGGCTTTGTAGACCGGCGGCTCTCCGCTTTTTTCTGAAAAGCTGTCGGCCCCGGGCACAACGGCCTTCAGAAGACGGTCGGTAGTGTGATCGGCGTTGGCCGCAAGAACCGGCGTGACGAACGGCAGCTCAAGCTGCGGAAGCATCTCGTCTGAGACCTTAACGGTCAGCAGTGTGAACAAAAGCAGCGCTGGAGTTGTGACACGACGCATGACAAATGGTTCTCTGATGAGGCAACAGGGCCAGCCTGGCGGCTTGGCCTTTGCACTCTTTTTATTCTCGTTTGATTTTCGTTTGATTTTCTGAAGAATCGGTTAGCGCCATCGATTGGCAACCCATACCGCAAACCGGCTGCTCTGGAAAACTGACGCCCCGAAAAACAGGCAAAAAAAACCCAGCCGACCAGAGATGGCTGGGTTTTCCTTGCTCCGCTCATTCAGCTCTCGCCGCCGGTATCCATGAATTCGACATGCACCTCCAGCTCGATCTCATCACCAACCCCGAAAGAGGTAAAGCGGTCGACGCCGAAATCCGAGCGATTGAAGCGAGCGGCACCAGAAAAGCCCACGGTGTAGCTACGGGTCAGAAAATTTCTTCCGCCGCCGTTAAAGTTTACTTCAAGATTCACCGGCGCGGTGACACCATGAAAGGTCAGGTCGCCGGCAAAGATGAAGGTGTCTTCATCAACCGCTTCGACAAAAGAAGTGGTGCGATAAACAGCCTGTGGATACTGCGCCACATCGAGCCAGTTGTCACCGCGCAGCTCTTCTTCAAACTCTGCCAGGTTAACATTGATAGACGCCATCTCGATGACGACCTCCAGACTGGCATTCTCAATATCTTCAGGATCAAAATCCAGAGAGGCATCGAACTCTGTGAATCGTCCGAGAAAAGTAGAGAACCCGAGATGGTTCAGCTTGAACATCAGTGCTGCATGGTCTGAATCAAGCACATATTGTCCACCTCTGACCTCAGTGATCTCAGTCGTCTGATCGGGCGTGACGAGGCGACTACAGGCGCCAAGAGAAAACATAAGAACCAATGGCAGAATGACCCTGCCGAATCTGGATTGAAAGAGCTTTTGCATCGGTATTCCTTATTCCTTGTCGGATAACGCTTACTGCATCAGAGCATAGACGTCGACTTTAACTTTAACCTCGTTCGGCACCTCTGCGGTGTTAGCCCAATAGCCCTGGCCGACACCATACTCCAATCGCAGAATTTCGACCTCACTGGTCATGTGGAAACACACCTGCCCGTCACAAGTCTCAATGTTCAGCTCAAAAGGAAAAGTCATTGGTTTGGTCTGGTCGCGGATGGTCAGAGTGCCGTCTGATTCGAACGTGTTGACACCCGTCAGGCGGCAGCTTTCGGCAGAAAACGTCGCAGTAGGCCAGGTGTCTACGTCAAACAGCTCATAGTCAAGCAGATAGTCGAGCACCTCCGGCGAGTCCACATCAATGTCTTCGATGTTGATCGTGACATCGAACTTGCAGCTGGTGGGCCGCATGGGATCGATGTCGAAATTCGCCTGCACGTTGGTGAAGCGACCTTCGTAAGGGTCTGTCCCGTAGGAATATTCGAAAGTGACCTGAGAGCCCGGCTCCAGAACCCATTCTGCCGATTGCGACGCCGCACTGAGGCCAAGCAGTGCAACACCAAAAGAAACTCTATGCATGAAAGTTCGCATGATTAGTAGTGCTCCTTAGAAAAATTAGGGCAAGGCGTAGGCCACCAGCTGCGCTGCCTGGCCACCACCACTGACAAACATCGCCAAGTACTGCTTGCCATCGTGTTCGTAGGTAAATGGTAGGCCTGATTGATTGTTCGGTAAATCAATCTCGGCGAGTATCTCTCCGGTCGCTTTATCAACTGCGCGGAAAATCGGGCTGGCGCCGGGGCCACCGGTACCTTCACCGACGAAAAGCAGCGACTTGGTGACCAGCACGCCGGAGCGTGTCGGGATGCCGGTGCGTTCAATCTCGACGCCTTCCAGCAACCGGTGGTTCTTGATTCGATCAGGCGTATCGGCGTTGGCAATCATCCACTGATGTTCACCGGTGTTCATGTCAATGGCGGTGATGCGGCCGTAGGGGGGTTTGACGATCTCCAGGCCTTGCACGCGCGGAACGCGAACACCGAATGCGGCACTGAGATCGAGGTCAGAATCCTCGTCTTTGCCCAGGGACATCACCGCCAGCGCGGTGCGCGAGGGCACATAGATCATACCGGTTTCGGGGTCGATCGCGGCGCCTTCCCAGTTAGCTCCGCCAGTGGCAGAAGGCAGACTCAAAGTCCCTCGCGTTCCGTCTTCTGCGTCAGCCAGCGACGGGGGCGAGTAGACGCTAGGCGCCAGTCGGAATCCTTCTGTGGCTTCCAACGCCAGCGCGCGAATTTCAGGTGTCCAGTCAATCAGATCCTCTTCCGTGAAACCCTGACGATCGAAAGGAGGCGGGTTGGTCGGAAACGGCTGAGTCGGTGAGTACCATTCTCCCGGCACGTCTCCGGCGGGAACCGGACGCTCTTCAATGGGCCAGATCGGCTCGCCTGTCGCCCGGTCAAAGGTGTAAATCCAGGACTGCTTGGTCACGGACATCAGCACTTTTTCGCCGTTGGGCAAATCTGAAATCACCGGAGCAGACGGAATGTCCCAATCCCAGATATCGTGATGAGTCAGCTGATAGTGCCATTGCCTCTCGCCGGTCTTGATATCCAGCGCCACAATGGAATCGGAGAACAGGTTATCTCCCGGACGATCTCCTCCATAGCGGTCTCCGGTCGCAGATTCGATGGGCAGATAGACATGACCCAGTTCAGGATCACCTGAGATCGGCGCCCACACGCCGGTGTTTCCGGTAAATTCAATCCCACCGTCAAGCCAGGATTCATATCCGTAATCCCCCCGCTCGGGAATGGTACGGAATGTCCAGAGCAGTTCACCGGTGCGCGCATCGAAGCCTCGTATGTCTCCTTTTACGTTCGCTTTTGACCGTGGGCGCATCCCTACTCGATGGGCGGCGCCGACAACGATGACATCATTCATGACAAAAGGCGCAGCGGACAGTCCGATGTCGGGGTATGGAAACCTCGGATCATCGGCATTGCGCAGCCCGACGAATAGATCAACGATACCGTCCTGGCCAAAGTCAGGATCCGGCACACCCGTTTCCGCATCAAGCGATACCAGGTGATAACCCGGAGTCACATCGATGACTCGCTTCTTGTCACCGTCAGTCCAGTAAGCGACGCCGCGACCAGCGCCCTTACGCGGCGCTTCGTCAAAGCGTTCTCCCTCTTGCGGACGCCACAGCCAGAGGACCTGGCCGGTTGTTGCGTCAAGAGCCACAACGTTACGGGTACTGCCGATATTCGCGTAAAGCACGCCATTGATTTCGATCGGGGTAGAGGGATTGTTGAAATCCGTCGAAGGCCCAAAATTCTGGGTAGAAAACTGCCAGGCAATCTCAAGGTCACCGACGTTTTCTGCGTTGATCTGGTCCAGCGGAGAATAACGCTGGGCGAAATGATCACCGTGATATTCTGGCCAGTCACCCTCGTACACCGACGTGCCTGACTGACCTGATGCTGCTGTCGCCAGGGCCAGTGAACCGGCGCCGACAAGAAATGAAGAAATCAATCCTCTGGGTGTGCTCATTTTGGGTTCTCTCGTAGTAGGTCTTCGTATTGTGTCAACGCACCGGCTGAACAGTGGCTTAATGCTCAGTACAGTAAAGTCAGTAGCCGGTTTGGCGATCTTAATTTGATTCCCGCTGACGCACTTTGATCCCACGTTTCCCGCGGGCTTTGATCTGAGTGGCATGCAGACTGGGGTCAAGGGAGGATAAGCAATCTCCTGACGACAAGCAAGTCCAAACCCCTGCAGATTCGGTAAAACTCACTTACATATCAATTGCTTGCAGTCAGCCGATTCCGCGATATTTGTAATTGTTTGTAACGGCTCGAGGCCAATGCTTTTGTTCCGGTCGGACAAGAAGGCCAGATGGCTCCGCCGCAGACTCTTCACCTGCCAGCGCAAGGCCAATGCGTAAGCTGAATTTTGCGCCGGAGCCGGACAGTTACCTCTTGGCGCGTGCACCGATCCGGATGGCATGGACGCTGACGGTCCACAGGCTGAGCGCAAAGAAAAATGATCTGTTCGCCGCTACAGTGCGCGCCCCTCCAGAGTCTGAAGCTTTAATGCCTGCAGAAACGCCTGCATCTCCCGTACCCGACCCTGGGCTATTCGCCGCGCCGACTCAGTTTGCAGAGTGGGCGGTAACTGCTGGCTGAAATTTTCGAGCGTCGCAACGGCAGTGGGTAAATCTGCAGCCCAGTTTTCTCTGGTCGTCAGTGAGATTATTCTCGTCACCCCCAACGCACCGAGAAAGTTCAGAGTGTCCGCGTCATGCAGTACCCTGGCCGTCGCGTCTTCTGGCACCGCCGCGTAATACATGTGCGCCAGAATCGCAGTCTGCACCGAACCGATTTTCTCCATCGGGAAACCCGTTGGCTCCAGAATCGAGGCGACTGTCTCTGCAGCGACCTGAGAATGCTCCGCACCAGCCACAGCGAAAGGCTCAAAGGCACCCAGGTCGTGCAGAAACGCCGCGGCGAACAGCACGTCCCGATCGATGAGCAACCCTTCGGACTCAGCCAACAGCAGGGCCAATTGATAATCCCTCTCGCTGTGCTGGAAGCCCCAGGCCGAATGCTCGAGTTTACTGGTTGCGAACTCATACACGACCATTTTCCAGGGCGCATCCAGCGGAATGCCAGAAGGCGTCTGCTGAGCGGCAGCGAGACTGCTCACCCAGAGAAACACCACGCCTGATAGCGCGGTCATCCACCTGCACATAGCACACCCTCCTTCGGGTGAATCAAAAATCGCCAGACTAATCCCGAATCTGACCCGGGCCGCGCAAACCATCGAACCGACTGCCTTTCAGTCGCGCCCCGGACACTGAGCCGGATGCGCGGACAGGAGACAGAGCATACGGCTACAGATCTCTGGCTTGAAGAACCATTGCTTCAACATCATCAAGCAGCTGTTTAGCATCAAACACAATGCCATCTTTAATGGTGTAACTGACCCCACCAATCCTCTTCAACTCACCGGACTCCCGATCCAGATACATGTGCCCCGTTCCGTAGAGCACTTTGAAGTTACGCACCGGATTTTCGCTGACCAGAACGATATCGGCTTTCTTGCCCGGCACCAGAGAGCCAATCTCGTCTTCCATACCGATGAGCTCAGCCCCGTTTAAGGTTGCCGCCTGAATCACCTCCAGTGGATGAAAGCCAGCTTCCTGCAATAACTCAAGCTCGCGAATGAAGGCAAAGCCGAATAGCTTAAAGATAAAGCCGGCATCAGAGCCGGCAACTACCCGGCCCCCTGAATTCTTAAAATCGTTGACGAACTGCATCCACAGATCGAAAGCCTGCCGCCATGCAACTTCATCTGCAGTGGTCCAGTCAAAATGATAAGACCCATGCAGGCGCGGGTCAGGCATGAAGAATCTCTGCAGTGCCGGCAGCGTATATCGGGCGTGCCACTCTGCATCCCTGGCCCGCATAACATCCCGGTTAGCTTCGTAAATGGTGAAGGTCGGTACCAGCGTGAAATCCAGATCAACCAGCTCCTCCAGCACAGCATTCCATTTCGGACTGCCGGGCGGCGCTGCCTGCTGCCAGAGCCGCCCGGCCTGGCCGAACCGCCATTGCTCATCGGCGTAGTTATAATCTACCGGATAATCCTGAATCGTGCGGTCTGTGAACAGCGACTCTGGCAGACCATACCAATGCTCCATGCTGTCCAGCCCCATCCGGGCACTGTCCAGCACATTGGTTGAATAGACCGAGGTCTGATCATGGTGGTTTGCAGTTTTCATGCCCAGCTCGGCTGTCGTTGCATAAATCGCTGCCGTCGCCGGCCGAGTTGCGCCTCGCAGCTTGACGCCGTCGGCGCCACGTCGGTGCACTTCCCGCACCCAGGCTTCTGCACCCTCTGCGGTCGTGACTGACCCTCCCGGGAACATGGCATGAACCAGCAGACGAGGCGCAGTAATCTCGCCGCGGTTGCTGCGCTCTCTGTGACTGATCGTCCAGTCCAGACCCATGCCGCTGCCCACTTCCCGGACCGTTGTGATTCCGTGAGCCATCCAGAGCTTGAAAATGTATTCAGGTGGGGTAATGGGGCCGGTCAGCCCCTGGCCGGTGTTCCCAAGGTGGGTATGCGCGTCAATGAATCCGGGTAGCGCGTACATGCCGCTGCCGTCAATAATTCTGGCGCCGCTGATGCTGGGGACTGTGCTCTGGATCGCTGCGATTCGGTCGCCCTCGACCACAATAGTGACTGGCCCTCTGGGCGGCGCCCCCTCTCCGCTGATCAATGTCACATCAGTAATCAGCAGTGTATTGAATGGTCCCTCCCCGCGACTCCGGTCCGGCGCTGGCTCAGGAATGGCGATGCCGTTTCTGATGGCGCGCGCTGCCCCTTCTTCACCCGGAATCGGTGACTGGGTAAAAGCCATCGGCGAAGCGACAATGACAAACAAGAAAATCAGGGCTCTGGACATCACCGGAAGGCTCTCCCATTGCTACAGTAACTGCATCGGTCTGACGTAAGCACACCCGCAGTTTTTAATAAATCAAACAAATCTGATGCCGGCAACCCTTCACCACCGGGAACAAGAACAGCCTCCTGACCACGGGCACAACGCCGCGGCGGGTTATGGATCAGGCACTCCATCTTCTACTGTCAACGGGTTCAGATAAGCACCATCGGTGATGCCACTTCTGCGCATCGCGATCCCGGTCAGGCATTCCTGAACCACGCGGTTGGCGTTGATGACCGTGTTATAGCCCGGATCCACCAGCGGATTGAATTCAACCAGTTCGAAGCCAACCAGATTGTTCTCCGTGCACAGCGCTCGTATCAGAGGAAATACCTCTCTCGGCATCAATCCTCCCGGTTCCGGTGTCCCCGTGCCCGGCGTGAAGGAAGGATCCAGCACATCGATATCAAAGGACACGTAGAGATATTCCGGCCCGTCATTTGCTTCCGCGAGGATTCGCTCCATGACAGCGTCCCAGCCATCACGCTCAATTTCAACCATGGTGTGATAGCGGAAATTGTTCTCCCGCATCCACTCAAACCCTTCCTCACCCGGCCAGAAGCCCCTCAGGCCTACCTGGATATAATTCTCTCCGAGCACGTGCCCTTCCTCGATGAGCCGATAGATCGGTTGCGCATGGGAAATCAGATGTCCGGCGTATCCACCTCCACCCGCATCGTAATGTGCGTCAAAGTGGATCACTCCGACATTCTCTTTACCGTACACATCTGCCACGCCCGCAACGTCAGGATATTCCAGTGAATGGTCCCCCCCTATGACAATAGGAATGGCGCCGGTCGAGGCGATTTCCCGCACCAGCTCCCGCACAGGTGCCATACTGCGCTCCACGCTGAGTTGATCAATTGGCGCGTTGCCATAATCCACCGCGCGAAGCACTCTTTGCCAGGCGACCCCGACGTGCATGTGAGGCAGTTTTCCGACCCCTAAAACCGGCAAGCTTTCACGAAGCGAACCCGGGCCATACTTTGCACCACGCATACCGACGCCCATGTCAATCTGAGCACCCATAATCGCAACATCCACTTCACCGGCAATCAAATCTGCCTGATTCACTGCAACCGGCAGATCAAAAAAGGTCAGTACCCCGGCGTTCGACAAACGGCCGGGAAAAAACGGGCCGGGTTCACGATCCGGATCAGACGAAGTATCTCTGAGCTGGCTCCACGGATCATAGCTGGGGTCACGGGGGTTCAATGGAATCTGACCGTCTTCCCGATCAAAGATACTGGGCGTAAAATCCTGACCGACAACGATCCAGATCGGGATCAACGCGCAGAAGAAAATAAGCAAATTCCGAGTGTGGTGCATCTGTCCAGCCCCTTTCCTTATTGTTTTCGCCATCTGTGGCTCTGTTGCTGTCTGGCTGTGCAGGGCAGACATAGGCTCTGCCCGGCTCACGCATCAGAGTATAGTGCTCTGGTCGATGACATGCGATAGGCTGCAGCGTCCGCCGCAGCGCAACTGGAGAGAGGCCACTGATGATCCCCGTCATTTTTGACAACGACATTGGCATAGACGACGCCATGGCCTTGCTGCTGCTGGACGCGTCGAGCGTGGTGAACCTGTTGGGGATCACCACGCGCTTCGGCAATGCCAGCATTGAGACCACAACACGAAACGCCCTGATCGTCCGCGATCTGTTCAATATTCAGGCGCCAGTCTTCAAAGGAGCGGGAGAACCCATCGGCTTACGACTGGGTGAGGGCTTTCCTGTCCATGTGCACGGGAAAAACGGGCTTGGGGACATTCCCTTACCGGCGCCCCACTCACAGCCAGAGGCGGAACCAGCAGCGCAAGCGCTGGTGGATCTCACACGGGTTGCCGGACAAAAAGTGACAGTCATTGCCGTTGGCGGCCTCACCAATATCGCCGAGGCGCTTCGGCTGGATCCTGACTTGCCTGAACGGATAGATCAGGTGATTGTGATGGGAGGCGCCTTCGGGTACCACCAACATCGGGGCAATGTTTCCCCGGTTGCGGAAGCGAACATCGCCAGCGATCCGCTTGCGGCCGATCGCGTCTTCAGCAGCAAGCTGAAGTCCGTCATCGTCGGGCTGGATGTGACACACGAAATTCGCATGGATGAGGCTTATTTCAGCGCCCTGCGCGAATACTGCGGCAGCAGAGGTGAATTTATAGCAGACAGCCATCGCTATTATGTGGATTTTCACCGCAGTTTCTCCGGTGAAACTGTTTGCCCGCTGCATGATTCCGCCGCAGTTGCCTTTTTATTGGCACCGGAGCTATTCACTACCATTGAGCAGCCGGTCCGTGTCGTGACCGAAGGAATTGCTATCGGCCAAACGATTCACGGCAATGACACGAGAGAATATGTTTCGTCAGCTTGGAACGGTGTGCGCCGCAGCACCATCTGCACTGACGTAGACGGACAAGGCGTTCTCGACCTGTGTCTTACGATTCTCAGGCAGCGAAGCTAAAACCGATACAGACAGGCGTTTCACATGACAAACTCTTCACCGATCTGGGTTATCGGAAGCATCAACACTGACCTGGTCGTCAGTACCGGAAAACTGCCGGCCCCCGGCGAGACCGTGCTGGGCAAGTCATTTTTCATTAACCCGGGTGGAAAGGGTGCGAATCAGGCAGTGGCAGCTGCCCGGCTCGGGGCGACTGTGTCAATGGTAGGCTGTGTCGGCGCCGATGATTTCGGCACGCAGGCTTTGGCCGGGCTTGCGGCTGAGAATGTAGATTGCGCGCATATAGCGCGTATTGATTCAGAGCCCACCGGCGTCGCCTTAATTAACGTAGACCAGTCGGGACTCAATCAGATTACCGTAGCACCTGGCGCTAATAACTGCGTCGACGCGCAGACCATCGATCAGGCGTTTCAGGCCATCCCGCAACAGGCGACCATACTTCTGCAGCTCGAAATTCCGGTTAACTCGGTGCTGGACGCGGTTCAGCTTGGCCGCGCGAAAAATTGCAGACTTATTCTGGATCCCGCGCCAGCACAGCAGCTCCCCAGCACGCTGTGTGAAAAACTCTCACTCATTACGCCAAATGCCTCTGAAGCTGCAGCGCTGACGGGCTTGTCAGTCGCCGATTTTGGCCAGGCACGCAAGGCGGCTGATAAACTTCAGGAGCTGGGCTGCGAGCACGTCATATTGACGCTGGGAGAGGCAGGCGCTCTGGTGCAATCCAATGGCGCCTGCACCCGGATCGAAGCCCCAAGAGTCGTGACCCGCGACACGACTGCTGCCGGGGATTGCTTCAACGGCGCACTCGCCACGGCTCTTGTGGCAGGCGCTGGGTTAACTGAAGCAGTTGAGTTCGCCTGCCGGGCGGCCGCGTTATCCACCACTCAGTTGGGAGCACAGAGCTCGATGCCCAGGCGGGATGAAATCCTTCCCTCGATCTGACCGTCGGGTTTTTTCGTATTCCCGACCATGCGCGACAATCTCCGTATCAGGTTTCTCCTTGCATTTCTGGCTGTCATGCCGGCCTCGCTCGCAGGGTCGCAGACGATACCGGATAGCCTGATTATTCAGGAATTGGAACGGGCACAGACTGAGCCGGACAGCGCCACCGAAGTCATGATCGATGCCCCCATTGACTATGTGTTCACCTTTCTGACCACAAGACTTCATGACTATGTGGCCGACGCCACCGCTGTGGAATTCGATCATTCAGGCTCACCTCGATCAGAGCAGCTAGGTAAGGGAAGCATCAGAACAGCTACCATGCAGAACGGAGAACTCCTGGTGCAGCGGTTTCTGCTTATGGACCCCCCGAGGGAGTTTGCTTACCACACCGATATGCAGCGCTCGACGCTCGAGGCGCCGCTTCAATATTCAGTGGGCCGCTACCGACTGACTGAATTGAACGAACGGCAAACCCGGTTGAACGTCGCGGTCACCTACCGGGCCACAAGCCGACTGTTCGGATTTATTGTGCGAAGGGCATTCAGCTCTGCCCTCAGGCGGGATTTCGAGCGAGCAGCAGGCATTATCAGCAGCGCCTACGTCGAAGAGAACGCCTCCTGACCGGCAAGCCCGGCAGTACTTAGCCCGGACACCCGCAGTTGCCCCCCTGCATGTCACAGCAACCGTCACTCTACTGAGACCGGTCTGATGGAATGGTATCCGGGCCGGGTCCCGACCCTTATTGCGGCCGACAAATTGTGGTGTTAAGGTCGAAATAGGGTTCTGTGCTTCCAGAACCAATAAAAAGAACAAATTCAGGAGGCCGCCGTGAGACACCTGATACTATCCTGCTGTGTGATCACCTGCTTGAGCAGTGTTTCTGCGATAGCACAAACCTATTATGCGGACACTGTTGCCGGCCCGATGACCGACCGGCCCTCGCGAATTCTCCAGACAAACTCCGCCGGCACCGACGTTTTTGTGTTTGATCCTGACACGATGGAGCAGGTTGGTTACATCCCGAATCTGCCCCACAACCACGGTGCCACAGTCCACGCCGACGGCACTTTTTATTACTTTACCAACGAACACGAGCAAACCGTCGATGTCGTCAATACCCGAACCTTTGAGGTTGAGCATCGCATTCAATTGGCCAACGGCCCTCATAATCTTTCCGCAAGTATGCGAGCCCGAAAAGTCTACGTTGCCATTATTGCGGAACCGTTGATTCAGGTCATTGACATGGACAGCCATGAGGTCATCGCCAACATTGAAACCGGAGGCGGCGTGCATAATACCTTCGTAACACCTGATGGCCGTTATGCGGTAGGCGGCATGATCGGGGCCAGCGAAATTATTGCGATCGATACGGAAACCGACGAAGTCTTGTGGGAAATGTCTATTCCTTATACGCAAAAGCCATTCACCGGCGGAGTCCGGCCAATCGCTTTCACCACCAACGATGACGGCTCAACACGCTCCCTGCTGGTCAACGTCGGGGGATGGCACGGGTTTTGGGAAATTGACTGGGACACTCAGCAGGTTACCAACAAAATCAGCCCGCCAGACGATGCCTGGAACAGGACAGACCAGACAGCTGACGGCATACAGAGCGCTCCCAGTCACGGCGTTGTCGTACTGCCAGACCAGAGCCAGGTCTGGCACTCAAGCAGAGCCACTTCTCACATTTATGGCTTTTCCTATCCGGACTACAACTATCTGGGACGGGTCTACATTGGCAATCCCGCCTGGCTTACCGCAAGTAATGACAGCAAGCATATCTGGGTTGGCGTAGCGAGTCACAACGAGACCGCGGTGGTCGATGTCGAAGCCATGGAGGTTGTGAAAAGATTTCCGGTAGGTCAGGCGCCGAAACGTATTTTTACCGCAATCATGCCGCAAGACTGGGAGGGAGAGATACAGTGAAGCCAGCTTTGATCAACATTACCTCTGTCTGCGCCCTGTCGCTATTTTTACTCGCTTGCAGCCCAGAGCAGAACAGCGAAACAATTGCGGCCGCGCCAAGCGCAGCTGACACACCAAAGGGCCTCGACTATGCCTTCTACAAAGCCGCAGTTGAGCCTCTGTTTCTGAGACCGAGAGGAGGCTACATCGGCTCCGACGCGGGCTGCGTGGCTTGCCACACCAGTCAGGCGAATGCGCCACTGGGACTACAAGCGCTCACTCTGGCAGATGGCAGAGTTTTCTGGACGGAAGAACAGTCGCGGCAGAACTTTGTCAACGTTGCCAAGCTGGTCAATCCCAGCGACCCCGACAGCAGCCGCCTGCTCAATGCTCCTCTTGCGCCGGCGGCCGGAGGCGAACGGCATTCGGGCGGCATTTTCTGGGACAGCAGGGACCACAGTGAATACCGGATCATTGCAGAATGGATTGCCACCGGCGCCGACAGCGCTGGAGCTGATGTGGTCCCGGAGGTGGACTATGAGTTTTTTCGCTCTTGCGTACAGCCGATCTTCGTGAACCCGATCGAAAACGCGATGCCCTGCGCTGAATGCCACAGCGGAGAATTTGCCGTTGAACCGCCGGAGAACAGCTACTGGACCGAATCGCAATCAAGGCAAGCTTTTGACGACCTTGTCTATCTGATAGATCCGGGCAGACCTGACAGCAGCCGCTTTTTACATAAGCCTCTGCATCCGAACGCCGGGGGAGATCTCATGCATAACGGCGGTCGCAGATGGTTTTCGAAAGACGACCCGGAAAGGGTAGCGCTTGAAGACTGGGTAAACGGCAATGCCAGCGGCAGCCAGTGCCCGCCGGCTCTGCAATTCGACTACCCACCGCGAGCCTAGCGTCGTGCGCCCGACTCTGAAGCGCCTGGGCACCCTAGCCATTGCGGCCGGCCTGTCGCATTGCGCTGAGCAACCACCTGAGACCTCGGCTGACGGCATCTTTACGACAGCACAGGCGGACCGCGGCGCGGCGCTGTTTGGCCAGCACTGCGCCCGATGCCACAGCATTCAGGAATTCACCGGACCTGCTTTCAACACGGTGTGGGCCGGCACGCCGGCATCCGCACTGTATCTGCGTATCGCTAATACCATGCCGATGGACCAACCCGGCAGCCTCGGCACAGAGCAAACAACCGCCCTTCTCGCCCATATTCTTGACAGCAACGGCATGCCAAGCGGCAATCAGCCGCTGTCGGGTGACCTGCCCTGGCTGACCGGTATTCAGATGGCTACCGCGGATTAGAGTGCGGCTTAACAGCGAATACGAGCCCTGCGATAATTTGCCAGTAATCATACGCCCATCCCCCGGCCACCGGCAGGCGTCTGAGAGCAGACCCAGCACGCCGAGCCCGATTAAATGATCAATTTGCTACAGTTTGCTACAGTTTCGAGGCTCCTGCGCCGGTTTTATCCTAGACAAGCCCGTGAGGGAGAGATACCTTTTGACTGTCGCCGGCAACGCCTCGTGGCTTGATCGGAGGACTTTTCATCGTTTTAGTGCCTCGGCACGGGAGTGAATTATGATAAGAAGAAACTTAGTCTCCCTGACACTCAGCGCGGCTCTTGCTCTGTTCGCCAGCGCCGGCAGTGTTTACGCCCAAGATGCAGAATCAGTCGAACCCTTCAAGGTAGGTACCTTCGCGATCGATGATGTGCCAACTGTGGGTCTCGTGATGCGCGATGATCAGCTGATTGTTGAGCTGACCGCAGCGAATCGGGCAATGGAGTTGCAACCTCAGTATGCCAGCATGCTTATGCCTGCCGATATGCTCGGCTTGATCGAGCAGTATGAATACGGCCTGAAGTACCGTATTTACGAAGTCGTGAACTGGCTGAATGAAGAAGGCCTTCTGGAATCCGGAAACCAGCCTGATTACATCCATCCGGTCGCTGACGTCGATATCATGGCGCCCATTCAATATCCCAGCAAGGTCATGAACGCGGCTGTGAATTTTTATACGCATGCCTGTGAAGGCTGCTCCGCCGAGCAGCTGGCCCAGCGTACGCGGGAACGTCAGGAAAACAGAGGCGTACCCTATCTGTTCCTCAAGCCAACCCGTGGCGCAATCGTGGGAGATGGCGACGATATCATCATGCCCTACGGCCGGGATGAAATTGAGTATGAAGTGGAAATGGCCATCGTATTCGGCAAGGCGGGTAAGTACATCTCGGCAAACCGGGCGTACGATCACGTCTTTGGCTACATGGTGGCGATGGACGTCTCTGACCGCGGTGGTCGCCCACCAGGTGGATATGGCGTGCGTTCCGACTGGTTTGTAGGCAAGGGTCATGACACCTTTGCACCCCACGGCCCCTGGATCGTGCCAAAAGAATTTTATGGAGATCCCATGGAGCGCCTGCACCAGATTACCGTAATCGACGGGGTGACCGTTCAGGAAGCTCAGGCCGGCGATATGATCCACAACATCCCGGAGTTGATCGAATACGCATCTTCCCTGATCACCGTGTTCCCGGGCGATGTCATGCAGAGCGGAACCTCTGGCGGCACCGGCGCTGGTCGCGTTCAGCGGGCTACCGGATCAGGCTTTCTGCAGGACGGGGAAACCATCCAGGCCAGCATCGAAGGGATCGGTACGCTGACGCACGTAGTCCGCGCAGAATCCAGTATCCCGGCAGATCTGTCAGGCTCTCAACTGCCACCGGTCAGCTCCTATCGCGACGACCGATAAGGCCCCTGCCAGACAATAAAAAATCCCGCCTCACCCGGTGAGTGCGGGATTTTTTTTGCTCCAAGACCGCTGGGCGACTCAGGGAGCCATGCCTAAATAAGCGTAAGTACTGTCCCAGTCGACCAGAGGCCTCTGCCTTACCGGCCGGCATGCGGATCTCGCCGGCCAGAAAACCGTCAATTGATATCGGTCCGGCCTGGCCACAGCGGCAGACTGCGTCAGCAAGCGTGTGGATCAGCGAAAATTTCGAATAAGGCAGACCAGCGACTGCGCGGAGCAGGCCCTGCCTGCGCCGAGATAGACAGGTGGGGCCTCGGCAGTGACCGCGCGCGGTTCGCTCAAGGCGCCACAGTGACCGGCACATAAGCATTAGACCAGCAGCAGACATTGTCGAACTTACTGTCGGCAGCCAGAAAATTGTCTACCCGCAGTCTAATCACGTAGTCGCCGGGTTCGGAAAAAGTGGCCTGAGTTGTCACCTCGGTCCAGTCGCCTGAAGCACTTTCACCCGCTTCGCGCGCCCGGTCTCTGCCGGTTATTACTGGGTTGGAGAACTCAGGCACGGCACCCTCGGGACCCTGATGCAAGAGCCACTCGGTGCCGACCTGATAGAGCATGATTTTGTTTTCAGGATAGGCTTCCCGGTTACCGCGGTCCTGCACGTAGGCGCTCAGAGTCACCGGCTCACCGACAGTCGTCGTCATCGGCGCCGCATAAATCCCCTGAACACTGGTGGATTCCGCCCCGTCCAGGCTGAAGCGAATCGCAGGTTTGAGCGTGCCCTGCGCGCGCTCTCCGTTGCTCATTTCATAGGCGCTGGAGGTCGTGCGGCCCGGCACTGTCCAGGTCTGACCGCCAGAAGTCAGTGTCCAGGTAACCTCGGTTTCTGCCTCTTCCGCAGGCAGCACAACGGCAAAGGCGCCACGCTCCTGGATACCGACAAATCCCCGGCGCTGGTAGACCGGGAAATGCGTGGGCTGCACCCCATCATACCGGGCGGGCTCGAGGCGATTGTTCGGACCTATGGGAATATCTGTCACCACATCGCGGTTCTGATTGGCAAACCCGAATATCAGGGTTACCGAATCGTCATCGTTTCTGATCCAGCCGTTGAAGAATGGCGCAACCGACTCGCCCGATGCTCCTCGAGTGGCTGTGGGGAAGTCACGGAGATGCTCCGGCAGCTGGGCAAACAGGGGTGCCGCCTGCAGACTTAACAGCGCGGCAGAAATTAAGGAAATCGTGGATTTTCTCGGGCTTCTCATCGAACTCTTCCTCCAGAGTGCTGCCGGAGCGGTTACGGACAACCGCCCTGACTGGGCAACTGTAGTTTGCAGGCCATAATGCCTCTCAGGTGATCTCCTGAACGGCAACGACAGGTTTGTATGATGTTTCAGTCTGTTTCCGGTTGCTGCCAAAACGGCATGCACAGAACCCCTGACTGAGCAAAGGCGCCATTATAGTCAAAACTGGCGTGAAGGAACGTTACAGTCTTTGTCAGAGGGTGTCAGAAATCGCAGTCCGGGACGCGGTGTCAGGGCCAACCCGGACCCGCAAGGGGAAGACCCTCGGCGGCAGAGAATCATCCTGCAGCAGAACTTACTGCGGTAGGTCTGACTGTCAGACCTACCGCAGTAAGGAGCATCGTTGAGTCAGGAATCAGGCCGCAGCGAGTGCCTGCTCAAGGTCTGCCAGAATGTCGTCAATGTGCTCAATGCCGACACAAATTCGCAGGGTTTCGGGTTTCACGCCAGCCTGGAGCTGTTCCTGTTCCGTAAGCTGCCGGTGAGTCGTAGACGCAGGATGGCAGGCCAGAGTCTTCGCATCACCAATGTTGACCAGCCGTTTGATCATCGCGAGCGCATCGTAGAATTTCACACCGGCATCGAAGCCCCCCTGAATGCCAAACGTCAGCAGCGAGGATGGAGTTCCGCCGCAATACTTGTTTGCCAAGCTATGGTAATTGTCCGATTCAAGGCCACCAAAATTCACCCAGTCGACCTTGGCATGCGCTTCCAGAAACTTCGCCACTGCAAGAGCGTTCTCGCAATGGCGCTCCATGCGAAGACCGAGCGTTTCCAGCCCCTGCAGAAGCAAGAAAGCATTGATCGGAGACAGTGCTGAACCGGTGTTACGCAAAGGCACCGTGCGTGCCCTGCCGATAAATGCTGCTTCCCCCAGCGCTTCTGTGTACACCACACCGTGATAGGAAGGCTCAGGCTCATTCAGTTCCGGATATCTTGCTGCATGCTCCGCCCAGGGAAATTTGCCTGAGTCCACGATCACGCCCCCGATGGAAGTGCCATGTCCTCCGATATATTTGGTGAGTGAATGGACGACAACATCGGCGCCAAACTCGATCGGATTGCACAAAGCAGGAGTCGCCACAGTGTTGTCCACAACGACAGCCACACCGTGTTTGTGAGCCGCATGACAAATAGGTTCAAGATCAGCAATATTCCCGGCAGGATTGCCGATAGTCTCGCAGTAGACAGCCTTGGTCTTATCGTCAATCAGCTTTTCGATGGCTTCTGGGGAATCATCCTCAGCAAAACGGACCTCGATGCCCTGGCTGGGTAACATATGTGCAAACAGCGTGTAGGTTCCACCATAGAGCTGCGGAGTAGAGACAATATTGTCCCCCGCTCTGGCGATGGTCAGGATGGCATAGTTAATCGCTGCCATACCAGAGCCAACGGCCAATGCTGCAACTCCTCCTTCCATGGCGGCGAGTCGCTGTTCAAGCACATCGTTGGTCGGATTCATAATCCGCGTATAAATGTTTCCGGGCACTGCTAGGTTGAACAGATCCGCTCCGTGTTGGGCATCATCAAACTCATAGGCGACTGTCTGGAAAATAGGCACCGCAACTGACTTGGTTGTCGCGTCGGTTTCATAGCCTCCGTGAATGGCAATCGTATCTTTTTTCATCACTTCCTCTCTTGGAATAAGGTCTTACGCGTTGAATGGCGTGTGTTAACCGGGTCTCACTTCTGACGAGCGCCTGTACCGATCATTCAGACCGGAAAGCCACTGAAGAAGCGGCTCATCAATCTGTGACATGGATACTTTTCGAACGGCCAAAGCAAAAAACCCGATCCAGCAGCGCTAAATCGGGTTTGAAAACTCTTCCGTTTTAGCTGGTATTTGTATAGCACCCCGCAATCTGGATCAAATCGGTGCAGTCGGATGATCCATTAAAACCGGACAACAAGTCAAGCCACGCAAAACAATCGGCCTGCAAAAAGGATCCGCCCCGGGCCAATCTCCCGACCCGGAGATTGAGGCTGCATAACGCTGAGTGGCTGACAAACCGCCGGGCTTAGCTGCTGAGCGATTTAACCGCGCTCACCAGAGCATCGAGATCGCCCAGAGTGGTGTACACATTAGGCGTGATCCGGACTCCTTGGACACCGGGTCGGTTAATTGCCGCAGTGTAGATACCATGCTCCGCCATCAGCCGGTCCGCCAGCTCAGAGGGACCCATGGAGACAATGCCCACGTTTCCGATACCGCCATGACGGCTCATGTCAGCGGGCGTGTTGACGACAATTCCGGGAAGATTTCTGAGCTGACTCGTCCAGTAATGCTGCAAATACTGCAGTCGGGCCGCTTTGCGCTCAAGGCCGAGGGTATTCTGGTATTCGATGGCATTCAGAATAGCCAGATCAGTATGCACCGGGTGCGTTCCAATGTGATTCAATCTGCGCATGTCATTCGGCTCAAGATCACGCTCGGCAAAAAGGGGCCAGATCTGATCAATTTTCTCCTTTTTTACATATAGCATACCGGACCCGAGTGGTGCACTCAGCCACTTATGCAGACTGGTGCCATAGTAATCACAATCGAGGTCAGACATCTGGAAAGGCACATGAGAATAGGCATGGGCACCATCTACCATCACCTCGACTCCGCGCGCATGAGCCATATCGACGATCTTTCGCACGGGCAACACCTGACCGGTAATATTGATCATGTGGGAGACCATAAGCAGACGGGTTTTGTCGGTAATTGCTGACGCGTAGAGCTGAACAAGCTCATTGTCATCGCGCGGGTGATTAGGCACCGAAACCCGCCTGTTAACGATGCCATAGCGGCGTTCCATTAATTCGAAGTGGTTGAGCATAGCGCCATAGTCCTGCTCGGCCATAACCGCTTCGTCGCCAGCCTGCCAGTCGATGCCGCCAATTACCAGATCCAGTGATTCAGTGGTATTGCGCGTGATAGCCACTTCTTCAGCACTGCAGCCAACAATAGCGGCCACCGCGTCGGCCACTTTCTTCTTATTCTCGAATTGCACAGTGCGCATGTAGTAGGAGCCTTCATAATTGACCGCTCGCATGTGGTCTATCAGGTCCTCCAAAGTCTGCTCCGGAAGAAAGCAGTAGTATCCGTTTTCCAGATTGATGTAATCCGGCTTGATCTTGTAGTCATCCCGCACTTTCTGCCAGAACCCCTCATCCGCCGCGAGGGCAGCGGCCGGGACATGCTCTACTGCGGCCACTGCCTGTTGCAGTCGCATGAATCCGCCAGAAAGCGCGGCACTCATTACGCCCACGTTTTTAATAAACGACCGTTTGTTCACACTGCACCCCCTGACTCATACTGTCTGACCTATCAATTGCCCCCGGCTGACATCGCACTTCCCGATAAACGAAAAGCCCCTGCGTGACTGACAACTACTCTCCGCCCGCACTCGAGATTATTCAATCCGTCATTCCAGACTAAAGGGATTTAGGGCTGAGCGCAAAGGCAATTTCGGGGGGCTTTGTGTGGCGGGACGCGCTCAGCCCGGCGCAATTTGTAACCGATTGCCGGTACGTATAAGCTAGCTGCAAAGACGCTCGAGGGCACCAAACCGAGGGTGACGCGCGCCAGGCAGGCAATCTGCCAACACGCAAAAAACAAAGACACAACAAGGAATTACTATGCAAGCTCTGATGATGCAGTCCCAGCTCATGATCTCATCTATCCTGACCCACGCGGAAAAGAATTTTCCTGATGTTGAGATGGTTTCAGTTACAGTCGACAACCCGCGCCATCGACAGAACTACAAAACCTTCGCCAAACGCTGTCGCCAGCTCGCTAAGGTGCTCGCTTCTCTCGGCGCAGAATTTGGCGATCGGATTGGCACGCTCGCCTGGAACGACTATCGCCACATGGAGCTCTATTACGGCATTTCCGGAAGCGGCATGGTATGCCACACCATTAATCCAAAGCTGTTTCCTGAGCAGGTTGCTTACATCATCAATCATGCAGAAGACAAAATCCTCTTCGCAGATGTCCTGGTCATGCCGCTGCTGGAAGCGCTGAAGGCACATCTGGGGAAGGTAGAAGCCATCGTGGTGATGACTGACTCAGCCCATATGCCTGAGTCCACCCTGCCCAATGTCCTGTGCTATGAAGAACTGCTCGCCGGGCAATCAGATGATTTTGACTGGCCTGAATTCGACGAGAACACAGCCAGCGGGATGTGTTACACCTCAGGAACAACCGGCAACCCGAAAGGCGTTGTCTACAGCCATCGTTCAACACTCCTTCATGCTCTAGCAGGTTCCTTGCCTGATGTGACTGGCGCATCAAACATGGAAACCAGCCTGCCCGTCGTGCCCATGTTTCACGTTAACGCCTGGGGGGCTCCCTATGCCGCATTAATGGTCGGCATGAAGCTTGTCCTGCCCGGACCCAAGATGGCCGATGGTGAAGCACTCACGGACTTAATGAACAGCGAACAGGTGACTTTCAGCTCAGGTGTCCCGACCATATGGCTGGCTCTACTGGATTATCTGGAAAGCAACAATCTGAAAGTGCCGAGCCTCACCAGAGTAAGCGTGGGAGGCGCAGCATGCCCCCGGATCATTGTCGAACGCTTTCGACGTCAGCATGACTGCACTGTCGTGCAAGGTTGGGGAATGACTGAAACGAGTCCGCTCGGCACAATTTTCAGCCTGAAGAAAGGTATGGAGGATTACAGCGAAGAGCAGCTGACAGAAATGCAGCTTTTGCAAGGTCGTGGAGTATTCGGAATTGAGATGTGCATTTTTGATCACAGCGGCCGGGAACTTCCCTGGGATGGGGAAGCGTCCGGCGCACTGAAAGTCCGAGGCCCCTGGGTGGCCAAAGGCTACTACGGGCTCTCCGATGTTCCTGGTGACGAGGGATGCCCCGTTGATGAGAACGGCTGGTTCGATACCGGTGATGTTGCCAGCATCAGTGCGGACGGTTTCCTGAAAATCACCGACAGAACCAAGGATGTGATTAAGTCCGGAGGCGAATGGATCAGCTCGATTGAGATCGAGAATGCGGCTGTGAATCACGAAGATATTGCGGAAGCCGCCGTCATTGGCCGTTATCATCCGAAGTGGACGGAACGACCCTTGCTGATCTGCGTCTTACAGGAAGGGAAGTCTCTGAGCAGTGAGGAAGTGCTCGAATTTCTGAAAGACAAACTGCACAAGATGGCCATACCAGATGCTGTCGAATTTATCGATGAACTGCCCCATACGGCCACTGGCAAAATCAACAAGCTGGGCCTGAGGCAGACTTTTGAAAATTATGAGTTTCCGTCTGCCTGAACAATCGAGGAAGCGATGACCACTGCATCGGAAGGTTCAAGGACGGACGAAAGAAAAGGGTAAATAACGCGGCCGAACGGTCGCTATAAAATTTGAGCGGGAATCCCGTTACCGGAATTCCCGCTGCAGGATCATCAGTGGAGTATCAGTATCTGAGCGGTGAGGCAAAAGGTACTGGTATTCTGCTTCCAACCCTCCCCGAAGCCCCTGTGACGCCACCGCGATTCAAGTGATTTCTCACTCGCTGCCGCTGCGTTATTGCGTCTCAGTCGTCGCCACCTGCGCGTTGACGCAGGTCTCACTGTGACTCCGGGTGCCGCTGGGAAATAAATCCCAGGTTTATAGTCCTTGGCAAGACTCGCTCAAGTTTGTTAGCTAGACAAAATCTCTTGCGTTTTTGAGGCTATGGACAAGCACTCGCGTCGACCTTCCATCAACCTACAAGGGCTCCGGGCCAGTGATGTGCGGCTCGCGAGGTTCCGAATCAAAACATCCAACGCCATTAGCCGTTGCATCCCTCAATTCTTTCCCCGTTTGCTTTCAGTCGCTTCGGGCATGCCCGCCACGACAGTGCATTCAGTGGAGTTTCCGGCTCGCAGGTTGCGCCGAGCAGTTGATGAGCGACTCTAGGCGGTAACGAGACCGACCAGAAAAGTCGCGACAACCTGTTTCTGATTATACATAAACAACAATCCAGGCCAATATCATGCCAGTATTTTTTCCAAAAAATTGAACCTTCTGGCGCACAATACCATTTTTGAACGACCGTTTTTTCAACATTTTATCAACACTGCGCGCAGAGTCAGTGACACAGTTACAATTTGCCTGTTTTTTAAACACTGCTTAGTTGCACTTCTTGTCCGCTTCTCCTTTGTCTCCGCCGCCTCCCTGACTCTTCCTGACTCCCATTTCTCCTATTCCTCCCATTCCTCCGATTCTCGATATCCCCGATTTCTCCCTCTCAGGCCTCTCGCGGTGCTTTTGCCTCAGCATGACCCAATGTACCACTGAGCCATGCGCCGCTCTGCGGAGACAGTCAACAAATTACCGTGCAGACTACCCCGAATAAAGATCACCGATATCGCTGAGACCAGTTCCGTAGAGGTTGGCACGAGCAGACATTGGACACAGTGTCGTGCAGGCGTCTTCAGCGCTTTATGAATCACTCTTCGATTCGATGCAGTGGACCTGAGGAACATAGATATATCCCTCACTGGCTGTGCCAAAAACTTTGCTGTCATAGCCTGCCTGATACAGACCGGCAATGGTCAAACACACAATAGCATCGAGGACATCTTCGTTATGCTTCAGCGCACCTCCCCGCAGTTCGGAAATTCTGCTCTGACTGAAGTGGGCGCGGAATTGCTCTGGGATCTGCAACGCAAGCACCGGTGAGGATTCGAGGCTCAGCAGCATGTTCGCCAGGCGGATCTGTCCGTCGCGTTTCTGAGCAACGCCTCCTTTCTTATAAAGATGCCGCTCTTTAAGCCGGAAAATTTCGATCAGCGCGGGATGCGGATAGCACTCAAGTTGCCAGCGCCCTGCCCTGTCGCCGAGATGCCTGAAGCCTTGAGACTGCAGCCAGTTTCCGAGAGCCACTCCATCTGAATCAGGATAACGCGACAGATTAGTGGCGTGACAGCCAGCCTTGCGTCCACCGTATTCCCGCGTAAGCTGATTTTCACAGGACCGCCGGCCCGTCGCATTGGTGACCACCGTGGGCCCGTCAACCGTCACACCATGCAGCTGCCTGATTGCCGACAGTCCGGAGACAATCTGTTCTACACCATAAAGCTCCGTCAGCAGTGCTTGCAGGACCAATGTGTGCCCGCTCAGACTGCCCACTGCAATCGCGGTGGGATTGCGCGTACTCACCCAAGCGAGATCAATACCGGCAAGAATCGTTGGCAAGCGGATTATGCCCCTGCGTTGAACGGCACCCTGAGCATGCGCATACAGAGCCTAATTCTGATTGAAGATATCGAGTGGCAGAATCGCAGTGACGCCCACATTCGGCGCATCAACCAGCTGCGCAATTCGCAGGTCAACGGCGACGCTGGCGATGATATAGGCCTGCTGCCGGTTATAGCCATAAGTATTAACGATATAGTCAACGATTCCGGACACTGCATTGCGTGCAGCAAGATTGATGTCATTAGAAAGATTCGCGAGCCCGGCTGTCACATCCGACTGAAGATACTGCATGTCGGGTGGAACCTCGCCTTCATTCTTGACGGGGATTCCGGTGACGGCATAAAAGCGACGCGAAGGAATGTCCAGCAGTGTGGAGGGACCCTCATAGTGCGGACCCAGAGACAAATCGGGACCGTCCTTGAGAAGCTCTGTGCTCACCCAGACATCAGCAGACATTTCGATTGCGGTACCGGACACTTCCCCATCACCTTGCGCATAGTGCAGGTCACCAATCGCCAGACCGCAGCCATCCACGAAACAGGGAAGATAGACCGAAACACCCGCCTGCAAATAGCGTATATCCATGTTGCCGCCATGCTCTCTGGGCGGAATCGTTCGCAGGCAGGCTTCCGCCGCAGCGCCCCCGGGTCCGCACAGTGCCTCAGGGTCTGCGTAGTCAGTCAGTGGCAGTGATACCTTGCCGCCGACTTCGGCCAGAGCCTGCTCCCGCTCCAGCATGCGGCGGTGCTCGCTGCGACCCGGCAGGGTGGTGACGATGCCCGGAAAACTGGCGTTGGGGATTCGCACCCCGGGGATGTCGTCTGTTTCAGCATAGTCCCCATTCAGTCGCCAGATTACCTGGCTCTGCCCATCAATGAGGTCAGGAACAAACCCTGAGCTGCCGCCTGTCGACCAGGCGTAGGGTCCCGGCTCGATCCGCAAAATGGTCACCTTGAGGACATCTCCGGCACTCGCCCCGCTGATATCCACCGGCCCGGTGATCGGGTGTACCCGGCCAAAATCGCTGCTGAAACGTTCAGGCTCACGGGTTTGTTGCACAGAGGCTCCGAGCGCATCCCGGGCATCCCGGGTGTGGAATAAAATCGTCTGACCCGGCTCGGCGCTCACCACCATTGGAATATCCGGATGCAATCTGTTGACGCAGCCGGGGTCCTCGATGCAGTCGTCGCCGGTTCCCCCCACCACGACAACGCTGTCGTCTGCCGCATGCACCGCTGACGCTGCCAGCCATAATGAGACAACAAGCAGTTCCAGATTACGGTAGGCTGGCGTCAATAACTTGATCATGGCGTTTCCCCTGCTGTCTACGCTTCGAAGGTCTCTGCTGAAGACAGTGCTTTCAGCAGGTGACGCGTAAGCGCTTGAATTACAACCCGTAGTCGGCTGAGAGAGTAGAGTAGCGGCTCCCCCCTGACAGGGCAAATCCGTAAGTCCAGCCCCTGCCCGGTGCCGTACTAGGAGACATGGCAAAAACGAGCACAGCGCAGGCTGAATCTGCGGCGACCCGAGTCGCCGCAGAGCCGAACGCATTGGCGTTATTCCACCCCTGCACACAGGCATGGTTTACCGAAGCTTTTGCCAACCCCACCCGGGTGCAGTCAGAAAGCTGGCCGTTTTTGCGCAGGGGCGAAAGCTCCCTCATGCTTGCACCGACGGGTTCAGGCAAAACGCTCGCGGCTTTTCTCGCTGCCCTTGATGGACTGCTCTTCGGAGAGAAAAAATCTGAGCCGGGCGTCAAGGTCATCTATATCTCTCCACTGAAAGCGCTGGGAGTTGATGTCGATCGAAATTTAAGAGCCCCGCTGGCAGGAATCTCTGCCGTTGCTGCCAGAGAAGGTACAGCCCACCACACTGTCACTGTCGCGATCCGCTCAGGGGACACGGAGTCACGCGAGCGCGCTCGCATGCTGAAAGAGCCTCCTGACGTGCTGATCACAACACCGGAGTCGCTCTATCTGATGCTCACCTCACGTGCACGTGACATTCTGCAGGGCGTAGAGACAATCATCCTCGATGAAATCCACACCATGGTGCCCACCAAGCGTGGCACACACCTGTTCCTCTCTCTGGAGCGCCTCGAACAACTGCGCCGCCAGCAACTACCCGGCATCAGGCCGATGCAGAGAATTGGTCTGTCAGCGACGCAGCGACCGCTTGAGGAAGTTGCGCGGCTCATGGGTGGGTTTGAACACAAGAAAAACAGCCCGTCGCAACCGCGGACGGTGCAGATCATTGACGCCTCAGAAAAGCGCCCTTTTGAACTGACGATTTGTATGCCCCTGGGCGATCAGGTCGATCAGCCCGCCGATGAGTTCAATGTCGTCGGCAACGCCGCCACGTCTCCGGTTCCTGCATCAATCTGGCCTGCCATTTATCCGCGCCTTGTGGCCCTGATCGGTGACCACCGGTCCACCATGATTTTTGTTAACAGCCGTCGTCTCGCTGAACGGCTCGCCGCCAGTATCAATGAAACGGCGGAGCAGGATCTGGCGCGGGCACACCACGGTTCGATGTCCAAAGATACCCGCTCAGAAGTGGAAGACAGACTGAAGCGAGGGGATCTGCGCGCGATTGTTGCAACGTCTTCCATGGAGCTTGGCATCGACATGGGCGCGGTAGATCTGGTCATTCAGGTGGAAGCGCCACCCTCAATTTCCTCAGGGCTCCAACGCATCGGCCGCGCCGGACATAGCGTGGGGGCGGTTTCGAAAGGCATCGTTTTCCCCAAATATCGAGGCGATCTGCTTTCGGCGGCAGCCGCTGCGCGGCAGATGCTGAACGGACAGGTTGAAAGCTCGGCCTATCTGCGAAATCCGCTGGATGTTCTGGCACAGCAAATTGTCGCCATGGTGGCCATGGATGAGTGGGATGTTGAGGCGCTGTATCAGACACTGCGCTGCGCTGCGCCGTTTGCCGAACTGCCGAGAGCGTCTTTTGAAGAAGTGCTGAATTTACTTTCCGGGCGCTACCCCAGCGATGATTTTTCCGGTCTTAAAGCCCGCATTACCTGGGACCGGATAAACAATCGCCTGACTCCCAGACGCGGCGCACAGCGAACTGCCATCCTCAATGCAGGCACGATTCCGGACCGCGGGCTCTACGGGGTATTTCTGCTTGGCGGCGGCGACACCAAAAGCCGCGTCGGGGAACTGGACGAAGAAATGGTCTTCGAGCTGCAGATTGGTGAAGTATTCCGGCTCGGCGCCTCAATGTGGCGCACACTGGAAATTACCAAAGACCAGGTCCTGGTCGAGCCGGCACCGGGAGAACAGGGCAAGATGCCATTTTGGCGCGGCGACGGAGTCGGTCGACCGCTTGAATTTGGCAGGGCAATCGGCGCGCTGACCCGGATACTCTCGCGAGCCTCGAGAGCGGATGCACAAAAGCTGCTGACCCGTGATCATGCTCTCGAAGCCGAGGCAGCCGACATCCTCTATGATTACGTCGCTGGTCAGTTCGAAGCAGCCGGTGACGTCCCCTCTGATGAATGTATCATTGTTGAGAATTTTATCGATGAAGTGGGCGATTGGCGCGTTGTCCTGCAGTCGCCGTTCGGCGCTCGGGTTCATGCTCCGTGGGCGATGACGGTCGCCGCACAACTTCGCCAGCGTTTTTCCGAAATTGACGTGGTCTGGTGTGATGACGGCATCGTCTTTCGGGTACCCGAATCCGACTCTCCTCCGGAGGCCGAGTGGTTTATTCCTGATCCAGAGTCACTCGAGGAAGACGTGGTCCGCGCGCTCTGCGACACGTCTCTGTTCGCGGCTCGCTTTCGGGAAAACGCAGCCCGAGCCCTGTTGCTACCCCGACGCTTTCCCGGTCAGCGCACGCCTTTGTGGTTGCAGCGCAGAAAGTCAGCAGATTTGATGCAGGCGGCCAGCCAGTACCCCAGATTCCCGATGATTCTGGAAACCTACCGGGAATGCCTGCGGGACGTTTTTGATATCGACGGACTGAATCAGCTGCTCGAGGACATACGCAGTCGCCGGATCAGAGTACACCCCGTGAACAGCGATTCTGCATCGCCTTTTGCGCAAACCGTGCTGTTCGATTTCACCGCCAGTTTTATCTACGACGCTGATGCTCCGCTTGCCGAGCGTCGCGCACAGGTCCTCTCTCTGGACCACGCCCAACTCAAGGAACTGCTGGGCAGCGCCGACTATCGCGAACTCCTCGATCCGGAAGCCATCGCCGCCATCACACTCAAGCGTCAGCTACTGGAGCATCCGTATGTGAAAGATCCGGATGATATCCATGACCTGCTGCTTGCGCTCGGGGATCTGAGCGTCGCCGACATCTTGGACCGTACCGAGTCAAGCCGGCAGGCCACCCTTCAGTCAATGCTCAGCGACCTGACCAGAGCGCGGCGGATCATCGAAATCAGGGTGGCCGGAAATCCCCGTTTTATTGCTGCGGAGGATGCAGCCCGCTATCGGGATGCCCTCGGTACAGTCCTGCCCATGGGGCTGCCCGCAGCTCTGCTCGAACCTTGCCAGTCTCCTCTGCAAGACCTGATTTCCCGCTATATCCGGACCCACGGACCTTTTGAACCGGCTGAGATTGCCAAGCATTTCGGTCTCGGCATCGATGTCCTGCGCAAGGCCCTGAACGAACTCTCTGCCACAGGGCGAGTCCTGGAGGGAGGATTTACACCGGGCAGCACGCGCCGCGAATGGATTGATCACGATGTACTCAAGCAAATCAAGCGGCGCTCGCTGGCAGGATGGCGACAGCAAATTGAAGCAGTAGATCACAATAAGTTCGCTTCATTTATCGCGGACTGGCAATTTATTACCAAACCGAGGCGTGGACTGGACGCGCTCTATGACACCATCGAGCAACTGCAGGGGGCGCCACTGCCAGCTTCAGTTCTGGAGACCGAAATCCTGCCGGCGCGCATCACCGGATATCGGGTGGGACAGATTGATGAGCTGTTCGTCTCAGGAGAACTGCTGTGGCGGGGGATCGAACCCGTTGGCAGCAGCGATGGGCGGATTGCCATCTACCTCGCCGAAAATTATCCCCTGCTGGCCCCTGAGCCAAACCCCATTGACAGCGAACTGGCCCAGCGTATTCATGAGTTTATAGGCTCGCGGGGTGCGCCATTCTTTGACGATATCGTCGAAGCTGTCGGGGGCTTTCAGAACGACGTGCTTGAGGCGCTGTGGGAACTGGTGTGGAGCGGCAATGCGGGGAACGACAGCTTCGCGCCGCTGCGTGCACGTCTGGGGGTGAAAGACAGAAAACCCAGAACCCGACGGGCGCAACAGCGAATGAGACCGCGAAGAGGCTCGCGCCTTCCTGGCAGCGAAGGGCGATGGACCCTGTTTGACCGGGTCGGCTGGGAGCAACCTTCAGCGACAGAAGCAAGAACCGCTCAGGTCCAGCAACTGCTCGAACGCTATGGTGTCATGGTGAAGGAAGCACTGACAAAGGAAGGGGTCACCGGTGGATTCTCCGGCATCTATCCGGTGCTCAAAGCGATGGAAGAAGCCGGCCGGATTCGACGGGGTTACTTTGTGGAAGGTCTCGGTGCCAGTCAGTTTGCAGTCCCCGGCGCTGAAGATCGCCTGCGCAATACTGCCGAATCGACTGACCCTGTCTTATTGTCTGCAACAGACCCCGCCAATCCCTATGGCGCACTTTTACCCTGGCCGCCCGCAGCTGACGGCAGCAAGCGCTGCGCCAGAGTCGCCGGGTCTCGCGTCCTGTTGCTGAACGGCGATCTGATTGCCTACATTGCCAAAACGGGCGACCAGATCACCACATTTCTGCCGCCGGACGAGCCAACGCGAAGCAGCGGCATCAAGGCGTTGATTGCGGGTCTTAAGCTGGCGGCTCGAGGACGCAAACTGGTCTACCTCGCCTCGATTGACGGCAAGCCGCGCGCTGAAGAGTCCATTCATGCTGCTCTGCTGAGCGAAGGATTCCAGCACGGGCATCGCGGCTATTCCTGCCGGAGCATTGAGGCTACCCAGAACCATGCCTGAAGGAGATACGCTTCATCGGGTGGCGCAGCAGATCACCGAACAGCTTTGCGGGAAACGCATAGAAGCGTCCAGAGGCAGACCCGAATTAACCAAGGCTCAGGAGCTGGCAGGCTGCATTCTGCAGACCGCTGAAGCCAGAGGAAAGCATCTGCTGCTGGGTCTGGATAACGGCCTCACTGTTCATTCGCACCTGGGCATGACCGGCTCCTGGCACATATACCCCCGCGGAGAGCGCTGGCGAAAACCCGCTTACCGTGCCGCGCTCGCCATGCGCTTTCTCAGCCATGATCTGATTTGCTTCAGCCCGAAACTCATTGAGGTAGAAAGCAGCATCCGGATTCGGGGCCGTGCACTGCTGACCCGGCTGGGCCCTGACTTACTGGCAGACGCATTTGACGAGGACGCGGCCATCGCCAGATTGCGCATGCATGACCATCTGCCACTCGGAGAGGCGCTGATGAATCAGCAGCTCGTGGCCGGTATCGGTAATGTCTATAAATCGGAAATCCTGTTCATGAATCGGCTCAACCCCTTTGAACCGCTGTCGACGCTGGATGACGAAACACTGCGAGTGTGCCTGCGCAGTGCCAGACACTACATGAGACGAAACCTTGAAGGCCTGCGTCGCAAGTTTCGGGGGTCGACTCTTGGGGACAGGCTCTGGGTTTATCGGCGTCGGGGAATGCCCTGCCTTGAATGCTCAGGCCCTATTGTGATGCAGCGACAGGGAGAAACGGCGCGCTCGACCTATTATTGCCCTGTCTGTCAGGGAACCGACCGATGACAGCTGAATTAGTCTGGTTCAAGCGCGATCTGCGCGTCACCGATCACTCACCGCTTCTCGCCGCTGCAAAACGCGGAAAAGTCATCTGCCTCTATATCTATGAGCCAGACCTTATCAGCGCTGACGACTTCTCAAAGCGACATCTGCTCTTCATTAACGACTCCCTGACTGAGCTCGATCGCGATTTGCGCAGGCTTGGCAGTCGATTACTGATCCGGCGCGGAGACGCCGTCGACGTTATCAGCGGCCTCCAGGCCGAAACAGGCTTTCACTGCATTCGTGCGCATCAGGAAACCACCAACGCCCTCAGCTACCAGCGCGACCGGGCTGTCAAAAAATGGGCCCGGTCAGCGGGGATAGATTTCATTGAGTACCGCCAGCAGGGTGTCGTCCGGGCAATGACCAGCAGAGACGGCTGGGCCAGACAATGGCAGGGATTCGTGACTTCGCCTCTGGTCAGCCGTCCCGGGCACATCGTCGACGGCGCAACCGGACTCACCGGGCTTGGCATGCAGTCTCCGCAAAGCTTTGCGCTGAAGGACGATGGACTGCTCAGCAGACAAACCGGTGGGGAGAGTGAGGCGAGCAAGCTACTCAACAGTTTTTTGTCAGACCGGTCACGGGACTATCTGCAGGGCCTTTCCTCACCCTTGACCGCCTGGGACAGCTGCAGCCGGCTGAGTCCTTACCTGACTTACGGCAATATTTCACTTCGCACAGTGTATCAGCGTGTCTCCCAGCGCAAACGTGAGCTCCAGCGTCAGCGCGGCCAGCGGGACCCCTGGAGCCAATCACTGTCGAATTACGTTGAGCGCCTCGCCTGGCACTGCCATTTTATGCAGAAACTGGAAGACGAACCGGCGATCGAATTCGACAACATGAACCCTGCGTTTAACGGCCTGAGAGAAGACGAGTTCAACCCCGCCTACTTCGAGGCATGGGCGGCGGGTCGGACAGGCTATCCACTGATCGATGCCTGTATGCGCGCGCTTCAGCAGACGGGCTGGATCAACTTCCGCATGCGGGCGATGTTGATTTCGTTTGCCTCCTATCATTTGTGGTTACACTGGCGGCAGCCGGCCCTGCATCTGGCGCGGCTGTTCACGGACTATGAGCCCGGCATCCATTATTCACAAATTCAAATGCAGGCTGGCACAACAGGCATCTCTGCACTGCGGATTTATTCCCCCATCAAGCAGGTGCTCGATCAGGACCCGAAGGGACTGTTCATCCGTCAGTGGGTGCCCGAACTGACGAATGTCCCGGATGGCTTTATCGCCGAGCCGCATCGTATGCCGGCACTGGTCCAGCAGCAGTCAGGCTGCATCATTGACCGCGATTATCCCGCCCCGATTGTCGATCATTTGTCAGCCTATCGTGCCGCACAAAAACGCATGCGAACGGCGAATCTGGCGGCAAAGACCAGCGGCGCGAGCAACCGCGTATTCCAGCGCCATGGATCGCGCAGAAATCAGAGCCGAAGGCTGATCTGACATCTCCTTCCGCTTGCCGATCGGGCAGTTGCTCCGACTTTTGTGATAGATTCCCGTCTGACTATCCTCGCCAGACTCAGGGGGCGAAAGAAAAATCATGACTGCTGCTTACCAATCGATGACCGTGCTGCTCGTAAGCGCGGCGCTGCTGTTCCACAACATGCCGACTTTCGGCCAGGACTTCGCCAGCCCCGAGGACGAGTTTGACTCCATATTTACACCCCTGCCGCAGGTGGAGGGCTCGCTGTGCGCCCGCTATCACAACTGGAACCGGGAAACCGTTTCCCCTCTGTCTCAGGATCAGCTGCTTCTGTTTCGGAACGCCTACGCGGCCGTCTCCCTGGCAGATGATGACTGGCTGAGAACCCTCGTTACAGACAGCAATAATTATCTGGATATGTACGCGTTCGTCTCTAATATCCGTCAGCTCGCGCAGAATGACATGGGGGTGAAATACCTGTTTCAGGAACCGTTCGATGACGAACAAGAGCAACACCGAAGACTGGCCAGCAACTTATCGAGCGAGCCAGATGCGATTGTCGGCATTTTCTGGTGCCAGCCCATGGGAGAGAATTCGGCACCCCGGTTCACCGGCGGCTACGCATACCTCAAAGGGCACGACGGAGACTGGAAGTTCCAGACCCGATAACGCAGCAACATCCTGTTACTAGAAAGGCCTGATAATCATCCTTTTTGTCGGAGGTGAAGTGGTCGGGAGCACAGGTTGCCCCCGTTCAGCCTGAATGTGATGCAGTGCTGCAACGCATCAAAACGGAGCGAATCAGGTAAGAACTCCCGCGGCAACCAGACCCTGCGCTATGGCGACGATAACCGGCAGCGCGATGATCGTGCGCAGCACAAACAACGTCACCAGATTGATAAAATTCAGCGGAATTCGGGTCTTCAGAATCAGTACGCCAACCTCTGACATATAAATCAGTTGCGTGATAGCCACTGAGATGATCACGAAACGGGTCAGTTCGCTTTCAATACCCTGAGCAATGACTCCCGGCAGAAACATCTCGACAAACCCCACCAGCAGGGCTGGTGCCGCTGCTCCGGCATCAGGGATCTGCAACCAGGACAATAGCGCCGCGAGAGGATAGGAAAGCACTTCGAACACCGGGGTGTATTCAGCTACGATCAGTCCGAAGGTCGCGATCGCGATCAGCGGCGGCATCAGCCCGAACCAGATGTCGAACAGGTTATACATGCCGCTCTGTAGGTAGGCGCGCGGACGGGGCGCGTTATCTGCCCGCTCCAGTGCTGCCAGAAACCCTCTCGTCAGGGATCCGGCAGACTCTTCGCCGGATAACCTATCACGCTCAGAGCGCTGCTTGCCTGCTTCCGAATATTGATCCGGAATTTTTGAGAGTGGTGGAATTCGAGGCATCACGATCGCCGTGATCAAACCTGCACAGCAAACCGTGAGATAGAACGGCACGAACACATGACCAAGCTGGACGAACTCAGCAATGACAACGCAGAACGGCAGAGACACCACAGAAAAATTGGTCGCAATAGTCGCCGCCTCTCGCTGACTGTAAAAGCCCTTTTCGTACTGCTGGGAAGTAATCAGGACGCCTACTGTGGCTGCCGTCATCCAGGAGGCGATCGCATCGACGCAAGACCTGCCCGGCAAGCGGAACAGCCGGCGGAATAGAGGAGAAAGCGCGATTCCAACCAGCTCCATCAAGCCGAAATCAGTTAGCAGCGGCAGCAAAAAGGCCGCAAACAAAAAAATCGTCACGATCGCGGTCAGCAAGTCGTAAACCACGATATGCCCTGTCGTCTCCGACCAGACTGATTCAGGACCCACCTGCCAGATGATCATGCCGCCGAAAATCGCACCGATCACTCTAAGGGCCAGCCACAGCGGAGTTACGGTAAACAATTGTTCAAGCCGCGAGTGACGGGAATTCTCTTGCCTGACCAACGAGTAATAGACCGAGAGCAATGCGGAGATAAACACCAGCGCAAAGCCGATATAAGGCAGACTGTCGCCAAGCCTGCTCTCCAGCACATCGGAAAGCACCGACATCGGAATCGTCCAGCTTCCCTGATAGCGAACCGGAAACAGAAAAAAGAAAACCCCCAGAATCGAAGGCAGGGCAAAGCGCAGTAGTCTGAGCGCTCCCATCAGACACGTTTGGCTGGGGTTGACCCCTTACGCTGACTGAAAGATTCGGCGAGCAGACACAGTATCTCGAACATCATGGAAGCCCCCACCAGCGCGGTATTACCGGTTTGATCAAACGGCGGCGCCACTTCAACCACATCACCACCTATCAGATTTAATCCGCGTAGTCCGCGCAGCAAACGCAGAGCCTCGACGGTGGTGAGGCCTCCAACCTCCGGTGTTCCGGTGCCTGGCGTGAACACTGGATCAATACCGTCCACATCGAAGGTAATGTAGGTCGGAGCATCACCAACGACCTTGCGCGCCTCGGCAATTACGGCTTCAACGCCGAGGTCGGTAAATTCATCCATCTCTACAACCCGCATGCCCGAGTCATAGGAGTAATTCAGCCCGTCGAGGTTGTTCTGGCCGCCGCGAATACCTATCTGAATGGTTTTGGTCGGATCTATAATCCCTTCATCGGTTGCGAGCCGAAAAGGTGCGCCATGGTGAAATTTCGATCCATAGAATTCTGCCCAGGTATCGGTATGCGCATCGACATGGATTAAAGCGAAGGGCTCGTCTTTTTTCAGTCCCTTCAGAATCGGGTAGGTAATGGAATGATCGCCACCGGCAGAAAGCGGAATCACGCCCTGAGCACCCACCGACGTGTAAAAAGCTTCAATTTCCTTGATCGCTTCATCCAGATTAAACAGGTTATCGATAGGCACGTCGCCAACGTCGGCAATCTTCGCCAGATCATAGGGGTTGATTCGCGTCGACATGTTAAATGAACGCATCAGTGAGGACTGATTACGTATCTCGCGCGGACCGTGCCGCGCGCCTGCGCGGTTCGTCACACCGAGATCACAGGGAACACCGATAAGCGCGATATCAGTCTCTGCCAGGTTCGCAATGGGGGCCCGCATAAAAGTCGGGATTTCGGTGAAGCGTGGTCTCAGTCTCGGGGCATCAGGGTCTGCCTCGGACTCGGGGGCGTAGTTATTTGATTCAGACATAGGACAGGCGTCTTCACTTAAGGTTTCTGTCGGAACCCGGGTCAGGGACCTCGGCTCTGACGGAAGAAGCTACACTATTTTGCCGCCAATCCCAAAATTGAATTCTGCCGCTAGGAACCCTGGCATCCGGGGCACCAGTAAAGCCTTCTGCCGGACAGCAGGTCTTTTCTGATGATGTCGCCACACTCATAGCAGCTCAGGCGCTGTCGGCCGAATACCGCGTGACGAAACGCGCCACGCTTCAGTCCCTGTTTTTTCAGACGAGCCACCCGGCGGGGAGGATTCGTGATGCCCGCTGTCTGATAGGCCCTCTGACTGATCTTCAGGGTACTGCGACCCAGATCATTGAGCTGTTTCACACTCAGATCAAGGGGCCTAGCATCCGGGAGAACCTTCGCATCGAACAGAATTTCGCTGCGCAGGTAGTTGCCAATGCCCGCGAGGAAGTCCTGAGCCAGGTAGAGAGAGGCCAGAGTCCGTCGATGAAAGCGTTCACTGCGCAGTCGCTGAGAGATTTCTTTCCAGGTCAGCTTGGGACTCAGAATGTCCGGGCCTATCTTTGCCAGAAAGGGATGGAGTTCAAGCTCAAACTGATCCCAGATACTGATGTCACTGGCACTGTATAGCAGCGCGCTGTGTGTGCGCGTATGCAGCGCAAGGCGCAAACTCCGATTTGTTTTAGGAAAAGCATCCCGCTTGACGACGTACCAGCGTCCATACAGCTGATTGTGCGAATAGATCGTGAGTTCGTTATCGAAGTGGGTCAGCAGGGCCTTGCCGCGGGTTTCAATTTCACGCACCTCGGCGCCCTGAAAATCACGCTCCCTGCCCTTCAGGCGGTCCAGACCAAAATGGATATCGACAATTTGCCGGCCTTCAAGAACTCGGGCAATTTTGTCGGCAGCGCGCCTAATTTCAGGTCCTTCAGGCATGGGAGGATGGTCACATGAGCAGATGGATTACTTGGGTCGTGTAGGAGTTACGCAACAGCGCCCAAACAGATCAATCCGATCAGGCAATTTTCCCAGCTTCGGCGGCAACCACATCCGCCAGTTCCCGCGCTAACTGCGCAACGAGATCAGCGTCTTCGCCCTCGACCATCACCCGCAGCACCGGCTCGGTGCCTGAGGGGCGCAACAGAACACGCCCTCTGCCCTGTAGTTTGTCTTCAACGCCAGACACGGCGTCACGAACGCTCTGGCTGGCAGACACATCGGGATCCTGACCCAGCCTGACGTTAATCATGGTTTGTGGAAACTTCTGCATTGCACCGCGTAATTCCCTCAGTGGCTTACCGGTCAGGACAACAGCGGTGAGCACCTGCAGAGCTGACACGATACCATCCCCGGTCGTCGTAATATCGTGACAAATGATATGTCCGGATGATTCACCGCCCAGCTGCCATCCGCGCTGCTGCATTTCCTGCAGAACAAACCGGTCACCAACTGCCGTGCGCGCGAAAGGAACTGCTCGTTCTGCAAGCGCCAGTTCCATACCGAGGTTGCTCATTTTGGTTCCTACAACACCACCGAATTCAATGTTCCGGCGTCGGCGCTCGCAGGCAATTACGAACAGCATCTCATCGCCATCAACGACATTGCCCTGATGATCCACCATAATGCTCCGGTCACCGTCGCCGTCCAGTGCAACACCGAGGTCAGCGCCCACCTCTAGAACTTTTTCTTTGAGCGCAGCTGGCGAGGTGGAGCCGATCTTATCGTTGATGTTCAATCCGTTCGGATCCGTTCCGATACTGACGACATCGGCCCCCAGCTCAGAGAGCACGGCGGGTGCGATATCGTAAGTCGCGCCGTTGGCGCAATCCACAACCACCTTCAGACCCGAAAGTGTCAACCGTGAGCCAACGGTGCTTTTACAGAACTCGATATAGCGGCCTCTGGCATCGTCAATTCTGCTGGCCTTACCCAGAGATTTCGGTGCAACCGTCGTCAGCGCCTTGCTGAGTTCGGCTTCAATAGCCAGTTCGACCTCATCGGGCAGCTTCGTGCCATTGCCAGAAAAAAATTTGATTCCGTTGTCTTCAAAGGAATTGTGCGACGCGCTGATCACGATCCCTGCCTGAGCACGCAGAGTGCGGGTCAGATAAGCAATCGCGGGTGTTGGCATCGGGCCAGTAAGATTGATATCCACCCCTGCTGCCGTCAGGCCTGCTTCCAGCGCTGCCTCAAACATGTAACCGGAGATACGCGTGTCTTTGCCAATCAATATTTTGCTGCGGTGACCGCCTTGCATGAACACCTTACCGGCTGCCCATCCCAGTTTAAGCATAAAATCAGGGGTAATGGGCGCCTGGCCAACCTTACCGCGGATACCGTCCGTGCCGAAGTAGCGTTTCTGTGCTGCCATAGTTGCTGTTGTCATTTTTTGATGCAGGAGCGAATAGTAAGGAATCTGGACTCAGAGTGCGAGCACTAGCCTGCACCTGTTGCTGCGCTGATTGTGGGCGCGCGGAATCTGGGAGATAATTCTACTCCTCACTTACTGCGAGCAGGTCAGGCCCGTGTGCGGAATTGTCGGCGCAATTGCTGAACGGAATGTCACCGAGATCCTCCTGGAAGGACTGAAAAGACTGGAATATCGCGGCTACGATTCAGCGGGCATCGCGCTGCTTGCCCCCGATCGAAAAACCCTCAAAGTCCACAAGACCGCCGGAAAGGTAAATAAACTGGCAGAGCGGGTCCAGGGGAAAGCGCTTAGGGGTCACGTCGGCATCGCCCACACGCGCTGGGCAACTCACGGCAAACCCACGAATGCCAATGCGCACCCTCACAGCTCAGGCGGGCAAATTGCCATTGTTCACAACGGCATCATCGAGAATTTCGAAAAGCTTCGGGAGAAGTTGAGCAAATCCGGCTATCAGTTCGCCACGCAGACTGACAGCGAAGTCATCGCGCATCTGATCCATCTTGAACGCAAGGGAAACAAGGTCTCTCTGTTTGCTGCGACCCAAAAAGCCATCAGGCGCCTCGAAGGCGCTTACGGCATTTGTGTTGCCGATGCGGCCACACCGAATGAATTAATCGTCGCGAGATCAGGCAGTCCGCTGGTGATCGGTGTCGGAATTGGGGAAAACTTTGTTGCCTCCGACCCACACGCGCTGGGCCAGGTGACCGATCAGTTCGTCTACCTGGAAGAAGGGGACATAGCCCGAATTACCCGTGAAAGTTACGAAATCTGGCACGACGGTAAGCAGATCAAGCGCAAAATCAGCACAGTGGCGGGCCGCAGCAGTGATGGCGATAAGGGTCTCTACAAGCACTTCATGCTGAAAGAAATATATGAGCAACCGGCTGTCATCCGCGACACGCTGGACGGCAGGATCTCGAAAAACAAAGTCCTCGAGAATGCATTCGGCGTCAAGGCCCCGGCGATTTTTGACAAGGTCAAACACGTTCAGTTTGTCGCCTGCGGCACTTCCTATCATGCCTGCCATGTCGCCAAATACTGGCTTGAGTCCATTGCCCGCATGGAGTGCTCAGTGGATATTGCCAGCGACTATCGCTATCGGGACATCATCGTGCCGGACGGCTCCTTGCTGGTCACCGTTTCTCAATCCGGAGAAACCGCAGACTCCCTGGCCGCGCTTCGCTACGCCAAAACACTCCCCTACACTGCCTATCTGGCTATTTGCAACGTTGCCACCAGTTCACTGGTGCGTGAATCAGATTTTTCTCTACTGACGATGGCCGGGCAAGAAGTCGGCGTCGCCTCAACCAAAGCGTTTACAGCACAGCTCGCCGTATTGCTGATCCTGACCATTGCTCTGGGACGCCGGAATGGCCTGACACCGCGCAAAGAGGCAGCTCTGGTCAGAGAGCTCAACCGTTTACCGGATCTGATCGAAAGCACGCTGAGCCTCAACAAAGACATTCGCAAGATGTCTCGACAATTCGCCGACAAGCATCACAGCCTGTTTCTTGGCAGAGGAATCCAGTACCCTATTGCCAAAGAGGGCGCGCTGAAACTGAAGGAAATCTCCTACATCCACGCTGAGGCCTATCCGTCAGGTGAGCTTAAGCATGGACCGCTGGCGCTGGTCGACGAAAACATGCCGGTCATCGCAGTAGCGCCCAATGATGACCTGCTTGAAAAACTGCGCGCCAACCTCGCAGAAGTCAGCGCCCGAGGCGGAAAGCTGTACGTCTTTTCTGACGAGAGCGTGAACTATCAGGGTGACAAGAACTGTAAGGTCATCCACGTCCCGGCCTCGCCTGATGTTCTTGATCCGATTGTATTCACCATTCCGCTGCAGCTCCTTTCTTATCACGTTGCCATCGTCAAAGGCACTGATGTGGACCAGCCTCGCAATTTAGCCAAATCGGTTACTGTTGAATAAAAAATTTTTCCTGGTTGGTCAGAAAAAACTCAAAACGTTTAAAAATAAAACCTACACAAAAGTTTTAAAAACTTTTAGAATCATGTGATGAAAAATTTATTATCAAAATATGGTAAACATTTTTGGTATTTGCCACTAGTTGTAAGTTTGTTGTCATGGTGGGCATTCTTCTCTTTGCCCATGAAATTAGGGGAGATTGGGGGTCCACTCTTTCTTTCTGCATTTGCTTATTATTTCTTTCTAAAGTGCACTGGAAGACTCACTGACAAAGATGACCCCTTTGTTGAATGATTAGCAAAATAAAAAAATCAATACAGCAAGATTTAGCAACAAATAAGACAAGCATTTTTATTGCCTTAGTAATAAACACACTGTTATTAACTTCAGATTACCTTAACGAATTTATTTTTTGGATTTGTTTAATTTTGGAGGCGTTAATCATTTTTTACTTTTTAACAATGATCTATTACAAAGTTAAAAAATAATGGAAGAGAAATACATTAAGTTTTACAAAACCTTTCACAAAAAGTTCAAAAATGATGAAAATCTAATTCACTGTTTGCATCTACTCAGTGACCGTCGAATGAAACTCATACCTCAAAGGACCATAGATTCGCAGGAGTTATGAATTTTTGTCTGTTAAGGTTGAATGATCTGGAATGCAGAATCAGATGAACCTAACAAGGAATAAGTTACTCGTATTCATCAAGAACCGAGAATTTGAAGTCATTACAGGTATCGGAGGTGTAGCTGCCCTTTGGTCTTTTGTTTTTGATAACGAAGCTAGTTTTTATACCGGAATTGCTTTTGCATCTCTTGGTTTAATCTCTATTGGAATGCGTCATCATTTACAAAAGAAAGGTAATGAACAAAAACTTTAAGTTTTGTCGAAAATTTCGCAGAGGGTTCAGAAACACCGCGCTCTCAACCCTGCACCCAAAATAAATTCGTTACAGTGGAGCAATCGTGAATAAGGCACTCCTGTATCTCGCCTATTTTTTGATCTGGACAACTCCGGTTCAACTTGTTTTTTTCGTCTGGATTTATTCTTACGTACTCTCTGCTGACTACAGCTTTTTGTCGTTTTCGACCTCAGATTTTATGGACCTTACCTTTCTCCGGATTGTAAAAGCATGGATGTATTCATGGTTCTGGAACGGCTTTCTTGATTTTGTATGGGGCCTTCCGGCCGCCATTATGATTACGCTCAAGCTGTTGGTAAACGCCGCGCTGGGGGCGTGGCTGTTGCCTGTCGCAAAGAAACTGAATAGCCTGTAGGCCACTCTACCCTGCGCAGACTTCGGCAGCGACCAGCCGGACAGTTCTCCGGCCAAACTTGCAGGCAAACAGTTTCGACACTTTCCTCAGCCATGTCACTGATGAACCGGGCTGACTAACACACGAAAATGCCTATTTCGGCTCAGGTAAAGGCTTATGGAAAGAACCACCATCACTGTAGGAAGAATCCTGCTGGGGCTGTATTTTCTTATTCCGGGACTGACAAAAATCCCGGGTTACGAGGCCATGGTTGAATACATGACTCTGCACAATGTTCCCTTGGTTAACCTGCTGCTTCCCATCACAATCGTCTTGCAGGTGGGCTTGGGGTCCATGTTGATTGCAGGCTATCGCATCAAGGAAGCCGCTCTGCTGCTGGCCTTGCTTACCCTGCTCATCAACTTCGGCATGCACGATTTCTGGAATGAATATCCCAACACAGACAGTGCCCATGAGACGCAGAACTTCGTTAAAAATCTGGGCATATTCGCCGGCCTGCTGGTATTAAGCGCTGCATCCAGAGTCGCGCAGTGGCGCTTGATCAAGTAAGCTGACGGTCATGTCAAACAATTCGGATCCGGACGCTATGAGTAATAAAGTCGTGCTTTCGCAGTCGATCATGTGGGCGGCCGCTGTGCTGGTGGTCGCAATCAGCCGGGAAAAGCAATTCGCGGTTCTCATGCTGATTGTCCTTGCAACGACCGCTCTGCTTTATCTGAAAAAGCAGGTGCAGCCAGACAACCAGGGGTCGTAAGCGGCGCCCAAGAGCCCGACAAATCACCTACGCCCATTGGAGACGGAAGCGCCGGGACCGCTTTAGTCCGGCATTGCTCAGGAGAGCTGACTCGTGATGCGCTTTACCGAAAAAACTCAGGAAGCAATCCTGCAGATTGTCGAACCCATCATGGACAACTGTCTGGACGGCTCCAATACCGGAAATCATGCAAAACACGTCAGGGATTTCACCGACAGATTGAAGGCTATCGTGACCCCTGAAAACCTCGCCTCGCAGTTGGAATACAGGCCCCACGGCGTTTTTACCCGGCGAGAATTTGTCTGTTTGTTCAGACGCCGGGAGTCGATTGGCGTGGTCTGGCGTCAATTCGTTTCATCCACAGACGATGAACTGGTCAATCACGCCATTTTCGTGGAGAGAGACGGGAAAATCTGTATCGAACACTGCCTGATTTGTTGAGCACAAAAGCTAAACCGATTCTCTTCTGGTCTCGGCGCTTTCTGTTTCAGGCGCCCGCATGGCTGCCCAGAGTCTCCGCATCCTTCTCAGTTCCAGCTTGACTTACCGAGCGCCTTGCAACCCTTTTGACACCTTCCTGTACCGCGATCTCTCTTTTTCTCTGTCATCTCTTTTTCCTTTTCTCGCTGTTCATGTTTACGCCCTCTGCGACGGGCCACAGCGCTGAGATGACAGCTGCCGGAGCAATTGAGGCCGGGTTTTTCAATCCTCGCTGGCGCTTGCTTCGGCGATTGACAGACCCGCTCTAAACGCGTTATCACCTCAATCTGGTCTCTCACTGCACAAAATGGCAGCTTATACCGATGTCATTTCTCCGATTTCAAGACTTCTTATCTGGACTGGTAAAGCGGCAGCGGAGCCTGTTTGCGAAATCAGAATCGGAATCGATCGACGATCTGGTAGAGAAGCTCATGGGATCCGTCGGCGAGGTGTCGGGGATCGTAACGGCCCGGCAGGTGCTTGATCGCTATGCCGCCCTGAATTCGGATGAGCAGCTCGCTTTTTTCCACCATCTGGAACGAAATTTCAACGCTGATGAGAACCGCATCAAAGCAGCGTTCGCCAAGTATGTTGACGAACCTTCGAGCTCAAGCCTCAGTGACTTGTCAAAAGCGGCTGAGCCACATCGTCAGGAACTCCTGCGCAGGCTGAACCAGACGCCGGGCGCTACCCATGATCTGGTCGCCATGCGCAGCAACTTACTGGGTTTTTTAAAAGAGCATCCCGCCTTGTCAGCGGTCGATGAGGATTTTCAGCGCTTGTTTACTTCCTGGTTTGGTCGCGGGTTTTTACAGCTGCAAACTATCGACTGGTCAACCTCTGCCGCCATTCTGGAGCGCATCATCCGTTATGAAGCGGTCCATGCCATCAAAGACTGGGATGACCTGCGCAATCGCATCGACCCCCCGAACCGCCGGTGTTTTGCCTTTTTTCATCCGGCCCTGATTGATGAGCCTCTGATTTTTGTTGAGGTAGCCCTAACCCACGGCATTCCCAACAGCATTGATGCTATTCTGAATGAACCGGAAACGGATACAGAGTCTCACGGCAACCATGATACCGCCGTGTTTTACAGCATCAGTAACTGTCAGCCCGGCCTGAACAACATCTCTTTCGGAAATTTACTGATCAAACAGGTGGTGCAGGAGTTACAGGCTGAATTTCCCTCTATCAAGACATTTGTCACCCTCTCTCCGGTTCCGGGTTTCAATCGCTGGCTTGAATCGGACGACTCAGCAAATACCGCTGAGCTGCAGACACTGAAACAAGAGATTGCGGGACTGAGCCTGACCGATGCGGCAGATCAAGCCCATCAGGAAAACATTCGAAAACTGGTTTTCAATTATCTGGTTCTCTCCAAAGCAAGGGACAAGCCCCGTGATCCGGTCGCGCGTTTTCACCTGGGCAATGGAGCCACCTTACATGAAGTGAATGCGGGCGCGGACCACAGCGACAACGGCATGCAACAGTCGCGCGGCACGATGGTCAATTATCTTTATGACCTGTCAAGCATCGAATCCAACCATGAGCAGTTTGCGCTTGAGGGCACCGTAAACTTTCACCCTAAGTTGAAACCCCTGCTTCTCACGTCATGAAAACACTCAGCACATTGGCCTTTGCCCTGATCTGGGTCTTCGGATTTTTCAGTCTGCTCGCATTCGATCTGTTCGTCGAAGCCTTTGTGTTCGAATGGCTAGCCTGGAACGGTACCAATAAAAACGACTGGTTTTTTGCCCTGTGGTGGGGTGCAGTCGCTGTGTGGTTTCTGTATGGTTCAGTCACGATCATGCAAAGAGTCAGACGCGTGACCGACCAGGAAAACCCATAGTTCACAAAAAGTGGCATGGTGCGAAGCAGGATAACGCCTTCAGTCACTCTTAAATTCACCGCAGATTCCATTCAGCAAGCAGGAAACCGGCCTCAGATGCCCATCAATACCGAATCGCTTCACAGCGACCGCCCCGAGGATATTGTCCGTGCAGCAGCGCTGCTGACACAGGGCAAACTGGTCGCGATCCCCACGGAGACCGTCTATGGTCTTGCCGCCAACGGCCTCTCGGCAGACGCGGTCAAAGGGATTTTTTCCGCAAAAGGTCGCCCTGCTGATAATCCCTTGATCCTGCACGTTGCCTCCATCGAAGCCGCAATTCCGCTGTGGGCCGCAACAACGAAACAGCTGGAAATCGCGGCAGCACTGTCAGCGGCATTCTGGCCGGGCCCACTGAGCATCGTGCTGAAGGCAGCTTCCGCGATACCGGATATTGTCACCGCCGGTCTCGATTCAGTGGCAATCAGAGCCCCTGCCGGCGAGGCAGTTCAGTCCGTTATCCAACTCTGCCAGTTCCCGCTTGCGGCACCTTCAGCCAATGTGTCAGGCCGACCAAGTCCCACCCGTGCCGATCATGTAGAGCGCACCTTGGGAGGGCGAATTGCCGCTATTCTGGATGGCGGCCAGACCACGATCGGCATCGAGTCAACGGTTGTCGATCTCAGATCGGAGCGCCCACAACTGCTCCGGCCGGGCGCCATCAGTATTGATGATCTTCGGTCAGTAATCGGCGAAATCTCTGATTCACGGCCATCAGGTAACGCAGCGTCACCTGGCCTGCGTCACAGGCACTATCAGCCCGTCAACATCAGCCTGAGGCTCGCAAACAGGGAAATGATTGAATCGCAGTGGGCGTCGGCAGCAGGGATTGCATGCAGTCAGGATCTGGCAGTGGAGCTGGGCCAGCGACGGGCGCCGATCTGGATCATGCCAGACACTCCGGAGCCCTACGCAGCCGTTTTATATGATCGGCTTTACACCATGGAGCGCAGCGGCGTTACAGAAGTTTACCTGCAACGCCCCCCGCAAACAGACGCATGGCGCGCAGTCAATGACCGACTGACCCGCGCCGCTGAAGCCGCCCCTCAGTGATCGTCTGAAGCCATTGCCTCTGCTTTGCGCAACACTGTTGCGGTCTGCTCATCACGAAACGCTGACAGTCGCTCTGCCAGGCGCGGATCGCTAACGGACAGTATCTGAGCTGCCAACAGCGCCGCATTTGCCGCATTGTCAATCGCCACAGTGGCGACCGGAACCCCTTTGGGCATCTGCACAATCGATAAAAGTGAGTCCTGCCCCTGCAAGGCCGTGACGGCAACCGGCACTCCGATGACAGGTAAGGTAGTCATTGAGGCAACCATGCCGGGCAAATGCGCAGCGCCTCCCGCCCCGGCAATGATCGTTTTCAGACCGCGCTCACGTGCGGATTCCGCATATTTCATCATCCGCTCCGGGGTGCGGTGAGCAGAAACAATCGTCATTTCGAACGGCACGTCTAGTTGTCCGAGCATGTCGGCGGCGGCCTGCATGACTCGAAGATCAGAATCACTGCCCATAATGATCCCGACTTGGGCAGTCTCAAGTTCTGTCGTGTGGTCAGTCAATTGGCTGCGCTCCTCTGACATTAAGCTGAGGTCTTATAGTGTCTACTTTCTCCAGGGCTTCGTCTACCGTGGCCGCCACCACCGTCACATGCCCCATTTTGCGACCGGGGAAACAGCGGGTTTTTCCGTACAGATGCACCCACACAGACGGGTCATTCTTCGCCAGATCAGCGCCTTCGACTACGGTGTCGCCATCAAATCCCTCAGCACCGAGCAGATTAAACATGACGGCAGGTTGTATCTGGTCGGTGCTGCCAAGCGGTTTGCCGGAGAGAATATTGAACTGCTGGACAAATTGCGACGTCTGACAGGCTTCAGTGGTGTAGTGCCCACTGTTATGGGTTCTGGGAGAAATTTCATTAATCAGGAGTTCGCCTTTGGGTGTCAGAAACATCTCCACACCAAAAATGCCCTTGCCCTGCATTTTCTCGATTGCGCTGACCGCCAGACGGCGGGCTTCAGCAAGCCGCTCCGCCTCCAACCTGGCCGGCGCGACGAGATAATCGAGCACGTTACCTGCTTCGTGGAATACCATCTCAACAGGCTCATAGGCGGCCGCTGCGCCTTGCCCATCGGCAGCCACCATCACGGAGATCTCCATGCTGCGCTCGATGTAGCGCTCGAGAAATCCGTCAACCTGAAGACGATCGACATTGTCTTGTGCGGAATGCAGGACAAAAACGCCGCGCCCGTCATAGCCTCCTCGCGCTGCTTTCTGGACAACAGGGAAACCAAAAGCGTCACTGCTGATGTCCTCGTTCGCAGGATGCGCCTGAAAGTCTGCAGTCGGCAGGCCCAGTTCGGCATACCAGCGTTTCTGCTGCAGCTTGTCGGTGACACGCGCCAACAGACCAGGATCAGGGACAACAGCATGTCCGTCCGACTGCAGTCTGCTCAACTTTTCGACACTGACGTTCTCCAGATCAATCGTCAGCACATCAGCCAAAGCGGCAAGTTGATCGTATCCTTCGCCACTCGAGGGGCTGCCCGGAACATGGACCCCACCCACCAGCGCTGCGGGGCAATTCGGGTCTGAATCCAGCACGAAGATCTGAGTCTCTGTATCAGCGCTCGCATCAGTCTGCCTGACCGCCTTTACCAACATGGCCGCCAGCTGCCCGCCGCCGATGATTCCTATTCTCGTCATAGTTGCGCTTAGGAGGAAAAAACCGCGTATCTTACAGGAAAATGCGGTCATCAGCAGCAAAAGCAGACGCATTTACCACTTTGCTTAGTCCCTGGAAATTGCAACAAATCGTCGCTTTGCCCTTCATAATGGGCGCGATTCGCGTATAGTGCGCAGCGTATCAGGAGGCAATCAGCCTCAAACAGGCGGCTTTCTTTCGCTCACACCGCGAGCTTAGCAGAACAAGCCGCGTTTTCTGCCGGCCCGAAGGACGGCTGAGCCCAAAACAGGCACACGGCACAATGCTCAAACTCGTATCCCCGACAAAGCTCAGTGCCTGCCTTTCCTGCTGCGTGCTTGCGTTTCTGACGGTCGCTTGGCCGGCAGTGCTTGCTCAGGATATTCTGCCCCAGGTCACCCGAATCAGCGAAGCGGACAACGATTTTCGGCTCGATGGTGATCTCGATGAGGAAGTCTGGAAAGATTTACCCGTGATTGAGGGCATGAAAGTCATCGTGCCGGATACGCTGGCAGAGACGCCTTACGACACACACGTTCGCATGTTCTATACCGAGCGCGGCATTTATATCGGTGCTATGAACTTCCAGCCCGCGGGAACTCTGATTGCCAGAATGACCTCGCGGGATACCCGACTGGACCGGGACGCCTTTACCGTCAGCCTCGACCCTTCCGGTCAGGGGCTGTATGGGTATTTCATCAGGCTCAACCTCGGAGAGTCCATGACCGACGGCACCATTCTGCCGGAGCGACAGTTCAATCTGCAGTGGGATGGAACCTGGAACGGACGCACGAGCGAGTTGGAAAACGGCTGGAGCGCGGAGATCTATATCCCCTGGTCAATGCTGGCGCTACCCCAGGCAGAAGATGTCAGGCGCATTGGTTTTTATTTCGAGCGCCAGGTCGGCCACCTCAATGGCGATTCTTGGGCAGTGCCGCCCATCCCGAGAACGGTGAATGAATATCTGTCGGCCTTCACCAAATATGAACTCAGGGGCATCGAGCCGCGCAGGCAACTGACGTATTACCCGTTCATCGGCGGTGTCCATGACGCAGTGGGCCATGAGAATACCTTTAAAGTAGGCACTGACATCTTCTGGCGTCCGACCACCAACACTCAGTTGACCGCCACGCTGAACCCGGACTTCGGCAGCATTCAAGCAGACGATGTGGTTGTCAATCTGACGGCCTTCGAACAGTTTTTCCCTGAGCAGCGCGACTTCTTTCTCGAAGGGCAGGACATCTTTATCACGCATCCACGCCACAGCAATCCTGGCGGACCCGGCGGACCGATACAGCTGGTAAACACCCGCCGCATCGGTGGTGCGCCAGAGCTGACAGTCCCCGCAGGGGTGAATGTGCAACCCACTGACCGCAGTCAGCCCACCGACTTGCTAGGCGCGCTCAAGTTCACCGGGCAGCAGGGCAAAGTCCGCTACGGCACACTGCTGGCCTATGAAGACGACCTCGCAATCGGGGGCACCCTCGATGATGGCTCACCGATTACGCTGACCACGACCGGCCGAGATTTTATCGTGGGTCGTGCGCTGTACGAAGACACCAACTCGGGAGGCCGCCGAAGCATTGGCTGGATGGGGACAAGCGTCATGCATCCCGACATCAATGAATCAGTCAATGCGATCGATGCACATTATTTTTCTGCCGACAATCGCTGGGTCATCGACTCGAGTTTCATGCGGTCGGATAACGACAGAGAAGTCGGCTACGGCGGTATGGCGGATTTCCGCTTCCGGCCGGAAAGAGGCAAACAGCATACGCTTCGGGCAACCTACTTCGACGAATCTCTGGATATCAATGGACTGGGATTCCTTACCCGAAATGATCAGATGAATCTGGACTACAACTACAACATCTTTGAATCAGATGTAGAGGGGTTGCGTTCGCGGACGACCACCTATGTGGTTGCCAACCAATGGAATGTCGAAGGCCGGCCCGTCCGACTCGGTATCTTTCTGAATCAGGACTACAACTTTCTCAACAACGACACGTTTTCCTACTCTCTGGGGCTGTTCCCCGCCCGCACAGATGACCGGCTGGGCCGCGGAACCGGCGATTTCGCCGTACCTCAACGAGAGCGGCTGAACCTGAGCTACTCCAGCAACCCGGCAGAGAAATTGGCGTATGAGTTCGCGCTGAACTGGGACGCCGACGACCTGGGCCCGCAAAGCGTCACCGGCCGCACAGGCCTGACCTGGCGGCCCACTGACCGTTTTTCCTCAGCGATAAACCTGCAGTACACAGATCAGGAAGCGCTGCTGATTCACAAAGGCGGTGGCGCCTATACCAGCTTTGAAGCGCATCAGTGGGCACCCAATCTGGAGGTCAATTATTTCATCGGGCCGCGCCAGCAGATCCGATTTACCATGCAGTACAACGGACTGAAGGCCTTTGAAGACCGCTTCTGGCAAAGCTCACCCGTTGGGGCTGAGCCACTGCGTCCGGTCGAAAAGCCATCTGCGACTTCTGACAACTTCAGTATTTCACGGATGACGTTTCAGGCCCGCTACCGCTGGGAAATTGCGCCTCTGTCGGATCTATTCCTGGTCTATACCCGAGGTTCCAATCTGCCGAGAGACACCTTCGACAGCTATTCCAATCTGTTTGCCCGGACCTGGAATCAGCCCATCGTAGATACCTTCGCATTTCGGCTGCGCTACCGCTTTGGCGCCTAGTCGATTGCGGGCATCTCCGACGTCCGAATGCAATGCAGGCGCCTTCAGCCAGGGTCGCTCCTACCGCGTTAAGCTGTAGTAGGCTCTGTTCACCAGTCGGGTCGGATCGCCTTTCTTGGCATCCCAGTTCGCTGTTACATTTGCCGCGATAACTTCCTCCAGCGACGCGCCCTGTCCGATCAGCACCATCATTTTGCCCCGAATCTCGGTGAGCATAGTGACGTACTCCGCGAGGTCCGCATAGCCTGCCACCGGCCCGTGACCGGGCACGACTACCGTGTCGGTATTGATCTCCTGCAGGATGGCCTCGCAGAAAGCAATCACGCCTTCGATGCCGCCGCCGTTTTCCGCGTCAATAAACGGATATCCGGCATTGTTATAGACATCGCCCATATGGATGACGTTGCTGTCGCGAAAATACACCGCGGCATCGCCCCGGGTGTGCGCCGGCCCCGCGTGAATTAAATCGACCTGTTCACCGTTGAAGTACATTTCCATGCGGGTGTCAAAAGTCGTAACGGGTAATCCGGCGGTAGCATACGGCGCCTGCTCGACGATGGGGTTGGTGACCGTATTGATCGTGTTGTGCTGCATCATCATCTCTCGCGAGTGCCTATGCGCCACAATCCAGGAGCCGGCCTCGCCGAGCAGTTCATTGCCGTCAGCATGGTCATAGTGCCAGTGGGTGTTGATGGTAAAGTCCACCTCACCACCTCCCAGAGCGCGAATGGTCGACTGATACTTTGGCACCATGTCGGGGAACTGGGAATCCACAATCATCACGCCCTGATCGCCAAGGGACGCCAGAATGTTGCCGCCGCGACCGAACAGCACATAGCGGCCATCAGCCACCTCTTCTGTGCGTATCTCAGCGGACTGCTGACTCTGGACCACGAAGGGAAAGCCAAACAGCAGGAGTATGGCCGCAACAATGCCCGGCAGATAGTCCGGGACGCGAAGTCGGCCCAGTTGGTAATAAGCTATTTTTCTGGATTGAGTTTGCATGGCAAGACCCTCTCAGCGTGGAGACAAGCGGAAACTGACCCGCTCACAGGCCCTACGAATCACTGAGCGGGTTATTTCGCCGATGGACTCACACTATACCTCAGCCAGGCAGGGGACGAAATCGGATTCGCCGGAGCCAGACGGCGCTCTTCAGCGGGCACACAGCCCGGCATCCGTTAAGGCATTTCTACAGACTTTTTCGACAAGTGACTTTTCATCCAGCGCGCTATCTGGGAACATTGGCCCCCTCACGCAGGGTAGTCCCTGATAAATACACACTGACACCAGCTTATGCTGGCTCAGCTCAAGCCAAACAAGGTATCCAAAGCATGTCGAAATTTGTCCCACTGGCGAAAGACCAGCACGCTAACCTTAGAGTCAGACAATCGGGCGACTACACGCGCTTCAAGCAACAAAACCTGATTCCGATCGTGGTGCGCGATTTCTTTACCCTGTCTGCTGAGTTTCCACTGGTATTTGTGACCAATCAGAGCACCGATGATTTCATGCCGGTGGCGATCATGGGGCTGCAGGAAGGTCAGAATCTCTACTGCCAGGAAGAGCCCTTCCCTGCCCAGGTGATTCCGGTGGGCTTTGGCAACGCGCCTTTCGCCATTACGGCAACGGATGAGAATCGTGAGCAGTTTGCGGTTCTGGTCGATGAAGAAAGTCCCCTGTTGAGTGACAATGAGGGCGAGCGGGTATTCACCGATGACGGCAAAAACACCGAATATATGGAAGCCCGCATCGAAGGCCTGGTACAGGCTGCCCAGCAGAATCAACAGACGCAGGAAATCACCAAGTATCTGACAGAGAAAGGCCTGCTCACGACTCAGCAGGTCCGTCTGCAGCATCGACCGGACGGCCGGCTCTACAACATCGATGGCATTTACGTGGTAGACGAACAGAAATTTAACGAACTGTCCGATGAAGATTTTCTGGATATGCGTAGCCGGGGGCTCGTGGCGCTGGTGTACGCCCACTTGAATTCCCTGCAGCAGCTGCGACGCGTCTCCGAGCGTCAATACGCTGCTGATAAGGCCGCGGAAACGACTCCCAAGAGCGAAGAATCGAGCTGAGCAAATAGGCCCTGAATCCTGCTGTACGAGCATGCCGCAGCAGGATTAAGCGAATTCGACTCTCAGCAACCCCTTCTCCGGCAGCTACGGCAGACAGGGGCTGCGCCGGCATTTTCCGCCTGTAGACTCACGCCTGCCAACCAACCCCTCAGCCCGCACCCACTGACACGGACAATAGAAGATGTTTGACCGTCGCCGCGGGGCACCAGCCCCTATCCGGTTCAGACCGGCTGACCTCGAGCCCGGAACCGTGATGGGCCTCGCCGAAACCTTTCCAGAAGGGTAATATTAAAAGACTGATCTTGCGGAGCACACCCCGATGAGAAAACTGCTGGCTTGCTTGCTATGCGCTTGCCCCCTCCTTTTCAGTCTGGCACAGGATGATGAAGGCGAGGTCATTGTCATTTCTGAACTGAATCGCGCCGATGTCGAGCAATTTATCGAAGAGGCTGAGGATCAGTTCTACGAGATCTTCAATTCCCATATCGAAGACGATGACTTCAAGATCAGCTGTCGCCGAGAGACACCAACCGGCTCGAACATCCCTGTCCGGGTTTGTGAGCCTAAGTTTATGGTAGACGCTCGGGCACGTAACGCAAACACCTTCGGATTTAATGCCGGGGTCGTAGAAGCCGATCGGTCGATACGGACTGCGGTGGAACCCCAGTATCAGCAGTTGCAGCAGATGATGGAGCAGATGACTCAGGAGGTCCCGGCATTTGCCCAGATAGCCAGCATCCTGGCGCAGCTCCGGGCGCGACGCGATCAACTGCTTAAATAAGCACCCCCCAAACCTCCTGACGACCAGTCAACTGAACAACTCAAGCCTGAATCATCGATATGATCAATACTCTGAACATCGAGGCGCTGAAGCAGCAATACCGGGAATCCGGTTACGTTGTCATTAAAGATCTCTTGCGAGATGAAGTGGCGCAGGCCGCTTATGAAGCCCTCAAGAACAGAGTGCCGTGGGAATTCCACTATCGTGAGATGAACACCGGCAGGGTTGGTGTCATTGAACCAGCTGATCTTGAACGCTTAACGCCGCGGGAAGTTAAACGACTAGTCCCCCCCATGGCGACGCTGAAGGACAATGATTTCTCGTTTGCGTACTGTCGCTTTACGATCTCGTCACGCGCAGAAGATTGCCCTGAACCTGTGCGGATCCTGAGCGATATCTTTCGCTACTTTAACAGTGAGGAGTACCTTGGCCTGCTCGCGGAAATTACAGGCGATGCATCAGGCCAGGAGGTGAGCACCTGGTGCTCAAGATATGACCGCAATCACCACCTGTCGGTGCACATGGACGAGAGTCAGAGTCAGACCCGCATCGCAGCCCATGTCCTTGCACTAAGTAAAGATTGGAAGCAGGAGTGGGGCGGAAATTTTGCCTTCTGTGATTCCGAGGGCGAGCCAGAGATTATTGTCCCACCCTCGTTTAACAGTTTGATGCTGTTCAAAGTGCCTCGCCTTCACCTTGTGACCCAAGTCGAATCGTTTGTGAGTGAGTCTCGCTACAGCCTGTTTGGCTGGTACAAGGTTGAAAAAGAATACTTCCATGCTTGAATAAAGCTCCGCCCATACGGAAACACTGCAATTCAAGATATAAAAAAGGGGGCCTGAGGCCCCCTTCTTGTTACTGCGACTAAAGCCTAAGCTT